>Ga0076038_134_pt1 | contig 4583 bp, 4 predicted proteins | sample RifGroB1_FD_68135 | JGI IMG/M metagenome (GOLD analysis project Ga0076038, IMG submission 68135) | Parcubacteria bacterium GW2011_GWB1_44_7 | reverse complement strand
CGATATCAAATCCATAGAAACTGGTGCGGTCAGAATAGTAGTGTGCCATAAGTACGCCCACCGCGAGCTGGACAAGGAACACCGCCACAACGATGAGGAAATATTTACCGACTTTGCGCTGGCTTAATGTTAGCGGACGAAATTCAATAAGCTTGAACTCTCTCCGTGAATTATCGCGATGATTGAGATAATGCTCATATATGTAGATTACCGCGCCAAAAAGAAGGAAGGTAAACGCGTAGCTCACCCATGTCCACGTAAATGCGGCTGTTATTGGTTTGTTATCGACCAAAGGCTCATGAGGCCAATTCTGCGTCCACGATGATGAACCGTCCGGACGAAGCGCAACCGTCGTCATTGATGAATAAATCAAAAAGTCAGCAGTTTGGAGCGCTCTCTCGGGACTGAGAGCTTTTGCTTTAGACCACCCTTTACTTGGGTCGTCATTGAGAAGGAATTCGACGATTTCTTTTTGGATATCTTTGACTGCAAACGCAAGCGGATCAGGGAGGACCAATTCTCTCTGTGTCAAATCTATCCCCTTAAGCATTCTCTGCATCTCTCGTTTTATGGACTCTTGATCACCCTCTGATAACCCGGAAAAAGATTGACTAAAGCGAAGCATAGCGATATTTTCCTCTGTTTTTAAACCGAGTTGCTTCAAATATTCAGCGGTGTAGTCAACACCGAAATACGAACCCATTCCATACATACTGCCGTAATCCATAAGTCCGGCCTTTTGAAACCCGCCCTTCCCAGACACAATGTCTTCTCCTGTGAAGAGCACTTCGCCGGATGTCATAACAATCCTCTCAGGTCGGGGTGGTACAGTGCTATACGTAATCGTTGCCGCCCACGCAAGAATACAAAATGATGTTACTGCGACCACCAATAAAATCCATTTGAGAATACCACTAACCTTATCCTTTTCGTAGTTTTGATCTTCCATTGTTATAAAATGTTTATATCGTGAATTAAAATTAAGAATCCTCGAGTGACGACGTATTTCGTGCGGAATAATTGAGGTAGTTTAATAATTGATGGATTCCTTCCTTAATTATATCTTATCGCCTCAATATAGCAAGACCCTGTATTACCAATAATTACAATATGTTGCATGTTATATGAAAAAATATACCTACAGTTACATTGCAGGGTTAGCAATCTAGAATATTCACAAATTGGGTCTTCGCGGATTAGTGTGGGTCATTTTTGGCATATTTAGGCAGAGGTGGCATGAAGTGGTTCCGCTCTGTGTCTGATATTTACCGTAACAAGAATGGTTTTGACGATCAATTGGTTAATGTTGCCGCAGGACTTTGGAATTTTCATGTGCAGATAACGTAAAACACCGCCAGATATCTGACGGTGTTTGCCCGGGTTGCTATTGCGGGACTGGTCTATAATGATACAATAAGAAGATTGTCCTAGTATATTTTTAACCATGAAAAAATCAGGTTTTACCCTTACAGAAATTCTCGTTGTGGTCGCCATCATCGGCATCCTCTCCTCAATTGCGCTTGCTTCTTTTGGTATCGTGCGTGAAAAAGCAAAAATAGCCAAGGCAAAATCAGAGCTCCGTAGCGCGCGGAGTGGAATAGCGCTCCTTGAATCCGATACGGGTAAATGGCCGAACGGATGCCCCCCTTCTCAATCAAGTAACCCTGAAGTGAACCTCGAGGATGCGCAGGCGGGGGTTACTTCACGCCCCGTCGAAGGGGTGGTCGATAGTCCTTGTGAATGGACGGCGGATGAGGTTAATCGGTGGAACGGACCTTACATGAAAGTTCCTACTGACCCATGGGGGACTTCTTATGTCTTTGACCCAGATTATCATCCGGGGGAAAATCGTCCCATTCCGCCAAATACTAATTGCCCAGGTTATATTTCAAGTAATATCATCGCGGTTGTCTCTTACGGTCCTAATAAGCTTGGTTTGAACGCTTACGACTGTGATGATGTATATCTCGAAATGAGGTAACCCGCAGATAATTTATGGATGGAATAATTCTTTGGGAGCAAACTTGATTTCAGGCATGCCGGGAAATTGTTTTGCCGTCGCCTCTATTTGATACCAGAGCACGTTCGCACGGCATACGCCGCCACTCGTTTTATGTTCGGGGTCGCTGAATGCCAGTGTGAGCGTAGTAGTGCCATTTCGCGTTGCGCCCATAAGAACGAGCCCCGAAAGAGGATACTCGGTCGAAATACCTGCGCTTTTTTCTTCTGGGGTGAGCTTGCCCTGAATGAGGAGCTTCACCGCGTCTTGGAGCGGTGTCATGGTCGCGGGAATACGACGCTCTACGGCGACCAGTCCTTGGCGCGAGCAAAGTACGACACCCTTGCTGTCGCGGTCTTTGGAAGCATCATAGTAATACAATTTTACGGTGCGGTTCTGCGGTGCGGCGGTGTTAATCAACGTTGTTGTGGCAACAGAAAAAGTGACGGGAATGATAATCTCGTTGGCGTGTTCGGGAAGTCCGGAAGGATTATCTTTTTCGAGTACGAGTGTGCCGGTCGCTGTGGCGGGAGATTTGAACGTAAGCAGTGCGGTGAACGGGATATAATTTTCAGTCATCCAGTCGCTCGCTGTTGTGGCCGCGACACTCCCCAATAATTTCCCGTTTGCGTCATAGAGCTTGACCGGGAACGAAGCCTCGAAGTACCACGTGCCGCGCGCTTCTCCGGAAATAGGGAGTGGGCTCGTAACTGAAGCGTTCGGAAGCGGGGCGGTAACGGTGATAAGGTCATCTTTTGAAATGGAGGTGACCATATCCTCTTTCTTCTGACGTGTGGATGCGTACCATCCGCCAATAATAATAACGATAATAATGATGGTCGGAATAACGAATTTTACAGGTTTTTTGTCGTCCATATGTTTGTTTGGGGGTGAGGTTTATGAGAATTGTACCTCAAACTATAGTATATCTCTACTCTATTTATTTTACAATTTTTTTGCAGGAAATGTGTCCCCTGCATGATATACTAAACAGATGCAATTCTTTGGTACCACGATGTTCGCAATACTGCTCCTTACCATGGGAACTTTTTTGGCGGGAAACAGCAAAGAGGTTGTAACGTTCATCGAAAAAACCTCCTCAATGTCCGCATCGGTGTTCTTTACACAGAGTACCACCGCAACACAATTACGCACTACATTTAAAGCCGTTCCAGAGACCAAGAAAAAGTTGCGTATCCTCCTTGTCCCCGGACATGAGCCAAATTTCGGTGGGGCGGAATACTTGGATATCAAGGAACGCGACCTAAACGCCGATCTTGCGCTCATCCTTGCGCGGTATCTCGTCGAGGACGGTCATTACGAGGTGGCAATGACGAGAGGCAAAGATGGCTGGAACCCTGATTTTCAAAATTATTTTACTGCGAAGGATGAAGAGATAAAGGCGTTTGTACGTTCGCAAAAGATGGAGATGGTGCGGTTGATTGAAGAAGGAAAGGTCTTCAAAATGAGTAAGCAGGCTCCACACAATGCGGCGCAAAGCGATGTCGCATTACGTCTCTTCGGTATCAATAAGTGGGCAAACGACCACCAAATCGACATGGTCATACATATTCATTTTAACGATAGCTTTCCACGAAAACCGACTCTCCCTGGCGAACATAATGGATTTACTATCTATACTCCGGAGTATCAGTATTCGAATTCTCAAGCGACTGCCGAGATTGCCAAAAATATTTTCAAGCGGCTTGCGCGCATGTTCCCTGTTTCAAGCCTTCCCAAAGAAGACCAAGGGGTCGTCGAGGATCAAGATTTGATTGCAGTAGGAAACAGCAATTCTGTCGATGCCGCGAGTATGGTTATCGAATACGGGTATATTTACGAACCGCAATTGCGAACCCCCGATGTCCGCCGACTCGCACTCAAGGAATTGGCATTTCAGACATATCTGGGACTTGCGGATTTTTTTGGTGAAGCATCGCTCGTCGCGGGGTCGCATGGAAGCACACTTTTACTTCTTTGGCAAATGCTGAAGTATTCGCGCTTCAAGCGGCACTTATTGATAAAGGTTTTTATCCCCCATCAGGCTATACACGCAACGCCTGCCCGCTCTCGGGGCTTCTTGGTCCGTGCACGCGTGCGGCACTCGATGCATTTCAGTATAAATTCGGAATCAAAGACGAGCGGGGTGTTGTCGGAGAAAAGACACGCGCAGAACTTCGCAAACTTTTTCAACCAAACTTGATGAGTGTGCGGCGGTAAGGGCATGAGGGCTTATTTACGCTTGCCTCTTACCCTGCACAATAACACACGATAGTGATATCGGATACATTCTTCGGCAACCCTGTGGTAAAATACGCGGTACGAGACCGCAGTAAAGTTAAGAGCTTACTCAAGCTCAACATGAAATCTTGGATAGGTTATTAGGAATCGGGAGTATGTGGCGAAATTGGTATCCGCGTACATCTCAGAAATATATTCTGCAAGGGTTAGGAGGTTCGAGTTTCCCCTTCAGCACTCTATGCGAGATAAGTTTGCCGTGAGTAAAACTTTGTATTTTGTGAACCAAAACAAAAAACCACCTACATGCATTTTACGCTATAGCGTAAAATGCATGTAGGGGTGC
>Ga0076038_136_pt1 | contig 5581 bp, 5 predicted proteins | sample RifGroB1_FD_68135 | JGI IMG/M metagenome (GOLD analysis project Ga0076038, IMG submission 68135) | Parcubacteria bacterium GW2011_GWB1_44_7 | reverse complement strand
ACCCGAATAAGGTACTCGCGGAGGCCTTTGTGAATGAAACGCGCATTACCTCCGGGGTAGTCTCTCTTGCGGGAACTTTAGAAGTTTCAGGGAAGGGGGTGGAGTCTTTTCCCGGAACCGAAGCGGGCAAGCCCTTGCGCGTGACTTTAAAAACTGATGGTAAGGTAGAAGTTGTTGCCAGCACGACAAAGGCCGACATGACGATTCACCTTGCGGTGGGTGAAAATGGCATGAGCCCTATGAGCATGGATTTAGGGGTGCGGTCAATAGGAGATATTTTATATTTGAAGATTATTCAGTTGCCGTCGCTTATCTCAATGTTTTTGCCCGGCCTTGGTTCGTATGCGAACAAGTGGATATTGATTGACCCTAAAAAACTCCCGGAAGCACTCTCGAACGATATGATGAATATCAATATCGAAACGGACATCGATGTTACCGACAAGACGAAAAACGATCTTTTTATCAAGAAAGTTGTCGCGTTTGTTCAAGAACACAAACCGATTGTCGTCTCGGAGGAGTTGCCGGATGAAAAAGTCGGGGGAGTCAATGCGTATCATTATGCATTACATATTGACAAGGAAGGATTAAAGAAATTCTCTCTGGCGACGATACAAGAGGCGGCTCGTGTATACCAAAGCGACCCGAAAATAACTTCGGATTCCGTGAAAGAGGCGGAAATGGAGATTGAAAAAATATTCTCCGACCCCGCTTTTGATGCATTACTGAAGGATACTTCCATGGAGATATGGATTAGCAAGAAAGAACATTTCGTGACGCGCGTGAAAGTGGATGGATCTTTTGATCCGCGAGCCTTGGATAGCAACGCGAATGACGCCATCACCAAAATCAGTTTTTCCATCGATGGTGTATCGACGGATCAGAACAAACCCATGAACATTACCGCGCCGGGTTCTTCGATACCGGCAGAGGAAGTAATTTCGGGACTTTCTGGCGATGCGTTGGGGAACGCACGCACCAAAGCTTCCGATGCCGCCATCAAGGCAAACTTGAGCAGTATTCGCCCTCAAGCAGAAATCTTTTATGATGCCCATAATGATAGCTATGGACCGATACTCTATGCAGCCAAGGCGGGGCAATGTCCCAAAAATGGCGGGACCTCGATTTTTTATAAAGATTCGGGTATTCGAAATGCGCTAACGGACATTATGAAAAATAACGGCGGAAAAACGATCACTTGCGCGACAGGGAGGTCAAGCGGGAAATCGTCACAAGGCAAGGGGGGTGCTACGCAAAGCTACGCAGTGTCCTCACCCCTTGTTGCGGAAGAGGGGACGTCATACTGTGTCGATAGCTCGGGGGCCACAATGCAAGGGGTGGCGACCCTTCAGGGCAGTGTTGCCAAGTGTATTCCACAGAAAGTAGTTTCTCCGCCGGCGCTTCCTTTTTAATACCATTTTATTATGTCCAGATATCAAAAAATATTGTGCGCAATTTTTGCGGCGATATGGGTTTGGGCCACCATCAACCCAGTATTTCCTCATGACTGGTTGTTGGAAAATTACTTGGTCTTTATTTTCGTTCCCCTCATCATCATAACGGGGCGTTATTTCAAATTATCGAATGTTTCGTACACCTTGTTTTCTTTCGGCTTTCTTCTTGCATATCCTATTCGGGAGATATTCGTGCGTATCACCAGAGTCAAAGGGTTCTGGGGCTATTATCTGCCTCTCGATGTGACACTTTCGTTTTCGGCAATTTACGAAATTATTGAATGGCTTGCGGTGTTGAACGTCGGGTCTGCGGCGGGTATTGCTTTCTTGGGTGCGCAGGGGGACATCTGGGACGCTCAAAAGGACATGCTCGTGGCGGGGCTCGGAGCATTGTTGGCGATGCTCATTATATTTATGATTAACTGGAAATACAACAAGCATTTTATGCAAGAATTAAAAGAGAGTTTTAAAATTAGCGCGAATGATGCTCCCTTGGGAGAGGTTAAGTTAAAAGAGATGATTGATGGGAAGTAGGGCAATTGCTATTTTCGTGCTTTTAAGATATTATTTTAAGTGGGATTTTGTATACACAAAAGGAGAGTGTCATGAGTTTAGCATGTGGAGAATGTACGCATGATATTATTCTGGAGAGGGGATATATTCAAGTGGAAAAAATCCCTTACTGTAATGAGGGATGTTACAAGAACGCTTCAATAAAGAAACGATCTCAAGAGTTTCAAAAGGAAAGAGATTCGAGAGAAAAGGCAAGCCATGAAAGAATTTGATTTTTAAACCCAGATTGCTTCCAGTCTGGGTTTAATTGTTCTTGAACGACCACACTTTGATCTTTGGCGAAAAACTGATATATTGTAACCATGGAAATTGATACACGGGAGATGAACGAGCTTTTGGAATTGTCGCGTGAAAACAATAAAATGCTTCGTGCCCTGCGCCGTTCTCAGCGAGTAAGCTCGATTCTGACCGTACTGTATTGGGCGGTCATTCTCGGCTCAATATTTGGCGTGTATTATTATTTCCAGCCAACGATCCAAAAGTATACAAAAACAATCAAGTCATCATTCGATTTCTTGCAAAGTATTGAGGGGAAAGCGGGAGCTATTCCCACCGACGTACAGACATTGAAAAATTTGGTGGGAATGTAAGAAAAGAGAACAATTCTGTCAGTTGTTGTTGAATTTTTTGAAAAAATTCAACATGAATGCCGAGGTAGCTCAGTTGGTAGAGCATACGCCTGAAGAGCGTGGGGTCACCAGTTCGATCCTGGTCCTCGGCACCAAATTAAGGAACCCACACGCGAAGCGTGTGGGTTCCTTGGTAAATTGTTGCATGTCGATTGTCAGATGTTTCTTACAACGACTTAATCTTCACTTTTTGGACCTTCGCTTTATCTATCTTGGGGAGAGTAATTGTGAGAAGTCCATGTCGTTCGGTTGCGGTCACTTCCTCGGTCTCGATTTCTTGAGGAAGGAGAATTGTACGGGAAAATGCCCCCCAGTACAGCTCTTTATAGAAATAATTTTCACCGGCGATACCGGCGGGAGCCCCGCGTTCGCCTTTGATCGTGACGAGCTCGCGCGTGACGGAAATAGAGAGGTCTTCTGCGGGGACGCCGGCGACCATGGCTTGGATAACGATTGCTTCGTCGGTTTGGTATACATCTACTGAAAGCTCGCCGTCAACGGGCTCGTCGCTTGCCCATGAGTGTGCGGACCCTGTGTTTTCTTCAGGGATAAGGTCACCTCCGTTTTTATTGTTTTTAAGGCTGACGGTTCCCGTAATACGTTCAAAAAAAGATTGCTTCATGGCGTTGTGACCGGTTGTGGTTTTAAGCGTTTGACGAGTTCTAATAATATAATAATTCCGACAATCCCTATCCAGTAACGAGAGAATACTGCTAAAATATCCGCCGTTCCGTTTACCTCCATTATAGATAAATTAAAATATGCATGCAAGAGGGTTGCGGAGATAATTCCGATTGTTGTTGTGATAATTTTCCACGATCGCGCATAGTAGAAGGAAAATGCAACCGTAAGCCCAACGATTGCTGAGCTAATCGTGTGAATAACCGTTGATCCAAGGAAGCGCAGGTTGGTATTGGTAGCCGCGTACAGCACACCCTCGTGTGAGGTGATGTCTTTGAGGAGGTACAATGTGTTTTCGACAGCGGCAAATCCCAGTGCGGCAGTAATGAGGTAAATAACTGCGTCAATGGGTTCATCAAAATGCCTGCTTTGAAATACGATAAAGAATGCCACGGCATACTTTGCAGTCTCCTCAACCCCCGCCAAGAGAATTGTTTGAATTTTTTCGGGAGGAAGGAATATGAAAAGTTGCTCTGTGTTGAATGCGCGCAACGTATCCAGTATCGACGGGAGCACGGTCACCACAAATTTCTCAACAGGGAAGACAAGGCAAATAACGAGCATGCCGCCCGCAAAACAAAGCGCAATGAGCCCTGTTGGTTCGGGTGATTTGTAGTCCTCTTTGAGCCAAAACCAAAGCCATAAAAGCGCCGGAAAAACACCTCCCGCAAGGGCGATCCCCAATGGTTCCAACGCTACAATGAAGTCGGCCATGATTCAATAATGAGAAGTGTTTTTTTATTGCGCGGTAACATATCCCAGAGCTCTTCGGTCACGAAGGGGATAAATGGGTGGAGCATTTTGATTGCCGTCGCGAGGATGTGGAGGAGAAGCCACTCTGCCGCTTGCCTATCGCTTCCGTGCACTTCCGCGTCTGCTCCGCGGTGTTTCGCGTTAATAGCGAGGCGCGGTTTCATCTCCTCGATAATTATATCAGCAAATGTCTTCCAGAAGTAATGATAAAGTTCTTCGCCTGCGAGGTGGAAACGAAAGTTTTCGTAGTGCGCGGTAATGCTTGTGATGGCAACGTTGAATTCTTTCAAAATTTCCTCATCGCGCGGTGTGAACGCAGGTTTCGGTGTCTCAAGTGTGGTGTCGCCCGCGTTCGCGAGTACGAATCGCGTTGCGTTCCAGATTTTGTTACAGAAATGTTTGTAGCCTTTTATTTTGTCCTCGGCGAGCGAGAGGTCGTTGCCTGGCGTATTGCCAATGACGAGCGCAATACGAAGTGCATCCGCACTGTATTTGGAGGTCAAGTCGATAGGGGAGACGACGTTACCCTTACTCTTGGACATTTTTTTGCCGTGCTTGTCGTTCACCATGCCATGGAGGTACACGGTGCGGAATGGAACCTCGTCCGTGAGATAAAGTCCAAAAATGACCATGCGCGGAATCCACCTGAAAATGAGGTCTCGACCCGTTTCCATAACATCCGTCGGATAGAAGCCCAAATCGCGCTTCTCAGGGTATCCGAGGGCAAGCAAAGGCCACTGTCCAGAGGAGAACCATGTGTCAAAGGTGTCGGTTTCCGGCGTGAGTGGTGCGCCACACGAGGGGCACGCGTCACCCGCCTTATGGTCTGTGTCGAGAGTACCCGTGTTGCATTTTGTACAGATCAAAGTTGTCGGGGATGAAGCGTATTTTTTCCGCGCGTACCGCATTGGCCGCCATTTTTGCAAGTGGTGCCATTTTTACAAACCACTGTGGCATCACGCGTGGTTCTATCGTCGTACTGCATTTGTAGCAGGTCGGTACTGCGTGGGTGTAGTCCTCAATTTTTTCAATGAGACCGAGTGTTTGTAAATCTTCCACCACGTTCGTTCGCGCTTCGGCGATTTTCATTCCTGCATATTTCCCTGTTTTGTCGTTGAGCTTACCAAATTGATCAATGACTTCCACGCGCGGAAGATTGTGCGTTTCCGACATGCGGAAGTCGTTGTGGTCGTGTGCGGGCGTGATTTTGAGCGCGCCAGTGCCGAACGTCGGGTCGACTTCTTCGTCGCCAATGACGACAAGCGAAAGTACACCTTCGGGGTGTTGCACGTCTACTGTTTGCCCGATGAACTTTTGATAGCGTGTGTCGGCGGGGTTTACTGCGATCGCGACATCGCCAAAAATAGTTTCGGGGCGTACGGTTGCCACCGTGAATGGCCCGTATTTTATATAATATAATTTGTCATTTTTTTCAATAGTTTCTGTTTCAACATCAGAGAGGGAAGTCTGGTGTTTCGTGCACCAGTTCAC
>Ga0076038_135_pt1 | contig 6157 bp, 6 predicted proteins | sample RifGroB1_FD_68135 | JGI IMG/M metagenome (GOLD analysis project Ga0076038, IMG submission 68135) | Parcubacteria bacterium GW2011_GWB1_44_7 | reverse complement strand
GTCAATTTTTACAAAAGAATTCTCTTTTTCATCCGCCACAATCCGAAAAACAATATCGGATAAATTATGATAAGCGTCACCGAGGTGAAAGAAACCGCCACCGAGGCAAACGGCAGAGACGCGAAAAATTCTATTACTTTAATTTGATACGCCGTAATCGCCCATGCCGCGAAACCGACAATACGACCGAGAGGAACAAAAATTATCCCCGCCAAACCAGACAAAAATCCAAGCAGCATCGCCGCCGGAACAAAAGGCAAAACCAAAACATTGGCGACAACCGACACCAAAGACAAATTTTTAAAATAATAGATGAGCAACGGGAATACAAAAAATTGCGCCGACAAGGTCATCAAAATAATTTCTTTCAAACTCTTAACAAATTCTCCAATCTGGCCGGCAATTTTTGAAATTTTTTCCGTTTTATAATTTAACAGCGGATAAACATAAGCCAGCCCCAGCACCGCCATAAATGACAGCTGAAAACCGACGTCAAAAACCAGAATCATCGGGCTTAAAAATACCATTGCCGCGCCGGCGAGAACAATTGAATTTTTCGCGTCGGACAAGCGCCCGTAGCCGGAAGCGAACAACAGCAAGAGCCCCATTATTGCCGCCCTCACCACCGAGGCCGAAGCGCCGGTCAAAACGGAAAACAAAATAATCAACCCCGCCGAGAGCCAGAACGCTTTTCGCCTTTTAAAAAACCAAACCAGCGCCCACAGAACCGCTTCGGCGATTATGGTGATGTTATATCCGGAAACGGCGAGAATATGCGAAGTGCCGGTTTTATTGAACGCCTCTTTCAGTTTGTCAGGGATTTCCTGCCGGCTTCCCAGTAAAATGCCGTTTATAAACGATGCGTTCGGCTCGGCCAGAGAACGACTCACCGCCAATTCAAATTTATCCTTAACGATAAATATTTTTTTATAAAAACCAAGCTTCATTTTCTCAAACAACCCCAATCCGGCGGTCTTGCTTGTTTTAATCTTCGGAAAAGACATCGTCGTTGCTACGCCCTCTTTCTTTAAATAATTTACATAATCAATCCCGTACGAAGCCGCGAGGGCTCGCAGCGTGCCCCTGCTTCGTACGGGATCAAAATTTTGCGGGGTCTTGAGCGCGCCGTTTATCTCCAAAAAATCTCCGTATTGATATTTCGGAAAAACATTGGCGAAAATCTGGGTTCGTTCATCAACTTCAATAATTTTATCCGGCACGATAATTTGTTTCACCCTAAAAACAAACTGCGCCCTGCCGTTTTGATAAACCGTCTCATCGTCAACATATCCTTTCAAAATAACCGCCACTCCCCTGCTTGCCTCACCCAAACCGTGGCGAAGCGGGCCGCCAGCCTCAATGTCGCTAAATTGACTCAAAATATTTTTTGATAAACTGACATAATTAAACCTGACGATTCCCAGCGCAAAAACTAATAAAAGAGCTCCAGTCAAAATTCCGGCGCGGGAAAATGTTTTGTGATATGCCGAAATGCCAATAATTCCGATGCTTATAATTATTAAAACCAAAATAAAACTATATGAAACGGGCACAAAAGACGCCATAAAAATTCCTCCTGAAAAAGCCAACAACAGAAAAAATAAAATTTCAGATTTGTGCAAAACTTTCATGATGTATAAATACCAAATAACAGGCTTTTATTCAATTTACAAAACCTTTTTTATTTGATATTATTTAAAAAAATTGCGGGCGTAGTTCAATGGTAGAACGCTGTCCTGATAAGACAGAGGTTCATGGTCCGATTCCATGCGCCCGCACAAAACATCTTCCTCTTGATTTTCTCCCGTAATGGAGCAAACTGATTCTAAAAGCACCTTGGCTTTTATTTCATTCAGCGCCTTCTTGAAAAAAACCCGGAACTTATCCAGATATGGAGAAATGAGGAAATCGGCCGGGACGGCATGATTTTAGTTTTTTGGGAAAACCCTGATGAGCTTGACCGCATAGCCGAATCCCTCGGAATACAGGAGCCTGACCCGATTCTCCGACGAGAAGAAGTGATAAACAACGCCTTAAGGATATTAAAGGAAAAGTATGCGGCGCAACACCAGCGACTGCTCATTGAAGCCGGAGATAAAAAAGAAGCGTAAGCGCTTCTTTTTTATTAGTTTTTGTGCTAAAATAAAATTATGGATGACCAGAAAATAGCCAGCCGATACAGAGTTGAATTATCCTCGGTAAAAGACCTTCTTTTTCATTTTCTTCTGCTTTGGACGGCGATTTTGCTGGTTTTAAGCTGGCTGGATTTCCTGATTCCCGATTTTGAACTTCCCGATACTCTGGTAACAAGTTATCTGGTGTTTCTCGGCGTCTATATCATCCACAAGGAAACTTCCCGATGGACCGGCGTGAAACTAAACATCCGGCCCGGCGAATTGTTCGTTTACGTCTGGTGGATTTCATTGTTGGCCATGTCTCTGCTCGGCTCTTTTCTGCGCCTGGAAGTTTCTTCCCCGATAAGATTTTTAAGCTATGAGGTTTTGGGAGCGTTTCTTTTGAGCGAAATTTCCAAAAATCTCAACGCCTATCGAAGAGATAGAGTTGGCGGAAAAGAACAAGACAAATAATGCGATGAGGGGGAGGGTTGCGCCGAATTCCCGCACTTCAATCTTGTTGAATGCGGGACAAGGTCCAGACACCAGTCTTGAATCCAGCCCTTGGCGGTGAGGTGTCCGAGTGGTTTAAGGAGACGGTCTTGAAAACCGTTGTACGGGAAACCGTACCGTGAGTTCGAATCTCACCCTCACCGCCAAGGGCTGGGAGAGTCCCACCCCCTCCCCGTCCAAATTTGGTCGGTGTAGCTCAGTGGTAGAGCACTGCCCTCATAAAGCAGTTGTCGCAGGTTCGATCCCTGCCACCGACACTTGATAAAACACCAAACCCACTTCTGCGGGTTTTGTGTTTTATCCGGTGAAGCAAATCAAACTGCTTGATTTGCGCGAGGGATCGAATACCGGAACGATGCGATTTTCGCATATCGTGTTTAACGATGTTCGACATCGTTAAACACGATATGCCGCTAAATTATTGCCTTAATGTTTATTAGTATGTTATGCTTCTATTAAAAGTAATCGCGGGGTAGAGCAGTCTGGCAGCTCGCAAGGCTCATAACCTTGAGGTCGTGGGTTCGAATCCCACCCCCGCAACTACAGAAAATGAAAAGGTCCTTACAAGGGGGCTTTTTCATTTTCCACTTGATTGCGGAGGAGGCGAATGCCATTGAGGCATTCGCATTGGGATGAGAATGCCGGTTTGTTTTTATCCCTATTCCTTTCTCTTGTTTTTATCCCTCTCGCTTTTCTTGAGAAATTTTTTTCTTAGTCGCAGAGATTGCGGCGTCACTTCAAGAAGCTCATCGTCTTCAATAAAATCCAGCGCCTGTTCAAGGGTAAGAATAACCGGCGGAGCAAGAATTATGGTTCCGTCAGAAGATTTTGAGCGCATATTGGTAAGTTCCTTGCCCTTGCAAACATTAATTTCGATATCTTCTTTGCGGCTGTTAAGACCGATAATCATTCCTTCATAAACTTGTGTTATCGGAACGATAAAAACAATTCCTCTCCCCTGCGCAACTTCTAAACCGAACGCTACCGCCTTGCCGGTTTCGGAAGCAATTAAAGCGCCGTTTCTGATTCTTGGCGGCTGTTCCGCCATCTCTTTGTGGCCCAGCAAAACGCTGTTTATAACCGCAGTGCCCTTTGTGTTGGTGACTAAAATATTTCTCAAACCCAGAAATCCCCTGGTGCTGATGTGATAAACAAACCGGGAATAACCGTTCTTGTGATTTATCAAATCAACCAAAGTTGCTTTTCTTTTGCCGAATTCAGTCGTAATAATGCCGACTTATTCCGGCTTTGAAACCTCCAGCTCAAACCCTTCGCGCCGCAATGTTTCAATTAAAATAGATAAGTGCAATTCTCCCCTGCCGGAAACCACAAAATCAGTTCCGCCAAGCTCGGCCAACCGCATGCTCACGTTAGTTTCCAGTTCGCGGCGCAATCTTTCGGCAATTTGCCTTGAGGTAAAGCGAGAGCCTTCCTGCCCCTTAAAAGGCGAAGTATTGGGACCGACTCTTATTCTTAAAGTCGGCTCTTCTATTACAACCGGCGGTATCATTTCCGGATTATTGGGGTCGGCAACAGTTGTTCCGATGCGCGCATCGGGAATTCCGGTCAAAGCGACAATATCACCGGCAAACCCTTCTTCGTTTTCTGTCCTTTGCAATCCTTGATACGTAAAAATTTTCTCAATTTTGCCGTTTTGTTTATTGCCCTCGCCGTCTATGACCGCAATCGGCTGGTCTTTTTTAATTTTCCCCCTCGCAATCCGCCCGATTGTGTATTTTCCCTGGTAGCTGTCATAATCAAGATTGGACACCAACATTTGGAACGGGGCGTTAATGTCAACTTCCGGCGCCGGAATATATTCAATAATTTTTCCAAACAGGGGCTTGAGGTCGGCCGGCTGGGTTTTTTCTTCTTGAGACGGAATATGATTCCATGCCTTTCCCTCTCGGCCGATGGCGTACACCATCGGAAAATCCAAATGATGCGCCTCTTGAGCTAAGTTTAAAAAAAGACTGGCCACCTCATCGGTTGTTCTTTTGATATCCGCGCCGGGTTTGTCTATTTTATTTATCACAACGATTATTTTTAAATTAAGCTCAATGGCTTTTTTGAGTACAAATTTGGTTTGAGGCATCGGCCCTTCTTGGGCATCAACCAAAAGCAGGGCTCCGTCAGCCATATTTAATGTGCGTTCAACTTCACCGCCGAAATCGGCGTGGCCCGGAGTATCAATAATGTTTATTTTTATCCCGCCGTAATTTACCGAAGCGTTTTTGGCCAAAATCGTAATACCCCTCTCGCGTTCCAAGTCGGTTGAATCCATAATCAAGTCCTTGCTTAATTCTTCGGCCTTGGCATGAAAAGTATTGGATTGTTTCAATAAAAAATCAACCAAAGTGGTTTTACCGTGGTCAACGTGGGCAATAATGGCGACATTTCTTAAATTTGTAATTTTCTCTTTCATAAATTTTGGCGGTTTGATGTTGAAAAAATCAGCCCCCATCTGCACGGGGGCCCAAAGATTTAAACCAATTTAACAAATTTATTATATACTAATTTCTTAATTTACGCAAATGCTTAGAAAGCATTCAAATCAATTAACACAAAGCCGGGCTTAGCTCGGCTTTGTGTTAATTGATTTCGGTGTCGTCTTATTTCTGCAGTAATATTTGTCCCACATTTATCGCCGCACCGCAGTCCATTGACAGCGTTTTGGGCAACGCTTCACTGGATAGTGTCAATATCTTGTAATCATATCCTCCGAACAAGTAGGTCGTCTCCCCCACCCTTATATACCTGGCGTCGCCGGAACGGTTGTCAAACATTACGCTCGTGCCGTTTTTAAAAGTCGGACTGCCCGGAATCGACTGGCACCGCTCGTCAAACTGAATTCTGCGGGTGGCGTATTCGGCAACCAGCGCATCGACTGGCCGGCGATTTCCCCGCCGGTTTTGGGCGCCGCTTTTTTAGAAATCTTGGCGCTGGGAGTCGGAGTCGGAGAAACGGTTTCTTGATTCCCTCCCAAAATCCCCTCTTCATCCGCCGGCCTTTTGGTTAAAATAAACGCCGCCAGAGCAATTGCCGCAACAACGACAATCCAAACAATTTTTTTCATTTAAAAATACTTTTTTACGCCGGGCTAATCACCCGAAAACAAAAAAGCGATTAATTAAACTCATTATACCATTGCGGCTAAATCCGCAGAAAAGCACTTGTTCATAACCCCCGGATTCATTTCATTGCGCGAACTGACATAAATTCTTTAACCAAAACCCCGCCAACGGCGCATAACCTCCGGCTTTCTATATTGAGGGGGCTTTTAATTTGGTTTATAAAATGATAATTTTTAATTTTAAAGGGTGAGGTGGCCGAGTGGTTGAAGGCGCGGTTCTCGAAAAGCCGTAAAGGAGAAATCCTTTCGTGGGTTCGAATCCCACCCTCACCGCCAATTTTCAGAATTCGGATTTTGGGCGATTGTTGCCTCGCCCCGCCGCCCTGCTCGCCAAGAGCAGAGCCCAGCAAAAAAGTTTTCTTTTCCTTTTAGAAGAAAAAATCGGGCGCGCGCAAAT
>Ga0076038_123_pt1 | contig 6838 bp, 9 predicted proteins | sample RifGroB1_FD_68135 | JGI IMG/M metagenome (GOLD analysis project Ga0076038, IMG submission 68135) | Parcubacteria bacterium GW2011_GWB1_44_7 | reverse complement strand
GCAAGCGTTGACCATTGGAGGCACGGGACTTCTGATTGTGGTCTCGGTTGTTCTTGAGACTGTAAAACAAATCGAAGCCCAGCTTGTCATGCGCGAATATGAATAGCGCTCGCAATCTACGATCTCAAATAGAACTAGCTCGCTGTGGTAGAATAAAATCATGCTACATTATAAGGGTTTCAGCATCCTAGCCATCCTTATAGCAATATTGGTTTTCGGCGTGGCGATAGCTGGAGGTATTTATGTTTTTGAGAAAAAAAACGAATCGCCCAAAGAACCGGTTATTAGCGCAAAATCTCAAGAAAATGACGTTCAGCCCAAGGCAAGCACTACTACTGTCACCCAAAAGCCGACGGAGAAGCCGAGGGGCGAGCCAGTGTTTATTAAAACCACTATAGATTCGAAGGATAAAATAAATTTACTTACTTTCAAATCAAAATTCATAGGCGCATATGAATCCAGAGGCGCATTGACTATTTCAATTGATGGAGAATCTATAGGAATAATCTACGAAAATACTTTTTTAAGACAGGAATATTTTCACGGTGTGCCTCTACAGAAAGAAGTTTATTATATGGTCTACTTTAAGGAAAAATTGCCTGGAAAGCATATGGTCGAATTTAGATTGGACCCACTGAACAGGAATGTAAAATCTAATATTGAAATTGCGGATGTCCGCGCAATTTATGATCAAAACCCGAGAGAAGCCGATAACGCCAAGGGCAATAGTTTTTACAATAACGCAGAATCAGCAACAAGGGGATATTTAGTGAGTTTTCTAAATTTCTCAAATGATAAAATCGAACGTATATCTACAAATGATGCTATTTCCAGCCCATCATACTGTACTCTAAAGAAAATTCAATTTTTTGATAAAATTGCTGGTGAATCGCTAAATAGCAAAACCGGAGTTGTTAACTATAATGAAAAAGAAGGAATTATAGAATTAACTGCAACACCAAAGTCCCCTGCATATATTGGTATTCGATTTCGGGGGGCTTATCCTTTAAATATTGGTGAGATGACTTATGAATTTATTGGCGATGGACAACGTGGGGTGCCCGGTGGTTTTTTGACTGTAATATACGAGGGGCAAAAAATTTATGGATTGGATGAAGCTTATGCTCTACCAACTAAGACATTTATAGGAGAAATATGGTTACCAGATCAAAAAAGCGCTGGTGTATTGAATTTTAGGTTGGACGCATTCGGCGATAAACAGGCAAAAATAAAAATCGAAGAAATAGGTCTCGGTTATTGGGATTATAGCAATCCGTTTTGTAGAGTTTATAAAGATAGCATTTCTCGCGGCTACGAGATTATATATAAATACAATGGGAAGCAATATAATTTTTTAGTTAACGATCCGAAATAGGAGAAATAGATTTAATTATTCTACGCGTATGAACACGGCGAGAATCATTGCGATAATAGTTTTGAGACTACATATGCCCCGGAGAGACCGGAGATTGTTTATTGTGAAAAATGCTATCTCAAGGATGTGGTATAGAATAGATTGATTTTTTGTTAGGTTTGTGATAGGTTTAACACATGGCAACCTCACTCCAAGAGAAAAAAATTCAAGAAATTGCTGAACGAGCGGCTATTCGCGCAGTGCAGCGAGTTTTATCTGACCCAGATTTCGGGCTGGAATTAACAGAGGGCGTGAAAAATAAGCTTCGAAAATCGACTTCATCAAAAAAAAGAACTTCTCTTGCCGAAATTAAAAAGAATTGCTACTAATATCTGTGCAAGAATGGCAGGTTGAATTTACCGGAGAAGCCGAAAATGGGTTGGCTAAGTTCGGGAGGCCTATACGCCGCCGAATTATTGATAGACTAGATTGGCTCGCAAAAAATTTCAATGACGCAACGCCACTTCCTCTGGGAGGAGATTGGAAAGGATTCTTTAAATTGAGAATAGGAAATTGGCGCGCGCTTTACAAAATAGAGTTTCAGAGAAGGATTATTACGGTACACTATATCGATATCAGAGATAAGATTTATAGACGACGAAAATGATCCCTAAATCCACAACTTTAATGTTTCTGGGGAGATCGGGGTCGGGGAAGGACACGCAAATTGAGATGCTGATGCGCCGGCCGGATTTAGCTGGTGCGATCGAAACCAATACTGGAAACATTTTGCGAGAAATTGCCAAGAAGGAAACGATTTTAGGGAAAAAGGTGAAAGAGATTTTGGATACCGGGAAACTCACGCCGGGCTGGCTGTCATTTTTCGCGTGGCTTTCGTATTCGCGCGATTTGGTAAAAAGCAATGAAATCCTTTTTTCAAGCGGAAGTCCGCGGCGACTAGAAGAAGCGGAGCTTGAAGACCGGGCTTCAGAATTTTTAGGGAGGGCCAAGCCCGTTGGGGTTCACATTATGGTTTCAAGAGAAGAGGCGAAAAAACGGCTTTTGTTGCGAAAGCGCGGAGACGATACTGAAAAAAGTGTAGATTCCAGGCTCGATTGGTTTGAAGATGACGTCATGCCAATAATTGAGCACTATAAAAAGGAGGGCAGGCTTATTGAAGTTGACGGGGAAGGGTCTAGGGAAGAAATTTTTGCCAGGCTCGAGGCGGGGATTGAGAATTACTTTTCTAAGAAATGATTAAGATAAAAACCGCGGAAGAAATTGAAAAATTGCGCGAAGGCGGCAGAAAATTAGCCGCCATTTTAGATAGCTTAAAGAAGGAAGCAAAGCCCGGAATTGCGACGATTGATCTCGATAAGCTCGCGGAAAAATTAATTCTAGACGCGGGTGGGAAGCCCGCTTTTAAGGGCTATAAAACAGCAGGAGACAAGAACCCGTTTTCCGGGACAGTTTGCATCTCTATAAACGACGAAGTCGTTCACGCGCCCCCATCCAGCAGAGAATTAAGAAAAGGCGATATTGTTGGATTAGATATCGGCATGAAATATAAAAATCTTTTTACGGATATGGCGGAGACGGTTTCAATCGGGAGCCCCGACCCGGTCGGGGAAAAATTAATTAAGGTAACAAAAGAAGCCCTTGAGCTTGCTATTTCTATAGTGCATCCGGGAGTCAGGACCGGAGATATTGGAGAGGCTGTGCAGAATTTTATAGAAGCATATGGTTTTGGGGTTGTCCGGCAATTGGTCGGGCACGGTGTCGGTTACGAGGTTCACGAAGATCCTCAGATCCCGAATTGGGGGAGATCTGGCGAAGGAGCCACGCTTAAGGAAAATATGGTAATCGCGATCGAGCCCATGGTTACCGAAGGGAATTACGAACTTTATCTTGCAAAGGACGGTTGGACGTGGAAAACAAAAGACGGTTCGCGCGCCGCCCATTTTGAGCATACCATGGTCGTGACCAAAAATGGGGCTGAAATATTAACCAGCAAATAATGCGTTTTGTGATAGAATTTTAGTAATGGCAGAGCCAGATGTATATCTTTCTGTAATCGTCCCTGCTTATAATGAAGCAAACCGGCTTACTAAAACCTTAAAGAGGTTTCAAGAATATTTTGCTACAAAGCCTTTTTCATATGAGATAATAATCGCCGCGGACGGCCCAAGGGACAATACTATAGAGGTCGCCAAAAAACTTTCCTCCGAGATTAAAAATGTGAAAATTATTGAGCGCCGCAATAACCGCGGCAAAGGTTTCACAGTGCGGGAAGGCATGCTCCATGCCAAAGGGAGAATACGACTTTTTGCCGATGCTGATAATTCCACAGATATTTCACATTTTGACAAGATGCGCCCGCTATTCGACAAGGGCTACGATGTAGTTATCTGTTCAAGGGACAATAAAGACGCCGAAGGCGCAAAGCAGGAATACCCGCAGCCTTTCTTGAAGCGGCTTGCAGGAAACATGGGGAATCTTTTTATACAACTTGTCGCGGTTCGCGGGATTTGGGATACCCAATGCGGCTTTAAGGCATTTCGCGACCATGCGGCGGAGAATATATTTTCACGCACGAAGATTAATCGTTTCGGATTTGATATAGAAGTTCTTGCCATCGCTAAATTTTTGCACTATAAGATAGGAATAATACCTGCTCACTGGATAAATGATCCTTCTAGCACCGTAAATCTTTTTTCATATTTCCAAGTTCTTCTCGAAACTATTAAAATCCGCTTGAATTTTTTAATGGGGAAATATAAATCATAATGGCTTCGGAGTTTCGAAAAGATATAGTTTCGGGCGAGTGGCTTCTGGTCGCGGGCGGACTCAAAAAAAAGCCCAATTTTTTCGCCGTAAAAAAAGCCAAACCTGCGCCCAAAAAAAATTGCCCTTTTGAAAATTTGTCTTCTGAATTTGTCACAGCAATCCCAAATAAATTCCCGATTTTAACTCCGCATAAAATCTGCCCGATGCCTATTGCCGAGGGCCCTTATCAAAAAATGGGAGGAATTGGATTTCAAGAGGTGTTAATAACAAGAGATCATAATCGGTCTTTGGGTTTTATGACGCAGCGAGAAATCCAACTCGTCATAGAAGCTTATTTACAAAGATATTCGGCCTTGAAAGCCGAAAAATGCATCGAATATATTTTGATTTTCCATAACCACGGGCCTTCATCCGGAGCGACCGTTGCCCATCCGCATTCGCAGATTTTAGCTCTTCCAATTATTCCGCTCGACGTTTTTCGGAGCCTTTCCGGATCAACAAGATATTTTCATAAACATAAAAAATGCGTTCATTGCGTTTTACTGAAGAAAGAATTTAAAGACAAGAAACGAATTATTTTTAAGAATGATTTGTTTGTTGCAATTTCTCCTTACGCGTCCCATGTTTCATTCGAAACTAGAATTTATCCACTGCGCCACAATTCAAATTTCGAGGAAATGTCAGACGATGAGAAAATAAGCCTTTCGGATATTATGAAAGTAGTTTTCGCGAAAGTGAAAAATGGAATGAATAATCCAGATTATAATTTTTTTATCCATACCGCGCCCGCAAAAGTAAAAGATGTAAGCCATTATCATTGGCATATGGAAATACTTCCGCGAACGAATATTTGGGGAGGGCTCGAGCTGGGATCGGGCATGGAGGTGATAAAAGTTCCGCCAGAAGAAGCAACCAGTATTTTAAAAAAAGCGAGATATGATTAGTTTTTTGGGGCTGGATGTGCGCGCTCTAATTGAAGCTGTTGGGTATTTGGGGATTTTCGGAATAGTTTTTGCCGAATCAGGTCTCTTTGTCGGTTTTTTTCTTCCGGGCGACAGCCTATTGTTTACTGCTGGATTTCTTGCTTCTCAAGGATATTTAAATATATTTGTTTTAGTTTTTATTTCTTTTGTCGGCGCGGTTTTGGGGGATAATTTCGGATATTTTTTCGGAAAGAAAGTCGGCCCGGCTATTTTCAGAAAAGAAAGATCTTTATTGTTTCATAAAGAATATTTGGAGAAGTCGAGAGTTTTTTTTGAAGAGTATGGCCCAAAAACGATCGTGCTTGCAAGATTTTTGCCGGTAGTGCGGACTTTTGCTCCGATTTTGGCGGGCGTCGGCGCCATGAACTACAGAATTTTTCTATTTTATAATTTCCTCGGGGCGCTTTTATGGGGGGTCGGCGTCACGTTATTTGGATATTATTTGGGGAATTTGTTTCCTAATGCCGAGCGCTATATTGTCGAGGTTGTAGTAGGTATAATTATAGTATCTACCTTGCCCAGCATATTTCATGTAATTAAAAACCGAGAAATTTTTATAAAAAAATGAGTCTATGAAGAAACTAGTTATTGCTAACTGGAAAATGGCCCCTCAGACTGTAAAAGAAGCGCAAGCTATTTTCGCTAAAATTAAAAGCAGGGCCGCGAGATTAAGAGGCGTTGAAACTGTTATAGCGCCGCCATTCATATATCTCCCGCTTTTAAAATCAGCAGGGAAGATAAAGTTAGCAGCACAAGATGTAGCTAAAGATGACGGCGGTCCATGGACAGGAGAAATTTCTGCAAGAATGCTCAAGGGGGTAGGAGTTTCTTACGCGATAATAGGCCATTCTGAACGAAGGGAGATTGGAGAAGGAGATGATGTTATTCGCGAAAAGCTATATCAATCGCTGTTTCGAGGATTGAAGTCCGTATTGTGCGTAGGCGAGAAAGAGAAAAGCCAAGAGGCGTTTCCGCATATCGTCCGAGAACAAATTAAAAAAGCGCTTCGAGGAATCCCGAGATATTTTGCCTCGAAAACCATCATCGCCTATGAGCCGGTCTGGGCGATTTCCTCTCATTCAAAAGGAAAGGCGGATACGCCGCAGAATTTTTTTGAGATGTCAATTTTTATTCGGCGTACCGTGCTTGACGTTTGGGGAAAATCGGCGGCACTTCGCTTGCCGATAATTTACGGCGGGTCAGTTAACGCGAAAAACGCAAAAGGATTTCTTGAAGTCAAAGGGGGATCCGGAGTTTTAGTCGGCAAGGCTAGTTTGGACGCGAGAGAATTCAATAAAATTTTAGAAATAGCAGATACTATATGAAGAGCTTGGAAAACGCGGACGTGAGCGGTAAGACTGTCTTGATGCGCGTGGATTTCAATGTTTTTCCTGTCAGGCCGCACGAATTGAGGATCGAGAAAATCGTCCCAACAATCGAGTACCTTCTATCCAAGAAGGCAAAAGTTATTTTACTTACTCATATTGAGGAAAACGACGGCAGGATTCCGAGCTCTAAAATTCTCCTCCCGTATTTAAAAAAAAGTTTGCCGATGAACGAAGTTAGGCTATTCGAAAATTTAAGGAAATTTCCGGGTGAGAAAAAAAACAGTCTAAAATTCGCGAAATATTTGGCAAGCCTCGGCGACATATATGTAAATGAAGCTTTCCCCGTATCGCACCGCGAGCATGCCTCAATTGTCCTTCTTCCAAAA
>Ga0076038_131_pt1 | contig 6980 bp, 8 predicted proteins | sample RifGroB1_FD_68135 | JGI IMG/M metagenome (GOLD analysis project Ga0076038, IMG submission 68135) | Parcubacteria bacterium GW2011_GWB1_44_7 | reverse complement strand
CGGCAGTATCGCCGGAGTATCAACAGCGTTTCCAGATTGTTTCCACTGTCGGCAACAATACCAACTCGCTTGTCATAGGCGCAGTGCCCGCGTACGAAACGGTACGCAATGTATCGGTTGGCGTGGGCTCGTTTATTACCGAACAACATCTGCGGAGTATGGGGCGTGTGGCGGTCGTTGGCGCGACTGTTGCGAGCGACCTTTTCGGAGAAGAGGAACCGCTCGGTAAAACAATTCGTGTCAATAGAGTTATTTTTAAAGTTATCGGCGTAATGGAGGCGAAGGGGAGTTCTGGATTTTTCAATGCAGACGATATGGTGATTGTACCGCTTTCAACAATGCAAAAGATTTTGTCTGGCGCGGAACACCTTTCGCTCATCGCGGTTTCTGTTTTGAACAAAGACGAGATGCCGCTCGTACAGTCGGAAGCATCATCGCTACTCGCGGCGCGGCATCGAGTAACGATTGACAACCCTGATTTCTCAATCGTGTCGCAGGCGGATATTGTCGGCGCGCTCACGCAAGTAACCGACACTTTCACAATTTTCCTAGCATCCATCGCCGGCATCTCGCTCCTCGTCGGCGGCATCGGTATTATGAATATGATGCTCACGACCGTAACGGAGCGCACGCGCGAAATCGGGCTTCGCAAAGCGCTCGGCGCGAAGAACCGCGACATCAGCGCGCAATTTCTCGCCGAGGCGATTGTGCTCACAGTAATCGGCGGTGTTGTCGGTGTGATTTTGGGTTGGTTAATTTCTAAAACAGTTTCGCAATTTGCGGGTATCGCGACAGAGGTCTCGCTCGGCGCGGTACTCCTTGCCTTCGGTGTTTCCGCAGGCATTGGGATTGTGTTTGGGTATTACCCCGCCCGCCGCGCTTCGCGACTGAACCCTATTGAGGCCTTGCGGTATGAATAAATATTGAAACGGCTCACACGCTCGTGTGAGCCGTTTATCACATCTCGTACCCCATTGTTTTTGCGGCGGAGAAGGTGGTAGGATTCTGGGATGTCAATACAAGAAATGGAAAAAGAATTAAGGAGGTTGATGTTTGTGCTCATAAACGATACTCGCGAAGAATTCATGAGGGCAAAAAAGAAAATAGAGTCGTTATGGAATCGCGAAACCAAAGCATTCAAGGCGGGTGCGCATGTTGCACTTGAGTTCCTTCCTCTCTTTGACCAAATTAAAAACGACGCGAATAAAGGATACCCTCAAGAATTTTGTTATTAAAGTCATTCAGCATAAAAACGGGCATATCCGTGAAGCAATTCGCCACACAGCAGAGTGGTTGTTTATTTCATTGACTTCTCGCGCTGAACCTTTTGTTTTTCCGGAAGGGAAGGAATTGACTGACGCGCAAAAAGCCGAACAAGCAAACGGGCGCGCGCAGTATGTCGGGTATGTGCAGGATATTGAAGCACTTATTGATACATACGGCACCGATGATGAAAAGGGAGAGTACATCCATGAAATGAAGCCGTCAGTACACAAAAGTCTGCAGCAACTGTGGGGCAGATTAACCGACAATCGCGCGTATCAAAAACTACTAGAAGCTACTCTGCCCATTCCATACGAGATTTTTATCAAACGAAAAGAAATTGAACACGAACTTTTGGAATTACTAAAAGAACATCGCAGCGATTCTTCCGTAGACGACATTAAAGACATTATTTATCACGAGGAGGAAAGCGGAGATATGATGAAGATTATTTCGCTTTTTGACCGCGGAAGCGCGGGTGAACTCTCGGATGTTTTGGAATTAGTAAGCGACGCGTGGAATTATTTCCCTCACAAAACGCTTAACGGAATATCCCCGCAAGAGAAACTACTTGAATATGAGCATGCGCACTAGCAGTGATATACAAACATTTTGTCCTATTCATCTGCGGACAGGCAAAATGTTTGTATTGGGTTAGGTAATTAGGGCGTTTCGTAACCATATGGTACTAAAATACACATATGGCGCAAGGACGAAAGAATGTTTTTGGGTGCGTAGCCAACTTTTTGAGGGGCAGGAAGTGCATTTTCTGCGGTTCGTTCAAGGTATCGAAGACGGGTCGTGGATATGTCCGGTGTCGGCACACGGGCTGTGGAAAACAGAAATCCTTGAAGCGCGTCAAAACAGAGATTGCAATCGTACAGGGGTTCTATCAACAGCAGCCGGCATACCGTCTTTCGAATGATTGGGGTGTGGACTACAAAACAGTAACGCGTGTATATCAGAGAATCCGAGAAGCAATCTATCATACTGCGGAACTTGAGGGAGGCAAATTGAACGGCGAAGTTGAAATGGACGAGAGTTACTTCGGCGGCAGACGAAAGGGACGGCGCGGAAGGGGTGCAGCCGGTAAAAACATTGTATTTGGCCTTCTGGAGCGCGACGGCAAGGTGTATACGAGAGTGGTGGAGCATGTGTCCAAAGAAGAATTGATGGCGGTTATTAGGAAGAAAACGAGAAAGGGCTCGGTCTACTACACCGACAAGTTCCGAAGTTACAACTCTTTGAAACGTTTAGGTAAGCATCATATGGTGTCGCATGAAAAGAATCTGGTCGACAAGCGCACCAAGAATCACATTAACGGCATTGAGGGTTTTTGGAGTTTTGCTAAACATATTTTGTACAACTATCGCGGGGTTTCCAAATATCACTTTCCGATGTATCTTAAAGAGGTGGAGTACCGCTTTAATCACCGAAAGGATAATTTATTCAAACTCTTTATCAGCATCTATTTTGGTTACATTTCGCCCTAATTACCTTATTTTTTAAATGGTATGCGTGGCCAAAGAAAGTGGGTGAGTTCTTGGAGACCGTTGGCGCACGAGATAACCTATATTTCGTATTTGTCGCGCAAACCGATTTTCCTCCCGACAGCGACATCCGCTGCCACTAATTTATAGGTTCTATTGTCTAATTCGCGCGAATAAGAACATAGGGAAATTATGAAGACGGCTGTTTTTGCGGCGCAAAAAGTGTTTGCGTATCGTAGCTTTAGCGAAGGTGTGGTAAATCAGACAAAGATATGAGAGTATTTCCCCATGCCCAAAAACCTAGAAATCATTTCTCCCACTGCCATTACTGCTCAGTTTCTGAATATCTATCATACCGCTGGAATACCCGATGATATACTTGAATCTTTGCGCAAAGAACTTGCATTACCAAGTGTAAATCGTTTGAGCAAGTTTGCGCGACCTAGGCGAATAGAGATGTTAACTGAAGCGATTAACTTTCCAAAAGGAAAAAGCCAAGAAACACGCGCAATCACTCCGTTGTACAAGGACGGAGTCTTTATTGTCGCAGTCGGCAAGCCAGGAAAAGAAGCAACACCCGATTTCAAACGCAGGCATTACAAAACAGGGGTTACGATGAATAATACAAACGACATGAATCCATTCGTAATCCAGAATGGGAAACGGCGCGAAGGTGACCTGACATTCTTGCAAATTACAAAGCAATCGCTAAATAGCATAATCTTCAGGAGCCCCGAAACTGTTTAAGTATCTTTTTTATGTTCCACTCCTCAAGTTTCTTTAACATTCCGTCACAATATAAATTTTCACATCGAGTGCCGTTAAAGTGTTCTGCCATTCGCCTTGCGATTACTCGCGGTTTTTCGATACTCCAAACATCAAAATAAATCTCAATAGTTGCCTTATATGTTTTAGGTCTATCCATAATTGGATCATTCCCGATCTGTCTTTGTTTGTCTATAAGCCACCTGTGGATCTGTTTTGAAGAAAGTGCTAGATTAGTTGCGTTATGACAACGGCACACCATATCTACAATCCGAAATATTATGACGGCGTGCATCTTTGGAAACTGCTTCCACGAGAATGTGCATTCAAAACTTACAAAATGAAGGACGGCACACTCGTCGCGCTCTTTCAAGGTAGACGCGGGGCAAACCCGGAAATAGATTTTGTAATCAGAATGTTAGTGCCGGGGGTCGACAAGAAGCCGACCGCACCGACACATACATACTGGGTGGTGGACCTATTACTTAAGATTCCACAGTATAAAAGAGAGGTTCGCGAGATTGTACAGTATTACATTGATTATTACGATCGCGTTCTGCCTTTTCCAGATGTTAACACTAGAAATGATTCCATTCTCGAAACAGTGGGGGAGATTACAGATAAGTATGCTTATCTTGAACAAGATTATACACTCTCTCTTGATTTTGTCGCAACGGTTGTCGAATTATTTTGCAAAAACGAAAAGCTCACGCCGGGCGCGTATTGGTTTAGAAATCTTTTGTTGACGCTTCGAGGCTACATCGACGGCGAGAAACACTACATTGAAGTATTGGGCGCAGCATTACCAGGTTTCAGACGATAATGCCCTCATAAAGAGTTTTCAAACCTCCTGATAGATAGGTCCAGAAACTTTTGATCTGTGTCAATGCCTATAAACTTTCTGCCGAGAGAATAGGCCGCAATGCCGGTTGTTGAGCTTCCGGTGAATGGGTCGAGAACGATTGCTTCAGGTTTTGTGGACGCGAGCACGATTCTTTTTAGAAGTTCTAATGGCTTTTGAGTCGGGTGCTTGCCGAATATCTTTTCAGGTTTTTTAGGCGGGTAAATCGCCCATACTGAACGCATTTGCAAACCAGGCTTTTTTATTGAATCTTCAGGCCAATCTCCATTTTTCATCAGATGATAGTTAAAAGTGTGTTTTGCGTTTTTGTCTTTACGCGCCCAAATTACCGTTTCGTGCGAGGCAGTAAAAAAACGGCAGCTCAAATTCGGCGAGCCGTTGGGTTTAAACCACGAGATGTCGTTCAAGATATGATACCCTAACGCTTGGAGTGCATAGCCGCACTGGTAGATTGAGTGATATGTGCCGCTTACCCAAAGTGTGCCTTCCGGTTTGAGCACCCGTTTACAGGTCGCAAGCCATTTGTAATGAAAATCGTAATCATCTTTAAATCCTCTGCTCTTGTCCCATGTTCCCTTGTTTACGCTCACCCTTTTACCCGCATGAAGGCTAAAGCCATTATTTGAAAGATTGTAAGGTGGGTCTGCAAAAACCATATCTGTCGAGTTTTCAGGAAGAGTCGCGAGAATATCTAGACAATTTGCATGGTAGAGATTGAATCTCGGTTTTTCATAATACGGCTTCTGTGTTGAAATGTGTTGCAGACTTGGATTCACTACTTCGGAATGTACTTCAACTGAATCTGCCCCATGTATCACATCTACCACCACCCCTTGTATCGCGAGGGGGGTTTCTTTGTCGACGAAAATCGGCGCGTAATTTTTGTTTGCCGGCTCAAGTCGGACACAGCTTCTTTCTTTGTAAAATGTTTTGAGCGTTGCTTCGGAATTGTTCAGGAGCGCGACTACCTTTTGTCCGTTCTCTGCGAATTTCTGCTCTTTGACAAGCACAATGTCTCCATCGTTTATCCGCTCGTCTTTCATACTGTCGCCGGCAACGCGCAGGGCGTAATAATTTCCTGATGAGAAAGGAAGTTTGCTTTGCGGGACTGCAATCGTCTCTTTATTTTCAATCGCTTCTATAGGAACTCCGGCGGCAATGCGTCCGAGCAGTGGAACTTGCACCATTTTTTCTGAGCGCGAAGCGACCACGCTTCGCGCGCGTCCCTTCTCGCGGTTGATATACCCTTTCTGTTCCAACGCAGAAATGTGCTGATGGATTGTAGAAAGAGAACGGAGCTTAAATCGTTTTTTCATTTCCGCAAATGTCGGCGCAAAGCCGTGTTTTTGAGAAAACTTTGTGATAAAATCCAGGAACTGTTTTTGTCGTTTGGTAAGCATATTAAAATTATATCACCCTCCATACCGAACAAAAACCGAAGTTATCCACAGGGTTGATTTTTACTGCATTGAAAATTCTGGTATATTTTCATTAACCAAATATTCTTATGGAAAAAATTAACGGAAACGAAATCCTTGGTTCTATACACGAGGCAATAAAAGAGAGGTTTTTTAGCCCATTCTATGGAACATTCATAATTTCTTGGTTAATTTTTCATTGGAAGTTTGTATATACTGCTTTTTTCGTTAGTGAAGAAAAGATCTGGGAGTCAGCAGGTTTATTGAAAAATGACTATCTATCAGAAACTTTCTTTGATTTTAGTAGTTTGCATTTTTACATCTCTTGGATTTTACCTTTTGTATTAACTTATTTGATTATTTGGCGTTTTCCAAAATGGATCTCCATCCCAGCATTCAGAGAGGATTTGGATAACATAACAAAAAAACAAAAAATGTTGATTACAGCAGAGAAAGAGTTCAAGTTGAAGGGGAAATTAAGAAAATTGCCGAAGAAACAAAACCTGAGCAAAAGTGGATATTTGAATATCAAAGATTTAAATCTCTACCTGTGTATAATAAATTTGAGATTATTCTTAAATCAATCTATCAACATAGAGGCGAGATTAATGTTACAAATAATAATAACCAGATTATTTTTCAGATCCCGCAAGATATACTTGCTTTTTCGCACACTAACGATTTAATTGATTTTGACAAACAAAAAGAAAAAATAGAATTAACGGAAAAAGGAAAGTTTTTTGTAAAAGAATTTTCTTCAGAAAAAGGCCATTCTTTTTAAACATATCTATATAGTGGATAAATAATTTTGCGTGAGTGTGCGGATTGCGCATGAGTTTTATAAACTTGCAAAAGAGTGGCTTCAATGAATCTCAAACATACATATCGCAAGATTGAGAACAAGATCGGCCTGTTCGGCATCATTCTCTTTGGTTCGGAAGTACTGATTTTGTTAGCACTCGTGTGGCGCATTCCTTTGAATAATTTAAGGGTGGCGCGTTTGGAACGGAATTTGCATGTCCTCGCGTCATACCATCCAGTGGATTCCGAACTGCTCTTGGAAAAAAAGTACATTGGCGCTCTGTACCCGGGCGATTCATATTCGTGCAGCTACATTGTCGGCGAGTTTCGCGCGTCTGCGCTTACCAGAGACCCCTAGATACCTTTGAAGTAGGACAGGTA
>Ga0076038_128_pt1 | contig 7030 bp, 6 predicted proteins | sample RifGroB1_FD_68135 | JGI IMG/M metagenome (GOLD analysis project Ga0076038, IMG submission 68135) | Parcubacteria bacterium GW2011_GWB1_44_7 | reverse complement strand
TATTTAAGTTTTTCTATTTCTTTAATCAATTTGTCGTTAGCTAGAGCCATATTCGGATCATCCAGCGTAAATCTGATTATCCCGTTTTTATCGATGATGAAATAAGTATGGCCGGGGAAACCGCCGGGGTGCATCGATGAATTAAGGTTTAACACATCGTACGCCTTAGACACAGAGCGCGCGGTGTCAAAAAGAATTTTGGATTTTTTCAGATTAGACGACTTGCTCACGATCTCCCGCCATTGGCTTTTCGGATCAATCACGATCGAGAAGGCTACCGCCCCCTCGGCGTCAAATCTGGAATCATTGCCAAGCTCCGCTATCTGATCCCAGCACGCCGGATAGCACATTGATCCTTCGTTAAAAAAGAGAACAACGCTCTTACCCAGATAATCGCTCAATTTAATATGCCCGCCGTCAATGCTTTCAAGTTCAAAGTCTGGAGCTTTTTGGCCAACCGCCTTTTCGAAATAAATTTTTTCTTTAGACTCTTGGTTAGTCGTATCTTTTGTTCCGGAACGTTCTTTCCCGCTGGAAAAGAAAATTAATCCGCCTATGAAAGCCGCCGCCACAATACCTGTAATTATAGTTTTCCTATCCATAATGTTGGTTAAAATTAGTAAACAAAAATCCCTATGTGATAGGGATTGTCAGGCGCGCGATGTAAATCCAGCTCGAAAAATTGTTTTAGATCGGCGCCTCGCGAGTAGCCGGGCTATTCTCTAGTAAGGAGAGCCAGCGAGTAAATTCTTGATCAACCGGAGGAAAGAATGATTCAAAAAATCGCCTATGATAATAATCTCCTGCAAGCTTCGGCAGATGCAGATAAATACCNACCAATACCAAGGCGACAGTAACCGCGGTCGAAAAATTCCGGAAAGCGTCAAAATGAAGCGCGATAGACGATAGAGCGCTATTCGCCTGACAATCAAATCCTTGGCTAGCCGCGGCGATACATCCGTTATGCTCATGAGTTCCATCGCCCATAGCAAACATGCTGAAAACAGCTACGCCGATAAAACTCAAAACAAGAAATCCGGTAAACGCGGTTCTCATAATGGCTTTAGTATACAGTAAGGCGGGCGGGAAAGCAAAAAAATAAACGAATAAAGACGGTTCGATTTATCATTAAGCGCGCTAAATAAAATCGCTCATGGCAATTCTGGCAGCTATGTAAGAAACTGTGGATTCCGCACCTTGATTTAAATTAACGTGTGTTTTTCCTAATCCGTCATAGCATCCGCCGCTTATTTGATCGTAGAGATATTGCCCTAAATAATTTTCTCCCAGATACCAATAAAAAGCTTTGGTCATTAATTTTTTGTACTCTTCGTCCTGAGTGATCAAATATATTTTTTTTAGAGCTTCGACTATTGCCGCTACATCTTCCGGTTGTTGGTCGAAAAATTTTCTTTTCCCGCCTTTTTCGAACCACCCGCTCTGTCCGACGGGCATATAAATTCCGTTTACAAAAGAATGAGAAATCAAGAAATCTAAAGCTTTTTTGCCGACATGGAAATATTCTTCTTTTCCAGTAACTTGAAAAGCGGACAACAAGCTCTCGCATAACGTGGAGTTGGAATAAGTTATGATATTATCGAACCAATGCCAGCTGGAATCGCTGTGTGCTATATAATTTTTTACCAGCTCGTCTGCAAGTATCCTGATTTTTTCCTGTAGATTTTGCGATGGGCGGCTTTGATATAAAGCAAATAGGCCTTTTATGTAAAAAGCTTTAGGGCGGCTGTACTGGAAATTTGCGCCATTTTTTAACCTGCGCTCGAAGATTTTTCGGGCTTTTCTTTTTAAATAGGCTGGAACAGCGCGCATAACGGATAACTGCATAAGAGCCCATAGGGCTCTGGCGTTGGCGTCTTCCATGCTATCTTTGGCATTAGCCGCTTTATCAGGTTCACAGTTCTTATTAAAATAATTTAGAAATCCGTCCGATTTCAAGGCATTGGCGATAAAAGACAAATAAATTTTTATTAAGCGTAAGGCAGATTTTTTTTTAATGCCTGCGGCATAATATTGCGCGGCGATCACCAACGCTCGAGTATTATCATCCAAAGTGTAACCAAAGTCTGGATTTTTATGGCTTAGGTCAGCGAATTGGAATATTCCAAATTGGTCAGTTAGTTTAATTAAATGTTTAAGATTTAATTTCGGCAGATGCCTGTTGTCAACGGAAAGGCCAGGCGCGCATTTCATGAAAACTTTAAGGTAGGAAAGCGCCACATTGTGCCAAGTCATGTGTCTGGTGTTAAAATATGCTTTCTTTCCCATAATTTCCATCAACTCAATATTTCCAAGCAGACGTTCAATAGCTTTTTTTAGCGATCCCTGGTCTCGAAAATCGACGAGAAGGCCTGATTTTCCAATGTCTTCTCTGGCCTGTGCAAATGGGGTTGAGATTACGGGCCGCCCGATTCCCATAGCATACGACAGCGTTCCGCTTACCGCCTGGTCGGCATTAATGGATGATGCGATATAAATGTCTGTGGTTTGCAATAATTTCAACAAACGGCCAATTTTCAAATAGCTGTTATAAAAGCGAACATGTTTTTGAATCTTTAATTTATTAACTTTCTTCTGCAGAAAATCGCGATATTTTTCGCCTTCATTTTGTAAGACCAGGGGGTGCGTTGCGCCTATAACCAGATAGAGCAAGTTTGGAAACTTGCGGATTAATTCTGGAATCACATCCAAGACATATTCAATTCCCTTCCCAGAATTAAGCAGCCCAAAAGTGCTTATAACTTGTCTTTTTTGCATATGGAGCATTTTTTTGAATTTTTCGCTTGTTTCAAATTCAACCGGATGAATGCCATGGTCTATTATAAAAATCTTTCTAGGATTCACGCTGTACCTAGAAATCAAAATCTCTTTAGAATTCTTGCTCATTACCACTAAGTACGAAACGCGTTCCAAGAGAGGCTTTAGGGACGCCTCCATAGCAGGTTTTGGGTCTGGAAGCACGGTATGCAGAGTCATTGCTGTCGGTTTTCTAAGCTCATCAAGAAAATATTTTAGATTGGAGCCAAATTCTCCTCCAAAAATTCCAAACTCATGCTGGATTGAAACCAATTTTATTTTTGGATCCGCGTTTATTTTTTTAGCCGCTATTTTATAATCTTCGGCTTTATCCTGATCAATTTCAAAAACAACCCGCGAAGAGTATTTAGGTCTTTTAAAAGCGCTGTAATTCATCGCCGCGATTACTGTCTTTATTGCTGGCGCGAATACGGTATCAAAAGCCTGAGCCAGGTCGTAAGTAAAGGCGGCTATACCGCAACGCCTGGGAGGATATGTCCCTAAAAACAAAACTTTCGATGATTTAATAGATCGTCTCATATTTTATATTTTAGTAATTCGTTAATCAATTCAATTATGTTGATTTTTTTTGCTTTTATTCTGGAATCAGCAGCCCCATAGTAGATGAACAAATTATTTTTTTCCAGAACGCAGCCGGTTGGGAATACGACATTTCTTACCAAGCCCTCTTTCTCATCCCGCTCTTTCGGCGAGAACAGCGGGAAGGGTAACCTTGCTATAACGTGAAGCGGGTTTTTCAGATCCAACAGCGTAGCCGCGGCATGATAAATCTTGCCGCTACTCGTTTCTTCTATGGCATGGAAAATAAGTAGCCAGCCATGCTTTGTTTTGATGGGCGGCGAGCCTCCGCCGACGCGCCTGTTTTCAAATTTATATTTTGGATTAAGAATCACAAATTTGGCCATGTTGGCTAGGTAATCTTTCCATGATTTCTCAGTCAGATCGGAAAAATTCCTAAAACTTATGGCTTGGATCCCAGGCATAACCCTATGTATCAGAAAGAAGTTCCCTTCAATTTTCTCTGGTAGAAGGAAAACATCTTTTTCCCAAAGGGAGACTTCCTGGCCCTTTTCTTTTTCATAGCGTTTCGCGTACCATTCATATTTTTCGGGCAGGCCCGCCTTTTTAAAAATCTTACCGGCGTCCTTATAAAGTATCGCGGGAAAAATTAGTCCCCGTTTTTCAAAATTGCGCAAATCGGAGGAAACGGCATAAGCAGCGGATGCATCCCGCCCATCGTATGCCGTGTAAAATAGATAATATATTCCCTCCAAATAAACTATCCTTGGGTCCTCTACGCCGCAGCGTTCGAAATTGTGTTCAGGGAAAATTAAAGGCCTGTTGTCTCTGAGGATAACTTTGTTATTTTTAATCTGGCAGCGTCCAATTGTAGAGATATTATTTTGATCGATGGCGCGATAAAACATGTGGGTTATGCCGCCCTCGGCAATGCATGCGGGGTTTAAAACAGCCCGCTTTTCAAACTCGTTGTCTGTAGTTGAAAGAATGACGCCCAGATCTTCTATTAACATCATTCAATTTTAACATTTTTAGGCTTCTTCTATCATTGCCTGCTGGCAGGAAGGTTTAGCGGCAAATTCATAAATGCCGCTCCTATCTTACTATGTTTTGTTTTACATAAAAGGAACGAAGGCGAAACCTGGAAATTCCCGCAGGCGAAATTTCCCGTCCCCGCCCTTTATTTCGAGAAATAAGGATCCGGATTTCGGATATAAAAGCCTCCCGCTCTCTTTCAGCTGTTTTCTCCAAGCTTCCGGAACTTTCGATACCTCCGCGGCAGAAATTATTGCGTCAAATCCTCCGATTTCCCTCGCAATTTTAGGAAGGCCGTCCGCCGCGCTTTGGCAATAAAATTCAACGCGTCCTTTAAGCTCGGGAAATTGAGCGATGTTTCTTTTCCCAAGCTCACAAAGCGCTGGGACTATTTCAATCGCATATATCTTCCCTGATGCTCCGACGATTTTTGCCAAAAGGCCCGTCTGCCACCCGGATCCAAAGCCGACATCCATTATGCGCTCTCCTCTCTTTGGTTTAAGGTGTTCCAACATGAACACAACCGTATACGGCTGGGAGATTGTCTGCCCTTCTCCGATCGAAAGCGGTATATCCGCGTACGCCGAATCAGCCTGAGAGTCAGGCACAAATCTCCTCCTGTCAACTTTCGTAAGCGCTTCTTCAATGGCAAGCGATTTCAAAACTCCGCCCTTTTTCAGCGAGCCGACGAGATCATCCAAGTTCATATTCATGCTGGAGCAAATGCTATTTTAACTAAATTAAAATCAGACGGGGCTCTTGCGTTTGCGATCCTAATATCAACGCGATTAAACGCGTCTTTGATTTTTTTGGCAAGTTTATTCGCAAGCTGATTTTCCGTAATCAACTCCCCTTCGAAAACTCGATCTTTTATCATCCGGCAAGCCGGGCACATAATAAATGGGGCGCCGTATATTTTGCTCTTGTCTCGCGAGGGATGGTGCCAAGATTTTTCAAAATAAAATGAACCGCATCCCGAGCACACCGCGCGCCCGGCCCTTGCCAGCCCGAATTCTTCAAATTCCGTTCTCGATGGCGGCAGTCTCAACGGATATGATTTTATAGCTTCCCTAGGCATGCCTCCTTTATACCGCGGCAGCATTATTTGTTAATACTTTTTGAAGATTTATTTTCAATTGCCTTCTCGCCCTTTGCCTGTTTAAAAAAATATGCCGAAGGCAACGACAAAAATGTCGCCGCTAGGCGCCGGCTAGTTATTTCGCGTAAACGTAATACAGCCTCCCGCTAAAATCATCCGTGAAGAAAAAGGAATTTTCGTCATATTGAAATACGTGAACTGGACGCCCAAAACGCTTATCCCCTTCGCCAAGGAATCCCTTCATAAAAACGTCCTGCTTCCCGTCCAACGTCACGCGTAAAATATTGTACCCGTTTCTAATCTCCACTTTATGGGATCCATGCTGAGCGACAAGAAACGTTTTGTTTATAAGCGGGTGCGCATTTTCAAAGTAAGTAATCCCGAGGGGTGCGGTATGGGGTCCGAATGACGCGAACGACAAGGGAACATTTTCGCAGGAAATCGGCTCGCGCTTCCAATTCCAGCTTAATTCCTCGTGCTTCTTGCCCCCAGACTCGTAACAATAAGGCCAGCCATAGTTTTCGCCTTCAGCAAGCTTATACATTACGTCGTCAGGCAAATCAGCCCCTAAGTGATCCGCGCCATTTTCCGTCGCATATAAGGCGCCCTGGGCCCAAGCAATTCCCACGGCATTTTTTAAGCCGTTTGCATAGACCCGCTGGTTTTTCCCGTCCGGATCCATAGCAATGATCATCGCGCGCTTATCGCCCTCGGCTTCCTCGCAAACATTGCAGCCGCTCCCGACAGATACATATAAGACATCTTCTTGAAACAATATCGTGCGGGTAACATGCCAAACGATGCCCAAGGCTGTTGGATTTTGTTTATTTGGAAATAGGGTAACCAGTTCCGGCTTAGTTGTAGGGGCTTTATCCCCAGGGCTATACAAATACCTGATGAGTTTCTCGGTGAGCGCTACATAAATCCAACTCTTGCCCGCGCGGTCGGTATAAAACTCTACGCTATTCGAACCGCGAAGCCCGGAGAGGTAAACAGATTTTGATTTAAATTTGCGTGTTTCGGCGTCAAAGTCTTCCAGAATAATAATTCTGCCCTCTCGGCTTAGATTCCAATCAACCATGTCAGGGATAAAAAGTCTTTTGTCCGGACTCATCGCAATAAAACGGGCTTTCCCTAAACCCTCAGCCGCGACGGCTAAGTCAAATTGAGAAGCAAGTTCGTATGTCGCCTCGGAGCCATCCGCAAACGCAACTGTTCTCGGCTCAAGCTTGATTGGCGTTGAATTATCGATTTTATTGCTAAAAATTTTTAGAAAAGAGGTGTATTCTTTGTCATTTTTATCATTTAAATCGGTATCTTCGCGCAACCCAAAATATCCCGCTCCGCCCAAAACCAAAACTACCGCAATAACTAAAATAAGCGTTGATATTTTGCTAAATCCTTTTTGGTTTTTCATATTTCAATTTTAATACAGATGAACTTTTACGGCAAATTCTAAAAGCCCAAATAGTCTTTAGACTTCATATGCCTCCTTTAATTTCGCAATATCGAATTTTTTCATCTTTTCCCAACTAACTCCCT
>Ga0076038_138_pt1 | contig 7217 bp, 6 predicted proteins | sample RifGroB1_FD_68135 | JGI IMG/M metagenome (GOLD analysis project Ga0076038, IMG submission 68135) | Parcubacteria bacterium GW2011_GWB1_44_7 | reverse complement strand
TATGATTGATGCGGTTTGCCGCGAAATTAAACAAAGTTCCGAGCCATTTGGCGGCATCCAAATCATCTTAGTCGGCGATTTTTTCCAATTGCCGCCAGTTATGAAAATAGAAGTGGAAAATAACGCACCAGCCACACTTATTAAAGAGCCTTTAAGTCGCTTTGCTTATGATTCTCCCGCATGGGAGCGAGCAAACCCGACCATCTGCTATCTCACCGAACAGTACCGACAGGACGATAAAGATTTTCTTGCCTTACTCTCGGCAATCCGAAGCAATATCTTTGAAAACGAACACTTACGCCTTATTGAAACAAGAAAAATTGAACATCATACTGCGCCAAATAGTATACCGAAACTCTTTTCGCATAATGCCGATGTAGATCGCGTTAATGACGAGATACTCGCCAAACTTCCTGGCAAGTCGCGGATATTTACTATGTCTTCACAAGGTCCGGATGCCCTCACTTTCGCGCTTCAAAAAGGGTGTCTTTCGCCAGAGACGCTTTGTCTTAAAATTGGAGCAGCAGTGATGTTTACGAAAAATAATCCGAAAGAAGGATTCGTAAATGGCACGCTCGGCACCATCAAAGATTTTGATAAGAACAATGGAAGTCCAATCATAAAAACGCGGAACGGAAGAACAATTGAAGTTAAGCCAATGGATTGGACAGTGGAAGAGAATGGTAAAATTCGCGCGCAAATTACGCAATTACCGCTTCGTCTTGCTTGGGCAATCACAGTACACAAGAGTCAAGGCATGAGCTTAGATGGGGCCGTGATAGATTTAAGCGATGTTTTTGAATTTGGGCAGGGTTATGTCGCGCTTTCGCGCGTGAGGCGCCTTTCCGGCCTATATCTTCTCGGCTGGAACGAGCGCGCATTTCAAGTACACCCGGAAGTATTAGCTAAGGATACAAAGTTTCGCACGCAGTCGGAGCAAGCAGTACATACATTCAGCAGAACGGCAGAGAATGAGATTGTCGCAATGCATGAGCAGTTTATTTACTCATGTGGTGGAAAAATTATTCCAGGAAGCCGAGTTAATATTCCGAAAGCATCTACTGTTTTGCCGCCGGCTCATAGAAATACTCGGGGTGAGCGACACTGGGAACGCACGCTCGCTCTTATTCGCTCGGGAAAGACGATCGCTGATGTTGCGAAAATGCGTAGTCGGACCGAAGGAACAATTTTAGAACATTTGGAATCTCTCCATGCGCTCAATAAATTATCGGCACAAGATACTGCACATCTCGCGCGCGATTTTGAGCAGGAAATCACTAAAATTCACGATGCATTTCGCGCGCTTAGAACCGATAAACTAACGCCCGTATTTGAAAGACTTGGCGGCGTGTATTCATATGAAAAATTGCGAATAGCTCGACTTGTGTTTAATAAAGAATTCGTTCCGAAAATTACTGTATCAACAGGTTTTGTAAAAATAAGAGAAAAACATAGGTTATAATTAATAATGTTCATGGCCAATATCATTTCCCAGATTAATATTTTTAAGCGAGAACCGAAGCTTCGGCTTCTTTTTGTTGCCTCCGAGGCGGCGCCTTTTATTAAAGTTGGCGGATTGGGCGAAGTAATGCGTTCTTTGCCCAAAGCTCTTCGGGATTTAGGCCACGATGCCCGTATTTTTATTCCCAAATATGCCGCGATTGATCTTGAAAAATATCCCCTGCGTTCAGAATTTAAAGATTTGCGGCCTGCGTCTTCTGAGGAAGAAGACCCGCACGGCCTTTTTGTTTCCAATATTTTGAGGTATGACAGCGATTCGGGCGAAACCATCGCGTACTTTCTTGAGAATATGGAATATTATGAGAAACGGGCCAATGTTTACGGTTATGCCGATGACGCCATAAGATGGGCGTTGCTTTCGAGGGCGGTGCTTGAATTTTTAAGAGTATCGTCTTGGCGGCCGGATGTGATTATTGCCGCTGATTGGCAAAGCGGTCTTATCCCTAATTATTTCCATACTATCTACAAAGGCGACCCGAAGCTTTCGCCGATGGCCATTGTTTTCTCCATTCATAATCTTTCTTTTCAGGCAATGTTTGATCATCATTTCGTATCCGAGATGGATTATGATTCGGGTAAGGAAGCGATCCCAGCTTTTAATGACCCGCGGCTTTTGAAGCTTAATTTTATGAGACGGGGCATTATGTATGCCGATGTCATTAACACCGTTTCGCCAACCTACGCGAAGGAAATCACCACGCCGGAATACGGCGAAGGATTGCATGAGCTTTTAAGCGAGAAACGGTCAAGACTTTCCGGGATTTTAAACGGCATCGACACCGAGGTTTATAATCCCGAGACCGACCCAAACGTTCAATTTCATTACGACACAAAAACACTGGATTTAAAACTGAAAAACAAGTCAGTTCTCCAGCAGAAATTTAATTTACCGGTTAGCGACACTATTCCTCTTTTTGGCATTGTTTCAAGATTAACCGATCAAAAAGGACTCGGTTTGCTTATGGACGCGGGCGAGTCACTGCTGGACAATTTTGATATGCAGCTGGTGGTTGTCGGTTCGGGCGAAGGGCGCTTTATGAATTTTTTTCAAGAACTTGCGAAAAAGTATCCCCAAAAAGTTGGCATTCATTTGAGCTACGACGAAGCTCTTGGCCATATGGTTTATGCCGGCGTTGACGCAACTATCATCCCTTCGCGTTTTGAGCCATCCGGTTTGACGCAAATGGAGGCGATGCGCTACGGTACGGTGCCGCTTGTCCGCAAGACCGGCGGTTTAGCGGACAGCGTCGTGGATTATGAACCAACGAACAAAACCGGCACCGGTTTTGTTTTTGAAAAGTTTGATAATCGCGCTTTTTACGGCACGATGGTAAGGGCCATTGAGACGTATCGCTATCCCGAATTCTGGCTTAAAAAAACTATTAAATATCATCATCAGCCAAACGGCTGATTCATTTTATGTATTGGGCTAACTTTTTACATTTTTACCAACCGTGGGGCCAGCAAGAGGACATAATGGAAGCGATTGTGGCTCAAAGTTATCGACCGATTCTTGAAGGCGTAAAAAAGAATAAAAGAATCCGCCTCACTTTTAACATTAACGGCGCGCTTCTGGAACTTTTTGATAAATACAGGTATCGAGACCTTATTGATATATTGAGAGAACTCGGCAAAGAGGGACGAGTGGAATTTACCGGTTCTTCTAAATATCACGCTTTTTTGCCGCTTGTGGAAGAGAAAGAAGTTATCCGTCAAATTCAGATTAACGACGAAACTAATAAATTTTATTTGGGTGAGGGATATAAGCCGCAGGGATTTTTCCTGCCGGAAATGGCTTATAAAAAAGAACTTGCGCCTATTTTAGAGGATTTGGGATTCAAGTGGATTATTTTAGACGAAATTGCTTGCGGAGGAGAACCGGGCCACGTTGATTATAAAAAAGTTTATAAAATTAAAGATTCCAACCTTTTAGTTTTTTTCCGCGAGAGGAGATTAAGTAATTTGATAATGAGCGCGGTTGTCCGTTCCGAAGAAACTCTAAAAGAGGCAATGAAAGATGACTTAAAGAGCGGTCGTTATTTGGTTACGGCCATGGACGTGGAAACATTTGGTCATCATCGGCCGGGTTTGGAAAAAATGCTTTTTGATGTTTTGGCGGCGCCGGAATTTAAACTGATTCAAATTTCTGACATTTCCAAACATTACAAAGATTACGAAGAAGTTTCGCCGGTCAAATCCACTTGGGCTTCCAGTGTCGAAGATATTAAAAACAATATTCAATTTCTTTCCTGGAATGACCCCGAAAATGTTATCCATAAATTTCAGTGGGATTTCCTGAATATGGTTTTGGGGGAGTTTTACAAAGTGCCGATTGATATCCCCACATACCCCATCTTTAGAAATAAAATTGATGCATCACTGGCAAGCGATTCCTTTTGGTGGGCTTCAGCCAAGCCTTGGTGGAGTTTAGAAATGATTGAAGTGGGTGCTTGGCGGCTTTTGGAGGCGATGGAGGCGATTCCTAATATTCCCAAAGATAAGGTTGATAGAGCCCGCGATTTTTACACCAAAATCATTTCCACAGCTTTTAATTGGCAGAGAACCGGCCGCATTCGGCAAATAATGAAAGAGCAAAAATCAATTCTCCGCATTCCTTTCAAAGATAGGACGATTAGCAAGGGCGGAGCGGAGAAAGGAGTATATCGCGCTTTCATTGATATGATGGAAAAATTAAAAAGAGAAGCGGCGAAGAAAGGAGAATACGAAAAAGCAATTTTGTGGCGAGATTCTATTTACAAATTGCAAAATAAGTTGGATATCTACGATACCATTAATGCCATTGATTTATTGCGGATAGAAATTCCGCATAATGAGGTAGAAGCGACAATTGAGAAATATAAGGAAAAGTATCGGGAGATTCGCGGCGGACAGCCGGAACAGCGGGGAGCCTAAGTAAAGATACTCTTAGTTTTCTTAAGCTATGTCTATATCTATTGTTCTGCTTATCCCTTGTTCATGTTTCTTTTTCCTTGGTCTTCTAATCTAAGCCGTTTTATTTCTAATCGCTTCTTGGTTTTGTGAGAGTGCGATTTGATGTGGTGTTTTAATCCCGTGTCTCTTTTGGCCATATATTTTTTATTAGTTAATTACTTTTTGAGTATAGCAGTAAATACCAAAAGGGGGAAATTGTAGATGCAATAAATTTAGAAATAAGTTGGAATAAGGCAAAAAATGTCTTGACTATTTTGTTACTTTATTTATTATTACAACAAGTATTTGCGCCCATACAAGGGGACGCCAAATGAGCAAGACGGCTACGCGCCTTGAAAATTTAATTGCAGAAAAAAAGACGGTAATTGACAGTTTGCCGTTTGAAGCAAGAGAAAAATTGTTGCAGTTATCCAAAGCCCTTCTTGAGTCAGAACGGGAAAGGGCCGTCATCGTCGAAGACAGCTTCCAATCTCTCCGGCAGATTAAGGAAAACCAGGTCCTGCTATGTAAAATACTGACCGAAGGCATAATACAACCGCTTGTAAATTGCATCGGACGACAAATTGAAACAATGTCCCCGCTTCCCGCGGTCGCGGAAACAATGGAGGGTATGACAGAATCCCTTTCTCAACTCCAACAAGATGTTGCCCGCTTAAAAAGGGCCGCCGATTTTACTCTCGCCAATATGCCTCCGTCTAAATTCCAAACACTTTAGACACAATCCCTTGCATAATTTTATGGATATGTTATACTTATATGGTGGTTCCAATTTAAAGGAGGAAAACGAATGGGATTGAAAGGATTCGCGGCAGGTTCTTCCTTCGGTGATGTATTCACCGAAGCGGAAAAACAAGGACTGGTAACAATGGTGGTCGGCAATGACGAGTTTTTTCGCCGACACCGCCGCAACAACGCATTCACCGCCTCGCAGACCACCCAAATCCCAAATAGCTGACTCCGGCTTTTCGGTCCCATGCGCGTCGCATCCAGCGACGCGCATGGGACCTCTTTTTTTACAAAAAACGGCCCTGGGGGCCGAGAGTATTAGTTGGATTTTGAGCCGTTTCCGATATCGAAGGCGTTAAAGCTCTGTTGGTAACGGCCGCACATTTCATTGAGAATTCGTATAAAATCATTGAACTCTTTTGAAAATGTCCGGGATTTCTTATCTCCAAACAGCGCTTTCAAGAAAATTCCGGCAAAGTCATATAAATCGACAATAAATCGCGGCGGTGTGGCCTTGACTGCTTCCTCGGGCGTTAGCCCGTCAATTACAACCCTTAAGCGGCCGATTAATTTTTGCAAATCTTCTTTCTTTTGCAGACATATTTCTTTGGTCAGTTGTTCCCGGGTTTTATCGTCAACTATTTTTTCCTGATGTTCGGCTAAAAATTCCAGCAAAGCGCAGAGATCGTCGGAGATTGATGCGATTTTTTCCGCCTCACTTTTCTCAAATGTCACGCTATCGGGAAAGACCGTCGTCTCGTCGGAAGGGTTGGCTTTTGCCCATGCCGATATCCACATTAAATGCATTTGGATGCCAAAGGCGGTTTGGACCAGTTTTCTTTCTTCTTCGTTAAATGTCGACGGTATTGCTTCCAAAAGAGCATGACGCCCGAGAGCGCGTATTGTTTCGAAATACGCGTCTTCAAAAGAACTGCCTTCCTGCATCAAATATCCACTGAAAATTTCTTTCACTTTGTTTTCCATCGCCAGCCGTTCCATCTCCGCACCTCCAGATTGACAAATAACAAGGCCTAAACTAAGACATATTCTTTTAAACAAGAATTGTCAATCTGCGGCTTCTTGAAAATTATCAATTATTTATGGATAATAAAGCTATGGACTACACAAAAATTCCGCCGGAAGAATTTCATTGATTTTGGTCAAAGAGGTCCTCGGCTTTTAAGGGTTAATCAACATTGCGGCGAATAAGAAAAAATCATAGAATTAATTTATGCCGTTAATCGAATTGCTGAACAACAAACCGGTATTGATTGGTCTGCATCTGGGTTTTGCCATTGCCGGCATCGATGCTTTTTTCTGGCTTTATTGGGAGCTTGCGACCGATTTCCGAAGCAAGAAAAGAGCGGTTCTGGCCGCGATAAGCGGAACGACCGCTTTTGTTTTAAGCTGGCTTGCCGGAGGGTATTATTATGTTTTTTATTACGGCAAACTGGTTAAGCCGGTTATCCAAAAAGGCCTTGCTCCGTGGGCGCATGCAATTTTTATGGAAGCCAAGGAGCATATTTTTCTTTTGATTATTCCCTTAGCCGTTACCGCCGCAATTGCCGCGTTTTTAAACAAAGAGGAGCTCCAGGCGTTAAATCTCCAAAAACCGCTGAAATATCTGACCGGACTTGTCGTATTTTTCGGCCTGCTAATCGGCTTATTCGGTTTTATAATTTCCGCCGCCGCCAGGTGGGGAATCAAATAGCATGAAAAAAATCAAGCTTGTTTTTGCGTCAGCCCTGGCCGCCTCGTTAACGGCTGTTTTAATCGCCGCCATGACAATTGGGGGCGAATTATCCCCCGCTTTCAAAAATTTTCTGGCCGGTTTATCCGGTCATCACTGGGTTTCCAAGAGCTTCATTTCCGTAATTTTCTTTGCCGCGGCCCTGGTCCTGTTTTATTTGAGCCCGTTCAAGTCCGGCGGCAATTCGGCAAAAAAGGGGCTTTGGCTGTCATTTTTCACCGGTGTCTTCGCCGCCTTGGCGATATTTTTGTTTTTTATCTGGCATTAT
>Ga0076038_137_pt1 | contig 8760 bp, 9 predicted proteins | sample RifGroB1_FD_68135 | JGI IMG/M metagenome (GOLD analysis project Ga0076038, IMG submission 68135) | Parcubacteria bacterium GW2011_GWB1_44_7 | reverse complement strand
GTCAGCGTGGCCGCGCGCATCTTTTCGTCTATATTGTAATCTTCATTTTCCACCAATCGCGGGATGATCCTGGCAAATTGCGAATAAAGCTTATCCGACTCTTCGTCGGGCATGGAGATAATCAGAGGCGTGCGCGCCTCATCTATCAAAATGGAATCCACTTCGTCCACAATGGCGAAATAATGTCCGCGTTGAACTTCGTCTTTGGAATCGCTCGCCAGATTGTCGCGCAAGTAATCAAAACCGAATTCGTTGTTGGTACCGTAAGTGATATCGGCCAAATACGCCTCGCGCCGCGAGCAAGGTCGTAGAAATTCATGCACTACCCGAAAAGCACCTGACTCATCGCGCTCCTTATCCTTTTCTTCCTCTTTTTGAAAAGACGGGTCGTACAAATACGCCGCGTCGTGCACGATACACCCGACGCTCAATCCCAAAGCGTGATAAACCTGCCCCATCCACACCGCGTCGCGCTGAGCCAGATAATCGTTCACCGTCACGATATGCACGCCCTTGCCCGAAAGCGCGTTAAGATACGCCGGCAGAGTCGCGACCAGCGTTTTGCCTTCGCCTGTTTTCATCTCGGCAATCTTGCCCTGATGCAAAACAATCCCGCCCATCAACTGAACATCGTAATGCCGAAGACCCAGAGTTCTTTTGGCCGCTTCGCGCGTCAAGGCGAAAGCTTCCGGCAAAACATTATCCAAAGAAACTTCTCCCTTTTGCAGTTTCTCTTTCAGTTTCGCGGCTTCTTCCGTGAATTGCGCGCCGCTTGAAGACGAGAGCTTTGTTTCAAGCTCATTGACCAACTCCGCTTCCTGCCGAAGCTTATTTATTATCCTGTCGTGAAAAATTCTTGAGAGAAACATTTAAAAATGCAAAAGTCAAAATGCAAAAGTCAAAATAACTTCATGCAATTTGAAATATTTAGTTATAGAGAAACAATCTTAATGTTTTCGCCTGAATCGCGCCAGCGGAGAGATAGAGATGAGCTTCTTGAAACTGCGCGCTCCGCGCCTGAATTTAGATTCCAACTTGCCTTGCTCTTTTTCNATTTTCAGCTCCTCGCGCACGCCGTCAATCGCCGCACGCGCGTCCCACTCACTCCTCTCGGCTCTCAATACTCGCCCGCCGATTTTAAGATTGACTTCCGCCTTGAAGACTTCTCCGTGCTTATGGTGCTTGGTATCGCGCGCCACCTCCACATACGCTTCCACGAGATACGTGCCGCGCTCGCCGTCTCCGCCCTTCGCCCCGCCGCGGATAAACTTATCAAGCGACCCTATTTTTTCATCTATAAACTCGGCCAGCGCCGGAGTTATTTCCAAATTAGTGGCTTTAATATCTATTTTCATCCCGTTAGTAGCAGATCGCGATCACTACTTGACTCGCGAAATTGCTATTTTTTAATTTAATCATTATTAATCTCTCCTTAATCCCGCTAGAAAGCGATCGCGGCTACTAACGGGATTCATAATGTTTTAATATTATCACAAAAAGAATAATTATGCAAAACCCCGCCCGTTTAACGGGGCGGGGTTTCGAAGAAACTATCTGCGTTTCTTAGCGGTCTTCTTCTTCGCCGCTACTTTTTTCTTGGCTGCCATATTATTTTTGCGTTGTCCGTCTTAGGAAAGCCGGCAACACTTTCTTAATTATAAATAGCCGACCTTGCTATTTATTTATAACTCATCGACCTTGCTATTTATTTATAACTCATCTGATATTTGAATTATACAACATTACGCAAGAAAAATAACTGTGGATAACTTTTTTGTCATACTTTGTATTAGTTTGTAATAATCTGTATCTCTTCTTCCAAATTTATTTTATAAACATCAGAAACTTTTTCTTTGATCATTTTAATAATCCATGAAATATCTTCCTGTGTAGCGTTTTTATTAACAACAAGAAAATTGGCGTGCCTTTCCGAAACTTCCACTCCGCCGATCTTCAACCCTTTCAGTCCGATATTGTCTATCAGAAATCCGGCCGGCAAAAACCGCGCGCTTTTAAACCGCGAGAATTCCGGATTATGCTCAGTTAAATACGCCGCGGCCGGGCACTTCGCTATCTCAATATTTTTAAACACGCATCCGGCCGACATTTCAGAAAGCGGTTGGTGTTCTTGGCGGAATTTCATATTCTCAATCATTTTTTTCATCACCGCCTCCGGATCGGATTTTTTCAAGCGCAAGATAGCGCCCAGAATAATTTCTTTGTTTGATTTAAAAATACTGTTACGGTAACCGAACTCGCATTCATGCTTAGCATATCGCTTTAGCCTCCCGCTTATCGGATCAAATGCTTCAACCGTTTCCATAATATTCGCCGTTTCACTTCCGCAAGATCCGGCGTTGCCGTAAATCGCCCCGCCAAGAGTGCCCGGCAAACCGGCCGCCCATTCCAGGCCGGAAAGTCCGAGTGCTTTTGCTTTGTTAACCAAGGCGCCCATAGACACGCCCGATGCCGCGTGCATCACCTCCCCAGCCATACTTACTTTTCCGGCCATCATCTTGATCACCAACCCGTCAAAACCTTTGTCAGAAGCAAGCACGTTTGTCCCTCCGCCTAAAATATAAAAAGGCACACTGCTTTCTCGCGCGGCCGAAACCGCCCGCTCCAGCGCGCGCCAATCATGCGCTTCATAAAAAAACTTCGCCTCTCCGCCCACGCGGTAAGTATTATAACTCTTCAACGAAACCGCGTGCCGCAAATTTGGAATATCATTAATCGCCATGCTCGCATTATACCATATAAATTTTAGCGCGAACCAATTTTTAATGAAAAAGAAAAGCGCTCGCCGAATTTCGGCAAGCGCTATGCAAAGTTATACAGTTTCGATTTTTTCCGCCAAGTGATTAAATAACTGCTGGTGCAGATCTAGGAGGTGTCGAAAATAGGATTTATTTTCCTCTTGCTCGTAGAAGTCATTCGCGCCAAGGTCAACCAGTATCGCGCCCATCGTTCGCTCAAGAAGAAGAATGCTCATCTTGCGCTCAAAATCTTTGTCTTGTTTCGCAACTGGAATATCGCGATATGCGGCGAGCCACTCCTCAACATATTTCAACAACTGCTCAAAGGTGTAGCTGACATCCCGGATGTGCATCAAACAATTCCAAATATTAAACGCAAGGTCGTACCATTGCGGGCGGTACGACCAAAACAAGTTCGATAACACGACAAATGAGCCGTCTGGCAAACGATAGATGTCGTTCGCGGTAAGATGGCCGTGGCAGAAAACCATAGGAATTGATGGCAGATGTTTTACCGCTAATGGGTAATATCTGACAAGATATGGCGCGTAATCCTCTAAGTTCAGCCACTTCTTGTGTTCGGATATTTTACGCCAGTGATCTACCCGGCGAACGGTAAATACCAAGCTGTCTTTCTTCGTCTCCGGCTCAACCCAAGAACGCGTAAGCGCCGAGGTGCGATACTCCTGATAGAAGCGAGCGAAATCGCGCATCTGCCCTGCATCGGCAAACGGCATCTCGAAAATCTTGGGTGCATCAAGGTACTCGGTGATGAGATAGCCGTAGCCGCGTTCCTCCGCCCACGGTTTGTGAGTATAGAGAGTTGGAACACGGACAAGTTTGCTTTGGTTTTGATCGGTGAAGTGTCTAACGATTTCACCTTCGTCAATTTCCGGCTTCAACCCTTGCAGTTTCAGCACTGCCGATTTGCTATCCAGCGTACCCTTGTAAATCAGACTTCCGACTTTGCCTTTATCATAAATCGTGCCACGAAAAATTTCCTTTTCCACGACAAACCCTGTTTCAGCCGTGACTTGCGCCAAGACATCCGCCTCTCGTTGAGAGAAATCATCTTGAGTGAAATATTTTTCGGTGATTCTGTTGTTCATGGTGTCGGCCTCCTTTCTTGATTATAGCGATTTTTATCGCTTAAGAAAAGAAAGGAGCGCATCGCGTCTCCTCTCAACTGTTGTTCATGATATGCTCTTTTCTCCGGAGTTCCATTCTCTCAAAAAATGGAAACTGCGAAGCGAGCACATCGAGCGGTGTAGCGATAACAAGCTGCTTGATTTTCGCGGCCAATCCTTTCGTCAGCTTGTGTGTTTTGATCTCAGGCCAATGGCCGAGAATGAGTCGCGCGAGGATTTTCACCTTGAGACCTCTCGCGTTGTCGCAGAAAACGACAACTCGCCTGTCAGAAAGTCGCCGCTCGTTTGCGATTCGAGCAACACCACGAAGATTCTCGTTTGTCGTTACGGCCATTTTCTCCAAGAGAATGGGAACCGTAACTCCTTGCTTTTTCAAGTATGCGGCCATCATTCCGGCTTCGCTGATTCCAGGCGCGCTTTTCCGGTTTGTGTATCCGCCAGTGACAATGATCGCCACAACATTGTTTCTTTCGACAAACGATACAACACGATCAAGATACCTCCTCATTGATTCAGTCAGATGACATCCGTATCCAAACACAACAACCAAAGCATCCTTTTCGGCCATTTTCCACCTCCTATTTAGTTGTGAAAGGTCAATTTACTTCGCTATATAATACAAAATAAAAACAACTTCGTCAAGGTTTTTTGGTAATGTCCACATACATATGGCGGTTTCTGCCAGGATAGATAATATCTTGGCATATGAGTATAAACATGCCAAAAACAATCAAAGAAGAGAGATTAAGGTGGGTACTGCCCATCTGCAATAAAGAGGTTAAATCAAAAGACGTGGCCAAAGTGTGCCCGCATAGCCAAAGAAGCCTGGAGAGGTGGCTGACTGGATATCGCGAGCATGGAGAAGCCGGACTGGAGCCGCAATCAACCAGGCCAAAAAGCCATCCGAAAGAAACGCCGATACGAATCAAAGAAAGAATCATTGAACTGAGAAAGGAGACTAAATTATGCGCCAAGAAACTGAAATGGCGACTGGAAAAAGAAAAGATCGTCATTCACAAAAACACGGTTCATAAAATTATAACACGGTTCATAAAATTATCAGAACAGAAGGATTGACGAGAAAATACCGAACCAGGAAAATCAAATACAAATACATTAGAGTTCCTTTGAGCCGGGGCGAATTGGTTGAGATTGATGTTAAATATGTACCAGATTTGGTTGGAAACAAGCAGTATTATCAATTTACGGCCATTGATCGCGCTTCCCGATGGAGATACTTGAAAATCTATGACGATTATTCGAATTTAAGTTCAATAAGATTCCTGGAGGAATTGATCAAAACCGCGCCGTTCAGAATCAGAGCCATAAAGACGGATAACGGGAGTAATTTTACCAACAGATACACCGGTTATCTTAAGAGCTCGGACCCTTTCAACCCCAAACTGCATGATCTTGATGTCTTATGCCAACATGATCTTGATGTCTTATGCCAAAAACACAACATCATTCACTACCTGATTGATCCAGGCAAACCGGCTCAGAACGGAAAAGTTGAAAGATCTCATCGAACCGACCAAGAAATGTTTTATGAAAGAAGCAAATTTAAAAATGTAAAAGAGTTGGAAATAAAAATCAGAGCATGGAACGAAGAATACAATAATTTGGAACACTGCTCCTTAGATGGAAAAACTCCGAATGAAATGCTACAATTATTAACCATTAAAGAACCGACAGATGTATGTGGTTAAAACATGTGGGATTTTGACAAACACAAAACCCGAGCCAAAGCCCTGGTGCCAAAGTTTTTTATTTTTGCTTTAAACGCCATTTATCCGCGGTGTCAAATCAACGCTCGAGTGTTGATTTGACACCATTTACATTAATAGAAAAATCTTACAAATTTTTGAAATTAACTAAATGCTTCGTTCAATTCTTTATTTTCGGAAAAATCTTTTGTTTTAATCAAATGAATAAAATCGGCGATGTTTAATATTTCAATAAGCAGGATCACTTCCTTTTCACAAGGATATGGCAAGATAAATACACTTTCCTGCAATTGATGAAATCCCATTATCCTTAACTTCCGACGGAAAGCATCGCGCGCCCATTTATATTTATTCGGAATATCAAACATCACCACGCGCCAATATCCGTCTTTTTGCGGTTTCTGAATTTTAAAATTTTTAAACGATTCTTCTATTGATTTATTTTTACCCTTTTCCGTTAAATATAATTCAAAAGTGTTTTTGTTAATTTTTTTAATTTTAATTAAATTATGTCTTTTCAAATATTTTTTATCTTTATTAAATTGTTGTTTGTCAAAATATCGGCGTTTTTGAAAAGAATGCCCGAACGCTGAAAAAATATTCGGGGCCACCGCGGCGACAGTCAAAACTCCTCCCACCGCCAATAATCCCAATAATAATTTACCAGCAACCACTCCCGTATTTTTAGCCAATTCTATCAGCCGCTCTTTCTCTTTCTGTTTCGCAAACGCTTTTTCCGCTTCTTTCCATTCTTCTCCCAAATATTTAATAAACAATCCCTGTTTATTATGCAAAGTTATTTTAAATTTATTTTCGCGTTTATTTTTAATTTTATTCATTTTGCTTATTTCTATTTATTTATTTCTATATTTTTTTATTTATGTTTATTTTATCTATATTATATTTCTTTTAATATGGTGTCAAATCAGCGCTCGAGCGCTGATTTGACACCATATTAAAAGAAAGAAAATAAACAAAACACAAAACCCGAGCCAAAGCCCGGGTCTTATTCTTAATTCTATTGAGATTCTTCCCGCCTTGCGGGACTCCTTCAGAATGACAAAAAAATCAATCTCGTAATTCAATGGGATTTAAATCTATCGTCATCGCAAGACGATAGATTGATTAGTATCCCATTCCGCCCATGCCGGGCATTCCGCCTCCGGCCTGCTCTTTCTTTTCTTCCGGCACATCGGAGACCACTGCTTCGGTGGTGAGAAACATTGCCGCCACCGATGCCGCGTTTTGAAGCGCGCTGCGAACCACTTTGGTCGGATCAATCACGCCAGCCTTTACCATATCCTCGTAAACGCCGGTCAGAGCGTTGAATCCCTGCGCACCCTTGGCTTTCTTTACTTCTGATGCCGCCACCGAGCCGTCAATTCCGGCATTTTGCGCTATCTGGCGCAATGGTTCTTCCAAAGCCCGCCGTAAAATATTAACGCCGATTCTTTCTTCGCCTTCGGCCTTTACTTTGTCCAAAGCGTCTATCGCCCGGATTAAAGCCACGCCGCCGCCCGGCACTATCCCCTCTTCCACCGCCGCCTTAGTCGCCGCGATCGCGTCTTCAATGCGGTATTGCTTTTCTTTCTGCTCCACTTCCGTCGCCGCGCCCACTTTCACCACCGCCACGCCTCCGGAAAGTTTCGCACTCCGTTCCTGTAATTTTTCGCGGTCAAATTCAGAATCAGTCTGCTCTATCTGAGCCTTGATTTGCTTAACTCTCTTGTCCAAATCGGATTTCTTTCCTTTGCCGCCGACGATCGTCGTATTTTCTTTGGTCGCTATAACTTTGCGCGCCAAGCCGAGCATAGAGATTTCGGCTTTGTCCAGCTTCACGCCACGCTCTTCCGAAACGACCGTGCCGCCGGTTATAATCGCGATGTCTTCCAGCATTTCTTTCTTTACCACCAAAGTCGCCAATGCTTCACCTTCTACTTCTTCCGCGATAATCACCAGTTCCTTAGAACCGGACTGCGCCACTTTTTCCAGCAATGGCAAAATTTCTTGCAAAGAAGAAAGCTTCTGATCGGTGATCAAAATTCTCGCGTTTTCATACACCGACTCCATTCTCTCGGCGTTGGTCACCATATAAGGCGAAACATAACCACGGTCAAATTGCAAACCTTCCACGATTTCTTTGGATATACCGAAACTCTGCGACTCCTCCACCGTGATCACGCCGTCTTTGCCATTTCCGGATCTTGCGCCGAAATGGTTGCTACCTGAATAATCTCTTCTTTTTTAGAAATTGGTTTAGAAATTTTATTGCGCAACTCCGCCACCACCGCCACCACGCCTTTTTCAAGGCCTTTTTTCAATACCATTGGATTCGTGCCGGATGTGATATTCTTCAATCCTTCGGTGATAATCGCCTGAGCTAAAAGCGCCGCCGTGGTCGTGCCGTCGCCGGCGACATCGTTGGTTTTGGTTGAAGCCTCCCTCACCAAAGACGCGCCAATGTTTTCCAGCCTATCAGCCAATTCAATTTCTTTGGCGATGGTTACGCCATCATTCGTGATAATCGGCGTGCCATAGCTTTTCTCAAGCACAACATTGGAACCCCTCGGCCCCAATGTGACTTTGACCGTGTTAGCCAGCTTATCCACTCCTCTTTTGAGTGCCTGACGCGCTTCTTCATTGAAAGTTATTTGTTTAGCCATGAGACTTGAAACTTAAAACTTGAAACTTGAAACATTGGAAAATAAAATCTCTATCTTGCCTATCTGAATGTTTCATGTTTTATGTTTTATGTTCCATGATTATTTAATTATTGCCATTATGTCGTCTTCCCTGATGACGAAATATTCTTTACCCTCAACCTTTACTTCCGTCGGGCTGTATTTTGAAAATAACCCCCTGTCGCCCGTTTTCACCTGCATCTCTATTCTTTTGCCGCTCTCCAGCATCTTGCCGGGGCCGGCCGCCGCCACTACGCCTTCCTGCGGTTTTTCTTTTTCCACTGTGTCTGGCAAAACTATCCCCGATTTGGTCTTTGCCTCGTGTTTTTGAGGTTCAACGATAATATAATCTGAAATTGGTTTGAGTTTCATAATATATGTTAATTATTTAAATTAGCACTCCCGACTTAAGAGTGCCAATATGAATTATAAGGGGCCTGACATTAAA
>Ga0076038_132_pt1 | contig 9562 bp, 10 predicted proteins | sample RifGroB1_FD_68135 | JGI IMG/M metagenome (GOLD analysis project Ga0076038, IMG submission 68135) | Parcubacteria bacterium GW2011_GWB1_44_7 | reverse complement strand
ACACGAAGAAGTACTTAAAGAACTGTCCGAGGAGAGATCCGAGTCTCGGGAAGAAATCAATTCTGTCTTGGGGAACGTCAAGTCGTTTCGCGAATCAATCAAACAATCAAGGGAGGGGTCTGAAAGAAAAAGGAAGAGATTATTTGACGAGAATATGCTTTCTGCGACAAGTTCGGAGGCGACAAGCACTGATAGATTACGGTGATGGCTTTAGCGCTTGAAGTTAAAGATTTAGTTAAAAAATACCCCGCCTCCGGCGGGGCAGGTGCCGCTAAAGTTGCGGTTGACGGGATCTCCTTTGAAATTAAAAAAGGGGAGTTTTTTGGATTTCTCGGTCCGAATGGGGCGGGGAAAACCTCAACCATCAGCTGTATCACGGGAACAGCAAGCGTGACCTCGGGCGAGATAAAGGTTTTCGGGCTCGACGTCGTTAAAAATTACAGAGAGGCGCGAAAGAAAATCGGAATCTCTCCACAGGAATATAATGTCGATATTTTTGCAAAACCGAAAGATATTTTATATTTTGTCGGCGGGTATTTCGGAATTCCGAAAAAGGAACGGCTAGAAAGAATCAACGCGGTTACAAAAGAATTGGGGCTTGAAAAATATGCGAATACTCCATTTCGGGCGCTTTCCGGCGGATATAAGCGCCGAGTAATGCTTGCTCGCGCCATGGTGCACGATCCGGATTTATTGATTTTGGACGAGCCAACGGCCGGAGTGGATGTGGAATTACGGCACGATTTATGGCGTATTTTGACGGATTTAAATAAAAAAGGGAAAACGATTTTGCTGACTACGCACTATCTCGAAGAAGCCCAGCGCCTCTGCGACCGGATCGGAATAATCTTCGGCGGGAAAATCGTCTCACTTGAATCCAAAGACGAACTTATCAAAGACGGCCAATCTATCGAGGAGCATTATCTGGCGCAAGTCTCTGGACAAAGAAACGGCGCGATTTAGAAATTGAAATTGATATCTTTCCTAAACTGTGATAAGTTAGATATATATGAAATTAAGCATCCCACAAAATAATATACTCGCGCCTATCCGTCCGATGTTAAATCCGCGACAGCGCCTTTTGCTTTGGACATCAATAAGAGGAATGTGGAAAAATAAAAAGCCCGACCCAATTAAAGAATTAAATAAAATAAGGCGCGAGTGGGATCGTAAATTGCCCCATCTGAAATAATTGTGTATACGCTGGATACTAACGCAATAATTTATTATCTGAACGGCGATAAAGACGCCGTTCAATTTTTAAATAAAATTCTGGCAAGGCCTGTTACTTTATATGTTTCGGCGATGGTGGAGATTGAACTTTTCAGTTCAAAGAACGTAAGCCAGATAGAATTAAGCAATATAGAAGCTATCTTGGAAACCACATTTAATGTCCCAATTGATTCCAGGGTTGCTAAATTGGCAGCAAAATTAAGACGAGATTTTAATATCAAAATTCCTGACAGCGCCATTGCCGCAACAGCTCTTCTTACTAATACAACCTTGATTACGCCCTTGATTACGCGCAATGATAAAGATTTCCGCAAGATCCCAGATTTGAAATTAGAGAGAATTTAAATTCTCCAAACAAAAAAGCCCGTTGGTATTTCTATCTCGGGGCTTTCAAAATTATAACGTGCGAACCCATGCCATTTTGTGAAATGCCCCAAACTAAAATATCCTTGACTATCTCCAAGCCAGCAGCTTTCACTTGCGCTTCAAAAATTCTGAAAGACGTTTTGTATTCGTCTTTGCCCGATAATTCTAATTTGCGAGCCTGTTTTATAACTTTAATTGCATTTTTTGTAGCGTTTCCGGATTTATAATATTGTGTGAGTAGTGAATAATATTCTTTAATAGATTTTTGTTTTTCAAAACTCGTCGAATAATCTGGCAAAAAATTATCGCAAATTAAAATTATTCCATTATTCTTCAAATGACTTTTTAAGTTTTTTAAGAAACTAAGTTTTTCAAAGTCTGGAATGTGATGATACGCTGAACTTGCTGTTATAAAATCTAATTTCTTTCCCAATTCTATTTTGCTTGCATCGCCTTCAATGAATTTCCATCCAAGGTTTGTAAATTTTTTCCTCGCCCATTTGAGAAACGCTATGTTCGTGTCTATTCCAACAACTTTTAACTGCGGGATTATAAATCCTAAATGATTTGCAAAATTACCAGGACCGCATGCCACGTCTAGAATTCTGATCGTTTTGATTTTTTTATTGCGCTCTACGCCTATTTTCTGATGGAGGCCGCCGAAAGCAGTTTTATTTATGCGGCTGGAAATTTCTTGCATTAGCAAGCCCCCGGCTATAAACCACATAGTCACCTCGTTATTCATTCCGTCAGGGCCAGAAAGGTAGGTTTTTGCAGAACGATATAAATCTAGCGCATTTTGCATTTTTATTGGCATGATTTTATTTTTCATCAAATTTCCCGCCGCAGTTTTTGAAGAATTGACTATACGAGTCAGACAATAATTTTAGATCTAAACTTATTTCTTTAAAATCAAAATCATCAATTTTGCGGACTGGTATAATTTTTGAAGATATACTGGTTGTTAGAAAAGCGCCGTCATACTTTGCAATGTCTTTCCGTGGAATTTCCCGTTCAATAACCTTAAAATTATTTTTTCTCGCAACATAAAGTAGCGTTTTCCTGGTGATGCCGCCCAAAACTTTTTCTTCCGGCGGCGAGAAAATAGTTTTTTCTTTCATAGTAAAGAAATTTGTTCTTGTGCCCTCCGTTATGTTGCCGTTTTTATCTACGAACAGAGCATCATAACAATTACTATTTTTTGCTTTTTTGAATGCCAAATAACTACCAAGCATGTTTAATGTCTTTGCCTTCGGAAATAATCGCTCATATTCTATGGTGATAACACTCGCACCCTCCGAATACAGCTTTTTACTCGGGTAAAGTGGATTAAGCATAAAAATAAACAATTCAACGTCTTGCAAATCTTCTGCTCCGATCAGGAGCATTTTTATATTGGCCGAGCTGATCCCATTTTTAGATATGAGCAAATTTAATTCTTCCAAAAGTTTGCTCGCAATAAAACGGTGCACAAGACCGATTTGCTCTGCAGATTTTATTAAACGTTCAACATGATCTTTGGCAAAATAAATTATGTCGTTTTGCAATTTTATAGTTTCATATACTCCAAAACCATAGGCATATTCAATGTTGCCAAGCGACATGGTCGCTTTTTCTATGGGAATCAATTCGCCACTTTTTATGATAAATTTTCCTACCATGTTTATTTGATAAAAATAGGTTTTTGCGGGACACTTCTTATTTTGTCCGTCATTGCCCCGCGCTCATTTATAATTTGGACTTTATTATCTGTGATGAGTGCCTCAGCCGCTGGTCGCCTATTTAAAAATTCTAAATGTTGCGTTGCGCCGTAGGCACCTATGTCCTTAACAATTACGAAATGCCCTGATTTTACATCCAGCGGGACTTCAATAATTACCGGCAATAGAAAATCGCTCGAAAGAGTTGTGGAACCATTCAGCCATCCGCTAATGGAACGATCCGATGATTCTTTAAATTGTGAATCGAGAAATAAAAGCTGATGTTTGCGTTCACGAACTGTAGCGGAAGGCATATATACATAAGAGCCATCGGTAAAAATTTGGCAAATTGTTCCGCGTTCGTTCCAAACTACGTGATGAATGGAAAGAACCAGCTCGCCAACATCGGCAAACACATCTCTGCCTGGTTCAATTTCAAATTTCATATTCGGGGAAAGATTATATGTCCCTATTTTTTTAGCGAGCATCGCAAAGTAAGCATCCCAATCAAAATGTTGATTGAATGTTTTTTCATAGTTGTAGTAAAACCCTCCTCCTAAATTGACCATCTCGATTTCCGGAAACTCTCTCGATACTAGGGCGAGAACAATATCAGTATATTTTACGATCTTTTCAAAAGTGCTCAATGTGCCGACATATATATGAACACCGGCAAGTGCTTTATTGTTCTTTTTCAAAATTTTACGAAGGCCAGTAATCTCCCAAGGTTTAATCCCTGTTCGTTGAGAAGAATCAACGGAGATATCAAGGCGAATAAAAATATTCTTTTCTGGAAAATTATTAATTTGCCATTCCACTTCATCTATTGAGGACAAATTAACGCGGACACCCTTCTCCAAAAGAAATTTCAACTCTTCCTGTGGTAAAACCGTTGGAGACGCAATGAGTTTGTCAGCAAGATTATGAGCATTTAATTGATGCCATTCTTCGGTAGATTGAATTGCAATTCCGCAACCATGTTTTCTAACAATTGAGAAAAGATAGGGATTTGAGTTCGTAAAATAGGGAATGTAAATACCTAATTCTCTATTTGCGAGATGATGCTCAGCGGCTTGTTTAATCCGGCTGATATTTGTTTCCAGTCTTTTTTCCCAATAGATAAATACGGGTGTGCCAAGCGCCTGAGCAGTTTTCTTATAAAAATTGGAGTTTTTCATATTTGTCATATTACAGACACATATTATCATGACTCTGTCAATATGTAAATTGATACAGACAAGATCAGAAATTATTCTAATCAAGATAATTGATATGTAGCGAATTATCCTTTACAATAAAGGGATTTTTAGCATTTGCTATTTCTTTTGTTGGTGCTATAATATCGTTGATAGTCATCAACACTATGCTAAAAGACATCAAAAAACTGCTTATTCCAATGGGATTAAGCGAAAGCGAAATCAATGTTTTTTTGGCTATGGTTCAAGTGGGGCCTGAGGCGATAAGCAGGATTGCTAAAATGGCCGGCCACAATAGGGTAAGCGTTTATGACATTCTTCGCCGTCTCTCAGAAAAAGGACTGGTAAGACAGATAACAAGAGGCGGAGTTAAGAAATACGAAGCGGTAGAACCGGGAGTTATTTTAAGAAAGCTAAACGAAGAAAAAGAAACAATCGAAGAAAAACTCGTAGTATTTAAAGATTTACGACCAGAACTAAACGCGCTCTATGGTGGGCGTTACGATCAGCCGTCCGTTTCATTTTATGAGGGGTTACAAGGGGTTAAAAATATTTTGCTTGACACGCTTGAAACGCACGGAGTTGAAGAGATACTTTCTTATGCTTCTGCAGATTATTTGAAAGCTGGATTTGAAAAAGATTTTTTGGAGAAATACTGGCAGAAGAGAGTAAGCATGAAAATTCCGTCTCGTGGTATTATTCCAGCTACCTCCACGGCTAAGAGTATTTTTATTGAAGAAAAAAATATACGTGAATTACGAAGGGTTAAATTCGTTCTAGCAGAAAAATATAATTTTACTAATGAAATTGATATCTATGCCGACAAAGTATCTATTATTTCGCTTGATCCTAAAAATCTTTACGGCGTGATAATAAAAAGCGAGAGTATAGCGAATACCCAGAGGAGCATTTATGAGTTATTATGGAGTCTGCTATGAATGTAAACTGGATCGGGTTACAGACATTTATACTTGAGGAGTTGGGGAGAGTGAGGAGAGTTTGGATTCAGACTTTAGTCACGCCGTGGATTTCTGCTCTTTTGTATATTTTGATTTTCGGGCAAATCATCGGGCGCAGGATCGGGATTATTGACGGAGTTTCTTATATTGATTTCGTTGTTCCGGGACTATTGATGTTAAATGTGATGCAGTCTTCCGCGAAGCATATCGAAGAGATTTTGGTGGCGCCTCTTTCGTATTTGGAAATGATCGCGGGATACGTTATCGGCGGAGTTGTCCGGGGGCTCTTGGTCGCGGCTGGAGTTTACGGAATCGCGCTTTTATTTACGGTTACGAGCGTAAATCATATCGCCCTTTTTATTTTCTACGCAGTCGCAGTTGCGCTGATTTTCTCTCTCGCGGGTTTATTGATCGGGCTTTGGTCCGAAAGTTTTGAACAGCTCATGATCCCGCAGACGTTTGTCATTATGCCGCTTACATTTTTAGGTGGGCTTTTTTCTTCAATTCATATGCTCCCGGAGCGATTCCAGTTTTTAGTGCGCATGAATCCGTTTTTTTATTTTGTCGACGGACTCCGTTATTCTATGGTTGGGATTTCGGAATCAAATCAGGCCGTAGGAGTTGCTTTAATTTTCGGGCTTGTCCTTGGGCTCGGATTTTGGGTATGGTATTTATTTAAAATTGGGTATAAAATTAGGACTTAAACATAAAAAGGTCGCTCTTAATAAGTTAAATTATTTCTTTTAACTATGGCACAAAGAAAATCAACAGATTGTCGGGAGTTCCCGAGCGAAAAAAATTGCTCGCTTTTTATTTCAGGAACCGAACAAGAGGTTATGGATGTAGCGACGCAACACGCAGTTGCGTCTCACGGACATAAAGACACCCCGGAATTCCGGGCCGAAATCAAAAAAACTTTGAAAGACGCAAACGATTAAAGTTAATCCCGCGAAAGCGGGTTTTGCGGGCATAGTATAGCGATAGTACGACTGCCTTCCAAGCAGTAGGCGCGAGTTTGACTCTCGCTGCCCGCACACTTCGATAAACTCAGTGTAAACAAATTTTCAATATTGCTTTTATCTTGCTTTTACTTTAAGCTTCTTTTAAATCTGTTCGCTGAAAGGGAGGATACTAATATGGTTAATCAGAGCGATATAGTAATCGAAAGGTTAATGGCGCAAGAGTGGCATTTGGCCGATGAGATCAAAAGAAAGATTTTATTTTTAGATTCGGTTTGGCTCAGAGCTATGTCGCATGGAGGGTTTCCGATGGCCGCGCTGTATGTGGTCGTTATTCTGTTTCTTCCGATTGATTTTGAGGCAATTGATCCGGGACTTCGCGTTCCCCTTGCTTTACTGAGCTGTTTTGGTTTTTTCGCTATTGGTATGTGTATGGCGAGGCTATTCTTACAGCACGGTCTTAACAAAGTAACCCTCGAGCTTAACAATTTAGCGCTCGACCCTGATGCTCAGGCTTTGCTCCAAAAACTGGATAGTTTTTCTAAAGAAGCCGATGAAATTCGGAAGATGAATTCTATACTGATAAAATTGGATTCATCGAGACGAATCAGAAAGAAAAAGATCGAAACATTTCTAAAACTTGCAGGGATTCGTCATCAACTTCATTCGCTCCCAGAGATAGCTCCGTGACGGAAAATCACAACGCAAAAGGCGCCCCTATAGAGGAGCGCCTTTTTTGCTTTCCAATCGAAATTTATCGAACCGCGTCTTTCAACCCTTTTCCTGCTTTGAATTTCGGGACTTTCATCGCCGGGACATTGACTGTCGCTCCAGTCTTTGGGTTTCTGGCCTGCCTGGCCTTCCTTTGTTTCGCGACAAAAGTGCCGAATCCGGCGATGGAAACTTCGTCTCCGCGCTTCATCGTGTCGGCAATCGTGTCAAAAACAAAATCTACGACCTCTTCGGCGTGTTTTTTGGACACATCCACTCCTTTCTTGGAGTGAAGCTCCCACAATTTTTGGGATAATTCTGCTTTATTCATAATTTTAGCTTATTAGCTTGTAGCTTATAGAAACGACCTTTTAGCAACGTCAAAAACCATTATACCATAAGGGAAATTNAATGCGGTTCGCGATATCCCGAGCCAGATGCTTCATCTCCAAATCAGATATTTTGTCGGGTGTGACAAATACGCGTATCTCGCGCCCGGCTTGAATGGCATAAGATTTCTCGACAACCGGAAATGTATTTGCTATTCGTTCCAGATCTTCTAAGCGCTTTAAGTAATTTTCGACTGAGTCCCGACGCGCCCCAGGCCGGGATGCTGAAATCGCGTCCGCAGTCTGGACTATTATGGATTCGAGCGTTTCATATGGGTATTCTTCGTGGTGGGACTGCATGGCTTGTACGACCTTATGATCCACATTGAATTTCTGGAGTATCCTGCGCCCTATTTCGACATGCGTCCCTTGTATTTCGTGGTCTACGGCTTTCCCTATGTCGTGGAGTAGCGCCCCTTTCTTCGCAATCGCGACATCCGCGCCCAATTCCGAAGCGAGCATGCCTGCGACATGCGACATTTCGATCGAGTGCTGCAAGACATTCTGGCCGTAAGAGGTGCGGAATTTAAGCCTACCCAGAAGCATCGAAAGTCTCGGATCGATGTCGAAAATTCCGACTTCAAAAGAAGCCTTCTCGCCGGCATCCTTGATCATTTTTTCGATTTCGTTTTTAGCTTTATCAACTGTTTCCTCTATTCGTGCGGGCTGGATTCTTCCGTCTAAAATCAAATTTTCAAGGGCGATTCTCGCTATTTGCCTTCGGACGGGATCAAAGCTCGATATTATTATCGATCCGGGCGTATCGTCCACAATCACCTCAACTCCGGCAGCGCGTTCAAGCGCCCGGATATTCCTGCCCTCCTTGCCGATTATTTTTCCTTTTATATCATCCGAGGGTATACTGACTGATGTTGTTGTCACTTCGGATGCGGTTGAGGAAGCGATTCTTTGAATAACCGTAGCCAAAATATCGCGGGCTTTTTGCTCGAGCTTGTCTTGCCCAAAGATCTCTATTTTCTGAATTCTCGCCAAGATATCGGTTTCGTACTTTTTCTCGACGGAAGTCAATAATTCTTTTTTTGCTTCCTCCTCGCTCAAATTCGCGAGTTTTTGAAGTTCCTCCCTTTTCCGCTGCTCCATATTTTCCGTTTCCTCGCGCATCTTTTTTATTTCTTCGGCCTTCTTTTTCAAGTTTTCCACATCCAATTCCAAACCACGCCTTCTTTTTTCGAGGCTTTCATCTTTTTCCAGTACTTTTTCCTCTAATTTTCTAATCTGGCCTTCGCGCTCTTTTGTTTCTTTTTTCGATTGTTCTAAGACTTCTTCAGATTTCTTTTTCGCTTCGTCTAATATTTTTACGGCCTGGTCTTTAGCATCCAGGAGTATTTTTTTTACTTCGACTTCCAGTGAATTCTTCTTGTACTGCGCCATTACCTGGCGGAGTATATAGCCCAAAACAATCCCCACGAGAACAGATAAGAGCGCCACCAGAACCGGCGACGTTAAAATCATAGTATTTGCAATTGATTTCGATTAATTCCAAGTTAAATGGATATAAATAATACATAAATGATACCAGACGCGGTAGAATAATACAATGGTCACCTTGATCATATTGGACGGCTTTGGGGTAACCGAAGACCCGGAATCGACTATCTGGGTAGCCGCGCGTAAAAATTTTGGAGAATACGAAAAACTGTATCCCCTTACAACGCTCCAGGCTTCGGGAATAGCTGTCGGGCTTTCCTGGGGGGAAGCCGGGAATTCGGAGGTTGGGCACTTAACATTGGGCGCCGGGAAAACCGTATACCACCATCTCCCGAGAATATCGCTTTCCATACAGGATGGATCTTTTTTCGAAAACAACGCGTTCAAAAGAGCCTCGAGGCAAGTTAAGGAAAATAAGAGCGCCTTGCATTTAATGGGTGTTTTTTCGTCCGGCTCGGTCCACGCTTACCCAGATCATCTCTACGCGCTATTGGAATTCGCGAAGCAAGAAAAACTTGATAAAGTTTATCTCCATCTTTTTACGGACGGGCGAGACGCTTCGCCGAAAGAGGCGAACAAATTTTTCGGTCTGCTCGAAGA
>Ga0076038_126_pt1 | contig 10717 bp, 12 predicted proteins | sample RifGroB1_FD_68135 | JGI IMG/M metagenome (GOLD analysis project Ga0076038, IMG submission 68135) | Parcubacteria bacterium GW2011_GWB1_44_7 | reverse complement strand
GTCAAACTCAAACGCAAACCGGCGTTGAAGTTCCCCAAGTTCGTATGCGAATCTTTCTGATTGCGGCGACAGTTCTTCAATGTGTTCCAGAATCAAATTGGCATTTTTCACATAGCCGGCATAGAGCTTGAGATGTTCCTCAATATTTTTCTCCGAAATACCTTTTAGTTTCGGAATCTTGAATTTTTGTTCCTCAAATTTTTTCATCAGGACCTAATATTATTACAACTACACTCCACTCTTTCAAATCTCCATTATTTATTAAATTCAAGACAATACCATTTATCACTAGCCCCTCCTGTGGCATCAGAACAATGCCAACCGCGCGTACCGGGGCCATATTTTTGTGGAGTAAAACGTGACGCCACCAATCCATAAGTTCCATAGTCGTAGTAATAATATAGGTTGGTATCCGGAGATACCGGTAGCGACCCGAAATAACCGCCGCTTATCAATTCTCCCACGCACACGCTTCCTGAATAATCCCGGCCAATGATGCACCATCCGTTAATCGCGTTTACATTTGGGGGTAAAGAATTTGTATCCACGAAGTATCTTTCAAGGCTGGTAATAAGTTGATTGAGTTCAAGCATTTTTTTACTGTCTTTGGCTTTAAGTCTGGCGCTATTCAAACTCGCGAGCACAACCGACGACAAAAGCGAGATGATGGAAATCACCACCAAGAGTTCAATCAGGGTAAAACCTCTTTGTCCGTTTGATTTAGATTTTAGAAACATTTTGACAATAAGTGCTATATTCCCCCCGCCGGCAGACCGACTCTTGCCGCGTCCGGTCCCGCATTATTTGAACCACGATTAAACACATTCATAAAGATAAAAATGGAGACGGTAAAAGCGACAATCGCGACGGTAATCAAAATGTAACCGGCGATTTTCTCATCGCGAATTCCGAACTTGCCAAGTAGGCGAACCATCCCGGGTGTTGTTGGCACGCCTAAAATTCTCCGCGATTGGAAATTGTCACTGGAACCAAATTGGCCATTTTCTTCAAATTGGACGTCGGTCATATTTATAATATTATCACCTAATCAATAATCCAACAATCAACAATGCTACAATGTTTAATATTTTAATCATCGGATTAATGGCGGGACCAGCGGTGTCTTTGTAAGGGTCGCCGACGGTGTCGCCGGTAACGGCCGCTTTGTGAGCATCGCTTCCTTTGCCGCCATAATTGCCTTGCTCAATAAATTTCTTGGCATTGTCCCAAGCGCCTCCGCCGGAAGTAGCGCCTCCGCCGGAAGTCATGGAAATAGCGATGAACAAGCCGGTAATAATTGAACCAACCAATAAACCACCCAAAGCCACCGGACCTAAAATGAAACCGACTAGAATCGGCGCTAAGACCGGAATCAAGGCCGGCAAAATCATTTGTTTGATTGCCGCTTTAGTCACAATATCTACGCAAGTGCCGTAGTCCGGTTTAGCCTTGCCTTCCATAATACCTTTAATTTCGCGAAATTGACGGCGCACTTCTTCCACTACTTTACCGGCCGTTTTTCCGACCGCTTCCATTGCCAAGGCGGCAAAATAGTAGGGGAGCAAACCGCCGATAAACAAACCCACCAAAACTTTCGGGTCGCCCAAGGCGAAATCAAATCGCGCGCCGAGATTTGTCAATTCTTCGGTATAGGAAGCGAATAAAACCAATGCCGCGAGCCCGGCCGAACCGATAGCGTAACCTTTAGTCACCGCTTTAGTGGTATTGCCGACGGCGTCCAAAGGGTCGGTTATGTCGCGAACTTCTTTGGGCAATTCCGCCATTTCAGCAATGCCGCCGGCATTGTCGGTAATCGGCCCGTAAGAATCAATGGCCACAATTATTCCCGCCATAGAAAGCATGGACATAGCGGCAACGGCGATACCGTAAAGTCCGGCAAAATTATAGGTGAGCAAAATACCGCCGGCGATTACCAAAGTCGGCCAAGCGGTTGATTTCATGGAAATTGCCAAGCCCTGAATGATATTGGTGCCGTGGCCGGAAAGCGACGCTTGGGCGATGGATTGGACTGGTTTGTGGCCAGTGCCGGTAAAATATTCAGTGATTATTACCAATAACGCAGTTACCGCCAAACCAGTTAAGGCGCTATAAAAAAGATTGGCGACGGAATAAATTCCGTTGGTACCCATCACCCATTTGGTAATTGGATAAAAAGCAACGGCTGATAAAATTCCCGCGACCGCGAGACCTTTATATAAAGCGTTCATAATGTTTTGAGATGAACCCAATTTTACAAACCAAGTGCCGATTATTGAAGCGATAATAGCCGTTGCGCCAAGAGCGAGAGGGTAGAGAATTGAGGTTTCAGAGTTGGAAAAAGTTAAAGTGCCGAGAAGCATTGCCGCTACCGATGTGACAACATAGGTTTCAAATAAATCGGCGGCCATACCGGAACAATCACCGACATTATCACCGACATTGTCGGCGATGACTGCCGGATTGCGCGGGTCGTCTTCCGGAATGCCGGCTTCCACTTTGCCAACCAAATCGGCGCCGACATCGGCGGCTTTGGTAAAAATACCTCCACCCAATCTAGCAAAAACGGAAATCAATGAACCGCCGAAACCTAAACCGATAAGAGCCTTGATATCGCCGGAAAGATAATAGAAAAAAGTCAGGCCAAGCAAAGCCAAACCGACAACCATCAAACCGGTAACGGTGCCGCCTTTGACGGCGACAGAAAGGGCAGCCGCCAAACCATTTTTAGCCGCTTCGGCGGTGCGCACATTGGCGCGGACGGAGACATTCATCCCGATGTAACCGGCAACAGCAGATAGAATCGCGCCCAAAAGAAAACCGAGAGCGGTCGTCAATCCCAATACCAACCACAAAATCAAAAACAAAACAATAGCGATAATGGCAATTGTTTTATACTGGCGATTCAAATAGGCTTGGGCGCCTTGGCGAATGGCGTCGGCGATTTCTCGCATCCGGTCGGAACCGGCCGGCAATTTAAGAATGTTTCTTGCTAAAAACGCGCCATAAACAATTGCGACAGTAGAAGCCAAAAAAGCGAAAAGGAACAACAAATTCATCGTGTTAAACATTAAAAGTAATAAGAAGTAATTTATCCTACTTCCGATTTTTTGTCATCTTTTCTTTTCTCAAAATCTCCCTTGTAAAGGGAGAGCCCCGCCGTTAGGCGGGGGAGGGATTTATTGATTTGGCGTTTTTTCTTCGCTGGCAACCATCAGTTCACTTTTAGCGCTTTTGATGTCAATTCGCCAGCCGGTTAATTTGGCGGCCAAGCGGACATTTTGTCCGCCTTTGCCGATAGCCAGCGATTGTTGGTCTTCGGCCACTTCCACTTCGGCGGTTTTTTCTTTCTCGTTGATTTTGACGGACAAAATTTTTGCCGGCGACAACGATTCTTCCACGAATTTTTTAGGGTCTGCCGACCATTCAATCACGTCTATTTTTTCACCGCCCAATTCCGACATTACCGTGCCGACCCTAACGCCGCGCTGGCCGACCAGCGAACCGACCGGGTCAATGTGGGCGTCAGTGGAAGCCACTGCCACTTTGGTGCGCGAACCGGCCTCCCGAGCTATCGATTTTATTTGAACCGCGCCGCTAGTGATTTCCGGCGTTTCCGTTTCAAAAAGTTTTTCCAAAAATTTCGGGTGGGCGCGGGATAAACGAAGGAATATGCCTCGGAGCGAATCTTCCACTGAAAGCAGAAGCGCTCGCGCTCGTTCTCCTTGACGATAACGTTCGCCGGGAATTTGTTCTTCGTAAGGCAGAATGGCGACGGCTCGACCGAGGTCAATAAAAATATTGCCGCGCTCAATCCGTTGAACCGAACCGGAAACTATTTCGTTTTGCCGTTTGCCGTATTCTTCAATTACCGAAATCTTTTCCGCCTCGCGGATTTTTTGGATAATCACTTGTTTGGCGGTTTGAGCCGCAATCCGGCCGAAATCACTTTTCGTTTCCAACGGGAAAATTATTTCTTCATCCAAAGCGGCGTCCTTTTTAATTTTTCTGGCGTCTTCAATCGGAATATGATGTTCCGAATTGAAGCGGACGCGCTCATCTTCCTCGCTTCTTTCTTCAAAAACCGGTCCCTCGGCGGTTTCCACCGGATAAATCACCCGCGTTTCGTCCACCGCGATTTTTACTTGAGAAAATTCCACCGCGCCGGTCGCCAAATCAAACTTGACGCGGACAATTTGGCCTTTTTTGCCGTATTCTTTTTTGTAAGCGGTCGCCAAAGCCATTTCCACCGCTTCCACCACTTTCTCGCGCGGAATACCGCGCTCTTCTTCCAATTGGTCCAAAACCGAATTGATTACTTTTAGGTCAAACATTTGATTAGCTTCGCTAGCTTTTAGCTTCATTGGCTTCATTAGCTTTAATAAAACGAGTTCGCCTCGCGAGCGAACTTCAGATATTTGAATATTAAGTCATCAGATAAATTTTGTCAAATTCTTGGGCAAAGTTATCAACAGGGTCGTTTTTGCTGGTTTGGTTTGTAGTGTTATAATTTACCCGTTATGGACGGCAATCAAAATAATAATCAGTTTCCAAATACCAGCCCGATTCAAAATTCCAATCCACCGGAAATTGGCAATCAAAAATCAATCAAGGTTTTTGTCATTTTAGTGGCAATAATATTAGTATTAGGCTTTGTTTTCGCGCTTTTATTTACTTTGACGCAAAAGTCCGAACCGGCATCTCTCGGCGTTGATAAAGACGGCGTGCCGATAATAATTCTTGATAAGAAGCAAGTCATTGAAAAAGTTACCACCGGCAAACCCTTGGACGAACCGGAGGTTCGCGCAGTTTTTAGATGGGCAACGGAGAATCCCGATAAAGCGGCAAGTTTGAACCCCGAAGAGAAAGCCAACATTATCAGAGCGCTAAATGAATAATGCCACAATGAAAAAAACAAAACATATCTGGCCATCACTCGCTCTGGGCGCCGTCGTTATGATTTCAATGGCGCTCTCGTCTGCCGTTTTTTCGCAGGGAGGATATCCGCCGCCGTTCAGTTTGATTGCCGAAACACAGGCCGTCGGTTCCGGACAAATAAAGTTGAGTTGGCAAAAGCCCTCAAGCAGTGGAGTCATCGGCTACAACATTTATCGCGACGGGTCGCAAATTGATAATGTCATCGGAGCAAACACACTGTCATATTTTGACGGTAATTTGTCGCCGAGCAATGTTTTTAATTATTTTGTAAAGGCGGTCTATTTGGGTGTTGCCGAGGCGGATTTGCCGGCGTCAAATGAAGTTGAAGGAGTTTCACCGGCGTATTGTACCGGTACCTGCGTTCAAAACAATCCTTTTACGGCAGGGGCGGGGCGCACCATCGTTGACTTAAAGGGAAAAAAATTGGACGCGAAGCGCAAGCAATCCGAAACTTTTACCGTAAATTTGCCGGCCGGCCGTTATCAGGTCTACGCCCATTCTTTTGACGCTTATGATGACCGAGCTGACGACGCGCAAGACAACGAACGCTGGTTCCTCGTCCTCCAGTCAAGCGGTAGCGAAGTAGCGCGAACCAATGCCACCGCGGACCTTTTAGACGGCAGAGACGAGGTGGGCTCAACCCAAGTTATTGAGACGGAACTCATTCTCACATCAAGCGTCAATCAAATTAAGGCCGTTCACTCGGGTGTCAATGGCGGTAATTTTGACGATATTGGGACTTCAGCAGTAATGTTCGTAAATATGGACGACCCAACTGTTCAAGCGAATAATTGTCTTTTGGTAATTGATAAAACCGCCGACAAAGACATTGTTGCTTCGGGTGAACTTATCACATATACCATTACCGTGCGAAATGACGGCGGAGCGAATTGCACCGGCGGCGGTAATTATATTTTTGATGTATTGCCCCCCCAAGTTTCGTTTGTGAGTGAAACCCATACTCCGAATATGCACATTCCTTACTCCTCCGCGTATCTTTCGGACGGTCATTATGTTTGGGTTGTCGCTACTTCACCGCTCGTGCCGGACGAAGTGGCGATAGTAAATATAACAGTTCAGGTTGATGAAGATATTCCGGTTGATTCGTGCGACGGCGATTCCGACCCGGGCCCGGGAGGCGGCGGTTCGGACGACATCATAAACCAAGTGTATGTTACCAACAATCAATATAGCGACCGCGCGATTGAGGTCTACAGCAATTCGGTGGCGACTCTCTGCGATGCCGAGCCGGAACCAGAACCGGAAATTGACGCAACCGTCGTGCCCTCGCCTAATCCATCCTATCCCGGTGGAGAGGTTACCTGGACGGCGACGCCCTTTGGCGAATGCCCCGGGCCGTTTAGCTATTCTTGGACGGGTGATGATGGTTTAATCGGAAGCAACGCTTCGGTTAATCATGTTTATGACAGTTCCGGCAATTACAACGCTACCGTAACTGTCACGGCGCCAAATTGTACGCCGTTAACTAAGCAATCGCCGACACCGGCCATGATTAATCCTCGAACTCTGTCCGGCATAACTTGCGAGCCGTCGCCCAAAACCGCTGCGGTTAATCAAGAGGTGTCATGGACAGCTGTCCCCAATCCTGACGGCGATTATGATTACACTTGGTCTGGCGATAATGGTTTAAGCGGCAACACCAAAACAGTTAAGAAAAGTTATTCATCGCCCGGCATTTACCGAGCTAAAGTGGACGTTGATAGCGTGGGCAATTCCCACTGTGAGAGCACGGTGAATGTGAAAATCAATCCCAATTTCCAAGAGATTTAATTTTCCAATTTATTGTAATTTTCTTTTCACTTTCGTGTTATAATGGACGCAGGGTCGTTTGAAATTCTCTATGTAAAATTTTAGGGAGTCCAAATCTTCCTAGCGCGATGAAGACTTCGGTCATCTGACCGCCAGGATTGAGGACACCCACCTAGCCAAAAGCTAGAAAATTTTCAAACGGCCCGAAACGAGGCCCCCGCCAAGGCGGGGAGCTTTGTTGTTTGTTTGACGGGCATTATAATTGGCAATGAGCGAGAAATTAATAAATTCTGATTTATTTAATTTCGAGCGAGTGAACCAATTGTATGTAATATAATTACCGGATGAAAACAAAAGTTTTTTATATCACCTTGTTTTCTTTTTCCTTGCTTTCTCTATTTTACTCAATCGCTTTGGTTGAGGGCCTATTTTTTTATTGGCGGTGGTTTGATATTCCGATGCATTTTCTTGGCGGTTTTTTCGCCGCCGCCGTTTCTCTTTGGTGTTTTTTCAACAAACTTAAAACTAGCCGAGAAATTTTCTTGGCTAGTTTTTTTGGCGCTTTGCTTATCGGCGCCGTTTGGGAATTGTTTGAGTATTTTACCGGCCTGACCTTCGTGGTTTATGGTAATTATGTTTTTGACACCATCAAAGATTTTCTGATGGACGGTTTGGGCGCGTTGGCATTTTACGCGGTGGCGGCGACAATGCGGGAAAATGTTTTTTGATTGTTTTCCGCCAAATCGGCGAGAATTTTTCTATCAACATTGATGTTTTTCTTTTTAAGCGCGCCGATAAATTGACTGTAAGAAATTTTATCGGCAAGACCAGCGTTGATTTTAATGTTCCACAATCGGCGGAAAGTGCCTTTTTTGTCGCGACGGTCGCGGAAGGCGTGAGCGCCGGCATGAACCAATGCTTCATAAGCGGCTCGTTCTTTCGGAAGGCGTGAGCGCCGGCATGAACCAATGCTTCATAAGCGGCTCGTTCTTTTTTGGAACGAGCAAAACGATAACCCTTAACTTGTCTAAGGATATTTTTTCTGGTTTTTAGGGCATTGACTGCTTTTTTTACGCGGGCCATTTGATTAGCTTATAGCTGCAAAAGCTTCGTCAGCTTCATTAGCTTTATTAAATTAAATAAAAAGTTAATAATTCGGCAAAAACAGACTGCGATTTTTGTTGCTCAATGTGAACGGCGCGCTGCGCGATTTTGCCATCTGGGCTCGGCGGCTTTCCTTGGCGTTGAAGTGGTCTTGTCCCGGACGGCGAACAATTAGTTTGCCGGTTTTCGTGACCTTTATTCTTTTTGAAAATGATTTATTGGTTTTCATAATCACCTTACTTTGAATTTTAGTTTTGCGTTTTACGCTTTAAGTTTTTAGCTTTTTTCTACCATCATGGAAAAACCCTTCATGCTTTTTCTGGTCGGTTCGGTAATTTTGTAATCGGTGGAAATAAATTTCAGTAATCGTTCCAATCGAGCCTTAAGAAAAGGTTCCGGCAGATATTTTTCCCGGCCCTTTAAAAACAAATCAATTCTTATCCGGTGGCCTTCAACCAGCCACTCGGAACCGCGTTTGGCTTTAAGCGCCAAGTCATGTTCGCCGGTGCCAATGGTAATTTGAATTGCCTTAACTTCTACTTTGTGGCTTTTAGTTTTGGCGTTTTTCTTTTTTTTGTTTTCGGTATATTGAAACTTACCGAGGTCGGCGATTTTTGCCACCGGCGGCACGGCCAGCGGAGAAATTTCAATCAAATCATAGCCAGCTTGTTCGGCGGCTATCAAGGCTTGATTCAAAGTAAGCACGCCTAAGTTTTCGCCGTTTGCGCCAATGACACGGAGTTCGGCCGCCTTGATTTGGTGATTGATTCGATGAGTACTCAAATTACCGTAACTTATTGTCTTAACGGCAGTATTTATAGCACGACGCTATTTTTTACGCAAATTTTTGGAGATGGGCGGAATCGAACCGCCGTGCAAAAGATAATCCGAAACTTTTCTACCAGACCTAGCTGGTTTTAATTTTTTAAGCGCTTCTCGTTGGTAGCCAGCAAAATCTCAAAACGCCGAGCTCTTCCCCGCCAAAGACGGGGTTCAAATGAAAGACGAGCAAGTTTTCATTTTATTCCGAAAGTATTATGCCCGATTTTGCCTATCGGAAGTCAACAAGTCGGACATCGCTTAGGCGTGAGCGAAAGCGAAAGCGGGAAAGCCGGCCAAATATGGCGACTTTACCCCAACTGTTTTGGCAGTTGAATTTTCCGAAAGTTTAAGGAGTTTTCGGAGCTCCGTCTGGCCGGTTTCGGAAGATTTCCTTTGTCTAGGCCGATCATCCCCCTAGATCACAATTTGCTTTGCAAATTTGACTTGCGAATTTATTGGTTTTTCAAAGTCCTTTGGATTTCGCGATTGGCTTCGCGTTTTTTCAATGTTTCGCGCTTGTCGTATTTTTTCTTGCCGCGCGCCACCGCTACGGTTACTTTGATTTTCCGTCCGGAATTATACAGCGAAAGAGGAACAATTGTCAATCCTCGTTGGTTTCCCCAGCTAATAAGCTGGCCGATTTCTTTTTTTGTCAACAATAATCGGCGCGGCCTGGTCGGTTCATAATCAGCCGGCGTATTTTTTGCTTGATAAGGCGGAATAACGGCGCCGAGCAGAAACACTTCGTTGTCGCGCACCGAAACATACGCGCCGTCCAATGTGCCCCGTTTGGACTTGAGTGATTTGACTTCCAAGCCCAGCAATTCAATGCCGGCGTTAAACTTTTCCAGAATTTCGTAATTGAAAAATGCTTTTTTGTTTTCCGCCAAAAATTCCATCTCTTAATAGTAGCAGACAAAGATTAAGACAACATAATGTTGACAGGAAATACTAGCAATGTTAGTGTTTCCTCTTTCTAAGAAGCACTTGAGTGTTTCTTTTTTTATGCTCAATCAGATATGGAGAATTTCACAATAGCGAGGATTATTTATAAGGGGATTGGAAGATAAAAATAATGAAATGATTGCGCATCTTAAAAAATATTATAAAGACAGGCAAATCAACACTTTGGTGATTTTCTTTTTATGCATATACATTATTTTCGTCATCAAGTTGATAACGATTCAATATATTGACAATAGTATTCTTTTTGGGATTTATAGTATCGCAGTTTCTTTTTATATTTTAAGCCGTTTTGCAATCGCTTATTTTTATGAACCGGAGTCCAACCAGTTTGATAAAAATTACGAGCCGACAATTTCTTTTGCCGTGCCATCAAAAAATGAAGAAGAGAATATAAGGGAAACAATATTAAAAATCGCTAAAACTGATTATCCGAAAGACAAATTTGATATTATTGCCGTTAATGACGGCTCAAGTGATAACACTCTAAAAGAAATGTTGGAGGCCCGAAAGATTGCTATGGGGGGGGGGCGTAAAAGTTAAGATAGTTGACTGGGGAATAAATAAAGGAAAGCGCGAGGGAATGGCTGAGTGTGTAAAGCAGTCAGAAAATGAAATAATTGTTTTTATTGATTCCGACAGTTTTGTAAAACCGAACACGGCAAAAGAATTAGTTAAGTATTTTACAGATTTGCGTGTCGCGGCCGTGGCCGGACATGGTTATGTTGCCAATGCAAATGTCAACTTTTTAACGAAAATGCAAGATGTTCGTTATTTCGTGGCCTTTAAGGCTTACAAATCAGCCGAAGCTATTTTTGGGTCTGTAACTTGTTGCTCGGGTTGTTGTTCTGCTTATAGAAGAAACTATGTCTTGAAAATTTTAGATAAATGGTTGAATCAAAAATTTCTTGGTGTTCAGTGTACTTACGGCGATGACAGAAGCTTAACCAATTTTTTGCTTCAAAAAGGTTATAAGACATTATTTGCTCCGGAAGCGGTGGCGTATACTTTTGTGCCCGATACTTTTAGAAAATTTCTAAAGCAGCAATTGCGTTGGAAAAAATCTTGGATAAGGGAAAGTTTGAGAGCGGGGACTTTTATGTTCAAGAAAAATCCCATAATG
>Ga0076038_133_pt1 | contig 12240 bp, 15 predicted proteins | sample RifGroB1_FD_68135 | JGI IMG/M metagenome (GOLD analysis project Ga0076038, IMG submission 68135) | Parcubacteria bacterium GW2011_GWB1_44_7 | reverse complement strand
GACTGGGGATATGGATTCGCCCTGCCTCGGCTCCCGTCCCGCCCGCAGGAGGGGTCTGGGGAGGAATGCGGGCGGGTTTTGGACTGGGGGTTTTCGGATTTTTGCACTCTTTTATTTTGCTCATTATCAAATATTTTGGTAATATTAGATTGTGGGAAGTGAGGAGATTCATATATTAAGTATACCACAATTTAATATTACTAATACATTATGGTAGAGTCAAGTAAAAACAACATAGCAAAAACCGTAAAGAGATTGCGAGAAAAAGCGGGATTATCGCAGGAAAAACTAGCTCGTCTTGCTGATGTTTCCAACAATACACTTATTAACATTGAAGCGGGAAAGCAAGATAATCCCACGATTGAAACTCTAAAAAAGATAGCCAAGGCATTAAATACACCCATTGAGAATTTAATAAAATAAGTATGCCTATTTTTAACGATTTAAAATTAGAGAATTGGAAAGAATCAGAAATTTGGACTGATAGTCTTTGGATTATTCCCGAACGAGATAAATCTGGGAAACATGATGGTTTTTATCACGGCAACTTTGTCCCACAAATTCCACGACAGTTAATTTTGCGATACACAAAAAAAGGTGATGTCGTTTTTGATCCATTTGTGGGTAGCGGAACAACCGCATATGAATCGGAAAGTTTAGGGAGACATTTTGTTGGCATTGATATTCAGCCGGAACTTGTAGAGCATGTTAAAAGTAAAGTAGATAATAAAGATTATTTTGCAGAACTTATTGTTGGCGACAGTATGGATAAAAATACTTTTTCTGGCATAACAAAAGTTTTGAACGCAAGAAAAAAGAAAAATGTACAACTAGCAATTTTACATCCGCCATACGCAGATATAGTTAAATTTAGTAATCACGAAAAGGATTTATCCAATGCAAAATCTTTGAGCGATTTTCTTAATGGGTTTGCCCTTGTTATCAAAAATACGCTTGATGTATTAGAGAAGAATAGATACTTGGCAATAGTGATAGGCGATAAATATACACAGGGCAAATGGGTTCCATTGGGATTTTATTGTTTGAATGAAGCACAAAAATTGGGGCTTACCTTAAAAAGTATTATAATAAAGAATATGGAAGGTAATCGAGCCAAACAACACAAAGAAGCAATTTGGAAATACAGGGCATTATCTAGCGATTATTACATTTTTAAGCACGAGTATATTTTACTTTTTAAATATTAAAATTATGACAACACATGTATTTATTGTAGGTGCGACCACTTTCAAACTACATTTGGAGTATCTTTTTGCTGGCACTGGAGCGCAAAATAATCTTGTTGATTTTAATAATTTACCAACCACAACCCTGCACCACACAAAAGAAAATATGTTGATTGGTATGATAGCCGATGCCAGTAGAGTAAGAAAAGGCGATCAAATTATTTTCTATCTACAACAAGAATTTTCTAAGAAAATATTTGAAGGAAAGTTTTTTGGAATTTTCAAGGCAAAAAATGATTGGTCTTTTTTAGACAATAACGACAGCGGGCAATACTTGATAAATGAACTGGAGAAATCTTTAACTTTCAGAACGCTTATTGAACCGAGTAAGGTTTATGCTGATGGCGTAACCGAGTGGGAAGCACTAGATGAGATAAAAAATATGCAATCTCCGAATCAAATGCTTTGGAGTTTGATTTATCGAAAGCTGAAAGGAAATAGAGGAAATACAATGATAACTATTTATGAGGCAGAAAGATTGTGCCAATTGATAAGAGATAAAAATAACAGACAAGAGTTAAATATCGGAAACCATAAATTATCGTTTGATCAAAATGGACAAAAGATTATTTTAACCAATGACAGCGTAAATACTTATAACGGCAGAAAGGAAGATATAAATTTACTTCCGAGATTAGTTGCTAAATATCGTGCAGATACATCTTTTGAGACACACCTACAAGCCTATATCGTACGCAATATCGGGAAAGGATTAAATCAATCCTTAGACAATTGTATTTTGGGTGAGAATCTAGAATTTGAATGGCTTGGCAATGAAGTGTCTTGTGGTGTTGGTATGCAACGGATTGATGTTATGGTCTCAACTACTCAAAATAATCAAAGAGTTTTGTTGCCGATAGAATTAAAGTCGGTGGAAGCGGACATAATCAATACGAAGCAGATACAGAGATATATTGACTGGATAGAGCAGTATTACACTCCGAATAGGCAAAGCGACATACAGCCCCTTTTGGTTTCAAAAAGGATAGATGACAAAACCACGCAAAGATACCAAAAAATTATTGATACTTTCAACGATTTTAATACCAGAAATTCCCGAAGGTGTAATAGTTTGAAGTATATTGAATATCATTTAGAAAATGATGATTTAGTTTTTGAGAAAATAAATTATTAGCTATGAACTACATCGGCAGTAAATTATCATTGTTAGAATTTTTGGAAGAATCCATAAATAAAGTGGTTGATAAAAACTGCCATACCTTTTGTGATTTATTTGCGGGAACTGGTATTGTCGGCTCTTATTTCAAAAAGAAAGGATACTCGGTTATTGCCAATGATATTCAATATTATAGTTTCGTCCTCAATAAACAGTATATTGAAAACCATGAGCATTTAGAGTTTCAGAAATTGACAAAAATTTTGCCGAAACTGAAAAATATTGAGATTAGCGAGAGAAAAAACTTTGTTTGTGATTACCTTTCAAATCTTAAAGGAATAAATGGTTTTATATTCAAAAATTATTGTTTAGGTGGAACACAAAAGCAGGAATTTCAGCGACAATATTTTTCAGATGAAAATGGAAAGAGATGTGATGCGATAAGAACGGAAATTGAGAAGTGGAAAAAAGAAAAATTGATTACTGGTAATGAGTATTATTTTCTCTTGGCTACACTTATTGAAACGATTGATAAACGAGCAAATACTGCCTCGGTCTATGGCGCGTTTTTGAAACAATTAAAAAAGACGGCACAAACGCCTTTTGTGTTAAAACCGGCAGAGATGATAATAAACGACCAAGAGCACCAAGTTTTCAATGAGGATATTAATGAACTTGCGAGTAAAATTGAAGGCGATATTTTATATCTTGATCCACCGTATAACCACCGACAATATGCAACTAATTATCATCTGCTAGAAACAGTTGCTAAATATGACAATCCAAAAATCCACGGCAAAACAGGATTGCGAGAGTATGAAAATCAAAAATCTCTTTATTGCTCAAGAACAAAAGCAAAAAAAGCATTTGCTGATCTAATCCTAAGTGCGAGGACAAAATATATTTTCTTGAGTTATAACAACGAGGGACTTATGACACTTGGTGATATTAAAGAGATAATGAGCTTACGCGGTAAATATGGATTTTTTACAAAAGAATACGGCAGGTTCAAAGCTGACAAAGACGAAAACCGAGATTACAAAGCAGATAAAACGCTTGAATATTTACACTATGTTGTGTGTAAATAAAAGAGTGCAAAAATCCGAAAACCCCCAGTCCAAAACCCGCCCGCATTCCTCCCCAGACCCCTCCTGCGGGCGGGAAATCAGCCGAGGCAGGGCGAATCCATATCCCCAGTCAAATGTTTCGCCCTGCCGAGTCCGCATTAGCTTTCAGGGTTCTCCGCAAAATGGGTTCTGACTTTTTCAAACAAAGGGTTCTCCGCAAAATGGGTTCTGACTTTTTCAAACAAACACCATCGGTAAAAACATTAGCGCCCGCAAGGGCGCTAATGTTTTTACCGATGGAGATGGAACAAAGCAACTGCTTGCCTTGCGTCGGGAATTGAACAGCGGAGTCATGTTTTTCCAGCAGGAAAAACTAACATACCGCTAGAGAATTACCGAAAAAGTCTGACAAACCACCCGAAGATACTGAATTTGCCTTCGTTTACTTTAATGAAATTCAACGCGTTTGCGTCTGTCTCTTCCAGAGCTTTGATTTGCGCATCCAAGTCGGCTTTCACCGCATCATCTGTCGCACGCCCTCTCGCTTTCGTCAGACGGTCAATGCTGTTTTGAGTAGTGACTACTTCGCTTCGGAGCGCACCGATATTTTTGTAATCGGTACCGATGAGAAAAGTTTTGAATCCGCCCCGTGCCTCAACTGCTTGTATAGCTTTGGTAGCACGCTCATTTGACGATTCTTGTTCTTCTGCGACAACACGAACCTCCTCACCAATGTTTTGGTCTTTGCCCGCAAGGTCAGTTAATGCTCGCACCGTCTCGGCAACCTTGCTCCTGTGTTGCTCGCTCATCTCTTTGCCTTTATCACTCTGCGCGAACGCAATTGAAGCAGACAAAGCAGTAAGTAGAAGCAATAAAGCGGTTGTTGATAAAATATTTTTGGTTCTCATCTATTTTTGACTACACTAATAATATCACTTGTTTCGACCGCGCCCGCCTCCAGTATTTGCCGAGAAATATGCTACCAGACCGTCATACATGGCTTGCGCTTCTTTTTGCACGCGAGTATTTGTCGCGCCGTTTTGATAGTTTAAGAAATCACATGCCGCATCCGTATTTGTGACAAAGTATGATTCTGTTAATACCCCGGGGAGAGAGCCGTATACCGTCATTCCATACCCGTCATTTTTAATTCCTTTGTCTGGAAGTTCGAGAGCGTTCACGATCTTGGGGTGGATGTATCCAGCAAAAATCTTATCATTCTTTTGAGTCACGAAACTTTGAGCATAATCCGCAGATGTGTTTGTTGAACCATTGTGGTGTATTGAAATAAGCACATCAGAACCAGCCGCTTCCGCATCAGCAACCCTGTCCTGTCTGGAAGAAAGTTGCGCTACTTCATGCGCCGTTCCTTCTCCAACTGCAATCAACACTTTCAATTCTTTTCGCACCGCCAAATTCACATCCGCCTCAATCACTTCCGCTCCATTGCAAACGCCAACCGCGCCGGTTTCTCCGCCCCCATGCCCGGCATCAAGAGCAATCACTTTCCCTGTAAGAGGAGTGCCCGCACTGACCGGAAACGCTACTATTAACGCTAATCCTAAAATCACTAAAGAGTTTTTCATATTATCTCCATAGTACCACACTTGTAATACTTTCAAGAGTTTAAAAAAATTAAAAAAAATCAAATACGGGATGACTGAAGTAGCCCATCAAATTCTTCGAGGTGCCCAACTAGGTTTTATAGATATCCCCGCCTTTACAGGCGGGGAGCTTCCGCTAAATTAGAAACTCAGTTAGGTGGATAATTAAAATTGACGGTAGGCAAAATAGGGCTAGAATATTAAAAGAAATCGTCCCTCTACTGTCTATGAATGCTCAACAAAAAGATGTGATTATTCACCCCACAGCCGACGCCCGAATCAAGGAAGAAGTGGCGGAAATTCTGGGTCCATTTAATACATGGGTTACCGGAGTGGCGGTCGGGCATGAACCAACGTCTCATGAGTGCTTCAGGCACTGGTTAAGACACGGTGGGCTTAAACGCTTCCGCCGCACTCACAAAGTTGCCGCCTAGCGGCAAAGGGCGGATTCGGAAGGAATCCGCCCTTTTTTGCGTGTGAAAATGCTTGTGCGCGGGAAACGCTTAGCTGAACCAGATTCTTCACTTGTCCGAGAAAACAGATTGTGATAGTTTTTATCGGGACCGCACATTCAGAATCAAACAAACAAAATCACAACGGAGGCAATATGCCAATTTTTATCGGTCAAGAGGAAACCAGAAAAATAAAGCGAACGCTTCTGCGTTTGTGGGAGACTTACTGCGTCATTCTTATTGCGCTAATCCTATCGGACGGAATCACCTTTCCCCGACTCGCCGGCATTTCTGCCGTTTCAGTGTGGGCGCTCCATCGTCTCTACAAACGCTACCGTAGGCGCTGTCCCGGATGTTTGGCTAATAAGAAAAGCCGGACGCCTCATTTTCTTCGGGGATGGCTCTTCAAAAAAAGCTATTACCGAATTGCGCCGATGAAACCGAACGACAACGCGTTTGAATGCCACTTTGAAAACATCTGCGTGGTATGCGACTGTCAATGGGAGATCAAACCGCCAATCAAAAAAGAGTTTGCGCACCGCCCGCTGGCACTCCGATATTGGTAAAATGCCCCGCCTAACACCCCGAAGGAAGCTTCGGGGCGTCTTTTAATTTAGAGAGAATTATCCTTTTTCAAGATATTACATACCTTAACTGTTAAGACCTTAAAGCGAGTGTATTCTTTCGGAGCGCCCCGCGAAGGTAATTGGAAATCAAGGAGCCAAGCAGGAAAATTCATCTGGCCTAAAGTTTTAACCTTCAAAGCGAAGCATCCTCTTTTTTGAACCTGCCCGCCTGCCCCGTCTGCGCGCAAACGCATAGACAGGCGGCAGACAGGTTGCGAGGGTGATTTGAAAATTAAAGAGGCGAACCGGAAAATTGAACGGTTTGAGCCCGTTTTCGAGCGAGTTTTGAATTTTCCGTCGTGAGCCGATTATAATTTTCAATCACCGAAACGCTCCGGCTTCAAAAAGGAGGGCACGAGCGGCATTTGCAGAAATCCTCAAGATATGATAAAAATATCAGCACCCGGCCCCCAAATAACAACCAAAACGGTGAAAAACGTTTACATTAAAGCCAATCAAAATATCAAAGCGACCGAACTTCGGGTAATCGGCGCCGACGGAGCCAATCTGGGGGTAATGAAGAAAGAGGAAGCGTTGGCCAAAGCGGCCGAAGCCGGCCTTGACCTCATTGAAATCTCGCCCAATGCCAGCCCGCCGGTTGCTAAAATCACCGAGTATGGTAAGTTTCTCTACGAAGAAGAGAAAAAACGAAAGCAAGCCAAGGCCAACACTCAAAGCGTGGAAATCAAAGCGGTGCAAATAACCATCGGCACCGGCGAGCACGATTTGGCGCTTAAAGCCAAGAGGGCCTCCGAGTGGCTTGCCGAGGGGCACCGAATTAGGGTGGACTTATTCCTTCGCGGCCGGGCCAAGTATATGGACCCGAAGTTCCTCCGAGAAAGGGTTGAGAGAATCCTCCGCCTTATCACCGTTGATTACAAAATCGCCGACTCCATAAAAAAGAGCCCTAAGGGAATGTCGGTTATGATAGAGAAAAGTTAAATACCAATCTGTGAATTGTCTTAACCATACTAATCTACGAATGATACCAATCTGCGAATAAATACCAATAAGAAACTTCGCGTATTCGTAGCTATTTGTAGATTAGTATCATTCGTATATTGGTATACTTTTATGAAAACCAACAAATCATTCCAAAAACGCCTTAAAGTGACCAAGAACGGCAAAATAATCGGCCGAAGGCCCGGTCAAAACCACTTCAACGCCAAAGAGAGCGGTAGGAGCCAGATGGGTAAAAATCGGACGGTCAGTTTTAATTTTGACAATAAAACCCGCTCCCGCTTCCTCGCAAATTGAATCAGTGGTTACCTCGGCCGTATGGATTTACTTGGTGTTTGCAGTGATGTTCCGTAAATAGATTATCTTTTAAGTTATTAGCAGCCATTCGTATTATTAGTATCATTCGCATATTGGTATATTTACTTCTATGACCCGCGTTAAAAAAGGCGTCAACGCCTTAAAAACCAGAAGAAATATTCTACGCCAAGCCAAGGGCTACCGCTTTGACGCTTTTGCCCACCGCCGCGACAAGAAAAACGACTTCCGCCGGCTTTGGAATGTGAAAATCAACGCTTTCGTCAGAAGCCACCAGATCACTTACAGCAAATTCATCGGTTTGCTCAAGAAAAAAGGCATTGGGCTAGACCGAAAAATCCTTGCCGCGCTCGCGGAGAGCAAACCCGAAACCTTCGCCCGCCTTTTGACACACTTAACTTAAACTTAAGACATTGCACAAAATAACCCGCTAACAGCGTAATAGCGCCGGCAGACAAGCCACTGGCTGGATTCAAACTAACTGATAGGACTTGCCGCGCTCTGGGCAAATCGCATTGACTCCTAACTCGTCGCGGAGACGTTGGGCAAGAAAATTAGAGGCCTTGGGCTCCCCCATCGCCACAAAGACCTTTTTAAGCGTAGGCAAAGCCGCCTCAACAAATTTAACGAGATGGTCGGAGTCCTTATGCGAGGAATAGCCGGGAATCTTTTCAATATTAGCTTTCACTTTATATCGCTCGCCCTCAATTTTCACTTCTTTTAATCCATCGTAAAGCATCCGACCGAGCGTCCCCGGCGCTTGGAAACCGACCAAAAGTATCGTGGTGTTTCCATCGCTTAAATACTTTTTTTCGTGGCTGATAACCCGCCCGCCCTCGGACATGCCGCTGCCGGCGATGATAATTTTGGGCCGCGGCGTTTTTTGGATTTGAGCCGAGTCAAACGCTTTCAGAGTGAAATTAAGTTTCGGAAAATTCCAAATATCGTCCGTCTCAAGTTCTTTTCGTATTCTCTCGTTGAAGTTGGCGGTATTCTGTTTGTAGATTTCAGTCACTTTAATGGCTAGAGGCGAATCCAGAAACACCGGCACCGGCGGAATTCTCCCGCTTTCAACCATATTGTTCAAATCATGAAGAATGACTTGGGTTCTTTCCAGAGAAAAAGCCGGAATAATCAAAAGCCCCTTCTCTTTTATCACTCGGTTGACCATTTCAAAAAGCTTGTTCTTGGTCGCTTCTCGCGATTCGTGGTTTCTATCGCCGTAAACGCTCTCCATCACCATATATATCGTTCCGGCGGGCAATTCGGTATCCCGAAGCAGAGGTGAAGGCGAATTGCCCAAGTCCCCGGTAAATAAAATTCTTTCCCTCTCAATCGATATCTCATACATAGCCGAGCCCAAAATATGGCCGGCGTCTTTGGCGACAAAAGAAATGTCTTCTCCAAGCGATACCGCCTCATGATAAGGAATCTCCCGCCACAAGGAAAGCGCCTTATCAATATCCGCGCCTTCGTAAAGAACCGGCTGGCCGACGTTTCTTGATTCATTGGTCATAAGACGAAGAGCGTCGTCAAACATCACAGCGGAGATTTCTTTGGTCTCTTTTGTGGAATAAATGACGCCCCTGAAACCGTCCCGGACGAGTTTGGGAATCCTGCCGATGTGGTCGGCGTGGGCGTGCGTGACCAAAAGCCAATCTATTTGAGAGGGCTGATATGGAAACGGCTCCCAATTTTTTTTCTCGCTTTCCGGGTCGCCTTGGAAGAAACCGGAGTCAATCAAGATTTTTTTTCCGCGCGCTGCCAGCAGAAAATTGGCGCCGGTTACGCTGCCGGCGCCGCCGTAAGCGGTTAACAAAATCTGACCGTCATTTTTCCGCGCCCAAAACATTTGCCAAGATTGTATCCTTAAACCGAGAGAAAGCGAAATAATAAGCCGACAGAGCGCCGAGCAAATCCATCGCCAAATCAATGCTGGTGTCAAAAATATAATCGGTTTCGTTTACTACGCCCGCCAAATTTTCAAGCGCCTCCCACCCCGCCGAAATTAACATGGTCACACCGATGACTAAAAAGAAAAATCCGGAACCGCTCTGCTTGTTGGATAAAAACCGAGGAACATGCTTGATGCGCAAAAACCAAAAAACCAAAAGTGAAGTAAAAATCCCGCCTAAAAAATGAAACGGGATGTCAAGCCAAGGCATTGTCCAATACCAATAAAAAGCGCTGGCCGCAATGTGAAGCGATGCGACCAAGACGGCGATAAAAGCCGCGAAGACAAGTACGGGGTGGTCTCTTTTCATGGCTTTGTTTAAAACAAAAACCAAGGGTTTCTCTTTACCAAAACACCCTGCCCACGACAAAATGTGGACAGAGCTTTTTGGCGGGCCACTCGCGAGTATTTCCCTAAACTAATGTTTAGGTGGGTGGCCGCAGGCATAATTTTCAGAATCCGCCGAGGCGGGCTCATCTAATTTAACCGATTTAGGCCTCCCTTAAAAAAGGTTATAGAGTGATACTCCGAGTAACCCGAAGTTATTATACCAAATTAAAAACGCAAAGTGCAAAGCGGAAAATTAAAAATCAAAAGAAAGGGCGAGGTCTTTTCTGTTTTAAGCTGTGGTTTTGCGTTTTCCGCTTTTAGTTTTAAGCTTATTCCAAGATTCCATCCAAATTGACATCGTACAAAATTTTCTCTTGGATAAGCTGATACTGATGAACTTCTTGAGCGGCAAACCAATGATTAATTTCCACGACCGCTTCTTCGGGCGAACCGGAAGCGTGAATTAAATTTCTGACCGCCCGGCCGTCGGCGTCGGACATTTGGTAAGAATCTAAAACGAAGTCGCCGCGAATGGTGCCGACATCTAGGACTTGATGGTTTTCTCGCCGGTTACCCGCCGCCAATTCGGGTCCAAAGTGTAATGGGCTTCAATGTGCTCGGCCGAAGGCACCAGCATTTTCAAACCAGCCAACTTTAGACCGACCTGCTCAAAACGCTTGATGATTACCCCGATAAGCGAACGCTGAACGCCGTCGGGCTTAATGATAACCAAAGTTTGTTCGTGCTTGGGGTGTAACATAATCTTGTGACTTATAACCTATAACTTTGAAACGGTACAAAAATCTTACCATAAATTTTGGTAAATTCTATCTGATTAATTTATCCGCTATCACCGGCACCTCTGTAATAAAAAATTTTTTGACTTCTGACCAACTGGCTCTAAAAAATATTTCCGGCGGCGGGTCGTCCTCCGCGTCTTCAAAATAAACCAATGCTTTCAGAATGTGATGATAATCGTGGGCAATTAAAGGATACTGAACCTTAAGCCGTTTGATAATTTCCTGGAGCGGCTCAAGATTCTTGGCGCACCAGTAAAGGTCAAAAAAATCTCTCTTCCGACCGCGTTGGGAAATGGCGGTAATTTTCATCACCGCGATATCAATCTTATTGAGCACTCGAACTGAACCATGCCACAGCGATTCTTGTCGGGGAACAAAAAACGGGTAAGCGATAAAACTTATCTTGGATTTCAACAATTGGCCGTAAATGGTGTTTTTATCTTCAACGTCAGTTTGCCAATTTTTATTGTCCGCAAAATGAGCAAGTAATTGTTTTTCGTTGAAATTTTTTTCCTCCGTGAAAAAATCTAGGTCAACTGATTTGCGATTGCCTACCTGAAGCGCCAAAGCTGTACCGCCGGCTAAATACCATTTTGATTCCTTCAACCATTTCTCCCCAGACAAAAAATCCAATGCCTTTTTGGTTTGATTCGACAATGTCTCATAATGCCAATTTACTTGTTGAGAAGCAGTGTCCATAAAGTTTTAGTGCGCGGTCTTAAGCATCTTGAGTTGTTGATAATTTTTTGAAGAATCGGCTTGTCATAAAAATCCAAAGCCCAACGGGCCTCTTTGTCGTTACCCAAATCCGCCACTCGTTCAATAATGTATCGAGCGTTTTTTTGGGGGTCTATTTTGTTGGGGTCGGCGTCCCAAAACAGCGACTGCCTGAATTTCATCACTTTCATACCGTTATTTTATCAAAATTTTCTCTCCATCGCAACCACAAAACTCCCCGCCGACAAAGTTTTTTCTGATTATTGTTCCAACTGCTCCGTTGACAACTTTGTCGCCTCTTTCATAAAAAACTTCTGCCAAATTTCCCGCTTCAGTTTTTTAAGCATTGTTGGATAATCTTTCAAGGTCTCCGCTTTCACAAACTGGCCAGCCAGCTGAAGTGGGTCAATATGATAATCAAATTTAGCCCGGGTCTTATCAATGAGATTGGCGATAGTCCATTCTTTTTGTTTTTCCAAGATACAATACAAATCTATAAAGTCGCGCGAGCGCGGTTTTTGATAAATGGTAAAAAGTTTATTGACGGCGATATCAAGCAAACTGTCAACGCGCAGTTGCTCAATTTTTTCTCCCGCTTCAATAATGGTGAACGGAAAGTAAGTAAATTCCGTTTTTATCGTATCATCGCCAATTTCCAGAAAAAATAAGTTCCGATTAAAACTTTGCTCATAGCGGAATGATTTTATCTTGGCTTTTGATTGAATCTTTTTGAGAACAACGGAAACAGTTTCGGCGTCAATTTCCTTCTCCGAAAAAAAATCCAAATCCTCGGACAAACGATGGTTAAGATAAAATTCCGCCAAAGCGGTGCCGCCGGTCAAATAAAAATTGTCGGCGATTATCGCCTCGTTGGCTAATAAAGAAAGAATATTTTTTTGATTGGCAGTAAGAACAGACATTGAAATTATGGGAAAAGCGCCAGTCCCAACGCCCGGCGTTTGAATGGGTCAATGTCAATTCTATCCCAGTATTTTCGTAGTTCAGTTTCCTTCATTCGCTCTTTGCCGATACCCCAATTGATTCGTTGTTC
>Ga0076038_111_pt1 | contig 13892 bp, 11 predicted proteins | sample RifGroB1_FD_68135 | JGI IMG/M metagenome (GOLD analysis project Ga0076038, IMG submission 68135) | Parcubacteria bacterium GW2011_GWB1_44_7 | reverse complement strand
GGCGATTGAACCCAAAAAATCTTGGCAAATACTATACAATCTGCCTGCCGAGGCGCGAAGCGCCGAGGCAATAAACTCGCAACATACAATTTGGCTCCGGGAGCAGGATTCGAACCTGCGACCAATCGCTTACACTTTATCCATTGTTACCAATGGCGTGGACTATATCATTACCTTGTTCGCTGATTAACGAATTTAGGTATCTCGGTATCTAGTCTCTACGGAGCCCCCGCTATGGCGGGGTTCCCACGGTGTTGTCCACCCCGCAAATGCGAGATTAGGAGTTCACCGTTATCCCAAGTTTTTTCAATCTGCCTTTAGGCAGAAAGCTGCAAGATGCCGACGATATTTCACGATGACAATTAGCACAAAGAAGAACACATTTATCAAGTTCTGATTTCACTCTTTTTCAAGAACGAGTGTAACCTTTGTCACCAATTCCAAAATTTTTGTTGGATTTATTAAGGTGATGAAGTTCAAGCGCCCCTTGGTATCTGCGATAACCACATATTTGACATTTTCCTCCTTTGTATTCGATTGCCATGGCTTTGATTTTGCGTCTGCGTTTTGCAACCGCTTTAATCAAAGTTTCGCGACGATCGGCGTATTTTCTTCTGTCTGGTGCCATGCTATTAATTATAATTTACCACACAAAAGAATGTTTACAGGCGACTGCTCTACCGCTGAGCTATCCCGGAATATTAAAATAACAAACAACAATCTGACAAATATTATTTCGATAATAGTTAATTTCGCTTCTCACTCCACCGCTGTTTTTCCGCCTTTGGCGGAAGCTATCTCGAAATATATTTTCCGATATTAGCGTAGCAAAAAAGTTACATAAAATCAAAAAGCGATATTACTCCGATACTGGCGATAGCGGATATCGGAGCAGATAGCTTTTTATTATGAAATTTTACCGCACAATTTTATTGTAAATTTTATTGTAAATCGGCGGCAGTCAATTCCACTTTTTGGCCCGGTTGAATTTCACCCTTGAGAAGTTTTTCGGCAATCAGCGCCTCCACTTTATCTTGAATGGCGCGATTGAGCGGCCGAGCGCCGAATTTCGGGTCGGTGCCGAATTGAACAAGATAATCCACCAACTGTTCGTTGATTGCCAAGTCCACGCTTTTTTCACGAAGGCGCTCGGCCAGTTTTTTTAATTGGAGTTTAGCAACAGCGCGCAAATCATCGCCGACAATCGGTTGGAATAAAATCACACCGTCAAAACGATTCAACAATTCCGGCTTCAGAATTGCTTGGCTAACCAATTCATCAACAATTTCATTTTTATGATTTTGCAAGTCCCCTCCTTGTTTGACAAATTGCCAGATTTTATCGGCGCCGGCATTGGAAGTGGCAATAATCAAAAGATTACGCAAATTTACCCGCTTGCCGGACATATCGGTGAAAAAGCCCTCATCCAAAACTTGCAGAAATAAATCAAGCACATCTCGAGCGGCTTTTTCAAATTCGTCCAAAAGCAAAACGCCGTAGGGATTTTCCCGAACCAACGAGGAAAGCACGCCCGGCCGGCCGCGTTCAAACGAACCGATAAGTTTGTCCATCGCCTCATCGCCTTTATATTCGGACATATCCAAACGCAAAATTTTCTTTTCATCGCCAAAAAACGCTTCGGCCAAGGCTTTAGCCGTTTCGGTTTTTCCGACGCCGGTCGGCCCCAAGAATAGGAACGAACCGAGCGGCCGGTTGGGATTTTGAATGCCCGAACGCGCCCGACGAGCCGCGGTTGCCACCGCTTTGAGCGCTTCACCTTGGCCGACAACTCGTTTTTGTAAAATCGTTTCCAAATTCAAAAGTTTGTCGCGTTCAGTCGGCGTTGCGGCACTGGCTGGAATGCCGGTTTTATTTTGAATCAACGCCAGCACGTCATTTTTGCCGATAATTTTAAAATTATTGGCTTGGGCTTGCCCGCCAGCGAGACGGGCTTCGGGCACAATTTCCACCAGCAAATCAATGGCTTTATCCGGAGTGGCTTGGTCGGGAAAATAACGCGTCGCGCCATCGGCAATCGCTTCAATCGCCGGATAAGTGAAGAATAAATTATTTTTTCTTTCAACTTTGATTGCTTCATCTTCCAAAAGACCGATGATATTTTCGCGGTCGCCGGTTTTAATTAGAACTTTTTCAAAACGCCTTGAAAGCGAATTATTCGGTTCAATAACTTTATGAAAACCGCCCGACGAGGCGACGGCAATAACTTGCAAATCCGGCGAAGCCAGATAAGCATCCATCAAACCGGGTAAATCGGAACCCAGAGAAGCGGCGCTTTCAATGAATCCGGGTAAATCGCCGATAATCAAAATAATATTACCGGCTTTGGCGGCTTCGTTCAGCATTTTTATCATTTCCGTTTCAAAAGTCGTCTTATCGGCAGTGGCGGCTATTAAATGATTTTGATCCAAAAACATCATTCGCTTACCGTCAATAGTTGGTAGAGCGGTGCCTAAATTTATCATTTTGGCCAGACGATAAATCACATCCATCGCGCCGCCGCCCGCTTCGCCGACAATTAAAGCGTTGGCTTCTTTGGCTCGCGAAAGAATTGTTTCAACTGCTTCTATTTCTTTACGCAAATAGGTTTTGGAAAATTCTCCGCCGGCCGGCGCGCCGATTAAATCCCGAGCGTATTTTTCCAAAATATAAGCGCCACCATAAGCCAAATCCTTGCCGACGCCGGGCGTTCGGCCCAAAGCATCGCGGCTCCACCAGCGCTCGCGTCGCCGCGCCGCTCGCGCTTCCCGCACCAGCCAGAGCGCCGCGCCAAGCAAATCTTTTTCCTGAATGCTTTGAGCAAACAAAAAATCGGCGAACTCTTTATCCTGCTTGAGAAAAACTTCTGCCAAATCGGCTAAAGTAATGCCATACTCGGAATCAAAAGACTGAAAATTGAACATGCCGGCCGATGGTTTCAAACGGCGGTTTTGAATAAATTCCTTGAGTAATTTTTCATCTACGCCTAACCGCGCCAGAATTTTTCTGCCGGGCGGCGAAACAATGAAACCGAGAGTAATATCGTTTTCCGGCGAGTGGTATAAAACTTGCGCCGCCTCAAAACTAATCGGTTCTTTGCCGCTAACCCCAATGCCCCGTTCCAGAATTATCGCGTCCAATGTTTTGAAATAAAAAGACGAATGGAAAGTCTCCAGCATAAAAAGAATAATGGTAACGGCAGTCAGTAGACAGAAGATGCCGGCAAAAGTCGGGAAAAAAGGTAAAACCGTCAATTTGGCAACGTGTGCCGCCAAAGGCAATAACAATAATAAAAGAATTGGCGCAAGAATATCCAAAAGTTTTTCGCGAGTTTTGTGAGAAATTAAATCTTCCAGAAGCAATGTCGGATAATAGCCGCGAATCAGTTTTTTAATTTCCAAATAAGTCATAGCAAATAGAAAAGTTGGCTAAAACCGAACACTAAAAGAAAAGCGACAATCAGTGGTAAAATCAGCCAAAAGACAAACGCTATGGCGCCGACCATGGCGGTGAAAATAATAAAAATCAAACCGACGACAATGAACATCGTTCGGACACTGAAACCAACCAACCGCATTAAAACATTGATAATGATCGCCCCGCCCCAATTCTCAAATTTCCAACTGCCCTTTTTTCTCTCTTCTTGTAATCGTTTGAACGGCGAAAACAGCGTTCGCAACAGCAAACCAATGGAAAACATGTGAAAAAAGAACCAAATGAAATTACCGACAATCCGCCACCAATCGGTAAGCGCTTCGCCGTAATGCCAAACCAGATATTTTGTCGCCAGAATTGGGAATTTCATTGATTAAAATTATACCACAAATGGTTTATGTGATTTATTCTTATTTTTTATAATTTAATTGTGCCACTTCCACCTTTGCATCTTTACCAACCACAACTGTTGTGTGAGGTTTTTCTGAAATACTACCGATATTTGAACCTATATCACGAATATTTTTAATCACCACAATATCGTAACCTTTCTCAAAAAACTTATTCAACCATTCATTCCAATAAACACGAAGTTGTTCTGTGGTGGCGCGTCTGGTCGGTTTTAACCAACCACCCTCCACTGTTTCATCTGGTATATCGCCCCATGTATGACCTTGAAAATCAAAAATTAGTGGATTTTTTGCCGAAACCAGATATTCCCTTACTGAACCAAGTGGTCCAGTTTCAAAATCGGCAACCTCCTCCTTTTTTACATAATAAGCAGATGAAATATCGTCCCACGCAGAAAGTAATCGCTCGGCTCTACGACGGAAATCTCTATCATGTTCTAATCTCTCTTGTAACGCGATAACTTCAGGTTCTTTCAGGTGATAATCACGCAATTCCATAGAAGAAAATGGTTTCGGTCCTGGTAAAACAGGATTATTAAGCTCGTGGGTCAATAAAATTTTCGCTCCAATAAGAACATCTTTATCGTCACTTAATTTATTAGCGGTTTCACTTAATTCGTTAAGATATTTACCCCAAGGATATGTTGATGCCACAGAAGGCTTGTCGGCATAAAATACTGTCGGAAATTTCTCAGAAGGAATAGCAGTTACAAAGGGTTTGTCAGACCCGTGATATACAATAAAACTTGCTGGTTTGCCTTGTTCAATTTTATCAACCCCGATCAATGCTCCTTCGGGGGTTTCAGATTTTTCGTAAGACAAATCTTTTTTATTTTCCGGATTATTATCGTTACTCGTATTTAATTTTTCTGGTGATTCTTTCATAGTTTAGGGTGTGGAAAAGTTAGTTGACAATTTTGTTAGCTTGGATATTATATTGACATCACGACGAAAGGGGTTCTCGAAGGGTTTTGTCCCGATGAGAGCCCTTTTCATTTTTATGGCTTCGTTGGTAAGAAAGTTTATCTTCGGAAAGGTTTTTGTCATTTTTCTTCAAAAGAATTATACCACATAGCTAATCGTCAGTTTTTAAATCTGTAGAAAACTTTGTTGCCGTAGCGGAAGTCAATGTAATCAATGGCGCCGCCGCGAGCGAACGTCTTTTTTAAATTTTCGGAATGAAAAATGGTTTTCAGATTTTCCAATACTTTAGATAAATCATCAGCGGCGCCAATAATTAATCTGCCGCCATTTTTCAAATAAATTTGATACTCATCAATACCGACTTCCAAGCTAATCGGCATTAAGCCAAGCGGCGCCAAGGAATCCAAAAAGAAATTCAGTTGTCGAAATTCGTCATTGGGCAGAAAGTTTTTTCCTATCGGCGAGGAACTGGCGCTTATTTGTCCGCCCGCAAATTTCAAAAAAATATTGTTGGAAAAAACCGGCGCAACGGAAAAAATCAAGCCATTTTCATCAAGATAAAAACAATCAGCTGAATCAATGGTCTGACACCGCAGAGCAAACGGTGCGCGCTCCCTCACCGACAATTGGAGCGTCTGCCAATTTTTTAAATTACCGCTGACTTCTTTGATGGCTGGAAAAGCGGCGACCAGTGTTTGTCTGATAATTTTCTCGGGATAAATAAAGATGTTGTTTTTGGCGAATAAACCGAGATAGGAATCGGCGATAATATTTTTTACCGTATTGACAATGTCGTTGGTGGCAACCAGTGAATTGCCGGAAACGGTAAGATTATTGATGACAATGAACGGCTGATTCAAAAACCAAGAAAGTCCGAAAATCGCGCTGGCGAAAATTATTAAAATCGAAATGCCGATTATCAGCCGCGTTCGCCTGCGACGAGCGGCTAAACGATTCGGCCGTTTAGTTTTGTAAAAATGTTCGCCGGATTTTTTAACCATATCAATTGGCGCTTATCGTCTCTTTACCGACATATTTTTGAAGAATTTTCGGCACCGCGATGGAACCGTCCGGCTGCTGATTATTTTCCAGCAAAGCAATCAGCGGCCGCGGCGTCGGCAAAGCGGTGCCGTTCAAAGAATGAGCGAATTGGATTTTCCCAGTTGTGTCTTTATAGCGAATGTTTAAACGACGAGTTTGAAAATCGTGGAAATAAGAAATGGAGTGAGTTTCGCGATATTTGTTTTCCGACGGTAGCCAAGCTTCAATGTCATATTTTTTAACCTGGCCTAAACCTAAATCGCCGGCGCAATTAACCACTACCCGATAAGGAATTTTAAGCGCCTGCATTATTTCTTCGGCGTTAGCCGTTAATTCTTCGTGATATTCAACCGATTGAACATGGCTGGCCTCGCCGATAATTACCTGTTCCATTTTGTAAAATTCATGAACGCGAAATAATCCCTTGGTGTCTTTACCGTGACTGCCGGCCTCGCGGCGGAAACAAGGCGAAAAAGCGATTATTTTGATTGGCAATTTTTCCTTGGGAATAACGGTGTCCATAAAACAACCCATAGCGCTAACTTCGGCGGTGCCGGCCAAAAAATCGCCATCTTGAGTTTTGTACAAGTCCTCTTCGCCTTGAGGCAAATAGCCGGCGCCAACCAAATTCTCCCGTCGAACCAGCGCCGGCGCCAACATCGGCGTGAATTTTTTTTTATTGACGAAATAATCAAAAACGAATTGCCAAAGCGCCAAACTCAAAACTGCCGCTTCGTTTTTCAAAAAATAACCGCGGAAGCCGGCGACTTTGGCGCCGGATTCAAAATCAACCAGGGCCAATTTTTCCATCAATTCAATGTGATTTTTTACTGGAAAATAAAATTTCGGCGGGTTGCCCCAAGTTCGGATTTCCTTGTTTCCCGAATCGTCTTTGCCTTCCGGCACGGAAACATCCGGAACATTCGGCGCTTCTATCATCAACAACTGCCAGGATTTCATCACCTTTTTTAATTCTTCTTCGTCTTTTTGCAGCGGTTCTTTGAGTTTTTTCATTTCGGCAATGGCTTCCAGGCGCTTTTTTGGTTCGGTAATTTTTGCCAATCTTTCATTGAAAGCGTTTTGCTCGGCGCGCCATTGTTCAATTCTAACCAAAAGTTCGCGTCGTTGGTCATCAATGGCGATTAAATCAGCCACTTTGAATTTAAGCTGTTTTTTCTTGGCGGCTTCCTGAATCAATTCTTGATTAGCGCGGATGAATTTGATGTCAAGCATGCGAACATTATATAAAGAAGTGATAAAATAAACAAATGACAAAAAGGGAAATTAAAATTTTGGAAAAAGAGGAATGGCCGCCGCTTTTGAAAGAAATTCCTGACCCGCCGGAAAAGCTTTATATCCGCGGCGCGGTCCCGGATTGGGAGCAGAAATTTCTTTGCGTCGTTGGGGCGCGGCGGTGGACCAGCTATGGCAAAGAAACTTGCGAAAAATTAATCGCCGGCTTGCGCGGTTATCCGATTACTGTCGTTTCCGGTTTGGCATTAGGTATCGATTCCATTGCTCACAAAGCGGCCCTCGCCGCCGGCCTCAAAACCGTAGCGGTGCCTGGTTCCGGACTTTTGCCTGAAGCGATTCACCCGCGCGTTCATCGAGTATTGGCGGACCAAATCATTGAGGCCGGCGGCGCCTTGCTTTCGGAATTTGAACCTGACTTCCGCGCCACTCTGTGGGCTTTTCCGCAAAGAAATCGGATTATGGCCGGTTTAGCTAATGCGGTTTTGGTGGTGGAAGCCGAGAAAAAATCCGGCACTTTGATTACGGCTAAGTTGGCCACTGAATACAATCGCGACGTTTTGACCATTCCCGGTTCCATTTTTTCACCAAATTCCGAAGGACCGCATCTTTTAATACGACTGGGAGCGACGCCGATTACTTCACCGCCGGAACTTTTGGAAGCATTGGGTTTCAAAACCGAAGCGAAAAATAATCAGGAGCAATTGGCATTAATCTATGCCGATTGTTCGCCGGATGAAAAGAAAATTTTAGAATTGTTGCGCGAACCGTTAGCCCGCGATATTTTGATTAGTCAATTAAATTTTTCCGCCAGCCACACCAATACCATGATTTCCGTTCTAGAAATTAAGGGATTGATAAAAGAATCAATGGGCGAGCTTCATCTTGCTTAAATCTTTCTTAATTTTGCACCTAAATCTGCGATAGCAAATTTAGGTTGATTTTTTATTTTATTGGCTAGTAATTTCAAAAGTCTGATTAACAGTGGAAGATGAGTAAGAATTCCAAACCTCGGTTTTTTGGAAGTTGGAAATTTGGTCCGAAAATTCGCCAATGCGTTTGGAAAATTCATTGGTCAGTCCCTTAAAAGCGCTCGTGATGGCGGCAAAAGGACTGGTGGTTGTCAGTTTTTCCGCAATTGCTTGCCCGCTGGTTTCGTTCGTTGCCAATTTTTCAGTCTTTTGATTAAAGGAAGTTAACCAAAGACCAAAAATCATCGCTGTCAGCGTTACCGATAAAAACAACGCTACCGCTTGTTTTTTTTCCGTCGGCAATAATTGCAATTTTCTTAAATATTGGAAAAACATAATTTTAATTTCATTTTGTTCTTTCCGCCATTAAAAAACTTACGCTTGTTTAAGTACCACAATGTCCCCTTCCTTGCCCTCCAAGTCTTTTTTCTTAATGGTCAGTTTTTCTTCGGCTTTTTCGTCTTCGGCGCCGCCTTCTTTGAGAAATGTTTTTAGGGCATTTTTGTCACCAACCTCGCCGAAATGAATGGGGATGATAATTTTCGGTTCCAACGATACCGCCACTTTGTAAGCATCAGTTGAATTTAAAACGCCATTGCCGCCAATCGGAGCGAATAAAATATCCACCCCTTCGGCCACTTCCTGAACTGGCGCCAGCAAATTAGTAGTATTAAGCGCACCCAAGAAACAAATCTTAATGCCTTCCAAAGTTACCAAATAAATCGTATTACGCAGTTTTTCGCCACCGTAAGCAGATTCGCCGCCAATTAAACCTTCGGCAAAAATACCTTTGATTTCATATTCCCCCGGACCGGAAACGACGAATGGCTGGCGCTCGCCGTAAGCGACGTTTTCCGCGCCGTTCATATCGGAATGGTTCAAAGAAATAAAAGCGATGTCCGCGCCGAATCGCGTCGCGCCAAATTTGGAGTCTTTGGAAATCGGATTAAAAACTAGCACCTTGTCCCCAAATTGAACTTTGACGCACTCCACGCCATGATATGAAATAATCATACCATAATTTTATAACAAAAATTGTTTTACAACAAGTAGACACCCAGTGTCCACAAGCTTGTGGACACTGGGTGTCTGTAAATCATTTTGTTTTTAGTATTCCATCTCTCCTCCGCCCATACCGCCGCCGGACATCGGCGGTTTCTTTTCTTCCGGTTCGTCGGCAATCGCCGCTTCGGTGGTAAGCAGAATAGCGGCGGCGCTGGCGGCATTTTCCAAACCGCTGCGGGTAACTTTCACCGGGTCAATAATGCCGGCGAGCATCATATCGGAAACCATTTCATCTTTGAGCGCATCGTAACCGGCATTGCCTTTGGCCACGCGAATTTTTTCCACAATCACCGAACCGTCGTCTTTGCCGGCATTAACCGCAATTTGACGCAATGGCGACTCCAGCGCTTTAATGACAATTTGAAAACCGACTTCAAATTCTTTGGTGAAATTCTTGCCTTTAGCTTTTTCTCGTTCCAACCAATCACTGGCTTTGCCGGCCGCTCTGATAAACGCCACGCCTCCGCCAGCCACGATACCCTCGGCAATCGCCGCCTTGGTGGCATTAACCGCGTCTTCAATTTTTAATTTAAGATATTTCATTTCCGTCTCGGTTGCCGCCCCGACGCGAATCACCGCCACCCCGCCCGACAGTTTGGCAATTCTTTCGTCCAGTTTTTCAATATCATATTTGGAATCCAATGATTCCTTTTGTTTTTTAAGGGAAATAAGGCGGGCTTCAATTTCCGGTTTCTTGCCTTTGCCGCCGACAATCACGGTTTTATCTTTGTTTGCCACCACCCGTCGCGCTTGGCCAAGCATTTTTATTTCAATATTTTCTAACTTAATACCTAATTCTTCAGAAACCACTTTGGCGCCGACGGTAACCGCAATGTCGCCAAGCAAATCCTTTTTTCTGTCGCCATAACCCGGCGCTTTAACCGCCAAAACGTTAAACGCGCCGCGTAATTTATTAAGCACAAAAGTTGTTAACGCTTCGCCTTCCACTTCTTCGGCGATAATCACCAAATCTTTTTTGCCGGTGGTTGCCAACTTTTCCAATAAAGGCAAAATTTCTTTGATGCCGGAAATTTTTTTATCGGTAATCAAAATGAGCGGGTCGCGATATTCGGCTTCCATTCGTTCGGCATTGGTAATCATGTAAGGCGAAACATAACCTTTATCAAATTCCAAACCTTCTACCACTTCCGAATCCACGCCGATGGTCTGGGCTTCTTCCACTGTCACTACGCCGTCTTTGCCGACTTTATCAATGGTATCGGCGATAATTTTTCCAACTTCTTCATTTTCCGAAGAAATTGCCGCCACTTGCCGAATTTCTTCTTTGCCTTTAATCGGCTTGGCAATTTCTTTTAATGTCTTAACGACTAATTCGGTCGCTTTTTCAATACCGCCGCGAATTGCCATGGCATTGGCGCCGAGACCGGTTTGACGAAGCCCTTCGGAAAAAATCGTTTGAGTTAAAATTACCGATGTGGTGGTGCCGTCGCCGGCGACATCGTTGGTTTTGCTGGCGACTTCCTTGACAATTTCCGCACCCATATTTTCAAATTTGTCCTTGAGAGTAATTTCTTTGGCAATGGAAACGCCGTCATTGGTAATGGTCGGCGCGCCGTAACCACGGTCAAAAACCACATTGCGGCCGCGCGGGCCGATGGTAATTTTTACCGCGTCCGCCACTTTATCCACGCCGCGTTTTAGAGCTTTCCTTGCATCTTCGTTGTATATAATTTTCTTTGACATGTTTTTAAGCTAATGAAGCTAATGCAGCTAGTGAAGCCTGCCTCGTCGGCAGGCAGGTTGTAAGCTATTTTATAATCGCCAAGATATTTTCTTCTTTGATAATAAATAATTCTTCATCTTCAACTTTCACTTCATCGTAACCATATTTAGAAAAAAGCACACGGTCGCCTTCTTTGACGCGCGGTTTAATAATTTTTCCATCTTCATGACGGCCTTCGCCCACCGCAATTACTTTGCCTTGTTCCGGTTTTTCTTTGGAAACGGTATCAGGAATAATGATGCCGGAACTGGTTTTAGTGGCAAGTTCGTCAGTCGCTATTGGTTTGACCAAAATTCGGTCACCCAGTGGTAAAATTTTCTTTATTTTTTCTTTTGCCATATTTAAAAACTAACTAATAAACTAACCTCCCTGTCGGCAGGCAGGTTATTTTTAACTCATCAACGTTTACTCATTATATTTATCGCCGGAGTTTTGTAAAGTTGACAAAATTACTTATTTATTTCATTTATTTCATTTATTTTGCCGCCTCAACGGCTTCGGTAAATTGGATGGAGAGTAATTTGGAGACACCGTCGGAACCCATAGTCACGCCGTAGAGCACGCCGGCGCGAGACATGGTTTCGCGATTGTGGGTGATTAAAATCAGCTGGGATTTTTTGGAAAGTTCTTCAATGATGTCACCGTATTTGCGCGAGTTGGCTTCGTCTAAGGCGGCATCGGTTTCGTCCAAAATTATGAACGGCGGCGGGTTGACTTGCGAGACGGCGAAAATCAAAGCAATGGAAGTGAGCGCCCGCTCGCCGCCCGACAACATATCCAAACCCTTAATTCTTTTTCTCGGCAAATTGACGCGGATATCTATCCCCTCTTCACCCTCTTCTTCGGCGGCAGCTTCGGCAAGTAAACTAACAACACCTGAAGGTTCATCAAAAAGTCCGGCTTCCTCTTCCAATTTGGCGCGTTTTCTTTTCTTTTCGCGAATCACTTCAATACTCGCCTCGCCGCCGCCGAACATCATGGCGAAATATTTTTGGAATTCAGCGTTGATTTTTGCCACACCGGTTTTAAATTCCGCCGTCAATTTTTCATCCAATTCGGCAATTAATTCTTTGAGTGATTGGCTAGTTTTTTCCAAATCGGCAATTTCCCGCGCCAAAAAAGAGTCTCGTTCTTCAGCTTCCTGATGTTCTTTGACAATATCGTCACCGCCGCCGGCGCCCATTTCTTCTATTCTAATTTTAATTTTTTCCAGTTCACGCCGGCGTTCGGTCTGCGCTTGTCGCGGTTCATTGACGAATTGAGCGCGAACAGTTTCGTCACTTATTTCTTCATAACGAATCGCTTCCGCACCGGCAATCGCTACCGCTTCCGTCAATTCCATTTTATATTCCTCTTCGTTGGTTTTTAATTTTTCCTCGCGAACGCGCAACATTTGTAATTTGCCGGCAATTTCATTCTGCGCCGTCATCAAACGAAAAACTTCCCGCTCGGCAGCGCGACTTTCGTCTTTTTCTTTTGCCGCCGCTATTTTAAGTTCATTATATTTTTCTAAAAATTCTTTCTCGTTGGTGTTTTCTTTTTGAAGTCTTTCTTCTGAGATTATTTTTTCCTTGCCGATTTTTTCAATAGTCTGACTGGCTTCTTGCAATGTTCTGTTATTGGGCGTCTGTCGATGAAACATCAAAAAATTTACCACCAATTCTTTTACTTTTTCTAAAATTGTCTGTTCTTCAATTTCCTTTGCTAATTTTTCCACTTCTCGCCAGGCAATTGTCCGGTGTTCCTCATTTTTTTCTTCCAATCCCAAACGTTGGAGCAAGCGCTTTTCCGCCGACAGTTCGCCTTCTAACCGGCCTAAATCGCGAAACAGCTCGTCTTTGCGAGCGCGCAAGGTTCGCAATTGTCCTTCAATTTCCAAAAGCTCGCGGCTTTGCTTGTCCGCTTCTTGCGAATTTTCCAAGACCTTGCGCGCTCGCGCTAAATCGTATTCAATTTTTTTCAAATCCTCGCTCGGCAATCGCCTTTCTTCCGCCAAAACAACGCGCTCACGGTTAAGATAAGCGCTCTCATGGCGAAAATATTCATGATAAAGCGCTACTAATTTTGCCCGCAGTTCCGCCGTTTTAGCGATTTTTTCCACCTGTTTTTTCAGAAATTTCAAATGGGGTACGATTTCACGACGCAACGATTCCACTGAATTTATATTTTCCTTAGTTTTTTCCAGCTTCCGCTCGCTTTCCTGTTTTTTGTAGTGATAAATTTTCAAACCCAAAGCATCCTCAATCATCAAACGCCGTTCTTTAATGTTGGCATTCAGAATTCTGTCGGCTTCGCCTTGGGAAATAATATGGTGACCCGACGGTCCAATATGGGCGCCAGCCAGCAATTCCAAAATATCGCGCAATCTAACTTGACTGCCATTAACCGAATATTCGTTGACACCATCGCGATGAACTACGCGCTCTAAAATCGCTTCGTCAAAATCAATGTTTAAAAGTTTTTGTCCACCAACCGATGAATTGTCAAAGATTAACTTGACCGCCGCTCGATTTTGGCGAGACAACTTAACGGCGCCATTCCAAATCAAATCCTCACCCTTTTTGCCGCGCATGGATTTAAACGATTGTTCGCCCAAAACAAACCGAAACGCTTCGGCAACATTGCTCTTGCCGGAACCATTCGGACCGACAATGGCGGTAATCGGCGTCGCGAAATGGAGTTCGCTTTTTTTGGCGAACGACTTAAACCCCACCAATTCCAATGATTTTAATTTCACCTCAAAATTTTACCATCTTTTTCCTCAAACAAAAAAGCGTTGGTCAGACGCTTATTTTGAGATTTCGTTTCGGTACAGTTTTTTAGCGGACTTGCACCGCCGTTTCTGTTTAGAAAGTTATCACCTTTCCCAAAGACGTCAACCTATAATGTACACCTATAACAATTTGTGCCGATCGGTTATAATTGTTATATGGAAAATCTTGAGAAAAACCTGAGGAAAAGAACGCGGAACAAAAATATTCAAAAGATAATTCTTAAAACAGTTGAAGCGGCTGGAGTTTTGGCGGTAGCATTATTGGCGCCGAACGCGCTACA
>Ga0076038_110_pt1 | contig 14057 bp, 12 predicted proteins | sample RifGroB1_FD_68135 | JGI IMG/M metagenome (GOLD analysis project Ga0076038, IMG submission 68135) | Parcubacteria bacterium GW2011_GWB1_44_7 | reverse complement strand
CATCGGCACTACCTCTCCCGCCGCAAAGCTCTCGGTCAACGCCGCCTCAAACGCCCTCGGGTTCTACATGGCGGGGTATGCGAACACGACGGCTGACTTATTCAGAATCTCCACCTCCACTCTCACCGCAACGAGCACCGCCTTCGTGATTGATTCGCAGGGAAGAGTCGGCATCGGCACCACGACCCCATACGCACAACTTTCTGTCGCAGGCCTCACCGCAAGCGGATATTACAACGCGGACAGTGCCACGGCGACCTCTTCGTTCCAAGGCGGGCTCTCGCTCACCGACGGCGCCTTCCGGCATTACGCGAGCGGCATAACGCAGGTGGACAATCTGGAACTCGGGAACCTCGCCTTTGAAACCAACGCCGGTTGGGCGACCTGGATTGATTTACCGATTAACTCCTCGGCGCCGTCGGGGACGAGCGAGGCGTTCTCTGCCACTCTCCAGGGTGAGCAAGTCTTTACGGTCTACGGCGAGGCGGATGGTAGTGGAGTAATTACGAAGACCCGCGCCGTTGTCGGCACTTCCACGGCGGCGGTTCTCACAAGCGCCAACATTCCGTACGGGTCGCTGATTGTCGCCGACGGCGCGCTCTGCGTGGATGACGGCGGGGCGAGCAACTGCGATGACGGCGCTTTGACGCGCGGCAACATTTACGCCGAATCCAGTTCCATTGGACTGATTGACTTGGCGGAAAATTATCCGACTAAAGACGAGACGCTTTCGGCGGGCGATTTGGTGATGTTGGACCCGGTCAATCCGGTGTTTGTCAAAAAGTATCAAGCTAACGAAGCTAATGCAACTAGTTCCACTTCTCCTGTTCTTCTCGGCGTGATTTCCACCGCGCCCGGCGTTTTGCTTGGCGGTTTCGGCAACGCGCTTTACGCCGAGGAAATAAAAGTGCCGGTGGTTTTGGCAGGTAGAGTGCCGGTTAAAGTAAATTTGGATGGCGGAGAGATTGCCATCGGCGACCGGATTAGTCCGTCTTTCGTTTCCGGCATAGGCGCCAAGGCGACGACAAGCGGGCAGACGCTCGGTATCGCCCTTGAGCCGTTTACCGCTACGAGTACCGATACCTCTATTACGGTATTTATTGACCGACAGTTCAATTTTGTCGGCGAGGATTTGTCGGAAATTGAGTCGTTAATAGCCTCCACCACCAGCGCGCTCGCCGATTCGCCGTCTTTCATTGAAAAAGTGGCGGTTAAGGTTTTGGATTATTTGGCTTCGTTAGGAACCAGAATTACTCAAGGTTTGCTTCAAGTTAAAAAACTAGTGGTGGATGATGAGCTATGTATCGGCGCGACTTGCGTTACGGAAACGCAGCTGGTGGCATTGTTGCAGAATGCGGGAAATTCTTCCGGAGGAGGCGAAACCTCCACTGGAGGTTTCGCCTCCAGTTCTCCGGCGATTGGTCCCACTATTACTATTCAAGGGAATAATCCGGCAGAAATTGAAGTGGGAGCGAGCTATGTTGATTTGGGAGTGATTGCCAGAGACAGCAACGGTCTTGATTTGAGCGTCCGCAATTTCGTGAACGGCATCCAAGTTGTTCAAATTTCTTTAGACACTTCCACCAGCACCACTTATACCATTGATTACTCGGCGACCGATAATAATGGTTTGACCGCAACTTCCACTAGAATAGTTAACATTACAACCAACCCCGATGGATCCGCCTCGGGCGGACCAAACGGGGCAGGCGACCAACCACTACCGACGGAAACCGCTACCACCACTCCGCCGATAGTGGAAGAATCGCCAATTGACGTTTCCACTTCCACCCCTCCCCTTGGGGGAGGGACGGAGGGTGGGGTTGCGACCACCACCGAGCCGGTGATTTAAAAATTTCACAGGAAAATGAAAAAAACTGTAAAAATTTTAATAGTCATACTTATTCTTGCGGCTCTCGCGGCGGCGGTTTGGTATTTCGCTGATTCGTCTAAAAAAAGGTCAGACCTTTCTGTAGATTTAAGGTCTGACCTTTCTAATCCAGGACTCTCGGAAATTTACCCCGACACCATCCCCGAACCGGAGCAGAAAAAAATGGATTTGCCAAAAACTTTCCGCCACGAAGCCGGATTTTCGTTTTCTTACCCTGATGGCTTTTCGGTATCGCGGTTATCCGCTTCAGCAGAAGGGGCGGGCGAAACAATCGTGGTTCAAGATTCAAAGCGCCAAGCCGGATTTCAGATTCACCTTGAACCCTACAACGACCCGGATACCGACATTACTGCCGCGCGCCTCGCCCGCGATATTCCGGAAATGAAAGTGAAAGACCCGCAGGACGTGCTCATTGGCGGCGCCTCCGGTAGAAATCAGATTTCCACGCCCCGTAGAAATCTGATTTCTACAGGACTGGCGTGGGTCGCGGAAGACACCGGCACCCGCGAGGTCTGGTTTATCTTCGGCGGCACCCTCTACCAGCTCACCGCGCCGCTCTCCAATGACACTTTATTACAAAGAGTGTTAAATACATGGAACTTCAAATGAGAGAAAGAAAAAACAACTTTGCTTACATAGACGGCGCCAATTTACATCACGGAATGGTTGCTTTGGGCTGGAAACTGGATTACGCTCGTTTTAGAGTTTGGCTTTCGGATAAATATAAGATTCAGAAGGCCTATATCTTTTTGGGATTAATACCAAAATATAAACAGCTGTATAAATACTTACAGGAAACCGGCTTCACTTTGGTATTTAAGGAAGTTGTCTATGACGGTTTGGGTAAGCCGAAAGGCAACTGCGACGCTGATTTGGTTTTGCAGGCGGTGTGCGATGCCTATGAGAAAAAATGTGATTTGGCTCTTATCGTTTCAAGTGATGGCGATTATGCCGGATTAGTCAATTTTCTTATCGCGCGCGAAAGACTCGGAGCTGTTTTATCGCCGCATCTTCCCGAAAAATGTTCCATTTTACTTAAGCGGACGGGAGCAAAAATTGCCTATATTAATGGGCAAAGAAGTTTGTTAGAGCTAAGTCAAAAAGAAAAAGCCCCCGGCGAGGACAAAACCTCGCAAGGGTCTCTTTCGTAGGGATGTGAACATGGTAGCAAACAGAAAAAAAATGTCAAGCAACTTTTATCCACAATTGAAAATTGCCGCGCGAGCTTCACTAAGCGCCGCGCTCATTCTCGGGTTTATTTTTCCGGGTGTATTTTCTGTATTTATCCCAAGTGAAGCTCGCGCGGCGGCCACCATTTCCAAAACCCTCACCCGTCCGGTAAATGAAATAGGGCTAGTTGGCTGGTGGACGATGGATGGTCCCGACACGCTCACCAACATCGCCGACAAAAGCGGGTCGGGAAATAACGGGTCGTTTTCGCACGGCGGCTCGGGCACGACGACCGCTCCCGGCCGCGTCGGCCAGGCGATGTCGTTTGATGGGACTAATGATTGGGTGAATACAGCGACCGATGTCGGTGGGCTTGATGCTAAGACATTTGCGGGGTGGTTCAGGTGGAACAGCCTGGGGTCCGGTTGGCAAATGATGGTCATGGATTCAGACCCCGTGTTTGATAATGCAAATTATGTTGGATTGTCAACAAATGGAAGTTCTGAAAAATATATTTATCTCTTTCAATCCTATAATAGCGGTCTCAGCTATTTTGATACGGGTACCGACTTCGCGCCATCACTCAATACATGGTATCACGTTGCCGGTGTGATTGATAAAGCGGACAACTCTCTCCGATTGTATATCAATGGTGCGCTGTACAGCACTTACCAGAACGCGGCGGTTGGCGCTTCCACTTTTTATAATCCTTCAGGTGGCGCCGGAATAGGGGGGAAGAAATTCGCCGGTTATTATTTTAATGGTAACATTGACGATGTCCGCGTCTACACCCGCGCACTCTCCGCCGCCGAAGTAACGCGTCTCTACCAAATCGGCGCCACATCCAAAATCGCCAAAACTCTCCCCGGCCGCGATTCTTTGACCTCCGGCCTCGTCGGTTGGTGGACCTTTGACGGCCCCGACATGCTCACCAACATCGCCGACAAAAGCGGGCAGGGGGATAACGGCTCGCTCATACATAGCAGCTCGGGCACGACGACCGTCCCCGGCAAAGTTGGCCAAGCGCTTTCATTCGACGGCATCAACGATTATGTAACCCTGGGCGCTTCCTACAATGGCGTCCAGTCGGTTTCGTTCTGGATTAAAGTTGCCACCTCCACCACTTTGCAGAAGATTCTTGACCTCAACGGCACCGCTACCGTTACCATTGATTCCGGCACCCTCAACGGGAACAACTTCACGAGCCCCACCCGCTATGTGGATGGCACCGCGGCCTCTACCATTAACGACACCAACTGGCATCATGTGGCAATTACGACCGGCACCGGCATCAATGCCAGCGCAATGAACATTGGACGCATTTCCGCCGCGTATCTTGGCGGCTCGCTTGATGATGTCCGGATTTACAGCCGCGCCCTCTCCGCGGCCGAAGTGTTGCAGCTCTACAATTTAGGTCGGTAACATCCTAAAAAGGAAGGTTAAACCTTCTTTTAGGAAGGTTTAGCCTTCCTTGAGAGTTTCGTCGGCTTTCTTAAGATTCATCCAATCGGAGATGAATGTTTTGAAGTTAAATGTTGAGGAAAAATATTCTGGAAACGCCCGGCTCTCTGGTCAGAATTGTTTTTGATGACATAACAATTCTTCTCAATTCTTTTTTGGGTTTCAGAAAGATTGAGTGTCATTTCGCCAACCAGTTCAAGCAAAGATTTGTTTTCCCGGCGAAGTTTTCCGAGTGGTCTTTGGCGGCTTGGGTGACCGAGACGCCTTCGTTTTTAATGCGATTCAAAATTTGGGTACCGGTCATATTTGATTTCCATCAACTCAGAGTTGATGGAAATCAACGACAACTCATAAGATGTCGATTTTTCTGCCAAACATTGTGTCTTTGGCGAATTCTTTAAATTTGGCCGGAGATTTGAATATTTCCTTTAACAATCCTTTATCTATTATCGACGAGTTTCGCTGACCAACATAATCCGCCAAACTGGAAAATTTGTATGCTATTGATTTATCCCAAGCCGAATCAAAATTTTTTAACGCTTTTTTTATTCCACCAGGCAGAAGTTCAAAAGAATTTTTAACCATAATGTAAATTGCCGCTCGTTTGAAATATTCATCAGTGTCAATTAGTTTGCCTTTATAGGCGCCTTGAAAAATACTACCTTTTTCTTTGTATTTTTCATTAAAATGAAGTGTCATACTGCCGCATAGTCCTTGCATAAAAAGAGAAATACCGCCATCGCGAATTTCTTTCAAAAGTAAGTGAAAGTGATTTGGCATAAGTATATAAGCGACGACTTCTACTAATTTTTCGCGGGGCGGCCACTGATTGGGCCAAGTGAAAATCGGAGTTTTACTTCTAAAAAGTTCTTGTTCCCACTCCAGATGTCTGTAATTGTTGTTGTTTAAATAATAAAGAAGTTTAATAAAGCGCCAATGATCTGAATCGTCGCGCACAATTTCCATACCACGGGTGCCGCGTTTGGTGATGTGCATATAACAACCGATGGGACGAGGTTCTCTTCTCATAAGAATAACTAAATTTTAACAAAGTTTTGTTTTTCCATCAACTCGGAGTTGATGGAAAATCTTTGTGGTTGGGAAATTATGGTAAAATAACAAAATAACGATATGATAACGATATGGTAGGAAAAATGACAGGAAAACAAATAAGGGTACGGTTCGCGCCGTCGCCGACGGGGTTTTTACATTTGGGCAACGCGCGGACGGCGTTATTTAATTTTCTTTTCGCCCGCCATACCGGCGGTAAATTTATTTTACGAATAGAAGATACTGACAAAGAGCGTGACAAGCCGGAATATGAAAAAGATATTTTGGAAAATTTAGAATGGCTGGGTATCAAGCATGATGAATTTTTTCGCCAGTCGGAGCGTTTGGAAATTTATAAAAAATTCTTGAAAGATTTTTTGGATAAAGGCTTTGCCTATGTTTCGGAAGAAAGTGAAGGGGAGAGAAAGCAGGTAATTCGTTTTAAAAATCCCGGTCAAAAAATTTCTTTTATTGATTTGATTAAAGGTGAAATTACTTTTGATACTAAAGAGCTTGGTGATTTTGTAATTGCCAAAAGCGTGGACGAACCAATTTTTCACTTTGCCAATGTGGCAGACGACAAGGAAATGGACATTACCCACATCATTCGTGGCGAAGACCATATTTCCAATACGGCGCGACAGATTTTGATTTGGCGGGCGCTAACGCTTGTTTCGCCAAAGTCTGCGGCGAGCGAAAGCGAGCCGATTTATGCGCATCTACCGTTGATACTTGCGTCTGACCGCGCCAAACTTTCCAAACGCAAACACGGCGAAAGTGTCTCGGTTGGTTTTTATCGAGAGCAGGGTTTTTTGCCCGAAGCGTTGGTGAATTATTTGGCTTTGCTCGGTTGGAATCCGGGCGGGGAGCGGGAGATTTTCTCAATGGCGGAACTGATTAAGCTTTTTGATTTGACGAAAGTCCAAAAAAGCGGAGCGATTTTTAATAAAGAAAAGTTAGAGTGGCTAAATAGGGAACATTTGAAGCAGACGAAGTATGAAGTAAGAATTAAGAAGTACGAAGAAGGATTTAGGAAATTAAATTTATTAGGATTTAACGAAGAGATTTTGAAAAAAATTGAACCAGTTTTGACTGAGAGAATTAATAAACTCGGGGATATAAAGGAAATGGCGGACAGGGGAGAATTGGCATATTTTTTCCAGGCGCCGGAATATCCGAAGGAGTTGCTTTTGTGGAAGAAAGATAAAGACGCGGGCCGGACGCGCGCGCGTTTGCAAGAGGTCAGAAAAAGGTTGAACCTTTTTGAAGATTCAAGGTTCAACCTTAAAGAACTTTCGGGAAATTTGATGGTCTTAGCAGAAAAAGAGGGGAGAGGCGAGATTTTATGGCCTTTGCGGGTGGCATTATCTGGTCGGGAAAAATCGCCCGATCCATTGGCACTCTTGGAAATTTTCGGCAAAGAAGAAAGTTTGGCTCGTATTGACAAAGCAATAAAACTATTGGAATGAAAACCAAGATAATTTTTTTGGTGATTTTTATTTTCGTCATACCGAGTTTTAATAACGCCGCGACTATTGATGAGTTGCGGGCGAAAATTTCTGAGCGCAGTAATGCCATTGCTGATTTAGAAAAAGAAATTGCCACTTACCAAGAAAAGCTTTCGGTGGCCGGAGCGGAGAAACAGACCTTACAGGCAAAAATCAACGAACTGGAAAATACCAGAAAAAAATTGGCCGCTGAATTAAAAGTTACCGAAAATAGAATCGCCAGCGCGTCTTTGAGCATTGAAGAATTGGGTTTGGCGATTACTCAAAAAGAAGACAATATTTTAACTCGTCGGGGGGAAATTGCCGAAGCCATTCGCCAAATTAATCAACTAGAATCAAACACTTTTGTGGAAACGGCGCTCAATGGAAAATTTTCGGCGCTTTGGAATGATTTGGAGGCGCTTAGTCAGCTCAAAAGCGGCATTGGTGCGGCGTTGACGGTGATTAAAGAACTGAAAGTTGGTTTGGAAACGGACAAAAGAACGGAAGAAGCCAAAAAGAAAAATTTGGTAACTTTTCGCGGCAACCTTGCCGACCAAAAAACCATCATTGAATACAATAAAAAGGAAACCAACACTTTGCTTTCAGCGACTAAAAATAAAGAGGCTAATTACAAAAAAACTTTAGCGGAAAAATTGGCGCTTAAAGAGGCGTTTGAAAAAGAATTGGGGGAATTTGAATCGGCGCTCAACATTGCCATTGACCCCAGTAAAATTCCACCAGCCGGTCTTGGTGTCCTGCATTGGCCCTTGGACAGCGTTGCCATTACCCAAAAATTTGGTTTGACTTCATTTTCTTTGTCTAATCCGACGGTGTATAATGGTTCTGGTCACAATGGTGTGGACTTTCGGGCTTCAATCGGCACGCCGGTTAAAGCGGCGCTTGAAGGCAAAGTGCGTGGCGTCGGCGATACCGACCAAGTTTGTCCGAGTGCTTCCTACGGAAAATGGGTTTTGATTGAGCATAACAACGGTCTGTCCACTCTTTACGCTCATCTATCGCTGATAAAAGTCAGTGAAGGGGAACAGGTGGCAACTGGCGCGGTGCTAGGTTACAGCGGGGCGACCGGTTATGCCACTGGACCGCATTTACATTTCACGGTTTATGCCACTCAAGGCGTGCAGGTGGCGAATCGACAGAGTAAAATTTGCGGTGGTATTTATCGGATGCCAATTGCCGACCCGAAAGCGTATCTGGATCCGCTGAAGTATTTATGAATTTAAAGAATGACTTCAAGAACTAAATTTTAAAAATTCCTTAACCCCAAATTGCTCGGTAGACCTCGCAATTTGGCACGCCCCCACCTAGAATTTTTAAAATTTGTTCTTTCTGTCATTCCTTCACAACTAAACTAATGATTAAAAATAGGGGAGGGTTTGTGCAAATGATGGTGACAATTGTTATTTCCCTTGTGATTTTAAGCTTGTTTGGTGTGGACATAGAGGAACGGATAAAATCGCCGCTGATTCAAAAAAATTTGAGTTATGCTTGGAATATTACCAAAACCGGTGTCAGTTGGGTTTGGGAAAAGGCAAGCGGTTTGGTAAAGTAAGTTGCTCTAATTCCCGCGATAGCGGGAAATAGAGCAAAATAATAACACAACATTACCCAAAATGTATATTGTGCGACACGAATATATTCCAATTACAAAAAAACCGGCTTCCCTTCCCCTAGTGCGTGAGATTATCTTGGTGCTGGGACCCGGGTTTGCACCGGGGACCCTTCGCTCTTCAGGCGAATGCTCTACTAACTGAGCTATCCCAGCTTAACGACAATTTACAACCATTTTAAAAGTTCAGCAAATTTTGGCTGGCATCGTGAATACTGTTAACCTTGTTGCTTAAGCCGCCATAAACTTGGCCGAGTTGTTCAACATAGGGCTGAATCAACCAGTAGGCGCCGACCGATAAGCCGATAATTACCGTCCAATAAAAAATTTTGATTGTTCTGCCCCACTTATGACTGCGATAAAGCCGCGAGACCTTATCATTGGTATCTTTGGCCAATTCATAAGTTCGCTCCAAGAGCTCTCTTTCATTTTCATCCATATCGGGTATTATAACAAAGCGCCCTTATAGTTCAACGGATAGAACGGCGCACTCCTAACGCGCAAATCCAAGTTCGACTCTTGGTGGGGGCAATATATTTATTTTTTTATCTTTAGCAATTCCGAAAGTAGAGCTTTATTAAAACCGACGATAATTTCGTTGCCCACCTGAATCACCGGCACGCCCATTTGAGCGCTTTTTTCCACCATTTCTCGGCGCTTTTCCAAATCATTGCCAACGTCAAATTCTTCATATTTGATGTTGTGTTGATTAAAAAAATCTTTCGCCATTTTACAATACACGCAGGTGGCGGTGGAATAAATTGTTACTTTCATAGTATGATTATATCGTCCACTTATTTTTTGCCCACTTGTTGTGAAATAAATTTCGTTGTTTGTTGCGGGATTAGTTTAGTGGCAGAACGACTGCTTCCCAAGCAGTAGATACGAGTTCGATTCTCGTATCCCGCAAAATAATTAATCACCGCTGAAAAATTCTACTATTGTCTGCCACCAGCCGGTTCGTTTCGCGGTAGTTTCGGTAGATTTTTTTTGTTGAGCGTCAATAATCACAATCAATCGTTCATCGTTCTTGGCCACTTGATATTTTTGCCGGATAGCCTCTTCAATCCCCTGTTCAGTTTTTAATTTTTCCGTGGTTTTTTCTAATGCCGTTTTTTTATTTTCCATCGTTGTCAATTCTTTTTCCGCCGATGCCAAATTGGCCAAGCTATCTTGATAGCGGCCGTAAACATTAATAACCGCCCGCCCGGCGAATAATATCAGAATCACCAGAATCGCGAGTTTCCAGTGAACGCGGAACACCCCCTGAATTTTTTGTATTTTTGGCAACATGTCGCTATTATGATATCATAAAACAATGTCGCTTTTTTCCCAGCAGAATAAAAAAATGTTCAAGATGATTTGGATAGTGCTTGGCATTCTTGTTTCCATCAGTATGGTTTTGCTTTATACCCCCGGCGTTTTTTGACGAGGTTTATTCTTTTTTAATCATCTTTAAAAAAACCGCCGGCGGGATGTTGACTCTACCCTGTTCCTTAAGTCGTTTTTTGCCTTCTTTTTGTTGTTCCCAAAGTTTTCGCTTGCGGGTAATATCGCCGCCATAAAGATAACCGGTTACATCCTTGCGGAGAGCTTTAAGCGTACGCGAGGCGATAATACGTCCGAGCGCTTTAGCTTGAATTTTGGCAGTGAAGAGTTGCCGGGGCAAAATTTTATAAAGTTTTTCCACTGCCGCTTCCGCTTCTTCTTGGAGCCGCGCTCGCGAAACGATTCTGGCGAAGGCCGGCACTGATTCCTCGGCGACCAAAATTTCCAGTTTGGCAACATCAGTCTCCTGGGGTTCAATAATCTTATAAGATAACGAAGCGAAGCCGGAAGTGACGCTTTTTATTTCATCAAAAAAATCGCGCATTAATTCCCGTAGAGGCATTTTCAGTTCCAACGAATTGCGATTACCGCTGAAAGTTTCGGTTTGATTGATTATTGCTTCGTGGCGATGGACCAATTGAATTATTTCACCGAGATAATCGGCGGGCGTGATTATTTTTAATTTTGCCCAAGGCTCGAAAATTTTTTGGATTTCGCCGTCGGCGGGAAATTGGTTCGGTGAATAAACCGTCAGTTTTTTATTTTTTTTGTTTAGAACTTCATAAGTGATGGAAGGCGAAGTGACGATCAACGACAAGTTGAATTCGCGACGCAATCGTTCGGCGACGATTTCCAAATGAAGCATGCCGAGGAAACCACAACGGAAACCGCGCCCCAAAACGCCGGAAGATTCTTCTTCATGGGTAAAAGATGAATCTGACAAACGCAATCGTTCCAATGCTTGCCGCAAATTATTCCAATCATCTTGACTTTCTGGATAAAGCGATGCCCAAACAACCGGTTTGGGCGCGAGGTAACCTTCAAGCGGCCGTAAATTTTTGTCAGCGGAAACAACCGTATCGCCGACTAAAGCGATGCCCGGTTCCTTGATGCCGGTGGTGATGTAGCCGATTTCGCCGGCACCGAGCGTTTCAGTTGATGTTTCCATCGGTTTGAATACGCCGATATCTATCGGCGTGAATTTTCTTTGGCCAACAGCGAAAGCCAGTTTATCTTTTTTGGAAATCATACCATCAAAAGCTCGGAGATAAATAGTTATACCCGTATGATTTGAGTATTTAAAATCAAAAATCAGTCCCCGAAAATCTCTGTTTTGTCCCGAATATGGCGGTGGAACTTTTTTAATGATAGCTTTCAGTAATTGCTCTACTCCCTTTCCCGTTTTACCTGATACTTCCAAAATTACCGCCGGTTGGCAATCCAAAATTTTTGCCATTTCTGTTTTAGTTTCGGCAATTTTGGCTAATGGCGAGTCAATTTTAGTGACAACGGGAATAATTGCCAATCCCGCTTCCCGCGCCATTTCCAAAGTGGTCAGAGTTTGCGCTTGTACGCCTTGGGTGGCATCAACCAATAAAATCGCACCTTCCACCGCCCGTAAAGCCCGTGATACTTCGTAAGAAAAGTCAATATGTCCGGGCGTATCAATCAAATTCAAAACGTAATCACCATAGATCATACGAACAGGCTTCATCTTGATGGTAATCCCCCGCTCTCGTTCCAATTCCATTCGGTCTAAAACCTGCTCGGTCATTTTTCTTTTTTCAATAGTGCCGGTTAATTCCAAAAACCGGTCAGCCAAAGTGCTTTTGCCGTGGTCGATGTGGGCAATAATACAAAAATTCCTGATATTGTTAATCTTATCCATAATTCTCTTTCCTACCGGACTTGCCAGTCATTTTGGGAAATAGCAATCGAAATTCTATCCATAATTTTATTTACTTCGTCGTCAGTGAGCGTTCGAGCTGGCGCTTGAAAAACTAAACGAAAAGCCAGGGATTTTCTATCATTTTTTTGATATTGGTCAAAAAGATAATAATTGGTGAGCAGGTTTTTTTCTTGGCCAATTCCCTCTTCAATTACTTGCCAGAGTTTTTCTATCGTAATATCTGTTGGCACGAAAATCGCGATGTCGCGAACGATGAAAGGATAGAGTGAAAAAGATTTAAAAGTTAATTTTTTTTGTCTTTCAAGATTTGTTCCTTTGGTTAAATCCCAAGTTTTTGGTGTGGAAAGTTTTTCAATTAGCAAGTCAAGATTAATCTCTAAAATATTATTGTGGGTTTGTCCAATAATTTTTTCGCCCAGAGTTTTTTCCAGGATAATTTCAACTTCAACAAAATCATTGAGCGCTAAATGAGTTTCTTCCCCGCTTTTGGTAAATACCTTGCCGATTTCAAAAATTTTTACTTTCTTTAGACCTAAAAGCGGTAAGTTGAGAGTGTTCAATTTCAAGCTGGCAATCAATTGGTCAGCGAGTTGAATCCGCAGGAACGCCTTGTCTGACGCCAGCGGTTTTTCTATTTCCATTTCCCCCGTTGGTTTAAAAGAAGAAGTAATAATTTCCGAAAAACCAAGTTCAATCAAAATTTGTCGAATTTTGTTTTCCCAATAAAAAGTTTTGTTAATCGTCGTTGTTTTTTCGGTTATTGGTAATTTTTCTGCCGGAATTTTTTCGTAACCGTAAAGCCGACCAATTTCTTCCACTAAATCTTCTGGGATTTGCAAATCCCGCCGTTCCGGAGGAATTAGGCCGTCTACGATATTCAGTCGATTTAAAATTTTCCTGATTTCTTTTTCTGAAATTTTCATACCGAGTTTTTGAGTGGCAAAAACGGGCGAGAGTTCAATTTTTTTAGGCGATTCAGGAATCGGATATTGGTCAATAATTTCTCCAAATTTTGCGTCAGGCGAAGATTCCATAATTAGCGCCGACAATTCCATTATCGCCTGCTCGGCAATAACCGGCGAAAGATTATTTTCAAATCTTTTTGAAGCGTCAGTTTGGAGATTAAGTTTTTGGGCGGTTTTCCGAATAAAAGTCGGGTTGAAATTTGCCGATTCAAGAATCAAATTTTTTGTTTTTTCCGTCACCCCCGCTCTTTGCCCGCCCTTAATGCCGGCAATTGCCAGCGGACCCTCATTGTCGGCGATGATTAAAATATCAGGAGTCAGAATAATTTCTTTTTCATCCAGCGTAATAATTTTTTCGTCTTTTTGCGCTCGTCGAATTTGAATGGCGCCATTTACTTTGTCGGCGTCAAAAGCGTGAAGCGGCTGGCCCATATCAAACATCACAAAATTTCCCGCGTTTACGATGTTGTTGATTGGCCGTTGGCCAACCACTGCTAATTTTTCTGAAATTTCATTTTGTAGCAGTTGGATTGTCACATTTTCCACCCGACGGCCGATGTAACGGCGGCAGTCGACAGAGTCTTTTATTTTTACGGAAAGCGGCGTGAGTTTGGCTTGAGAAATCTTTACTCTAGAAACTTGGGAGTTGAGTTCCCAAGTAAGGGCGGCGGCAAGTTCGCGAGCAATACCCCGATGCGAAAGTGCGTAGCATGCCCTATCCGGAAGCACTTTCACATCCAAAATAAAATCATTTTCTTTTTTTTCCCTAAACTGAATCTGTAAATCAGATTCAGTCGGGCGAACCCGCCAAGGGCGGGTTTTAGCCACACCTTCCACTTCAAAAACCGCGAAGGTCAAAATTTCCGCCACCTTCTCCACCGTTGGCAGTTTCTTTTTGAAGTATCTCTGAAGCCAGTTATAAGATATCAACATGTTGTTTACTTGACTTTATTTTTAATTTTGCTAGGATTGCAACGTATCCCGAACGGAAAAGATCACCCCCTAAGGTTTCGTCCTTCCGGGGTCTTTTCTTTTAAAAGCATATAACTTTTTGTTTGCTTCCATATAACCGATAAATAAAAACGCCTTTGACACTCCATATTTGTCTTTCAAGTAAACTCTAAACCTTTTGAAATCTAAAATCCATCCCTGATTGCGAATGTTC
>Ga0076038_121_pt1 | contig 14388 bp, 13 predicted proteins | sample RifGroB1_FD_68135 | JGI IMG/M metagenome (GOLD analysis project Ga0076038, IMG submission 68135) | Parcubacteria bacterium GW2011_GWB1_44_7 | reverse complement strand
GCCAGAAGGTCAAATAACGGCGTTGTGCGTTCGCAAGAATGTATGGTGACTGTTATAAGCCCTGGTGAATGTCGGCAATAACTATAATTGTCCTAAGGTTTCCGATGCGAAGCGATTCGTTTCGGAAAGGATTGGGACAATTTATGGGAAAAGATAAACAAACACAAAAAGCTGCCTCGTTGCGCAGTAATGCGCAATAGATCCTAAAAAATATATGACTATATGCTGGGAAGTCCGCCTCATCGGCGGATCATCAGCAGGAAAGACTTGTGGATTTCATAGAGGAAATTTTAGGTTGTACGCAGAGTACACGAAAGTGATATACCCAGGAAGTAGACCGTGATTGTTCATGGAGTCTGAACTGGCGTGATAGTGGGGCGATGATGAGAGACTGTCTCATGCGTTGCTTTGTAAATCTATCGGGTGAATTAACACTCAAGCTCTGCGTACAACCAATGTTCTTTTTATTCCATCTCATTTGAGACAACACAGTTGTCTCCTCTATGAAATTCACAAGGATCCTCAGAGACCATATGTCATACTCCGTCTGAGGCGGATGAAGATAGAGTCCTTCTTTAAAGGAATAGAAGAGCGCAATTCCTTGCGGGGTAAGTTCCCGCGCGTTGAATAGTGTAACGACTGGGCAACTGTCTCGGAGAATCGCTCGGTGAAAATACAGTACCGGTGAAGATGCCGGTTACCTGCAGTTAGACGAAAAGACCCCGGAAGCTTTACTACAACTTGGCATTGAAAATACGTTTCAAATGCGTAGCGTAGAAGGGAGACTTTGAAGTTCGCCTTTTGGGGCGGATGGAGTCGCCGATGAAACACCTTTCTTTTGCGATGTATTTTCTAACCATACCAGAACCCCATTGGGTTCTGGAGATTCCAAATTACAAATTCCAAATCCCCTGCCTGCGCCGAATCGGCTTCGGCAGGCAGGCAAACAATTTCAAAATTCCAATTTCCAAATATCAAAACTGTCTTTTTGAACATTTGAATTTTGGTTATTGGGTATTGTTTGTAATTTGGCGCTTTGGATTTGGTGTTTCCAGCCTCCTGTGGGGAAGCTGGTGTGGAACACTGCCTGGTGGGTAGTTTTGGTGGGGCACTATCCTCCTAAAAAGTAATGGAGGAGTCCATTAAGGTCAGCTAGGCGCGAATGGAAACCGTGCCGATAGTGTATAGGCATAAGCTGGCTTAACTGTGAGGCGTGAGTGCCAAACAGATGCGAAAGCAGGGCTAAGTGAACCGATGGTCCGTGTTAGACGCGGCCAGAGATTATCTGATAAAAGCTACTCCGGGGATGGACACTGAAATAAGTGTCTTGTTGTCCCTTCTGCCAGCAATGGTAGAATTAGTATGTGGCTTATAACGGTGGAGCAAGAATCGGTCTTTCCTCGCAAGAGGTTTTCGTATTTTTGTAATACCGTGGGAAGTCAAGAGGACATGATGAAGTTAAGTAAACGACAAAACGCAATTCTTGTCGGCTCAATTTTAGGTGATGCGTATGTGCAAGCGACTGGAAAGAAGAATGCGCGCTTGCGATATGAACACGGAGGAAAACAAAAATCTTATCTTTTTTGGAAAGTACAAGAATTACAACCATTATTCAATGGAACTCCCTGCTATTTGGAGCGTAAGCACCCGATAAGCGGAGAAAAATATTCTTACTGGCGACACCAAAGTTTCAGTAATGAATTATTGGGGCAATGGCGAAAATTCTTTTACCCTAAAGGAATTAAATGTATTCCTAAAACATTGGCAAAAGTTTTGACCGAACCGGTCGCTCTTGCTGTGTGGTATATGGATGACGGGTATTATTACGTGAAAGAAAATTCCAGTTATCTATATCTCGGCAGGACTTCGCGTATTGAAGCGAAGATAGCGCAACTCGCACTTAAAAAGAATTTTGAGTTGTTTCCCGTTGTGGTGGATAAAAAAAGAAAAGGTTTCGTATTATATTTTTCTCCTAAAGAAACGGAGAAATTACACAAAATTATTTCTCCATTTGTATTACCAATGTTTGCTTATAAACTTCGTCATAACTTTCTGACCCCGTAACGACTGGATTTCGCCTCATCGGCGAATGAAGATAGCGGTAGCATTAGCGCCAGACGCTTTTAAAACGCTGCTATAATACGCCACCCCCGCAAAACTTTTTGTAACAAGTTAGGCGGGTGAAGATATAGTCTAGTACTTAAAAAGTATTGAACAGGCTAGTTCCGCCTAAGAGTTCATATCGACGGCGGAGTTCGGCACCTCGATGTCGGCTCAACTTATCCTCGGGCTGGAGAAGGTCCGAAGGGTAACAGCGTTTGCCCCTTCGGGAAGAATTCCCGAAGCAAACCAACTCATAACGGTGGAGCCCAAGTGCTTTAATTTGATATAATTAAAAATTAAAGGAACGGGTAATACCGTGGGAAGTTGATGACAAAAGATATTTCGTCAAGAGAAAAAGAAATAATTATCGGCAGTGTTTTGGGTGATTTACATATCGCTCGGCTTAAAAGTGACGCCCGACTAGAGATTACCCACTCAGCAAAACAGAAGGATTATGTGTTCTGGAAACATCATGAATTAAAGCGATGGACTATTGTTGAACCTCGTGAAGTTCGAATTCACGATGTGAGGTATGATAAAGTCTATGTCCAGTGGCGTTTTGCCACCGGCATAAATAAGGAGTTCACGAACTTTCACCAGTTATTTTACAGGGATGGTGTAAAAATTATTCCGAAAAATATTTGTGAAATTTTAACCTCCCCATTAAGTCTTGCCGTCTGGTTTATGGATGACGGTGGCAGAAGAAATGATAGTTACGGACTGTTTCTTAATACCCTTTCTTTTAAGCTTAATGAGCAAGAGTTATTACAACAATGTCTTAAAAATAATTTCTCTCTTGAAACGCGAATACATTGGATACAAGACGGATATCGGCTATACATTCCAAGTAAATGTGCAAAACATTTCTGTGAGTTAGTATATCCGCATCTGCTTCTTTCAATGCATTACAAATTGTCATTTAACCCCGTAACGACTTCGTTTGCTCGGCTTGACCGAGCGCGAGATAGGAAACTTTAGTTTTCTATAACACGTTGGTGTCCTTAATCGAAATTTAAGGGCAAAGGTATAGTCTATGCCGCTAGGAATAGTGGATTAAGTTAAAAAATCATGTTGGCTGTTCGCCAATTAAAAAGTTACGTGAGCTGGGTAAGTGAAATTCATGAGCCCAGCAAGAGTTCTTCTAATCGAGGAGAAATGTTATAAAAATTGACCAACTTAAATTAAACGAAGAAATAAATAAACTGACTCATAACGGTAGAGTCCTAATACCTTGTCTCAAGGTAAGGATAATATCGTGGGAAGTTGTGAACTTCATTGAGAATTTGTTCTCAAAATTTTGAGGTGGTATGTGATGGAATTCCCCCCATGCCTTTAGGGGGTGCTATATTAATTAAAACGATTGGCTGCCTCGTTATGTTCTTTGCGGAAACGCAGAGAAATAGAGGTGGATTGGGTCGTGACTGATTACTGTAGCATTCCCACTCATACTTAGCTTTATAGCTAGGATTCTCAATGAAGCTCACAACCCCGTAACGACTTGCCTGCATTTTGCGGGCAGAGTATTCGCTTTAAGCGGGTGCTAACACGTCAGTCCCGATGTTTGAAAAGTCGGGAAAGGTATAGTCTAAGCCATAAGTAATTATGGACGAATAAAATTGTCAGACCGTCGCGAGACAGGTTGGTCTCCTATCTACTGCAGGCGTTGATTCTTGAGGGGAGTCTTTTCTAGTACGAGAGGACCGAAAAGAACGGATCTCTGGTGTGTCGGCTCTACTGCCAAGTGGACCGCCGAGTAGCTAAATCCGGAACGGATAACCGCTGAAAGCATCTAAGCGGGAAGCCGTCCCCAAGATTAGGAATCGAACCGTGCGGAGCACGGAAATCCCAAATCCCAAATCCCAAATCCCAAATCCTCTGCCTGTGCCGAATCGGCTTCGGCAGGCAGGCAAACAAATTCAAAATTCCAATTTCCAATTTCCAAATTCAAAACGAAATTTTTCGTTTGCCTGTTTAGATTTTGGTTATTGGATATTGTTTGTAATTTGGAAATTGTTTATTGGAGTTTCCGCGCTCTGCGCGGGAGAGGCCCGTCGGAGATTACGACGTTGATAGGCTCTAGGTGTAAGCATAGTAATGTGTTCAGCCGAGGAGTACTAATCCGCCGATTCCTATTAGGAAATTTGCGAATCCAAAATTTGTTCGGTTATTTCTTTGACAAAATCCCAGCGACCCTAATTGAGTTTTCTGTGTTGGTGATTTAACGCTGTGGCCACACCTCTTTCCATTCCGAACAGAGAAGTTAAGCGCAGTAGTGGCGATGGTACCACCCTCGTGGTGGAAGAGTAGCTAGTCGCCAGCACAGAGAATTTGATTTTAAATCTAGTCGGTATTTCTTACCGACTGTTTTCTCATGCTTATTCGCATACTTTCTACTTAATACCAAATACTTTATACTTAAACCATGATTTCTTGGTCATCAAAGCGGAAGTTTTTTATTGGCGGTTTGATTTTATTGGGAGTGGGCATACTTGTCATCATTCCCGCTTTCTTTCTGTTATACGAAAAGCCGACTTGTTTTGATGGCAAAAAGAACCAGAATGAAACGGGCGTGGACTGCGGCGGTTCTTGCGTTGCTATTTGCCAATCAGATTTCTTGAAACCGATTGTTGATTGGTCCCGGGCGTTCAAAGTGTCCGAAGGCGCCTATAGCGCGCTAGCTTATTTAGTGAACCCCAACCCCAGTGCCGGGGTGGAGCGTTTTGAGTACAAGTTTACGCTTTATGATGAAAAAAATGTCGTCATTGCCGAGCGTTACGGCTTTTCCTCTTTACCCCCCGGTAAGCCCGTGCCGATTTTTGAAGGTAATATTTTAACGGGAGAGAGAGAGCCGGTTCGTTCGGTTTTTGAGATAGTCAGTGTCTTAGTTTGGCATAAAATTGACAGCGGGACGCCCAATCTAAAGATTACCAGCCACGAGTTTTCGGGCGGTGATAATCCGCGGCTCAAAGCGCTTGTAGAAAACAAATCGTCCGTCCCCCTCGTAAATTTTGAGGTTACCGCCCTCCTTTACGATTCAAACGACAACGCCTTGGCCGTATCTCGGACCGTTGTTGATTTTCTGGCGCCCAACGCGCTTAAGACCATATATTTCACATGGCGTCTCCCAATGCCCGCGGAGGTTGTTAGAATAGAAATCAAGCCAAAACTTTACCCCGGCATCCAATATTGATTTTTTATGGCTTTAAGCGTTGGTAACAGTAATTTTAAGCATCAAAGATGGCTGTCTTTCGTTACGGCGGATATCGATTGGGCGATTTTTTTCGCCGCTCTGCTTTTAACTTGCGCCGGACTGGTCACCATGTATTCCTTTAAGGGCGATAATTTGCTTTTTGAGAAGCAGATTATTTCCCTTGGTTTGTCGGTCGCCGTCTTTTTTACCTTGAGTTTTTTTGACTTTCGTTTTTTGCGGCAAAGTAAAGTATCAATGGGCCTCTATCTAGCCGTGATTCTTATTTTGACGGCGCTGCTTTTTGGCGGCAGGACCGTGAAGGGCGCGCAGAGCTGGTTTGATTTCGGCGGTTTCGCTTTTCAACCGGTTGATTTGGCTAAAGTGGTTTTAATCGCGGTGTTGTCAAAGTATTTTTCAAGGCGTCATATTGAGATAGCCAATCTTCGCCATTTAATTATCTCGGGCGTCTACACTTCGCTTATCGCTTTTCTGGTATTGCTTCAGCCGGATTTTGGCTCGGCGATAATCATTATGATGATTTGGTTTGGGATGGTTTGGATTTCCGGCATTTCCAAAAAGCACATTTTAGGGTTTTTCTTATTCGTGGTTGTTTCATCTTTGTTTTTATGGTCCCAGGTTTTTGAAGAATATCAGAAGCAAAGGATTATAAATTTTATGAATCCTCTGGCTGACATTCGCGGCACCGGCTATAACGCTTTTCAATCGACCGTGGCCGTCGGTTCCGGTGAGTTGCTTGGCAAGGGCGTGGGTTTTGGCACGCAGTCGCGTCTTAAATTCCTGCCGGAATACGAAACGGATTTCATTTTTTCCGCTTTTTCCGAGGAATGGGGATTCTTGGGCGTGCTATTTTTATTCTCACTCTACGGTTTGGTCTTTTGGAGATTGATACTCAGCGCTTGGCACGGCGCCACTAATTTTGAAACATTATTTTGCGTCGGGGCGGTGGTTTTTTTTCTAAGCCACTTTCTGATTCATGTGGGAATGAATATAGGCCTTCTTCCTGTTACCGGCACGACCCTGCCTTTTATGAGCTACGGCGGGTCGCATTTGCTTGCGGAATACAGCATTTTAGGCGTTATTATGGGTATGAGAAAATACCGTCGCGCCGCCGACCGAGAGTCAGCGACGAACGAAGTGGTCGGCTTCGTATAACTTGATTGTGTCAGAGAGCATTTGCTCCAAGCTGAAATTTTTTCCGACTTTTTCCTGAAACGCCCGGGCGATTTTTTCTTTGAATGGCGTATTTGCGGCGAGCTCGGAAAGTTTCTGCGTCAAATCTGAAGCGTTGTCTGGCGCGGCCAAGACGCCGGTTTTTTGGTCTTCAATAATTTCCGGCACGCCGCCGACCGCCGCTGCTATCACGGGTAGGCCCGCATAGCCGGCTTCAAGTAAAACATAGGGCAGTCCTTCTTTAATTGACGGCAGGAGAAAAATGTCAAACGCCTTTAACAAAGAGGAAGCATTATCTAAAAATCCGGTGAGAAAAATTTTCTCTCCCAAATTATTGTTTTTGATTTGCCGCGCCAATTCATTGTAAAGTTCTCCATTGCCGACAATGATATAAACCATTCCCTCCGGGGTTTTGCTGAAGGCCTCTATGGCGCGACCGTAACCCTTATTTTTAGTAAGTTCGCCAATACTGCCCACGGCCTGTTTCCCGTCAAAAAAAGAGCTATGTTTTTCAATTTTTTCCGCGATAAACCGTCGAGCGTTTTCTCTGTCAATAAAAGATGGGCTCTTAAGGCCGTTGTAAATCAAATGGCATTTCCGGTGAATCATCGGCCATTGTTGGGCAGAGGCCAGCTAGAGTGCCGTAGCTTAACGCTTTAATGAGCAGGCGTTGGACCCGTGGTCGCTCTTCGTTGAAGGCGAAGCCGTGGACGGTGAAGATGATTTTTTCTATTCCTGACAAGCGCGCGGCTAGAGCGCCCAAGCCGCCGGCTTTGGAGCCGTTTAAATGGACGACATCAGGTTTTTCTTTTCTATAGATTTTTAGGAGCTGAAAAAAACTTTCTATTTCCTTAAGAAACGAGATATCTTTTTCCATTGATGGAATCTTCACCACTTCTATATTTCGCGCTTTAAGTTTGTCGGCCAGGGCCCCCTCACCTCCAGCGGCCACCTTTACCTCAAATTGATTTTTGGGTATGGCCGTAGCCAAATCAAAAACATATTTTTGAGCGCCGCCCCAGTTGGATTTTGTTATGACAAAAAGAATTTTTTTCATGGCGCTTTTTGATACCGCCTGTAATGAAAGTTTACACCATTTTGTTACATTGAACATATAACCAACTCAATGACGAATCATTCCAGAGCACTTGAAAATGGGGCCTAGTGAGGTAATATATTTGTTAAATGAGATTCATCGGCAGAAAGGAGGCAATGATACTTTTTGGGGGAGATATTGCTTCCTTCATTTTTGCTCTAGTTTTATCTTTATTTATAAGATACAGAGAGAATTTGGACATGTCTCTTCTGCTCGCGCACATTTTCCCTTTTTTGATTCTTTGGCTGATTTGGGTGGCAGTGTTCTTTATCGCCGGTTTATACGAAAAGCAGATTGTTTTTTTGAAGAGCCGTCTGCCGAGTATCATCTTAAACGCCCTAATCGCGAATAGCGCTTTGGCGGTCTTATTTTTCTACACCGTTCCTTATTTTGGCATTACGCCGAAAATTACGCTTTTCATAAATTTAATTCTATCTTTCGCGCTTGTCTTAGTTTGGCGTCTTTATGGCTACTCTTTAATTCATTCGCCCAAAAAACAAAATGCCATCTTAATCGGTTCAGGCGATGAGTACAAAGAACTCAAACACGAAGTGAACGGCAATCCCCGTTACGGCCTTCACTTTATTTCATCCGTTGACCTTGAAACCGCCGGCTCTTTAGACCTCCAGACAGAGGCGGTGGAGAGAATTTATACGGAGGATGCGTCAATCATCGCCGCTGATTTTAGAAGCGAGAAGGTTCTGCCGTATCTGCCGCATCTTTATAATCTTATTTTTTCCCGCGTGCGTTTTATTGACATGTATAAAATTTATGAAGATATTTTTGATAGGATTCCGCTTTCGCTCGTCAAGTACAGCTGGTTTTTAGAAAATATTTCCGTTTTGCCCCGCTTCACCTACAATGTTTTGAAGCGGTTAATGGATATCTTTATCGGCGGCGGTTTGGGCATTATTTCTTTAATTATCTACCCGATTGTTTTTCTGGCCATTAAGATGGGCGACGGCGGTCCGATTTGGAGCGTTCAGGAAAGGGTGGGCAGAAGTAACCGGTTAATTAAGCTTTACAAATTCCGCACTATGACTTTGGCCAATGACGGCGGCCGATGGGGCAGAGGCAACGAAAACCAAGTAACCAAAGTCGGAGCGTTTTTGCGCAAAACCAGAATTGACGAACTGCCCCAGCTTTGGAATGTCTTGGAAGGCGATATTTCGCTTATCGGTCCTCGGCCGGAATTTCCCGAGCCGGTTCGAGAATACGCGAAACAAGTCCCTTACTACAACATTCGCCATCTTATAAAACCCGGTCTTTCCGGTTGGGCGCAGATTCACCAGGAAAGCGAACCACACCACGGCGTGGATTTCAGGGAAACAAAAATCAAGCTTTCCTACGACCTCTATTACCTCAAAAACCGTTCAATTCTTTTGGATATAAAGATTGCGCTTCAGACGATTAGGATACTTCTATCTAGAAGGGGGGTATAGTGCGATGCTAATACCTGCCTGCCGGCAGGCAGGTACGAATCCATACGAATTATACGAATATGGTAGGAGGGAATAAGGAATTACGAATTAGGGGTAAATGATGAACACAATAATTTTTGAGTTTTTTTATCAATTTGGGCACAGAACTGTCTTAGCCGACGGGCTGATTGTTTTTCTAGCTGAGTATTTGGGCTACGCATTAATTATTGTTTTTTTGGCGATGACTCTTAGAGATAGGGATTTTAAGTTAAATTTAAAACAAGTGGTGTGGCCGCCTCTTTTAAGCGGGGCATCAGCTTGGATAATTGCCACAATATTAAAGTTGGCAATTTCCGCCCCAAGGCCTTTTCTTATTTTGTCCGATGTCGCGCCGCTTTTTCCCAAAGATGGCAGCGCTTTCCCTTCCGGCCACGCTTCGTTTTTCGGCGGGTTTGCCATATCGCTTGTCCTCTCTAAAGCAAAGGGCGCGCGCTGGTATGCGTTAGGCGCGCTTCTTATCGGTCTGGCTAGGATTGCCGCCGGCGTTCATTGGCCAGCGGATATTCTTACCGGATTTCTCGTCGGGGTTGTGGTAGCGTATGTGGTTCAGCTAATTTTTGAGAAGCGCTTGAAAAGAGGACATAACGCGAATGAATAAGTGCGATGCCAATATACTAATGCATGCGCCTGCCTGCCGGACTTGCCTGACGGCAGTCAGGCGGGCAGGAATTATACAAATCTGTATTTTGAGATTTACATTTTCAATTTGAGTTGTTTTTCCGAGAAAAACAGGTATTATAGTTGCCAATGAAACATCGAATTATCGCTTTACTCATACTCATCGCCTCCGCCGGAATCGGCTTTTTTGTTTATTCATCCGAGCGACTGGATTCAAATTTTAATTTTAAACTTGGCCTTGATTTGGCCGGCGGGGCGCATTTGGTGTATGAGGCGGATACTTCGGGCATTACGGAAGGCGACACAGACGGCGCCATGAACGCGCTGCGGGAAGTCATTGAAAGAAGGGTGAATCTATTTGGCGTGGCCGAGCCGATTGTTCAAGTGGAAAAAGGCGGCGCTTTGGGAAGGGGGGCGAACCGCCTCATTGTAGAGCTTCCCGGCGTGGCCGACGTTGATGAAGCCATAAGACAAATCGGCGAAACGCCTCTTTTGGAATTTCGTCTGGCTAACAATGATTTCGTCGGAAACGAAAGAGATATTGCCGGAAAATCAGTTGATGATTTGTTCACTAAGACCGCTCTTACCGGCCGTTTCCTAGACAGCGCCCAAGTCATTTTTGACCAGAATTTAGGCCAGCCGAAGGTTTTGCTTCAATTCAACGGCGAAGGAGCGGATTTGTTTGCCAAAATTACCGGAGAAAATATCGGCCGAACGCTGGCAATTTTTCTGGATGGCACGCCGATTTCCACGCCGGTTATCCGTGAAGAAATAAAAGGCGGCAACGCCGAAATTTCCGGCAATTTCACCTTACCAGAAGTTAAAAAACTGGTGAGAGATTTGAACTACGGCGCTTTACCCGTGCCGATAAAAATAATCTCCAAAGAAACCATCGGCCCCTCGCTTGGCGAACGAAGCGTTGCGGCCGGCATCAAATCGGGGATTATTGCTTTCATTGCGATTGGGGCGTTTCTAATTTTCTGGTATCGTCTGCCTGGCGTGGTGGCGGTTTTGGCTTTGGCCGCCTACGCCTCTTTAAACCTTGCCGTCTTCAAACTCATTCCCGTTACTTTAACCGCCGCCGGTATTGCCGGTTTTATTCTCTCTATAGGCATGGCAGTGGACGCCAACATCTTGATATTTGAAAGAATGAAGGAGGAATTAAAGCGCGGAAAAACTTTGTATGACGCGATGCATGAAGGTTTTCATCGGGCCTGGACATCCATCCGTGATTCCAATCTTTCCAGCATGATTACCGCGGTTATTCTTTATTATTTCGCTTCCACGCCGGTCATTAAGGGTTTTGCTTTGGTGTTCGGCATAGGCGTTTTAATAAGCATGTTTACGGCTATTACCGTCTCACGCCTTTTTCTGTTTTCTCTTTGGCTTAAAGACAGCAGCGCTTCAAGATTTTTGTTTGGTAGCGGCATCAGAAAAATGTAAAATGTAAAAGGCAAAACGCAAAATTATCATTAGCCATATCTTTTTTGCCTCACGTTCCCGTTTTCCGCTTTTCATTTTTAGTTTTTAATTTATTTTATGTTTATCGTTTTACATCGTAAAATTTTCTATCTGATTTCTGGCATACTGGCCGGAGTGTCTATATTCGCCTTAATTTTTTGGGGATTTAACCCGAGTATTGATTTCAAAGGCGGTTCAATCATGGAAATTAAATATACTGAGGGCGCGTCGGAAGCGCAAAAGATTCAGACAGCGGTTGAAGAATTAGGTGTGGATTCGGTATCCGTTCGCGCGGCCGGCAATGGCAATGCCAGCAGTTTTATTATTCGCGCCGGGGAAATATCTGACGCCAAACACGCCGAGGTTATTAAAATTCTTTCCGGTCTGGGTTCGGGTTTTAGTGAAGAACGATTTAGTTCCATTGGTCCGGTTTTAGGCAAAGAAGCGGTCAAGAAATCTTTTCTTTCAATACTCATGGTTCTGCTCGCCATAGTTTTGTTTATGACTTTTGCCTTCCGCAAGGTCTCGGAACCGGTCTCTTCTTGGAAGTACGGCTTAATAACAATCATAGCTCTTGCCCACGATGTTATTATTCCAACCGGCGCATTTGCGATTATGGGGCATTTCGGTGGGGTTGAAGTGGACACGCTTTTTGTGACGGCGCTTCTGGTGATTCTTGGCTTCTCCGTTCACGATACCATTGTGGTTTTTGACAGAGTGAGAGAGAACTTAAAGAATGCCCGCGAATACAGGGAGAAGAAAGATTTTTCAATAATCGTCGGCGAAAGCATCAACCAGACATTTGTTCGTTCAATCAATACTTCAATGACTACCGTGCTGGCTTTATTCGTTCTCTACTTTATCGGCGCCGAGGCGACAAAATATTTTTCACTGGCCCTTATTATCGGCATTACCGCAGGCACTTACTCGTCAATTTTTATAGGTTCGCCGCTTTTGGTTACATTGGAGCGTTGGCAGAACAAAAAAGCTTGACTTGTATTACGTAATGCTTATAATGGCTCTTACCCTCGAAAAGGAAGAGGGGTACCTTGAAAATTGAATAGAATACATAGAACGTATTCAAAAATTAAGTGCAAGTCAAAAATTATTCCAATGATTAATGATAAATAATCCGCTGTAATAGCGGATGACAGCTAGTTCAAAATCTATATAGAAATCAAAATGAGGGCTTCCGTCTTTCATTTTGTTCCGTTCGAATTTCGTCCACGCTTGCGTGGTTACGGAATTTAGAATCCCGACCCAAAAGTCGGGGTCTGGCGAGGTCTTAACTCCGGCGTTTCAGTCGGAGTGATGACTTCGTCTTTATTGAGAGTTTGATCCTAGCTCAGGATGAACGCTGGCGGCGTGGATAAGGCATGCAAGTCAAACGCTGGAAGCTGGACTCTGGAAACTAGAAACTGGAAAAGATACAATGCGTATATGAAAAATTTTCAAGATCTTGATGTTTATACTCGCGCGAGCAAACTATTTCCTGTGGTTTATAAAATAGTTCGTTCGTGGAAGATTGTAGACCAAAGAGAACTTGGGAGTCAGATCATAAGAGCGTCTAATTCAATTCATGCAAATATTGCGGAAGGATATGGTAAATCGTCCCAAGATTTCAAAAGGTATCTTGGTATGGCCATTGGGTCTTGTGATGAAGTTAGAAGTCACATCAAGGATTCATTCAATGTCGGATTGGTTGGGAAAGATGTTTACGAACATCTTATAAACGAATACGAGATTGTAGGCAAACAGTTAATGCGATTGAAACAGAATTGGAAGTAGTCTTTCTAGTAATCTAATATCTAGCGTCCAGCTTCTAGAGTGGCAGACGAGGTAGTAATAAGTAGGTAACGTACCCCCGAGTCAAGCATAGCTAGCCGAAAGGTTAGGTAATTCTTGATGGTCTCCGACCCGAAAGGTGTTGGAGTAAAGGAGCAATCTGCTTGGGGAACGGCCTGCTCGATATCAGCTAGTTGGTAGGGTAATGGCCTACCAAGGCAATGACGTCTAGGGGAGCTGAGAGGCTGACCCCCACCGATGGAACTGAGAGACGGTCCATACACCTACGGGTGGCCGCAGTCGAGAATCTTCCGCAATGGGCGAAAGCCTGACGGAGCGACGCCGCGTGCAGGATGAAGTGCTTCGGTATGTAAACTGCTTTTAGGGATGAAGAAGTTTATTGACATTAGTCCCTGAATAAGAGGTTGCTAAACTCGTGAACTGTTTGATTAAGCTCAAACATTCTCCGCCAAAGGCGGATCCGCCTCGGGCGGACAAAATTAGCATTAAAAACTCGTGCCCCGTACACAGCTCTGCTGTTGTACTGGGGTGTATATCGTGCGCGACTTTCTGCCGTAAGGCAGATCGAAACTTGGCCATATGCTGGAAAGCTGTTTAGAGCTGCGCCAAGCACCCTTGAAAAGGTGCTCGGTCCTTAACAGTCAATCAGCAGGGAAGATTTGCATTTTGAAAAATGGGCGGATTGGGGACATGGCGTACCGACAAACCCGTAGTATCGAGAGGACGCTCTCGGTTAGACGACTGTACGGCGGGACGTATGTGTCAGAGTTCTACCGATTCGTTTCATTAGGGAGGTTCGACTTTCTTCGTCGCTTGAACCTCCCGCCCATTTTTCAAAATGCAAGAACCCTCAGAGACTACACGCTAAGCTCCAGCCGTAATTTGAAAAATTACAACTGGATGAAGATATAGTCCGATCCCGGTGGTGACATCGGAAACGAGGTCAAAATGACCTTGTTTAACTAATAAGCTAACTAGCTAAAAAGCTAACAAGCTAAAAAGCTAACAAGCTAATTAAGGCCAGCAGCAGCGGTAATACGAGTGCCTCAAGCGTTATCCGGAATCATTGGGCGTAAAGGATGTGTAGGTGGTTGTGTTAGTCTTTTGTTAAATTCTTCGGCTTAACCGGGGGCATGCAAGGGAAACGGCACGACTAGAGGATGCGAGGGGTTTCTGGAACTCATAGTGTAGCGGTGAAATGCGTTGATATTATGGGGAACACCAAAAGCGAAGGCAAGAAACTGGAGCACTCCTGACACTGAAACATGAAAGCGTGGGTCGCGAATGGGATTAGATACCCCAGTAGTCCACGCCCTAAACGATCTTCTCTAGCTATTCGGAGTATCGACCCTCTGAGTGGCGTAGCTAACGCGTTAAGAGAAGCGCCTGGGTAGTACGACCGCAAGGTTAAAACTCAAAGGAATAGACGGGGACTTGCACAA
>Ga0076038_108_pt1 | contig 15594 bp, 16 predicted proteins | sample RifGroB1_FD_68135 | JGI IMG/M metagenome (GOLD analysis project Ga0076038, IMG submission 68135) | Parcubacteria bacterium GW2011_GWB1_44_7 | reverse complement strand
GGATACCCTGCTTGAAAGTCGTCCGAAAGTTTTATTTTTAGATGAGATTCACAGATTCAACAAAGCCCAGCAGGATTTTCTTTTACCGTTTGTGGAAACCGGCAAATTAACTTTAATCGGCGCCACCACCGAAAATCCGAGTTTTGAAATCATCTCGCCGCTTCTCTCCCGTTGTCGGGTTTTTGTTCTCCAAAGTTTATCGGAAAAAGAACTTAAGCGAATTATCGTTCGGACAAAAATAAAAATCTCAAAAGACGCTCTTGATTGGCTGGTCGCGCTTTCAAACGGCGACGCACGGATTGCCATTACCGCCATTGAAAACACCAATCGGCTTTACGGCAAAGTGACGGTGGAAAATTTAAAAAACACTTTTGAGCACACTTTCGTCCGTTTTGATAAAAAAGGGGAAGAGCATTACGACACCATCTCGGCTTTTATAAAAAGTATGCGTGCGAGCGATGCCGATGCGGCGATTTATTATTTGGCCCGAATGATTGAGGGTGGGGAAGACCCGAAATTTATCGCGCGACGAATGGTTGTGTTTGCCTCCGAGGATATTGGTTTGGTTCAACCGACGGCGTTGGTTGTCGCTAACGAAGTTTTTGAGGCGGTAGAAAAAATCGGTTTGCCGGAGTGCGCCATCAATTTGGCTCATGGGGTGGCCTACCTCGCTTTGGCTAAAAAAGACCGGTCGGCTTATGACGCTTTACGTGCCGCTCAAGCTGATGTTCAGACATTCGGTAATTTGCCAATCCCGCTAAAAATCCGCAACGCCCCGACCAAACTTATGAAAGAACTTGGTTACGGCAAGGATTACGAGAAGTACCCCGACCTCGGTAAGGGCGAGAGTTATTTGCCGGAGAAAATTAAGGGGAAAAAGTACTTAAGGAAAAAGGAATAAGTGCTGTTGTTTTTTATTACTCTATAGTATATGGTATTTTCAGAATCCAAACGATGAAAAATTATGATTACTGAGAACATTAGATGTTTGCGTGACCCGGACTGCTATAGACATCTTTGGCATGGTGGCCACATACAAGTGATTGGGCCAATTGATCCGCGAAAATTGTACCAAGCGCGCCAACGGAACCGTGATGCTGGGAGACGCGCATGGTGTCTCGTAAGGCGAATGGAAGATAAAAAGTCAGAGTGGGGACCAAAATTGACCTTGTCTCGTGCCCAACGTCTAACTTTTTTCCGGGAAATCCAAATCGAACTACTTGGGACGCATTTGCTTCCGATTGGAGGCGAAGCATAGATAGAATTTTATTCTAACGCAAAGGCTATTCAGTACATCTGATTAGTCTTTTTTGTTTCCTAAAAACTTGAGGATGAATTTAAGGGATTGACTTGGTCTGAACCAGTTAATCTTTTTATCTTGTTTGAACCAAGTCATTTGGCGTTTGGCGTAGCGCCAGATTTCAGTGGCGAGTTTTTCAATCATTTCTTTTTTGGAAATTTCATTGCGTAAATAGCGGGCGAGGTAGCGGTATTCCAAGCCCAATTCTTCCATTCGTTTCCAAGACAGACCTTGCCGATGTAATTTTTTTGCTTCCGCAATCATTCCCGCCCTAATTCGCGCAAGTAAGCGCAACCGGATTTTTTCTTTCAATTTTTCCGGTGGTAAAGTCAAACCAATTTTTACTACTTGGGAGTTGAGCTCCCAAGTAGCGACTTGTGGACACACGGTGTCCACAGATAGTGATTTGGCGATTTCAATTGCTCGAATCAGGCGGCGCGGATTGTGCCGTTCGGAAGAATTGTTTTCAATTTTTTTGGCCCAAGCCGGATTCCATTTTTTAAGTATTGTAAAAAGTTCTGGAGCGGTTTTGCCGGCAAGTCTTTTTCGGAGTGCCGTATTGGGTGGCACATTGGGAAAGGGAACTTTACCTAGCAAGGCATCAATATAAAATCCGGTGCCGCCGCAAATTATCGGGATTTTGCCGCGCGCCCAAATATCGGCAATCACTTTTTTTCCTAAGCGAACAAAATCCGCAGCGGAAAATCTTTTTTTCGGGTCAACGACATCCAAAAGGTGATGCGGCACACTCCGCATTTCTTTTTTTGTGATTTTTCCCGTGCCGATATTAAGCCATTTGTAAACTTGTCGTGAATCAGCGGAAATTATCTCCCCATTCAGTTTTTTCGCCAGTCGCACCGCCAGCGCGCTTTTCCCAACCGCTGTCGGCCCGACAATTACCAAAATTTTATTTTTCATCTGAAAAAATGCCGGGAGAGAGAATCGAACTCTCATGGATTGCTCCGCACGATTTTGAGTCGTGTGCGTCTACCAATTCCGCCATCCCGGCTTCTAGTTTAGTTTAAAAAAGTTTTCAACAAAAAGCAATTTGTTGCCTTTTTTGTTTGTGCTAGAATTTAAGGTATTAAAGCTAATGAAGCTGGCGAAGCTGAAAGCCAGTGAAGCTAATTTATATGCCCTCACAGTTTTTAAATAATTCAATTTTTTGGATTGAGGTGGATAAAATTCGCCCCAACCCTTTCCAACCGCGAAAAGACTTTGATGAAGCCCGCATCAAAGATTTGGCCGATTCAATCAGGATGTACGGCGTGCTTCAACCTTTAGTGGTAACGCGCCGCGAATCCTTGAAAGACGACGGTGGCTTGGCGGTTGATTACGAATTGATTTCCGGCGAGCGGCGTTTGCGAGCGGCTAAATTGGCCGATATCCGCGAAGTGCCGGCGATTATCCGCAATGACAGCGACGACGCCAGAACCAAACTGGAATTGGCGATTATTGAAAATCTTCAACGCGAGGATTTGAACGCCATTGACCGAGCGCGCGCTTTCAAGCGTTTGGCGGACGAGTTTGGTTTTAAACATCATCAAATTGGCGCCAAAATCGGCAAAAGCCGCGAATACGTTTCCAATTCCATGCGCATTTTGGTTTTACCGACGGAAATTCTTCAAGCGCTTAGTGAAGGGAAAATCAACGAAGGTCACACTCGGCCGCTCCTGATGCTGGTTGACCGACCGGAAGAGCAGTTAATTTTGTTTAAGGAAATTATTTACAAAAAAATGAACGTTCGCGACGCGGAAATGGTATCGCGGCGCATTGCTTACGATAGGGCGCGCAAGCAAGCGCGAATGATTGACCCGGATATTATTGCTTTGGAAGAAAAGTTGGCTGAATCGCTGGGCACTAGAGTTAAAATTCAGCGCGGCGAGCAGGGCGGAAAAATTTCCATTGATTTTTTTACCGACGACGATTTACGGATGATTTTGGCGCTGGTGGAAAGTAATAAAAGGAAACAGCCGACGGAAATGTTAAAGCGGTTTATTGAAAAACAAGAAGAGCTGTTGCCAGCCGTTACATCAACAATTGCGCCAACAATTGCGTTAGCCGAGACGGCGACTGTTGGCAATGAAATCGCCCCAGAAATTCCTCCGACGCCGCCGGAACCTCCCGAATCGCCCGATGACGACCTTTATTCCGTTCGGAATTTTACTGTTTAATTTTACTTTTTTCCAATAATATCTACCGCCTCGCGGATTTTTTTCTTGGCGAAATTGGTTTTTACGAAATTCAACCATTTGACATTAGGATGAGAATTTTCTTTTACCAGAATCTCTACAATGTCGCCATTTTTAAGTTTAGTGTCAAGCGAGACCAGTTTGCCGTTAATTTTGGCGCTGCTGGTATGATTGCCGATATCGGAATGAATGGCAAAAGCGAAATCAATCGGACCGGCATCAATCGGTAAATCTACAACATCGCCCTTAGGAGTAAAAACAAAAACCCGATATTGGAAAAAATCAGCCTGCATACTGTCAAAATATTCATCATCGCCGCTTTTCAAGAGTTCCGTTTGGGAATCAGCGATTTGTTTAATCCAATTTGGTACCTCTTTTTCTTCCGGAGTGCCGTTTGTCTTTTTGCCAATGAAAGGAATAAATTGCGCCAACCAAAATAGACCGAGAGTTTTTTTGCCCTCTTTAAACACCAGATGAGCGGCGGCGCCGTATTCGGCTTGGCGATGCATTTCTTCCGTTCGGATTTGGACTTCCACTATGCCGCCGTCGCCCGTAAAAATCGTAGTGTGAATGCCTTTATAATTATTGGGTTTGGGGAAAGCGATATAATCTTTAATTCGGCCGGGCAAAGGTCGCCAGTGGCCGTGAATGGCGCCAAGCGCTTTGTAACAATCATCAAGCGATGGAACGATAACTCGCAATGCCAAAATATCGTAAATATTTTCAATTTCCATATTCTTGCGCTGGAGCTTTCGCCACAAACTGAACAAACTTTTGACGCGAGTGTCGGTATGAATTTTAAGCAAACCGCTTTTCGCCAAAGTTTGTTTCATCGCTCGGCTGAATTTTTCCAACCGCGTCGCGCTCTCTTTTTCTTTTTGTTTTAACAAGCCTTTAACCATTTCGTATTCTTTCGGGAAAACATAAGGAAAAGCAAGACTTTCCAGTTCGCGATTAATTTTTCTCATTGATAACCGATAGGCGAGTGGAGCATAAATTTGCAAAGTTTCAAGGGCGATGCGTTCCTGTTTTTCCGGCCTGACATATTGCAATGTTCGCATATTGTGCAATCGGTCGGCCAGTTTGATAATTAGCACTCGCAAATCCTGAGACATTGCCACAAAAAGCTTGCGTAAGCTTTCAATGTGTCGTTCTACGCCGTGATAGCGCAGTTTTCCGAGTTTGGTAACGCCGTCTACTAAAAACAAAATCTCTTTGCCGAATTCTTTTTCCAAGTCCTCCGGTTTGATATTGGCGTCTTCCAAAGTATCGTGGAGCAAACCGGCAGCGATAGAAACCGGTCCCATACCTTGCTCGGCCAAAATTTTGGCGGTTTCAAAACAATGATTGAAATACGGCTCGCCGGAAAATCTTTTTTGCCCCTCATGAGCTTTTTCGGCGAATTGATACGCTTTTGTTACCAGCACTTTATCGCTGTCGGAAATCTCGCCGAGCAAAGAAATAAGTTGGTTTAGGTCGGCCATAAAATAGCTTCATTAGCTTATAGCTTCATTAGCTTTTAGTGTAATACAAATGAATAAAAAGAAAAGCCCCCGATTGGATAATCGGGGGAAGTGAGAATGCTGTTGCTACGATTACAAGCTCGAGTTAGTCAAAGTTTTCGTTGAAGGCCTTTATCACCGCTTCAATTTCGTCTGGGAACATGGCGATTGCCATCCGGTTGCTGGCTGGCACGCCAATCTTTTTATTGAAGTTGGCGATATCTACCACTCTACTTTCAAAGGCATATTGTCCAACTACATATATACCCCCGGTAGTTCTTTCCGGTGTGATGATTTCAAGTATTTTCGGACTGTCGCACCACACGGCAAAGTTGATCACAATTTTGTCAGTTTTTTCTTTTCGATTCAACTCTTTGATTTTATCCCAGCTGTTTTCGAAGATTATTTTTGAAGCTAAAACTCCGAGTTCTTCATTAACTTCTCGTTCGAGATTTGCTTTAACATCTTCGCCGTATTCAGCTTTTCCGTGGGCGGTCAGTTGATAAGCTCCCGGTCACGATTCAAAGTCGTTTTTCTCATCATTCCAAACGCCGCGTCTTGATAATAGGGCAACAAGGTGACTATTGACTGCAGTCATTATCAGTAAACCAGCCGATGTTTTCATCTCTTATCTCGCTTTCCGTTTTGTTTTTTTGTTTAGAAAACCAAGATGGTTTTCGTTCATCTACTCACAACCTTATATCATCTTTCCTAACCTGTCAACATACACCTAAAAACAGCGATCGCTTAAAGTTAGTGTATGGCAATTTATTTGCTGGTTTTGAAAACTCGTTTTAATTTTTTCGGTTCGGAGAGAATTTGGAGAGCGCGGGCAAGGATAATAGTGTAGACATCATCGGGCGCTTTGAGCGAGCGGAAGTCGCCGTCGCGAACGATGTAGGGGCCAAAGCGGCCGCGCGAGGCGGTGATTTCTTTGCCGATAGAATCTTTGCCGAGCAAGCGCGGCAGAGACAAAAATTTCAGCGCGTCAGCGAGCGTAATTTTACTAATGTCAAATCCTTTCGGTACCGATGCTCGTTTCGGATTTCGGATGTCGGATGTCGGATTTCGGATTTCGGATTTCCGATTTCTGGCATCTGACATCCGATGTCCAATCTGAACATACGGTCCAAATTTGCCCGACAAAAGTAATACTGGTAGACCGCTAGTTGGGTCAATACCAAGCGGTGTGTCTTCCAATTTTTTCATTTCCAAACCTTCCATTGTCAGCGAGCCGTCGCAATCAGGAAATTTTTTGCAGGAAAGAAAGCGACCATTTTTCCCGAGTTTAATTTCCATCGGCTCGGCGCATTTCGGACATTTAAATTTTTCATCGGCCTCGCCTAAATTGGTGGCTTTTTCCAATTTTTCCTTTTGTTTTACTTCTTGATGAAAAGGCTTATAAAAATTAGCCAAGGTTTTTTCATATTCTTTTTTTCCTTCGGCGATAGCGTCCAAACTGTCTTCCATTTCAGCGGTGAATGAATCACTGATGTAATTGGCGAAATGCTGTTCCAAAAACGAACTGACCACATCGCCGGTATCGGTTGGTTTTAACGAACGATTGATTTTTTCTGTATAACCGCGTTTTTCCAAAGTGTCAATAATTGAAGCGTAAGTGGACGGTCGGCCGATGCCGCGTTTTTCCAGTTCTTTAATAAGTCCGGCTTCGCTGTAGCGCGGCGGCGGTTCGGTTTGTTTTTCTTCGGAAATTATTTCTTTTAGTTTAAGGACTTCATTTTTGGCAACTTTTGGCAGTTCAGTATCTTCACCGGCGGCGGCCGGGTCAGCCAGCAGCCAACCCTTATATAAAGTGCGCGAGCCGTTGGCGATAAAAACGGGAATTGTTTGATTGGTGGCGCCGGCGGTAATGGCGGTGCGAAGCAGTCGCGCGTCTTTCATTTGCGAGGCGAGCGCGCGGTGGTAGATAAGTTCGTAAAGTTTTTTTTCATCGCCGCCATAACCGGCGGTGGCGCGTTCAAAATGCGTCGGGCGAATTGCCTCGTGAGCTTCTTGAGCGTTTTTTGATTTAGTCGCGTATTGGCGACCCTCGTGATGTTCGGCGCCGTAAGTATTTTTTACGGTTTGGGCGATGGCGGCTAGAGCAGTGACGGCTAAAGTCGTACTGTCGGTTCTCATGTAAGTGATGAGGCCGGCTTCGTAAAGTTTTTGCGCCGCGCGCATGGTTCGCGAGGGCGAGAAACCCAAACGGCTAGACGCGATTTGCTGAATGGTGGAGGTGGTAAATGGAGCGCGCGGCGCGCGGCGTGTTTCGGTTTCGGTTATATTGGTGACCGTCCACGCTGATTTTTTTGCGACGGCAAGAATACGTTCGGTTTCCGCTAAAGTTTTCGGTTCAATTGAACAGTTTGCTCGGAAAGAGCCGGTTTTCGCGTTAAAATCGGCAAAAATTCGCCAGAAAGTTTCCGGTTTGAACGCTTTAATTTCGCGTTCGCGTTCCATTAGAATTCTTAAAGCGGGCGATTGGACGCGGCCAGCCGACAAGCCATAACGCACTTTTTTCCAAATCAAACCTGACAAATCATAACCGACCAACCTGTCTAGAACGCGCCGCGCCTCCTGGGCGCGGCGCAAATTTTGGTCAATCGCCCGCGGATGCGCCAATGCTTCTTGTATCGCCTCTTTCGTTATTTCATGATAAACCACCCGTTTGAGTGGAATTTTTCGTTTTTCATTTTTCGTTTTTAGTTCGCTGAAATTATCTTTGATAATTTCAGCGATGTGCCAAGCAATAGCTTCGCCTTCGCGGTCGGGGTCGGTGGCGATAATAATTTCATCGGCTTTTTGGGCGGCGGCAGCGATTTCCGTCACCACTTTTTCTTTACCTTTAGCAATTTCATAGTGGGGGATAAAACCGCCCTCAATGTCTACGGCGTTTTTATTTGACTTTGGCAAATCTCTCACATGACCAATGGAAGCTCGCACTAAAAAATCTTTGCCAAGGTATTTTCCGATAGTTTTGGCTTTGGCCGGCGATTCTACAATCAGCAACTTCATGTTATTTAGTATTACACAGTTCTTGAAAGCTGCAAATTTAACTTGACAGAAAAGTATTTTTCTATATTATGAAAACAGGAAAGGAGAGTAACTTATGACAAACAATTCGCCCCTAACGAAAGGGCGAGTGGAAATGAACGTCAAGGCGGGATACGCTGAACAAAGGAACTGTTTAATTACGAGCGTGTCAATGGAAACGATAATTGAACCGGAAGAGATTAAATCGATTTTGAGCAAGTTGTCTATTATTTTCGACAGACAGATTACTCTTAAAAGAGGCAAGCCCAAGAGGGGCTGGAGAATCTCAACTTTGGTTGGTTATATCTATGACCACCAAGACGAATTTCCACTCCCCAGTTAAACCCCATTTAAATTTGCGTCGTCGGCGCATTGGCAAATGGGGTTTTTTGTTGGTATAATTTCGCTATGCCGCTTTTGTCTTTCTTAAAAAGAAAAAACGAACAGGGTTATTTGCTGTTTGATATTGGCAGTGGCAGTGTTGGTGGCGGGGTGGTGACATTTGGCGGCGGCAAACCGAAAATCGTTTACACTAATCGTGAGCAGTTTCGTTTTGAACGGGAAATCAATCAGAAAAAATTATTAATCAACATGATTCGAGCGCTGGAAAAATCAGCGAGCGATATTCAGAAAAATGGAATGTCGCATCTTACTTTTACAGCGCTCGGCAATCGGCAAATCAAAAATATTTTTTGTATTTTGTCGGCGCCGTGGTGTTTGTCGCGAACTAGAATTTTGAAAGTTAAAAAAGACGAGTCATTTATCATCACCCCAAATTTTCTGGAACGAATCGCTGAAACCGAGGAACTGGAATTTGATAAAGATGCGCCCAAAATTGGCGACGGTCTTTACGAAGGCAAAGCTAAATTAAACGCCATAGAGAAAAAAATAATCAAGATTCGACTCAATGGTTATGAATTGCGTTTGCCGATTTTTAAAAAAGCCGCCAACTTGGAACTTTCTTTGTTCATCAGCGTGACCACGGGAGAAATTAAAGAAGCGATTGAAAAAGCTGTCGCCAAAGTTTTTGGCCGTCATCAGCATTTTGAATTTAATTCTTTTGTTTTGACTTCTTTCACCGCCTTGCGCGATTCCTTTCCCGATAAACACGATTTCATTTTCATGGATGTCAGCGGCGAAGCGACTGAACTGGCTTTTGTCCGTCGCCAAGTTATTTTGGAAACAATGTCTTTTCCTTACGGTCGCAATACTTTAATTCGGCGTTTGGCGCAAATTTTGAAAACTGAACCGGCTTTGGCGGAATCGTCTTTGGTGCTTCATTTGAACAACAAAACCGAAGAGGCGCTTAAAATCGTTGGCGAAGAATGGTTAAAATTTTTGGATGCGGCAATTGCCGATTTTGCCAAAGACGATTTTGTGCCAGCCAAAGTGTTTCTGACTGTCGACCAAGATGTCAGGAAACATTTTGAAGAATTAATTAGTCGTCAAGTTATAAGTCAATTCAGTTTAGAGGGCGATAAATTGTCGGTTGTTTCTCTGGACGAAAATGTTTTGAAAAATTATTACCGAGCCGGCGGTTTAGCGGAAATTGACCCTTTTATTTTGATTGAAACATTGTTTCTGCGCCGCGTCGCCAAAAATTATTAGTCTTAATTTTTCTTGAGTTATCAACAATTGCGCGTTGGAGAATGAGTGGTAAAATAAGTCTATGCCAAAACAAATGCCTCAAGATGTGGTGCCGCCCGGACGCCGGTCAATTCGCCGGATTCCTTTAACATTCAGCCGTAAGATTACCGAAAAAGAAATTGACCCCGAACAGATTTTCAAAAAGCGCGGCAAAAGACGCGATTTGAAACTCGGCATCTGGTCAGCCGCTGTTATTGCGGTTTTAGTTTTGTTGGTAGCCGCCGCTTTTGTTTTTTCCGGCGCGACAGTAACGATTGAGCCGCGGCAAAAAATTGTTAGTGTGGATATTGAAGCGATAGCTAAAAATCCCGCTTTGGCTGGCGAACTGGCTTACGAGACTATTGCCGTTGGCGGCGCCAAAACCGTTTATCTTCAGGCAACCGGCGAATCAAAAGTGGAAAAAAAGGCTTCGGGTTCAATCGTCATTTATAATAATTACAGCAGCTCGCCCCAACGATTGATAAAAAATACCAGATTTGAAACGCCGACCGGTTTGATTTATCGGATTGAAAAATCAGTGGTGGTGCCGGGCACGCGGGTGGAAAACGGTAAAACAATTCCCGGCAGTCTAGAAGCAACAGTGTTCGCTGATTTACCCGGCCCTGATTACAATATCGGTCTGACCGATTGGACCGTGCCGGGTTTCAAAGGCACGCCGCGTTACGAAGGTTTTTACGCTCGTTCTAAAACGGCGATGACGGGCGGATTTGTCGGCAAAGTACCAACGGCTTCGGAAGATAAAATGAATGAGGCTTACGCAAGCGCTGAAACGGAACTAAAGCGAGAATCAGCGGAAAAAATCAACAGCCAAATGCCCGATACTTTTGTTTGGTATCCGTCGGCTTTATTATTTGAATCAGTGAGGCAAATGCCAACTGCGGCCGCCGGCTCAATGATTGCTCTTACTGTCAACGCCACCTCTACCGCCGCGGTTTTTTCCAAGTCAATTATTAGTCGTTATATTGCTGAACATTCTATGACCGATTACGACAAGGAACCGATATTGATTGATAAGCTCGATGATTTGATTTTCACACCGCGGTTTGACGCCAAAGCCAATGTTGGCGATTCATTGCCGTTTTCTTTGAAAGGTCAAACAAAATTAATTTGGCAATTTGATTCAACCAAACTTAAAAGTGATTTGGCCGGCAAAAGTAAAAAAGAAATTTCATCGGTTGTCGCCGCTTATCATGGCATCGTTCGAACCAGCGTCGTTATTCGGCCCTTTTGGAAAGGCCAATTTCCCAATAATTCAGAAAAAATCAAGATTAACGTTGTATTGACTTCAAATTAGTCATTTGCTACAATGTTTTTGTTCTTAAGTTTTAATGGAAAAATCAAAGGATAAAGAGGTCTACGCATTCGGAATAGTCACCGAGGCGTTGCCTAATGCGCTATTTAGGGTTGAGCTAGAAACGAGTAAAAAGACGATTATCGCTTATTTGGCCGGTAAGATGCGTCTACATCGCATCAGGGTTTTAGTTGGTGATAAAGTCAAGATTGTCGTTGATAATTACGGTGAAAAAGGACGAATTGTCCAACGGCTCTAGTCCCATCCTGGCGTTTTTTAGTTTTTAATTACACGCTTTTTTGTATGCGGGTTAAGGCGTCAGTTAAAAAAATATGCCCGAAGTGCAAAGTGGTTAGACGCCAAGGCCACCTTTATGTTATTTGCTCGGCTAATCCTCGCCATAAACAGCGTCAGGGTTAAAAAATTTAAAACTCAAATTGAGCTTTTAGTTTATTCCTATGCGCATTCTTGGTATCACATTGCCGGAAAATAAAAGAATGGAAATTGCTTTGACGGCGCTTTATGGCGTTGGACGAGCGCGAGCGCAACATATTTTGAAAAGCGCCGGCGTTGATTTTGGCAAAAAAGCTTCGGCGATCACCGAAACGGAAGAAAATACCATCAGAAAAATTATGGAAAAGTTTCAAATTGAAGGCGATTTAAAAAGAGCCATTGCCAGCAACATTAAGCGTTTGAAGGACATTAAATGTTATCGAGGCTCGCGTCATTTGAGAAGTTTGCCGGTTCGCGGCCAACGCACTAAGACCAATTCTCGCACTCGTCGCGGGAATGTTCGCAAGACGATGGGTACGGGGAGAAGAAGGGTAGAAAAAACTTAATCATATGGGGAAAAAACGAATTGTAAAAACTGAAGAAAAAACTGTTCCGACATCCGTTGGAACAGCAAAAGTTTCCACCGCTAAGAAAAAAATTGAGCGCGGTGTTTTACATATTCAATCAACTTATAACAATACGATGCTTATTTTAACCGACGAAACCGGCAATGCGGTATTTTCTTCTTCCAGCGGCGCGCTCGGTTTTAAAGGCGCCAAAAAAGGCACGCCGTTTGCCGCCGCCAAAGTCGGCGAAGTGATTGGTGAAAAAGCCAAAACCATCGGCGTTAAAGAAGTTTCGGTTGTTGTTAAAGGCGTCGGCGCCGGTCGGGAGTCGGCGATTCGCGGTTTTATTTCCAAGGGCATTGGTTTGATTAAAATAAAAGACATTACGCCGGTGCCGCATAATGGGCCAAGACCCCCTAAACCCAGGAGGGTTTAAGTTATCATGATTAGGAAACCAAGATATAAAATTGGTCGGAGATTAGGTTCAATCGTCTACGAAAAATGTCAGACGCCGAAATTTGCCTTGACCAAAGAGCGAAGCGTTGCTAAAAACCGCCGACCTCGCGGTAAGAGCGATTTCGGAGTTGTTCTTTTGGAAAAACAGCGCGCGCGATTGATGTATGGCGTACCCGAACGACAATTCAAACGTTATGTGCGGGAGATTATTAAAGAAGGCGGCGCCAATCAAGGCGAAATGCTTTACAAAAAGTTAGAATCACGAATTGACAATACCGCGTTTAGGTTGGGTTTGGCGCCAACGCGCGCCGCCGCCCGCCAAATGGTTTCCCACGGTCATGTTTTAGTAAATGGCGTTAAGATAACGATTCCTTCTCAAGAAATTGAAGAAGGCGACATAATTGGTATTCGTCTTGGCAGTTTAAATAAGAAGATTTTTGCTGAATTAGAAAATAAACTCAAAGAAGTTCAGGCGCCGAGTTGGCTGAAATTTGACGTGAATAAAAAGGAAGCTAAAGCCGTCGGTTTGCCTCGGTTGGACCAAGGGGCGCCGTTGCTCAATTGGAGCGGCATTTTGGATTTTTACAAACGTTAATTTATTAAGAATTTATCAGTTAATTTTATTATTATGGACCAGAGCATAGTTTTGCCTTCCAAACCGAGAATTGTTCGTGAAAAGGATAATCTTGGCGTTTATGAAATAGACGGCCTGTATCCGGGTTATGGCCACACGCTTGGCAATTCTTTGCGGCGGATAATTCTTTCTTCTTTGCCTGGGGCGGCTATCACTTCGGTTAAAATCGAAGGCGTATCTCACGAATTTTCCACTTTAGACGGGGTTAAAGAAGATGTGGTAACGATTATTCTTTTGCTCAAGAAAGTTCGGATGAAAATTACCGGCGAAAGCGCTCAATTTTTATCGCTTAAAGTCAAGGGTCCCAAAGTGGTGTCGGCGGCTGATATCAAAGCGCCGAGTCAAGTGGAAATCTTGAATCCCGAACAGCATTTGATGTCCATTACCGGCAAAAACGAGGTTAATTTGGAAATTACCGTTGAACAAGGTCTAGGTTACGTGCCGAAAGAAGCGTTTCAGAAAGAGCGAGTGGAAATTGGCGCAATTGCCGTTGATGCCGCTTTTACTCCAATTCGACGGGTCAATTACGAAGTGGAAAATATGCGGGTTGGCAATCGGACTGATTTTAACCGTTTGCGCGTTACCATTGAAACTGACGGTTCGTTAAAACCGGCTGAAGCCTTATCGCGTTCAATTGAAATAATGATTAATCAACTCAAGGCGGTGGTTGGCTTCAAGGAAGAAGAGCCGGCGCCGTCGGAAAAAATCAAAATGACTGAAGATAAACCGACGGAAGAAAAGAAAAGTAGAATAGTTTTGGACCCGGAATTGCTGAAAACAAGAATTGAATCACTACCTCTGTCTCAAAGAACCATTAATGCTTTGACTAATGGTAATATCCGCACTTTGGGCGGTTTAGCGCGCAAGAAGGAAGAAGACCTCTTGGACATTGACGGTTTAGGCAGCAAGGGCGTCCAGGAGATCAGAAAACTGCTGGCGAGCTACGGCATTTTATTGAAATAATTTTGATTTTTTAACTTTAAATTTTTTTATGAGACATCATCGGGTTAACAGAAAATTTGGACGCGAAAAAAATCAAAGAAACGCTTTGTTGATTTCTTTGGCAAGCAATTTAATTCAACGCGGTAAAATTAGGACCACCGAAGCTAAAGCCAAAGAAGTCAGACCCTTGGTGGAAAAATTGCTGTCTAAAGCGCGGCTCGGCACCTTGGCTTCTTTGCGTTTGGTGGCGGCGCGATTGCGCAGCGCGGAAACGGCAAAAATTTTAGCGGAAAAAATCGCGCCAAAGTTTAAAAATCGGCCCGGCGGTTATACCCGAATTATCAAATTACCGCGGCGGCGCGGCGATGCCAGCCCAATGGCAATAATTGAATTTGTTGAAGTTTTGAACTAATATGGCTAATTCCATGAAAAATGTGACGATTGACGCTACCGGCAGAACTTTGGGCCGAATTGCCAGTGAAGCGGCTTATATTTTAATGGGTAAAAATGAGCCGGATTACCAGCCGAATATCGCCGGTAAAACCATTGTTACTATTACAAATGCCAGTAAAATAAAGGTGACGGAAAAAAAACTTACGCAAAAAATGTATGAACGATATTCCGGATACCCGGGCGGTTTGAAATTTTTGTCGCTCAAAGAAGTGGTGGCGCGGAAAGGTTTTAGCGAAGCCCTGCGATTGGCGGTTTATGGCATGTTGCCGGCTAATAAATTGAGACCATTAAGAATGAAGCGACTTAAAATTTCCGAATAAATAAAATGGAAGAAAAAGGAATAAAAAATAAAATTTTGGCTGGTGGCAAGTATTTGGAAGCGGTTGGTAGACGCAAGACCTCAATTGCCCGAGTGCGTTTATTTGCCGGTAAAACGACAACAGTGAGCATTAATGAAAAGCCGTTAGCGAAATATTTTCCGACCAAAGAATTACAAGATATTGTCGTAGAGCCGCTTAAAGAACTAAAGCTCTCTGAACATTTCGGAATTTCGGTAAAAGTCAAAGGCGGCGGCGCGCATTCGCAAGCGGAAGCGATTCGTCACGGCTTAGCACGAACATTAGTGGCTTACGACATAACTTGGCGCAAATCACTCAAACATGCCGGTTTTTTGAAACGCGACCCGCGGGCCAAAGAACGCCGCAAGTTCGGTTTGAAGAAAGCAAGGAAGGCGCCGCAGTGGTCAAAACGATAAATTTTTTGCTATAATCGTCTTATGGACGAAAATTTAGATGACTCCGTGGTTGCCGAAGAGGCGGCAACGGAAACCATAAAAAAATTGCGAGAAAAATTGAAAGCGACGCAGAAAGAGCGCGCCGAATATCTTGATGGTTGGCAAAGAGCCAAAGCCGATTTAATCAACGCGCGCCAGCGTGACGAAGCGGACAAAAAAGAATTTATTAGATTCGCCAATGAGCGGTTGATTGACGGTTTAATTCCGGTCTTGGACAGTTTTGAATTGGCGTTTAATAATAAAGAGAGTTGGGAAAAGGCCGATAAAAATTGGCGCGCTGGCGTGGAGTTTATTTATCATCAACTTAAAAAAGCCCTGACCGATGCCGGTTTGGAAGAAATCAATCCCTTGGGCGAAAAGTTTAATTCCAATCGCGATGAAGCCGCTGAATATCTGCCGGTTGAGTCGGAAAGCGATGAACACAAAATTTTGGCGGTTCTTCAAAAAGGGTATTCGCTCTATGGCCGGCCAATGCGCCCGCCGAAAGTCAGAGTTGGAGAAATCCAAAA
>Ga0076038_114_pt1 | contig 15824 bp, 14 predicted proteins | sample RifGroB1_FD_68135 | JGI IMG/M metagenome (GOLD analysis project Ga0076038, IMG submission 68135) | Parcubacteria bacterium GW2011_GWB1_44_7 | reverse complement strand
AGAAGGAAAGTCGCTTCTGTTCCCCCCTTTTTCTGGCTATCAACCAATCTTCTGGATTTGCTGGACCAGCAACTGGCCAAAAGAAATCGGAGTTTCTTATTACCTCCTCGAGCATGGCCACCTTTATTTCCTCATCTGCATCCGGAAGCTCATAATATTCCCAATTATTCCCAATCAAGGGACGGGAATACCTTTTGTAAATGAGGAATTGGTTCAAAACCCATCCAGTAGGAACCTTCCGCGAAGCGTTGAATGAAGTCAAAAATATCATCCCTATTATACTCGTCGCCCTCTCCACCTAAAAGTGCCTGCTCCATACTTTCAAAACGCCCCGGCCAGTTTATTCCGAATGTTTTTAAACGCCCCGGCCAGTTTATTCCGAATGTTTTTGTATTCATTTTCTGATTCCCTTGTTTTACGAACAATCATTCAATCTCGCGGATTAGCTCACCACTCTCCGGCAGGTGACACCTCTTTTTTCTACCCACCACCCTACCACCAACCAACTTATCTTGTCAATCTCTTATTCATTTTGTCAATATACACTAACTTTATGCGATAGCATATACTTAGTGTATGGGGATTTTGGAAGAAAAAATTAAAAGAAAAACACGCGTTAAAAACCTGGAAAAAATCGTTCTCGGAACGATTGCGACAGCTGGCTTACTTGGTGTTGCCTTACTCGCGCCCAATGCTTTGCAAGCGCTCAAACTTTTCGGCTGGAAGCCGCATAAACGCTATCGCGAAGTTATAACCCGCTCTCGCGAGCGGCTCATTGAACACAACTTACTCACTCGCGATGAAAAAGGTTTTTTGAGATTGACACCCAAAGGAGAGACAAAACTCCGTGAATTAGAGCGTCGCGAATATAAACTTCCCCACCCCAAGCGTTGGGACAAAAAATGGCGCTTGCTTATCTTTGATATTCCGGAAAAAAGAAAATATTTGCGGGAAAAAATCCGTAATACCCTGCGAGCCATCGGCTTTAACCAACTCCAAAAAAGCGTCTGGGTTTATCCTTATGATTGCGAGGATTTAATTGCCTTACTCAAGGCTGATTTCAAAGTTGGCAAAGATCTTTTGTATCTCGTTGTTGACGAAATCGAAAACAGCAAAAAATTACTAAATCTCTTTAAATTGTCTAAATAAAACTCATACACTAACTTTAAGCGATAGCATTTAGTTAGTGTATTTAGCGAATATGACGGCAAACATGACTTAAAATGACTTAGAACAGAAAACGCAATTATTCGCAAAATTGCGCTTCAACAAATAAAGTGTATACTTTGAAAAGTTATGAAAATATACAATGATGTTCTTAAAAAAATCATGGCGGAGGGCGTAAATCGCAAAGGCCGCAACGGCTGGACGCGCGGTTTGTTCGCCATTCAAATGCGTTTCAATCTGGAAAAGGGATTCCCGGCTGTCACTACTAAGCAATTAGCTTTCAGTTTGGTAAAAAGCGAATTGCTTTGGTTTTTAGAGGGCGGCAAAAACGGCCGTTTAAACGATAATCGCTTAAAGGAAATCGCCGGCAAGGAAAAAACAATTTGGACCGATAACGCTGAAGCGCCGTATTGGAAACCCAAAGCAAAATTTTCCGGCGACCTCGGCCGAATTTATGGCGCCCAGTGGCGCAGTTGGCAAAAACCAAAAGGCGGCGCCGTTGATCAAATCGCCGACTTAATCAAAAAGCTGCGCGCCGACCCCTACGACCGCCGCTTGGTAGTAACCGCTTGGAATCCGGGCGAATTAGATGAAATGGCATTACCGCCCTGTCATATGATTTTTCAATTTTTCGCCGCCAAAGGCAAACTGTCGCTTCATATGACTCAACGGAGTTGCGATATGTTTCTCGGCGTCCCGTTCAATATCGCTTCTTACGCCCTTTTGCTTTCAATGGTGGCGCAAGTGGTGGGAATGAAACCGAATGAGTGCGTCTTGACTCTTAATGATGCTCACATTTACCGCGCTCACTTTAAGGCGGTGAAAGAACAACTCTCACGCAAACCCTTGCGTTTGCCAAAACTCTGGCTTAATCCAAACATTAAAGAATTGGCTCAATTCACGATGGAGGATATCAAGCTGGAAAATTATCAGCATCATCCGCCCATCAAGGCTAAAATGATTGTGTGAAAACCAAAGCTCGGCGGGCAAACCCGCTAGAGCTTTTTATTTTATGAACAAACCGGCAATCAATATCATCGCCGCTGTCGGCAAAAATAATGTCATCGGCCTGAAAAATTCTTTGCCTTGGAATTTACCAGCAGATTTGAAATATTTCGCCCAAACCACCAAAGGCAAAACGGTTTTAATGGGTGAAAACACTTTTATCTCCATCTTAGAAAAAATCGGCAAGCCCTTGCCCGGCCGACGAAACATTGTCTTGACAGACAAAAAGAATAAAAAATTTTCCGGCGCGGAAACGATAAATAGCATAGAGGAAGCGATGAAAATAATTGGTGATGAAGAAATTTTTGTCATCGGCGGCGCCAGCGTCTATCGGCAAATGTTGCCGCTGGCGAATAGGTTATATATTACCGAAGTGGATTATAACGGTTCCGGTGATGCTTTTTTCCCAACTATTGCCCAAAATAAATGGACTTTGGAAAAAGAAGAACCTCACATGAAAAACGATAAAAACAATTATAATTACAATTTCAAAATTTACTGCCGTTTTATCTAAATAAACATCCATACACCTAAAAACAGCGATCGCTGTTGGTTAGTGTATCTCGATATTTTAGAATATTAGAACTGGGCAATCAATTTATCAATTTGTTTGTATAAATCGGCAAGTGAACCGTTGTTATCTAATTTAGATTTAGCTTTTTTCATTAACACGGGAACAGCCAGTTCAGTTTCATATTGGTGGTCTTTGAGGAACTGCTTATAGGTTTTTTTAGCGTCACCCGAGTTTTCAGCGCGCTTCACTAAACGCTCATAACGAATTTCCGGTTTGGCGTCAATCGCCACCAGCGTAAAACCCGGCGCCCGTTCCAAAAATTTTATATCTGCCAAACGCCGGACGCCGTCTACTACCACAGTGCGGCTTTTTAATTTAACCGCATCGGTAGCGACAGCTTTCGCCAAAATATCTTCGCCGAATTTTTGCCGCAAAATCGTGGAGAGACCTTGCATATTTTCCCGGCTATTCGGCAAATTAATCCGTTCCAAAATATCCCGCAAAATTGAAGAAAACCGGCAACCGAGCGCGCCGTATTTTTTCTCCAGATATTTTTTGCTTGCGTCTTTGCCGCTGGCAATCGGCCCGACTAATCCTAAAATTATTTTCGCCATATTACATAGGGTAAAGTCTAAATAATGAACCTGCGAGGGTAAAGTCTAAATAATGAACCTGCGAATGCTAGTATTCTAGCATGAACCGGAGAAAGAAAAAATGTCCCAGTTGTTTGAAAAATAAGTTTTGGAAAACCGCCGATGGCCGATTGAAATGTCGTCATTGCCGGAAAACTTTCAAACCAAAAAACAACCCCGTTAACCTCAAGGAAAAACTTTTGAGACAAGTAATATCCGAATTTGTTTTGGCTCATTCCACTAACATGATCCTAGAGAGAATAAAAATCACCAAACACAAACTTCTGAAAACTCTGCGTTTCCTCCGCATCTCCATGACCAAAGATGTGCCCCCGATCTTTGAAGGGACAGTGGAAGTGGACGAGACTTACGTCGGTGGCCAGTGGAGGAATAAACGGCTTGGAATAAAGAGAATATCAGTGGAATCAAAACGGGGTCGGGGCACGACCAAGCAACCGGTCTTTGGCATCTTGTGTCGGAACGGCAAGGTGTTCGCCGAGCTGATTGACAATGTTGAAGCTGAGGACTTGCAACCAATCATTGAGAAGAAAGTTAAAAGAGGTTCTGTGGTTTGCTCGGACACTTGGCGCGGTTACACCGGCATTGCCGCCAAAGGTTATGTTCACCGCATGGTGGAACATGGGAAGAATGAGTACTCCGACCAGAAAGGAAATCACATCAACGGGCTGGAAGGATTCTGGGGTTACCTCAAAAGAAAACTCTCGGCCAAAGGCGGGATTCGGAGAAAAATGCTACACTTGTATCTGGGCGAATACGTTTGGCGATACAATCATCGAAATCAAAAGTTTAAACAGCAAGAAAGGTCTTTATTAGCAACATTATTTAAGCATTCGTAGTTATCAACAGGTTCGAAAGTTGAACTTTACCCTTACATATCCGAATAGGTTTGCGTCTTTTTGTTAAGCTGTTCAAATTTGACGCCGGCTTCTTTAAAAATTTCCTTGCTTCTTTTGCCGGAGTGATAATCATTTTCCGCCACTACTCTTTTTATGCCGGCATTGATAATAATTTTGGCGCAAGCATAGCAGGGGCACATTTGACAATATAAAACCGCTCCGGCGGTACTGACACCGGCCCTGGCTGCTTGAACAATGGCGTTTTGTTCGGCATGAGTGGTCCGAATACAATGGCGAGATTGCGTGCCATCGTCATTGATAACGGTATGCATTTCATGTCCAACCTCGTCACAATGTTTGCACCTGGCCGGTGCCCCGACATAACCGGTGGAAATTATCCTTTTTTCCCTAACAATTACGCATCCCGAGCGGCCGCGGTTGCAAGTCGCTCGAGTGCCGACAGAACGCATGATGCCAAAAAAATATTCATCCCACGATGGCCGCTTTGATTTTGTTTTTTTCATTAAACAAAAGTTTAGACGAAAAAAGGGATTTAATCAATATTTCGGCACGCCGAGATTTTCGGTTTCCATTTCAATATCGCCGAAATTTTTATCTTGAGTCACAGCAATTACTCCCTGCTTTACCAATTCCAGCATCGCCAGAAAACCGACAATGATATTGACTTTTTTCTCGCCACTGATTTTGGCAAATTCGCGAAAACTCATTTTCAGACAAGCATTCACCCGCCCAGTCAGATTTTCTATCATTTCTTCCAAACTAATAACTTTCTCCACCACGGCCCGCGCTAAGATTTCCGACTTGGGTAAATTTTTCAAAATTTCTCCGATAAGTGTGGCGGCAAAAACAACGGTAAAACGACTGTCCGGAGAAAAAACCGGCGAACGCTCCGGCGGCTGCGGCAAAAAAATTGGCTGTTTGCCGAACAAGACAGAAACTTGACGACTAAGCTGACGCATCCGCTGGTAAATTTTAAGCCGCTGTTTCAATTCTTCCACGTCACCTTCCTCTTCATCAGTCAAATCTAGCGCCGGTAAAAGTGATTTTGATTTAATCAAAACCAAAGTGGAAGCGATTAAAATAAAATTGGCGCTTTCCGCCACTGGAAATTTTTCCGAGTTTTTGACATAAGCAATAAAATCATCGGCCACCTGGGCCAAGGTTATTTCATTGATTAAAAGTTTTCGCCTTTCAATTAAATTCAACAATAATTCCAGCGGCCCTTCAAAAACCGAGGTTTTTACTTTGTATATTTCTGTTTCCATTGCCAAATCTTAATGTCTTCTCAATCAGGATACCTGTGGATAAAATTATAGACAATAAGGAGTATAATATCATAGTTAAGTTGTCGTTTAAAACAACGGCTTTTTGTCTTTAGTTTTTGTTCTAATGGCACGCGATATTTCTTCAAAAAAATCTTCCCTAAAAAAACGACCGTTGGCCGTTACTCAAGCCGACGGCAAACCGTTCATTTTTTACCAATTATTGGCCGAAAAAGAATCCTGGCTTTGTTTCGCCGGCAGCCGCGACGGCATTGATTTTGGCAATGTCTGCGAGAAAGCGGTTTTGACAAATTTCAAAAAAATGCCGCTGGAAGCGAAAAATTATAATAATTTCAAAATTTCTAAAAAGCGCGGCGGGTGGTTCTTAACTTATGTGGAACAAACTAACAAAGGTTTAATTACTCACGCCGCCGAATCCACCGATTTAAAGAGGTGGAAAGAAATTGAAACAGACAAAATTCCCGATTCGGGTTTCTTGGTGCCAAATTTATCGGCCCGAGGCCGACCAGTTTCGGGTTGGAAAAGCAAGTACGCTTTATATTACAGCGACAAGCAAGGACTTCAGGTCGCTTATTCCAAAAACTTTAAAACTTGGGAAATTAGCAAAACTGTCGCTTTGCCGCCGCGTAACGGTTTTTTTGATAGCGGACCATTATCTGTTTTGGCGGTGGAAAAAGAAACCGATGGTATTTACTTAATTTATGACGCCTCTTTTGCCAAAGATGAAAATTATCAACTTCAGATTGGTTTGGCGGTTTTTTCCTTAAATGACCCGGAGCAAGTAATTTGGCGCAGCGAATGGCCATTGTTTGAACAAAATTTTACGGATGGCGCCAAGAAAAAACCGGTGGCGCTGGGTGGCGCTTTTCTTAAAGACCAAATCGCTCTTTACTGGTGGTTTGGCGGCAAGGATTTACTGACTGTCGCCCTACCTCGTTTCTCCGTATTTGGAAAAACAACGGGCACAAAGGGCGGTTTAGCTAGAAAAGTTGAAAATCCGATTATCTCGCCAAATGGTAAAAATTACTGGGAAAGCGAAGCGACTTTCAATCCAGCGGCGCTTTACGAAAATGGTAAAGTTCACTTGCTCTATCGCGCTGTCGGTCGCGATAGTATTTCTTCCGTCGGTCATACCGCTTCCAATGACGGCGTAAATTTTCTAGAGCGTGAATTTGAACCGGCCTATTGGCCAAGAGAAAAATTTGAAGGTGTTCACATGGACAATCGACCGATTGTCAATCGACCGTTTCTCGCTTACGCGTCGGGTGGTGGCGGTAACGGCGGTTGCGAGGACCCGCGTTTAACTTTAATTGACGACACTGTTTATATGATTTATACGGCTTTTGACGGCTGGGGTTCACTGCGTTTAGCTTTGTCTTCAATTAAATTGGCGGATTTCAAAAACCAACGCTGGCATTGGAAGAAACCGATTTTAATTTCGCCGCCCGGCCAAATCCATAAGAATTGGGTGTTGTTTCCGGAAAAAATCAACGGAAAATTTGCTTTGCTCAACAGCGTTTCGCCAACAATTTCTATCAGCTATCTTGATGATTTAAATTTCAAAAACGGAAAATTTGTTGATAGTCGCTTTAGCGGCGCGAGCGACCGGACGCACGCTTGGGACAATTCAATCCGCGGCGCCGGACCGCCGCCAATTAAAACTCCTTACGGCTGGCTTCTGCTTTATCACGCCATGGACCGACACGACCCTAACCGCTATAAAATCGGGGCTATGATTTTAGATAAAAAAGACCCAACCAAAGTTCTTTATCGCTCCCGCCGACCGATTTTAGAACCGGATATGTCCTATGAAAATGAAGGTTTCAAAGCTGGAGTGGTTTATTCCTGCGGCGCAGTTGTAAAAGATAATGAATTGTTTGTTTATTATGGCGGGGCCGACAAAGTATCCTGCGTCGCTTCGGCATCATTTGATAAATTTTTGGACGATTTAAAAAAAGACGCGGAAATTAAAATGATAATGCGAACGGTAAAAATTTAATAAAAAATTCATGGAAACTAAACGTTTGAATGATGCCGTCTTAATGTATGTCAAACCGGCAATTGGTAAAATCAATTCAAAAGATGAGTTGTTAATGGCATTAACGGTTGACAAACAAACTTTTAATACTGGAACAAAAAGGGGCTTGGTACGAATAATTACCAAAAGGGTCGGCAACGAAAATGTCGCCGGTTATATTGACCAAAGCGAGTTGTGGCAAGTTGAAAGCCGAGATGGTTTGAATTGGCACAAAATTTCAGTCCTAAAAATAATCGGCATTGAAAAACAAATTGTCGAACTTGGCAAAGAATGCGACGGTAAATTTCTCGGGCTTGAAGATCCAGATATTTACACCGACGAAAAAGGAATAAAACATATTTATTTCACCATCGCATTTATGTTGGACAAAAAGCGCGGATATCGCGTTTATTTGGGACACGCAAAGGGTTCGTCTCTTGATTCTCTGAACACCGCGGCACCAGTTATGAAACCACTTGAAGGAAAAAATCGGGGATATAAAGAAGTGGTAATTTCGCCCATTATCACTAACGGATATAGGATAAATCTGACGGAATCAAACAATAAAGATTACTCTGTCATCGCTTCGGCTAAAGCAAAAAATTTTAGTTCGCTATGGCAACCAATTGGTATTCCATTTCATCCCAAAAAAGACGGTAAAGAATGGTGCGCCGAGCATGCTTCGCCCTGCACGATATTTTCTCCTGATTTCATAAAACATGGCGACCTTCTTGTTGGTATTATGAATGGCCGAGAAAAGAGCGAAATAACTAAAGATAAGAAAATATACAAAAAATTCCGACCAGGATTATTTGTGTTTAATCCGACTACCGGAGAAATTCCTTGGGTTGCGCCTGAACCGCTTTTTGAGGACCCCGACGCTGTAACGATAACTTTTGCCAGTGACTTTGTTGAATTAAATAACGATGAAGGTTTGCTTTATGCTCATGTTAATGATTCTTTTGTCAGAGCATACAAGATAGATAAAAATGCTTTAATAGCAAGATTGCCAAAATAAAAATGTTTATTGTTCGTCGCTCCAAACACAACCCAATCGTCGCGCCCGACAGCGCTCATCCTTGGGAAGCATCCGGGACTTTCAACTGCTCGGCAATTAAGGACGGCAAAAAAACATTGGCGGTTTATCGCGCTTTATCCGCCAATCACCAAATTCCCAACTTCCCGGAAAAACTTTCGGTCATTGGCATGGCCGAAAGCGCCGACGGTTTTCATTTTGAAAACCGTCGGCCGCTAATTACGCCCGAAGCGCCCTGGGAACGATTTGGTTGCGAAGACCCGCGCCTTACCAAATTCGGCAACACTTATTACATTTTTTATACTGCCCTATCAGAATTTCCTTTCCGTTCGGAAAGCATTAAATCGGCAGTAGTGAAAACTAAGGATTTTAAAACTTTGGAACGCCACCTAGTTACCCCTTTTAACGCCAAAGGTATGGCTTTGTTTCCTGAAAAAATCAACGGAAAATTTGCGGTGGTTTTTTCCATTAATACCGACCGACCGCCGGCAAAAATCGCTTTTGCTTTTTTTGATAAAGAAACCGACATTTGGTCGGCCGAATACTGGAATACTTGGCTCAAAAACTTAAACGAACACGCCATTGACCCGCGCCGTTCGCCGACCGACCACGTGGAAGTCGGCGCCCCGCCAATCAAAACCAAAGCCGGCTGGCTGTTGATTTACGCTCACATCCAAAATTATTTCGGCGGCGAAGCGTTGTTTGGAGTGGAAGCTTTGCTTTTGGATTTAGAAAACCCTTGCCGGATTATTGGCCGAACCAAAGGGCCATTTTTAGTACCGCAAGAAAAATACGAAACCGATGGCTATGTTAAAAATATTGTTTTTCCGTCGGGCGCGATTTTGGACGGCGAAACGCTCAAAATTTTTTACGGCGCCGCTGACACGGTCTCGGCCATAGCCGAAGTCAAACTGGAAAACTTATTGGCAGCGCTAAAACCGGACCATGATGTTGTCAATCGAGTGGGCGATAAACCAATTCTGGAACCGCGAAAAAATTTGCCTTGGGAAGCCAGAGCGGTTTTCAATCCGGCGGCTATTGATTTGGGTGATAAAGTTCATTTACTTTACCGCGCTCAATCAAATGACGATACTTCTGTTTTCGGTTACGCCGCCAGCCGAGATGGCGAGAAAATTGACGAATATTCCGTTGAACCAATTTATGTTCCGCGCGAGCCGTTTGAAATGAAAAAACAACCGGGTAATTCCGGTTGTGAAGACCCGCGCCTGACTTTAATTAACGACACTATTTATATGCTCTATACGGCCTTTGACGGCGTCAATTTGCCGCGCGTTGCCGCCACTGCCATTTCGGTCAAAAATTTCCTAGCGAAAAATTGGCAATGGAATAAATCAGTCATAATCAGTCCTTTCGGCGTTGATGACAAAGATGCTTTTCTATTCCCCAAAAAAATCGGGAAAAATTATTTAGTTTTCCATCGTGTTGGTTTGGACATTTGTATTGACCCGATTCCCTCACTTAATTTCACCTCAGAATGTATTAAGACCATTACCCCCATTGTTTCACCGCGCAAATTTATGTGGGACAGCGAACGAATCGGTATCAATGCTCCCGCAATTGAAAGTAAAATCGGTTGGATTGTTTTGTATCACGGTATTTCCAAAAATCACCACACTTATCGCGTCGGCGCGATTCTTTTGGACAAAAAAGACCCCACCAAAGTTTTGGCGCGAACGACCGCGCCAATTTTTGAACCCGAAATGACTTATGAAAAAGAAGGCTTGGTACCCAATGTCGTTTTTCCTTGCGGCACGATCGTTCGCGCTGGCGTAGTTTTCATCTACTACGGCGCCGCCGACAAAGTCATCGGCCTCGCCAAAATCAAACTGACCGATTTAGAAAAAATGTTTGAGTAATTTTTAAAATTATTACCGATTCGGTAAATAAAATTAACTGCTCTAATTCCCGCGATAGCAAAAGTTAGAGCAAAAAAGATTCTGGATTCTGGATTACAAACTTTCTGGTTCAGGGGCGATAGGTTTGGCTTTCCAGATTTTGTGATGAAGTGTCAGCCAAACTTCTTTGATTTCCTGATTTTTGAGAAGGATTAAAATAACTATGCCAACCGCGATGCCAATGAGACCGGCGAAGAAACCTTGAAAGAAAATTCCAGGTAAAGTTTCAAGATTAAAAATCTTATCAAAAACATTGAGCGCCCGGTAAGAGATAAAACCCATAATAACTGAAGTGGAAAAAACTTCAAAAAAGGTCCGACTGACGATTGGCGAGAAAGTCGGAAAACGACGCGCGAAATAAAACCAATAAATCGCCACATTAACGATTTGGGCCGCTGAAAAACCCAATGGCAACATCAACACTTCAGCGCCAGCCACATTATCTACTCGCAACAAACTTTCCACGAAATAGTGGAAAAATTCCCAGCGTTTGAAGAGCCAGAGAAAACCAAAAGCGAAAATCACAATCAGCGCCGCCGACAGTAAATTAATAATCAGCGGTTTTTTGGTATTGCCGCCAGCGTAATAACCGCGGACGAAAAGTAAAATCAGCGATTGGGCAAGAATCGAAACAGCAAATAACGCTAAAGCGGCGGCCGTCAAGCGGGTGTCGGACCAATCAAAGTTTCCCGAACCCAAAACTGTCCGAACGATTTGGGCGCGCAAAACGATAAAAAGCGCAATCACCGGTAACGACCAGAAAATAATATGGCGGGCGGCAGTAGTCATTTCTTTGAGAAATTTTTCCTTTTCGCCGGCGCCGAACAGCCGGCTGATAGTCGGGAAAAGTGCCACCGTGTAACTCGCGCCCACAATCGCCAACGGCACCGATTGCAAATTCCAAGAAAAATTAAAAACTGAAACCGAACCGGCCGCCAGATAAGCGGCGAAAGCCATTAGCGCCAACGAAGCAATCTGGCTAGCCGAGAGCGCCAAAGTTCGGGAAAAAGATACGACCACCACTTGTTTGATAATTTGAAAATTAAAGGGCAAACGAAAACGCGGCAACAGCTTGCCAACGGAAATCACTTGAACAACTAAGTGAGATAGCGCGCCCAACACTACACCCAACGCCAAACCAACCAAACCAAACAACGGGTAAAAAACAACGAAACCGAAAATTATGCCGGCATTGTAAAGAATTGGACTAATAGCGTAAGAAAAGAAACGATGCTTGGCTTGAGTGGCCGAAGCCAAAAGGTTGGAAAAACCGAGCAAAATCGGCGAGAACAACAGCCAACGGGTCATCGCAACAAGCTCGGCGCCGTAAGCGCCGGCGATAAGTTTGGGAAAAATCAAAGCCAGCAAAGCGGGCGTCAAGAAAAAAGCGACAGCGCTGACAACAAACATCAAAACCGAAAAGAAAGAAAAAATCGCATCCAAAAATTCCCGAGTTTCGGTGTCGCTTTTTCGCAATCGTTCAATAATAAACGGCACTAGAATAGAAACGGAAACAATGGAAGCAATCGCGACAAAAATTAAATCGGGAATTCTAAAAGCGGCATAATAGGCATCCAGCGCCGCCGAAGCGCCAAAAGCGCCGGCCAACATTCGGTCGCGAATCAAACCGAGCAATTGAGAAAGAAAAGTGAAAAAAGCCAAAAGATAAGCGGCTTCATGAAGTCCGCTTATCTCTTTGCTAAGTAAACCAAAAAACTTTTTGACCATTAATTTTATTCTTCCGGCGTCGGTTCAGCGATCGGCGGTTTAGCGCGGTTTTCCGGCTTATCGTCGACCGGCGGTTTGGCATTGGTAAATGGCGCCCGACCAGCTTTTAGGTTTTTCAAAATTAAGTCAATTTCTTGATTGTCCGGATTGGTTTTCTGGATTTCCGCAAATTGTTTAACGGCTTCATTATTTTTGCCAATTTGGTAATAACTCAAACCAAGAAAATAGCGGGCATTAGCGTAATCAGGCAATAATACAACAGCTCGCTCTAAGGCTTCAGCGGCTTTTTTATAACCCTTATTATTGTAATTAAGCAAACCGAGCTGGAAGAAAATCGTCGGGTCATTGGGAGCAATTTGAGAAATTTTCTCCACCGATTTAATCGCTTCGTCCAAATTACCTTCATTGGCGTCAATTTGGGCTAACAAAAAAATTGCTTCGGTATAATCGGGTTTAAGTTGAAGAGCTTGGCCAATGGACAGTCGAGCTTTTTTGCTATCGTTATTCGCCAAATCAAGCCGGGACAAGGTTAAGTAAAGCAATGGGCTTTGTGGATTCAATTCCTGAGCTTTTTTATAATTACTTAAAGCATTTTCATAAGCGTTGGCAATTTTAAACGGCACCACGGTGGCGTAAACCCGACCGGCTTCCAACCAATTCTGGTAATCATTATCGTTGAGTTTAATCGCTCTTTGAGCGTAATTAATCGCTTCACCAAAATTTGATTGAAATTCGGTCCGAACGGCGTCGGTTTTCAAATCATCGGCGTTGCGAGAAAACAAATTGTTAATTTTCACCAGATAAAGTTCAGCGAGAAAACGATTGTGAACATCTATTTCGCTCAAACTTTTGGCTTTTTTAAGTCCGGCTTCAGTGGCGGCAATATCACCTTCAACATTAAAAGCAATTAACGCTTTTTGAAAGTTGGTGAAAGCGACAAACTTTCGCGCCAATGTAATGCCGGTTGTTAATGAGATAATCAATAGAATCACCAAAACCAAAGTGCTGAAAAAACTTTTCTTGGGCTGATTGGAAAAAGTAAAATCAAACGCCCGGCCTTTGAAATTCTTGTCTTGGTAAAGTGAAGCTAAAAATAAACCGGCGAAAAAGAAAGTTAAAGTTAAAATAACCGGACTAGGAACATAAAAGACGCTAAACACCCAGAGGTAAGTCGCGGTCGCGAAAGAAGAAACGGTAAGATAACGATTAAACCGGTCGCCGTTGGTAAAGAAAATCGCCCGGAAACCGGCATACAGAAAAAGTCCAAGAAAAACTAACCAGGAAAGCAAACCGAGAGCGCCCGTAGTAACCGTCATTGACGGAATCAAACCGATACCGAAATTAAAATCGGTGTTCCAAAAAATCGTGTCATTGATTGATAACGGTTTGTATTTCAGCCATTCGTAAGAAAAACTATTTTGGCCAACGCCAAAAACCGGATTAGCGGCCAAACTTTTCAAGGAAACATCAAAAGTCGCTTGCCAAGACGGTCGCACTTCAAACTGAGTGATGTTTAAGGTGTTGGCAATTTTGGAACCCAATAATTTGCTTTGAGTAAAATTATCAACAATAAAAATCAGGGCAATTACCAACACCAACAGCGCCGCGTAAGAAACTTTACGTTTGTTAACCGGCACTGACGTGAGATTTTCGGCCGGTTGGCTATTTTGATTAACGGTGGTTTGTCTGATTGCCCAAAGATAAACGAACAAAATAAGAGCGAATGAAGCTATCGCCCACCAAACAACGGAAAAATTCACCACTACTAACATCGTCAAAGCAATAGCCAAAACGACAAAAAGGCAAATTCTGAAAAATTTGCTCAAGGCTAAAAGTTCCGTCGTAACCAAAGACAGCAACGCCACCGCGCCGAAAATAATGCCCAAATCGTTAAAACGACCAATTAAACTAGCGATATTGCCGGAAAAAATTCCGTTGAAAGTCAACCAAGCGGGGAAAAACAGACGAATGAGCTGAAAAACAAAAATAATCAGCGAGGCAACAAGAAAAGCGGCATAGCTTAGGAAAATTTTATCTCGCGATTGAAACAGCGCCGCCGTAACAATTAATAACATTACCATGACAAAGATGGAAACGAGAGTTGCCACCTCAAAACCTTGTCCAAACATAGACCAAGTGACATTGCCGGAAAAAATCGCCGCTAAGAAATTCGCTAAAACCAGAAAAACCGCGCTGGCCATAAAAATTTTCTCCGGCAATTGAATTACTCCTTCTTTTAAACGAGCGAGAATAAAACAAACGAAAGCCAGTAATACCGCCACGGCAATCAGTAAAACTTTGCCAAATTGAAAAGGAAAACTAGCGCTAGGAATAAAGAAAAACGGCGCTAAAAACATACCGATTAAGACCGAGACAAAACCAACTTTTTCAAAGAACGGCACATTGCCAAACGGCACCACTGACTTCACTTTGATTTTTTCCGCTTCTTCCATAAATTTAAATAAAAACTATTAAACTTGAGTAAAGTATAGCTAATATTAAAAAATTGGCAAAATTTGCGCCTAGAGGGAATCGGACCCCCGACAGCCGTGTATAAGACGGCGGCTTTACCACTAAGCTATAGGCGCGTTGATATCATACTAATTTTTGGCTAATTACGACCAATTTTAACTCTCATTAGCTGATAAATTTCATTGAGATGCTTCTCTCTTTTTAGCCGCATGGTGTTTCGGAAATTTTCTATCCGGCGAGGATTTAAATCACGAAGTTCCCTTATCCTACTAGCTGACAAAGGATATTTTTCTAACCAGCCACTCAAAGTACCCTTGCCTATTCCGAGTTTGTCTTTTATTTGGCTATAACTCCAACCCTTTAATCGGAGCTGGACTGCTTGATCATGTTCTTTTTCGCGTCGCTTTGCCATATGAACGTCTGAAATATAATTGGCATAGAGATTATGTCATGGTTCAATATCTTATTTATCCACAGAAGAAACCAATTTGTTTGATTGCGCGAAAGATGATAAAGTGTGCCTAATGAAATTAGGTATTGTCTTACAATCCAACAAACCCGAGCATGTCTGGAATACTTTCCGTCTCGGAATCACTGCGCTTAAAGCGGGCCATCAGGTGAAAATTTTTCTGATGAACGAAGGCTCGGAATTGGATGCTATTCCCGATAGCGAACATTTTGACATCTCGGTAAAAGTAGCAGAATTCAAAAAGTTGAAAGGTGAAGTTTACGCTTGCGGCACTTGTTTGGAAGTGCGCGGCAAGAGCGAAAGTAAAGTGTGCCCGGTTTCCACGATGTCCGATTTGCTCAAAATGATTGAGAGTTCGGATAGAGTTTTAGTTTTCGGATAATATGACAAAAAGTAGTAAAATTCCCTACACCTGATGCTCAATATCCTGTTTCTGTTTGGGGGTAATGCCATTAACAATGAGCAGTTTTTCAAATTCTTCCCGTTCAATGGTTTCGGTTTCTATGAGATGGGTGGCGATGGCGTTGAGCGCCGGCCGATGTTTAGTTAAAATTTCTTCCGCCTTTTTCTCCGCCTCGGACAAAATCCGCGCCACTTCGTCATCAATAACAGCGCCAAATCTTTCGGAATAATCTGCTCCCCCGTCAAAACCATAACCGAACATTGGCCGGCCCAACTGACCTTCAAAAGCCATTGGTCCAAGCTTT
>Ga0076038_102_pt1 | contig 24082 bp, 28 predicted proteins | sample RifGroB1_FD_68135 | JGI IMG/M metagenome (GOLD analysis project Ga0076038, IMG submission 68135) | Parcubacteria bacterium GW2011_GWB1_44_7 | reverse complement strand
CCTGAAGCCGCCACTTGGGTGTCAGCGTCCGAGTTCAAAACCTTTTGCAGGTTCATCACATCGGCGCCGGTGCTACCCATTGTTAAATTGGCGTTGAAAACGTAACCGCCCGTCGTCCCACCCGTGCCGCCGGTTGGCGCGCCGCCAGTGAGAGACGCTTGAACATTACTGATTGTGCTTTGGTCGGCGCCAAACGATTGAAGCAATCCGATGATGGCGTCAATTTGCGCTTGAGTCAAAGCGGCAGCGCTCACCGGCACGGCTACTCCTGCCACTGCGACAGCCAGAGCCAAACCAACGAACACCGCAACATTTTTATTTATACTCATCTTTTTAATTAATTAATAACCCTTCTCCGTTTGAACTTACTAATAAAATTTTCTAATGCGGAGAAAAAATTACTTTGCGGAAACATCGCGACGTCGACACGTCTAACTTTCCGCTTCAATGCTAAACTTTCAACAGGTCAACTTCAGATATCCGACAAATCTAATATCCGACATCCGACATTGACCATAACTCTACTAACTCTTTCGCCGACTTTTAAAAAACGGCAAAAGAAATTAGCGACAAAAATTGGCCTGATTTTCTTTCGTTAAACAGAAAAACTCCAAGTTAAACACGGGAAAAAGAAAACGGATAAACTTCTAGTGGGACATTATATAACACAAAGCGCCGAAGGCAAAAATCTGTTGTGGATAACTGCTTTTTAATTACACTTTTGCCTATGTCAACATCTTTACATAATCATTTAAAAAAGTCAAAAAACAGAATTTAGCTAGTTTTGGGGAAAATTGGCAAGTGAATAACGACTCCAACGCTTATTGCCGGTTTTCTTAAGTACACCATCTTGAACCAATTCCAACAAATCTCGTTGCATCATTTTTGGGCCAAAATCCCGAAACATAACGGACACTTCACTTAAAGACAAAGTTTTGCCATTTTCAAAAACTTTCATTATTTGGTTCTTTCTAACTCCCTTTTTAATTTTATTATCAATAATGGAATTTGGCACATTTCGTCCTGTAAGTGAAGATAAATTTCTGTCCTTTAGAATTTTTGTTTGTCCTATATATTGTCCTATAGACTGTCTCGGAATTTGTCCCTTGGATTGTCCTTTAGATTGAAATGTTTCAACTTTATCAAATCGCGCTAAAAGCAAGGGAGCATTGGCAAATTCCTTTTTAAGCAAAGCGTAATTCATCCTTGAAATTAAACCGGCTGTAACGGCAACCTCCAAAAGTGAATTAATCTCCGCTAAGTTTTCATTAATGGTATAGATGAGTTTTTTTCTGTCAGCCGGAGCTAATTCCGCTAATTTTCCGACTTCAGTCAAAAGGACAACACCGACATTTCTAATTTGCCATTTAAGTGGGTCATTGGTGTTTATTAAATCAGTTACCAAGTATAAAGCCGAAACCAACCGCTCTATCTTATAAGACAGCCAATTTGCTTGTTTTTTATAATCAGAAGCCATTTTGGTTTATATAGGACAAATACTATTTTGTCCTATATGAAATAAACTTAATTAAAATCTGTCCTTTAAGAAAAAAGAAAATTGTCCTATACGATATAGGACATTATATATTCCACCCTCAACAAAGCAAGAAGATAACAAAATCAACAACAAAAAACTGATTTTTGGAAGAGCGGTAGGCTCCAAGAACTAAATTTTAAAAATTCCTTAACCCCAAATTGCTCGGCAGACCTCGCAATTGGGCACGCCCCCGCCTAGAATTTTTAAAATTTGTTCTTTTCGCCTTTACCAAATTCGTTGAGGCACGTATCGAGCGGGGGCTTGCGAGCGCGGCTGGCGCGAGCACGAGGAAAATTTCAGTAGAAATTTATCCGTGCCCCGCGAGATATGTGCCGATAAAGAATTTGATGCTGTATTTCATAATTGAAAATGATATAATTATGCTGATGAAAAAGAAAAGCGGGGTGTTGGATGATATTAAAAAGGAAACGGTCAAAAGCGTTTTCGCGGTTGTTTTCTTGGCTGTGGCAATTTTTTTGATTCTCGCCGCTTTTGATAAAGCCGGCATTATCGGTGAAAAAATTTTTCGCTCCGCCCGGTATTTGCTCGGGGTTGGTTATTTTCTCTTTCCTGTTTTGTTTCTTTTGCTTTGTTTCGCCTCAATAAAATCCTTCCGCAAGAAATTTCCCCTAGCAAAAATTATTGCTTCATTTTTGTTTTTTTTGTCCGCACTCGGTTTGACTAACGTTATAATTTCCGCCAAAGCCGGTTTGATCGGCGCTTTAATTTCCAGAGGATTGATTGCTTTATTTGATTCTTATTTTAGCGCGATATTATTAGCGGCCATATCCGTTATTTCTCTATTGGTGATTTTTGAAGCGGAATTAAAATTAGAGTCGTTTAGTTTCATCGGAAAAATTTTCCGGCGCAAAAAACCGGTTTATGATGACGTGGAAGCGTTGGCAAAAAAATACGCCAATCAACCCGAAACGGAAGAAAAAGCGGAAGATAATGAAACTGCGGAAAAAGAGCGGGCTGTTGAAAAAAAAGAAACCGAAAAATTGGAAAATGGAGAATTCATGATTAGTCCCAAAGAATGGCGGGTTGTTGCCAAACCTTATTTACCGCCGCCGCTTTCTATTTTGGAACATGATAAAGGCAAACCGGGAGTCGGCGACATCAAAGCCAATGCCAATGTGATTAAAAGGACGCTACAAAATTTCGGCATCATCGTAGAAATGGATGAAGTGTCCATCGGACCATCGGTAACTCGTTACGCTTTGAAACCGGCCGAGGGCGTCAAACTTTCCAAAATTATTGCTTTGCAAAATGATTTGGCTTTGGCTTTGGCCGCCCACCCCATAAGAATTGAAGCGCCGATTCCGGGCCGTTCATTGGTCGGCATTGAAATTCCAAACAGCACCAAAACTATCGTTGGTTTGGGAACATTATTTGCCGCCGAAGAATTCGCCCGTTCGGAAAAATCACTGTTGGTGGCTTTGGGCAAAAGCGTGTCGGGCGGCTGTCATTTTGGCAATTTCGGCAAAATGCCGCATTTGCTGATTGCCGGCGCCACCGGTTCCGGAAAATCTGTCACCATTCACGGCTTAATCGCTTCATTGCTTTATCGCAACGGACCGGAAAATTTGAAATTTATTTTAATTGACCCCAAACGAGTGGAACTAACGCTTTACAATAAAATCCCCCATCTTTTAACGCCGGTCATTACCGACGCTAAAAAAGCGATTTTGGCTTTGCGCTGGGCTTGCAAAGAAATGGAACGGCGTTACGAAATGCTAGAAGCGGAATCGGTGCGCGACATTGATTCCTATCACAAAAATGTCTTGGCGCCAGAATTAAAAAAACTGGCTGGCAAGAAAAATACCGCCGATGAAAAAGAAATTCCCGACTTGATGCCTTACATTGTGATTGTCATTGATGAATTGGCGGACATAATGTCCACTTATCCGCGCGAATTGGAAGCGGCCGTAGTTCGTTTGGCGCAAATGAGCCGCGCTACCGGCATTCACTTAATTTTGTCCACTCAAAGGCCGTCGGTCAATGTCATTACCGGTTTGATTAAAGCCAACATTCCGGCGCGCATCGCCTTGCAAGTGTCTTCCCAAGTTGATTCGCGAACGATTTTAGATGGCAGCGGCGCCGAAAAACTTTTGGGCGCCGGCGATATGCTTTACCTCGGCGGCGAAATGGCAAAACCGTTGCGGCTTCAATCGCCTTTCATTTCCGAAACCGAAGTCAAAGAAATCGTAAAATATTTAGCCGTTAATTATCGCGATGAAATACCCAGTGAAATCAATTTGACTGAATCGGCCGGCGCCAAAACGGTTTTTGACAACAGTTCGTTCGGCGCCGAAGAAAATTTTGACGATGAAGATGAGCTCTACGAACAAGCCCGTGAAGAAGTGATACGCGCCGGCAAAGCTTCCACTTCTTATCTCCAGCGAAAATTGCGCATCGGTTACGCCCGAGCGGCGAGATTAGTTGATATGCTGGAAGAGCGCGGCGTCATCGGTCCCGGTGAAGGCGCCCGGCCGCGCGAGGTCATTACTCCGCTTCGCCAAAATTTAAGCGAAATGAGCTCTCTGCCAACCGATAAGGCTAGCGCAAAAATTGAAACGAATGACGAAGAAAATCCGTCAGTATTATTATGACCAGAACCAAATCGCAATTTTATCTGAGCATTATTCTCGGCGGTTTCACCTTTCTAATTGTTGTCGGTTACGCTTTATACGAAACTTGGAATTATTTTTCGGGACCGACAATTTATATTACTTCGCCAAGCAACGGCGAAACTTTGAACAAATCATTATTAGAAATTCAGGGGGTCGTTAAAAACTCGGCAACAATTTTTTTGAACGGCCGGCGGATTTTAGCAAACGATAAAGGCGAGTTTAAGGAAAGATTGCTCTTGGCCGAAGGCTATAATATCATTGACTTGAGAACTGAAGACAAATTTAAAAGAACGGCTGAAAAGCAACTTCAATTAGTCTATAAGAAAATTATTAAATAATTAAAATTTAAATTTTAAACATGGCTTTTGGAAAACCGAAAAAGGAAAAAGAGGCAAAAGTGGTCGGCGCGAACATTGAAGACACCTTAAATGCCATCAAAACTAAGTTCGGCGACGATTCCATCATGAAGCTCGGCGACAAACCGCGGGTTGATATCAACGCCATTTCAACCGGTTCCATTGGCCTAGATTCCGCTTTGGGCATTGGCGGCCTGCCTCGCGGCCGGATTATTGAAATTTTTGGCCCGGAGAGTTCCGGAAAAACAACTTTATCCCTTCACGTGGTGGCCGAAGCCCAAAAGAAAGGCGGTATTTGCGCTTTCATTGACGCGGAGCACGCCATGGACCCGGAGTATTCAAAAAAAATCGGAGTGAAAATTGACGAGCTTTTAATTTCCCAACCGGACACCGGCGAGCAAGCGTTGGAAATCGTGGAAAGTTTGGTGCGTTCGGGAAAAATAGATGTCGTGGTTATTGATTCAGTGGCGGCACTGACTCCAAAAGACGAAATTGAAGGCGATATGGGCGCTCAACATGTCGGCAAACAGGCGCGTTTGATGTCGCAAGCGTTGCGCAAACTGACCGCCATCGTCGCTCGTTCAAAAACGATTGTGATTTTTATCAACCAAATCCGAATGCAAATCGGGGTGATGTTTGGCAATCCGGAAACAACACCGGGCGGCAAAGCGCTAAAATTTTACACCAGTGTTCGTTTGGACATCCGCCGCATCGCCCAGATTAAAAAAGGCGAAGAAATAATGGGCGGCCGAGTGCGGGTGAAAGTCGTTAAAAACAAAGTGGCGGCGCCGTTTCGGCAAACCGAATTTGATTTGATGTATAACGAAGGCATTTCCCGCGAAGGCGAAATCTTGGCGCTCGGCGAAAAATTCGGCTTAGTTAAAAAATCCAGCGGCGGCTCCTATGAAGTCGCCGCCGCGGAGGGCAAAGAAGAAACAAAACTTGGCCGGGGCTACGACGCCGCCCGCCAATTTCTCAAAGAAAACAAAAAAGTCGCCGATGAATTATTAAAAGAAATTCGATTGAAACTTAAAGAGGGCGTATAAAATCTTGAAAGAAAATTTGAAACCGATGGCAAAAATTATCGCTCTTGGTTTAACGGAATCTCTCCATAAAAGAATTACTTACCTTGAGGGCGCGCCAATCATTAAACTTTCTGAATTGGTAAAAGAACATGGGAAAACCGCTTCATCGCTTGCTAATGCCGCGCGCCGGCAAACCATACCGGCTTTTCGCGAAAAAGGCGTTTGGAAGATTAGTCAAAAATGGAAATAAGATGGAAGTAATAAAAACTATTGATTTTGATAACAGATTTTCAGTTTAGAAAACCACTTGGGGGTTAAGATATTCATTTAGCACCAAAAACCGCCCCGTAAACGGGGTGGTTTTTTCAGACTTCATTTTAAGTTTAGTTTAAGTTTAGGGGATAGGTAAACCGACTGGTGGTGCAGAAGGCATTATGGGGTCAAAAGAAAATGTGGCAAGAACTATATTAATTAAACCCCAAACAACCAACATTACAACGACACCAACTATTCCCCACAAAATCTTATCTTTTCCAATTTTTCTCTTCTCTTCGTCACCAGCGCCAGTAACAAATTGAAATGCCCCAAAAATGATAACAAATACGGCTATAGCAAGAAGTAACGGAAGTAAGTAAGCATTCATAATCGATAGAATTGCATTGATCACACCTTTTAGATCAAAAACAACAAGACCTTGTGCCAAAGCAAGAGCCGGTAAAAAACCTACGATTCCCAATCCAGCGAAAATTTTAATCTTTTTCATTGTTAGTTAAATTTCAAAAATTAATAAACATTGACAATTAACGACCTTTTTAATTTCTAACTAGTTTAGAATAACATAGACCGGTTTTTTAATCAAAACATGCCTGTGGATAACATGATGGATTATGGTTTAGTGAACTGTGGGATGGTTGGCTGGGTCTTGTTTTTAAAATCGAAGGTGTTAATAACAATGTTAACTAACCCCCAAATCGAAAACATTATAAAAATTCCCAATAACCCAAACAATAGAACATTTTTGGCTTCTTCAACTTTCTTTTCATCGGCTCCGGCGACAAAATACTTAAATATGCCCCAGATAAAGACAAATGCCGCCAAACCGATAACCAAAGCTACAAGGTAATTTATATTATCTATAATTTTATTTACCAGTGACTTAAAATCTGTAATTTGGGCCCAAACCAAAACCGGCGAGAGCAAAACGGCGGCAAGAATAACGCCGGCGAAAAGTTTTTGGAGGTTTGAAAGTTTTACTGGAGAGTTCATTTGCGTTTTTGTTAAACTTTTACACTTTAATTTTACAACAATTTACGAAATTCTTCTGGGGAAATATCTGCTTCTTTTAAGATAACTTTGAGAAATGGCCGCGAGATCTCTTTTGAATGCACCGGCACGGTTGTTGTTCGTTTGGTTTTCGGATTCCGCAAATACAAGTGACTGCCATGTTGGTCCACTTTTTCAAATCCAGCTCGCTTGAGCGCGGCAATTATTTTTCTTTGTTTCAACACCGGCAATTTGCTCATTTGTTTAAATTAAACAGATGGCGCAAAAATCGGCATTCTGAAACTGCTCGGCATTTCAACTTTCTCAACAGGAATCGGGTCGCCGGCTTTTCTTAAGGCAAACAAAAACCCTTCTATACATTCTTTGGCTCGCACTACCGCTTCCTCATAAGTTGCGCCAAAAGTGTGACAACCGCGCAAGGCCGGCACAGTTACAATAAACTCGCCTTTTTCCTTTTTGATTTTAACGGTGTAAGTTAATATTCGCATGTGGATATATTATCATATTTTCTTAATATTACACAACTCGCAACCTTTGCCGTCTGCAGCGAAAAGTTTTTGGAGGTTTGAAAGTTTTACTGGAGAATTCATCTTAGTTTTTGTCGTTAGTTATTAGTTAGCAATTATTATCTCATATTTTTATATTCTCTTCATCCATTCTTTTTGTGGAATTCCCGATTGTCTGACAATGCTTTTCAAAACTCTCGGGTGAATCGCTTTAGCTCCATGAAAAGAAACCGTTACTTGCCTTTGTTTACTGTCGTAAAAACCGACAAAACAATGATGTCCCCCTTCAATACCATTTAACTGAAAACCGCGTTTTTGCAAAAAACTTTTTACATCCGCGAATGTCCAATTATTAAGACCGCGCGGCATGATTCAAAATTTGCTCGCCGAAACTATAAACTTTATATGGCGATGGCACCGGCTTACCTTTTTCAAGCAAACGCCACAACATCTCATATTCCTGGTCTGGTTCTTGATTCAGGACAGAAACATCCAAACCGGCTTTGCGCGCCGATTTCAAATAACCGCGAATGGCTTCATCCAACAAAAGCATCGTTTCTTGCGGATTACCGCCACTTTCTACGATGTTCAATTCCAAAGCTACACCAAACCACTGCCGGCCTTCCTTAAAAATAATTATTCTAACAACACCTTTTTGGAGAGTATTTTGTCTCATAATGATTTATCTTAACACATTTAATATAATTTAACCAAACCGGCGAAAAGTTTTTGGAATTTTTGAATTTTGGCGTGATTCATTTTTATGAGTTTTACTTTCTAATTGTCTTTAGGCTTCGGGTGATAAAAAATCATCACGCCAAACATTATAGCCATAACAACGCCGGCAATAATATAAAGTAAAGTGTTGCTCATATTTTATAAATTTTACAAAATTAACTGCGACCTTTAACGGCGCCTTTAACCGCAAGGATATAAATAACGGTGGCGAAAATTCCAATGAAAATATAAGCGATAATTAGTCCGTTCGAATTCATATTTTTTGTTTTCTTAATTTTAAAATTGCCAAACCGAATACTAAAGTGCCAACGGTAGCTAAAGTACCAAAAATAAAAGTTGGAGTGGTAATGGTATTTGAAGTGCTGGGGAAGAAAAAACCGACCACCGATGAAGCAAAAACAATTTTGGAAATATCCAGAAGATATTTGGAAATTGATTCCAATTGGCTATCCAAGAATTTCATAATTGATATTGTATCACAATTTATCTTTTCCGCCCATGAGTTGTAAATCGTTAAGTGTTAGCCGGCTGGTTTTTCACACGCGTCAAAGTTGATGGCGGCGGTGTCGGGGCGGATGGCGTTGATGGTGCCGACAATGGCTTTAGCAAGCACCCAGACTCCCATAATGATGGCGGTGCCGATGACGGCGCCGAGGAAGGCGGTTTTGGCTTTGCCAAGTTGGGTATCGTTGCCGCGCGCCGTTACATATAAAAAGCCGGCGTAAACCATAAAAATCACGGCGATAATTACGCCAATCGTCAAAAATACATCCAGCATATCTTTCAGAAAGCAAAACAGCGAAGTCGCCGACAGGGGGTTTTCAAGTGTGGTGGTGATTGTTTGTCCCATGTTAAAATTTTATCATCATTAAGTTGTAATACCAAACATTGACAAATTTCTTTATTATGCTACTGTCTTAGCCAGATTTTGTCCCCGCTTCCGCGGTGTTGACAATTGAATAACAACAAAAACAACAGACAAACAGAAAGACAAATTATGTCAATTGCAGTAGCAGTAATATTGCGACCGCGGCTTCTAACGGGATTCATCCCTGTATTTATACCACAGAAATTTAATTCTCTTTAAAGATTGGTTTTTTACCACTGTTAAAGAACCGCAGGCCAAAGTTGTAATGCGATATGACGGTTTTCACCGTTGCCTCATGGCCTATAAAGGTTACATTTTGGCTAGGGAAGGTCAGGTTTTTAACGTTGAAATCAAATTACCTAGACCTGATAATCCCAACGAGCTTCAAGATGTTCTAACCGAAGCAATGGTTGACGGTCCGGACTACATCACTTGGATTGAAGGAAGTCCTGGTTCTCCAGAACCTAAACCAAAAAACTGCCGCTTGAATGAGTGGGATGTTTTGCCCGAGAAATTCTTTGTTAAAGATAAAGATGGTAAAACATTGCCTCCGGTTGAGGACGATAACTTGCAAAGGCGTTTCGAGGGCGGCGGTATACGCTGGCTTGGCTTGCCGGGTGTCAATAAGGTTTTGAGGTATAACTTCACCTGGACCAGTTTGGAACAGAAGGAGGATAAAACCACGGGTAAAATTCGGACTGTCTTTGTGACCAAAGAATTCACATCAGATAATCCCGACCCCGATAAAGGGCCGATTGATTACGTGCCATTATTTATTGACACCTATGTGGCCCAACAAGAGAAAGCTGATAGCCGCGATGGGATACCATTTGATATTCAGTATCTGATAACAGCAAGAGTGGTTAATCCATATAAAGCGACTATTGTTGCTCATCGTTGGTTGGAAACAGTGCAAAATCAACTAGGCGGTAAAATTGCGGATTTCGTTCGTGACCATCACTATGAGGATTTGCTTGACCAACCAAAGAAAGACAAAAAAGATGAATCTTTGGACACAAAGATATCAAGGGAGTTAATAACCCTCTTGTCCGATGACAAACACTTGGATGAATTTGAGGAAAACCTTGGAGTTAAGGTTGATAAAATTCAAATTTGGGACATCAGTCCGTCGGACCCAAAGTTTATCAATTCAATTACCAAGAAGTTTGAAGCCGAACAGCAAGGAAAAGCTGATGTGGTGGAAGCGGAATACTATCAACAAACGAGGGCGCTTAAACAGATGGCTGACGAAGCCTATAACAAAGCGGTCTACACCGCCATCAGAGACGCTGGCGGAATACCAGTTGAAGTGGCAAAGGAACTGGGGAAAGTTAAAGGTGTGGTATCGCTCGGTGGTCAAGCTGCCGGTATCGTCGTTCAGGCGCCCCAACCGACTGATGAATCAGACGGAAAGGAGGTTGAGAAAGAATGAACAAGATAATAACACTGTTGCAAAGCCTGAAAATCTTTTGGGATGTAACACTTGAGTATTGGTACACCATTTTGCTTACTATTTTGCTTACTCTGGCTTTGGCCGCGTTGGTAATTTGGTGGATTAAGAAATGTCAGCCACATAAGTGGTTAGCGCGAGTCCTGATCAAGACGATTAAGTGGCTTGGCCTACGGACAGTAATCTTGGTGGAAACCATCGTCAAGAAATTGGTTGGAGCAAAAACTGCGGGCAGTCCCGCAAAAATATCACCAGTAAGGATACTGATTGCCTTGCTAGTCGGGGCGATTATCACAGGAGTTGGTATTGCTTTGGCGTTTGGCGTTAAGTTCAAGGGTGTCAAACTATCCCCGACTGATTCCACTATCCCTGTCATTTTTCTAGGAGTGGCAGTGATTGTGATGATTCCGTTAGTAGTAATCGCATCCTATCTTATACGCTGGGCGCTAACGAAAAGTAAAGCAACCAAAGCAAAAACTGCAAAAACTGACGGATTGAAGTTACCAACTCTAACATCACCCATCATCAACGGCTTGTGGGCAATTGCCGGTTTGTTGTTTACCTATTGGTTGTTGAGCCAAATCTGGCCGTCGTTCTGGGAAAAATGGAGTGGTTCCGCGGGGTTTTGGTGGTTGCCCTTAGCATTGATTACTGGATTCTGGCTCATTGGAAAAAAGGGGGGGCAAGCGTCGGCGGTGGCAATTCTCATTATTAGCATAGCCACTCTTGCTGTAATGATAACATCGTGCAACAGTATGCGAGCTGTTCGTAAAGAAAAAGTTGCCGCTCAAACTAAAACTACCACCACCCCAAAATCAGTAACGGAAAAGAGATGGAAACTCTGCTGGTCCAAGCAGCCCTTGGTCAAGGGATTGGCGCCGGATATGAGAAACGGCAGTTTCCCATCAGCAATCGTTTGTTACGATATGTTTCAGTTTAAGATAGTCGGTTATTACGACAATCATGGAACAACCGAAACATTCATAATGAACTGGGATAAAGCGGCCGAACCCGACCACGGGTCATGGTCACAGAAAAATCCGCCCCTGAAAGGTATTTGGTTCCTCAAACAAGTTAATCCAAATCTCTTTTCCGGTTGGTGGCAGGCAGAAAACGACCCGAGCCAAATCCCAATGTGGCTGGAAGCTGTTGACTAACAAGTTCTTCGCGACCTAAAGTCGCACACCCCTCCGATGCACATCGGAGGGTTTTTTCTTGTCCGAGTTTTATATCATAAAACTATAGGATTTTAAAGTGTTCTCTCCGCTTCAATGAATTCGTCCAATTCGCCGGCGAGAACTTTGTCCACTTGGGCGGTTTCCACGCCGGTGCGATGGTCTTTGACCATTTTGTAAGGATGAAGAACGTAAGAGCGAATTTGATTGCCCCATTCTATCGCCGTCGTTTTGGAAATGTAGAGCCCTTTTTCTTTGGCTTGGCGTTCGTCTTCGCGGATTTTGTAAAGTTTGCCTTTGAGAATCGCCAGCGCTTTTTCGCGATTGGCCGATTGGCTCCGTTCGGTTTCAGCGTGGACAGCAAGGCCGGTTGGAATATGAACAACCCGCACCGCGGTCTCGCGCTTGTTGACATTTTGGCCGCCGGGGCCGGAAGAACGGGCAAAAGTCACTTCAATCTCATTTTCGGGAATATCCTCACCCGAGGCGGGTCCGCTTTGAACGGAAAACTTCGGAACCACTTCCACCATGGAAAAAGAAGTGTGGCGTTTTTTTTGAGCATTAAAAGGTGAAATCCGAACCAAACGATGAACGCCGGATTCGTTTTTCAAAACACCATAAATATTTTTACCGCTGATTTCAAAAGTTAAATTACGGAAACCGCCGTGAGCGTTTTGATTCTGATGAACAATGGAAAGCCCCCAGCCTTGCCGTTCAATAAATTTCCGATACATCGCGAAAAGCATTGCCGAGAAATCCTCGGCGTCATCGCCTCCGGCGCCGGAAAAAATTGTCACCACCGCGCCGCTGTTGTCGTATTTTCCGCCTCCTTTCTCTTCGGCCTTAAGTTCCTGAAGCTCTTTAATAAGCGCTTGGGCTTTCTCTTTGTCAGCCCAAAAATCCGCCGCATTCATTGCCGTTTCAATCTCTTTTATTTTTTTCTCTCTTTTTTCTTTTTCATTCATAATAAAAAGTATAGCGGAAATTTGAGGTTATAAACAGTCCTAAAATTAACTCGCAAAAAAACGCCTTGGTCACACAACCAAGGCGGCTGGGAATCCGCAATGGCCAGCAGTGATCGGCGTGGTGTGCTCGGGTTCACTAACTTATACGGATCTCCTTGCCCAGCAAACCCAGTATAACATATTGGTTTACTCGGCCTTCAACCGCAAGGAATTCAAAACAACACTCAAACTGGAAAAGGCCATAGCGGCGGCGGCGAAAATAGGGTTGAGCAAAATCTTAAAAAACGGGTAAAGAACGCCGGCCGCCACCGGAATAAAAGCGACATTGTAAAAAAACGCCCAAAAAAGATTTTGTTTTATGATTCTCATCGTTCGCTTTGAAAGCTTGATGACTTCCGGAATCAGCGTCAAATCCCCTCTCATCAGAGTGATATTGGCCGACTCCATGGCAATATCCGCGCCTTCGCCCATAGCGATGCCGATATTGGCTTGGGTCAGCGCCGGCGCGTCGTTGATGCCGTCGCCAACCATCGCCACAATTTTTCCTTGGGCCTGAAGCTCGCGCACTTTTTCCGACTTTTTATCGGGCAAAACCTCGCTCATCACATTGTCTATCCCCACTTCGGCCGCAATGGCTCGAGCCGTGCGGACATTGTCTCCGGTGAGCAGCCAAACATCTATATTATTATTTTTGAGCGCCCGCACCGCTTCAATTGATTCCTTTTTTAACACATCGGCCACGGCCAGCGCGCCCTTTATTTTTTTATCAATCGCCAAAATCATCACCGTCTTGCCTTTGTCTTCAAGTTTTTTAATACCGTCTTCGTATGGAGAAATATCAAGTTCGGCGTCTTTCATCAAAACGCGGTTTCCTAAATATACTTCAATTTTTCCGGATGGGATTTGTAAAAATCCCCGCAAACCCTTTCCGGAAATAGCCCTGAAATCTTCCAACTTATAAAACTCAATTTTCTTTTTTGCGGCATCGTCAAGAATTGCCCGCGCCAAAGGATGTTCCGACCTTTGTTCCAAACTTGCGGCAAGTTTGAGAATCTCATTGTCCGTTTCAAATTCAGAAAATTCTGTAACCGAGATAATGTCGGTAACCGCCGGTTTGCCTTGGGTAAGAGTGCCGGTTTTGTCCAAAATAATCGCGTTGAGCTTATTGGCAATTTCCAGCGAAGCGGCGTCTTTGATTAAAATCCCTTTGCTCGCGGCGCTGCCCGAAGCAACCATAATGGCCATAGGGGTGGCCAAACCGAGAGCGCACGGACAAGCGATTATCAAAACGGCAACGAAATTAATCAAGGCAAAAGTAAAAGCGGGAGCCGGCCCGAAAAACAACCAAACCACAAAAGTTAAAACGGCAATCCCAAACACCGCCGGGACAAAATAAGAAGAGACTAGGTCGGCCAGCCGTTGAATCGGCGCTTTGGAGCCTTGGGCTTTCTCCACCATTTTAATAATCTGCGAAAGCACCGTATCTTTGCCGATTTTGGTCGCGCGAAAAGTAAAAGCGCCGAATTTATTTATGGTGCTGCCAATAACCATACTTCCGACTTTTTTGTGAACGGGCATTGATTCTCCTGTAATCATTGATTCGTCAATTTCCGAATCTCCCTCGGTGATTTTTCCGTCAACCGGAATTCTTTCTCCGGGCCGGACAATTATTAAATCGCCCACTATTACATCGGCAATTAGTATTTCAATTTCTTTTCCCGCCCGCAAAATTTTCGCGGTTTTGGGCTGTAAACCGATGAGTTTTTTAATGGCTTCCGAGGCCCGGCCTTTCATCAATACTTCAAAATACTTTCCAAGAAGAATCAAAACAATAATTATCGCCGAGGTGTCAAAGTAGATAACCGGTTTTATTCCGCCTGTGGTGAAAAAATCCGGAAAAACCGTCACCGCCGCGCTGTAGAAATAGGCCGCCAAAGTGCCGACGGCAATCAGGGTATTCATATCAGCCGAGCGATATTTAACAACGAGCTTAAGTCCGTTGTAAAATTGGGAACCGACCCAAAATTGAACGGGGGTTGTTAAAATAAAAAGAATCCAATTATTGTTTAAAATCTGCGGCACGAAAGAAAACCATTCCGGGAAACTGCCGAGGAAGATAAAAACTGAAAGAAGTCCGCCGATGACAAGTTTGCGCTTCATTTCTTTTATCTGGCCCTCTCGTTCCATTTCCGCGTGATTATGTTCATGAGAGCCCATAGCGGGTTTTTCTTTTTCCGTTTGAGAATTAATCTCCAGATGATACCCCGTTTCATTTACAATCTTTGCGAGGTTTGATGCGGAAATAATTTTTTCATCAAATTCAATCAGCGCCGTTTCCGAAGCAAAATTGACCGAAGCCGAACGCACGCCGGCCGCCTTCAAAAGCGCGTGTTCAATCGTCAACGCGCAACTGGCGCAATGCATACCGTGAATTTTGTAAACAGCTTTCATTTGATTGACCGAGATTTCAGTTTGAAGCAAGAACTTTCTTTTTTTCTTCAAATTCCTCTTTATTTATTTCCCCCTTGGCATATCGTTCCTTAAGGATTTCAAGGGCGGAATTTGAACGGGATTTTTCATTATTTCTCCCGCCAATCTCTCTTACCAACCAAACAATAAAAATAATCACCGCCGCCCAGAATAAGAGCATCATCAGGCCGCCGCCAAACCAACCCAGCGCGCCGCCCGCGCCCCATCCCCCATAATCGCCATATAATCCGTACATCATAATTTTTTTATTAATTAATAATTTTTAATTAAACTCCAGCTCAATTTTGTCTTTGTCGCGCATCACATAATTCTCGTATTCGGTGTTTTCCTTTCCATTGACGAGCATTTTCATATTCGCGCCGAACGAATGAATATCCTTGCCCCAGTTTTTGAAAAACTGGACGAGCATTATGTCTTCTTGGCGCACTAATCCGCCAATTTCAAGATGAATAATGCCGGTTGAATCATGGGTATGAATCGGCATTTCAATAACACCGAGACCGAGAGCGGCAGGAATTTCTTGCTTTATTCCTTTCACGTGAATGGCGAGCTCGGGGTGCCAGTGCAAACCGTTGCGAGACACAATAGCGGATTCCGGAACAGCCGGACTAGTCGCCACATACCAAATGAAACTACCGACCGCAACGGCCAAACCGCCGCCCAAGCCCCACAGGGCAATTTTTTTAAAACGATGTTGTGAATTTTGATAGTTCATATTTGATTGAATTATACACCATTTTAAATTCCGCAGCCGCTTTGCTGTCTCGGCAAAGCGGCGGCTGGTTGCCCAGCGTCCACGCCACAACCGTTTCCGCCGCCGCTTTGTTGCGGCTGAACGACTTGGGAAGCAATCCGCGCGTAACCCGAAGCGCTGGAATAATTGACGCCAAGAATTTCTTGCGGCTTCACCGCCGACCATTCAACGCCTTTGTTTTTCAGGTAAGTCGCAATAGTAAGATAAGTATCGGGAAACCAATAAGCATTAACCGCCAAAGCCGTTTGCCACATCTCCTGCTCGGTCACGCCTTGCGATGCCATCAGCTCCAACAATCCGAGCATCGCCATACCATGATTGCAATCCGGAAAATTTGTTGAGTTTCCGCAGCACGGCCGATATATTCCTTTTGACACTTTTTCAACAAGCGCCTGCTGGTCCGGCGTCAAGTTAAAAAACTTATGGCGGCTGTAATGAGTCATCGGGTCGCCTTGGGCAAGCGTCCAACCGGCGGTGGAAGCGAAATTTTGCGCCCCGCCGTATCTTGGGTTCGTCATTTCTCCGGAATCCAAAATCGGATTCTTGCTCGCCAAACCGAGCGCCCAAAACAGGTTCAGCAGATAACCGGCGTTTTCTCTGGTAATTTTCAATCCTGTTTTACCAACATTATTGCCTTCAAGCAAGTTCTTATATTCAGTCGTAAATTGTCCCTGTTCTTCATAGAGAGCTTTGAATCTTTTTTCATCAATGGCGCCAACGCTCACCAGTTTCGCGCCAAGAGCGCCCCAAATTACCGGCAAAATCACGCCTTCTGACGGTAGAACAATTTCTTCCAGTTCTGATACGGGGATATTTGCCGCCGCCGTCTGATTTTCTGAAACAGATATTTTATTGGGCGGGTTTTGCTTATTGTATAACCAAGCGCCGGCAAACATCGCGCCGGCAATGACAATGGCTATTGGCGTGGCGTATGGCTTATCTTTTTTAATCGTTTCGTTTTCCATATTTTTAGATGAATAAAATTAAAGCGCCGATAATAATCATGGCCAGACCGGCCCAAAAGTGAACGTTTTTCATTTGTGTTTGTTTCCATTCTTTAATTTTGTCCAAGAGCAATGGATTGGCGGCAATCCAAAGAGTGATAGCCAACGGCGCGACTAGAATAATATTATAGAGGACGAGATAACCGAAACCTTTGAAATAAGTTGCTTGGTCATGAAGCAAACCGATAACCATAAGGTACGGACCGCCCATACACGGAAATTGACAGAGACCGACCAAAAGACCGAGAGCGAAAGCGGCGGGTAGAGATACCGTATTGATAAGTTTGCCCATGGAACGATGCGCCGCTTCGGGAATTTTCAATTTGATTGGGAATTTTGGAATAAGCGCGCCGAGCAAATTCAATAAACCAAAAATGATAAGCATGGCCGCGCCAAGCTTGCCCATAAAATGCGGCACATTGAAAATATGGAGCACTTTAAGCAGACCGACGCCAATCGTGAAATAAGCGGCGAAAATGCCGGCGATATAGAGCCCGCCGATTTGGAGAATTTTCTTCCGCGTCAGTTGCAAACTGAAAAGAAAAGCGATGGTGATGAGCAGAATTGAGAACGAACACGGATGAACGCTGTCCAAAAGCGCCGAGAAAACCACTAACGGTAAAAGCCAAATTCCGCCGTTGCTTACTTGCCAAAGAAAATCGGAAAAGCCCGGACTGAATTTGAGAATCACCACTCCCAGAATGGCGGCTAATACTATACCGATAATAATAATGAGTTTGTTCATAATGTTACTGTGAATTACGAAACTCGTCGAAGGCGTAGGTTTGGCGGAGGCTTGCGAGCGCGACTGGCGCGAACACGAGGAATTTTTCAGTAGAAAAATATCCGTGCTCCGACAAACCTGCGCCGAGAAAGAGTTTTGTAATTCATGAAATGTTAAGGAGTAACCAACGCTTTTATTTCAAGATTAATCGTGCCACCGGCGCCATCGGTCAGAGTAATGAATCTGTCTATCATGCCGACACCGGCCGGACCGTGAGCGTTGGGGTCAAAAACCGCGCGAACAACGAGGCTCTCGCCGGCTTTGATAATTTCATCAATCGGCGGCGCATAACCCATACCAACCATGCCAAACGGCCCTTTAGCGCTACCGTCCGGTTTAATCACAAAAGCGGCGGTGCACATACAAGAAGTTACAACCGTTTTCAACGAAATATCCGCGCCGGTCGGATTAGTAATAGTAAATTCCTTGCTAACATCGCCGTTTTTCATTGAGATGGCGCCGAAGTCATAAATGGTTTCCGAAACGACAAGCAAACTTACGGAATTATTAGAATTGCCAACGCCCTGAACGGAAGCCTTGCTGCCCTTTTGGGCGTAATAACCCCAAACAAATAGGCCGGCAAAAACTAGAATTATTACGAGAACGCTAGTAATTGTTTTTGTTTTCATAAAATTATTATTAACTTGATAATGCGGAAAAAACACCGGTAAGGATTTGACATCTCAAGATCGTTCTTGGGAAAGAGCGATTGGATGTCATTAGACCAAAGACGGGCTGTTTTCCAGAAGAGCAAGCCAGCGTGTTATTTTTCTTTTATGTGAAATGACGGGCTGAAAATCATGGAGGCCGCCGATTATAACCAACGGCCGAGATAAGGGCGGACTGGCGGCAAGTTTGAACATCGCGCCGAGCGCCAAAAGCAGAGCAAAAATAATGATTGCCGTGATGCCGGAATTTACAAATACATTAAAAAATGAGCGGTAGGCGGAAATATGATGAACGGCTAGAGCCAGCGTCCCTTGCGGACAAAGCGAGGCGCCCATAACAGAAAAGGGACAATTGCCGGCCATCCGTCCGTCCGCAGTCATCATAAAAGTGAAACTGAAAAGCGCTATCATTAGGAACGACGCTAAAACGAAAGCGCTGATAATTTTTTTAAACGACAACAACATGAAATGTTTTTGGTTACGCTTCAATAGTATCACAAGTAAAGAAAGCCGCCCAGCGGTTTAACGTAGCATGGTTCCCCCTTAACCAGAAAGGAATAAACCTTAAATCTACGCGTGGCTTGAGCGGCAAAATCATTGTAGCAAAAATCATTCGCCAGAACAAATCACCTGATGCTTCCGCCCCAAATGTAATCTTCAAAATTCGGCGCTTTATTTTTTCCGACGAGGCGGTATTTATCAATGCCCGCCATTTTCGCTGTACTTGCCAAATTACTTCTATCTATCTCTGTCGGTGTTTCCTTAACCTCAAAAGCAATTTTCTCTTTTAATATAAAATCTATTTCTTTCCCATTTCTAAGAGCGTAATATCTGATTTCACCCAACTGCCGCAATTGAGCGTAAACGCTATTCTCAAATCTCACACCACTGCCGACATCGGCCAAAATACCGAGCAAACCGCTGTCGCAAAAATATAATTTTTGCGCTTTGACTATTTCCCTATCGGGATTTTTGGTCAACACTGGAATTGTTGAAATGAGATAAGAACCTTCAAACAAATTGACGTAATTCTGAACATCTTGACGGGGCAAACCGCTTAATCTTGATAATTTAGAGTAATCCAGTTTGGCGCCAACCCGACCCGCCAGCATTTTCATTATGGCGTAAGCGTTTTGTCTATTGGAAAAATCCGCCAAAGAAACCACGTCAAGATTGACGTATGAACTTATAATTTCATCAAGTAATTCCATTTTTTCTTTTTCCGTAGCGGCCAAAACCACTTCAGGAAAACCGCCAAATTTTACATATTCTTTATAATATTGTTCAAGCCAGCTATATTCAAAATTAGTGATTTTATCGTCAAAAAAATTCGCGCTGGCCGAAGCTTTAATATTTTTGAAGATCAAAAATTCCCCAAAATCCAGAGGGAACAGTTCAAATATTCTTTTCCTGCCGGCCAAGGATTCAGTAAAAAGATTTTTCATGTAATACGAACTTGAGCCGGTAACGATAAATTTCACATTGTAATTGTCATACAGGTATTTTAAGATTCCCGGTATTTCTCTAACCAATTGAATCTCATCAATCACAACATACGCCCTTTCGGCAAAAGACAAACCTTTCTTTTTAAACTCTTCAATAATAGCTTCAAAATTTCTCGGCGCGAAAATGTCCTGGTTGGAAAGAATCTGCAAGTCAATGTAGATTTTATTTTTTGATTCAATCTCAGTAAGTAATTGTTTGACTAAGGTGGTCTTTCCGGTACGTCGCATACCGGTAAGCACGGTGATATGATTTGTCTCCAGGTGCTCTTTTAATGGTTTGTACAATTTTCGTTGATATATCACGATATTTTGGTTAAAATGACTAAAATTATAGACGGATTTAAAATAGTGCTACTATTTTTAGTAAAATTATACAAATAGTACCAAGCAAATCAAGGGTATTTATCCACACCCCTTAAATCTACGCGTGGCTTGGGCGACAAAATCATTGTAGCAAATATCACCCCGTGAAGCCAAAAATAAATTTTCAAGTTTCAAGTTTGATTCGTAGACCGATTTCTTAATTATGGAGATGCGGCAGGTTTTTTCTTTAAACATTCAGTTATCTGCGCTTCGCTCATAACAATTTTGGCCGCACCTGACTGACAAAACTCTCTTGAAGCCAACGCACTCAAAATTAAAGTGATAATCAGCCAAGCGGCGAGGACGAAAATGAAACCGACGGCGGCATTGGTGAAAATGGTGTGGGCTTGTTTCATTTTGCCGGTGTCGCCGGCGGAAGTCAGGTAAAGAAAACCGGCGTAAGCGAACATTGCTACGGCAACCAGAATTGCCAGATAAATGGCGATGGAAATAATGTTGTTGGCGAGAACTATCAAAGCATTGAAATCGCAAGGTTTAGCTGTGCTACCGTCACAAGGTACTACAGGTTGTCCCGGCACCCAAGCGGCTTGGGCGGAAAAAGGCGCCGCGAGGGCGACAAAAATCAAAACGGCAGTTGCTAAAATAATTATTGGGCGCATTTTTTAAGGCTAGTGAAGCTAACGCGGCTATCTGGCTATAAGCTTATTAATCTCCTGCTCCATCTTACTCACCGCTTCGGTCGGTCGGGCCTTGCCCGACGAAACCGACTCAATCATTTCTTTGAAAGCCGCCGCGGTCGCCCAGTAATCGGGGTCAAGCCAGCCGCGCGATTTCAAAGCCGCGTCGTAGAACAACGCGCCGAAAGCGTCGGTCGGTTTCGCCGCCAGCAAATCGCGCCGAACGGGCGGCAAACCACTTTTTTGACTGAAGGCCTTGAGCGCTTGATTGGAGGTCAGCAAAAAAGCGGTGCGGGCGGAATTAGCGATATCACGTGATGATTTTAAGACCGATACGCCGTAAAGCTTGCCGAAAGTTAGAGATTTTTTCGCATTTTTCGGTTGAGGAAAAGGAGCGACGTCAAAATAAAGGTTGGGATTTTTTGCCCGCAAAATCGGCAGTTCGGAAGCAAAGCCGAAATAAATTGCCAAATCACCGGCAAGAAACGCGTCAGACGAATTAGGCAGACTTTTATTCCAAGAATAAGTCAAACCGAGCGGATTGGAAAATTGGGTATAGAAATTCAAGGCGGTTGCGCCGGCGGCGTTGTTGGCCCCGCCGCTCGCGGCGAGCGGCGGGGCGCCAATTTGAAGAAATAAAGCCGATAAAATTTCCTTGGCGTTAACGATATTGTCAAACTCGCCCAAAGCCACGGCGCTCCGAAAAACATTGCCGTTCAAATCCTTGTCGGTCAGCGTTTGGGCCAAAGAGATAAATTCGTCCCAAACGGCGGGCGGTTTCGCCAAACCGGCCGAAGCGAAAGTGTCGCGATTCCAATACATTATCAGCGGGTCAACGCTAAAGGGCAAAGCGGCAATGCCATCGGTCGTCAAAAACAATTCACCCTCGTCAAAATAAGTGTCGCGGAAAATTCTTTCGGACATCGTTTCAAAGGCGATGGTAAAAATTTTGGAGCGCAATTTGGACAAAAGATTTTCGGGGATGATGATGAGGTCGGGACCATTGCCGGCCGCCAACGCTTCTATTAAATTGCCGTAAAAAACCGACGCTGATTTTTCGGTGTAATTAATTTTAAAAGTCTCATCGCTTTGGAAAGCTTCTTTAATCGCGGAAAATTGCCCGGCCGGTATCACGCCCCAAATTTCGGCGAGCGGCAAATTTTGCGCCGCCGAAGAGCCCTTGTATCTGGCAAAAAGAATCAGACCGCCGATGGCGGCCACGACAAAAACGGCGATTAAAATTATTTGGAAAATTGAAATTTTTTTGAAATCCATACTATTTTTTCGCAAACACTAAACCATAATGATGAGCGCCGGCGGCAATCGTTCGTTCCAAAACAAAACCGGCGGTTTCAAACAACGTTTGCGCCGCGGCTTTGCCAAAAACGTCTTTTTCTTGCGGACCAAGACCGCCGAAGGAATCGGTCCAATCAATCGCCAAAACTTTGCCATTGGGTTTCAGCGCCCGCGCCGCTTCTTTGACTAAATTTTCTTTTTCGCCGATTTGAAACAGCAAGTTGGAAATTATCGCTCGGTCTACCGAACCGTCTTTTAATTTCGCCCCGCCCGCTTTTTCCAAATCACCCCAGATAATTTCAATGTTCAGCAATTTTTTCGCCGCCGCGTCTTTTTTCAATCGCGTCAACAAATCCTTCTGAATATCAACGGCAAACACTTTGCCTTTATCGCCGACCAATCGGGCGGCGGTAGTAGCGTAAAAACCGCTGCCGGAGCCAAAATCCGCCACCCGCATTCCCTTCTGCAAATCAAATTGCTCCAAATTTTTTTCCGGGTCGGTAAACACAATACTAAAATTTCTAATTACTAATTTCTAATGACTGAAAAACCTTAACAAGAGTATACTACTCTACTGACAAAGGGCAAAGTGGAAAAACTTCGCTATTGTGATATCTTGTATTTAGTTATTTGGCTAGAACATCTGTTAAGCAGATGTTCGCCCGTCCACCTTCGGTGGATTAGGGAGGAGTGCCGGCCAGCCCAAGGCTGGTCGGCCTCGGGCCGAAGTGGTAAAAAAGCATTTTGTATGTTTTATTATGTCTATATACTAAAAAGCCTTCGGACTGGTAAACTGTATAAAGGGTTCACTGGCAATTTGCGAGCTCGGATTGACGAACATAACTCCGGAAAGACAGATTCAACAAGAACCGGCGGGCCATGGGGATTGATTTATTATGAAGCTTTTCTCAACAAAAGTGATGCCTTGCGTGAAGAGAAATTTTTGAAATCTGGGAAAGGCAAAGAACGAATTAAGTATTTGTTTCAAAAAAGTAGTAATGTTGATAAAGAAAAATAATTGGAGGAGTGCCGGAGTGGTTAACGGGACGGTTTGCTAAACCGTAACCGCCTAAAAAGCGGTTCGTGGGTTCGATCCCCACCTCCTCCGCTTTTGTTTTTTTAAAAAAAGCGTCCCGACAATTCGGGACGCGTGGAAAATTTTGACGCTATTTAAATGTTAGGGCAGTCTCTCGCCTTTCAAACGGCGCCACCAAAGTTCAAAACCGGTAAAGACTTTGAGGTAGTCCCGACCCCTTTCCCGCATAAACAATGGGCAACGATAATTGTGACAGATAATCACAATTTCGCACTCAAGTCTTTTGCCAATGGGAGGAACGCCATCTGGCCGACGCATCCGTTTTTCATAAGCGATATTCAAACTGCCGCACTTAACGCAACGTCGACTCCAAAGTTTGAAAAACCGATAATTGATGTACAAAGCGGATATGACCGCCGCCGTTCCGGTTACTGGCCAAAACCAGTTGTATGGCGCAAACTTGAAAGTCGCAACCATAATGATTGGTAGCGAGACCAATGCCGCGCTAAGCTCAAACAGAAATTTTTTCATATTAGCCTTTCGTTTTTCTAAAAACAAATTACCGCGTTTTTCAAAAAATATCAACCAGACGCAAGCGAATTTCCGGCGTCCGGCGAAAATTAGAACATTCCAACGTTGCCGCGAGATTAAGCGATTCACCTACTCCGACCGGGCGGCCGAAACTATCGGCTTTTTGAAAAAAACCGATAGCGGATATTTTTTCAGTCCGGCTGTTTTCAAAAATAATTTCCAGGTGATTGCTTTCGCGGCCGAATTGCCGCACCGCCGTCGGCGAAACATTTCTCAATAAAAAAATCGGTTTGGGATTACCAGTCCCAAAGGGCGAGAGTTTTTCAATCAATTTATAAGTATCGGCGTTAACTTCATCAAGCGACAATGCCGCGTCAGCCAAAAATTCTTCATTATTTATTATCATTGGTTTCGACAGCCGCTCATAAGCCCGAGCCAATTCCTCTTCTAAATTGTGAATTTTTTCTTCCGCTACC
>Ga0076038_105_pt1 | contig 30301 bp, 29 predicted proteins | sample RifGroB1_FD_68135 | JGI IMG/M metagenome (GOLD analysis project Ga0076038, IMG submission 68135) | Parcubacteria bacterium GW2011_GWB1_44_7 | reverse complement strand
GCCGATGATATAAACACAGAAATTTTTCGCCCAATCCGCGAATCGCTCAAGAAAATTCATGGCATTAGTGAGACACCAACTTCACCACTCAAACCAGAATTAGCTTCAAGAGTCCCGACGCCCCGACCGCAAGGCGCGTCGGGGGTCGGGATCCCGACACCTCCAGTCGTCGGGACTTCCACGAAAGAATTGCCCCCACCCGAAGACGAGACAAAATTAAACCGCGAGGAGATTTTGGAGGGAATTGAAAATCCGGCGCCGGCAAGAACAGCTTCAGAAGCTTCCAAAACGGGAACAGGAAATATCGTGCAAGATAAGTTGGCGGGAATGGTGAGGATGCCTCTTTCTGAAGAAGAAGTAAGGAGTACGAATTACGAAGTAGATCCATATCGAGAGCCGCTGAAGTAATGCGACATAAAAATCTCCCTTTGGAAAAGGGAAATTGGATTCCGCCACCAATTCTGAAATCCCCCTTGTAAAGGGGGTGTCCCGATGGACATCGGGACGGGGGATTTTCTGAAAATTAAAATCCCTCCCCCTCGCGGACTCGGGGCTCTCCCTTTACAAGGGAGATTAAAAATTCAAAGGGGAAATTAAGAAAGTATTAAGAAAGTGTGGTAAAATATTGTTATGCGTTTTCAAATCCCCCAATTTATTGAAGTGGAAGACCGAATTTTCGGGCCGCTGACCATTAAGCAGTTTATTTACCTGGCCGGCGGCGCCGGTTTTAGTTTTGTCCTTTATCGTTTCCTGTCATTGTGGCTGGCCATTCCTCTGATTTTGGCGACGGTTGGTTTTGCTCTGACTCTGGCTTTTTTCAAATTGAACGGCCGAAACTTCATCGCTATCGCCGAATCGGCTTTTCATTTTTTCCGCGGCGGCCGGCTCTATATCTGGCGCAAAGTGGTTAAAACCCCGACCGGCAAAGGCATCAAAGCGGCGGAAGAAACGCCCGTCACTGTGCCGCGTTTGTCCGAAAGCAAACTGAAAGACCTGACTTGGAGCTTGGACATTTACGAGCAAACGAGTCCAGGGACACAAGAAACGATGAAAAAAATAAGCGGTGTATAATGAAACCTATGCCTTTGTTGAATTTTTCTAAACCAAAACCGACCCAAGATTTCGTGCCCATCAAAGAAGTGCGGGACGGCATTGTCGTCTTGAAAGACAATTCTTATCGGGCGATTCTGCTGGTTTCGTCCATCAATTTCGCCTTGAAAAGCGAGGACGAGCAGCAAGCGATTGTCGGCCAGTTTCAAAATTTCCTGAACTCGCTGGATTTTTCCGTTCAGATTTTCATTCAATCGCGCCGGCTGGACATCCGACCTTACTTGGCTCTTTTGGAAGAACGGTTCAAAGAACAAACCAACGACTTGATGAAAATCCAAACCCGGGAATACATCGGCTTCATCAAAAATTTCACCGAGAACACCAATATCATGAGCAAGAGTTTTTTTGTGACTATTCCTTACTCGCCGGCGATGTTGGCGGTCAAAGGCAACCCGATAAAGCAATTTTTGGGCCGGCGAGAGGAAGCCGCCGACGCGGCGGTAGCAAAAATTCAACGATTTGAAGAAGACCGATTGCAGATAGAGGAGCGGCTCGGAGTGGTCAATCAAGGTTTGGCCCGTTGCGGCTTGCGCACCGCTTCGCTCGGCACCGAAGAAGTGATTGAGCTGTTTTACAAAATTTTCAACCCGGGCGAGATGGAGAAACCGATTCAGCTTTCACAAACTTAAATGTCAATTTTTGACTTATTTAAAAAGAATAAACTGCCGATTGCGCCGGTCTTGCCGCAGGAAATTTACGAAGCCGGCGTTTTGGAATTAAAAGATATCATCGCGCCGTCGGCTTTCAAGGTCAACCCGAAAGAAATCAATTTGGGCGAAAAACTGATTCGGACTTTTTTCATCATTTCTTACCCGCGCTATTTGTCGGAAAGCTGGTTTGCGCCGATTATCAACTTGGACAAAGTGTTCAATGTTTCCATTTTTATTCATCCGGTGGAAACTTCTCGCGTTTTGCGCCAATTTCAGAAAAAAGTCGCCGAAGTCCAAAGCCAAATTCACTTGCGGGAAGAAAAGGGTATGGTTCGCGACCCGAAACTGGACACCGCTTATCAGGACTTGGAAAATTTGCGCGACGCTCTCCAGCAGGCGACCGAGAAAATCTTTGACGTCGGTCTTTACATTTCCATTTTCGCCGACGATGAAACCGAACTCAATCGCTTGGAGTCGGAAATCAAAGCAATGTTGGAATCCAAATTGGTCTATTTGAAACCGGCGCTGTTCCAGCAGGAACAAGGTTTCCGCAGCGTCATTCCCACCGCCGACGACGAGCTTTTGGTCCATACCAAGTTAAATTCCTCACCCTTGTCCAGCGTTTTTCCTTTCGTTTCTTTTGACCTGACTTCCGACAAAGGCATTCTTTACGGCATCAATCGTCACAATTCTTCTTTGGTTTTGTTTGACCGCTTCTCTTTGGAAAATTTTAACTCCATTGTTTTCGCCAAATCTGGTTCGGGCAAAAGCTATATGACCAAGTTGGAAATTCTGCGTTCGCTGATGTTTGACGTTGATGTTTTGGTATTGGACCCCGAGCGGGAATACGAATATATGGCCAATGCCACCGGCGGCAAATATTTCAACATTTCGCTCACCTCCGAACACCACATCAATCCTTTTGAACTGCCGGTGGCGCGCGAAAACGAGTCGCCGGCCGACGTTCTTCGTTCGCACATCATCAACTTAGTGGGGCTATTCAGGATAATGTTGAGTGGTTTGTCGCCGGAAGAAGATTCCATCATTGACCGAGCCATTACCGAAACTTACGCTTTGAAAGACATCAATCCGGACAGCGATTTCGCCAATGTTGAACCGCCGTTGATGTCCGACTTTGAATTGGTTTTGGCCGGTATGGCCGGCGGCGAAGCGCTTGTCCAGCGGCTCACCAAATACACCCACGGCACCTGGACCGGCTTTATCAATCAACCGTCCAACATTGACATTGACGGAAAATTTGTCGTCTTTTCTTTGCGCGACATGGAAGAAGAATTGAAACCGGTGGCAATGTATATTGTTACCCATTTCATCTGGAATGCCATCAGGAAAAAATTGAAAAAGCGCTTGCTGGTGATTGACGAAGCTTGGTGGATGATGAAATCCGAAGACACGGCGTCATTCTTGCTCTCACTGGCGAAACGCGGCCGCAAGTATTTTCTCGGTCTGGCGACCATCACCCAAGATGTGGACGATTTTTTAAAGTCATCCTACGGTTTGCCGATTATCACCAACTCGTCCATCCAGATTTTACTCAAGCAGTCCACTTCGGTCATAGATAAAATCCAGCAGATTTTTAATTTAACCGACGAAGAAAAATATCTATTGCTGGAATCAGACGTGGGCGAGGGGATTTTTTTCGCCGGCTTGAAACACGTGGCCATCAAAATCATCGCTTCCTACACCGAAGACCAAATTATCACTTCCGACCCGTCGCAAATTTTAGCCATTAAAAAAGCCCGCGAGGAGCTGGAAGCGGCGGAGGGGGATATGGTAAAATAAAACGATGCAAATATACTAATGTTTACTAATTATACGAATAAAATAATAGTTGCTCTTTTGTTTATCTTGCCGCTCGTAACTGGAGCGCAATTTGGCGGCAATGTCTCATTGAGAACGACGCCGGAATTTCCCGGTTCTTTCACTAATGTCAGCGTCACTTTGGACGCTTTGGGCGTGGATTTGGACCGAGCTAAAATTTCCTGGTTCTTGAACGAGCAAATCAGCAAAACCGGCATCGGCGAAAAAAATTTTGTTTTCAAAACCGGCGCCTTGGGCGAAGCGAGCCGGCTGATTGTTTCCGTGGAAACACTGACCGGTGAAAAATTCAATACTGCCGCGATGATTATACCGGCCGAAGCCAACTTGGTTTGGGAACCGGTGGCTTACGCTCCGCCGTTTTATAAAGGCAAGCGTCTTTACACTTACGAATCGCCCATCAAAGTTACGGCCATACCGGAAATCATTGAAAACGGTCGGCGGCTTTCTTCCGATGAATTGGTTTTCAAGTGGAAAGAAAATTACAAACTGATTCAAAGCGCCTCCGGTGGCGGCAAAGACACCATTACCGTCCGCAGTTCGGTGCCGCTCAAAGAAACGGTAGTCTCGGTGGAAATTTCCACCTTGGACAATGCCATCACCGCCGTCGGCAGCATCTCTGCCGAACCGGGTCAGCCGCAGATTTTATTCTACGAAAATAATCCGCTTTACGGCATTCTCTGGAACCGGGCCTTGACCAGCCCGTTCGCGCCGGCCCAAAAAGAAATTTCCGTGCTGGCAATCCCTTATTTCTTCGGGGTGCAAAGCGCCACCGACGGCAAACTTCAATACGATTGGACCCTGAACGGCGCGCCGGTGTCGTCAACCGGCGCCAAAAACATTTTGAATCTCCGCCAAGAGAACGAACAAACCGGCATCGCTTTGTTGGGCTTGAGGGTCGCCAATACCAACGGCCTTTTCCAATTCGGCGATGGTTCGTTATCCATTGAATTAGGCAAAAAAACCGACACTGGATTTTTTGGTTTTTAATTTAAATGAGAAAGAATTTTTCAAAAAAAATAGTGGGGCTGGCGCTCTTGGCGATATTAACGGGCTATTTTTTACCTTTACCTGTTTTAGCTCTTGATTATGTGCCATTGGTCACTCTGCCCGGCGCTTCCGAGGCGGGAAAACCTCTTACCAATACCGGTGAGTACATCAAGGGCGCTTTCAATTTGGCCATCGGCATCGCCGCCGTCTTGGCGATTATTATGATTATTATCGGCGGCATTCAATATATGGGCACCGAATCCATCGGCGGCAAAGGCGCCGGCTTGAAAAAAATCAAAGATGCCGTTCTCGGTTTGCTCTTAGCCCTCGGCTCCTATGTCCTGTTGTTCACGATTAATCCTTCCTTAGTCAATTTCAGCGTCAGTATCGCCGGAATAACTCCGCCAACTCTCTCGCCAGAACAAGAGAGAGCAACACAGGAAGCAAGCATAGCTACCTTGGCGACCAAACTTGACTCGGCATTGGCCCAAAGAAGAGCGGCCGCCATGGGTAACGCCGATATGTTGAACGCGGTCGCGGCAGAATATTTAGCCAAAGCTAACTCGCTTGAAGAATTGGGGGACCAATGCGGTGACTCATCGTCAGAATTAGACTATCTTAAATGTCAGGAGTTAATTACATATTATAGAACCGAAGCGGGAAAGATGAAAACTGAAGCGATTACTATTACAGTTAATAGCGAAACCCGAACTAATTATCAAACCGCTTTAACTTATTTTGCCACCCTAAACGCCACTCCAACATTGGAACAAATAGAAATCGCGGCAATTGACGCAAACACACAGAAAAGCGCGATGGATGAAAATTATCAAGATGGAATTACTAAACTCCGTGAACTTCAAGGTGAACAAATTGACCAAGTTGCTATAGACAAAATTCTTACCGACTGGGCGACTAGAGACACGGCGATATCTAAAAACATTGCTGACGCCTGGTTACTGAACACTGCATTCATAAATCAAACTGAAGCTGCTACAAGAACAGGTGCTGTTAAAGAAATGATGGATACAATAGTCGAAGACGCTACAACCAAGATGGGGGAGATCAATACCAGTCAGGCAACAAAAGATGAGATACGACGCACGGCCGACTTTGCTATATTCGCGATACAAGCAAATTGCCAACAACAGTTGAAAACTTTTCCAATTACCGTAAAAATATGTACCACTGATTACAAACCAAATTGGTAATAACCTAAAATGTCCTCCAACAAAAAAAACTTAATAATAATTTTCATCGCCGTGGTTTTGGTGGCGATTGCCGTCGGCGTCGCTTACTATTTCTTCTTTATGAAAGGTGAAACCGGCGAGCCGGCGGGAACAACACCGACTTTGCCTGTTGGACCAACCGGCGGTTTGCCTTCAACGCCAACAGGCGGAACGGGCGCGCCCGCGACCGGCGTTGGAACAAAAGTGATCATTCCGCGTCTGCGGCAAATCACTAAAGAGCCGGTCGGCGGAGCGGGAATTTTTGATGTAACCAACGCCGACAAAACCCAAAGCGCCATAATTCGCTACATCCAACGCGCTGACGGCAACATTTTTGAAACCAAAACCGACACCTTAACCGTCAACCGGATTTCCAATAAAACCATACCGAAAATTTACGAAGCAATCTGGGCAAGTAGCGGCGGACAAACCGGCGCGGGTGACCTTGTCATCACCCGCCAACTAAAAGACGACAATGAAACGATTGAGAGCTTTGCCGCCAAATTATCAGGCAATGCCAGCTCAACCGAGAAAGAATTGAGTGGCGTCTATTTGCCGCAGAGAATTTCCGCTTTGGCGATTTCACCGGACAAAAGCAAGTTGTTTTATCTTTATCCGACCGGCGCCGGCGCGGGCGGTATTTTATCCGATGCCTACGGCAGTAAAAAAACTTTGATTTTTGAATCGCCGTTAAGCGAGTGGCTGGCTGATTTTGCCGATAATAAAACCCTTGTTTTGACAACTAAACCCACCGCTAGCGCCGCCGGTTTTTCCTATTTCCTCAATACCGGCAGTGGCGAAATTAAAAAAATTATCGGCAATGTCGCCGGTTTGACCATTTTGGTTTCGCCTAATCAAAAATTAGCCCTTTACAGCGAGAGTGTGGCCGGCTCGTTCCGCGCGAAAATCTACGATTTGGTTGGCAATCGCGCCGCCGATTTCTACCTCCAAACCTTGCCGGAAAAATGCGTGTGGAGCCGGATCGAGCCGACGGTCGTCTTCTGCGCCGCGTCCAAGACGGCGCCAACCGGAAATTATCCGGATTCTTGGTATCAAGGTCTCGTCTTTTTCAATGACGATATTTGGAAAATCAACACTGCCACCGGCGAAACCAACCGCCTCATATCACCCGAGTCATTTGTTAATAAAACGATTGATGTTGTGAATCCGTTGCTCAATGAAAACGAAAGTTTTCTGCTGTTTATGAACAAAATTGATTTGTCGCTTTGGGTATTGGATGTCAGATAATTTATATAAATTCCTCATCTGAAATCCCCCTTATAAAGGGGGCACCCCGATGTCCATCGGGGTGGGGGATTTTAAAAATCCCTCCCCCTCGCCGACTCGGGTACTCCCTTTACAAGGGAGATTAAAGAGGTAAAATTGTTAAATGGCGAGTTTTTTCCATACCATTATTTTTGAGCCGCTCTATAACGGCTTAGTTTTTTTGATTCACATTACGCCGTTTGCCGATGTCGGCATCGCGGTTATTATTTTCACTTGTATCGTCAAACTTTTATTGTTCCCGCTTTCCAAAAAGGCCGTCAAAACCCAGATGGCAATGAAAGCTATTGAGCCGGAAACGGAAAAAATAAAAAACCAATTCAAAAACAATAGAGAAGAACTGGCGCGCCAAACGATGGCGCTTTACAAAAAACATCAAGTCAATCCGTTTTCCAGTTTTGCCGTGATTTTAATTCAAATTCCGATTATTCTCGGTTTGTATTATGTTTTTTTCAAAGGCGGATTGCCAACCATCAACACTGACTGGCTTTACTCTTTCGTTGCCGCCCCCGACAAAGTCAATATGATTTTCTTGGGGCTTTTGGATATTTCCAAAAAAAGCATTTTTTTGGCGCTCTTGGCCGGCGTTTCCCAATTTTTTCAGGCTAAATTGGCGATGCCACCGATTAAACCGCGCGGCGCTGAACCTGATTTCAAGGCAGACTTGGCGCGTAGTATGGGTTTACAAATGCGTTACATTTTTCCGATAGTCGTCGTCTTCATCGCTTACAGTATTTCCGGTGCTATTGCTTTATACTGGACTACGAGTAATATCTTCGCCATCGGTCAAGAATTGATAATTCGCCGACAACTAAAAACCGGCCAACAAAAATTATGAGCCACAACACGCTTATCATTGAAACTATTAAAGAGCTATTAGGTAAAATGAATATGCATTGGGAAAGCGTGGAATTGGCGCCTGATTCTAAAGACGCTCATCCGCGTTTTTTAGTCAAAAGCAACGATTCCGGCGTTTTAATCGGCGCTAACGGCGAACATTTGGGCGCTTTAACGATAGTGGCGCGACGAATGGTTGGTAAAAAAATTGGAGAAGAAATCATGCCGATTAAATTTTTTATTGACATCAACGGCTATTTTGAAAACAACAATAAAGAACTTCAAATGAAGGCGAAAATTATGGCGGAGCGGGCGCGTTCATTCAAAACCAACATGGAACTGGAACCGATGACGCCTTACGAACGGATGATTGTTCATTCGGCTCTGGAAGATTTCTCCGACATCAAAACCGAATCGGTTGGTTTCGGCAAGGGCAGAAAAGTGGTGATTAAATATGTGGAGAGTATAAACTAAACAGGCTTCAAGAACTAAATTTTAAAAATTCCTTAACCCCAAATTGCTCAGCAGACCTCGCAATTTGGCACGCCCCCGCCTAGAATTTTTAAAATTTAGTTCTTTACGCCTGTCACAAAACTCCCGCTTTCCTTAAAATACTTTTGATTTCTTCTTGGAGTTTTTGGAAGTTTAATTTTTCGGCGCCTTTTTTGATGACAAAAAGACAAATTGCTGGCGTTTTAATTTGCGGCAAAAGATTCCGCGCCGCCGCGTAACCGCGGCGGCGCAATTTGTTTCTATCTACCGCTTTGGGACAAATTTTAGCCGAAACCGAAAAAGCAAAACGACTTGTCCCGCTTTTGGCTGGACTAATTTTCAACACAAAAAATGGCGAAACAAAAGTCTGGCTGGCGCGATAAGCGACTTCAAACAATTTCCTAGAAACCCGTTGTTTTTTGGATAACATAAAACTAACGAGAGCTACCGCGAGGTGGAAAGTTTCGCTCGGCCTTTGCGCCGGCGTTCGCGGATTGCCCGGCGACCGCCGTAAGTTTTCTGGCGCGACAAAAAACCGTGAGTCCTGGCGCGCTTTCGTTTTTTGGGACGGTAAGTAAAAGACATTATTTAAGAAATTTCTAATTTCTAATACACACTTTGTCCACATATTACTAACATATTTAAGAGTTGTTCACAAGTTCTGTATAATGGGGAGGCTAGTATAATAATCTTAATGGATAATAAAAAACTTTGGGACAGCGTTTTGGCTGAAATTGAATTGAGTGTTTCCGGCGCCACTTTCAACACTTGGTTCAAAAACACCAGTATCGCCAATCTTCAAGATGGCGTGGTTTATTTGACCGTGCCCAACACTTTTGTCCGAGATTGGTTGGTCCAAAAATATCACAAAACAATCTTGAAAACTTTGCGCAGTTTGGCTGATTTTGTCAGGGGAGTGGAATACAACGTTTCTGAAAAAGAACTGCGCAAAAAAATCACTGGAACCGAAAAACTATCATTCATGCCAACCGGCGAGTTACCACTAAAAGAACATTACATCAATAAGGAAAATAACTTAAACCCTCGGTACACTTTTGACACTTTTGTCGTTGGTTCATTTAATGAATTGGCTCACGCCGCTTCCCAAGCCATAATCAAAAAGCCGATTGCTTACAACCCCTTGTTTATTTACGGCGGCAGCGGTCACGGCAAAACCCACTTGATCCAAGCGATCGGCAATCAAATTAAAATCAATTCGCCGGAAAGAAAAGTTTTTTATATTACCTCGGAAAAATTTACTACGGATTACATCAACTCGGTCCAAAATCAAAAAATGAACGATTTCAAAGAAAAATACCGCAAGTATGATGTGTTAATCATGGACGATATTCAATTTTTTTCCAACACCGAGCGAACTCAAGACGAGCTTTTTCATTTGTTTAACAGTTTACATGACGGTAATCGCCAAATTATTTTTTCTTCCGATAAACACCCTAATTATATTCCCAATTTGGAAGATCGGCTTAAGTCGCGTTTCGTTTCCGGTATGATTGTTGACATTCCGACACCAGACCATGAGTCGCGTTTGGCGATTTTACGAACCAAGTCCCGATTGAATAATTTTTTCTTAAACGATGAAATTGTTGAATATTTAGCTGATTCGGTTGATGGTAGTATTAGAGAATTAGAGGGGGCCTTGAATATCATCATTCATCAATCTCAATTTAAAAACAAAGACCTTTCTTTGCCTGAAGTAAAAAATCTCATTAAAAACAACGAGAAACCGAAAAAATCAATCGCCCCAAAAGACATCGTCAGAACCATCGCCAATTTTTACAACATCGAAGAATCCTCAATTTACGAAAAAACCCGTCGTAAAGAAGTCGTGCGGCCACGCCAAATTGTCATGTATATTCTAAGAAAGGATTTTAACATTTCTTTTCCGTCCATTGGTGAAAAACTGGGCGGTCGCGACCACACCACTGTTATTCACTCTTGCGAGAAAGTTGAAAATGACATAAAAAACGACGGTGTTTTAGCTAAAGAGATTTCCCAAATCCGAGCTATGTTTTAGAAAAATTTTTAGGAAAACTTTAGGAAAACTTGTTGATAGGTTGTTTAAATTATGTTGAAAAACTGTCGGTAAAAAATTAATTATCCCCAGATTAAAAATAAAGTTATTAAATTTTAAAAAGTTGTCCGTAAAATTTCAACAAATTGTGAGAAAAAATTAATTTGATTTAAGTTGGTAATTAAGGTAATTTTACTTTTTCCACATATTAACAACTATAATAGTAATAAAATGAAAATAGAATGTATTAAAGATAAACTGATTTGGGGATTAGATAAGGTAGCAAAAATATCCGGCAAAAATCTTACTTTACCGATTTTATCCTGCGTTCTTTTTGAAGCTAAGAAAGGTTTACTAAAAATTAAAGCTACTAACCTTGATTTTGGCGCTGAAGCGTCAATTCCTGTGAAAGTAATTGAAGAAGGAATATTGGCGGTACCAGGTCATGTGGTGGCTAATTTTATTGAAAACATAAATGACCGAATTGTTTTGTTGGAAGAAAAAGAAAACAATTTAGCTATTACCACCGAAAGAAATAAAACCATTATTAAAACCCACAATCATAGTGATTTTCCAAACATCCCCAACCCAACCAAAGAGTCTTCAGTTAAAATCAACACCAAAGATTTTATTAACGGATTGACTTCTGTTTGGTATAGCGCTTCCACTTCCACCATTAAACCGGAACTATCCAGTGTTCATATTTATGAACAAGGTGAAGAAATGATTTTTGTGGCAACTGATTCGTTTCGGTTGGCGGAAAAGAGAATTAAGGTAAAAAAACACAATAATTTTTTACCAGTTTTGATTCCTAATAAAAACATTCAGGAAATTATCAGAATTCTCGGTGGTCTAGAAGAGGATTTAGAAATAAATTTTTCCAAAAACCAATTGTCAATCACCGTTGAGGGTTTGTACTTGGTGTCGCGTTTGGTGGATGGTGTTTTTCCCGATTACAAACAAATTATCCCCAAAGAATTTAAAACGGAAATAATTTTGCTTAAACAAGATTTGATTAATTCCTTAAAACTAGCTCACATTTTTTCTGACAATTTCAATCAAGTCAGCGTTCATTGCTTGCCAAAAAAGAACCTATTTGAACTTAAAACAAAAAACAACGACATTGGCGAAAACGTCAATCAATTAAAGGCGACCATTAAAGGCGAAGATATAGACATTAATTTCAACTACCGCTATCTTTCTGACGCTTTTTCTTCCGTTAACTCTGACAGTGTTTTTATCGGTTTCAATGGTTTAAGTCGGCCGGTAGTGCTCAACGGTATTAGTGATAAATCTTTCACCTATTTAGTAATGCCGATGAATAAATAGAACTAAAAGCTAAAATCCCAACTATTCGCTAATCCTAAAACTTGCTTCAGTTTTGGCTTTGTTGTAGACGACGTCCGAGGCGATGACCTCAATTTTATTGTCGCCGATTTCGCCGTAAGCGCTTAGTTTAACACTTAAAGCAAAAGGCGTTTGGACAGTTGAACTGACATAACGGCCATTCAAAAACAAATCAACTTTGCGTAGCGGGTAGGAACCGCCGTTGGCAATGTTGATATTAACCGTTTCGTTTTGGCCATAAGAATTTTTTAAACCTTGAATTTTGAGAATCGGCATTTTGTCCGGCGAGTGAACATCGTCAACGGAAATTGGAATGACACTTTGATTTTCGTCGGTCAGATTTTTTTCTTCCGCCCATTTTCGAACGGCATATTCCCAAGAGTTAAATTGCGAATCGTCGGTTGGATTAATTGGCGCCAAACCCAAAGGATTATCTTTATCCAACCAATAAAGAATGGAATGAACCTGGCGAACCATTTTTTCTTCTTTGGTTTCCAACGGAGTGTATTGAGTGGCCAATTTGCCGGACATTTTGTCTATGAAATAAGATTGATTGCCCTGCCAAAAGCCGCGCAAAACCGGTTTAAGATTGGAATTATCGGCGATTTCCGGTTTTTTAAATTTTTCCTCCGGATAAGTTTTTAAAACTTCCATCACAAATTCGTGCCACATTGGCGCAATGATGAAACCGGCAACCTTTTTTTCCATCGGACTATTGTCGTTATTGCCGGCCCAAGCGCCGACTGCCAGCGATGGCGTGTAGCCCAAAATCCAAGCGTCGCGGTAGTCATTGGTGGTGCCGGTTTTTACCGCCACCTCGCGACCGTCAATATAAAGGAAAGAATGGACGCCGAAAGCCGGTTGGCGCGCCTCCTCGTCGGAAAGAATGTTGGAAATCGTCAAAGCAATATTCTCCGATAGAACCAAAAAAGCTCTGGGTTGAAATTCTTCCAAAACTTTTCCATTTTCATCTTCCACTTTCAAAATTCCAACATAAGGATTGCGAACACCGCTGTTGGCGAAAGTCGCGTAAGCACCGGTTAAATCCAACAATGACACTTCGCCGCCGCCCAAAACTAAAGTCAAACCATATTGGTTAACATTGGTCAAACTTTCAATTCCTAAATCTTTGGCGAGGCGCAATGATTCTTTCAGGCCCGCCAAATATAAAACCTTAATGGCGGGAATATTGATAGACTGGGCTAAAGCGTGCCGCAAATCAATCGGCCCGCGGTAAATTTGGTCGTAATTTTCCGGCATATAACATTTGTCTTCATTGTCGGTAACGACAGGCGTGCCGTCAGGATTACAGTAAGTGGAAAATTCCGTTGGCAAATCAAAGACCACGGTTTCCGGCGTATAACCTTTGGCAAAAGCGGTGGCATAGACAATGGGCTTGAAAGCTGAACCCGGTTGGCGGCGAGCCAACGCCACGTTAAAATTACCGTCAATTTCTTGGTCAAAATAATCGCGTGAGCCAACCATTGCCAAAATCTGACCGGTTTTCGGGTCAATTGCCGTTAAGGCCGCGTTCTCGGCATTATAATTAATTTTGTTTTGCAATGCCCATTTTTTGACAATTTCTTCAGCTTTGGTTTGAAGCGAATAATCCAAAGTGGTGGTTACTTTCAAGCCGCCGTAGCGCACCGTTTCTTTGCCGTATTTATTTTCTAAATAATCTTTGATAAACATTACAAAGTGAGGCGCTCGGAGGCCGGTGTTTTCCGGCGGCAACCAATTGACCGTTTCTTTTTTTGCCGTTTCGTATTCCTCTTGGCTGATGAAGTGTTCCGCCAGCATTCTTTCCAGCGTGAAATTTTTTCTTTCTTCCAATTTATCCCGATTATTGCCGAAAGGCGAAAAATACGACGGCGCTTGAGGCAGGGAAGCGAGATAGGCGGCCTCGGCAATGGAAAGAGCGGCGGCTTTTTTCCCAAAATAACTTTGACTGGCCTGCTCAACGCCGTAGATACTGCCGCCATAGGGAATTTCATTAAGATAAAGCGCTAAAATTTCCTCCTTGCTCATTGTTTTTTCTAACTTCAAGGCCAAGACCCATTCTTTGAGCTTTCTGGTAATAGTTTTGTCGTTGGTGAGAATGGAATTTTTCACCACTTGCTGGGTGATGGTGGAACCACCTTGGCTGTAGCCGAAATTCAACAAGTTGGCGAAAACGGCGCGCAATATCGCTTTTGGTTCAATGCCGCGGTGTTGGTAAAAACTGGCATCCTCAATCGCCACCGTGGCATTTTTTATATTTCTTGATATTTCGTCAAAAGGCACAACGGTGCGCCGTTCGTTTTCATGAATATCATAAAGCAAAGTTTCACCGGCGCGGTCAAAAATTTTGGTTGATTGGGTAATACGGCGCTCGCTGATAGTATTTAAATTAGGGATTTCCATATTCCCAAGCCACAAAAAAATCGCTCCGCCGCCAAACAAAAACAAACCGGTAGCGAGCGCCGCCGCTTTTTTTAATATTTTTTTGAGTTTTTGCCGTTTTTTCATCGCTTTCAATATTAGCATAATCATTTCAAATTGTGATAAAATGCGCTTATGATTGACAAAAAAGCAATTGACGAACTTTTGACCCGCGGGGTGGAGGAAGTTTTTGTGTTGGAAAGTTTGAAGCAGAAACTTTTGGCGGGCAAGCAATTGCGAGTGAAGTTTGGTATTGATCCGACCGGCAAAAAAATTCACATTGGCCGAGCGTCGGCGTTTTGGAAACTGCGAGCTTTTCAGGAGCTTGGTCACAAAATTGTTTTGATTATTGGCGATTTTACCGCCCAAATCGGCGACCCGTCCGACAAACTTTCCAAACGGCCGATGCTTTCCAAAGAACAAGTTCAAGAAAATTTGAAGGATTACAAAAATCAAATTGGCAAAATTCTGAACTTGGCAAAAGTGGAATTTGTCTATAACGGCGACTGGCTCGGCAAACTCGGTTTTCAGGAAATCAGCGAATTGGCGGAAGGTTTTTCCGTTCAACAAATGTTCGCCCGACGAAATTTTCAAGAGCGTTTTGATAAAAAAGAGGAAGTCTCGCTCCGGGAATTTTTGTATCCCTTGATGCAAGGTTATGATTCGGTGATAGTGAAAGCCGACGTGGAAATCGGCGGCACCGACCAGTTGTTTAATTTGAAAGCCGGCAGAGTGATTCAAAAACATTATGGCCAACCGGAACAAGACATTATGACACTGAAAATGTTGGCTGGCACCGACGGCCGAAAAATGTCTACCAGTTGGGGCAATGTCATAAACATTATCGACGAGCTGGACAATATGTTTGGTAAAGTGATGTCGGTGCGGGACGATTTGATTTTAGATTACTTTTTACTTTGCGCCGATATCGCGGTTGAAGAAATTGAAAAAATAGAATCAGAAATGGCGTCTGGAAAAAATCCACGAGATATAAAGTTGGATTTAGCGGAGAAAATCACCGCTCGTTATTGGGGAGCAGAAAGGGCAAAAGCGGCGCGCGCGAGTTTTCTTTCGGTTTTCAAGTCCGGAAATTTACCGGGAAACATTAAGGAGACGAAAGTAAACTTGGGGGAGTTGCTGGTGGATATTGTTTTGCGGGAAAAATTAGTTTCTTCAAAATCAGATTTTCGGCGGTTGGTTAGTGAAGGCGCGGTTTCCAATGCCGAAACCAAAGAAAAAATCACCGACCCGTTTTTCAAAATTACCGATGCCATTACTATTCGTATCGGTCCGCTTCGGTTTCTAAAAATCAAAATATGAAAATCCCCCGATGGACATCGGGGGATTTTTTTTAAAAACCCCCATCCTCCACACTTGTTTCTCCTAATTCATCATCGTCTTCTTTGTCGTCTATGTCCATCCCGTCGCCGGGCGGAACACCCATGTCATCTGGGCTCATGATAAAAATTATTTATTTTTTTAAAACGACCGGCGGCGAACTTTAAACGCCGCGCTTAATTTGTAGCAAATTTAAAAATTCCCGCAATAGTAAATGGCTCAAACTGTGGAAAACTCCTATAACTTTTTTCCGCGAGGATTTCTTCGGCAGGCGAGGTGAGTCAAACCGATTGCCACCGCGTCCATCTCGTCGTCGCTAATTGTTTTTTTGCTTGCTCCGCGAGCGCCCCGTGGTTTTACGGGATTAAATTCCGCCAATTTTGAAACCATATCAATCACTTGTTTTTTGTCGCCGCGACCATAACCAGTCACGGCAATTTTTACTTGGAGGGGTGTGTATTCAGCCACAATGAGGCTGGCCTCGGCGCCGGCGTTTAAAATTACGCCGCGCGCCTCGGCAACTTTGAGGGCGGTTTTTTGATTAACATTGAAGAAAAGTTTTTCTATTGCCAATTCTGTCGGTTGCCATTTTTTTATAACACCATCAATTTTTTCACTGATTGCCGCTAGTCGTTCTTGATGTGGCCAAGTTGCCAAAGTTTTAAAACAACAAGAAAAAATCACTATTGGTTTATCGGCATTTTCTAAAATCGCTATACCGAGCCGTTCATAACCTGGGTCAATCGCAATGATTTTCATTGTTTAAGTTTTTAGTTTTTTCATTCCGCGTTCGTGAATACTTCCTGCACTTCCTCGCAATTTTCCAAATCTTCCACCAACTTGTCCAATTTTTCCAAATCTTTTTCCTCTATCGGCACGGTCGTTATTGGCTGAAAGTTATTGGTTGTCGGTTCTTTTTTAAACGCCCAAGAGGCCGAGCCCGGAGCGGCGATGGCAAAACCGTGCTCGTTCAAAATATGTTTAATCGCTTGAGCGGCTTTATTACGGTTGTCGGTTAGAGTTTTAATAAGCAAGGCTACACCGCCGGGTCCGTAGGCTTCATAAATAATTTCTTCCATTGCCATACCGCTATCGCCACCAGCTTTTTTAATAGCTCGGTCAATATTGTCGCTGGGCATGTTGGCCGCTCTAGCTTTTTCAATCGCCGCCTTTAAACCGGGCTCACTGATGTTGCCTTTGGATTTTTTCGCTTCAGCGCTAATTAATTTGGCGAATTTGCCGAAGACTTTTGATTTGTAGGCGTCAGTTTTGGCTTTTTGCGTTTTAATCTGACTCCATTTATTGTGGCCGCTCATTTGATATTTCCATTTTTATTTTTTAATATATGCTCTTTTCCTTTTGGTGTAATCAACCGACCTCGTGGTGTGCGTTCCAAAAAGCCGATTTGCATTAAATAGGGTTCGTTGTATTCCTCAATGGTGCCGGTTTCGTCGCCCAAAGCGGCCGCCAAAGTGCCCAAACCGACCGGTCCGCCGGAGAATTTTTCGGCGACGGTTTTCAAAATCATTCGGTCGGATTGGTTCAAGCCCATTTCATCTATACCCAAAAGTTCCAAAGCTTTTCTGACAATTTCCACCCGCAGTTTTTCTTTTTTGATTTGGGCGAAGTCGCGGCAGCGTTTTAAAAGATAATTGGCGGTGCGGGGCGTATAGCGGCTGCGATTGGCGATTTCTTCAGCGGCTTCGCCGTCAATTGCCGTCGCTAAAATTTTTGCCGAACGAGCGACAATTTTTTTAATTTCTTCGTTGGTGTAAAATTCTAACTTAAACACTCCGCCGGAAAAACGCGAACGCAACGGCGAAGACACGCCGCCGATTTTAGTGGTGGCGGCGATTAAAGTGAACGGCGGCAGTTCCAGTTGAATTGTCCGCGCCGACGGTCCTTTGCCGATGATAATGTTGAGCGAGCCGGATTCCATCGCCGGGTAAAGCACCTCCTCAATTACTTTACTTAAGCGATGAATTTCATCAACAAACAGCACATCGCCCGGCGAAAGATTGGTTAAAATGGAAGCCAGGTCGCCAACTTTTTCAATCGCTGGTCCGGCCGTCACTTTAATGGCAGCTCGAGCTTCTTTGGCAATAAGGTGGGCGAGAGTGGTTTTGCCCAAACCCGGTGGGCCGTAAAACAACAAGTGTTCAGGGGGATGACGCCGCTCGGCGGCCGCCCCCAACAAGATACGCAAATTGTCTTTGATGTTTTCTTGGCCGATATAATCGTTGAAATTGTCAGGTCGCAGGGTTTGGTCCAGAAAACCTTCCTCAAAAACCGGCGCCGGCGATGTTTTTTCTTTTATTGACATAAATTATAAACTATGCTAAGCTGGCGGCAGTCCCAAAACGGGATTTTTCTTTGTCATAAATCTCTAAGCAATTAAGCCGCACAGGCCTACTGACATTTTTAGAGGGCATTTTTGTTTTGCGCTTTGCGTTTTTACTCAAGTGCCCCTTATAAAAATTGTTTAACTTCTGATGTTTACATCGGAAGTATTGCTTAGAGATTTCTGGCAACGAACTTTCTTTCGATATTAGTCGGCGATTAGATTTCGGTCAATTGACGATTTCTTTTTCCGTGTCTTGTTCCAAATCAACCACCCGAATCAGTTCATCCAAGGACGTAACACCGGTTAAAACTTTAATCATCCCGTCTTGTTGCATGGTCAGAATGCCTTGGGACCTGGCAAGTTTGCGGATTTCACGGTCGCTTGGGTTTTCGCCGATTAATTTTTCAATACTTTCGTCGGTTTTGATGCCCTCAAAGACGCCGATGCGGCCTTTATAACCAGTATGGTTGCATTTATCGCAACCGACAGATTCAAAGACCTGCCAATCTTTCGGTGCGGTTTCATTGGGCGGAAAAGTTTTCAATATCTTTTCAATTTTTTCTTTGTCGGCATCTTTAGGCGGCATTTTTTTCTTACAAAATGAACAAAGTCGGCGCACCAATCGTTGAGCCATAGTCAAAGTAACGGCCGAGCCGATAATTTTGGGATTTATTCCTAGGTCAATGAGCCGCGGATAGGCGCCGGCGGCGTCATTGGTGTGAAGAGTGGAAAAAACCAAATGGCCGGTTAAAGAAGCATTGATGGCAATGTCGGCGGTTTCATTGTCGCGGATTTCACCGACCATAATTACATCCGGGTCCTGACGCAAGGCCGAACGCAAACCGTTGGCAAAAGTATATTCCTTGTCGTCGGTCTGGGTTTGGACGATGCCCGGCAAATGATATTCAATCGGGTCTTCAATGGTAATGATTTTCACCGCCGCTGTGTGAATTTTTTTTAAAAAGGCGTAGAGAGTGGTGGTTTTACCGGAGCCGGTCGGACCGGTGGTCAAAAGCATGCCATTAGGTTTATTAAGTTCAAAAGTAATAACTTCACGAAGTTTTTGATTCATACCCAATTCTTCAAAAGGCACGGCAATGGTTTTTGGGTTTAAGACTCGGAGCACGATTGATTCGCCGTAGTTGCCGGGAATGAGGGAAGTTCTGATTTCAATATCCACATCGCCGATTTTGACGCTGAATCGGCCGTCCTGGGCCTCACCTTTGACATTTAATTTTAGCCCTGACAATAATTTAACCCGCGATAAAAGTAAATTGTAAGTGTGGTGGTCAAAATTTAAAACATCATTCAAAACACCATCCAAACGGAAACGGATTCTGACGTAATTTTCTTCCGGTTCAATGTGAATGTCGGAGGCTTCGGCGGCCAAAGCGCCGGCTAAAATAATTTCCATAATGTGCGACACGCGCAACCGCTGTTTCTCATCAATGGTTTTTTTAATTAAAGCGGCCGTATCTTTGATGGTTGCCAGTTCCTTGGCCAGGGCGTTTACTTCTTCGCTGGAAATTTCCAAAGAACCGGCTTCGGTTCTTTTGGCGAATGACAGGTCTTGGTAACGAATCCAGGTTCTTTCCAAACTGTCGTTAGAAACAATATAAAGTTGCGGTTCGTAACCGTCCTCTTTTAATTTTTGAATCAGTTGCGGAACACCGTCTTTAGTCGGAGAAAGTGCGCCAACGGCGACTTTTTTGCCGATTAAACTAAAGGGCGCGACTTTCAAATCGCGGGCAGTTTTTTCGTCTATCAATCGAAGAGCGTCGGTGGCAATAGCAACGCCGGACAGGTTGATATAAGGCACAGCGTATTTCGTTGACAAAGTTTGCGCTAAATCCTCTTCTTCTTTATGACGCGCGCTTTCCAGTTTTTGCTTTTGTTTTTCCTCGTCAAATTGGATGGACATGGTTTTATTTTAACATGTTCGGACAGTTTCCAAAAATAACGGTGAAAGTGTTTCCCAAAATCCCCCTTGTAAAGGGGGTGCCCGAAGGGCGGGGGATTTTAAATCCCTCCCCCTCGCGGACTCGGGGCTCTCCCTTTACAAGGGAGATTAAATTTATGGCTCAAAATAAGGAATTTTCGGGCATTCCCATCATTTAAAATTTTTCTGCTTGACAACTTCTATTTTTCCTGCTAACATACTGGGCAGTTTTCGGATAGTCAAAAAACCCGAGCTGCCGTAGGGCGAGCTCAAAAGAAGAAAGGCAGAAAAATGAAAAACATCAAGTCGGTTTTGTTCGTTGTCATAACGGTGTCGATGTTGTTGATGGGGTGTACTGTGATACAACCGCCAGTTACACCGGCATCGTATGGATACGGCAATGGTTATGGCAACGGCGCGGCGCGGACATCCAGTGGGAGGTTGTTTGGGTTAATCCCTTACACTTCCACGAGCTGGTCAGCAACATACACCACACCGGTGTATGTGGCGCCGCCGGTGGATATCTACTACTCCTACCCATCCTATTCAGCTGGGTTTGAGTGGCAGAGCGGACGGCTTGTCCGTCATCGCACCTGGGGGCCAGGAAGGCAACAAGAGCATCATCACCGTGGCCATCGTTAGGTGACGGTTGAAGCGGATTTCGCAACCCCGATGGAAACATCGGGGTTTTTGTTTTCCTATTCATTGTTTGTTTTGTTTTTTTGCAAATCAAATCTAGGAAATTTACATTTGCACCTATTTCCGCGATAGCAAAATTAGGTGCGAGGGATTTGATGGTTAGAAATTGTGATAAGATAAGATGAGAAATAGTGATAAAATAATGGGATGAAATTAAAAATAATCAGCAAAAGTTTGGCGGAAACAGAGAAGTTTGTTCAAGATTTTGTAGAAAAATTAACACCTAAAAAAGACGAGGCCACTTTGGTCGCGCTTTCGGGCGAACTTGGTTCGGGCAAAACGACTTTCGTTCAATGTGCCGCTCGCGCGCTTGGCGTTCAAGAAAATATCACCAGTCCCACTTTTGTCCTAATAAAAAGTTATCAATTGCCCACTTTAAATTCCCCCTTTGAAAAAAGGGGGGGGCGAAGGGTGGGGGATTTTAGAAATCTTTTCCACATAGACGCCTATCGTTTAGAAAGCGGGGCAGAATTAGCGAAATTGGATTTTGAGGAAATCGTTGCTGAACCGAGAAATTTAATTTTTTTGGAATGGCCCGAGCGAGTCGCGGAAGTATTGCCCACCGATTATTTAACTATCAAATTTTCTTTTATTGATGAAGCGACAAGAACCATAGAGTGTCGTAAAATATAGCGATGAAAGAAAAAAAACGGTTGGTGCTGTTAGACGCCCACGCGATTATTCACCGCGCTTATCACGCCTTGCCGGATTTTGCGACCGCCAAAGGCGAACCGACCGGCGGTCTATACGGTTTGGCGGCAATGCTGATTAAATTAATTGCCGATTTGAAGCCGGATTATCTAGTTGCCGCCTACGATTTGCCTGGCCCTACTCATCGGCACATTGCTTACGAAGGTTACAAAGCCAAGCGGCCGAAAGCCGAAGGCGATTTAATTAGCCAACTAAAACGCTCCCGCGATATTTTTACCGCCTTTAATATTCCTATTTATGATTGCCCGAGTTTTGAAGCCGACGACATTTTGGGAACAATCGTGGAAAAGCTTAAAATTCAAAGCGAAAAACTTAAAGTTGGAGAAATAGAAATAATTATTGCGTCAGGAGATATGGATACGCTACAGCTTGTTTCCGGCGATAAGGTGCGGGTGTTTACTTTGCGCAAAGGTATTTCCGACACGATTATGTATGACGAGAAAAAAGTTTTGGAACGCTTTGGTTTTGGTCCAAAACTTTTGCCGGACTACAAAGGCTTAGCGGGCGACCCGTCGGACAATATTATCGGCATTTCGGGCATTGGCGATAAAACGGCGACCAATTTAATTGTGAATTTTGGAACGATTGAAGAAATTTATAAAAAGCTTAAGGAAGATAAAAAGCAATTTGAGAAAGTTGGTGTTAAGCCAAGAATTATTGAACTTTTGGAAAAAAATGAGGAAGAGGCGCTTTTTTCCAAAGTTTTAGCGACCATTCGCCGCGATACACCGATAGATTTTAAATTGTCGGAAAAAACTTGGCGCGAGGCGGTTGATTTGGGAAAAGTTAAAAGAATTTTTAATGAGTTGGAATTTAGGACGCTGGGCGCAAGATTCGAGCAGATGTTGGGTGGTAGCAAGATACCTGCCCGTCCGTCAGGCGGGACTTCCTTAGCTGCTGAAGCTTCAATAGCTTTAAAAACAGATAAATTCTCAAGAGAGGAAGAAATAGAATTGGGAGTAATGGTTTGGTTATTGAGTTCGGCCAAGACCGACCCCAAACCAGAGGAAATTTTAGAATTTACTAAAACCAAAAAAGCCGATGAAGCCCGCCAGATTTTATTTGAAGAACTGAAAAAGAAAAATTTGCTGAAAATTTTTGAAGAAATAGAAAAACCGCTTTTGCCGGTGGTGAAAAAAATGAATGAGCGAGGAATTTTACTGGACAAAAATATCTTTAAAAAATTATCGGATAAATATCAGATGCGCCTGGCGGAATTAGAAAAGAAAATCTGGGAACTGGCGGGGGTAAATTTTAATATCAGTTCGCCGAAGCAGTTGGGCGAAGTGCTTTTCGTTAAATTGGGTTTGAAAGCTAAAAATCAAAAGAAAACCGCGAAAACCGGCGCGCTTTCCACCAAAGAATCAGAATTGGAAAAGTTGCGCGAAGTTCACCCGATTATTTCTTTGATTTTGGAATACCGCGAATTAGCGAAATTGTTTGGCACCTATATTGAACCATTGCCGACATTGGTTGATAAAAATGGGCGGCTTCACACCACCTTTATTCAAGCGGGGACAACAACTGGCAGGATGGCTTCGCGCGACCCAAATCTTCAAAACATTCCCAACAAAACCGATGTTGGACGAGAAATCAGGGAAGGTTTTGTGGCGGCGCCCGGTTTTGAATTGGTGAGTTTTGATTATTCGCAGATGGAATTACGGATTGCCGCTTTTTTGTCGGGCGATAAAAAATTGATTGAAATTTTTAAAGAAGGCGCCGACGTTCACACCGCGGCGGCTTCGCAGGTTTTTAATGTGCCGCCTGTTCAAGTGACAAAAGAAATGCGCCGGCGGGCGAAAGTAATCAATTTTGGCGTGATGTATGGTATGGGGGTGAACGCTTTGCGGCAACAATTAGGCACGGACAGAAAAGAGGCGCAAAAATTTTACGATAATTATTTTCAAACTTTTGCCGGTTTGGCAAAATATTTGGATGAAACCAGAGCGGCGGCGGCGCGGCAGAGCTTCACCGAGACTTTTTTCGGCCGGCGGCGCTATTTTGAAGGTTTCAACTCACCCTTGCCTTTTATCCGCGCCACCGCCGAGCGGACGGCGATTAACGCGCCGATTCAGGGGACAGGGGCGGACATTATTAAAATCGCGATGGCACGAGCCGACGAATTTTTGTGCCAGGAAAAATTAAATGAAAAAGTTTTTCTATTGCTCCAAGTTCACGATGAGCTTCTCTATGAAATGAAAGCGGAGCTTGTCCAAACAGTCGCGCCGAAAATAAAAGAGATTATGGAGGAAGTTTTGTCGCTTCCTGACACCAAAGAAGTGCCGATTGTCGCCGATGTGTCAGTGGGTGCCAATTGGGGGAAAATGGGAAAACTTAAAATTTAAAACTCAAAATTAAAAATCCATGCTCTATTTGATATATGGTTCTGATTTTGAAAAGACGCGAGGTAAAGCGCGGGAGCTGATTGCTGATTTACAAAAAAGGAAACCCAACGCCGAGGTTTTTCGGTTGGAGGATGAAATGGTCAGCGCCGGAAAATTAGACGAGTTGAGTGGCGGGCAAGGGCTCTTTGAAAGAAAATATATCGTTTTCGCCGACAATGTTTTTCGTTCAGCGGAAGCCAAAGAAATTGTGTTAGGGAAGCTGAAAGATTTGGCTGAATCGGAAAACATTTTCATTTTTCTTGAAGATGAGCTGGGCAAAACTGATTTAAAAGAATTGGAAAAGTTTGCCGAGAAAGTTCAACAGTTTTCCATCATGTTAAAAAAAGAAAAACCATTTAATGTTTTTTCTTTGACAGAAACATTGGGCCGGCGAGACAAGAGGGGACTTTGGATTCTTTATCAAAAAGCGCTTACCCAAGGGTTCGCGCCGGAAGAAATTCACGGTGTCTTGTTTTGGCAAGTGAAAGCGATTTTGGCGGCAATTTTGGCAAAAACCGCTGAAGATACCAGCTTTAAGCCTTTTGTTTTTCAAAAATCACGAGTTTTTGCCAAAAATTATTCTGCCACCGAGCTTAAAAACTTATCATCAAAAATGGTTGCCATTTATCACAACTCCCGTCGCGCCGGTCCCGATTTAGATATGGCGCTGGAACGCCTGATTTTGGAGATTTAAGTTTTTGTGTTATAAAATCATAATCCGCCCATAGCTCAGCTGGTAGAGCAGCTCCCTTTTAAGGAGAAGGTCTCAGGTTCGATCCCTGATGGGCGGATTGGTAATCTATCAATATAAATTTTTTAAGTATGCCAATTTTCAAAATAGACAAAACAAAAGCGATTCAAGTTTCTGTCAAAGAAGAGGGTTTTGGTAATGAGGCGGAACTCAGAGATTTTTTCGCGGAGAATCTTGAGGAAATTTTGGGTGTGAGATTTTTGGAAAAAGAATATCAAACGACTGACGGCAGGATTGACACTCTTGGCGTTGACGAAAATAACTCCCCGGTAATTATTGAATATAAATGGAAAGAAAACGAGGAAATTCTTGCCCAAGGACTTTTCTATTTCAATTGGCTAATGAAAAGCAAAAAGCACTTTGATTTGTTGGTTGATAAAAAACTGGGTGGAAAAGTAAAAGTAAATTGGGAACAACCTCGTATTATTTTGATTGCTCAAGGATTTAGTCGATATATTCTAGGGGCCGTTCAGCAAGAAAAAAATATAGAATTAAAAACTTATACATACTATAAGCCAGATTTGTTACAGATAGAGGATGTTTATATTCCATCTGGCATAAAATTAACCCAAAGACGAACGAGAACAGAGGGAACACAAGAAATTACCTTGGAATATCACCTAAAAATCACTTTGCCAGAAATGAGAAAAGTAGCAAACATGCTTCGTTCAAAAATAATCTCGTTGCCAGGCGTAACAGAGAATTTCGGCAAGAGTGGTATTTATTATCGAACAACCAAGAGTTTTGCCCGCCTCGAATTTAGATCGACTTGGGTTCAAATTCTTTTAAGAGATCCTCGTTATAAAAGTGATAACAAAAAATTAGTAAAAGATATAACTAGTAACAAGTGGTGGTATCGGGGTATGGTTAAATTTCAACACAACGGCAATGTCGATTATATTTTCAATCTAATAAAGCAGTCTTACGAGTCTACACTATAAAAAACCGAAGGTTTCCAAAGTTAGGTTTCCAAAGGTTTAACCTTTGTATAACCTTTGTATACCCCAGTTTTGTCAATCTCTTTTACAAAGGGAGATTTTATAATGGCAAATCAAAAGCGAGGGCGCCGGGGCCGGTGAGCAAAAGAGAGAGATTGATTGCCAAAAGCAAAAAATAAAAACCGACTTTGTTGGGCAAAGCCGAAGGTTTTTTGATTTTGAGAATAATGTAAGCGAGGGAAATTATTGCCAAGACCAAAGCTACCGCTTGGGTTAAAAATCCAACCAACAGAAAACCGCCAGCGATGAGTTCCAAAATACCGACAATCAAAATGATTTGCCCGGCGGATTTTATGCTCGCTGATTCAAAATGGGCAGACCATTCAATTTTTTTAGTGAAGGTTTTTTGATAACCGCCGAAGATGAAAACCAAAGCGGCGGCCACGCGGATAATCGTTGGCCCGAAGAATGAAAAGTTGAAAAGGAAAGGAAAAATGCTTAACATAACGCTATGAGTATAGCATATTTAATTTTGGATAACATCCGGAGCGCGCACAATGTCGGGGCGATTTTTCGGACGGCCGATGCGGTTGGGGTTGCGAAAATCTTTTTGGTTGGAACAACACCGTGTCCGATAGACCGATTTGGTCGGATTCGAAAAGAAATTGCTAAGACGGCGTTGGGAGCGGAAAAAACAATGGTTTGGGAATGGCGCCCCGCCTCTTCGGCGGGCAGGGAAGGTTTTTCTGGTTTTGTTCGCGAATTGAAGAAAATCGGCTTTAAAATTATTGCCGTGGAGCAAAAGAAAAAGGCGATTGATTACAAAAAAATTAAATTGCCCCCGAAAACGAAAGTGGCTTTCGTTTTCGGGGGCGAGGTTTCTGGTATTTCACCGGCCCATTTGAAATTTTGCGATATTTTCGCCGAAATTCCGATGCGCGGCAAAAAAGAATCGCTCAATGTCAGCGTCGCCGCCGGCATCGCGCTGTTTAGGATTTTGGATATTTAATACGACACCGAGTCAATCAATTTGCCGTTTTGGTCTAAAAGTTCAATAGTCTCGCGTTTGCTTTTCCAAAGCGTTTCATCGCGCGACAAGTAAATCCGCCAATCGGCCACGTAAAAATCAAGGTCGTTTTTGTGGTTTTGAACGCAATAGCTGTAATTGGTTTTTTCAATCAGAAAATTGTTGCACTCCGGCGATAATTCCAATTTACCGGTGGTGAAAGTCGTACAGGGCGGATAATTTTCAATATAATCCAAACACCTATCGTTTAAATTGTTGGGGGCTTTGGGCAGCGGTTCATTGCGGATAGCCGGACAATTGCCGTATAAAGCGGGATTGAAATTTTGATTTTTCGCTAAATAACCCAAACATTTATTTGTTCGGAAAGAAATACCCAAAGGTGACCGACCGGTGACAATGTAGATGGTTTCGCTTTGTCCAACAAAAATATCTTGGGCCGAATTAATCACGCCGGAAAAATATAAATAGACACCTTGCCCGATTTCAACTTTAACGCCGGTAACGGCGCTTTTGAGAACCAAACCGGTTAGGCGAATTTTTTCTTTGAGGTTGCTGTCGGCGCGCAAGGTTACATATTCATAATTTGCCGGATTAGTTCCGTAACCATAATTGTAGGGTCGGTTTAAATAAATTTTACCTTTGAGGGGAGAGAAATTAGCGTTGATTTCCGGTGAAATCTCGGGAGTTTGGGCATCGGTTGGCGTTTGGTTTGACGGAGAAGGCAAAGATGGCAGGAAATTCGGCGCCAAATTTTCAAAAGATGGCATGGAAAAAAGTTTGGAAAACCAATTGCCGGTTTTTTTGTTCTGAATATTTTGAGCGACATCATTGGTCGGCGCGGCGGGCGGCGGCAAATTTTTGGCAAAATCATCGCCGGCATTATTTTTGTCGCCGGTAAAAAACCAAATGCCGCCGCCAACGACAATGGCAAAAATAATGAAAAACAAAGTGGCGTTTCTAGGGGACATAAGAAAAGTTTAAAATTAAAATCGAAAAATGTAAAGTTATTTGCGAATAATCAATTTTTTTGATGAGCTGGGCAAAAATGAACGCTTCGGCCGCCGAGTTTTATTCGCTTGATTATTCCTCGGCAGTTTTTTCTGGAGCATTTTTTGCCTTCGCGGCCGTAAGCCTGGGTTTCGTTTTGAAAGTTGCCTTTCTCGCCCAGAATGTTGCGATAATCTGATTCTGAATCGCCGCCGATTTTAAGCGAACGTTTAAGAATTTTTTTCATGGCCACGGACATTTTTTTGAGATTGACGGCGGGGATTTTTTTGATAGGAGAGAGAGGGTGAACGTCCGCTTGCCAAAGCATTTCATCGGAATAAATGTTGCCGATGCCGGCGATAATGGTCTGGTCCATCAGGACTTGCTTGATTTTACCGTTAGGTTTTTTCAGCAATCGTTCCTGAAATTTTTGCCAAGTAAATTTTTTTTCCAACGGTTCCGGCCCCAGATTTTTCAAATCCGAATCAGTTTCAAGTTTATCCGTGTCCACCAGCGTTACCTTGGCAAATTTACGCAAATCGGATAACGCCAAATCTTTTTCATTTGATAGGTTGAATATAACGTGAATAAATTTGTTTTTGTTTTCATTAGAAATTTTTTTGTATGTTCCATACAAAAGCGAACCGGTTAATTTCATGTGGACAAGAATCGTTTGCTCGCTGGAGAGATGAATCAAAACATTTTTACCGCGTCGCGAGGCGCTCAAAATTTTCTTGCCAATTACTGCCACGCGAAACTTCCTGAAAAATTTTTTGTCCTTGATATTTGGCTTGCCGACATGAAATTCTGAATAATAATCGGTCCAAACATCTTTAATAATCAGATCTCGCACATAACGGTTTAGGCCATTGACCGTGGTTTGCACCTCTGGAAGTTCGGGCATGTTTCAAATTTAAAATTAAAAAATCAAAACGAAAAATTTAGGAATTCGATTTTTTGTAAATCAGATAAGCGCTCGCAAAAAAAACCAACACAAACCAAGCCACGGCTGTTTTTGGGTCAAGGTGAAATAAAAACGGCATTGGCAAGATGGCCGTAGCGGTTCCGAAGAAAAAAACATTGTCTCGAAAAAGTTTGGGACGATTAACTTTGCCATCTAACTGCCGGAGGTGGACGGCCGACGCTTTATTAACATGAACCCGTCTTTTTAGGTAAGAGCGCCAGCCGATGTAGGTTAATAACAAATTAATTGCCGCGAAACCTAAAAATATCAACGCCAGCTGCGTAAAGGTGAAATGAAAATCAAAAAACAAATACGACAAGAAAGTGCCCATTCCCATGCCGATAATATCAATGAGCGAATTTTTAACATTTTCCACGATTTGGGTAAGAGATTCCCATATTTCGTAAAAGAAACCAAGAAATAAGGACAAAGTCAAAATTTGCCAAAGCGGTAAATTAAAAATCAAACCGACAATACCAATCAAGATTCCCGATATGACATGAACCAATAGCCATAAGTCAACATATCGGCCGTGCCCGAAACGAAATTTTACGGCGCTTTGCGCCGAACGTTCAAAATACAAAATCATTTTCGGTGTGATTTCTGGTAAAAACGCGAGAGTTCTTCTTTTACCACTTCCTCATCGCTCCACGGAATTTTACTTCCATTTGGTCCCATAATGAATGGGTCGTTTTGTTTTTCGGGTTTGTCTGTCCATGCGATTTGAAGCGCGCGCTTAATTGCTTCCCGTCGGTCCAAAATTATTTCCGGTTTGTTTTTGGAAAATCCCTTTTCCATATCTGAAAGAATCGCACTGGGGTCTTCGTCGTAAGGGTCTTCGTTGGTGAGAATAATTTTGTCACAATACTGGTCGGCGATTTTGCCCATTTCGGGCCGTTTCCATTTGTCCCGTCCGCCACCGGTGTTTCCGAGCACACAAATTTTTCTTTTGTTCGGAAACGCTTCGTAAATCGCGCGCAACGAGTCGGATGTGTGAGCATAGTCCACCACCACTTCAAAGCCGCTGACTTTTATAATCTGCGCTCGGCCTTTGATTTCGGCCACTTTTTCCACCGCCCGTTTAATCGCTAAAGTGGAGATACCTAAAATTTTGCCGAAATTAGCGGCGGCGAGAATATTATAAATATTAAAAATTCCGCGCAAACGCGAAGTTATTTTCTCGCCGCCAAACATCATTTCCAGACCGTCTGATTTTAAGCTGTAAAGTTTTGCGTCTGCCAGTCGGTAGGGAATTTTATTTTGCACATTCACCGCTAGAAATTTCTCGCCTTCCTTGTCGTCAGCATTGGCAATAATTGTTTTATTCAACTTGGGCGATTTTTCCAAAGCGCGGGCGATGGAGAGTTTGGCGTCGCGGTATTTTTCATAAGAACCGTGCGATTCAATATGCTCTGGCGCGAGGTTGGTGAAAATCAGGGCGTCCAGAGCAATGAATTTGTGGCGGAATTGTTTGGCGCCCTCGCTGGTTATTTCCAAAATCGCCCAGTCGCATTTCGCGCGAACAGCCTGCCGAAGAAATTTTTGGATGAAAAATCTACCGGGCATAGTCATTTTGAAAAGATTTCGCTCCGTTCGTTCGCCGATTTTGAAACGAATAGTTGAGGCGAGCGCGGTTTGTTCGCCGGCTTCCTCCAAAATCACATTCACCAATTCGCAAACTGAACTTTTACCCTTGGTGCCCGTTACGCCAACCACTTTAATTTGGCGGGCGGGGAAGCGATAGATATAAGCTCCAATTAGCGCCAGTAAAAAATGGTAGAGCGGTTGCGCTCGATGAAACATTCCTGATGGGATAATTTTTTTCCCAATATAAAAAATTTTTTCAATCATAAAGATTAGTGTGAGTATCAATGGTAACAAAAATTACCACGGTCTCTTCAATTTTGAAAATCGCCCGCAAGTCGCCGGTAATATTTATACTGCGGTGGCCCGCCCACTCGCCGTGGAGCGGGTGATTGTTGAGAATAGGG
>Ga0076038_102_pt2 | contig 31884 bp, 24 predicted proteins | sample RifGroB1_FD_68135 | JGI IMG/M metagenome (GOLD analysis project Ga0076038, IMG submission 68135) | Parcubacteria bacterium GW2011_GWB1_44_7 | reverse complement strand
CCCAGCCAATACCTTGATGAAAAATTGAAAAATCACGTATCAAGCCGGGCATTATTAACACCGATTAAAAGTGTGCAGGAGGTGTGTTAGATAATACACACAATATCACGAGCTTCGCGCAGTCCAAGAGCAACTAAAATACCACCACCGACCACAACATATTGTCCTGAAGGAAAATCTAGATTTTTGATTTTCTCAATAATATCCATCTAATTTTTAATGCAACCCGATTTGGTATTCGTAGAGGTGGCGATAGACGCCGTTTTCTTTGGCGATGAGTTCTTGGTGAGTTCCCTGCTCCACGATTCTACCTTTTTCAAAAACCAGAATCGTGTTGGCTTTGCGGACGGTGGACAAGCGATGCGCGATGATGAAAGTCGTCCGGTCGGCCATCAATTTTTCCAGCGCTTCGGTAACAATTTTTTCGGTTTTGGCGTCCAAGGCGCTAGTCGGTTCGTCTAAAATCAGAATCGCCGGATTGCGTAGAATAGCGCGAGCGATTGACACTCGCTGCTTTTGGCCGACCGAAAGTTTGATACCTCGTTCGCCTACCGTCGCTCCGTATTTTTCAGGTAAAGTATTGACAAATTCGTCAATGTTGGCTTCCCGTGCCGCTTGGAAAATTTCTTCATCGGTGGCGTCAAACGAACCATAACGAATATTGTGCTTAATAGTATCGTTGAACAATGCGACTTCTTGAGGCACAACGGCAATTTGTTGTCTTAAATTTGTCAAATTAAGTTTCCGTGTATCAACGCCGTCTACCAGCACTTGGCCTTCGGTGGGAAAATGATAGCCGGAAATCAACGAGATAACAGTGGTTTTGCCAACACCCGATTCGCCGACCAGCGCGATGATTTGTCCGGGTTCCACCGCAAAAGAAATATCCATCAGCACCGGCGGTTGTTTGGCAGTGTAGCGAAAATTAACTTTTTCAAATTCCACTTTGCCTTTGATTATTGGCGAGGTGGCGCCGGCAGGCGTGTAATTTTCAGTGGGTTGGCGGAAAATTTTGTCCGCTTGTGCCGCCGAACTTATGCCGTTCTGGATTGTTTGCCAGCTGTAACCGAGTTGGACGAATGGTCCGAAAAACATCAAAGCGTAACCGTTGAGCGCCACTAATTCGCCGACGGTGATGACTCCGTTAGCGACAAATTGAACGGAAAAAAAGAAAACCGCCAACTGGGTAGCAAAGACAATAAGGCGTTGGAAGAAGCTGACATTACTCCAAATAATTTGAAGTTTGTACCACAAGCTCCAGGCTTTACCGAGCAGCGCCTTGTTCACTTTTTTTGTTTCGTAATCCTCGGCTGTTGATTGTTTGACACTTTCCACTTGAAGCACCGCGGCAGCTGAATCATCCCAACCATCGCTCCAAGCACGATGCACTGCCCAATCAATTTTGGCGACTGGCCAAAGAATTCTGAAAAGTAACAATAAATAAAGTAGGACACCGGCCAATAAGATTGCCGCCAATGATAAATTTATACTAGCCGCCAAAGTGATGCCGATTAAAATGCTTAAAAACTGGGGCGCGAAGTCAGACAAAACTTGGACAATGTCGGAAACCCGCCAACTGGTAGTGCTCAATTTTTGCAAATCACCGCTGATGTGGGTATTCCTGTGGAAAGACAGGGGTAGTTTGAAGAAGTGAATAAAACCTTCGGTTTGGATATTGAATTGAATACGGGTGTTTATTTTTCGGCGCAGGCGGTCCATTATCCAATCAATATTGTTAGCGATGAGTTGAATGATTGCCCAAATTGTTAAGAGTAAGCCCCAAAGCGGCAACGAACCAAAGGAAGTGGTTTTTGGCTGTGAAATATTAATGAGCGCGTCAAAAAACCGACCGGTTACAAAAGGCACGGAACCGTTGGCAATGGCGGAAATAATGCCAAGGAAAATTAAAATCGTCAGTTGTTTTTTGAACGGCCGTGCGAATTTCCAAATTGCCAGCAAGCCGGCTTTAATATTCGGTTTTTCCAATTTTTCTTCGGGCATTTCAGCATTTTAGCACAAATCCTTCTTATCCCTCAATTCTTGTGGTATAGTGCGCCGATGAAAACCAAACCGGAACAATCAAAAATTTCCGAGGCGCCGGCGGAAAGACCGCCGGTAGTGGTAGTGATGGGCCATATTGACCATGGTAAATCAACGCTTTTGGACTATATCAGAAAAACCAGCGTCACCGACAAAGAAACCGGCGGCATTACCCAGCACATCGGCGCCTATGAAGCAATTCATAAGGACGACGAGGGCAAAGAACATCGCATCACTTTCTTAGACACGCCGGGCCACGCCGCTTTCGCCGGCATCCGCAGCCGCGGCGCCAGCGTTGCCGACGTGGCAATTCTCGTGGTTTCAGCCGAAGATGGCGTCAAACCGCAAACTCTGGAAGCGCTGGCTTGTATCAAACGCTGCGGCATCCCTTTCATTGTCGCTATCAATAAAATTGACAAACCGAACGCTGATGTGGAAAAGACAAAAAATAATTTGGCGGAAAATGAAATTTATATTGAGGGCTACGGCGGCGATGTGCCTTGGACGGCAATCTCCGCCAAAACCGGCGAAGGCATTAACGAACTTTTGGATTTAGTTTTGCTGGCGGCAAATATCAGAGGACTGAAAAGCGAATCGGCCAAAGCCGTTTCGGGAATGATAATTGAAGTCAATCATAATGCCAAACGCGGCTCGTCCGCCACAGCCATCATCAAAGAAGGGACACTTAAGAAAAGCGATTTTGTTGTTGCCGAAAATGCCTATTCGCCATTGCGAGTAATGGAAAATTTTCGTGGCGAATCGCTAGATGAAGTGCGTCCCGGTCAGCCAATCCGCATTATCGGTTGGCATGGCGAGCCCAGAATTGGCGCGGAACTTAACATCGCTAAAAACAAAAAAGAAGCAGAAAAACGGGCGGAAAATTTTTTGATAAAATTAAAAACAGCTATGCCGCAGGAAAAAAACCCGGAGGGAACTACCATCGCCCCGATTGTAATTAAGGCCGATGTCGCCGGCTCACTGGAGGCGATTACCCACGAACTGGAAAAAATCAAAGAAGAAAAATTGAAAATAAAAGTGTTGGCCGGCGGCGTCGGCGAAATTACCGAGGGCGATGTCAAAACCGCCGCCACCGCTGATAAACCTTTAATCATCGGTTTTAATGTGAAAATTGACGCCACCGCTAAAGCGGCCGCCGAGCGGCTGGGTGTTCAGGTAGAATTTTTTGACATCATTTACAAACTTGGTGAATGGTTGGAAACTTTCATTGCCGCTCGGCGGCCGAAAGTAACGACGGAAGAAATGACCGGTCGAGCGAAAATTCTAAAAATTTTCAGCCAAAACAAAGATAAACAAATAATTGGCGGACGAGTGGAAGAGGGCGTTTTGACGCCGGGTGCCATTGTAAAAATCTTGCGCCGCGAAACGGAAATCGGTCGCGGCAAAATTCGCGGCATGCAACAGCAAAAAGTCGTTATTCAGGAAGCCAAAAAGGACAGCGAATTCGGCGCTTTGGTGGAAGCGAAAATTGAAATTGCGACCGGTGACCGGCTGGAAGCGTTTAATTTAGTGACGAAGTAGGGTGGAATGGAACCTGTTAATTTTTCCCGCTTAACCCTTCCCCGAAACGGGGTGGGCTCCGACGCGGATAAAAATTTCCAGGTTCCATTCCACCCAAATAAAATCTTTATGTCAAACAACAAAAACGAAAAAACTTTATCGGTCTGTAAACAACTGGCGGCGGAATTTTTAGCGCGCGAAAGCAACGGTCTGTCTATTATCACTATCACCAGCGCTACGATTTCAAACGACCGAAAATATGCTACTATTTTTTTTACGGTCTTGCCGACCGAACAAGAAAAAGCGGCGCTAGCTTTTGCTAAAAGGCAAAGAAGCGATTTTAGAAAATTCGTCGGGGAACATGCTCGTTTAGGTAAACTGCCGTTCTTTGACTTCGCGATTGATGAAGGCGAAAAGCATCGTCAACGCATTGATAATCTTTCGCAAACAAGCGAAAAATAATTGGCCTGGTAGACAAGTGGTAAGTCAAGAGTCTGCAAAACTCTTATACGGGGGTTCGATTCCCCCCCAGGCCTAATTGCCCGGGTGACGGAATTGGTATACGTAGTCGACTTAAAATCGGCGGCCGTAAGGCATGTGGGTTCGACCCCCACCCCGGGCAAAAATCTTTTATTCCAACAACAATAAACCAAACATCAAACCGAAACCAAGAAGCATTGCTAACGATTGAAAAAATGATTTCTTGAAACCGGTGGTTTTGTGAAGCTCCGGCACAATATCGGCGCCGGCGATGTAAATAAATCCGCCGGCGGCGAAAGCCAAAGCCGCCGGCACAAATTTTTCGGCGCCGGCGCCTAAAATTATTACCGCTAAAACGCCGAGCAAGGCCGATAAGGCCGATAAAAAATTAAAAAATAAAGCTCGCTTCTTGCTCCAACCGGAGTGAATCAGTAAACCGAAATCGCCGATTTCCTGCGGAATTTCATGAATCACAACAGCTATGGTGGTTGCCAAACCAACTGGCAAAGAAACAAGATAACTGGCCGCAATAATCACTCCATCAATAAAATTGTGAATTGAATCGGCAATAATTATGATTGTTCCGAGCGGTTTGCGATTATGGTCATGGCTAGCCAATGTTTCTTGACACTCTTCCACCTGACCGTGCGAATGATGCCAGTGAAGAATTTTTTCAAAAATAAAAAATAAAAAAATACCGACCAAAATAGCTGCCGACATAATCGCCGCAGCGCCTGCTTTAAACGCTTCCGGAATCAAATGAACAAAGGCGTCGCCGAGCAAAGCGCCAGCGGCCAAACTTACCAAATAAAAAACGGCCGCCCGCAAAACTTTGTCGCTCAAGGTCAAAGTAAAAACGCCGACCAGCGATACGACACTCACTGCCAAAACGCTCAAAAAAGAATATAAAAATGCTTCAGCCATTGCGTAAAAAACGTAATGATACTAATATACTAATGTTTATCAATTATACTAATAAAAATGGAAGAACCGCAACCGACGAATAAATTAGCGATACCGATAGCCATCGTCATCGCCGGCGCTTTAATCGCCGTCGCCCTCTATTTTAACAATGCCGAAAATGTTAAACCGAACATCGGCGCGAATGAACAAAATAATCAAGAATTAACAACTGGAAAAGTTGAAATTGTCGCGGTTTCGGACAATGACCATATTTTGGGCAATCCCGACGCTAAGGCCGTTATGGTGGAATATTCGGACACTGAATGTCCTTTCTGCAAATCATTTCATCCCACCGTTAAAAAAATTATTGACACTTACGGCAAAGACGGCCGAGTCGCTCTGGTTTACCGCCACTTTCCACTTTACAAGCCGGACCCTTACGGCCGAACCCTTCACGCCAAAGCCGGCAAAGAAGCCGAAGCGCTGGAATGCGCCGGCGAGATTGGCGGCGACATAACATTTTGGAAATATTTGGACCGAATTTTTGAAATCACCCCATCCAACGATGGCTTGGACCCAGCTGAACTGCCGAAAATCGCCGAGTTCGTCGGTTTGAATAAAACCGCTTTTACCGGTTGTCTTGACAGTAATAAATACGCCGACCTTGTCAGCAAAGCCTATGATGAGGCGCTGGCGGCCGGCGCTCAAGGCACGCCTTACACCGTCGTTGTTTTGAAAAATAAAATTGCCGAAGCGGCAAAAACCGAATTACAAAAACTGGCTTCGCCCTTCCCCGCCGGCACAATTTTCGCTTCTGACGACGATTTGAAAGTGGTTATCAGCGGCGGTGTTCCTTACGCCATTCTTGAGCAAGTCGTCCAGATAGTATTGAAATAGATAGACCGATGGAAAAAATTCAACCTATTATCTTAGCTGGCGGAAGAGGCAGGAGAATGAATTCGGACTTACCGAAGGTTCTTTTGCCACTTCAGGGTAAACCGCTTTTAGCCCACCTACTTGCAGAAATCGCCGTTTCAAATCTTAAAAGGAAACCATTGATTGTAGTCGGCTATGGCGCAAATCTGGTTAAAAACGCCATCGGGCAAGAATATTCTTTTGCTCTACAAGAAAATCAATTGGGCACCGGTCACGCTGTTCTTTCCGCCGAGCAAGCGGTTGAACCTGGAACTGAACACATCCTTGTTCTCTACGGCGATCACCCTTTAGTAACCGCCCAAACTATCAACTCACTGGCTGAGGCGCATTTAGAAAATGACGCGCCATTAACTATGGGAACGATTCAAATACCAAACTTTGAAGAATGGCGCGCTGGGTTTTTTGATTTCGGCAGAGTCATAAGAAACGGCGGTGGCACGATTGATCGGATTATTGAGAAAAAAGACGCCAGCGAAACCGAGCTTCAGGTAACTGAGCTCAACCCATCATATTTTTGCTTTAAAGCCGACTGGCTCTGGCACAATCTTAAAAAAATAAAGAACAACAACGCCCGGGGCGAATATTATTTAACCGATCTGCCACACATCGCCAAGGAAAATGGAGAAAAAATTGCCACTGTTATGATTGAACCAATTGAAGCTCTGGGCGCCAATACACCAGAACAACTGGCGATTTTGGAACTCATGCTTGCCAATCGGACGAAGTGATTTATTATCAAAAATTTGATAGGCTATTTAAACACAGCTCTATCATTGCCAACCAGGCCTCATCGTCCCTGCCTGTCGGCAGGCAGGTAGCCCGGTCTAGAACGCTCTTTAATAATTAAATCGGAACGACACGGCCTCATCGTCTAGCCCGGTCTAGGACGCCAGGTTCTCATCCTGGAAACTCGGGTTCAAATCCCGATGAGGTCAAATTTGGTAAATTTCAGAAAAAGGCGGGCGAGAAAAACTCGCCCGTTGCGCGTTGAAAAAACTTCCGTGTTAATCATGACAAGAGCCTAGTGGGGGAAAGCGCAATTGCTTCCGGTCGCAAGGAAGCGGCTCAAAAGCTTTTGCGTACCTGGGATGTTTCCTGACAAAAGCGTTCTTAACCCTGTAAAAATTCCTCTCGTCATCTCCCAGACCACTGGCGGCTATCATCACGGCAGATAGCGGGCCGTGTTCCGGTTGTTTAAGAAGCTCATCGGCTTCTTTCACTGCTTGCTGAATGGTTTGTTTCTTCATAACGAACTACCGAAATTATAGCAGAACTCCCGCAATCGCGTCTAGTAGCTTTTTAACTTGGCGGCCTTGTCGTGCTGGCGGATTTTTTCGTGAGCTTTGGCTTCAATTTGACGAATTCTTTCGCGAGTCACGCCGAACTTGACGCCAACCTCTTCCAAAGTGTGAGTAATGCCACCCACCAAACCATGCCGCATTTCCAAAATTTGCCGTTCTTTTTCCGATAATTCGCCCAAAATTTCCCGCACTTGGTCCGACAAAATCCGCCGCGAGGCTTCCTGGTCGGGCGATAAAATTTTATCGTCAGGAACAAAATCGCCCAAAGTAGACTTGCCGTCATCATCGTCTCCCACCGGATTTTCCAGAGAAATGGTGTCTTGGTCAACTTTCTCAATTTGATAAACTTTCCCCACTTCCAAACCCATTTCCACCGCGATTTCTTCCGGCAATGGTTCGCGGCCCAAATCCTGCGACAAGCGCCGCACCGCCTGTTTGTATTTGGCGATGGTTTCCACCATATGAACGGGCACCCGAATGGTCCGGCTTTGGTCGGCCAAAGCCCGAGTAACCGCTTGTCTAATCCACCAAGTGGCATAAGTGGAAAATTTATAACCCTTAGTCCAATCAAACTTGTCCACCGCTCGAAAAAGCCCCAAATTGCCTTCTTGAATTAAATCCAACAAAGTCAAATCGGCTGACCGACCGACATATCTTTTGGCAATGGAAACCACCAATCGCAAATTAGCCCGGGCCAAAAGACCTTTGGCTTCCATGTCGCCTTTTTGAATGCGCTTAGCCAATTCCTTTTCGGTTTTGGCGTCAATCAACGGATAGCGGCCGATTTCCCGCAAATAAATTTGAATGGAATCATACGAGCTTTCTTCGGCGTCCAGCAAACTTTTTTTGGCTTCGTCTTGTTTTTCCAAATTGCTGCCGCCTTCCAAAACATCAGTGCCGGCTTCGTGTAGACGCCGATAGAGTTCTTCCAGAAAAAATACATCGCTTTCAATATTCGGAAATTCCCTCAATATCTCGTCGTAAGTAATAAAACCGCGTTCCTTGCCTTTGGCGAGTAATTTTTGGGCGGCCGTTTCCCAAGCGGCTTTATTCTTTTTTGGCGCAACTAAAATCTTTTTCGCTTTCGGTTTTGCTCTCGGTTTCATGTGTTTCTTTGTCTTTACTTTCTTGGTCTTCTTATTTTTCTTGTTTTTTTTCATTTTTATTAAAAATTGAAAATTATTAATTAGAAATTTCTTTAGATAATTTCTGGCACTCTTCCATCAATTTTTTGGCTTGAACGGTGTTGCCTGTTTTTTCCGCTTCGGCCAGTTCTCTGGTTTTTTGTAAAAATTTTTCTCTCGTCTTTTCGCTTTTTAAATTGCCGAGCAATTCGGCAATTTCTTTTTCGGAAATTTCCCCGCCTAAATTTTCTTCGGCTTCAAAAATAATCGCTTCCCGAAACGGCCGCCAAAATTCCAAAGCTATTTCAAATTCCTTTTCATCGAAAATATTTTTCAATTTGCTTTCCAGTTCTTTGTCTTTTTCGGCGAATAAAACACCGAACAATCGCCGTTCCAAAAGCTCAAGTTTGGTCAATTTTTCTTTTGTCGCGCCATAGTCCCGCTCTGGACGAGATATGGACAGATTCGCTCCAATAATTGGTTTTGCTTTGCGCAATTCCTCCCACAAAGCCTCTTCTTTAATATTCGCCTTATCGACAATTTCAGAAATATAATGGGATTGTTCAATTCGGCTTCCAAGCGAAGCGATGTAGGGCAAAATTTCTTTTTCCGTCGCTTTGGCTAATTGCCGTTTATCGTATCCTTTATTAAGAATTCTGGCAAGTAAAAAATCAATCAGAAAAACGGCATTCTTAAGGGCGTTTTTCCAACTTATCGGATTTTTCAAAACCAAATCGGCCGGGTCCAAACCCTCGGGCAAGGCGGCCACTTTTACTTCCAAACCGCGAGCCAGCGCCAAACCGGCGCCGCGCAACGCGGCTTTAAAACCGGCTTCGTCCGGGTCAAAAACCAATAACAAACGATCGGAAAATCTTTTAAGCAAATTAATGTGCTCGTCGGTCAAAGCGGTGCCCGATGAAGCAACGGTGTTGGCAACGCCAACTTGATGAGAGAGCAACAAATCCATTTGACCTTCCACCAAAACCGCGAAATCGCGCCGGCGAATTTCGGCTTTGGCTTTGTCCAAGCCGTAAAGAATTCGCGATTTGACAAAAAGCTCGGTTTCCGGACTGTTGATATATTTAGCGTCATCCGATTTGCCTTTCAAAATCCGACCGGAAAAACCGACAATTCGGCCGGCGCTGTCGGCAATGGGAAAAATAATCCGGTTGCGGAATCGGTCGTAATAATTACCGCCGGTTTCACCTTTTTTAATCAAACCGGCTTTTGCTAAATCATTCTCGGAAAATTTTTTGCTTTTTAAATGCGTTAAGAGCGAACGCCACTCGTCAGGCGCGAAACCAAGCCGGAACATAATACGGGTTTTTTCTTTCACGCCGCGTTTTTCAAGATAAGTTTTAGCTTCGTCATTTAATTTCAGATTGGCTTCAAAATATTTAGCGGCTTCTTCCAAAATTTGGAAAATTTTTTCTCGGGAGTCGCGCTCGCCAACATTCCGATATTCCAATTTAACGCCAGCTCGTTCGGCTAAAAGTTTCAGCGCCCCCTTGAAATCCAAACCTTCCATCTGCTCAACGAAAGAAAAAATATCACCCTTGGCGCCGCAACCGAAACAATAGAAAGAGCCGCGGTCGGGCGAAACGAAAAATGACGGCGTTTTTTCATTGTGAAAGGGGCATCGGGCTTTCAAATTCTTGCCAGCTTTTTCCAGCTTGATATAAGAACCAATCAGTTCTGTAATCCCCAACCGCTCCTTAATTTTTTCCACCGAATCGGTCATTTTATTTTACTTTTTTAAAATCATTCTTCATTTTTTTATTACCCCAAATGGGCGTGATCATTCCATACCCATAGCCACCATGGTGAATCTTGTCGGTATTCGTCATAGCCAAGAACACTAAGCCCTGTATTCGCCGTGTGAAATTTACGAATAATCCTATTACAATCTTCACCGACAAGTTTATCATCAAAAACCGCCCGCGCCATAATCATTCGCAAAAAGAAACCATGAGTAATAACCAAAATATTTTCTTCTGTTCGATTTTTCAAATACTCAAGAGCTTCACCGGCTCTTTTTCTTAAATCTTCAAAATTCTCCTCATCAGAAAATCTCGCTTCTAGTTTAACAAAATTTTCTATTAGGACTTTGTCTATTTCCAGCGCTTTCGGACTACCTTTGTGCAAACCCATTTGAGCTTTCGGCCGACGACGCTCAACAAATAAATCCGAAATTTCCGAAAGTTTATTCAACTTTTTGTTCACAATTGCCGCTGTTTCTACCGCACGCTTCATAGAACTAGAAACAATGAAATCAATGGCGAATTTTTCACACCGGCTGGCAATAAATTCCGCCTGCGCCCGACCTTTTTCCGTCAACGGCGTGTCGGCATTCTGATAGACACCGCTGGCGTTGCCATTACTTTCGCCGTGCCTTACTAAATAAATTTTTTTCATAGTTGGCACAAACTCTTTTAATTACTTTTATACTTCCACTTCGGGGTCGATTTTTTCAGAAAGTTTGTCATATTTACTCATAAAAGTTTCTTAGTCGCAAAATATTAACAGAAATATTCTCAAAAATCAATCTGTGGATAACTGCTCGGGTTTTGCTCGGGTCGTTTTGATATAATAGTTGTATGCTAACATCGCGCCAAAAACAAATTAGGGATTTTGTAAAAAAAATTATCAAGAAAAATAGCGTTGCTCCATCGGAACGTGAGATTGCTAGACACTTTCGTCTTTCTGCTTCCACTATGCATGAACATCTTGAAACACTAAGAGGTAAGGGGTATCTCCAAAAAGCACGTGGCCGGGCACGGAGTATTAGGGTCATCGAACCAAGTAATGAAAACTTGGTGCGTATTCCGTTACTCGGTCGTATTGCCGCTGGTCAACCTATAGAAGCAATTGAGGATAAAGAAACGATTGTAATCTCACAAAGTAAACTCCCTTTTTCTAAAGGAAACTATTACGCCTTGCGCGTTTCCGGCAATAGTATGGTTGATGAAAATATTAACAATGGCGACATTGTACTTATCAAAGAACAAAAAACCGCAGAAAACGGACAGAAAGTCGTTGCCCTTATAGATAACCAAGAAGCTACACTAAAAAGATATTATCGCGAGCGAGGTCACATTCGCTTACAACCAGCCAACAAAGATTACGCGCCGATTATCATAAAGAATGGTCGCGATTTTGCGATACAAGGAATCGCGCTCAGTGTCATTCAAGAAGAAAAACCTGTTGCAACCGCGTTGCCAGAACACAAAAGGACAGAGATTGAACGATTCGCTAAATTGCCGCTCAATCAAATTATCTGCGGAGATGCAGTTCGCATTATGCAACAGATGCCCGAAGATTCCATTGACTTGACGGTTACCTCGCCGCCCTACGATGAACTCCGAAATTACAACGGCTATATATTTGATTTTGAAGGTATAGCAAAAAACCTTTTTAGGATTACTAAAAAAGGTGGTGTTGTTGTGTGGGTTGTTGGAGACCAAACTATTAAAGGAGACGAAACAGGGACATCTTTCAGGCACGCTTTATACTTCAAACAGGTAGGTTTCAATCTTTTTGACACAATGATATATCTCAAACCGCCACGAGGAGCAGTTGGTAATAATAATACATATTGGCAGACATTTGAATACATGTTTGTATTCAGTAAGGGAAAACCAAAGACAATAAACCTTATAAAAGACAGGGAGAACAAAGATGAGCGAAAGGGAGATACAGGCACAAAACGAATGTATGACGGAACATTATTAAAACTAAATAGGGCTGGATATGCAAAATATGGTAGACGAACAAATGTGTGGGAATATCTTATAGGTAAAGGTCATTCTGCAAGTGATAAAATCGCTTATGAACATCCAGCCATATTTCCTGAAAAATTGGCACAAGACCACATTCTCTCTTGGAGTAAAAAGGGTGATATTGTTTTTGACCCTTTTATGGGTAGTGGCACAACTGCCAAAATGGCGATTCTTAACAATAGAAAATATATAGGTAGTGAATTATCTCGTGAGTATTGTGAAATAGCAAAAAAGAGAATAGAATGTCTATAATGAAATGCACTGAGTGTGGTAAAAATAAGACGACACAGGGCGAATTTTGTGAGTCCTGTTTTAACGAAACTAAAATATGTCGCAGATGTCAGCAACGAAAAAGTATTTTTGAATTTCAAAAGAATCAAAAAAGTATTGCTGGAAAAATATCTAGGAGAGGAGAATGTCAGGATTGTCGTAAATGGAAGAAACCAATACCAATGAAGATGAGGGTTGAATACGAAAAAACCAATCCCATGCCACCATTAGGTAAGCCGTTTCATTGTCCTGTTTGTGAAAAAACAATAATTAGACAATTTAAGAATGATGTTGTTTTAGACCATTTTCATCTCAATGGTGAAATACGAGGTTGGATTTGTAGACAATGTAATTCCAGTATAGGAATGATGGATGAGGATGTTAATATATTAAAAAGAGCAATAAAATGGATACAGGGAATTTTGCATATCTTTTTCTAGAGTAATAATGTATATAGTTCCCATTTTTTGCATTCTGGTTCTTTGCAAATTCGGCAGTATTTAGAAGTTTATGACAGATATTACAAAGATATTTTTATTGGCAAAAACAAATTTTTTAGTAAATTGACTCATGTTTATTTAGAAAAAAATTTTATACTTCCACTTCCACTTCGGGGTCGATTTTTTCGGCAATGTGGAGAGCTTCAATCATTTTTGACTTGGGACTGCCTTTGAAACCGGTGCCAGCCGGAATCAATCGGCCGATGATGACATTTTCTTTCAAGCCGACCAACATATCCTTATTGCCCCGAATCGCGGTATTGATAAGCACCCGAGTGGTATGTTGGAACGAAGCGGCCGAAAGAAAACTCTTGCGCGACAGCGACACTTCGGTAATGCCCATAATCACCGGTTCGGCACCGGCTTCGTCGCCATTTTTTTCTTTAACCGCTTTGTTAGCCTGCTCCAAATCGCCCATGCTAACGAGGTCGCCGGGCGAATAATCAGTATCGCCTTCTTCTTTAATCCGCCGGCGCGAGAACATCTGCCGAACAATAACTTCAATGTGTTTGCGGGAAACCGTTTCGCCCTGCAATTCATAAAGTTTGCTGACTTCGGCAATAATGTAATCCTGGGTCTTTTCTTTGCCGGCATATTTGAACAGTTCTTCCAAATCAGCCGAACCGTCCGTTAAAATTTGGCCTTTTCCCACCGACTCGCCGACTTTCACCAAAGCCATCCGCTTGAAATGAACCGGGTATTCAATCGGCGCGCGTTTTTTTCCTGCCGCTTTTTCGCCGACTTCAGGCAAAACCACAATAATTTTCTCCCGGTCCACGGTCTTTATTTCCAAAACCACGCCGGCAGAGTAAGAAACTACTGCCGGATTTTTCGGGCTGCGCTTTTCAAAAACTTCTTCCACTCGGGGCAAACCTTGAGTAATGTCGCCGCCGACTGACGCCGTGCCGCCGGAATGGAAAGTTCTCATTGTCAATTGAGTGCCCGGTTCGCCGATCGCTTGCGCCGCCACCGTGCCGACCGCTTCACCCAAGTCCACCAATTTATTTTTGCCCAAATCCAAACCATAACAAGCGGCGCAAATGCCCTGAATCGTCCGACAAACCAGCGGCGAACGCACTAACACTTCCGAGACGCCCGCTTCATCCGCTAATTTGGCGTCAGACTTAGAAAGCAAGTGGCCTTTTTTGAATAAAACTTTGCCTGCCAAATTTTTAATGTCTTCCGCCAAAATCCGGCCGCGGATATTTTTGGCAATGGGAATTTCCATACCGGTCGCGCTGGCGCGCCGAATCAAAAAACCTTCTTTGGTTCCGCAATCTTCCTCGGAAATAATTGCATCTTGGGCCACGTCAAATAATCGCCGCGTCAAATAACCGGCTTTGGCGGTATTCAAGGCGGTATCAGTCAAACCTTTGCGCGAGCCGTGAGTGGTGGTGAAATATTCAATCGGCGTCAAACCCTCTTTGGCCGAAGAAATAACCGGAAATTCAATGGTTTCGCCGGCGGTATTCTGAATCAAGCCTTTCATACCGGCCATCTGGGTAATTTGCGACATTGAACCGCGAGCACCGGAAAAAACCATATCATAAACCGAGCCGGTTTTATCCAAATAATCGGGAATCATTTTCTCAATTTCCGATTTGGCGCCGTGCCAAATTTCAATATTTTTTTGCAATCGCTCATCGCGGGACAATAAGCCATTATTAAATTGCTCCGAAACCTCGGCCGATTTGGCTTTGGCTTTTTCAATCACCTCCGGTTTTTTTTCCGGCACTTTCACATCGTCAATGCCCCAAGTAATACCGGCATAGGTGGTATATTTGAAACCAAAATTTTTTACCTTATCCATTATTTCCGGAATCCGCTCAACACCATAGCGCACAATCATGTCATCCACTAGGGCTGACATGCTTTTCCGTTCAATTTCTTTATTGATATAAGGGTAATCGGACGGCAAAACACTGTTGAACAACAATCGGCCAACCGAAGTCTCAAACGGTTTGCCGCCAAATTCGGCGTATTTTTCTTTTTCCGAACCTAACACCTTGATTTTTGCCCGAAAATCAACTACACCAAAATCAAAAGCGGTGATGGCGCTATTGGTGCTGGGAAATATTTTACCTTCACCTCTTTTGCCGGGAATAATTCTGGTCATCCAATAACAACCAAGAATGATGTCCAAAAGTTTGGCGCTGATGACGGAATCGCCGCTGCCCGGTTTCAAGATATTTTTATCGGCGGCCATTATTTCCTTTGCTTCCAATTGCGCTTCTTCGGATAATGGCACATGAACAGCCATCTGGTCGCCGTCAAAGTCGGCGTTGAAAGCGTGACAAACCAAAGGATGAACTTGAATAGCGCTACCCTCAATCAAAACCGGTTGAAAAGCTTGAATGCCGAGCCGATGCAAAGTCGGCGCCCGGTTAAGCAAGACATATTTACCTTTAATCACCTCTTCCAAAATCGCCCAAACTTCCGGAATATCGTCTTCAATTAATCGGTTGGCGCCCCTAATGTTGAAAGCCAATTCTCGGCTAATCAATTTGCCAATGATGAACGGCCGAAACAATTCCAAGGCCATCAATTTCGGCAAACCGCATTGGCCTAATTTTAAGTCGGGCCCAACGACAATCACTGAACGGCCGGAATAATCCACTCGTTTGCCGAGCAAATTGCCGCGCAATAGTCCCCGCTTGCCTTTCAAATTATCGGCCAACGATTTTAACGGCCGGCGCTGGGCTTGGCTCATCATACTACCGGCGGAATTGCCGTGACGAATGGAATTGTCAATTAAAGAATCGACGGCTTCTTGTAAAATTCTTTTTTCATTGCGCAAAATTACATCCGGCGCGCTGATTTCCAACAATTTTTTCAAACGATTGTTGCGATTAATCACTCGCCGATAAAGGTCATTGACGTCGGAGGTGGCGTAACGGCCGCCGTCCAACGGCACCATTGGCCTAAGGGCCGGCGGAATTACCGGAATGCGAGTCAAAAACATCCACTCGGGACGAATTTTGGAACGAATCATTGAACGCGCCAAACTCAAACGTTTTTGTAATTTCTCGCGGTCGGCCGCCGTGGTGTTTTCCAATTCCTTGGTCAACATTTCTTCCAAAGCTTCCATGTCCACCGATTTGCAAAGATTGTAAATCGCTTCGGCGCCAATGGAAGCTTCAAATAAAGCGCCGTAACGAACGGAAAATTGATGGTAAGCGACTTCGTCTAAAACCGCGCCAATCTGGATGCCTTCAATATCTTGCTTGACTCTAAGCAATCGTTCTTTAAGCGCCGTTCGTTCGTCTTCTTTTTTAATTTCTTTGATTTTGTTTTTATATTCGGCGTCAACTTCTCTCAAGACCCGAGCCCGCTCGTCTTCGGAAACGCTGACAATGATGTAGCCAGCGAAATAAATGACTTTTTCAATATCGCCGGCCGGAATGCCTAAAATCAAACTGATGCGGGACGGCATGCTTCGCAAAAACCAAACATGACAAACCGGCGTCGCCAATTCAATGTGGCCCATCCGTTCGCGCCGGACAATCGCTCGAGTGATTTCCACGCCGCACTTGTCGCAAACAATGCCTTTGTAGCGGACGCCTTTGTATTTGCCGCAATAACATTCAAAGTCCTTATCGGGACCGAAAATCTTTTCGTCAAACAAACCGTTTTTTTCGCTCCGTTGAGTCCGATAGTTAATCGTTTCTGGTTTAGTTACTTCGCCGTAAGACCATTCTTTGATTTTCTCCGGCGAAGCCAGCCTGAGTAAAATGGAATTAAAATCCGTTTTGGTTTCAAAATTTTTGGCCATATTTTTATATTATTAACTCAACATCAAGAGCTAAACCGCGCAAATTGTTAAGCATGACATTGAAAGAAGCCGGCGCGTTGCTTTGGGTAATCCGATCACCGCGGACAATGGCGTCAAAAGCCGCCGCCCGACCCAAAATATCGTCTGATTTGAAAGTCAAAATTTCGCGCAAGGTGTAAGCCGCGCCGTGGCCCAGGAGCGCCCAGACTTCCATTTCACCAAACCGTTGGCCACCACCTTGAGCTTTGCCGCCCAACGGCTGTTGAGTAATTAAAGAATAAGAGCCGATAGAACGCATGTGAATTTTATCTTCCACCATGTGATGAAGTTTCATCATGTACATATAACCCACGGCGATTTCCTGGTCGAATGATTCGCCGGTGCGGCCATCGTAAAGTTTCATTTTACCGTTATCTTGGAAACCGGCCTGCCGGAGTTCGGCTTTAATTTCCTCATCGGTCGCGCCGGCGAACGGCGGAACGATTGCTTGATAATTTAAAGTATTGGCCGCCAATCCAAGATGGAGTTCCAAAATCTGGCCCAGGTTCATGCGCGACGGCACGCCCAACGGCGTTAAAATTACGTCAATCGGCGTGCCGTCAATCATGTAAGGCATGTCTTCGGTTGGCAAAATTCTGGAAATGACACCCTTGTTGCCGTGCCGACCGGCCAATTTGTCGCCCACCGACACCACGCGAAATTGCGCCACTTCAATGTGAATTCTTTTGATGATGCCCGATTCCAATTTATGGCCTTGCTCTCGGGAAAAAATTTTAACGCCGATTACCCGGCCACGCTTGCCATTTTCTAAACGCTTGGAAGTGTCTTTAACATCTCGCGCTTTTTCGCCAAACAGCGAGCGCAACAGTCGTTCTTCCGGCGTCAGTTGCGATTCGCTTTTCGGCGTTATTTTGCCGACCAAGATATCACCAGGTCGAACTTCGGCGCCAATCATAACCACCCCTTCTTCATCAAGATTCCGCAGTTTCGTTTCGCCAACATTCGGAATATCAGGCGTGGTTACTTCCGGACCAAGTTTGGTATCACGGACACTGACAACGAATTCTTCAATGTGAATGGAATTGAACTTGCTTTCTTTGACCAATCGCTCGGAAAGAATAATGGCATCTTCGTAGTTGGCGCCTGACCAAGACATAAACGCCACCAAAACATTGTGCCCCAAAGCCAAAGCGCCTTTTTCGGTGGAAGAAGAGTCGGCCAACACTTCGCCTTTCTTTATTTTTTGCCCAATCGCCACTGACGGCCGGTGATGAAAAACGGTCATACTGTTGGTGCGAGAAAAATTAACTAAAGAAAATTCAACCTCTTTGTTTTTATCATTTTTAATTCTAATTTTTCTGGCATCAACATAAGCCACCTCCCCGGCAATCGGGGAAATTAACACTCGGCCAGAATCAATGGCCGCCCGCTCTTCAACACCGGTCGCCACCAACGGCGCTTCCGGCAACAAACAAGGTGTCGCTTGTTTTTGCATGTTGGAACCCATCAATGCCCGATTGGCATCATCATGATTCAAGAAAGGAATAAGCGAAGTGGCGATGGAAAAAGCTTGATTGGTGGAAACGTCAATGTAATTAACTTCTTCTTTTTTGACGACATTGGGTACGCCGTTGATTCTGACCTCCACTTCATCGGTAATAATTTTGCCGTCCAAATCAAGCGCCGTAGCAGCGTGAGCAATTTTGAAATTTTCTTCTTCCAAAGCATTCAAGTATTTTATTTCGCCGGTTATTTTTGATTTTTCAACCTTGCCGTAAGGCGTTTCAATCATGCCAAAATCGTTGATGCGAGCATACATTGATAAATGAAGAATGAGTCCGATATTCGGGCCTTCAGGCGTATGAATGGGGCAAAGCCGGCCGTAATGGGAAGGATGGACGTCGCGCACTTCAAAACCAGCCCGTTCGCGCGTCAAACCGCCGGGCCCCAAAGCCGAAAGAGTGCGCAAATGCTCTATTTCCGACAAAATATTGCCTTGGTCCATAAACTGCGACAACGGATTAGTGGTGAAAAATTCTTTGATTCTAGCTTGCAACGGTTTGGGAGAAACAAATTGGAGCGGCTGATTGACATCGGGGTCAATGGTGGACATCCGGTCCTGAATATTTCTTTTCATCTGGGTCAAACCGACCCGAACTTTTTGTTGAAGCATTTCACCGACGTAACGAACGCGTCGCGAACCCAAATGGTCAATATCATCCTCGGTTGCTCCCGGCGTAACATTTAAAAGCGCGACTTGAGTAATAATTGTCGCTATATCGTCCAAGGAAATTGTCCGACGAACAGCGTCTTTGCCTTCCATCGGCTTGCCAAAACGTTTGTTGAATTTGAATCGGCCGACTTTGGACAAATCATATCGGTCGGCGCTAAAAATTCCCCGAACAAATTCTTTGGCATTTTCCACCGTACCGATTTCGCCGTCGCGCAACCGTTTGTGGATTTCCACGAACGATTCGTTGGGTGTTTTAGCATGGTCTTTGGCCAGTGACGCTTCAATAAAAATTTTGGCCGTTTCGTTGCCGGCAAAAAGCTGTCTGATGGCGTCATCGGTTTCGGCGCCCAGCACTCGCAACAATGAAGTAACGACAAATTTGCGCTTGCGGTCAATCCGAACATAAATTACATTATCGGCTTCAGTTTCAATTTCTATCCAAACGCCGCGGGCGGGTATGATTTTCCCGCCAAAATATCTCTTGCCTTTGATTTCCTCGCTGGTGAAAAAAATACCGAAAGAACGAGCCAGTTGCGGCACGATTACCCGTTCCACGCCGGAAATAATAAAAGTGCCGTGACTGGTCATCATGGGGAAATCAGCAAGAAAAATTTCTTGTTCTTTGCTGCCGCCGCGAATTTTATTTTTCAGCTCCACAACCGCCTTGAGCGGCGCTTCATAAGAAAGCTTGTTGTTCTTGGCATAATACTCATCGCATTTTGGTTCTTCCAATTTAACGCTTTTGAACGCCAATTCAAATTTCTTGCCGGCATAATCGTTAATGGAAGTAAATTCGACAAAAACCTCGTTCAAACCTTTTTCCATCAGCCATTTGAACGACTCAATTTGCGAGACAACCAAATTCGGCACGGGCGCCAATGGCTCTCTAAATCTATTGAAATATTTTTTTTGAGACATGGGGCAATAAAAAAAGCTTACGAGAAAAATTCATCAATAAGCTTGAGATTGCGGTCAAAACACAATCTTTCCCAAGTGGCGGTTATCTTATACCAGCCCCAAAATTCTGTCAAGAGGGGTGGGGATAACCTTGGCATTCACTCTCACCTTTTCTGATTTTTAAATCTCCCTTGTAAGGGGAGTGCCCGAGTCCGCGAAGGGGAGGGATTTTAATTTTCAGAAAATCCCCCGCCCCGATGGGCATCGGGGCACCCCCTTTACAAGGGGGATTTCTCGCCGTCTTTCTCCAAGAAGCTCACTCGCTTTAAGTAAAAGAAAGCTCCACACTCAGTTGAGGTGGAGCATCGGAAATCTTTTAGGTCATTCCGTTTGACCTTCATACTTTATGACCATCGTCCGTCTGGTAGCGGGAGTGGAAAGGGTTTCCCGTAGACGCTGTATTCACAGATACGGCGGTTGCCGTAAAAAATGAATACGCCGTCGTAACCTTGCCCATCATCACGGTCTACTTCTTTGTGGAAACTAATCCACAACATCATTGCCGCGATCATGTCCACACATCTGTAAATGTGCCCACTGATTGTCTCACAACAACCGAGTTCACAAACCGAGTATCGCCAGACGATAACCAATCTGTCACCACTTCCACTCTCGTCGTGATACCAGAACCCTCGGTGTTCCCACGGAGGGATTGGGGTTTCAAGATTATCCCACCCCGGGAAATTCCAGGGTCCGCTTAACGTCGGTGGCATCTGAGTATGATTACTCATAACTTCCTCCTGCTTGTTAGGGCAGAAAGAATCATGAGCTTTTGTTAGGAACTATTTATTTTGATTTTTTCTGCCCGATTTGTTGTCTCGAGCTCGAGAAGTATACTAACAGAATTTAGTTATACCGTCAAGCTCAGCACAGAAAATAGTCTGCCATGGCGTAGAATTTGCCGAATTCTCTCCTATAACAAAAAGGGACGATCGGTACAAATTGTTATATCTAACTTGTGATTAATTTTTTGATTTTTTAAGTTCAATACCTAATTCTTTGAGTTGTTGCGGCAAAACTTCAGAAGGCGCGCCCATCATTGGGTCCCGGCCTTCGCCGGTTTTAGCGAAAGCGATGACTTCGCGAATGTTTGGCTCATTTTGAAATAGCATCATCATCCTGTCAAAACCCCAAGCGATGCCGCCGTGGGGTGGCGCGCCACTTGCCAGCGCTTTGAGCATATGGCCGAAATTTTTTTCAATCCGCTCGTCGCTGTAACCCATAATTTGGAAAACTGCCTTGAGCGCCGCCGGCCGGTGATTGCGAATACTGCCGCCGCCGATTTCAAAACCATTAAGCGTAATGTCGTACTGAGTCGTCAAAATTTCTGAAATTTTTTCTTTTTTCAAAAGCCGGTCAACGTGCTCCAGTTTTGGCGACGAAAACGGGTTATGAGTAAAAGTCCAGTTGTCAGTTTCTTTATCTTTTTCAAAAAACGGAAAGTCAATAACCCAACAAAAAGCCAAAAGGTTCGGGTCGCTCTTATCTTCGCGCAAATCGGGCTTGTCGGATTTATATTTCTTCATCGCTTCGGCAAAACTCAAGCGCGGGAAAGGAATGTCCTGAATTTTCTTTTCCGGATAGATATTTTTCACCAAATCAATCAGTAGTTGCTCGTTCAGAGCCATTACTTGTTCGCGAGTAACAAAACTCATTTCCAAATCCATTTGGGTAAATTCTGGTTGGCGATCGCCGCGAGTATCTTCATCACGAAAACATCTAGCAAATTGGAAATACTTTTCAAAGCCGGCCACCATTAACAATTGTTTGTATTGTTGGGGCGATTGCGGCAAAGAATAAAATTTACCCTTGTCCAAACGCGACGGCACAATGTAATCGCGCGAACCCTCCGGCGTGGTCGCCGAAAGATTGGGTGTTTCTATTTCCGTAAAACCCTCTTTTTGCAATTCGTTCCTGATAAATTGCGTCACCTTGAAACGATTGCGGATATTTTGCTGGAGACGCAAACGGCGCAAATCCAAATAGCGATATTTTAATCTTGTTTCTTCATTAATTTCTCGGCCATCGCCGGACACATCAATCAACGGCGTTTCGGCCTCGTTCAAAACCTTTAATTCCAAAACCTCTATTTCAATTTCACCATTCGGTTCGTTTTTATTTACCAATTTTTCCGGCCGGTTATTGACTTTGCCAATCACTTCAATCACCCATTCCGGCCGAACTTTCTGCGCCAATTCGTGCGCTTCTTTATGATTCGGCAAAGCAACCATCTGGACTTTGCCAGTAGCATCGCGCAAATCAATAAAAATCAACTTGCCGTGGTCGCGCCGCACATCAACCCAGCCGGCAATTCTGACTTCTCCCCCAATTTTTTCTTTTAAATCTTTTATATAAATCCGTTCCATTACCAAGATGATAGCAAAACAAAAGAACCTCGCCAAGCTTAGGCGAGATTCTTTTGTTTGCTGAAAGCTAATGTAGCTAAAAGCTATCTTGCTATTGTTGGTTGTGATGCGAACCAATCTCCTGGCGAATCTTTTCAATGTAACGAGCTGCCGCTTCTTGGCCGCCCAGGCCGAAAGACAAACCGAGCGCCAAAGCTAATGCCACCACCACGCCGGTAAATAAGGTTTGAATGAAAGCCGCCGCGATGCCCAATTGGAACAGCGCCGCCAAGATGGCGAAAACCCAAATCGCCCAGCGAGTGATAGCGCCGGCCAAATGAGCAAACTTCACGCCGGCCGCTTTGGCGGAACCAACGATAACTTTTTGCATCGCTTCGGCAATCACTGCCGCCACCAACAGAATCAGCGACGCGACTATGACCTGCGGCAAATACAACAGCACCACCTGTTGAAGGAAAGCGTTCACCTGACTCAAACCCATCACATCAAATGCTGCCACTAAAAAGACCACGATTACGAACCACTCCACTAACCCGCCGATAAATCGGCCGGAATTAAGAGTGAAACCCGCTTTATTGACCACTTGCTCCACCTTCGCTTGCTTCAAGACATTGTCCACTCGCAGAATCCTAAACAAATGAGCGATTGCCTGACGCAAAACCGCGCCGACAATCCAACCGACGACGACAATAACAAAAGCCACTATTAATTTTGGCAAAAAACCGGCAATGCCCAGCCAAACATCTTGAAAAGACGTCGCCAACACATTGCTCCATGGTTCAGTCATGATTTTATTTATTAAAATTGATAATGTTTCGGCTTTGGTATTTTACCACAAAGTCCGATAACGGCAAAAGTGGATATCCACAAACCTAGACTTCTTTTTCTTGCGCCAATTTATCCAAAAGTTTCTGATGGGGATAATCCATTACATCGCGAATCAATTTATCGCAAATACTGGAGCGATATTTGAACTCCTGAGTTTCCAAAATAACGTAGCGCAATTCTTTGCCAATTTCCGATTCCATCACTTTCACTACCCGGCCAATCACGGCCTTTTTCAAGTGGTCGCCGACAATCAACAAATCCAAGCGGCTTTCCTCTTCTTGAATAAAAACTCCGGCGGCAATCACCAGCTTCAAACTGCCGGCGCGCGCCAGACGACGAATCATTTCCCGATGGTCAATTAAAGTAGTATTGATAATCAGATTTTTCAGAGGCAAAAGATAAGGAAAAAGCCGGTCCAAAATCCAACCGTTCAGCTTGCGCCGCCGCACCAGCGGTTTTTTATTTCGCCGATTGATAATCTCGGTTTCAATAATAACCCGCCGTTTGACAAAGTCGGCTTTTTCAAAAATCCTTAGTTCCTTTTCCGCTTCCCGCGGCGTCGCGTGAGCGCGGTTGGCCGCTTCTTTGCCTGAATAAATCTTGTCGGGATTAAAGAGAAAGAAGCGCATCAATTTAACGCGCGTCGGACTGCCAAAAAGTTTGCTTAGGATTTCCACAACCGCATACTAACAGACTCGTTATTTTAGCTCAACTTTACCGCCGGCGGCTTCTATTTTCTTTTTTAGTTCTTCGGCTTCGGCTTTCTTCACGCCTTCTTTGATAGTTTTCGGCGCGCCGTCCACTAAATCTTTGGCCTCCTTCAAACCAAGACCCAAAATTTCCTTAATAACTTTGATAACGGCAATTTTATTGGTGCCGCTTTCTTTCAATTCCACAGTGAAAGAGGTTTTTTCTTCGCCCGCAGGCGCGCTACCAGCTACGGCCGGACCAGCAACGGCAACCGCTGTTGCCGAAACGCCAAATTTCTTTTCCAATAATTTAACCAACTCATTCAACTCCAAGACCGACAACTTTTCAATTTTTTCTACCAAATCCTTGAATTTAGTTGGAATTTCCACAACTTCTGGTTTTTTGTTTTCTTCCATAATAGTTAATTAAAAATGAAAAAATCAAAATGGAAAATGACAAATTAAAATTCAAAATTTTTTATTCTACATTGTCATTTTAACTTTTGATATTTACATTTTGCATTTCGCTAATAATTGCATTTACTTTTTCATCACTTCGCCCAACACTATCACCAACCCTTGAATCGGCGAATTGATAACATTGACCAATTGAGCGTAGAGCGTTTGGCGCGGCGGAATAACGGCGATGCCGCTCATTGCCTCACGATTCATAAATCGTCCTTCAAAAATTCCGCCGAGCAATTCCACCTTTTTTTCCGATTGCCTTTGAAACTCGTAAACGCCTCGGGCCGGCGCGATTTGGTCGACGCCCCAAGCCAAACCGATTTGACCGTCAAGGGCGGGAATTTCGCCGGTAACACCGCTTTCCGCCAGAGCTTTTTTAGCGAGCGTTTTTTTTGTCACCAAATAACTAACGCCGTCAGCGCGCAATTTTCGGCGAAATTTAGTCGCTTCAGTAACCGTTAAACCGCCAAATTTAACCAACGCTATTGAACCGACGTCTTTAGCTTCTTTAATTAATTTGGCGATAATTGCCAATGATTCTTTTTTTTGTTCTTTAGTTTTTGCCACGTTTTGTTTTTAGTTTTAAACTTAACCACGACCTTCTTTCAAGGCCTTAGACAAAAACTCCGAAGAGATTTTTGACCTCGATAGGACTTATATTGCCTATTGTCTTTGGCCTAATGTCACTAAATTAGCATGGGGTGAAAAAATACGCAAGAAGAAAAATAAATTTGGAATTTTCATTACTGCACCTAAATTTGCTATCGCGAAATTAGGTGCAATTACAACATAAAACGACTTAATACTTAATAATAATTTGGTTTACTCAGAAAAAAATTGAATAAGAAACAACAACAAAAAGCTGACGATTAAAATCACCAGAAAACCACCTAGGAATTTGAAAAAAGTTTTGTCCAGGTATTTCATATTTTCTTTGATTATATCGCAACGAGGCAAAGCCTCCAAAGGAGGCTTTGCCTCTAAATCCTAAAATCCGATGGATATTTGAAAACTACTTAGACAATTCGTTCAATTTTGCTCTCGTCATCGGTCCAACCGTGCCATAACCTTGGTCGCCCGATTTAGCAATGCCGTATTTCACCTGGAATTTCTCCACCGCTTTGCGAGTCAGCGAACCGTAATAATTCGTCTCATTGCCCGGCGAACCGGCGCCAGAAGAAGCGATTTGCGTATCAGAAGAAGAATTTAGAATGAGCTGAAGCATTTTGACATCGGCATTAGTGCTGCCGGTTTTAAGCGATTTGGCAAAAACATAACCTTGGGCAGCACCGATACCCATTATTTTTCCAGAAACCGGGCTACTAGTGGTTTTAGCAACGCCAGACAAAGACAGTTTTACTTTATCAATGACACTCTGGTCAGCGTTGAATGATTGGAGCAAAGCGATAATAGCGTTAACTTGCGTGGAACTCAAACCGCTGGCATAAATTGGAGTAGTTGGCACTGTGGTTTGCGCTATGACGGTGCCGCCCCCTCCTCCCCCTCCCCCTCCACCACCACCGCCACCCCCGCCTCCTCCACCGCCGCCAACACCGAAGGTAACGCTATTACTGCTGTTTCTTGTGCTCAAACCCCCGCCGCAAGTAGCCGAACCGACTTCAATTGTCAGATTCAATTGCGAGCCACCAGAAGGATTGGAGAAACTATAAGTAGCTGATGAACTACCGCAATTGGAAGTGGCCGTCACCGAACCTAAATCGCCGGTAACCGTAATTGTTTTCTTGTCTCCTGAAGCAAAGTTGAAACTGGAATTAGCCGGCATCACAACCGTAAAACTACCGGAACCAACCGTCAATGATTCCAAAGTGGCGCCGCCGTCACCCGTCAAAGTGCCGCCGGAAACCGAAATGGCCGAGCCGGTGGTCAACGAAACATCATTGTAAGTGGCGAAAACCGCCGCTGGCAAAACTAGCGCCCCAACCGCGACCAAAATTAGAGTTTTATTCATGTTGGTTAACTTTAATCGCGCTACTTAATTGCCGTCCATGCCCAAGTAGTTGTGGCCGGCGAAGCCGCCGCGCCAGTGCCATTGTATATGCCGACCTGAATCGTATTGGCCGCCGTGGAAGAAGCGCCGGAAAAAATTATTTGATTGGCCAAATCAGCCGGCGTTAGAAACACTTTATCATTAACGGAAACACCGGTCGCCACGCAAGTGGTAACATAAGTAGTGCTAGCGGTTACAGAAACACCAGGACCGACCGAACAAGTACCGAACAAAACTTGGGTAATGGCCGAACCGCCCGCGCCCACCACCACACCGGCGCTGGAAGTGGTTGTGCCGGTAACACCCAAAGCCACATAAGGCGACGAAGAGGCAACACCTAGCGCGTCCGCTTTCAAGGTGGCCGAAACCGTAGAAGAAGCCGATGACACGAAACCACCATAGAATGAAGAAAGTGAGGTAAAACCAGAAGTTGAGGAAGCGGCAAGATAACTAGCGGCAGTTAACGTTCCCGAAACAGTTGAAGACGCTTGGGATATAAAACCACCGGTCAAAGTGCTCAAGCCAGTTACATTTAATGCACCACCGACGAGCGCCGTGCTGGAGGCCTGGAACACACCACCAACCTGTAAGGTTGAAACCATGGTAGATGAGGCTTGGGAAACGAAACCGCTGTAAAAAGTGGCAAGATTAGTGAAGCCCGCGGTTGACGATGCTCCGAGATAACCGGCGGCAGTCAATGCGCCCGAGACGGTTGAAGACGCTTGCGACACGAAACCGCCGGTCAAAGTGCTCAAATCAGTTACACTCAAGGTTCCTTGAGTGGAAATGTTTGTGCTAATAGTTGTCGTCGCCGAAACACTAACCGCCACTACCGCCATTGAAAGCATCACCGCTAAAGTTACCGAATAAAAATCTTTGCTCTTAAAAAATTTCATAACAAATTTAATTTTAAACAAATATTAAAAGAAAAAGCGAAACGCCGCCTTCGACAAAGCGGTTCAATTTTTTTCGCCGTTATTATTATACTCTTATCAAAATGAAACGACAAAAAATCTGTGGATAACCCGTAAAATCCGACTTGGCGGATCACGGGGCTTTATCTATCGTTTTCTTAAAACAAAACAAACTCGGCGGCCAAAAAATTCACTTCTGGGCAAAATCATCAAATGAGCCGGGATAAGCCGTTTGCCGAAAATCGCCCGCAATCGGCCGAAAAACGGCACATCGCCGCGCTGATAAATTGTTTCTAATAAATAAAAATTGGCCAAATAGGTTTTTTTGAAAACCGCCCTGGTAAGAAACAGCAAATGGTCATTGGCTTCAGTCCAAGGCGGCATATTGCCGGTTAAAAGAAACTTTAACCTAAAAGTCAATTGAAAAGGATTTGGGACCGAAAACATAAAAATACCGCCCGGTTTTAACGCCCGCCAAACTTCGCGCATTACAAAAAAAGGATTTTCCAAATGTTCCAGCACTTGAAAAGCGGTAACTAAATCCAGTGAACCATCGGCATAAGGCAGGCGCTCAAAATTCAAATCCACCGAAGAAAACGAAACTTGAGCAATGAATTCTTTATTGAGATAGTTGACTAAATCAATGCCGTAAAAACGATTGAAATAAGGAGCAAAAGCTTGAAAGGCCGCGCCGCCGCCGCAACCGATATCCAGCGCTGCTTCGGATTTTTTACCGCTAAAATATTTCTCCAAACATTTAGCCAATGTTCCGTCCAGCAAAACCCAGGGCGCCATAACTTTAATGCCGCGATAATCCAACTTTTCCGTTTTTACTTTATCGGACGGAATGTATTTCATTGTGGCGAAACTTGCTCAAGCAAAGAAGTCAATGTCAATTCCATATCCGGATATTTGGCAATGCTATCTTTAAGAAATTTTCTTGCCGCCGCTTTATCATTGATGGCCGTAACATAAAAATCAACAATCCGACTATAATTTTCCAGCGAACGAGGCGCGCTCGCCACGGCTTTCAAAAACATCGGTTCGGCTTTGGCATTGTCATGGAAATAATACATATACAAATCGCCCAGATTGATGAAGGCGTCGGAAACTCTCGGCGCCGCTTGGGAAAGATAGAGCCAGATTTCTTCGGCGGTTTTATAATCTTCAAGCATTTTGAAACGCATCGCCAAATCGCTCCAATTAACATACGAGGAAGGGTCTTTTTTCAAATCAGTGAGCAAACCGGAAATTTTTTCATTCATAATCTTCGTCGCCCGGACGGAATAAGAATCGGGGATAACGATTGTTCGATTCAAACTTGGTTTTTTCAAATCTGGATTCAAATAAAGCGGGCTATTAGAATCAATGGCGACTTCTTCTACCTCTGCCGTAACATTGGGCGCAATCTCAATGGCGCTTGTTTTTTCATTACCATTAGCGCCAACCTCGGTTTTGGTTTTATCGGCAAAAAATTCTTTATAACCATAATAACCAATGGCCGACAAAACGAGCGCGGCGCTAATAATTATAATTTTGTTTTTGTTTGGAAACATTCAGATATCTTATCGCAAATTAAAGAAAAAGAAAACCCGCCTATGAGGCGGGTTTTCCCGAGCTTCCCGATGCACATCGGGACACAAGTAGCTCTTATTTCGAAATAACCCGAGCCGTACAATTCTGACCCAAACCGCTGGTAGCGAAGCAGCCGCCCAAACCATAACCGTTAGTCCAATCGTCGTAACCAGTCGTCAACGAACTTGTCGTTGTCGTAGATACCGGCGACCAGATAATAGCGGAATTGTTTAGCGCGCCACCCACTCCATTGCCATTGGTGATACCAATGATAGCGCCAGTCGTTGAAGACATCGCCATATTGAAGGTCGTGGTCGCAGTGCCAATAGTCGGCAATTTCGGATAGGCCGTATCAGCCATTAAAGCAGCGCTGACCGAACCGGTAGAATTGCTATTGCCAAGCAAGGCAACATTGCCGCGCAAGGTATAGGTCTTGGAATTACCAGCCGCAACAATCGCGTCATTGGTATTAGAAGTGCTGTCAAAGTAGATAGCGGTGGTAGTAGCGCCAGCCGTCAATGACACCAAACCGGTAGAACTGGCTACATTACCATTAGGACCGCTGAAGGTCAGAGTATCAACTGTGGCGGTCGTCGTGCCAATCACGAATGACAACCGATGAAGTTTAACGGAACCTTTGGCATCAGCCGTTATCACAACAGACAACAAGTCATTAACACCGGCGCTGGCCGTCGCGCCAGTAGTGCTGTAGGTAATAACCGGGAAGGACTTGAACACTCTGATACCGGCAACCGTCGTGTCGGAACCACTGGCATAAATAGCAGAACCGCTGGATTGGCCGACAGCTTTGGTACCGCTGGTGGCGTTAGTAGTAACACCGCCGTCCCAATTGATTGCGATGAAAGCGCCGGCATTACCGGGTTCATTAACGCCCTGATTCGGCGAATCAATCTTAACCGTAAGAATCTTGTCGCCATCCTTAGGAATAGTCACCGCGGTAGACAAAGTGGAAGTGGCAATGAAATTATTAGACGCATCTCTCGTGCCGTCAAAGTAAGCCGAACCGACTTGCGTCGTGCCATCCCACAAAGTAACTAAGGTAACATCGGCATTGGTGCTGGTCGCCGGTTTCATTACCAACGGAACGGTTTGCAAAGTCAAGGCTTCATTGGAAGCGTGGAAGTTAAGACTCGCCACCGTATTGCCGGTTGTGCCCGCCGCCACCACTCTATAAGACGGACTGGAAGCGTCCGTAACCGAGAGAGAACCGCCCGTGGCCAAAGTCATTCTCTGACCGGCCGCCGAGTTTTGGGTAACCGTCGCCGATTGGCCGGAAGTAATACCGGTCACCGTTTGGGTCGCGGAAATACCCCAGTAAATAGAACCGGTGGCGGCTGAAGCGATATTACACTTCAAAGCCAAAGCCTTAGAAGTACCCTTGGGAATATTAAGAGCGGAATCAAGAATGAAGCTGGTTGAAGAAGCCGCCGCGCTCGGATTGACAGCGTTGCTGCCAGTATTTAAGGCGGTAGCGCCATCCCACAACTGACAATTGGTCAAGTTGGTTGCTGTGCCGCTATTGCTGTAATCCAAGAGCAATTGGGAAATTCTGAGGTCTTCACCGGAAGCGCCGGCGTCAAGCTGGTAATTGGTGAAGGTAAAGCCCTGGCCGCCCGCCACCACCGTTTGAGCTGATGGGTTGGGCGAAACGCTAACCGTCAAAGCCGCGGTCTTTATCGTCATCGTGCTGGCCGTCACATCAGAAGAAGGAGACGGGGTAATCGTCTGTCCGGTAACTTGGCCGGTAGCGCTTGTCCAATTGGAACCGGGAGCAGTATTAAGCGCCAAGGTGGAATTGTTGGCAAAAACCGTGCCAATTTTACCTTGTAATCTAAGTTTAGTGACACCTATCGGGAAAGTAACAGTGTCGGTAAACAAAACGCCTTCCACGCCGTCGGTGCCTACGTTATCAACCGGACCGGCAAGAATCGCGCCGTTGCCGTCAACCAACGAAATGTTGGTGATTCGGCCCGCCGCGGTGGAAGTGGTAGAAAGGTCAAAAGCGATTCTCGCCACCGAGATCGATTCGCCTCTAACTTCAACCGAGAAACCGCCCAAAGGCTGATTAGCCAAATTAAGAGCGATATTTTGCGCTGGCACGCTTGGGTCGCTGGTGACCGTCAACGAACCGGAATTAATGGTGATAGTGGAAGCGGCATACCAAATAGTGCCGGAAGTGAAACCGGTGCCGGAAGTCGGAGGCGTAATGCCGTAATTGTAGAGCAAGCCGACAATATGAAGGTCGGTAGTTTTCTCAATGTTGAAAGCCACTGTTCTAGCTGAACCGCCCACAATGTCGCCTTTAACCGAGATTTCCTTGAAATAACCCTTTTCAATCTTGATGCCGGTGCCGAAATTGGAAGTGTAATACTTGCCGGTAGAATCAACCACGGCCGGGTAAGACACGCCGTCAATCACCGTGACTAAATTAGCCAAGTCGGAAGAAGCGGCGGAAGAAGCCTGATTCCAACGAATGGATTTAATCAAAACATCTTCGGTGGAACCGGCGGTAACTTTAACGGAAGAGAAAATGTAACCGGTCGTGCCGACATTTTTGGAGACAGCGCCGTTAGGGTCAAGCGCGCCGCGTTGATTGGTAACCGAACCGATGGTCAAACCGCTATTGCCGGTTTGAGCGGTGCCGATAATCGGCAGAGAACCGGAAACCGTCGCCGAGGTGTTAACCGCCACTAAGGAAAGAACGAACACCGCGCCGGCGCCGCTGGAATCACCATCAGCTCCTCGGTTTGCGGCCAAAGTCATTGTTCTGGTTTGGCCGGCTTTTACCGTAAACGGTTCAGACAAAGTCACTTGGTGAGCCGAGTTTAAGGTTTTAGACAAACCAATTTGCGTTCCGCTCTCATCCAAGAGAACAATACTGGCAACATCGGCGTCAATTGAAGGTCCGCCGCGTTCCACCACCAAACTGTTAACTTTTACATCGCCGTCACTGCCAGCGGTAAAATTAACTTTGGTGAAAGGCACGCGGGCCGCGTTAACCGGGAATAACATCGCCGCCGGTTGTTGAGCGGCCGACACGGTCAAACCCGTTCCAGCCGGAGCCGGAGGAGGCGTTACCGGAGGCGTTACCACCACGCCACCCATTGTATTGAGCTTGGCGCGAGTGATAGCTCCAACATAACCGACTGCCGGCGTAATGCCGTATTTCTTCTGGAATTTAATAACGGCCGCTTTAGTCAAAGCG
>Ga0076038_107_pt1 | contig 36137 bp, 31 predicted proteins | sample RifGroB1_FD_68135 | JGI IMG/M metagenome (GOLD analysis project Ga0076038, IMG submission 68135) | Parcubacteria bacterium GW2011_GWB1_44_7 | reverse complement strand
CCCAGCCAATACCTTGATGAAAAATTGAAAAATCACGTATCAAGCCGGGCATTATTAACACCGATTAAAAGTGTGCAGGAGGTGTGTTAGATAATACACGCTTATTCTTTAGTTCCTATTCATATGGCACTTCTTATATTTTTTACCGCTACCACATGGACAGGGGTCATTTCGGCCCGCCTTCGCTGACGCTTCGGCGGGCAAGCCGACGGATTTTGTGACACCACCGATTTCTTGCGCCTTGCGTTCCATCTCCCGCAAATTTTTCTGCTCTGCCGAAACCGCGCCTGTACCGGCCGCGAGATTGGGAATCAGACGCGTTACTTGCACCCGCGCCGCTTCCTCCATTTCCTTAAACAATCGCAAGCCCTCGCGTTTGTATTCCACCAACGGATCTCGTTGGCCGTAAGCGCGCAAATTGACTGATGAGCGAGTGTAATCCATCAATTCCAAATGCTCCACCCAAAACATATCAATGGTTTGTAAAATTACGTTTTTTTCCGCAATCGTCTTTTCCGTCCCCTTTTCTTCCATTCCTTCTACTTGGGAGTTGAGCTCCCAAGCTGTTAGATTTTCCAGATACTCATCAATCGCTGTCGCGCCGCCGGTGAGAATTTTTCTTCGTCTGTCGTAAATAGTTTTTCTTTGATGATTCAAAACATCGTCGTATTCCAAAACATGTTTGCGAGCGTCAAAATTAAAACCCTCAATTTTCGTTTGGGCGGTTTCCAACGCTTTGCTAATCATATTGTTGGCAATCGGTTCGTCTTCTGCCACTTTCAAAAAGCCCATCACTTTTTTAATGGTGTCCACGGCGAAAATTCTCATCAGATTGTCTTCCAGCGAAACAAAAAATTGCGTTTCACCCGGGTCGCCTTGCCGACCGGAACGGCCGCGCAACTGATTGTCAATTCGTCGGGCTTCGTGCCGTTCCGTCCCGATAACCGCCAGACCGCCGATTTCGCGAATCCGCTCCATTTCTTGCGGAACAGGCGGATTACCGCCAAGTTTAATATCCACGCCCCGGCCGGCCATATTGGTGGCGATAGTCACGGCGCTCCGCTTGCCGGCTTGAGCGATGATTTCGCCTTCTCGCTCGTGATTTTTGGCGTTCAAAATCTCGTGCTTGATACCTTCTCTTTGCAAGTATTGCGATAACACTTCATTTTTTTCAATGGAAACCGTGCCCACCAAAACCGGCTGGCCCTTTTTATTCAATTCTTTCACTCGTTTAGCCAAAGCGGTAAATTTGCCGTGCTCGGTTTTGAAAATCACATCGTCCAAATCGCGGCGAATCATGGGCTGATTAGTCGGAACAGAGACAACATTCAACCCGTAAACTTTCAAAAATTCTTCTTTGGAAGTCGCCGCCGTGCCGGTCATACCGGACAACTTTTTATAGAGCCGGAAATAATTCTGGAAAGTGATGCTGGCGAAAGTCCGTGATTCTTTCTGGACTTGAACGCCCTCTTTGGCTTCAATCGCCTGATGCAAACCTTCACTCCAGCGCCGTCCCGGCTGGAGCCGGCCGGTAAATTCGTCCACGATTATAATCTCGCCGTTCTTAACGACATATTCTTTGTCTTTATGAAAAAGCGCTTCGGCCCGCACCGCCGTTTCCAAATGGTGGACGAATTTCATCCCGCCTTCGGTGTAAATGTTTCCTACATTCAAAGATTTTTCCACTCGGTCAATGCCTTCTTGAGTCATGGCAATAGACCGGAATTTTTCATCAATAGTAAAATCTTTTTCTTTTACCAAGGTTTGAGCAATGGCCGCAAATTTCCGGTATAAATCTTCCGATTCGCTGGTCGGCGCGGAAATAATCAGCGGCGTCCGCGCTTCGTCAATTAAAATAGAATCAATTTCGTCAACGATGGCGAAATGATAATCGCGTTGGCGTAAAACGACTTCTTCATATTCCAAATTATCGCGCAAATAATCAAAACCGAATTCATTGTTCGTGCCGTAAGTGATGTCAGCTTGATAGGCCTCGCGCCGCGTTACCGGCCGCAAAAATTCATGAACTACCTTGAACGAACCGAGTTCGTCGCGAGTCTTATCGGCTTCCGTATGTGTTGGGTCATATAAAAACGATTGCTCGTGATTGAGCACTCCCACCGAGAGTCCGAGATAATCGTAAATTTGTCCCATCCAAACAGCGTCGCGGCGGGAAAGATAATCGTTGACGGTAACAATATGGACGCCTTCGCCTGCCAAGGCATTTAAATAAACCGGCAGGGTGGCAACTAAGGTCTTGCCTTCACCGGTTTTCATTTCAGCGATACCGCCGCGGTGTAGAATCACACCACCGGTCAATTGAACGTCAAAATGACGCTGACCCAAGGTTCGCTTGGCCGCCTCGCGCACGGCGGCAAAAGCTTCCGGTAGAATTTCATCAAGTGTTTCGCCGCTACCCCCGCCGGTTGGCGAGGCAAGTCGCTTTTTAAATTCGTCGGTCTTGGCGCGCAAATCAGTTGCCGAAAGTTTTTCAAATTCCGGCTCTAAAGCGTTGATTTTTGTTACTAACGGTTGAATCGCTTTGATTGTTTTTTCATTTTCATCGCCGAAAATCTTGGAAAAAATTCCCATAATAGCGCTATGGTAGCATAAAAAATCATCCTTTGAAATTAAAATCCCTCCCCCTAAAATCCCCCTTGTAAAGGGGGTACCCCGATGGACATCGGGGCGGGGGATTTTCTGATTTTTAAAATCCCTCCCCCGCCTAACGGCGGGGCTCTCCCTTTACAAGGGAGATTAAATATAAAACAAAAACCCCTCCGACATCGGAGGGGTGTGAAATTCGGCCTAATCCTTAGGCCCTCTGAAACTTGGCGTTGAACTTCGCCACTCGGTCCTGACCGATCCGAGCGAGTTCCGCGTCCAGGTTAATCTTCGGCTCCGGGGCATCATTGACTCCTTCCGGAGACGGGGACCACTCGACAACTGGCACTACATGCGAACCTTTCAGGTTTCGCATTGTTCGGTGAGGATTCCCACCTTTGCCGTTACCAGAAACCGAAACCGGTTTCGGTTCGGTTTTGGCCGGCTCCGCCGACTGTTGGCGCGGTGCGTGTTCAATCCACGGTTCCACCGTGGGCTCGCCGTTCTTGACACGAACGGCGAATGCCGTATCGCATCCTGCGATTTGAACCTTGAGCAATTCACCCTCCTGGACGACCCAAACCGAGTCGGTCCAAGTTCCGTTGTCAGGAATGACTCCGTTGTTCCGACCGTGACCGTCTACCAACTCTTTGGACCGCCAGCCGGAGATTCGGTTGACATAGCCATTGCCTTTGCCACCCTCACCGACGGTGAGAAAGCGGATAAGGCACGAGCCATTCTGCGAACTTCGGTCCCTGGACAAGATGAAGAAATCCTTTTCTCCGCCGACATTGAGCAGGAAACAGTCCTGCACAATGTTGTTGTCCACTTCCGGGCAGTTGTCCGGGTTGTTGTTCAGGGGAACATTGGTTAGCCACGAACTCCTGCCGTACTCGCCGAGGGCGAGGGATTTGTTACGCTCTCCGTCAGTCAAAACAAACCCGGGACTGACTGTTCCGCCTGCGAATGTGAATGTTTTCAATTTTTTCCTTTCAACTGCGAACACCGAACTTGAATCCGACTTGCCGTTTGGCATTTCCAGCGCCACCGCGCTGAAAACTTGCCAGAATTTTCGATGTTCAATCTGCCAAGAGCATAGCAGATTATCCTATTTTTGTCAATGGGCACGGAGAGATTTGAACTCTCAATCCATTGCTGGAACTGCGCCCTGAACGCAGCGCGTATACCAATTCCGCCACGTGCCCGTAACTACTAAAATGTAATCAATAATTACATGACTCGTAATTATTTGCCAAGTTGCTTTTCTTTCGCCGCCACCAATTCCAAAGTTTTAATAATCGTATCGGGATTCAAAGACATACTATCAATTCCCTGCTCCACCAGAAATTCGGCGTAATCGGGAAAATCGCTCGGCGCTTGGCCGCAAATGCCGATGTATTTATTTTTCTCGTGGCATTTTTTTATAATCTCGCTGATTAATTTTTTCACCGCCGGATTTTTTTCATTGGCGATGCCGGCGACAATGCCCGAATCGCGGTCCAAACCGAGCGTCAGTTGAGTCAAATCGTTGGAACCGATGGACATTCCGTCGCAAATTTCTAAAAATTCATCGGCCAATAAAATATTGGAAGGAATTTCGCACATAATATAAACTTTCAGACCGTTGGCGCCGCGTTCCAAACCATTAACCTTCATCGCTTCTAAAACCTGTTTGCCTTCTTCGGGCGTCCGGCAAAATGGAATCAAAACGGCAACATTCTTCAGACCTATTTCTTCGCGCACTTTTTTCAGAGCGCGGCATTCCAAACCGAACGCTTCTTTAAATTTTTCGTCGTAATATCGTGAAGCGCCGCGCCAGCCGAGCATCGGGTTCTCTTCCGCCGGTTCGTAAAGCGCTCCGCCGACCAAAGTCCGATATTCGTTGGTTTTGAAATCGGAAAAGCGGATAATCACTTCATTGGGATAAAAAGCGGCGGCGATTTTAGCAATGCCTTCGGCCAATTCGCTGACATAAAAATCTGTTTTATTGGCATAGCCTGCGGTCAATTTATCAATCTCTTTAACAATCGCCCGCTTCTCGACATTACCAGTATCAGCTTTTAATTTTTCATAATCAATCAAGGCGTTCGGATGGATTTTAATGTGCTCGGTGATAATAAATTCCAATCGTCCTAAACCGACACCCTTGGCCGGCAATTGCCATTTTTCAAAAGCCTCGTCGGGTGAACCGATATTAACCATAATCTTGGTTTTGGGTTCAGGAATTTTGTCCAAATGATGTTCAATTTTTTCAAATGATAAATTGCCTTCGTAAACCGCGCCGACACTGCCCGAGGAATCCACCGTTACTTCAGTACCGTCGCGCAGAACTTTGGTGGCATTAGCGGCGCCGACAATACAAGTAATGCCAAGCTCGCGCGAAACGATGGCCGCGTGGCTAGTCCGGCCGCCTTTATCGGTCACGATGGCGCTGGCGATTTTCATAATCGGTTCCCAATCGGGGTCGGTGATTTCCGTCACCAAAACTTCACCTTTCTGAAAACGACCGATATTTTTCACATCGCGAATTATTCTTACCTTGCCGCTGGAAATTTTCGCGCCAACTGCCGTGCCAGTCACCAATACTTTGCCTTTTTTGCCTTTTTCTTTCAAACGATACTCAATGTAAAGCATTTTGTCGCGAGTCGCTTGAACCGTTTCCGGCCGAGCTTGAACAATATAAAGTTCGCCGGAGACGCCATCTTTCGCCCATTCGGTATCCATCGGCTGATAATGGCCTTTTTTCCCGGAAAAATATTTTTCAATTTTCACCACCCAATCAGCTAATTTCAAAATTTCATCGTCGGACAAGCATAAAATCGCGCGTTCGGCTGGGGATGTTTTGATAATTTCAGTTCCCCGGCGACCATAAATCATCTTCACATCTTTAACGCCGATATCGCGAGCAACGATGGCCTTCTTTCCTTCAGCCAAAGTCGGCTTAAATACCACAAACTCGTCGGGCGTTACCTTGCCTTGAACAATCATTTCACCTAAACCGTAAGAAGCGTTGATGACGACAACTTTGTCAAAACCGGTCTCGGTATCAATGGAGAAAGCCACGCCGGACGCGCCCTTATCGGCCCGAACCATTTTTTGAACACCGACCGACAATGCCACCGTTGTGTGAGCAAAACCGCGGTCTTGTCGGTAAGAAATCGCCCGGTCGGTAAAAAGCGAAGCGATACATTTTTTAACGGAGCTCAGTAAATCTTTAATACCGACGACATTCAAATAAGTTTCTTGCTGGCCGGCAAAACTAGAATCGGGCAAGTCCTCGGCGGTGGCCGATGAACGCACCGCCACATCGGTTTCGGCCACATTAAATTGTTTACCTAATTCCCGATAGGCGGCGCTGATTTCGTATTCCAACTCTTTCGGCAAACTGCTTTTCAAAATTAATCGGCGGACTTTTTTGCCGGCCTTCTGAAGCGCTCGCATATTACCCGTATCCAAATCCTTCAAAATTTTTTCCATGCCAATCCGAATGCCGGCTTTGTCCAGAAATTCATTGTAAGCTTTGGCGGTGACGGCAAAACCATTTGGCACATTGATACCGAGTTTCGTTAAATTGGCAAACATTTCCCCCAGCGCCGCGTTTTTACCTCCCACTAACGGCACAGCTTCAATATTCAAATCCTTAAACCAAATTATATTAGCTTTTTGTTTATCCATAAAAAGTATTTTAACATAAAATCGCAATAAATCACCAAAAAATGAACGGCGACTAAGGACATTGGCGAACAAGGTTAAGTGTTAGTCAAGCTTCCCTTTCAATTGCCTTTCTGTATTATTGGAACAAAAGAGATATTATTATTTTTCATAAGTTTTTGGCTTTTTATTTTTAATTTTTAACTTTACTATCGTGCCTCAAATCATCCCAGAAGTGGAAACTTTTGCCAGAATAAAAGTCTTGGGTATCGGCGGTTCCGGCAAAGGCGCACTGAATCATATGGTCAACGCTAAAGTCAAGGGTGTAGAATTTGTCGCGATTAATACCGACGCTCAAGATTTACATCACACTTTAGCCAAAAGAAAAATTCATATCGGCAAGAATTTAACTAAGGGTTTAGGCACTGGAATGAATGCGGAACTGGGCAAACGGGCAGTGGAGGAAACGCGAGAAGAAGTTCAGGAAGCGGTGAAAGGCGCCGATATGATTTTTATCGCCGGCGGTATGGGCGGCGGAACTTGCACCGGCGCGGCGCCGATTATCGCCAAAATTGCCAAAGAGATTGGCGCGCTGACGGTGGCAGTGGTAACCAAACCATTTTCTTTTGAAGGCATCCAAAGAATGCGTTTGGCCGAACAAGGTCTGGAAGAATTACGAAAATCGGTAGATGCGATTATTGTTATTCCTAACGACCGGCTTTTGGCAACGGTAGATAAAAATACAACCGCCAAGCAGGCGTTTGCGGTTTGCGATGAAGTTTTGAGACAAGCGGTGGAAGGTATTTCCGATTTAATCGTTACGCCAGGGATTATCAATGTTGATTTTGCCGATATTCGTTCCGTTTTGGAAAATGCCGGTTCAGCTTTAATGGGCATCGGCGTGGCGGCCGGCGATAAAAGAGCCGAGGAAGCCGCTCGTTTGGCAATCAATTCTCCTCTTTTGGATGTATCAATAAACGGCGCTAAGGGTCTTTTGTTTTCCATTGCCGGCGGCGAAGATTTGACGATGTTTGAAATTCAAGACGCGGCGCGGATTATCACAGAATCCATTGACCCCAATGCTAAAGTAATTTTTGGCACGATTTACGATGACAAACTCAAAAAAGGTGAGATCAAAGTGACGGTAATTGCTTCCGGTTTTACCGAGATGCCGGGCGCTCGTAAGAGTCTATTTGGTTCGGAGGTTAGCGCCGGCCGCGACGAAAAAAAAGGTAAAATTTATAATACTTTTTTGGGCGGCAATTCGCCCGCGTCTTTGCCGACAGTGGCAAAATCTGAAGAGAAAAAAACTGAACCGGCAAAAATTGAAGAGGATGACGATTGGGGCGCCGTTCCGGCGTTTCTAAGGAGGAAAAAGTAGTTTAGTATTTTTCGCCTTTTTTAAATTTAACATGTTAAACTGTCGGTTATGATTTACGATTTGGCGATTATCGGCGGGGGGCCGGCGGCGGTGGCGGCCGGCGTTTATGCTTCGCGCAAACGAATAAAAACAATTTTTATTACCAAAGACTTTGGCGGCCAAAGCGTGGTTTCCGATGACATCCAAAATTGGGTGGGGACGGTTTCACTTTCCGGCACCCAGTTGGCGGAAAATTTAAAAAAACATCTGGAGGCTTACGCTAAAGATGTGATTGAAATTAAGACAGGTGAATGGGTAGAAAAAGTAGAAAAAACGAAAGACATTTTTTTGGTTAAAACCAAAGAAAATAATTTTGAAACTAAAACAATCTTGGTTGCCACCGGCAGTGGTCGGCAAAAATTAAATGTGCCTGGCGCCGAAAAATTTGAAAATAAAGGCATTACTTATTGCGCTTCTTGCGATGGCCCTCTTTTTTCCGGCCAAAATGTCGCGATTATCGGCGGCGGCAATGCCGGTTTTGAAACCGCCAGCCAATTGTTGGCATATTGTCCGTCGGTAATTTTATTAGAAATGATGGCTCAATTTCGCGCTGACCCGGTGACCGTGGAAAAAGTGTTGAAAAATCCAAAAATGAAAGCTTTGGCGGGCGTGAAAATTCTGGAAATCAAGGGCGAAAGATTCGTCAAAGCGATAATTTACCAAGATGCTTTTAACACAAAAGTGGAATTGCCGATTGGCGGAATATTCGTGGAAATCGGCATGATGCCGGCCACTGATTTAGTAAAAGATTTGGTTGAATTGGATAAGGGCGGACGGATAATTACCGACCAAAGAACTCAACGTGCTTCCCTGACCGGCATTTGGGCGGCTGGTGATTGCACCGACGGTTTGTATCATCAAAACAACATCGCCGCCGGCGACGCCGTAAAAGCGCTGGAAGACATTTATCTTTTCCTAAATGCGAAATAAAAAATGGGCGGTAGAGGATTCGAACCTCTGACCTCATCGACGTCAACGACGCGCTCTACCAACTGAGCTAACCGCCCCTGTTTAGATATTAACAAAATTTATCTTTTCTGCCACTCTTTTTCTTGCCGAACCAAAAGTTTTTCTTTGTTTTCCGGTTCGGCCATTATTTCTTCCACCGTTCGTTCCATTCGCATGCCTTGCGAGCCCTTGATTAAAATAGTGTCGTGAGGAGCGATAATCGGGTCTAAATATTTTCCCGCCTCGCGAGAGTTTTCAAATTGAACAATTTTTTCCGGCGCTAAACCGGTTTTCAGCGCGCCCTCGGCAAAGCCTCGGGCGCGAATGCCAACCGTAACCAACAAATCAACGAAACTACCGGCCAAAGCGCCGGCTTTTTTATGTTCATCAGCCGAATACTTGCCTAACTCCAACATATCACCTAGAACGACTAATCGTCGGCCGGAACAGGTTAAATTTTTCAAAGTTAATAAGGCTTCTTCCAGAGCTATCGGTGAAGAATTATAAGTATCGTCAATGATGAGTGAATTTTTAATGCCTTTTAAAATTTTCATCCGACCGGGTGGTGTTGTCAGATTTTCCAATGTTTGGACCGCTTCCGTTAAATCAATATTCTGTGAATGGACGACGGTCAGTGCCGCTAAGGCGGCATAAATTATTTGCCGGCCCAAAACATTTTTAATTTCTACATTCAGAGAATTTTTTTCTGAATCTTGAACTGAATAAATTGACATATTAACTTTGAAGGTCATACCGGTTGGCATTGCTGATTCGCCAACTCGCGAATAAATTATTTTTTCATTGAGCGCTCTGACTAAAGTATTTGGGCCGAAGCCGTAAAGAATCGTTGGGCGACGAATTTCATTTTTGGCTTCCAAAATGTCATCGTCATCGCCGTTCAAAATTAAAACCCCGTCTTCTTTAAGCGCTCGCGCCAAGTTCATTTTTTCTTCAATCACTTGTTTCGGCGAAGCGAAAAATTCCACGTGAACCGGCACTTTGGCGAAGCGAGTAATTACCACGATGTCCGGTTTAATCCAACTCGCTAAATTTTTGATATCGTTGGGTCGGTCGGCGCCGATTTCTAAAATTAACCACTCGGGATATTTTTTCCGAAATGGGACAAGCGCGCCGCTGACAATAATTACCAACCAAGTAAAGGGATTGCTCCAGCCGTTAGGCAAACCCAGAATCGTCAGCGGCGCGCCGATTTCGCTGTTAAAACTTTTCTCGCTTTTTCTGACAGAAAATTTAGCAGCTAAAACAGCGGCAATCGCATCTTTGGCCGAAGTCTTTCCGACACTACCTGTTATCGCCACAATCTTAGGCTTAAACCGCGCCAGCGCCGCTCTTGCTTCTAGCGTGATAATCCAAATTATTATTTTTTTGAAAATAGGTTTCATTTTAGAACTAATGAAACTGTTGAAATTGGCGAAGCTGTAAGTTATCGGTCAGGCGGAATGTTGTAATAATTGAGCAGAAATTTCGCGATGTCAATGAATGGTTGAGTAAGGGTTTGAGAGGCATAGTTAACGCCCACTGGTTTGTAGAGATAAAGAAAAACCAAAAATTTCGCTTCATAAGCCGGAAAATAGCCAAAGAAGGAATGAAGAAATTGGTCTTCAAAATAACCGCCGCCGGCCGGATTGGCGATTTGAGCCGTGCCGGTTTTGGCGGCGACACTAAAATGTTCTTGCTTAATTTGACCATTAAGCAAAGCTTTGTCCACCACTTCAACCAACATTCTGGTAATTTCCTCCGAGGTTTCTTTTTTGATAACCCTTTTGTCGTTACCGCCACTAATATTTTTGGAAAAGCCGGCGGTGTATTCTATTTTCTTGACAAGATGGGGAGTAATTAAAAATCCGCCGTTAGCCAATATTGAAAGCGCCCGCGCGGTCATAATCGGCGTTAAGGCGATGCCTTGACCGAAAGAAGCGGTCGCATGTTCCAAATCGCGCGAACTTTTAAGATTTTCTGCCAAACCAGGCGACTCATTCGGCAAATCAATGCCGGTTTCTTCGCCGATGCCGAAATTCCAAAAGTATTGGGAAAAAGTTTTTTGGCCAAGTTTGCGCATAATAAAAGTAGCGCCGGTATTGAGCGATTGGTTTAAAACCTCTTGAGTATCAACAATGCCGCGAGCCTTTTTGTCAAAGTTTGAAATTTTACGACCATTCAGTTCTATGAAACCGGTATCATTATAAGTAGTGGTGGCGGTAATAACACCTGCGTCTAAACCGGCGGCGACGGTTAAAGGTTTGATGATGGAACCCATTTCATAAGCGTTTTCCACCAACGGATTGGAAAAAATATTCACATCGCTTTCAGCGCTGAAATTATTGGGGTCAAAAGTCGGCAAATTGGCCATAGCGTAAATCTCGCCGCTTTTAGGATTGATGATGATACCGCCCGCTTCCGCCGATTGCCACTTTTCATTTAGGGCGGCAAGTTTCTTTTCCAAAAAATTTTCCACCGTCGGTTCAATGGTTGTAATGATGTCGCCTTCCAAACTGGTTTTTTTAACGATGGTTTTTTCCAGACCGGAAAAAATTTCTGCGAAAATATTTCGATAGAGGCCCGATTCATCCCGTTTCAAAACATCTTCATAATAACTTTCCAAGCCGTAACGGCCGGCGAGCGTATCGCCTTGATAACCGACTAAGCCCAAAACATTGGCGGCTAATTTGCCGGCCGGATAGAAACGCCAATTGGCCGGGACGATTTCCACGCCGGGAATTTTGAGCATCAACAAATTTTCACCGGTCTCCGGGTTTAAATATTTTTTAATTTCTTCCCAATTGCTTGATTTTCCGGCTTTGATAAAAAAATTATCTTGAGCGATGGGTAAAATCGCGTTTATTTTTTCAAAAGTAGTGGACGCATTAGCGATTAGATTCGGATGAATGGCTAAATTATAACCGCTTTTCATCGTAGCGGCAGAAACCAAAGTGCCGTCTTTGTTTTCAAAATAAATCGTGCCGCGATTAAAATCAGCGCGCTGACCGCCGAGATATTGCGCTTCCGCTTCGGCGCGGTAAATCGCGCCCTCAACAATTTGAAGAAAATAAAGCCGACCAATCAAAACACCGGCGAATAATAAAATGGCTAGAAAAAGAATTTTTACCCGGGCCGAATGGCGACTATTGGATTTCATTTCTCATAGAAACGCTTTTGCCAAGAGCGGCGCCGGCGATAAATTCACTATTAGTGTCCAGGAAACCAAGTTCGTAGGCTTTTTCCAAAGTTATTTCATTTTGTAGATTAACATATTCGGTTTCCAATTCGCCGATTTTTAACATTACTATATCAATTTCGGCTTGAGTTTGGCGATTTTTTACCGCACTGACAATCAAACCTTGAGTACAAAAAATGTAGGCGCCAGTAAAAAAAATCAGCAATGAGGCGCTAAGCCATAATGGCCATTTTGCCGCGCTGGCATTTTTATTTTTTAATATGTAATTCATAATTTCTGTTTTAAACTTTTTCAATAATTCTTAATTTGGCGCTGCGCGCTCTTCCGTTCCCGGTAATTTCTTCGGCTGTCGGGACGATTGGTTTTTTGGTCAAAACTTTTCCAAGCCCCGCTTTATTTTTATCACGGAAAAAATTTTTAACGATTCGGTCTTCCAAACTGTGAAAAGAAATTACCGCTAATCGGCCGTTAGGAGCGAGTCGTTGGAAACTCTGGCGCAAACCTTCCGTTAAAGCGTTTAGTTCATCATTAACCGCGATTCGGAGCGCTTGAAAAGTTTTGGTGGCCGGGTGGATTTTGCCTCGCGGAATGACTTTGGCAACGATATCGGCCAATTGTTTGGCTGTAGTGATCGGTTGGCGCTTTCTTTCCGTTATGATGGCTTCGGCAATTTTTCGCGCCCGGCGTTCTTCGCCGAAACGCAACAGAATGTCAACAATTTCTTCTTGATTCCAACCATTAATGATACCGGCGGCGGTCGCACGATAATCAAGCGGATTTTTTTCAAAGGTCATCAATAACGGTTCATCTCTCTGAAAGGAAAAGCCGCGGTGCGATTCTTCCAATTGATTAGAACTCAAACCCAAGTCAAAAAGAATTTTGTTTGGTTGTTTTGTTCCGGTTTCATCTAAAATTCGGTCTAAATTTCTGAAATTACCAATCTTGACTATGCCGTCACAAGGAAATAATTCTTCTTTGACTCGATTAACGGCGTCTTCGTCTTGGTCAATGGCGACAATTTTAATCGACGAACCCAATTGGTGACAAACAGCGCCGCTGTGACCGCCTCCGCCAGCCGTACAATCAAGAAAAATTTCACCTTTCTTAATCGCCAAACCATATAACACTTCTTTTAAAAGAACTGGGATATGCATTTTAAATTATGCCTGCTTGGCCTAATTTTTCCGCTAAGGCTTCGGCCTGATTTTCTACCGCTGTTTTGCGTTCACGCCAAACATTTTCGTTCCAAATTTCCGCGCGATTCTGAACGCCGATAATTGCCACTCTGGCGCCGAGATTGCCCCATTCTTTGAGAAAATCCGGTACCAGAACTCGGCCAATTGAATCTATCGTCACTTCCACCGCGCCGCTGAACATAAATCGATTAAAATTTCGATTATCCGCTTGGAGCATTGAAGAATCAGAAAGTTTTTCGGCAATTTTTCCCCATTCCTTGACGGTAAAGATTGCTACGGAACGGTCTAAGCCGCGAGCCAAGACAACTTTTTTGCCCATTTCCTGTCGGAATTTTGCCGGCAAAGATAACCGATTTTTGTCATCCAGAGAATGGGCAAATTCGCCGATAAGCATAGTTTTAATAAATTATTAAATTCCAAGTTACAAATCACAAACAAATTTTAATCATTAAAAATTAATTTTTGTTTTGAGCTTGAATATTGAGATTTGGAATTTAATTTTGGAACCGGCACTTTCTCCATCAATGGCGTTTCCAAAAGCCAAATTTCAAGGGAATAGCTTCCCTTTTGATAAACTACCCGATAATTTTGCTTAATAATTTTCATTTACCTAGATTTATCCCGCCCCAGCGGGGTTTACCACTTTTTCCCACTTATCCACAAGTTTATAATACTCACCGCCACTAGCGCAAGGAAAGTTATCCACAGGTGGATAACTCAAAAACTCCCGACTTTTGCGGGTTGGAATAAAAACCCTGTGGACACCCGGTGTCCACAGGGTTCGGTGTCCACAAGGTTTTAGGTGTTTGTTGGACAAAGTTCGAAACTATTTCGAGCAGAATCCAAACGATTAAAACGGACTCGGCAGGGCGAAACAATTTGTCTGGGGGAATGGATTCGTCCTGTCTCGGTTCTTTTCCCGCCCGCAGGAGGGGTCTGTGGAGGAATGCGGGCGGGTTTCGGATTCGCCAAATTTTCTTTTCGCCAACTACCTTAATACTCTAAAATAATCTGAAACGGCAGTCAAAATATCATTTGGTTTTTTAACAAGACGAAATGGTTTTCCACGAAGCAGAGTGTCCGGTGTGTGGAACCCCCAAGTAATGCCAATTGCTTCGACACTTATTTTTTCTGCTTCGTGTATATCGCCGAGCGTGTCTGTTATAAAAATACAATCTTTTGCCGCTACGCCATATTTTTCGAAAACCATTTTCATTTTTTTAACTTTACTCTTATGCACGTCGTTACCCATTATTTGAGCAAAATGATTGGCCAAATCGTGCCCTTCCAAAAATTCTTGAATTGGACTCGTAATCGTGGAGGAAATAACGACAAGAGTGTAACTTTTTTCTAGTTCGAAAACAACTTCTTTCATTCCGGGCACGATTTGGACTTCTTTTTTCATTCTCGGAATATATTCAGTGAAAAAATCAATATCATGCCGACATTCTTCAGTATGGACATTTATCGGTTCCTCCCAATCATTGATATTTCCTTCAAATCTTTTTCGGTAAATATCCTCTGTTAGATGAGGGTAAATCATTTTTTGAATTTCAAAAGCTGGCCGAAATGAATCAGCTATGACACCATCAAAATCGAAAAGAATAAAAGATTTTTTCATAAGTTATTTGTTCTCATTCACGAGATATTTTTTTATAAGATTAAGCGCGGCTGGATTGATAAAATTTTCGGGATATTCTTTTATGCTAAACCATCGCCATTCTGAAAATTTTTCAGGTTCAATCAGCCGCGCTTCCTGTTCCGTATTACATACGAACAGGGGCACTATATCTCCCGATTTTGATCCGGAAACTTCACCAAGATATTTTAAAATTTTCAAATCGTTAATTCCGGTTTCTTCTTCAACTTCACGACGAAGAGTGTTTTCAAGTGTCTCGCCAGAATCACATCTACCACCCGGAATAGTCCAAACAGAGATTGTTTTCCATTTATCGGGAGTATAGTGCCTCAATCCCATTAGAACTTTCTCTTTTTTTATGATTATGGCGACAGGACAAGTTGTTTTGTCTCCAATTTTAGATAGTTGATTTTCCATAATAATTATTTCAATAATTCATAAAAACCCTGTGGACACCCGGTGTCCACAGGGTTTTTATTTTACTTCTATAATCTTATATCCCGCTGGACCTTTAGGAGTTTGAACAATGGTTGAATCCCCCTTTCTTTTGCCGGAAAGAGCTTCGCCCATCGGCGAATGAACGGAGATTTTTCCGTTGCCAATATCCGATTCTTCACTGCCAACAATTTTAAAAATCTTGCGTTCGCCATTATCTTTTTTTTCCACTGTTACCGTTGAACCGACACTAATATTGCCGCTTTGAGTTTTGTCCTTACCGGTAACAATCGCGCCGGTTTTTAAAAGCATTTCTAATTTGGCGATTTTGTTTTCCAAATTTCCCTGCGCTTCGCGCGCTTCATGATATTCGGCGTTTTCCGACAAGTCGCCGAGCGATTTGGCGTATTCTAAATTTTCCGCAATTTCTTTTCTTTTGGTTTTCTTTAAAAAATCCAATTCTTTGGTTAATTCCTCAAATTTGTCTTTTGTTAAAAATTCTTGTTCGTCGGTCATATTTTTGTTTATGAAAAATAATGCCGCTTATCATAGCGGATTTTGGAAAAAATACAACTTACTCCAAATACTCGGGGCGATTGGCGGCGAGCCATTTCAAAAGCTGGCGCATGACATAGGCGGCGCCAATGGTGTTAGCGCGCGGCCCTTTTTCCATTATTACCACGAAAGCAAAACGCGGGTTTTCATAGGGAAAGAAACCTGTCACCCAAGAATTGACGAATTGTTTGGAAAAGCCGAGTTCGGCGGTGCCGGTTTTGGCGGCCACTTGAGTTTCCGCAATGTTTAAAGCCGAAGCGGTGCCGAACAAGACAGCTTGACGCAATCCTTCTTTTACCACTTGAATATCTTCTTTTTTCAACGGCAAAATTTCTTTTTTCACGTTCCATGTTCTGTCATCAAGCAAAACTGTCGGTTCCATCAAAACACCGTCATTTGCGATTGCGGCCATCGCTCGCAATAATTGGAACGGCGTAACTTGAACTCCGTATTGGCCGATAACCGTGTGGTAAGTGTCGCCAATTCGCCAAAGCCCATCTTCAAAGTTTTCTTTTTTCCATTCCGGATTAGGTATTGTGCCTGTTAAATCGCCGAAAAAAGGATTATTGGCGCCACGGCCAAAACCGAACATTCTTAAATATTTTTCAATGCCGTTAATGCCTAAACCTCTTTGGTTTTCAAAACCGCCGCCGATTTCGTAGAAATAAACATTGGAAGAAACGGCTAACGCTTGGCGCATATCAACCCAGCCGTGCGCTTTCCAATCCACAAAAACTGATTCCTTAGTTTTGTCGTAAGGATTGGGAATGGCAATGGAGCCGGTGCTCAAAATTTGTTTTTCCGGTGTGATAATTTTTTCTGTTAGCGCTCCGATGGCGATAAAAGGTTTGATAATTGAGCCGGGAGTGTAAACACCGCCAGTAAGGCGATTAAGAAATGGATTGCGTTTGTCGTTTAAAATTTTCGCGAAAGCGTCTTTGTCGGCGCCGGCGGTCAAAACATTTTGGTCATATTCCGGAAAACTGGTAAGCGCCAAAATTTCTCCGTTTCGGATATCCATCAGCGCGCCGGCGCCGCCCTCAAAGGGAACTTGATTAGCCAGATTTTTAATGAAACCATAGAGAGCGTTGCTTAATTTGGCGTCAACCGATAATTTCAAGTCGGCGCCGTTTATCGGCGGCAGAAAAATGTTCTGCCAAGTGGTTTGGTTGGTGGCGGTTACTTCAATTATCAGTCGACCGGTTTGGCCGGCAAGCGTTTCATTCCATGATTTTTCCGCGCCGTCTATTCCCATAAAATTTTCTTGATAATAAAAACCGGCGGAATCTTTAGCCGGATATTTAAGATAGCCAACCAAATGCGCCAAACCGGAGAGATTGCTGTAACGGCGCCAGGACAACTCGCCGTCGGCGCTTTTGCCTTCATTCCAAGCCAACAGTTCATTGCGCCGGTCATAAATTGTGCCCCGTTCCGAAAAAACAAGAAGATGGCGCAAGCGATTAGTTTCGGCTTTGGCGGCATAAACCGCTCCTTCCGTAATTTGTAAATTCCAAATTTTTCCAATATAGAGCAAAACGGTAAGAGCAAAAACAACACCGACGGCGATAATTATTTGTTGGCTAACCGGTTTTTCCAATCGGCCTTGAAATCGGCCTGGGTCAAATTTCGGTAAATTCTTGGAATCAATAAAAATTTCATCCGGCTCAATGGCGGTATATTTTTTCTTCTGACGAAACAAATTAAACATACAAATAGTTTTTAAGTCGGCGTTTTAAAATAGTCGCAATCGTCAAAATAATGAAAGCCATTAAGGTCAAGGCAAAACGGAAACCGAAAAATTTTCCCGATGGAGCGCCGTAAAGCAGGTCTAGAAAAAAAGCCATAAAAAATAATTCATAAAAATTGCGATAAACGAAGGCCATTGCCGCGCCGACAATTAAAAACAGCCACCACGGCAAAATTAGTGAAGCAATACAGAAAATTAAACCAATACCGACGCGGGTCATCATTTTTTTAAAATCATTACAAAACGCAGGTTGTTAAGATTGACTGGTAAACTGAATAAAATTGTTTGAAACGGGTCATTGGGACCGGTTTCAATCTCTGAAACAAAACCGAGCAAATGATGACTGATGCCCGGCAGAATAATAGCGTCGCCAATTTCTACGATTACGTTTTTAGGCAAACGAACTTCAAAATTTCCGCCACCGCGACCGCGGGCCGGCGCCGATGTGCGCTCAATGCCAACCGCCACTTGAGTTTCGCGCTCGGGCGTTGAATAAAGAGAAACACTCGCGCTGTTTTTAGTGATTGACGAAACCTCGCCGATTGCCGAATTTTCTTCAACCATGGCAATATCGCCGACGGCGATTCTTTCATTGCTTCCAATATCTACTGTTAGAGTATCATAAGGCGAAACCGGCGGCCGATTCAAAATTGCTCCCAGAACAAACAATGTTTTCAAATTCCGTCCGCCTAATTCTTTAAGTTCTTGATTTTCCACCGCCAAATCCGCCAATGCGGCCAATGTCAAATTTTTTCTAGCTAATTCGGTTTTTAACGCGGCATTTTCTTCCAATAATTTATTTTTATCAGCGAATGGCGCAAACATTGTTTTAAACAAATCAGCGCCCCAGTCCCGCGTTTGCCAAAAAGGCGTCATCAAGGCAATAAGCGGCCGCCGCAAAAAATTCGGCGGGTAGGCGCTTAAAATAAATAAAACTAGTAATATCAACAAAACCGGAGCGCCTTGCGTCAACGCCTTTTTTTGCCATTTTTTTTTATTCGGCTTGAGGTAAATTATCATCATTTTTAACCAAAACGTCTTTATAAAGTTTCAAATTTTCCAAAATTATACCGGTGCCGCGCGCCACCGCGGTCAACGGGTCATCGGCAACGACAATCGGTATTTTCATCGTTTCGCGCAATAATTCATTCATGCCGCGGAGCAAAGCGCCACCGCCAACTAAATGAATACCGCGTTGCATGACGTCGGAAATCAATTCCGGCGGCGTAATTTCCAAGACCTCTCGCGCCCCTTCCATAATATTATCGATTGACGGCGCGATGGCGGCGCGAATATCGGCATCGGTAATAATTACTTCCCGAGGCAAACCGGTAATTAAATCGCGACCCTTTACGATTGTTTCCGTGACACCGCGCGGTAAAGCCGAGCCAATTGTTATTTTTGCGGTTTCGGCGGTTTTCTCCCCGATTAAAACTTTGAATTCGTTGCGGATGTAAGCAATGATATCGTTATTCAATCGGTCGCCGGCAATTTTGATATTTTTAGAACGAACAATGCCGCCCAAAGCGATTACGGCAATATTGGTGGTGCCGCCGCCGATATCTATTATCATCGTGCCGATTGGTTCAAAAATCGGCAAGCGAATGCCAATCGCCGCCGCCATCGGTTCTTCCACGATGTAAACTTCTCGCGCTCCGCTGTTCATGGTGGCGTCCCGAACGGCCCGGGTTTCCACATTAGTGATTGCCGAAGGCACGCCAACCACCACTCGCGGCCCCAACATTTTTTTCGTTTCCTTTTGTGCTTTGTCCATTAAATAAGCAATCATTTCTTCGGTCACTTCGTAATCGGAAATCACCCCCTCCACCACCGGCCGAACAGCGACAATGTGGCCCGGCGTGCGGCCAAGCATTTGTTTGGCGGCGGCGCCGACCGCCACTACCTGGCCGGTTTTTTGATTAACCGCCACCACCGACGGCTCATTGATGACAATGCCCTTGCCTCGCAAATAGACTAAAGTGTTGGCCGTGCCCAAATCAATGCCGATGTCGTTGGACAACAGCCGACTAACCTGTTCGTAATATTTTCTGAAATGTTTGCGCATCGTTGTTTGTTGTTGTAATTACTATAAATTTACCACGCGCCGCTGGATAAAAGCAATCTCACGGCTCCAAGAACTAAATTTTAAAAATTCCTTAACCCCATTCCGCCTTCGGCGGAACGGCACGCCCCCACCTAGAATTTTTAAAATTTGTTCTTTCCGCCTAGAAAATCCTCCCAAAAAGTGGTAGGATTTGGGAGTGAATCGATCGTTGCTGAACAAACAAGTTAATGAAGACATGATTGATGAGTTGAAAAATAATACTCACGCTTTTTTGTCTTTTTTACAAAACCAAAATGATGGGACAATAGTTTATGTTTTGGAAAAACTCGGTCGGTTGGAGAATGGTTACAGTAAAGAACCGTTATTGAATTTATTAAAAAATCAAAACGAGAATATTAGAGCATTGTCTATCAAGAATTTAGCAAAGATGTCTGATATTTCTTTATTGCCAGTTTTTGTCAAATACGCCAGTACTGATGAAAGTACGGAGGTCAGACGAGAGTCAGTTTCCGCGGTTGGCCGTTTGAGAAATGAAAAAGCAATACCCGTCTTGTTAAAATTTTTAGCCGATAGAGATCCGAAAGTTGTAATGCAGGCCATCAGAGGATTACTTGTTTTTCCTGACAAAATAGAAGTCAGACAAGAATTAAAAAAATTGCTTGGCCACCCAAATGAATTGATAAAGGAAGTGATAAATAAGGAAGTAAATGGTTCTAGTTATAAATCAAACGGCTTACAAAAACACGACGAACATCCTTCTTTCTTGCGAAATACGATAGTGCAAGGTGATGTTCAGGAAACTTTAAAATTTGTTCCCGACGAATCAATACATCTTACCTTTACTTCACCGCCATATTACAACGCAAGAGATTATTCCATCTATCAAAGTTACGGTGAGTACCTAAATTTTTTGGAGGATGTATTCAAGGAAATCCATCGTATTACCAAAGAAGGCAGATTTTTTGTTCTTAATACTTCACCCATTATCATTCCAAGAATAAGTCGTGCCCACGCCAGTAAAAGATACCCTATACCTTTTGATATTCATTCATTGTTGGTAAAAATGGGTTGGGAATTTATTGATGACATTGTTTGGGTTAAACCTGAAGCAAGTGTGAAAAACAGAAATGCGGGGTTTCTTCAACACCGAAAACCTCTAGCATATAAACCGAATGCAGTATCAGAAATGCTTATGGTCTACAGAAAAAAAACTGATAAACTAATTGATTGGAACATTCAACAATATAGTTGGGATAAAATCAAAAAAAGCAAAGTGATAGATAAATACGAAACAACCAATATCTGGAGAATTGACCCCACTTTTGATAGAATTCATAGCGCCGTTTTTCCAATTGAATTGTGTAATCGAGTAGTTAAATTTTACTCATTCGTCGGCGATTTAATTTTTGACCCATTCGCTGGAAGTGGAACACTCGGTCGAGCGGCAGCGAATTTAGACAGGAATTTCTTTTTGACTGAAAAAGAGTCAAAATACATTGATAGAATTAAGGAAGAATTATATAAGACCAGCAATCTACTTGATGATTCAAAAAACAATCGGCCAAATTTTGTGGACCTAAAAACATTTATTTCATTATCTAAACAAAAAACATGACAATAACAGAGCAGGTGGCGAAAGATATTATCAGGAAGTTGTTAAAAGGTGAGGACTATCGTATTGAAATTGTTACTTTGATTAACGCGGAATTTCTACAGTTTGCAATTGATTTTTTCAAAAAAATCATTGACGCAAAACTCAAAAATAAAAATGTAACGGTTGATTGGTACAAAAAAGAATTCTTGAATCCTGAATTGCCAGCGAGAGATATCGCCATAAACTCGGGATTAAATGAAAAGACAATCCATAATATGTTTAATTCCTCAACGAAGGAAATTGTAATTGACGCGTCAAACGAACATTATGATACTCTTTACGAGGCGATAAAAAATCTCGTAGACACGGAACATGATTTGGATCTTACTTTAACTATTAAATTCAAGGGGGTGAGCGTCGATTTGAATGTCAGTGAAAGTCTAATTGTGATAAACACATTGGCCGTAAAAAGATCGGCATTGAGAGGTGGTTTATGGAGCACGGCTGGTAAGCGAGTTGAAAAACCACTAATGCAGACCTTGTGCGGATTATATAGCGTTTCAAGTAAAAATTATTCGCTCAAAATTAAAGGTAAAATTATTAATGAAAACGATTTCGAAAGAGAAATTGATTTTTATTTAGTTGAAGGCAAAAATCAACACAAATGTGAAGTCAAGTTAATGGGTCGTGGTAACCCGGAAAGTGCTGATGCCGTTATAGCTAGAGACAGTAAGGTTTTTGTAGCCGACAAACTTTCAGATACAAACAAAAAACAATTAAACAGCAGAAAAGTTGAATGGGTTGAGTTAAGAAACGACGGCGGATTTAAGAGATTTGAAATGGTTTTGGACCACTTAAATATTTCGCACGACAAATTGCCGGAAAATTTTGACAAAAAATTAGAGTCAATATTTAAAGAAATTTTTGAATAACAATGATGGTCTGACTGACGACGAGATAAAGCTTGTTGAAAATTCAAATAAAAAATAACCGCCCAATGGCGATTATTTTTTGAACGAGGCATGCCTTTCTAGCTCCGTTGGTGAATAGTAATAACTCAATCATTTCTCTTTCTCCGCGAGATCTATATAAACCAGCAACTTTTGTTCAAGTTGGCCTCACTCTCTTGTATTTGGAGAGATTTTGTATGCGTAGACATAACATGTATTGTCGTCGCCTCCCCCAGGTCCACCATCACAACCTTTTTCAAATAGATTTTGCTCGATTACTCGAGCTACTATTGAAGTACCAGCATCACGGTAAATCCATGCCCCATCTTTTTTCTGAACACTATGTTCGGTGAAAAGACGTTTTTCTGGATCGTCAGTGATTCCAACGTACCATTCAGACAGAACACCGCCATTTTGTCTGATGTAAGGCCCTATATTTTGTATGTCAAGAAGTTATACACATACTAGTTTGACTTCCTGACATCATTAGAATAAGATATTTGTATGTTTAATAAATACTTCGCATTTATCAAGTCACTGCGCGTTAAGCGTGGTTTTTCGCAATTAGAAATTGCTGAAAAGCTCAGTATCTCTCGTTCTTCATATATCGCTTTTGAACAGGGAAAGCGAGAGCTTACGCTTGCTGAGGCGGGCGAACTTAGCAAGATTTTTGAGATTTCACTTGAGGATATACAAATAGGCAAGGTTTCAATGCCCGAAGTTATTTTGGAGAAAGATGAGAAAATAAAAAAAACTAAAAAGATTGATGACGAAATCCGAGAAAGGATTTCTGTACCACAAGAAAAAATAAAAAAATTCAAACAAGTCCTCTTGTATATATTGTCCAAAGTCGGAGGCAAGCCCAATATCGGTCAGACCGTGTTGTATAAGTTGCTCTATTTTATTGATTTTGATTATTACGAGAAATTTGAAGAACAGCTCATCGGCGCACGGTATATGAAGAATACTCATGGGCCAACACCTGTCGCTTTCGCAAAAATTATTTCTGAACTTGAAAAAAAAGGGAAAATTGAAGCGATAAAAAGCAAATTTTACAAATATGATCAAACCAAATATTTGGTAAACCCAAATGAACCGGTCGACCTTTCTGAATTATCAGGTCAAGAAATTGCCCATATAGATTGGGAGCTCAATCGTTTATCTGATTTTACAGCTACACAAATTTCAAATTTGTCCCATAAAGATACGCCGTGGCTTGTGGCGAAAGATAAAGAAGTAATTAATTATGAGCATGTTTTTTACCGTCCGGAAGAAACATCAGTGCGAGAATATGAACCACTTTGATTCATTGCCGGAATTTGAAAGAGAATTCAAAAGACTTTCAAAGAGATATCGCAGTCTTCATCAAGATTTCAATGATTTAGAAGATGTGCTCCGTGTTTTGCCAACAGGTAGTGGTAAAAATTTTACGATTATTTATCATTCTGAAAAGGTTAAACTCGTAAAAGTGCGTCTTGCGTGTAAAAGTTTGCGAGGCAGATCAATCAGGGTGATATACGCCTATCATAATGATACGGCAGCTTTTGTTTACATTGAAATGTATTTTAAGGGCAACAAAACAAATGAAAACCGAGAAAGAATTAGAGATTATTTAAAATTAGGCACAGGTTTTAATTAATTCGCTTTCGGAAACCATTTTGATTTCGCCGCCGGCGCGTTCTTTGATTTCTATTTTGTTTTCCTTTAAAGTTTTTTCGCTGATAACAACGCGCAAGGGAATGCCGATAAGGTCGGCATCGGCGAATTTTTCACCGGCGCGAATATTGCGGTCGTCAAATAGCGTTTCAATCCCCTTTTCCAAAAGTTTATTATAAAGTTTTTCAGCGGCAGGTTGAACTTTGCCATTTTCATCAAAAACGGCGATTAAATGAATTTGAAATGGCGCCACGGTTTTTGGCCAAACGATGCCTTTTTCATCCGCCAAGACTTCCACAATTGCGCCGAGCAGCCGACTCGGCCCAATACCATAACTGCCCATCACCACTAATTTTTTGTCGCCTTTTTCATCAAGATAATTTAAGTCAAAAGCCTCGGAAAAACGGGTGCCGAGCGAAAAAATGTTGCCCACTTCCACCGCTCGTTTTTCGGCTAGAACTTTTGCTCCGCATTTCGGACAGGTGTTTTGCTCGGCGAAAATTTCCTTGTTCACCGCCACTCGACAATTTTCGCAAAGGTAAATAGTGTCTTCGCCGGCATCGGTAACCGTTTGAAATTCGTGTGAATATTTACTGAACGAACCGCCGGAAGCGTAAGTGATATAAGTTTGAGCGCCGATGCCGGCATCGGCAAAAATATTTTGATAAGCTTGTTTGGCTTTTTCATAAAACATTTCATGCTCTTTCTGATTGCGCGAAAAAGAATATAAGTCCTTCATCAAAAACTCGCGGCCGCGAATGATGCCGCTGCGAGCGCGCGGTTCGTTGCGGAATTTTGTTTGAAATTGATAAACATAGCGGGGCAAGTCGCGGAACGAGCTGATTTGATTTTTCATCAAATTAGAGAGCGGCTCTTCATGGGTAAAACTTAAACCCGCCTCGCCGCCGGTTTTGATTTTGGTCTTGAACCAATTTTCAAAAACTTCGTCGCTCCAACGGCCGGTTTTTTTCCAAACCTCCGGGTCTTGTAAAGCTGACAAAAAAACTTCCTGCCCGCCAATCTCGTTCATTTCGCGCCGAATAATGCCAATAATTTTATTGAGCGCCAAAAGACCGAGCGGTAAATAGGAATAAACACCGGCCATTTCTTTGTGAAGATAACCGGCGCGAATCAGCAGTTTGGCATTTTTCGCCTCTTCACCGGCGGGTGATTCCTTGCGAGTTTTTGTGAAAAGTTCGCTTTGTCTCATAAAATTATTCAAGCAGTTTCTTTTTCATATATTTGCTCTTCGATTTGAGCAAGAGCGGCGTCGGGGTTTGTTTTGTATAATTCAATCAATTCAGGACGCTTTTCAACTAATTTTCTGAATTCGCTGGAATTCGAGTGGTCATTTACCTCAATCCAACGAAGCACAATATCGTCCAACTCTTTTCCTTTTGCCTTTTTTGGCAATCCATAAAATCTGCGGGCAAGTTCCACCTGCATTTCCGAACTTAATTTTAGATTTTCGCCTTTATAGCTCTCAAAACTCATGGCCGAATACTACCTTTGTTATTTAGTAAAAACAAGATTACCGGCAAGAAAGTAAAAAATTACCGCCAACGCTATTGTTACCGCAATCCATTTAGTTTTAGTCATGTTATTTTTTTAAATTTTCTAATCACTCTATTTTACCAGATAACAATCAATAACAAAATCATTGCAAAATTTTCTGAAACCGATTAAAATGGCGACATGAACCTAAACCAATCAAACGGAAAATTCACCGAGCCGTTAGTCAAGCCGTTATCAGCCAAAGAAGTAACGGAAGAAACCGAAGCGCGAGTTTCCCGGATTCAGGAAGAATTTATCAGAGGCTTTGAACTCTTAAGAAAATACCCGAAGTCAGTTTCTTTTTTTGGCTCCTCTCTTTTCAAAGAAGATAACGAGCATTACCAAACAGCCCGTCGCTTAGCGGGTAGATTCGCCAAGCTTGGTTACGCGGTCATCACCGGCGCCGGCGGAGGTATTATGGAAGCGGCCAATCGCGGCGCTTTTGAAGCCGGCGGCCAATCGGTTGGTTTGAACATTAAACTGCCGGAAAACCAATCACTCAATAAATATCTAACCGATTCCACCGAATTCCGCTATTTTTTCAGCCGCAAAACGGTATTATCTTTTGCCGCCGAAGCCTATCTTTTTTTTCCGGGAGGTTTCGGCACTTTGGACGAATTCTTTGAAATTTTGGAATTGCTGCACACTAAAAAAATTTTTCCGGTGCCGCTGATTTTAGTGGGTAGCGATTATTGGAATAAATTGGACGATTTCATTCGCCAAGAAGTTTTTAAAAGACACCGGGCGATTGAAGAAAAAGATATGACAATTTACCAAATCGTGGATGACGAAGAAACAGTAATAAAATTGGTAACGGAATTGCCCGATACCGCCGGTTTGTCCAGAAATATTGGTCGTTAGAAGGATAAAGGTGTTTTTATATAGAATACAAAAATAATAGTTAGTCAAGTTGCGTATTTTTTTATAAGAGTTACTATCTAATTAGATTTACGGGAACTTGTTTGGATTTCTCGGTGAGTCCCCCCTCCCACTCCCATACCTGCAAAACACCATGCAGTACCGATTTCCAGCAAGTTCCCGTTGTTTTTCTTCCCCCACTCACATTGTGAGTGCGACGAGCAGCGGGTCGTGACGGCAACATATGGTTGCGCGCGACCCGCTTTTTTCTTTTTTAATTTTTTAGCGCCAACAAAAAAAGCGGGCTCATCCTAGAGCCCGCGATGCGTTCACCTTGTGGATGAACGGAACCAACTCGACGTATGAATGTGCCTCTCATTCTATGACCTCGGAGGCAATTCTATGGCGTCCTCCTTTAAAGACATTTTACACCATAATAAGAAAGAAGCGAGCCACAAGAAGATGATGGCTCGCTTCGCCGGCTCAAGATGAATTTCTTGGCGGGAAGCCGGTTGAGTTCGTTGTTGCTTGCAATGTAGAGGATACAAGACGGGACCGATATGGGAACACAGCATACGAGTGTTTTCCAAGTAGGAACTAACCAAAATTATCCTAACATAACTGCGACAGTTATGCCAAAAAACTTAGAAAAAATTGTAAGCTTGACAAAATCCTTTTATATCCTATAATGCTGGACAGATGCATAGATACACCATTACGAAATGGAGACAGAATCACGGACCAAGGGATTTGTTTAGGATTCCGCCTCCGAAATTCCTGGATTTATGGAATGGTCGGTGGTCGGGACTCGTTCTGTTCATTGTTCTTTGTGTGACAGTATTCGTGCTGATTCTGGTCAGTGGCGCTTCACATGATAGGATTTTGAAACAGAAGGAGCCGATTTATCGGCAAATGACCATAGATTCCCAAAATGGGAAATAAGGATTTCAGAGGATTTCAAAAACGCCGCGAAAAGGATTTTCGCGGTGTTTCTTTTTATCCACTGTTTTATGATGAGTGCCGAGAAAGTTCAGCAAATCAAGAAAAGAGTCACGACTAGCGATTTGTGAGCACTTACCCTTGCCTATTAGAATATGCTAATATCTTTTAATATGTCAGATTTATGCGACGCAAAATTAAATATAAAAATTATTGTCGGCAGTACTCGCGAAGCCCGTTTCAGCGATAAGGCAGCCGCGTGGATTACCGGAGAGATTAGGAAACAGAAAGAAATTGAGGCTGAAGCGCTGGATTTGCGCGATTATGATATGCCGTTTTATAATGAGCCGGTAAGTCCGTCATATAAACAGGGGCCGTTCAAAAATAAAGCGGTTGCTCGTTTTACCAAGAAGATCGCCGAGGGAGACGCTTTTGTCATCATCACCCCGGAATATAATCACGGAACATCGGGTGTGCTGAAAAATGCCTTGGACTGGGTTTATCCGGAATGGAACAATAAACCGGTCGCCTTCGTAAGCTACGGCAGTGTCGGTGGGGCAAGAGCGGTGGAACAACTTCGCTTGAATGCCATTGAGCTTCAAATGGCCCCGATTCGACAAGCAGTTCATATTCCGCAACATTGGACTTTATTGGACGAGAAGGAAAATCTGAAAGACGGAGCGCTCGAATCTTTTACTAAAAGCGCCGAAGCCATGCTGGTTCAGCTTATCTGGTGGACGAGAGCACTGAAAAACGCTCGCGGATAGAAAACAAAAATCCCCCAAAGTTCTATTGCGAGGGATTTTTATTTTCCTCGGCGTGAGCCGTGATTTCTAAATTATGGCCAGATTTTTTAATCTCTAAAACTACTGCACGTAAACATTTACATTCGCGTCCACATAGTTGTCGTAAATGTGGAAGTACACTTTCTGCGTTCGGTCTTCGCAGTCCTTATCGGTGTAGGCGGGCTCGGGAAGATTGTCATACAGCATATCCCGGATGGTTATTTTCACATCGGCGCGCGTTTCTTCTTTCCGTTTCCAATCCAGAACGAATTTCTCGGTTTTTAGCTTGGCCAATAGTTCGTGAGCAACCTTTTTCACCCGATCCACCTCGTCCGGATTAAGTTTCTCTTTAACAAGAAGGTCAAAAATCGCCAACTCCTCTTCCGTGAGGTTTTCTTTTATTGCTCGTGCATCCTCTTCGCTCAGTTCTTTAGCGAGAACAAGAAGCTCCTCAAAAAATACGTCAAGATCGCGAGAACCGGAATTGTATTCGTGAATCAATGAATTGAGGCGATCAAGAAAATGCTTGCGGATCTTATTTTTCCGAGCCATATCCTTGATTTTCTCTTCAAGCTCTGCGCTTAAACTTTCCGCGGCAATGTTTTTGTTTTCGGTATCATCAAAAAACTTCCGTAATGCCTCAAAATCAATATGACTTAAATCTTTCAGTTTTGGCTCTTTGATCACAAACTCTCCCGCTTTGATGGAGCGGTCAAGCAAATCCTCAAGGTCTTTTTTAACTTGACTCACATCGGCTTCTTCCTCAATGACTTCTTTGATACGAGATGCAATTACCTTATAGGCCGTAACTTCTTGATAATAATCTTCCGCCTTTGGCTCGGGCAGAACCGACTTGTAAAGTTGATAGGCGTCTGACGCAAGATCAAGAAATCCCTTTTTCGTCTGTTCATCGTGCAGAATACGATTCGTGAATACATCAACGAGGCGTATCTTTTCCGCGTCTTTTGCTTTCAGTAGATCGTCAATATCAAGATCAAGCTTTTTCAAAAATTCTCTCGTTTGCTTGGCGGTTGAAACCAGCAGTTCCACGAGTTCCTCTTTTTCTTTGATGATGTCGTCAATGGACGCGCCACTCTCGGGAGTAGCGTAAATTGCGAGAGCCCTCTGGATATTTCTGAATACGCCGATGTAGTCAACGATGAGCCCGTTTGTCTTGCCCGGATATACCCGATTGGCGCGAGCGATGGTCTGCATCAATGTGTGATTCTTAAGCGGCTTATCAAGATAGAGCGTTGAGAGATTAAGCACATCAAAACCGGTAATCCACATCGCGCAAACAAAAACAATGCGCAAATTGCTATCCGGGTCTTTAAACTTCGTCTCCAAATCCTCATTTTGTATCCGAGCTCGTAGTGGCCGCATATCAATTTCAAATTCCTCCATGTCGGCGATTTCGTTCTGGCTTTGGCTTACCACTACCGCCATATCAATTCCCTCGTATTGCTCTATAACCTGCCGAATCTTTTCTTTTTCGTGTTCGTCGGTGGCCTTGGATAAAGCAATGTTCAGTTTTGCCAAATGGCGCTGCATTTGTTCTTTAACCTTGGCGTGCATCCGAATAGCCGTTTTCTTATCAATAGAAACCACCATCGCTTTTCCATTGTATCCCCGAGCGGTGAAGTGCGTGACAATATCCTCCGCGACTTTATTCAAGCGATCCTCGCGGGTAATCAAATGGTAAAAAGTTGAAAATTCCTGCTCCAGTTTTTCCTCTTCCTCCGGCGCGAGATCATAAAAATTCATTACCCTTTCTAAATCTTTCTGAATATCCGGATTTACATTTTCAAGTTTCGGAACGCGGTTCTCGTAAAAAAGAGGAACTGTGGCGCCGTCTTCAACCGATTGGGCGAAATTGTAGGTGGAAACATAATCACCGAACGCTTCCCGGGTTTTTTCCTCTCCGCCCGCCATCAAAGGCGTGCCGGTAAACCCGATGAACGACGCCTTAGGCAAAGAAATGCGCATATTCGCCGCCATGCGGTCGTATTGCGTACGATGCGCCTCATCAGCCATCACAATCACATCGTTTCTATTGGATAGTTCTTTTGGCTCCCCAAATTTTTGGATGAGCGTAAAAACATGGCGGTGATCTTCTCCAAGCAGTTGCTGAAGATGTCGTATGGAATCGGCATGGACTTCGTTTTCGTATACAGCGCCGCAGGCGGCAAAGGTTTTATATATTTGCCTATCAAGCTCTTTGCGGTCCGTAACCACGACAAAGGTAAAGTTTCCGGTTAATTTTCGGAACACTTTTTGAGACAAGAAAACCATTGAATAGGACTTGCCGGAGCCCTGCGTGTGCCAGAAAACACCGAGGCGTCCTTTGTTTTTGTCTCTATTCCTAACTTCCTCAAAGGCGCGATTTACTCCGAAAAATTGGAAGTAGCGGGCAATAGCTTTGACGCGTTCCCCGCGAGAATCGTCAAAGAGAATAAAGTTCTCAACAATATCCAAAAGCCGCGCCGGTTCGCAGGTGCCCTTGATCACCGTTTCCATGCTCACTTTTCCAATTTCTTTCTCGTCTTTAATTTTTTTCCATTCGTTGAAATGTTCGTATGCGCCGGTAAGCGTGCCGACCTTGCTTTCAATGCCGTTGGAAATAATAATAAAAGCGTTATACCAAAAAAGCTGGGGAATCGTGTCTTTGTAATCCCGAATGTTCTGGCTATAGGCATTGCGCAAATTTTTGTGCGATGCCTTAAGTTCAATCAGCACAAGCGGTATGCCGTTTACAAAGCCGATCAAGTCGGGGCGGCGTTTATGCAGTTCGCCGGTAATCCAGAGTTGGGAAACGAGCATAAAGTGATTCTCTTTCGGATTCTCAAAATCAATCACTTTTACCGTCTCGGTTTGCCGTTCGCCCCTTTTATTTTCTGTTTCAACTTTTACGCCGTCCCGAAGCAGTTGCCATATTTCATGATTTGCGTTAACCATGCTCATTGCCGAGCGGTCTTTGATAAGCTCATCAATCGCAAGATTCAATGCTTCGGTAGATACACTTGGATTGAGCTTCACCAAAGCAATTTTGAGATAGTTCATCAACACCACTTCTCCCGGATTCTCGCGCCCGAACTCTTTATCCATTTCTCCGGAATACGCATTGGCAAAATTATCGGCGCCCCAAAGCTCGCCAAATAGTTTGACCGCGGTTTGTTCTATTAACTTGTCTTCAGAAAATTCGTTCATTTTTTCTTATTATTTGTCTGAAACTGGCTCATCTATAAAACGAAATTTCATATCAATCGGATCGCTACCCTCATGATAAACTTCGCTTTCTCGGTAATAGATAATTTCTTTGTATGGATATCCGAAGGGCAAATGACGCTTCAATGATATTTTCCAATATCGTTTTCCTTTGAAATAGCAAAAGAATAACGGGATAAAACCATGCTCATCTCCACGCAAATCTATATACTCTATCCATTCGTAAGGAACTACGCCAATCTCAAAAACTTTGATTTTCTCCTGTGCCGTTTTTTCACTTTCACCATTCAGCGTTAAGCCGCCATCTGGTTTTCTATAAATTTCTTTGATGCCGCAGAAAAACTCAATCCCATCAAATCTTGTAGTTTTCATCTCTGCTTTAATGTGGGAGTATCCGCTAAACATTCTTTCTTTATTTGAGGGATAATCTTTAAAATATCTCTTAACATTCACGAGATAAACTTCTTTGCCCGATTTTAATTCCTCAGCTTTTTTCTTAATTCTCTCTTTGTGTTCAAGTTTTGCTTTGTTTGATAATTGTTTAGATAGAAAAAATACATGATAGGCAATAAATCCTCCTATTATAATTTGCAATACCCCGATTGAATTTTCTGAAAGCCAATCTATCATAAATTTTTTACTCCTACTTCTCCACCTACCAATTTCGGCAAAAGAGAGTCACGACTATTTCTTAAAACTGAAAGTTCATTCGAAATACTGAGGATCATTTGATCAATCGAACGCACAATTGATTCAAATTTTTCAATCATTTTTATATCCGGAATAATTACTGGGAAATTACTAAGATCGTCTTTTGTGACTGAGGCAAAAATAGCTCCTCCGCCGATTAAATCCTCTGTCTGAAAAAGATGCTTCAAATTATATAAAAGAAAAGATTGATATCCGGAGGCGCTTTTTAGGGCGGCGAGACCACGACCAATAATCATGTTCCTATCGGCAACATTAATGCGTCCGACAGGGGCTCTAACGCTGAACAAAATGTCTCCCGCAACCGCTTTTCTAGTCCCTTCGGTTGAAAAAGTATTTGTTACCGGAAAACGGAATCCAAAATTAGTTACGCCCTGATGGAAAGGTGAACCATCTCCGATTTCGTTGTAAAAATCAGAGCTTGGCGATTGACCCATTGTTATAGTTGCCAAGTCAGAAAGTTTTCCGACTCCCCACCCCTCCGGGATTTTGCTGAATTCGGTTTTGCTATCAACCATTTTTATCCCAGTAGCAGAACTTCGTTCGCTACGGGACTTCGCTTTTTCGTGGCCGGCCTGCCCGCCGAAGCCTCGGCGCAGGCGGGGAAAGCGAAAATATACAAACCACTCCTTATAAATCGCTTGCGCGATTTCTTCCAAAATCTTAATCCGCTTCGTGTTGTTTTCAATAAGATTGTCGTAGGTGGAAAGAACATCTCCAATAATTCTTTGCTCATTTAATTCGGGTAATTGCCAAACTCTCTCTTTCAGGGTTTTCCAGTTTGCTCTTGGCATCCTTGTCCCGCCTGAAATGTTGCTGGCATAGTCAATAAAATCTTGATTTGCGATAAAATATTTTAGAAAATTACCATCCCCTTTTTGCGTAGGCCGTATAACAGCAATATCCGTCGAGCACACACCGTCAAATTTCGGTCTTGTTACTTTTCTAAAATATGGACGGAGTGTCCCAAATAATATATCACCGGCTTTAAAAATCTTTTTTGCGCTTTGCGTTTCGTCTGATCGGCCTACCTCGGATAGTTGAAGGGTTTGTTGTTCAATATGTTCTAATCCAACATAAGGTTTTTTCTCTGTCCTTGTTGGTGAATACGACTGTCTAATATCCTGTGCTATTTCGGCCAGCTTCATCTTTTGCCAGTTATTCAGTAGTGATTGTGTCTTTGGCATAGTTCAAAAATTATTTATCCCCGTGTTTCTTTTCATATTCCCGAATAATTTCTTCGCGTTCTTTTTCCGTGATGGGACAGTTATCACAACGGTATACTCCGCAAAGCGATGAATAGCCGCCATCGGGTAAAATGATTCTTTCTCCGCATTTAGAGCAACGGGTCGGTTCAAAAGCGGGCGGGTTTGGCAGTTTCTCGAAATTGTATTCATTCGTGCCATACCAAACATACATTTCCGGCTCGAAATCCTTGCGGCATTTTTTGCAGGTTTTCCAGTCGCCTTCATGCTCTTCCATGTGATGACTTCCGCAAAGCGTAAACCTTCTATGATTTCGCGAACAAATATCGCGCGAATATGAAAACATCACATATTCGCTCTCGTCGCCGCACACCCAATTGCCGCAACATTCCGTTTTGTATCTCGGCTTTTTTGATTTCCCGCACAACCCGCATGGCGGATTTATGGTTTTTTCTTTTTTTGGCTTATTTTTGCCCATATTTTTGACTTATCCCCAGCTATTGACTTTTAACAATGGCTTGCTATCATATAGGTATTCACTATGAAAGAGACCCTTGTGCGGACTCGTCCGCGCCGGGGGCTTTTTCTTTTTGGACTCTAGTCGCCAATTTTCCTTGAAGCACATTAAGATATACAATCGGGATATTGAGCTTTCGGAGCAGAAATGAACAGGAATTGCTCGGTGATAAAAGCGCGCGAAATACCCCTTTTTCTTTTAGAAATGTTACCAAACTGCTATAGTCACCGTCGCTAGTTACTAATACCGCCTCTTTAAGATTACGCTCGTAAAAATCTCGCATCACATTAAGCACTAAGTCCGCATCGCAGTTTCCTTTCACTTTTCCATCGCCATCATAGGTAACTTCTTTGTATACCAAAATGTATCCGCATTTTTGTAAAAATGTGTATAGATCTTTGTGTTTCGGAACCAAACCAATAAAAAGATATACCTCCTCAATATTGTACTTTTGTTCCAACCAACGACGAAACACGCGATAATCAAGTTGCCATCCAAGCGATTTAATTCCCTTGTGCAAGTTTGCTCCATCTATATATGCAAAATTGTTTTCTTGTTTTTTCACCCCGTTAGAAATTTTTAATTTTTGTAATTCCATATTGTTTATTTGCCCGTTTAAATTTCTAACGGGGTTCATAAATCAAATTTCTTCAAATTCTCAAAAACTTTATTCTCCAGCTCGTGGGCTTTATCAGTTAGACCCCTTAATTCACTGTGAAGCTTTTCAATTTTGTCTCCAAAATTACCGTCGTCTTCGCTACCGTTGTCGGTAATGCCAACATAGCGGCCGGGGTTGAGTGAATAACCGGCTTTTTTCACTTCTTCTATCGTTGTTACTTTGCAAAGCCCCTTAACATTTTGATATTTCTTCCCGTTCTCGCCGCGATAACTACGGACAATACTCGCGATTTGCTCTATCTGCTCATCTGTCCAATCGCGATGCGCGCGGTCTATTTGCCGGTAAATGTTGCGAGCGTCAATAAAAAGAATTCTGTTTTTGCGATCAGTACTCTTTTTACCTCTATCCAAAAACCAGAGCGTTACCGGAAGCGTCACATTGTAAAACATGTTCGGGCCCACGGCGACTATCACATCCACCACGCCGTCCTCTATCATTTTCTGGCGAATTTCCTTTTCGCTATGCCCGGTATCGCTTGCGGAATTTGCCATAACAAATCCCGCACGTCCTTTTTCATTGAGCGAGTTTAAGAAGATTTGAATCCAAAGATAGTTGCCGTTGTCTGCTCGAGGTATGCCATAAGAGAATCGCGGATCGTCTTTAATGCGCTCCTTATCAATGCCCTTCACATTGAAGGGAGGATTGGCCATCGTGAAATCAAATTTCCCGATGCTTTTATGGCGATCCTCATAATAAGTATTACCTTCGCGGATATCACCGGAAAGGCCGTGAATAGCAAGGTTCATTTTGGCGATGCGAACGGTCTGATCGGTTTTTTCTTGGCCGTAAATCGCAATCTCACGCGAAGCTCTTAGCTTCTTTCCATTTTCAAGATGCCGTTTTACGAACTCATGCGATTGCACAAACATACCGCCGGAGCCGCAAGCCGGATCGTAAATCCTTCCCTGATACGGCTCAATGATTTCTACAATGAGCTTGACGATACTTGTCGGCGTAAAAAATTCGCCTCCGCGCGAGCCATCCGCAAGCGCAAATTTCCCGAGGAAATATTCGTAGATTCTTCCAAAAGCATCGCCCTCAATGTCGTCTGGGATTTGATTAAAATTTTTGAGGAGCGCGATTATAGATCGGTTATCAAGTTTTTGAAATGTCTTCGGAAGAATGCCGGCAAGTTCTTTGTTTTCTGCTTCTATCTCTTTCATCGCGTCATTCACGGCTCTACCCATATCTGTTCCTTCCGGCAATTCTATAAGATAGGAGAAACGAGCTTTTTCCGGAACGAACAGCACGCCGCGAGCATGGTAATCGGCAGATGATACCGGCCGCTCGCGAGAAACCGAGGCGCCACCATGGGGTTTGGCCTGCCCCGTAGCGAAGCGGCTCGGGGTTTTCTTTTTTCGCTCTTCGGTTACTTCTTTTTCTGTTTTGCTGTGCTTAACGCCGGTAAATTTAAGAAAGATCAGGCCCAAAACCGGCTCGGCAAATTCGTTGAGCCGCAACGGAGAGTTGGCGCGCATATGATCCGCCGCTTCCCATAGTCTATCCTCTAAGTTTTTGATGTTGGTGCCCATATCTTCATTTCAATTTAGCGCGCGTGTCGCGAAACGCGTCGTCAAAGATTTCATAATAGTCCGCATAAACATATTTCTGACCATAATCGGCATCGCCAAGAGGTTCAAGAATTTTTAAGTCTTTGAGTCGTCCAACGACCTTATACGCCCCGGGAGCAGTAAATCCCGTCCACTTCATCATCTCCGCCACACCAATGATTGGTTGGCTAAATAGCTTGCGGACAATTTCCAATGTTGATTCTGCTGATTTTTTACCGAGTTTTTGCATTTTTGCAAAGTCGCGGTCTCGTAAGGCAGTGATTTTTGTACATGTTTCAATGGAAGAATCAGCGATTTCTGCCACTCCCTCAAGGAAGAATTCAAGCCATCCATCGATATTCGCATCTTCGTCGTGATATTCTTGCAGTTTTTGGTAATATAATTTTTGATGTTTTTTGAAATAACTTGAAAGGTAGAGCACCGGTAGTTCCAAAATTCTT
>Ga0076038_103_pt1 | contig 51941 bp, 44 predicted proteins | sample RifGroB1_FD_68135 | JGI IMG/M metagenome (GOLD analysis project Ga0076038, IMG submission 68135) | Parcubacteria bacterium GW2011_GWB1_44_7 | reverse complement strand
TGACAACCGCGTCAGCCGCGCCGGCGGCCATTTTCAGTGGCAAATCATCCAAATATTCGTAAACTTTATAACGCGCCAGTAACGGACTATTTTCACCGAGCGCCACCCCGGCAGTTTCCTTAGCCAAAGCAAACTGCTTCTTGCCGGTTTGATGAATAATTTGATACTTTTGTAAAAGCGTCGGCAAAGCCCCGAGCACAATATCATTAATCAATTCCGCGCCCAGCGAACCGCCGATAATGAGCACCACCGGCAAATCAGCCGTAAAGTTAAAATATTCCCGAACGCCTTCCGTTGCCGGACTCTTAATGCTTTCTCTGATTGGATTACCGACATAGGCGACTTTGTCAGCCGAAAAGTAGCGTGCCGCTTCCGGATAAGATACGGCAACTTTGACGGCAAACTTGCCCGCCCACAAATTAACTTTGCCGGGCACAGAATCGGATTCGTGAATAATTACCGGAATCCCGAAAATTCTCGCCGCCAAAAGCGCCGGAAAACTGGCGTAACCGCCCTTGCCGAAAATCACATCAGGGTAAATGCCGTAGACGACGGCAATCGCTTTGAACGCGCCGAAAAATGTCTTGAACAAATCAGTAAAATTTAACAAAGAAAAATAGCGGCGGATTTTGCCGGCACTGACTTGTTTGAAAATTATTTCATTCTCATAAAGCAATTTTTCGTCACGGGGGAAATCAGACATAAAATACAATTCCGGCGCGATTAGTTTTTCCACTCGAACCAGTTTGCGAATCGCTTCCGCCACCGCGATTATCGGATAAAAATGCCCGCCGCTTCCCCCGCCTGTTAAAAGTATTTTCATAATACTTATAATAATATCATAAAACTATTTCCGGATATGTCGGGAGACGCCTAAAATCATGCCGACTTCGGCGAGAGCAAACAACAATGTTGTGCCGCCTTTGCTGATAAACAACAGCGCCGTGCCGGAAAGCGGTATGATATTGAGCATCGCCGCCATGTTAATAAATGATTGAGATACAATCATCACTACAATACCGACAACCATTAAACTGGTAAAGGTGTCGGGAGCCCGATTGGCAATCCAAAGTCCGCGCCAAGCAAAAGCGGTAAAAAGCAAAACTAAAAGAGCGCCGCCGACAAAACCGAATTCTTCGCCGACCACAGCGAAAATAGAATCGCCCATCGGCTCCGGCAAATAACTAAATTTCCTAATGCTTTGGCCAAAACCGCGGCCGGTCAAACCGCCGGAACCGATGGCAATAAGCGATTGATGAATCTGATAACTGGCGCCCGTCGGGTCGGCGTTAGGATTAAAAAATGTCTGGAAACGCTTCATTACATAATTATTTGAAAAAGCCAACACCGCAACAAGCAAAACTGCGGCAAAAAAAAGCAGGATGGCCTGTCGCCACTTTCCGCCGCCAGCTAAATACATCACAAAACCGGTAGCGAAAAATACCAAAAATGTATCGGTGTCCGGCTGATTAAGAATCAAAACGCCGATTATTGTTAACAAAATCACCAGAGGCAGTAGACCATATTTGAATTCGGCGGCGCGCACCCTAAAACCGGACAGCCAAGCGGCGAAGTAAATTACAAAACCGATTTTTAAAAGTTCGGACGGCTGAAACGATTGGCCGAAAATTAAAATCCACCGATGCGCTCCTTTGTATGCCACACCAATACCGGGAATGAAAACCAAAGCCGTTATCACTAATGAAAAAATAAAAATATACAAAGCGTATCGCCGTAAATAAATCAACGGAATTTTAGAAGCGCCCCATAGCAAAAGCAAACCGGGCAATAAACCGAAGAAAATTTGCTTCAAAGCCACTGAACCGAAACTAGCGCCGCTTTCCCTGACCAATAATCCCATCGCCGCCGACAAAAAAATCAAAAGGCCGGCGGCAACCAGCAACCCGACAATAATCAAAAATATCTTATCAACTTTTTTCATTTTATTGTTATCCCCAGTTTCATTGACTTCTTGGTTGCCATTTGATAACCTGTAAGCACATCTGGCAGTAGTGCCAAATGATATCAATTGCGGGGTCCCGGGCCGAAAGGCTCGGGGCTCTTTGCTTTTCTGACGCCAACCTGTAAAAGATTTGTCCTAAAGTTTGCTATATCAAAATAATGCGACAATGCCGGCGGTAATTCCTTTGCTACATGACCTGACCTAGAAAACCCTATTACCACTTTTTCATTTCCGCGCAAAAACTTGATTAAATAATCAAAATCGCAATCTCCAGAAAAAAGAATCAGCGTATCAAAATCTTTCATTGAAAATGTAGAATCAACGGCGATTTCAACGTCAAAATTCGCCTTGCGGTGCGGGGCGTTTATCGTGTGGTCTCCATATTCTTTGATTGGTTTTGTAATAAGTTTAAACTTTAATCCTTTATCCAAAAAATACCTAAATTTATGATGACCTTCACTATCAAATTCGGCTGTATAAAACCTGACTCCTTGAAAATTGCCCAGATTCCTAAAAAACTCGTTAAGTTTTTTATAATCAACCGACCAACATAAAGTATCTGTCGGCAGATTTTTCAAATTGTCTGGAACATCATCCGGTCGCACAAACATATCTTTGACTGACCGCTCAAGATTGGCCGCGTCAATATAAACAACCACCCTGCCTTTTATCACATCTTTTAGTTTTGATTCGTATTCATTCATATGCTGATTTTTTTAAGATTATTTTCATAGTTTTAATTATTTTCAACAATTTTTATTTCCTGATTCAAATCCAAAAATTCCCAATCTTTCAAATTATTTGGATTGTATTCGTATCTTTCCTTATCGTTGTATTTCCAACTATTCTTATCTTTCAAGACAATCCCGCCAAATAATTTTTCATCTTTCTTGTTTTCTTTTTGAATGTAAGAGGATAATCCTTCGGCGCGTTCCTTAGCGGTTTTGGCATAAATCCCACCTTTCGTGTCAAACAAACCAATTCGTCCGTCGTTTAGCATTACAACAAAATCAAGATAAAACAGCTTTTCTTGTCTGTTTTCAACATAGGGCACGGCAAAATATGATTCGTCTTGCTTTCCATTTTTAAACCACCAAACGACTTGCTTTGCTTTTTCCAGATATTTTACAAATTCATTTTCAATATCGCTGTCCTCAAATGATTTTCCGGTTTCTCCATCTCGCAACCACGCATAATACGGTTGCATTATGGATTTTTTATAATCCATTTTTACAAAAATTTTTTCATAATTAACAGCTTTCGGCACATTCCACAGCCCTTCGTTTTTTATAACCTCTTTCTTGCCTTTACCGACAACTTCTTTATAGCGTTCCAACGCCAAGTTAATAGTATTTATAACCCTCTGTTTTAGCGCCTCGTCTGAAAGAACCGCCGCCTGAATCATCGGCCAATCATCCTCATTTCGCCTAGCGCCAAAAACGCTGTAAATCGAATCATTTATCCTTTTAATTGATCGTTCCTCCGGAGAAAATGTCCCGAGATTGCCCCTGACAAACATATCAAAAGCAAACTGCAACTCCCCTTCTGTTTTAGGTATATTGAATGTCGGCGCTTTTATATTCCCAATCGCCATATCCGCATTTTTCACAGACACATCTTTAATCACCTTTGTATTAACTGGTTTAAACTTAAAAGAGACCTTTTTTGGAAGCCCCATCTCTTTTCCAGCTTCAAGAAAAATCGGCAAAAAGTCCGAAGACAGTCGGGTTTCCTCTCTGAATCGTTTTCCGTGATAAGAAACAAGGTCAACATCTTTATAATCTTTCCGCCGATAACTCGTAAGCGGTCGAATGCCCGACGACGCTCCTTCAATAATCCTTGTATTGATATCCGGCAAACTTGTAAAAAGATGTGCGATATTAAGCTTATCGTCTTTGTAATGTTTCTGCTCCGGCATTCTCATAATTCGCCCGAGTGTTTGAATTGAAAAAGTCATTGTTTCATCTCGCCACTGCCGAAACAAAACCAAAATTGCGGCGCGCGGACAATCCCAGCCGAGCGCGATTGCCTGCTTAAATATTAAGACATCAACATCATTTTCATTTTTCTCAATATTCACCAGATTAACTTTGTTGTCTTTTTCGGACAGATACACGGCCATTCTTCCATTCTTGCGGTCATAACCGTATCTCCCGAGCAAATTTTCCACTTCCTCGCGCTTGTCTGGCATTCCCTGTTTCGTATCCGGCAATTGAATAAGTAAAAGTGGATTAACTCCCGAACCTTCTTTTTCCAATTTCTTTTTGAGTTCAAGCCGCTTTGTAAGCGCCGCTTTCAAAACCAACTCATCGGCTGTTTGGTCTTTTTTTCTTTTATCTATCACATAATCCTCAAAACCCGGGTTGATAACAATTTCCTTTTTTATCATTTCTTCCGCTCTAACATCCTCAATTTCAACCGTCACCTTTTCATCAAGTTCGGCAATCTGCGGGGTGGCGGAAACTTCAATCGTCAATTTCGGGTCAATGTTTTTCACCAAAGCCATTGAATTCTCACTTTTGGCGGTATGGTGGCTTTCATCTATTATCAAAATTATGGTCCGGCCTTCGTCTTTCGTGCGTTCAATAACGGCGGAAAGATTATTATCCCGTTCGTTTGCCCGCACAATTACTTTGTCCTCGTTGTTTATACTGGCCCAATTGAGAAACAAAATCTCGTTTTTTCTGATTCGCCGGTTGTCAAGCTCGTGGAAATACGAACATCGTAAGCCCGCTCCTTTCGGCGCGTAAAATTTCTTCAAAGTATCGTGGCTTTGGTCGTGCAATTTATTGACGGCAATCCAAATGAAAGCAAAAGTTTTTCCGTCCGTTCGTGAATACGGGTCGCAAAATCGCATCATCCATTCGGCCATCATCAATGTTTTGCCCGAACCGGTCGGCGCTTTAAATACCAGAATCTTGCTCCCGTCTTTTTGGAGCAAGTTGTTTGCTTTGTCTCGCAAACCGTCAATCGCCTCTTCTTGATAATTTTTAAAATCTATCCACATATTATTCTAATTACATAAGAATCCTTATAAAACAACGGTTTTTTATCTAAAATTGATTAAACCTCTCATAACGATTACATAAAACTATGCCCAAAATGGTGAGTATTTGGCGAATTTACGTGAATGTTTGGGTCCAGTATCCCGAGGCTTAATAAGAAATGATTCAATAGTATCCCTAATAATTTTTGATGCGGCCGGATAATTACTATCTTTAATATTAAAACGCTTACGCAAACTCGCATTGTCCATAAAATCATTCGCAACATATTTTATACAACAATGCTGATAGCAAGCACGAATCTTATCTCTCTTTCCCATCTTAGTTAATTTTCTGGGTGCGTATAAAACCGCCTTAGTAGATTTATCAGCTACCGCAAAATCTGGAGCTGGCAGTTGATATACCTCAATGGAACCAACGACCTTATCAATACCACTGCCTCTTTGTTCGCAAATACCTACACGCCGCATAAAAGATGCGGTCTTCTCGTTGCGAGCTTGCGGAGCACTATCAATAAACCGATCAGTGCTAATAAGAGGGACTCCTTTGTTGGTGATTTCTAGTCTATTTTTAAATATCTCAATCATCGGACCATTGCCATGTTCAAGAAAATCTTGATGGATTAACGCATTAGCAACTAATTCTCGTATGGCGATTTCTGGATAAATTTTCTTTTCCACTCTTAATGCATCCTGAATCATTTCATTAGATGGAAGCTTGCTGTTAATGTAATCAATAAGCCGTTGGAAACTTGGAGCATAGCCCATTTTGCCCTCTTGTTCTCTTATAGTTTGTGTCCTATCCTCACCAACATATTCAATAACTCGTACAGTATTGTTTCGTAATGTCTCAAATTCCTGTAAATTCTTTGCGAAAAGCAAGGCCCCTAGATTTTTTATTGAATAAAAACTACTCTGTTCCTTTTCTATAAGTTTGTCCTGTGTCAATTTTTCCAGAATTACATCACGGCTATTCGGTAATGGCTGCTTAGTCAATTCAAAATAAGAAGGATAATCTAACAGCGTGAGTACCTTATCGGCAGAAATTCGTAAGGAGGCAACTTCACCCTCAAAAGAGCGGTGCCGAGGATTATTCCAAATGCGACGCTCTTTTTCAGAATAGTTTTTTAGTAGCTTAGTATAACTGCCAACACGAATGTATGCTTCGCCACTAAAAGACACCGGGCGATCGACTGTCGCACATATCTCAAAAATAACAACAGGTTTAGTTTGGTATTCAAATTCAAATATCAAAAAATTGACTCTTGGTTCAAGTAGGTGAGATAACCATGATTCCAACTCTTCGCCACCCTTTTTTGCCATCCTCGGCTTAAATGTTGTTCCAACAATGGCGTGTGTTTTATTATCAATTCCAAATATTATGTAAGCACGATCTTTTTCATGAAGGGCCGCGCCATTTGATAGTGCAGAAATGTCTTTTCCTATTTCTTCAGGATTAGAATTGTTGAGCTTAAACTCAACCCATTCGGTCTCATTTGGAATTTTTACCAATTCGCTTACTAATTTTTCTAATTCGGCTTGTTTCATAGATAAACTTTACTTAAAAATCTCCCGATAAACTTTCAAAATCACTTCGGGAATGGCGCAAAGCTTTACTTTATCTTCCATATCGGCAAAATCAGCTTTATGCGGGTCGTCGGTCATTGAAAAGACATAGGTGTTGAATCGGCCGTTCATTTTTTTAATCGCTTTTTTGTAGTCGTCAATCGCATCCTCATGGAAAATAATGCCGAGATGTTTACCAGAATTTTTAAAAATCTTAAATTCGTCTTTGTCTTGCACAAGTTCAAAAGCACTTTCGTGAATACAAAGCATTTCCGTTGACTTGCTTACAAGTTTTCGCTTGTTTTTGTCGGACGGCTCGGCTTCCACAAAATCGCAAGTGTAGTATTTCAAATTTCCCCCAAGTCCTGCGATATTTTCACCCTTTGTATTTTTGTAACCCTTTATTATTTTTTCAAGACGAGGATAAGTAATTCGTCGACAAATTCCCCGCTCTTCAATCTCTTTTTTACTAAAACCTTTAACTTCTAGTTCTTTTTTGAATCCGTTAAGTTCATTATTTGTGCCAAGAATAAAATTCCGAGTTCCGCCATCTTCGTTATTTAATTCCAAAACTGCTTGTCCGGTTGTTCCAGAACCAGCCATAAAATCCAAGACCGTGATGTCATTTTTCTTATCGGTTATCTTAATGAGATATTTAATCAACTCTACAGGTTTTGAATAATCAAAAGATATATCCATCGTTTTAAGAAAATCAGCGCCCTGTCTGTTTATAAACTGATCCAAAAAATTTCTAGGAACAGTTCCAGTTTCCTGTCTGTCTGACAAATAACTTTTTGTATAGATATTCCACTTTGCTTGATTGCCGTTTTGATCAAGCAAGGGAGAATTTTTTGTTTCTTTATAAACAAGTATGTCTTTCTTCTCAAGATAGGTAGAATACGACCAACGCCAGACTTTATCATTTTCTGACTTCGGCTTAACAAATGAGGCGTCTTTCTTTTCGTCTGGCATCACATCTCCGGGAGGAATAACGAGAGAGCCGTCCGGACATTTTATAAAATATCGTTGATTCGGTCGTGAATCCAGAGCTGATTGATAGAGAGCAACATCGTCTCGATAAAATCCTTTTTCGTCTTTCTTTTTATATAATGACGAGTCCACTTCATCTTTGAACAACTCGAGAGCTTCTATGTTTTTTGCATAAACCAAAATATAATCAACAGACGGGGCGAAATGTTTTCCTTTATTACTCGCTGTCTTTGCCACTCTTGGAATACACGCGACAAAATTATTTTCCGTAAAAAGTCCGGGGTCATCAAGGAGGAGTTTTAATTGCGCGAATTCATCATCACCAATGCTGATAAAAATAACTCCTGATTCTTTAAGTAATTTTTTCGCCAACTTTAGGCGTTTTTCCATAAAAGCCAGCCATTTACTGTGCCTGTATCCGTCTTCCTTATCAACATATTTGTCGTTATAAATAAAATCGTTATTGCCTGTATTGTATGGCGGGTCAATGTAAATGAGGTCAATCGCTTCCTCGTGCGTAAAATTCAAAACCGCAAGCGAGTGATAATTGTCGCCCTCAATCAGCAAATTTACCGGCTTTGATTTGTCGGTTTTGATTTCCTTACTCTTTACTTCTTTCAAAACCGGAAACGGCTTGCCGGCCATTTCGTTCGGAAACATTTCGCTCGGCGTTCTCGCGTCCGGATTGATAAGCACATCAATTTTTTCCTCCGTCAAATCTCTATGCCAAACAAGCCCGTATTTCGTTTCCTTAATACGGCTCAATTCTTTTATGAGTTCCTCTTTGGACCAATTATCGTAACTTATTTTCTTCGCCATTACCTAAAATCCTACCACACATTCGGACTGACGTCCTCAGTGTTTCGTTGCCAAAACTCCTCAACTTTTGGCGAGGTTTTTGAAGATGCTGTCCGATTATTTTTATCCCCACCTAATCTTGACTTTTGATTGTGACTTGCTAGAATGCTGACATCACTACGAAAAAGCTCCCATGCGGGTTCCGTCCCGCAGCGGGGCTTTTTCATTTATGGTTGCCTTTATCACCTTTTGTATATTCAAGACGATTTTTGAACCTTTCAAGAAAGACAATGTTCTCCGGGGCGGCTTTTTTGAGCAAGATCGATGCTTTTTGAGAATTTGGGCTCAATACAATTTCAAACCTCTTTCTATCCTTGAGAAAATTTACAAGACAAGCAAAATCGCCGTCTCCGGTAACCAATACGGCTTTATTAAAAAATTTTTCATACATATCGGACACTGTCTGTAAAACCATTTCGGCGTCGCAATTTCCTTTTATCTCCCCATATCCATCTGGAACGGTTGGTTTAAAAACAACAGTATAGCCCCAATTCTGAAGGTCACGATATAAATTAGTATTTATAGGAATAAAACCGAGAAATATGTAGGCCTTGCTGACTCCGTATTTTTCCAAAAGCCACACTCGAAATTTTCTATAATCTAAACGCCAACCAAGCTTATAGGAATAAAACCGAGAAATATGTAGGCCTTGCTGACTCCGTATTTTTCCAAAAGCCACACTCGAAATTTTCTATAATCTAAACGCCAACCAAGCTCGGCTATACCTTTGTGCAGATTGGCACCGTCCACATAAGCAAAATTATTCTCGGGTTTCTTCATAGAATTTTTAATAATCCTACCACCTTTGGTGCGGTTTTTGAAGTTTAAGAAATAAAGGCCTCGCCTTTGCAGCCCAAGGCGAGGCCTTCTTCCGAGAACTTACCGCAACAGAGCGACAATGGCGCCGAGGATGGCGAAAACGACGCTCAAAATCCAGAAACGCATCGTCACTTTGTAAGGCGGCCAACCAAGCGCTTCAAAATGATGGTGAATGGGCGCGACCAGAAAAACTTTTTTGCCGCGATATTTTTTGGACAAAACTTGGATAATGGTAGACAAAGTGGTAGCTACTAAAGGCAAAGCGACAATCGGCAGAGCGATTAAACCGCGCCCTTCGCCGAGTGCGTCGGTCATAAAAGCGACCACGCCCAAAGTAATGGTTAAGCCCATGGTGCCGGTTTCCGACATATAAAAACGAGCGGGCGGAATGTTGAACCAAAGAAAAGCTAAAATGCCGCCGACGAGAACAGCGCAAAAAGCCGCCAAGTTAATCTGATTTTGTTGAAAAGCGATAATAGCGTAAGCGGAAAACATCGCCGCAAAAACACCGCCAGCCAAACCGTCAATGCCGTCAATTATTCCGCCGGAATAAAGTCCGAGAATGACTAATACAAATAATGGAATGAACAGCCAACCGATTTGGAAATCGCCGATATAAGGCAGACCAATGGCGGCAACGTCTAATTTGAAATAAAACCAAAAAGCGGCGGCCAAAGCGATTAAAGAAACTAAAATCAAACGCTTTTTAAGCGATAAACCGCCGGCAATATGAGAACCATTGCCTCTGATTTCCAACCAATCGTCCACCAAGCCGATCAATCCGCCCAATAATAGAGTAAATAAGGGAATCCAAGTTTGATTGCGGCTCATAAAATCAATTTTGGTGCTGATGTCGCCCGGAAATATTTTCGCCAAAAGCCAAAACAACAACATCGTCAAAGCGGCGGAAAACCAAATAATGACGCCACCCATGCGAGGTGTGTTTATTTCTCGGTCTTTGTGAAGTTCGTTAAAAATTTTCGTTTCTTTACCGTCTAAATCAATTTTGCCGGCTTTCTTTTTCCACATTTGTCGACGATAAAGAAAATTAGTCCACAGAGGCGTCAAAACAATACCGATGAAAAAGGCAACGGCGGCGGGCAAAAAAACTTTTACAATGTCTATTATCATAAAATTGGTAAAATGGCGGAAAGAACAAATTTTAAAAATTCTAGGTGGGGGCGTGCCAAATTACGAGCGAAGCGAGTAATTTGGGGTTAAGGAATTTTTAAAATTTTGTTCTTGAAGCTATTTCGTAATCATTAATCATTTAAAAAACTAATCGTGGTGGACGCCAATTTTTCCACATCGGCGAATCGACCTTGCTCGCTGGAACCCAAAACCACAATTGCTATCAAGTGTCCCAAACCGGCATCCATCAATACCGCCAGGTTGCCGCCGGCTAAATCAGTGTAACCGGTTTTAGAAGCAAGTAAACCGGGAATTTCTGCTACCGCTTCATTAGTATTTTTCGCCGTCCGACTTTTACCGTCCAGCGGTGAAACTTTAAACACCGGCTGGCGAGTGGCTTCAAATAAATCCGGATATTTGGTTGCGGCGTAAGCCAGCAAGGTCGCCACATCCCGCGCCGAACCGTAACCGCCGCTCAAATTCGGCTGAAAATCCAAACCGGTTTCGTTGAGAAAATAGGTTTGAACGAGACCAAGCGAACGAGCTTTTTCGTTCATCTTGGCAATAAAATCATTTTCCCGAATGATAGCGTCGGCCACCGTTTCTTCAGTGTTCTGTCCGGCGCCAACAGCCGCCAAACCGGCAGCAGCCGCCAAAGACGCGGCGCCGTCGTTGGAAGAAACCAGCAAAGTGAAATCCAAAAGATCGCGCGCCGCCCATTTTTCACCAACTCGTAAACCACTATCACCTTCCTTTTTAATAGAATCACTATCGATTGTAACCGTAGCGTATGTGGGTAAAATTTCCCGAACTACAACCGCGGTCATAATTTTCGCCAGCGATGCTAAGGGCAATTGCTCCTCGCCGTTCAGCGAATAAATAATTTTATTTTCCAGCAAATCAAAAACAATAGCCGCTTTGGCTTCTAAATCCATGCCATCAAAATGATTTGGTGCGGGCGGCAAAGGCGGCGCCGGCAATTTTGTTAATAGTGTCGGCCCAATGGCCGTAAAATTTAAATTCGTTAAAACGAGCGCCGCGACGGCGGAAAGCAAAACAAACGGAAAAGCCAGTGAAATTCCTCGGTAAATTTTTGACCACCAATTAGTTTTCGCTTGATAATTCTCCATTTTTTATTTCTTCCTTAACCGCTTCGTAATCGGGTAAATCCTCCAATCGTTTGATGCCCATATATGATAAGAGTTCAAAGGTTGGTTTGTAAAGGTAGGCGCGCCGAGCGGTAGGATTTTCCAGACGCTCTACCAAACCGCGAATCAGCAAGTTTCGCAAAATATAGCCGGCATTAACACCACGAATATAATCAATTTCTTGTTTGCTTACTGGCCCGCGATAAAGAATTATCGTTAAGGTCTCCAAGCTGGCCTTTGAAAGTTCGCCGGTTAATTCTTCTTTAGTTAAAGTTGCCATCAATTCAGCCAAAGCCGGCGCCGTGCCCAATGCCACTTCATCGTCTTTTCGTAAAAGCGCCACGCCTCGTTCGGCAAGTTTTTCTTCCAAAATATCTAGCGCCGTTTCCACTTCTTCCTTCGTCACACTCAACCAAAAAGCCAGCCGTTTCAGAGAAACCGGCTCGCCTTTCCAAAAAATAATCGCCTCAATTTTCGCCGCTAAATCCATTTAGCCATTTTAACACGAAAAAGAAAAACAAAATAAAAAAAGATTTAGGTTATTTAAACAGTAATGGCGGCTAAAATTAAAACACTGGCTAAGGCGGCCACAAGACCAATTTTCTGATGCCACTGAAGTTTTTCGCGGTTTACTAAAAGTCCTAAAATTACAGCCACTATAATGTAACTTTCTGACAATGCCACCGCCACAGCAATCGGCGCCAAACTCATAGCAAAAGCAAATGCTATCCACGCCGCATTATCAAGAATAGACATCGGCAAAATAATCCCGCGAAACAAAAACAAATCATTGAGCATTTTTCCGAATTTGCCCTTAATCACTAAATACAAACCAGTCGCGCAAGTGACAAACAAATTAACAACAAAATTAACCATCAAGGGGTCCGAAATCCTCGCTCCCCAACCGTAAAAAAAGTTTGCCGCGCCCATGATAAAAGCGGCGAAAAAAGCGATTAAGACCCCTTTTTCCACAAAAAACTTCTTGATTGAATACTTCTCTCTGAATGAAACCAAAATCAAACCAAACACTAAAGTCGCTATGACCGCGATTTGTAAAGCATCAATCCCCTCTTTCAAAACAAAAAACGCCAGCAAAGCCGCCGCCGGCACTTCAAAAGACCAAATCGGCTCCACCACTGCCAGCTTTCCTCTTTTCAAGGCCTCAAAATCCAAAAGAGCAGCGATAAATAGAATCACCGCGCCGCCCAAGAGTATCGCCAGCGTTTTTGAGTCGCCAAAAATAAGCGGGAGAATGTCTCGCCAAACAAACGGCAATAAAATAATCGTGCCAAAACCAGTTATGGCAAAAAGCGTTTCCCAATCACCGATTTTTCTGGTGGAACGTTGAATTAAAAAATCCCCAAAGCCCCAGCAGAGCATCGCCACAAAAGCTAAACCGATTCCAACTGATACGCTCATTGCGATATTTTAACATAAAAAAACAACCACCAATCCTTTGGTGGCTGTCGTGAAAATACAACTCGGAGAAATCATTTCTCCGATCGCTGGAAGTTAGAGGCTATCAATTACCTCAAACATTCCCCGAACTTCCAGAGCCACATCCTCGACCGCCGAAAAGGTGGTGGGGTTAAAATGCCCGTTGACGACATCCATGTCATGACCCTCCGCCACCTCAATGACCCGATCATTCAACTTGCGTAGAGCGATTACCGCTCCACCCACAAGCCGGAATTTCCCATTGTCCGTAGGCCGGACAAGGAGACCGTGATCCCCCGCGAGGTTCAGCGGGCAAGACAAGAGGCTTTTTCCCCCATCCACCGCGACAAGAGAAAACGACTGATCAGAAAAAAGGAATGAATGATACATTCCAATCTCTCCTCCCGCTTTTTCCACTGTTGCGGCAAACTTGTGACTAGCAAGTCTCGCCAAACAGCTCGCACTTTATGGTCGGCAGCGAGTGCCTTTGCTTTTCATTTGAGGTCACCCCGACAACAATAGCCGTCATGACTCAAATTTTCTGCCATAAGATTAGCAAGAAACACAATCTTTGTCAATAGGTAAAAATATGGCTTAAAATAAAGATTTTATGACACAAAAAAGGGTCGAGAGATATGCTCCCGACCCCCACAACGTGGATAATCTTGTTCAAAACAGCCAAGGTTTTGGCAAACCATTACCAATCTGCCGCCAAAGATTAAACGGCAAAGGAATTATTTTGCCTGCTTGAATCAAAAGACTGACAAAATGAAAATTTGGTATTTCCCAGAAATCCCGCAACATTTTGTCAGCACACTGAACACCGCAACATTCATTGGCGTATTTTCTTTCTGCCAATCTTTCGGCGATGTAAGAATTGGTATTCGGATGAAGCGGTTCCACCAGCCAGACACACCGACGTTTTTTTCTTTTCATAATCTTGCTTTTCCAGATTGATTTTTCTCCCCAAACATTAGCACCAAAATCACATTGGTCAAGACAAAAATTACTTTCCCTGTTTGACGCAAACTTTCAAAAATTCGGTGAAAAGCGGATGGGGCGAGAGCGGGCGCGATTTGAATTCTGGGTGAAACTGGGTGCCGAGGAAAAAGGGGTGAACCTTGCGTGGAAGTTCGGCTATTTCCATCAATTTATCGTCGGGCGATTTACCCGAAAAAATCAAACCGCCTTGTTCTAATTTTTCAATGTATTCCGGATTAATTTCATAGCGGTGCCTGTGTCTTTCACTAATCAGCTTACCCGCCTTGCCGTCGGGTAGGTAGCTTTTAGCTTCTAACTTATAGCCTGAAGAGTCGGAATAAGCCCCATACGCAATGGTACCCTGAAAAAGGTGAGCCGGATAAGCGCCTAGCCGCATTGAACCGCCGTAATTACCCTCGGCTAATTTTTTCTTTTGATCCGGCATAATATCAATCACTGGCGCGTTTGTTTCGGGATTGATTTCTGTGGTATTGGCATCTTTCAATTTCAAAACATTGCGTGCGAATTCCACACACATCAATTGCATACCATAACACAAACCGAGATATGGGATTTTATTTTCCCGACAAAATTTAATCACCACCAATTTGCCTTCAATGCCGCTCTCACCAAAACCGCCCGGCACAATCACACCGGCGTAATTTTTCAATGATTCTATTTTTTCTTCGCCAGTTTCCCCACCCGAGGCGGGTCCGCCTTGGGCGGAAAATCTTTTGGCGTTGAGCCAAGTTAAATTCACTTTAACATTGAGTTTCGCCGCCGAATGTTTAATGGCTTCAATCACGGAAATATAAGCGTCGGATAAAACGAAATCACCACTGTCAAAGTATTTACCGACAATCGCCACTTTAACTTCAGCCTTTGGATTTTTCACCCGCGACACGAAGTTTCGCCATTTTGCCAAATTGTCTTTGCGCTTTCGCGATTTCAAGCCCAATCGTTCCAAAAGCAAAACGCTTATATTATCGCGCTCAAAATTCAACGGCACTTCGTATATACTTTCAATATCCGGCGCCGAAACGACCGCTTCGGCCGGCACATTGCACCAAATGGCGATTTTTTCTTTGCGTTTGGCGTCCAATGCTATTTCGCTCCGAGCAATAATAATGTCCGGTTGAACACCGTAAGAATTAAGTTGACGAACGGCATTTTGAGTCGGTTTGGTTTTCATTTCGCCGATTTTGTTGGGAATCGGCAAAAAGGTTACCAAAATAAACAGGACATCGCCCGGATTTTTTAATTTCATCACCCGCGCCGCCTCAATAAACATAATATTCTGATAGTCACCCACCGTCCCGCCAATTTCAATCAAGGAAATGTCCGAGTTGCTTTTCTCGGCGGCGAGCTCAATCCGCCGGCGAATTTCATCAGTAATGTGAGGAATAGCTTCCACGCATTTGCCTTTGTAACCGAGCGTCCGTTCTTTTTCAATCACCTGTTTGTAGACCATACCGCTGGTAATGTAATCCTCGCTACCCAAATCCACCTCCATAAACCTTTCGTAATTGCCCATATCCTGGTCGCATTCCATACCCGAATCCAAAACAAAAACCTCACCGTGTTCGGTGGGGTTCATGGTGCCGGCATCCACATTAAGATATGGGTCAATCTTGACCGGATTAACCGAAAAACCTTTGGCTTGCAAAATTTTACCGATGGCTGAAGTGGCGACGCCTTTTCCAACGCCACTCATCACCCCGCCAATAACAAAAATATATTTGTGCCGTTTAGCTTTTGCCATTTTATAAAACAATCTTACCAAATCCGCCACCGACAATATACCTTGACATAGCTCTGGCAGTGTTTAATATGATTGGCAGAGAAAAGAAAGGAATACATGAAATTACACTTCTGTACAAATCCACCGGGTCATAGCCGAAATTAGGCAGCGCATCTGGAAATTGGAAGAGACGCGGAGGAAAGAAAAAGGAACCGGAGTTTTACAAGTCAAGCCCGACTGCTTGTTCTTGATTGCTACGGTGGGGGGCACTCGACCACCAGATTGATTTCACCGGATTCGTTTCTTCATCAAGCGAGGCGCAGATGCCTCGCTTTTTTTATTAAAAATTTTTCTACTTCCCCATTAAAGAAACAAATTCCTCAACCGTCAGCTCACCGTCACGGAGAATCTTGCGCAACAAACCCTTACCGATGGTTTTGTAAACCGGCACTGTCACCGAGCGGCGTGTTTCGTGTTTTAATCTAATATGGCTGCCACGCTGGCGCGTTCGGAAATAGCCGATTTTTTCAAGAACTTTTACGATAATATCGCCACTTAAAATCGGAATTTTCGGCATGGGGCTTTGGCTTAAACCGATATGGTGTGAAAGCTCAATTCCAACGGCCTATAACTTTTGACAAACTCTTTGTTGGCTTTTTCCTCCAAACAAAGTTCAATCACCTCTTTGATATTTTTGAGTGCCTCATCAAGCGTTTTGCCTTGACTATAGCAACCAGAAAAAAGTGGGCATTCCACGACATAAAAACCGTCTTCATCTCTTTCAACAATCACTGGAAACTTGTCCGCGCCTCTGATTATTAATTTTTTCATTTTCCGCATTTTCATACCTTTGAGAATATCACAATTTATTTACGCATTCAAATACCTTCGGACCGCCAAAAAACTGGAAACGACGCCGAGAACAATACCGGAACCGAAAATGAGCAAAAAGATTTGCGGAAAATTGTCCAAATAATAACGAAAAACGTTAACGCCGAAGAAAAAGTCGGCAGTTTTGGGGCCAAGCCAGTAAGTCGTCGGATAAAAAACCGATAGCGCGACAATCGCGGCGACAACGCCATAGAGGGCGGCTTGTAAAAGAAAACGGGCGCTGATGTAGCGACTGCTCGCGCCCATTAAACGCATCACCGACACCTCGTCGCGAGAAATAAAAATCGTCAAGCGAATAGTATTGTAAGTGATGAGCACCGACACCACGGCGAAAAATAAAATCACAAACAAACCGAGCGTCTGGGCAGAATTGGTTACTCTGATTAATTTGTCTATGGCGATTTTATTCTGATAATAATTTACTTTGTCAATAATCGGCGCTTTGCCGTCACCGATTAATCGGCCGTTTTGGTCCAAAAACTTAGCGATGCTTTCGTAATTAGTGGCGTCCTTAGCTTTAATATTCAGGGCCGCGCCCAACGGATTATCATCCAATTCTCCAAGTGACTGTAAAGTCAGTTGGTCGTTTTGGTGGCGCTCTTTGAAATCCGTCAGCGCTTGTTCGCGAGAAACATATTCCACTTTAGCCACTTCCGGCAAGATCTCCAGTGATTTTTTCAAAGATAAAATTTCTTCTTCCGGCGCCGAAGTGACGAAATAAACATTGATGTCCACTTTGTCTTTGAGCGCTTCAATGGAAGTTCGCAACAATGCGCCGGTAAAAATCAGCGAACCGATGACAAACAAAGTGACAGTCATTACCGCCACCGCCGCCAACGACACAAAGCCGTTGCGCCAAAAACTAGCGAAACTCCAGCGAATTACTCTTTTAATTTTGGTCCAAAACATTGATGTAAATTCAAAACTGAAAGTGAAAAACTTAAAACCATATCTTAAATCTTAAAATTTTTTATTTTAAATTTTAGTTTTGCGCTTTGCGTTTTTAATTTTATCATAGGCACACCAGCGAAGCTATACTATCGCCTTCGCGCAATTTCATAATCCGCACGCCTTGCGTCTGCCGGCCAAGCGCGGAAATTTCTTTGATATCCACTCTTATCACTTGGCTCTTTTTGGAAATCGCCACTAATTCTTCTTCGGCGTCAGTTACCACTTTCGCCGCCATTAAAGCGCCGGTCTTGGCGGTGATTTTCGCCGTCTTGATGCCCGAACCGCCGCGCTTTTGAACTTTGTATTCTTTCAAAGCGGTAGTTTTGCCGTAGCCATTTTCCATTACCACCAAAAAGCGCGGATTAATTGCATCTTTTTTGATAATGTCGGCGCCAACAATCGTATCGCTTTTGCCTAAACGCATCGCCCGCACTCCGCCGGCCGCCCGGCCCATAACTCTAATATCGGACTCTTTGAAGCGAATTGATTGACCTTTAGCGCTGGCGGCAATCACTTGGTCGCCCTTGTCAACGAAAAAAACCGCTTGCAAGGCGTCGCCCGCATCCAATCGAATGGCAATAATGCCCGAACGGCGAACATCGTGAAAACTGGCGGCGTCCACTTTTTTCGCTGTGCCGTTTTTAGTCAGCAAAAGCGTCGCCAGCGCCGATTTTTTCAATTCTTTGGGTATCGGCAAAATGGAAGTAACTTTTTCATCCGCCGCCAATGACAAAAAATTCATGATGGATTTGCCTTTGGTGGCGCGTTTGCCTTCGGGAATCTCATACATTTTTATTTGATAAACCTTGCCTTTGTCGGTAAAAAACAACAAATCGCTGTGAGTGGAAGCGGTTAAGAAAATAGAAACAAAATCTTCTTCTTTGGTGTCCAAATCCACCACCCCGATACCGCCTCGTTTCTGCTTGCGATACTCGCTCGGGTCGGTCCGTTTGACATAACCGCCCGTCGTCAAAACCAAAACACTTTCCTCGTCGGGAATGGTATCTTCCAAAGAAAAAGTTTTAGCTTCGTGTTTGACAATTTTAGTTAATCGGTCGTCACCGTATTTTTCCGAAATTTCTTTCAATTCGTTTTTGATGACGTCTAAAATTTTCTTGGGGCTGCCGAGCAATTCTTTCAGATTTTTAATCAACTCTATCACCGCCTTAAGTTCATCTTCAATTTTCTGACGTTCCAAGCCGGCCAATTTTTGGAGTTTCATTTCCAAAATGGCCGTGGCTTGTAAATCGGAGAATTTAAACTCTTTCTTCAAATCGGTGTGGGCCGAGGGCACATCTTTGGCGGCGCGAATCAATTTGATAATCCGGTCAATGTGGTCAAGAGCATTTTTCAGACCGCGCAAAATGTGTTCGCGCTCTTCCGCTTTCCGTAAATCAAATTCAGTCCGGCGACGCACTACCGTTTGGCGATGCTTGATGAAATCCTCCAGCAAAGATTTGAGCGATAAGGTTTGAGGCACGCCGTCTTGCAATGCCACCATATTGAAATGAAAGGCGTCTTCCAGTTGGGTGTGTTTGTAAAGATAATTCAAAATCGCCTGCGGGTGGCCGCCTTGTTTCAAATCAATAGCAATTCGCAAATCTTTGGCCGACTCGTCCCGCAGGGCCTTGATGCCTTCCAATTTTTTCTCTCGCACCAAATTAGCGATGTTTTCAATCAAATCAGCCTTATTGACGCGATAAGGAATGGAAGTGATAATAATTTGAAAAGCGCCCGCCTTTGTTTCTGTAATTTCCGCTTCGCCCCGCACCACCACTCCGCCCTTACCATTGCCGTAAGCGTGATGAATATCTTTTTCGCCATAAGCCACGCCGCCGGTCGGAAAATCCGGCCCTTTGATGAATTGGAGTAAATCTTCGGTGGTTGCTCCTTTGTTGTCAATCAAATGGATAACCGCGCCGCAAACTTCACGCAAATTATGCGGCGGAATGTTAGAAGCCATACCAACGGCAATACCGAGCGTGCCGTTCAAAATTAAATTGGGAAAAGCGGCCGGCATAACCACCGGTTCTTTTTTGGTACTATCGTAATTGGCTCGCCAATCCACCGTATCTTTTTCCAAATCGCGCAACATTTCACCGGAAAGACGGGACATTTTCGTCTCGGTGTATCTCATCGCGGCAGCTGAATCGCCGTCAATGGAACCCCAGTTGCCTTGGCCGATAGCCAAGGGGTAACGCAAAGAAAACGACTGAGTCATTTTCACCAGCGACTCATAGACGGCCGCATCGCCGTGCGCCGACGAGTTCAAGCCCATTTCCTGCATCGCGAACAAAATCCGCCGATGAACCGGCTTCAAACCATCGCGCGTGTCGGGCAAAGCGCGCATAGTTATCACCGACATAGCGTAGTCCAAATAGGACTCTTTCATTTCGGTACTGATATTTCGCAAAACGACACCGCGCTCGTCTGCTATGGGTGCTATTGGCTTGTCCGCCGAACCGGCAGCTTGTTTTTCCTTTGCCATACACTGCTATTTTAGCATATTCTGAACGCAAAGAAAACCTGAAATAAATTAAACAAAAAAATCGAAAATTCATTTTGCTCTAATTCCAGCGATAGCAAAAGTTAGAGCAAAAGCTAATGAAGCTACTTTGAAACTACCTTGAAGCTAGTGAAGCTATTTATAGTCCCTGCACCGTTGAGGCAATCAAGTTGATGATGCCGAAAACCGAAAACATTATGAACATTCCAATGACGCCGTAAATCATTCCTTTGCCGCCCTCGCTTCTTTTAGTCGGGTCGTCGGCATGGACAACATAGGTGAAAACTCCCCAGATAAAAACTAGAAAAGCAATAGCAAAAAGCAGAACCAAAATCGGATCGACGACATTGTCTTCAATTTTGTTTATGATATCCGTCACTGATGGCGGCACCGCCGCTAAAAGATTTTCCATGATGTTTTAAGTATAACCAGAGATAAATTAGGGTAAAGTTCAAAACGATGTTCCGCAACAAAATTTTATTAATTGCAGTTCCATTTAATCGTTGATTATTTTACTATCAACAAAACTTTCGATGTCGTCGTGTAAGTTTTGTTTTTAAAAGTGAAAACTATTTCGTCCTTTTTCGAAACGGTTGTGTCATTAAAAAAATCATCAATTTTTTCAAAAACAAAATCAAAATTCCTCTTAAGTTTCCAGCTCTGATCTAAATTATTCTTGTCCGCAAAAATCACAAACAAACGATTGTCTGCCCCACATGAGGATTTTTTATTGCTTCATCAATTGAATACCCCCGCGGCAAGTAAGTCGTCTTTAAATCAAAAGCTTGTTTGTCAAAGAAGATATCAACGCCAAAATTATTCTTTAGCGTCGGAATAACTCTCGGATGCAAACCAATATGATCTTCTATTAAAACCGTTGTCCAGTGATTATACCAAGTAGCTATAACATAAGAGGTTATCTCGTCGTAAAGTCTGTCCTTAACGCCACTAATTAATTCCTCGTACCGATAAAATTTCCTGACATATTCACTTTGGATTTTTTGGTCTAATTGCCCCTGTACAACACCCCAATTTATTCCCTTCACTTTATTGACCTCTTTGATAAGTTCGGCGTCAGATATTAATTTCTGTCGATTTTTAACTCGCAATTGATATTTTCTTCTGATGAAGGAGTCAATCTTATCCGGTGATAAATCTATCAGTTTTTTAATTAATTCACCGGCGGTCCCTTTGTGTTTTATGTTGAAACTTAAAGCAAACTCTTTAAGGTCATCGGATTTTACCGACTTCAATTTCAAATTCGTTAATTCTTTTTCGCTAACAAGCATTTATGATTTTTTAAAGATTAAAATATATTCGTGCCGAAAAATATAAAAACCTCCAACCAACGCACGGTAACGCCATAGGTTTTCTTGGTTTAATTTTGCCCGATTGTTCACCATATTTTTGACTAAAATGCTCTTCAACTTCAAGCCTTGTCCGCGTTTTAATGTTTCCTGCATGAGATAAAAACCTAGCGGTACCCACTCGCTATTCGTATACTTATCACCAATTACGATAGCTAGATATCTATTCCTATCTAATAAACCGACAAAATTTTCTATGACATCACCGAATTTTTTTGAAAATTCATCAACTGTGGCGGTGTTACTCAAGTCTTCTTTTCTATCACTGAATTTTATAATGTCGTGATATGGCGGATGTAAAACAATTAAATGGATTTTCCTTTTACCATTTTTCTCAAGGATTTCCAAAACTCTTTCCCGCGCTTCTTGTATTGTGCTGTCTGCGACTATAACTTCGGTAAATACACTTTTTCCATTTGGGAGTTCGCTGTTTATATTTTGCATTGCCGAACGCGCAATATCAGGTAAAAGTTCAATACCTATTCCGTGTCGTCCCAATCTCTTTGATTCAATAAGTGTCGTGCCATTTCCTAAAAAAGCATCTAATACTACATCGCCCTTTTTGGTAAACCGGCGCATCAATTGATTGGGAATTTGCGGAATGAAATTGCCGTGATACTTATTATTATGAGCACCGGAATTATCTCGGTTACCTATCAACCACAAGCTATCTGTAAGAATATCTTGGTAATTTTTCCAATTTTTCAAATCCAGATCATTAATTTTTGTTGGTGAATATCCATTCATATCATACATTATACCATAATCAATTTGCTAACACCGCATCGCCCAAAAGCGCCGCGGGAGTGTAACGATTAGCCGCGTTCCACAACATCCAACTATCAAAACCGGCATCGTAAGTCGCTTGAATTTGTTCTCGCACCATCGCCGCCGTGTAAACCGCGCCCAAATTAAAATCCTGAAGCCACGGCCTAATTTTTTGCGGCGTGGTGGACGAACGTTGATAAGCCGCATTCAATGAATAACGAACCACTTTGTAAGGTTCAGCCGCCGGATTGCCGAGTCCGATAAAAGTCGGCGGGTAATGCGACGGATAAACCATCGGCGCGATGAAATCAAAATACGGCAAAGTCACTTCCAAAATCTGGCCGATATTTAAATCATCGGTGTTAATCGTCGTCATGCCAAACAAATCAGCCGACAAAATCGCGCCGGTTATTTTTAAATTATCATGTAAGTAAGAAAAAAATTCGCGCAAAACTTCCGGTTTCTCGTAACCGTAGCTCCAAGGATAATAAATATCATTCATGTTGCCGTCGGAGGGAAAACGGATGTAATCAAAATTCAATTCATCAAAACCAAGAGCGTAAGATTCTTTGGCCAACAAAACAATATAATCCCAAACACCGCGGGCGCCGGCATCCAACCAAGTTAAGCCCTTATGGTCTTGCCAAACCGCCGAACGCTCGCTGTCTTTTGTTACCGCCCATTCGTGATGTTTGCCGACCAAATAAAGGTCTTGGAAAACGGCAATCCGACCGATGACATAAATATTTTTATCGTGCAATTCTTTAAGCAACGCCGCGATGTCGGGAACAATTTTTTTTGCTGAACCGAGTGCCTGTAATTCAGGATTATCAGTCAAAAACGAAATCCGGCCGGTATAATCCTTAATGTCTATGACGACGGCATTAAGTTCGGTGGCATCAATCAAGTCAATCAGTTTTCCCCGTCGAGCGATTGAACCGGCCGTCCAACTGGTCAAATAAATGGCTTTCAGGGGCGATGGGGTTTTTAGATGGACAATCGTCGAAGTGGCAATGGGTTTTTGGGCGTTAGTCCAATTAATTTGATGATAATCAGGCAAAACAAAATAAAAAGCGGCGAACCCGCTCGCTAAAACAAAAACCAAAACCGCCAAAATAAACGCTTCTTTATTGTTTGCCATTGTCCGTAAAATTCACGCCGCTCGCTTCATTATTTTCTTCCGCCGGCGCGGCTGATTTCTTTCTTAAAAAATAATCGGCAATTAAAATAAAACCGGTCGCGTAGAGTAAAAAAGTGCGCCAAGCCGCCGGCACGCCAAGAAAAGAAATCAAGATTAACCAAACACCGAGGATTAAAATTGTTTTGGGTTTGAACATGACAAATGTATTATATCCCAGCTTGTGATATACTGCGAATTGGCAAAGTTCCAAACCAAAAATTATGACTACTGTACCGCTGACGATGGAACTTCTCTGTGAATTTCTGCGCGGCCCGATCAAGATAGACAATCCTTATTGTCAATTCTGCGGCTTGCTAAGCGAGGTGTACTTAGATCCCCAAGATGTTGAAAAACATCAAATCAAGTGGATTGGCATTGGTTTCCGTCGATTGGCGGAAATGATTGGCCGAAGACCATCACCCATCAAATCAGCTGAAACACGAGTGCTTGAGTTTCATCTGAAAGGAAAAGCCCGCATCGAGATTGACAATAAAGGCAAAAGGGAATATCTTGTCATTCCGACAAAAATTACCGGAGAAGAAGTCAAAATCATGAAGTAACGCGCCCCATCGTGCCAAACACGTTGGGGCTTTCATTTGCCCGAAACAATCATTGGTAATTCATCTTAAACCAACATATCTGCTACCTTATTGGTTTCTCCAGCGCCGAGCGTAAGAATTAAATCGCCCGCTTTAGTGAGCGATACCGCGCGGCTCGCGGCATCGGCAAAATCTTTAGCAAAAAAAGTTGGTTGGTTATTTTTTTTGATTTCGGCAACAACCATTTCGGAATTTATGTTGCCCGGATTTTTCTCGCGAGCCGGATAAATCGGCAATAGAATTACCTCATTGGCATCTTTAAAACATTTGCCAAATGCTTTGAGGTGGTCTTTGGTCCGACTGTAGAGGTGGGGTTGAAACACGACGACAATTTTTTGTTTCGGAAAGAGCTCGCGGGCGCCGGCAAGAGTCGCCTCAATTTCAGTTGGGTGATGGCCGTAGTCGTCATAAACCAGTGCGCCATTTTTCGCTTTCCCGCGATATTCAAACCGCCGCCAGGTGCCGGAAAAATTCTCCAAAGACCTGATGGCCGACTTTTCTTCAATGCCTAAAATCTTAGACACCGCTAAAGCCGCTTGAGCGTTCAAGATATTGTGCTGGCCGGGAATTTTAAGCCGGTAGGAAGTAGTTTGCTGTTTGTAGTCAGAAATTTTGCTTTTAACATTCTTTAACGCTAATTTGATATTTCTATTTTTTGCGTCTGTCACAACAAAACCGCTTTTCGGCACTTTGGTCGCCAGTTCGTTGAACGCGGAAATAATATCGTTCATATCTTTGTAATAATCAAGATGGTCGGCGTCAATGTTGGTGAGCACCAAAACTCTCGGCGACAAATGCAAAAACGACCGCCGATACTCGCACGCTTCCACAACAAAATACTTTCCTCGCCCAGAAATAAAATTCGTCCGTTCTGTAGACATCTGATGTCTACAGTTCTGTGGACATCTGATGTCTACAGATTTTGTACATAAATTTATAAAGGAGCCGACAATCACCGTCGGGTCCAATTCAGCATCCACCAAAATCTTGGCAATCATCGCCGTCGTCGTGGTCTTGCCGTGGGTGCCGGAAACCGCGATGGTAAATTTATCGCGAGAAATCTCGCCCAACGCTTCCGGGTAGCTCATCATAGAAATCCCTCGCCGCTTGGCCTCGGCAAACTCCGGATTATCCGGCGGCACAGCAATAGTATAAATTACCAAATCGCACTTGGCTGGCACATTTTCCGCCCGCTGGCCGATAAAAATCTTTGCGCCGACTTTTTGCAATCCTTCCGTTACCTCGCCCTCCGCCACATCCGACCCGCTGACTTTTTTCCCTTCCAACAAAAACATCCGCGCAACGGCCGAGATTCCGATTCCGCCGATACCAATAAAATATATGGTTTTTGTTTTTCTAAAATTTACATTTTTCACTTTACAAACTTTATAGACCTTTAACTAATTTTTCAAACTGTTCTCCTCTATCATACTCGTTTTTGAACCATTTTCCGAATGAGGCAAACGCAGGTGAAAAGAGCACTATGTCTCCTTTTTGGGCAATCTTCATTGCTTCTTTCACGCATTCCTTCAGGGTTTCTTTAATGATAGCCCCCACCCTCGCCGACTCGGGCACCCCCTTTATTACGGGGGATTTAAGATAGGGAAATTCAGAAAGAAGTTTGTCGGTGCCAGTTTCTTTAAGGAGAATAACCGCTTTGCAATGCTTTGGGATTTCCGCCACCAGTTTGCTCATATCAAGCCCTTTGTCCGTGCCGCCCAAAATTAAAATAATTTTCCGTTTTTCAAAGGAGGAATTATTAAGAGCATGAAGTGCCGCAATGGTCGCATCCTGCGTAGTAGCGCAAGTATCATTGTAAATCTTCACGCCGCGAACAACGCGAATAAGTTCTAGGCGGCCGGGAACTCCTTTGAAATTTTCTATTGCTTTTTTGGAAATCTCATCAGGAATTTCGAGCGCCCGAGCGACAGCGAGGGCGCAAGCGACATTGTAGCGATTGTGCTCGCCAGGGATTTTTAGCTTCCAGCCGGTTGGCAAATCTTCTGCGTTAGTAATAATCGTCGTGCTTTTTAAATTCTTAAAGGCGAAACCTTGCCCGGCAAGGTTTCGCCTTATAATATTTTCAACCTGTTCTCCCAAAATTAAAACATTGCCTTTTTTCTGATATTTAAAAATACTTGCCTTATCCTGAAAATATTTTTTCATCGAACCAGCGTAGTAATTCATATGGTCCGGCAAAAAAGTTGTAAACACGCTGATATGAGGCGAAACTTTGGAATCACCGAATCCCTGCAACTGCCACGAATCAAGTTCGGCAACGACAAAATCACCCAGCCCGACTTTTTCCAAAAGCGGCAAAGTCGCCGTGTCTTTAATATTGCCCGCCAGAAAGGTTGAACCTTTCTTATCTTTAAGGTTCAACCTTTTTAAAATTTCATAAATCAAATGAACGGTTGTAGTTTTACCGCGCGTTCCAGTCACGCCGATAAAAGTCACACCTTTGGGCATTAGCTTAAAAAAAAGCGAGGCGTCCATTTCAATCGGAATACCGTGTTTCTTCGCCTCGGCAATATAAGGCGAATCAAGCGGCACGCCCGCCGCCTTGAGTACAAAATCACAATTTCTGAAATCCGCCAACCGATGTCTGTCCAAAACATACTTAATGTTTTTATATTTTTTTAACTTTTTCAAAGACGGAGCAAGCTCTTTTTTTGATTTCAAATCCGTTACCAAAACATTAGCCCCGTCCGCCTCATCGGCGGACAAGCATTTCGCCAAAAACGCCGCGTCCCCCACCCCGCGACCCAAAAGCCCCAGGCCCATCTGGGTAATCTTTTTGCCTTTGAAAAATTTCCAACAATCTTTCATATCAACCAACATACTCCACTTCTCGCTCAATTGCCAGTCCAGTTTTTTCTTTGACTATAGCGGCGATTTTTTCGGTAAATGATTTTATTTCTTCCGCTGTCGCTCCGCCGTAATTGACGACAACCAACGGTTGTTTCTCGTGAAGCCCAACTTTGCCGATTGAAAAACCTCTCAAATCGCAGACTTTGTCCAAAACCCAAGCCAAAAAAACTTTTACTTTGTTCTTGCCCATAACCACACCGGGCAAATCGGGAAACAGGGACTTAAGTTTTGTAAACTGGGCGTTAGTGATAATCGGATTCTTGAAAAACGAACCGGCCGTTCCAACTTTAATGAGATTCGGCAATTTTTTCGTCCGAATTTCCACAATCATTTGTCTGATATCTTTAATGGTTGGCGCCGAAATTTTTTTCCGCTTCAGAAATTCTTGAACATCGGGATAATCGGTTTTAAACGGTTCTTTTTTGTTCAATTTCTTCAATAAAAAACCAACGCGAGTAATGATAAAATTTTTGCCGGACGGCTTTTTGAAAATACTGTCGCGATAACTAAATTGGCAAGCATTTTTTTTCAAAATTTTTACTTCCGAAATTCGCCAATCAAAAATCTCAACGAAAGAAATCACGCTGGCAACTTCGACGCCGTAAGCACCAATGTTTTGAACCGACGCGGCGCCAACCGAACCGGGAATCAATGACAGGTTTTCCAAACCGTGAAAATTTTTTTCCACCGTTAAGCGCACTAAATCGTCCCAATTTTCGCCGGCGCCGGCAATGACTTCCACCTTATCGCCGGTTTTTTCAAAAAATTCCACGCCCGGAATATCCATCTTCACAACCAAACCAGAAAAACCGTTACTAGAAACCAAAATATTAGAACCGCCGCCCAGAATAAAAATCGGCAATTTGTTTTTCTTGGCAAAGTTCATTGCCTCCGCCACTTCTTCCAAATTCTTGGCCGCGCAAAAATATCGAGCGCGGCCGCCCACTTTAAAAGTCGTCAATTCTTTAAGAGAAACATTTTCTGAAATTTTCATATTATCCCCAAAAGTGACCGGCGGAGTGCTAGCTCCAAAACTAATGTCTTATGTGAGTGCAACCGCCGGTCACTTTTGAAGACAACAAAGATATTGTATAAAATGAGCGTAAAAACGCAAACCCCGCCTTTCGGCGGGGCTTACGCAGACATTCGTTTTTTGGGCTAACTTTTATTAGCCACACTCACGCTGGCATCTTACCATACACAATCTTTTTGTCAAATTTTCCTGTGGAAAACTTTTACTTCAACGAATTTGTAATGCTATTTGCCCACACTCCTTCAAAAGTCTAGCAACAATGTTGGGAGTCTTCGCGCCGGCGGTAAAACGAAGCAATGGCTCATTATTAGACAATCGAACATTAAGCCAGCTTTCGCCAAAATCAAAAGTTAAGCCGTCGCGTTCGGCAATTTCTTTGGCTTTACCGCTAAAATAACCGACAAATTTCTTTCTAATCGCCAGCCAATCGGTTTCTTCTTTGAATTTAAAATTTTCCATATCCACGGTAAACGGCGGCAAACTGTCGTAAAATTCCGCCAAAGTCTGTTTTTGCGCCGACAAATTATTCAGCACTTGAATGAGAGTAAACAGTGCTGAATCGGCTTGAAAGGTTTCTTCAAAACAATAATGGCCGGAGTATTCGGCGGTACTGGAAGAGTTTGATTGACGCATTACCGCCCGAATAAAAGCGTAACCAACTCGTGAAAGAATAATATTCTTTAAATCAATTACTTTAAGCTGTTGTAAAATTTTGAAAAGCGGCTCATCCACCACAAAAGGGGGTCGGCGATTTTGAAAAATTAAACAAGCAATGACATAAGCCGGCACTGAGCGGCCAAGATTGTCCACAAATAACGCTCGGTCGCCGTCGGCATCAAGAGCTATACCCAAATCAGCTTTTTGTTTAACAACTTTTTGGCAAAGTTCTTTGAGCGCGCCGGCCAACAAAGGATTCGGACCGTGAGCCGGAAAATCGCCATCGGGTAAATTGTTGAGACAAATAAGTTGAATTAATGGGTAATCAGAAAAAATTTCCGTAGCCACGATACCGCTGGCGCCATTGAAAGCGTCCAACACGACGAACAACGGCCGTTTGACCTGTAAAAACTTTTTCAAAAAATCGGCATAAATTTTAAAATAATTCATTATATCTGTGAATTACTAATTTCTAATGAATTCTTTAATAATAGCCGGACTTAAAACCGCGGCGCCTTCTTTGACAATTTTGAAACCGTTGTATTCCGGTGGATTGTGCGAAGCGGTTACCATTACGCCGCCGCTGGCTTTGAAACGATTGACGAAAAAATAAAACATCGGCGTAGTCGCAAGACCGATGATTTTTACATCATGAACTTTTTTCTTTTCTTTCCAACCGCGCCAAAAACCTTCAGCCAAAGCCTCGGTTAAAATTTTGGCGCCGCGGCGAGCGTCATGAGCAATAACGACGATACCATCAGCCAAAACATTAGCCAGCGCTTCGCCGACCTTGAAAGCCAGCTCTTTATTGATTTCCGAGGGATAAAAACCGCGAATATCATTGGCTCGAAAAATTTCCGCCATCAAAATAATTTAATTATGTCTTTATAAGTGATGACTAGCATCAAAATTAAAAGCAGAGCAAAACCAAGGCCGTTTAGATAATTGACAATCTTAGGATTAAGCGACCGACGACGAATTGATTCCACGGCGACAAACAACAGTCGGCCGCCGTCCAGCGCCGGAATAGGCAAAAGATTAATCACCGCCAAATTGAGCGAAATAAAAGCGGTAAAACCCAGCAGATTGGCAAAGCCCAAACGCGCCGCCGCTCCGACTAAGCCGGCGATACCAATCGGCCCGGTTACTTCGGAAAAATTGGCTTGAAAAGTGAAGGCGTCGTAGAAAAATTTGCCGATGCCTTTGGTAATTTCCACCAACAATTCGCCGGTGGTCTTGGCGCTTTCCCAAAGAGCTCGGAAAAATGGCAACTTCACCGTGCCGATTAAATCTAAACCGACGCCAATCGCCGCCCGCTCGGCGACAATGCCGACAATTGGAATAACTTTAACTTCAGTTTTTTTCCCGCCCCGTTCGTAATTAATTTTAACTTCCTTGTCTTGATGTTGATTCATAAAATCAGAAACGGTTTCGGCATTCAGGTCGGTCAATGAACTCGAACCAACGCTAATTGCCACAATCACATCGCCAGTTTGCAAACCAACCTTGGCGGCCGGAGAATTAATCAGCACTTGAGTTAAAATCAATTGCGGTGTTTCCACCGTCACCCCTTGATAATAGCCGACTGGCGCCGGAAAACCCGAAACAAAACTGATTGCTATCAATAACCAAGCGAAAATAACATTAAAGGTTACACCGGCCATCAGCACGGCGGTTTGTAAACCGCGATTTTTTTTGCTGAAACTCTTTTCTTCATCCATTAACAAACTTTCGGTCTCGGAACTAGCCGACGGATTTTCGCCAAAAATTTTGACGAAACCGCCGAAAGGAATCCAATTGAGAGAATATATTGTTTCGCCGATTTTTTTTCCGAAAACTCGGGGCGGGAAACCGAGCCCGAACTCATCCACCCGCATGCCGCATTTTTTGGCAACCAAAAAATGCCCTAGTTCGTGGACAAAAATCAGCACCCCCAGCACGATGATGAATAAAACAAAGTTCATTTTAGAAGCCGGAAATTCTTTTTTGAAATAATCGTCCGACCAAGACGCTTTTCCAATTGCTTTCTCGCCCCACCAGCAATACCACCACCGGTTTTGGCGTCAGCTTTCAATTTTGGGATGCCTTGCGAATTCTCGTCGCGATGAATTTCAGTTGTGGCGCGTTCGCCGAGCATTGTAAAAATCAACTCCAAGTCATTAATATGGTCACGCAAATTTTCTCGTTTCAAACCTTTTAATTTTTTGTATTGACTCGGGACAACGCCAAAAGTCGCTTTGGAAATTTCGGCGGTTAAAATTTCATAGTCCCTCTGTCTGGCCACCCCTCGTTTTTGCCACTCATCGGTTAATTCTTCACGAATAGCGATGCCACGCATTCGTTTTTCAATCCAGCTATCGGAATAGCCCTTGAGTTTGTAAAGAGTTCTAGTTCGTTTGGTGGCCAATTCCGGATTTTCAATTTCCTGGACTCGCTCGTAACCCACCCGCGCCAGCCACCTCTTAAACGGCTCGGCTTTGGGCGATGGGACAGATTGAATGATGCGAAAAATACCTTCGGTGTTAGCGCAATCGGTTTCATAATACTTTCCGTCGGTAGCAAGTAATTTCAGGTCGTGACAAAATGTCACGACCTCGCTTCCTTCCTCCTTAAGACGCTGTTTGAGTTTTCTCCAATACGCACCGGCATCAACACTCTCCGTAAGCACCGCGCACACATCGACTACGGAAAACCACCACTCTTTTTGATGAAGAATTTTCCTGATTTGTTTACCCTTAAACAAAGCGATTTTTGTGTCACTCGGCATTTTTGTTTTTAATTAATAAAGTTGATAAATAAAATTATAAAACAAAGTTCATTTTTAACTTAATTTTTAACTTTTTATTTCTTTCTCTTTTTTGCCAAAATGTTCGTCAAAGTTTTTATTGGCACTGTCTACTTCCTTTTGCAATTCATTTTTCAATCGGAATTTTTCGTCTTCGCCCATACCGCCGGTTTTTTCTTTTTCCTGAATATCTTTCCAAATGTGGTCGCGTTCTTGGCGCAATGTTACTTTGGTTTGTTCCAATTTTTCTTTCGCCACTTTCAAAATCGCCTCGCGGCGCTCGGCGGTTAATTCCGGAAAAAATACCCGAATGCCGGTGTCGCCAATCGATACTGACAAATCAAGATTGGCAGTGGCGATGGCCTTCTCAATATTTTTTGCTTGGCTCGCGTCCCAGGGTGAAATTTTCAGAGTTCGCGCGTCTTCCACTGTGATACTGCCCAATTCTTTAAGGGACAATTTGGCACCGTAGGATTCCACCGAAACGCCGTCCAAAATTGCCGGCGCCGCCCGGCCAGTCCGAATGCCGGCAAATTCCTTTTTTAAATGCTCGTCAATTTCCTTCGTTCTTTTTTTGAAATTAGAAAAATCGTAAGTCATTGTTATTATCTTACCAAAATTAACCGGAAACACAAATGTTTGCCCTGCTTTCTCGTGATTTTTTCACTTACACTAACTTTCAGCGATCGCTGATGGTTAGTGTAGGTCTAAAACAAGAATGCGAATAAGAATACGGAAAAAATTTACTCATACCGCAAGGCTTCCATCGGGCTTTTGAGCGATGCTTGGCGAGCCGGATAAATGCCGAAGACCAAACCGACGGCGCCGGAAACGCCAAGCCCGAGAAAAACCGCCATAAGAGGAAAAGTAAAAACCCAGTTCAAGCCGACAAATTTTGACAAAATCAGCGAAATGACAAACGATAAACCGGTGCCAAGAACAATGCCGATAATTCCGCCGATACTTGTCAGCATCACCGATTCCAAAAGAAATTGCGTCAGGATATTGCGATTAGTGGCGCCGACGGCTTTGCGTAAACCGATTTCTCGCGTCCGTTCGGTCACTGATACCAGCATAATATTCATAATCCCCACCCCGCCGACAATCAGGGAAATGGCCGCCACCGCCGCCAGAAACAAAGTTAAAGCATTAGTAATGGCGCTAACCAGCGCCATCGCTTGAGCTTGGGTTTCTACGAAAAAATCATCCTTATCGGGGTCGGCAATGTGATGATTGTTGCGCAAGGTGGTTTCAATATCGGCAACAGTCGCTACCACATTGATTTCAGAGTCAGCCTCAATCACCAACCGATTGAAATATTTAATGCCGAAAATATATTGCTGGGCGGTGGTATAAGGCATAATCAAAGCGTCATCAAAACTGATAAAAGAAAACTGGCCCTTGTTGGGCAAAACGCCGACAATCCGCAAACTTTGATTTTTCACTCTGATTTTTTGACCTAATACCGGCTCACCGTAATCAAATAATTCGTTCTTGACTTTAGAGCCGATAATGACCACAGCGGATTTGGAAGTGACTTCTTCGTCCGTAAACAAGCGACCATCCGACGGATAGATATTGTAAATCTCGGCAAAAAAATTATTAACGCCGAAAACCGTCGTTTGGTGAACTTTATTGCCTTTAGTGGCAACCACTGGACCAAAAACAATTGGCATAATTCTCGTTAAATGGGGTACATTGGATTTTTTCTGTAAATCTTCCACATCTTTATTCTTAAGAGAATCGGAAAAAGACGACAATGAATCGGAAATCCCCGTCGGTTGCCGGCCGGGAATAACGGCAATAGTTTTGGAACCGATGCTTTGAATCTGATTCAAAATCAAATCTTGAGCGCCGCGACCCAGAGACATTACGAGCATAATGGCGGTAATGCCAATAACAATTCCCAAAATCGTTAAAAATGAACGGCTCCGATTGGTCCGCAAACCTTTAGCTGCTGTTTTTAAACTATATTTCACAAACATATTATTTGGATTAAGAAATGTCTTTCTTAGCAAGCTTTTTACTGACCAGCCCTTGCCCCACCTCGTAAAAAGCTTGCTTGCGACGCTATTTCTTAATCTATAATCATTTTATTTTTCAAAATCGCCTTCGCCGCGGCGATTGGCGACCAATTGAACGCTTTCTATTTCCCCATCCAATAAACGAATGATGCGGCGGGCATGTTCGGCGGTGTAGGTTTCGTGAGTGATTAGAATAATCGTTTTTTTCTGTTTAATGTTAAGTTGCCAGATAATATCCATCACCGCTTGGCCCGATTTGGAATCTAAATTGCCGGTCGGTTCGTCGGCAAAAATCACTTCCGGATTATTGACCAGGGCCCGGGCAATCGCCACTCTCTGTTTTTCTCCGCCGGAAAGCTGCGACGGCTCGTGTTCGGCCCGATGAGTCAAACCAACCGCTTCAATCGCTTGTCGCGCTAAATTATCCCAGGCCTTTTCCGGCACATCAGAATAAACCAACGGCATTTTCACATTTTCTAAAACATTGGTCCGAGGCAACAAATTAAACGCTTGAAAAACAAAACCGAATTTTTGATTGCGCAATCTCGCCACTTCGTCCGGCAGATACTTACCAATTTCTTTGCCGTCAAAAAAATATTGGCCGAAAGTATAATCGTCCAAAAAACCCAAGATGTGAAGCAGGGTGGATTTGCCGGAACCCGACGGCCCCATCACCGCCACAAAATCGCCTCGTTCAATCGTCAAATCAACGCCGGAAAGAGCGCGGGTTTCATTCTCGCCGCCGTCGTAAATCTTGCCGAGCTTTTTGATTTCAATCAGCGCCATAAAAAATTAACCGGTATTTAATTCCTTTATATGCTTGCTCAATAAGTTTCCTAAAACCCCCGCCAAGTCCTCAACTTTTTCGCAAACCATACCATCCGGCGCGTAAGTCGTTTTGGCGCTTGCCCCTTCGGCAGTGATTCCCACACCAATCACTACCATTCCTTTCTCTCTAAATTCTCTTAAGAGTCCTTGCACTGCGCTGGGGTTATCGCTATCGCCATCGGTCAAAACAATCACTAATTTTTTTAGTTTTCTTTTTTGAATTTTAGCCCAGTCCCCCGCCGGCACCCCATCTCTAATTTTTTCCAAAGCCGAAAAATCCTTAGTGCTATCACCGGGGGTATTTTCCAAAGTTTTGTAGACCAGAACTCTTTGTTTTTCGGTCAGGTTTTTATCAAGCGGTTTAAGCATTTCCACTTGCTTATCATCGCCGAAAGTCCAAATCTCCGAACGGACATTGAGGTCAAACTCCAAATACGGCTTTTCTTCACCCAATTCGTCAGAAAATTCTTTGAGCGCTTCCATTACCAGTGCCGCCGCCTTGCGTTGTTCAATTTTTTTGCTTGACGGCCGTTCCATAGAACCACTCCGGTCACAGACAATGGTCACATCAAATTCGCCGAATAGCTCTTTTGGTTTATCTTTCCAATCAACCGTCTCCCAAACCCTCGGCTCAAAATTTCCACTCTCTACCGCAATATGGGCTTGGGCCGGAAAGGCCAGAATTTCCCCCTCTTCCGCCGGCAACTTACTCCTCAAGGTTTTTTTCTTTCTTTCAGCGATAATTTTTTTAAAAATTGTCCGGATTTCCTCAACTACCGACTCATCGGTCTCAGGATTTTTGATTTCTTCCAAGTTTTCTAAAAACTTACGATATTCCCGCAATTCTTCAGCAGTAATTCCTTCAGCTTTAGCATAAACTTCCTCTGCCAACTCCGCTGGCGTTTTTTCTTCTTTTTTTGCTTTTTCATGTTCTTTTAGTGCCTTTTCAATTTCTGCCATTGGCAAAGTTGGTGGATTTTTTTTATCCCACTCTTCGTATTCGTTTTTAAAATAATCTTCAGAATTTTCTGGTTTGTTTTTGCTACTCTTTTTACTCTTTTGGGGTTTATTATTTTTCTTGTCTTTTTCTTCTTTTTCACTTTCTCCCTCTCCTTCTTCTCCGTCTTCACCTTCACCATTTCCTGAATCTCCTTCACCTTCTTCTTTCTCTTTTTTCTTTTGTGCCGCATCCTCCTTAAAAAACTTTTCCATCACCGGTTCCAAAAATCTCTCTTGGAGTTTCAATCGCGTTTCCATCGGCGTATTGGGAGCGGTTATAAAATCCATCAGCGAAATCCCGCCGCTTTTTATATTTTTAATCCTTTCAACTTCCGTCCGGATATCGGATGAAACGACGGTTTGTCTGTTGGGCAACATTGCTTCGCGCAAAAGCGCTTGGGAAAATTGAAGATGCTTCGGCGCTTTAGACAAATCATCTTCAGGAAATAATCTTTTCTCATACAAACGATTTCTGGTTTCATCCAGGGCGCTCGCTCGACCGATTACCGAACGATTCATTTTTATGTCATCCACGCAATTATCAAGAATTGAAAACCTTTTTCTTTTTTTAAATTTATCTAAATGCTTTTTAAATTTTGCTAATCCCCCTTTTTTGTTTATCATTTCCATCATTTCTTTGAAATGTTCAAATTCATGCAGGGTGGCAAAAACTTTGTCGCTTTCTCCAAAACCTCCCGCTTGTTCCCAAAAATTCGGTTCGGCATACATCACACCTTTTTCCAAATCTATGGCAAAAGTTCCTAGCCCTTGGGGGCTCTGTTTTATTTCCAAAGAAGAATCGCCGGCATAAGAAGCAAAAAAGGCGCCGTTCTTTTCAAAAAAATCCGTTTGTTCTTGGGCAACCGCCGTAGCGATTGCTTCACTTTCTAATCCTTCTTTCATGCTGTCATCATATCAAATTTATCCCAATCCGCCAGCGTTAATTTCGTCAACAATTTTCTGCTGAATTTAAATTCATTAAGGTTGACCAGCAAGCCAAGGTAAGAATTTTTGTTTTCTTTGGAAAGATTCCTAAGAATTTTTGTTTTGGTTTTTGAACGCAAAATCACTGCGTTGGGCAAAATAATCCGGCCCAAAAATTCAATTCCCCAGTCAAATTTTCTTATTACCGTTTTATTTTTCGGCGTATCCAGTTGCAATTTTTGCTTCAAAAATTTTCTGACGATACCTTTCAATGACTCTAAAGTTTTTTTGTTACTGTCCACAATCACAAAATCATCGTTATATCTGATATATTTTCTTATTTTGAAATCTTTTTCAACAAAACAATCCAACTCGTTTAGGTAAATGTTAGCGAAAATCTGACTGGTCACATTACCTAATGGCAACCCCTTATTTTTTTCTCTTTCAAAACTTCTAATAATTTCCTCAATAATAGCCATTGTCTTTTTATCAATGATTTTGCGACGGATTAAACCGATAAGAATGTTATGGTTAATATTATCAAAATATTTCTTGATATCGCATTTTAAGGCAAAACATTTGCCGTAATGCCAGTTTCTTTCGCTTCGCAAGAAAAAAGATAATTTATCAACTGCTTTGTCCGTTCCTTTGCCCACCCTGGAAGAAAAAGAATGTTCCGAGAAAGTTTTTTCGTATACTTCCGTCAAAAAACAATGAATCACCTGATGAATAATTTTGTCTCTAATTGAAGCGGTGTTAATCTCTCGCTTTTTAACATCCTGCACTGAAAATCTATCATAGACGCCATGGCGGTAGGAACCAGAAATAATATTTTCAGAAAGCAAAAACAATTCTCGTTCAATATTTCTTTCAAAAGCGATTACCTCGAACTTTTTTGTCTTTCCCCGCCGATAAATAAACCACGCCTTAAACAAATTATCAGGAGAAAATAATTTATTAAAATTCATGGAAAAAGAAAAACCAAATAAAGATTCATTCCAAGAAACGCCAATAATTTATCATTTATCAATGCTCTACGAAAACGCCCGCCAAGCCATTCGCTCTTTCCCCAAACACGAAAGATACAGCTTGGGCGAAAAAATTGAGAGATTGATTTTGGAAAGTATAGAGTTAGCCGTCTCCGCCAATATCGCCACCAAATATGAAAGGGAAAATTATCTGATTCGCCTTGGCGCGAAAATAGATGTCTTGAAAATCATTTTCCGTCTAGCTCTGGGGGCAAAATTTATTGAATTTTCGAAATATCTCGGCACAGAAAAACAACTGTTGGAACTGGGAAAAATGACCGGCGGCTGGCTAAGATTCTGTCGCGCTCATTCTTGAAAACTGCGGCGGGGCGAGGCGCCAAATTGTCATTCGCATTGTCGGGCTCATTGGCATTGGCATTGAGCCGGCCATTGTCCGGATTCCAATTGAGCTCGGGGACAAGGCACCCGCCCCGCAATTAGCCGCTTTTTATCCAAGGCAACCGTAGGAACAATAAAATTTATTAAGCCGCCACTGCGGCCCAAAAAGCGACTGCAGTTTATTTTTACCGCCTGGCCCGGTTCTAACTTTGTTAAGGTCTTTTGACCGGCTGACGTTTTCGGCAACCAGCTGGCATTAACCATGGTCTACTAGCCGAAAAAACAAAACTAAATTTAAAATCAAAAAACTCTAAATTCCGATACTAAATCAAACAAAAACTGCGGCGGGACGAGGCGCCAAATCGCCATACGCATGGTCGGGCTCAGGGGCAATGGCATTGAGCCGGCCAGGGCCCGGATGCCAACGGAGCTCGGGGACAAGGCACCCTGCCGTTGTTTTACCAATTGAACTACCGGATAAAGCCGACCAACTGTTTTCATCTATGTGTTGGCCGCTGTTTCGTTCGCAATAATCTTTTTGCCAAATGAGATAAGCAAGAACATCAAGACCGTTGAAATTGAAGGTGCGACCTTTGATTTCCGCTTGCATGAAGATTTCTCCTCCGCTATCCAAAAGTTCTTGAACTTTTTCTTTGGTAAGACCGGCCAAACCGGCGAGTTTTGTTACAGATTTTCCTCTCAACTCTTTTAAGATGGGGTGGCCATTATTGTTTTGAGCGTTTTTTTCATGAACTAAAACGATTCTTAATTTATCGGCATTTGGCGTCGTAATTCCCCCAAAACCGCCAGCGTTTTTAAAGGAATTCCATTGAGCGGTTTCAACATATCCTTCTGTTATTTTTTTATGAAGGATAGCAGCATCAAGACCGGGCGGAACAATTATGACTTTATCATAACCCATTTTTTCAATTGATTTTTCCATTTCCACGCGATTGCGTCCCAGCACATCGGTTACTTGTTCGGCAAAATCTGGCGGAAAACCAATTTTGTGATTTTCGTAAAATTTCGCCCAGTGTCTCGTTTCTTTTTCAAAATCAAATTCAATTTTCTCTTTTTTACCGTCAAGATTTTCAAATTCGGAAGAAATATTAAAACTAAATTCAGAAAAATCGCTAATTTCCGAGACCAAATTAAAAACTGCGGCGGGGCGAGGCGCCAAACTGTCATGCGCAAAGTCGGGCCCACGGGCATAGGCACGGAGCCGGCCATAGTCCGGACCCCAATCGAGCTCGGGGACAAGGCACCCGCTGGTACTGCCAATGAGTCGGGTATAGTTTTTTTCATCCAAGTGCTTATCAGTCCGCTTAAAGTATTCGGCTTGAATTGCTAAATAGTCCTCAACCGATAAACCGTCAAAAACAAACTCTTCACTGTTAATCCTTACTTTGCCCTTTAATAGCTCGCCGGCAATGATGGCTTTTTCTAATTCTTCTTGGGAAAGTCCGGTTACTATCATCAAATCTTTGCCTAGCATTGCTTTAGTTATTGGATTGTCGTCCAATTCTTTGGTATTTTTCTCGTGATAAAGAACAATTCTTGGTTTATCGGCGCCGCGGCTTTTGATGCCAGCCCAAGAACCACCTTTCTTAAAATTATCCGATTCCAAAGTTGGATTATATCCCTGGGACATCTTTTGATGAAAATCTGGCAAGTTAAGATTGCCGGGAATTACCAGTATGCCGTCATAGCCAAGGTTTTCTATTGACTCCTTGATTTTTTCGTAATTCTGATTCCAAATAGCGCGAGCAATTTTTTCAAAATCTGGAGGCAAATCCACTTTGTTTTCCGTGAAAAAATCATTCCACCGTTTGAGTGCGGTTTCAAAATTGATTTCAATCGTTTCTTTTTTGCCATCAATCGGATTTTCAAATTCAGCGGAAATTTTCTCGGGTTGCTTTTCCCATCTTTTACCTCTTTCGGACGAAATTGGTGGCGCCTGACTCAAAAAATCACTGGCCAATTCTTCGACCAACGCTTGATATCGTTCGTATGGGTCAATACTAGCCACTTCTTTTAAGGATAGGACTTTTGATTGCTTGCTGGCCGGTTTTTCTTTTTTACCACCGCCGGACAAAGCTGTAATTTGAGCGTCATCCAAAGTTTTTAAGCCAAAATCAGCCGCCTTAACGCCCTCAAAAAAACCTTTGGTAAGAAAAATCCGAATCATTAAATCGCGGTCACTTTCTGGATAATCGCCTTTTCTTACAAATTCCATCAAACCTTCCTCCAAATGGGATTTCAAAGAAACGCCGACTTTACCTTGATAGCTCTTTGCCAGCTGTATTACTTGGCCGGGGTCTAAAACCGCCTTATCCAAACCTTTTTTAGCTTTAGAGCCGACCAGACCGTAACTTTTTTCATTTTTAAGATTTTTATCTTCAACTTTGGTTCCAGCTTTGGTCGCCTCCGTTTGAAACCGAGTGTTGTAATGAGCACCAATATTACCATTGTAAGCGTCCTGAATTTCCTCGGCGGCATCGCAAAGATTTTTCAAACTTTCGGCGATTTCTTTGCGAACGGCCCAAACTTGACCTTCCCTGCCCATCATTGACGCCAAACAAAGGTCATAAAGTTCTTCGCGAGGCATATAATCAATGTGGCGCATGGCGAAAACTCTGGTTTCTGCAGTGTCCAATTCCTCGCGGGATTTATGTTTTTCACCCTTCAAATTAGCGGTGGCAATTATGGTAAAACCTTTTTGCGCCGTATGGGCCCTGCCGCTGTCTTCCTGTAAACTGACCGCATTGCCCGGTTTAGTGTTATAAAATTCTTTAAGACCGAGCCGCTGGGAGGATTCCATATTGTTGATTTCGTCAAAAATTACTGGCACGCCATTATCCACCGCCACAGTAAATTTGCCGGGCTGAAAATAGGTCTCGGTGCCCTCTTTTGAACGAAGTAAAATTTTGCCGAAAATGTCAGCCGGACCGGTTTTCGGGGCGCAACGAATAACCAAATCTAAATCCTGAACTTTGTCGCCGTAAAGCTCGCGGGTGGCATTTTTCGCCAACTCGGTTTTTCCGGTGCCCGTCGGTCCCTCCAAAAATATCGGCTGGCCTTCTTCAATTTTCCTTTCTATCCAGCGGATTTCTTCTTTCCTTGACGGCGTAACGGCAAAATTGTCGCTACTCAACTCCGTTTGATAACGGGCTAGTTCCGCCATTCGCGCCAACAGGACGGTCTCGGGATTTTTGAAAAGCGATTCGCGCTGCTCGGTAATTTTTCTCAACGCTAATTCATTTTCCGCCAACACTTCCCTGTCTATTTCATCAATCAAACCCTGTCTTTCTCTCCGGACATCAAAATTCTCCCTCACTAATTCGTTTTCTCTCGCGGCCAATTCGTTCATCAGTTTTTGAATTTCGGTAAAAGCTTTTTCTTCTTTTTCAATTTTTTCTCTGACGCCAAAGTTCTCTTCCAGTTTTTTGCGAGCGTCTTCAGCTTGCCAATCAACGCCGGTTAGCAATTCATCCAACTTGGCAATTTTTTGCCGAATAATTTCCGCCTCTTTCGCTCTATAACCGGAAAGTTCTATCCTCTTCTGTTTATCGCGCCAATACGGCTCGCCGGCCCGTTCGGCAAATTGCTCTTGAAGCTTTATATGCTCGGCGCCTTTTTCGGCGTAATTTATTTCCTCGTTTTTGATTTGTTCTGATTTGGCCATAAGTTTGATAGATTAAATTTACCATTTCGCCTTTTTTATTTCAAATTTAGCGCCAGTTTAGAAGGATTTGCTCGCTTTCGGTTAAACCGTCCAGAATTTCCATCAAACCGTCGCTGGAACGGGCGCCGATGATAATTTTTCTGTCAATAATCTGACCGTTGGCCAGCACTTTGACAAAGGCGCCATCGGTGCGGAAATCAATCGCCCGCGTCGGAACGGCCAAGACGCCGATTTTTTCAACCACAATCGCTGAAATATTCGCCGTCATTCCTGATTTGGCAAAATCTATCGGCGTTTGAAAATTAAAAGTTACTTTGTAAGTCGGCACGCCTTCAATCACTATTTCGCCCGGAGCAATTTTTACAACTTTGGCTTCAAATTTTTTGCCGGGAAAAGCGTCTAAATCAACTCCGGCCTTGCCGCCAACGGCAATCCGGCTAATATCAGCTTCCGGCACATTGGCTTCAATAATTAAAGCGCCTTCGGAATTTAAAGTGCCGATAGTATATAAAGTCCCCACCACTTGTCCGACTTTAGCGTCTTGTTTTGCCACCACGCCGGCAAAAGGCGCGTAAAGATAGCTTTGATTAACAGCATGTTTTTTAATCGCCACCGCCGCTGCCGCAACCGCCACTTTAGCTTCCTCCGCAGCCAATGCTTCCGGCGTCGTGCCGGCAAGCGTCAAGGCTAACTGCGCTTGTTGCAAGGCTAAACTTGATTCGGCATCGCGAGCGCTTTGCTTGGCGGCAATCAAATTAGTAATAGCGGTATTAATTGCCGTTCGAGCGGTAGACACATCGGAACGGTAAGTGGTAACGGTTGCCAAAGTGAGCGAAGAAGTCGGCGACAAAGCGTTAACCGCTGATGCCATTTTTTCCAAAAAATCACGGAGCACCGTCAGGTAATTTTCCGCTTGATTGACCGAGGCCAGTAAATCGTTATCATTTAAATTGGTTAACAGATTCTGCCAAGCGATAAAATTACCTTCCAGCAACTGACGACCGGTATCCAAAGAAGTCTTCAGTTGATTGTCGGTAACGATAATATTAAGCTGGGCATTGACGGTTTTTGGGTTATTAAAAAATTGGTCAATATAGACACCGATAGCGTTGTTAGATTTAGTGTAAGCGTCACTCAAATAATCGCGCAGAGATTGGCGGGCATCAGCCAGAGATTTTTCGGCATTGGCCACTTTCGTCCGAGCAATGACAATGTCTTCCGACCGAGAACCGCGCGTAAGTTCCGCCAAAGCCGCTTCTTCCGCCGCCAAATTGGCTTCGGTCTGCTGAAGCGCCAAAATTTCATCGGTGGCATTCAGGGCGGCGATAATTTGTCCGGCCGCCACCCGAGCGCCGGCCTCGGCATAAACCGCGCTGACTCGGCCGGCCCGCTCAAAAGATAAACTCACGCTCTCGGCCGCCTTAACATTGCCGGTAATAGAAACTTCTTCCGTCAAATTCTGCCGAACGACCGTTGCCAAATCATAACCATTGCCATTGCCCCGGAAAAATAAAAAATAGGCCGCCAAAACGACAATGAAAAAACCGCCCGCTAAAAGCCACTTTTTAGTCTTAGAAAGTCTAAAAAAATACGATTTCATTCGTTGGCATTGTATAACAAAATTATCGCCAAAGCAAAAAGAAGTTTGACCCCACCGGGATTCGAACCCGGGTTTTAAGCTTGAAAAGCTCACGTCCTAGACCAGACTAGACGATGGGGCCATAGATAATGAAAAATTAAAAAATCAAAATGCAAAATTGTGGAGCATAAAAACTATATCATTTTTTGAAAAAAACTCAAAAAATTGCTATCGTTCTATTGGAAGGGTGGCTGAGTGGTCTAAAGCGCAGCACTCGAAATGCTGTGAGGGCGCAAGCTCTCCGTGGGTTCGAATCCCACCCCTTCCGTTTTTGCGTTTTTAAAATTAAATTGTTGGCAAAAGTAGAGACAGATTTTCTAAAATCATTTTTACCGCCGGCGTGCGGCCGCGCAGAAAAATTTTGGCTTGGAGCAATTCTTTAAAAACGGCGGCTTCGACGAAAGGTTTGTCTCTCAAGGCCAATTCAATGGCGTCCAAAAATTTTACAATGTCGGTTTTAGTTTTTTTGCCGTCGGCGATTTCATCGGCGAACAATTTGGCGAAAGTTAATCGTTCGCCGATTTTTGATTTCAGAAATTTTTCCACCAATGGTGTCTCGCTTTTTTTGCTTTCATCGTTAAATTTTACGATAAATAAACGCGACCGAACGGTCGGTAAAAAAAGGTCGGCCGTGGGCGCAATTAAAAAGAAATGAGTGCCGGCAGTCGGTTCTTCCAATACTTTTAGCAAAGAATTCTGGGCTTCGTGGGTGGCGCCGTTCAGCGCTAATACGAAAAATTTTCGTTCGCCGCTCGCCGGCCGTTTGCTTTGCCAATTCTTGAGCATTCGGGCTTCATCAATGGTAAAAGTGTCGTGCTCGGCAAAAAGAAAATCTTGATTGCCTTGAATTTTTAATTTCAATTCATTTTCAAAAAAACGATTCAACGCCAAATGTGTCGCCCGCCGCTCCCCTGTTACTAAATAAGCATGATGCAGTTCGCTAACACTCAAATTTTTTAAAAAGTCCATAAAAAGCTTGCCCGAAAAAGACATTTTTCACTACCGCTTGGCGATAATGCTTTTTTTGTAAGTGTTCAAATGTTCAAGAGCGATACCGGTGCCTTTGGCGACGCAGAAAATCGGGTCTTTGGCTAAAACCGCCTTAACGCCGGTGCGACGCAAAACCAATTCTGGAAAATTTCGTAACTGCGATGAACCGCCGGTCATAATCACGCCGCGGTCAATAATATCAGCCGCCAATTCCGGCGGCGTTTCCTGTAAAACATCACGAATGGCTTTAATCATTTCTCTTAATTCACGGGCAATCGCTCGAACGATTTCATTGGTTTTTATTTCTGTGGTTCGCGGCAAACCGGTAACGAAATCCCTGCCTTTAATGTTGATAGCTAATTCTTCTTCCACCGGCACCGCTGAGCCGATTTCAATTTTTATCGTCTCGGCCATTTTATCGCCAATCACCAAATTAAAAGTTTTTTTAATGTAATCAGCGATGGCGGCATCCAGCCGGTCGCCGGCGCATTTGACCGAGTTGGAAGAAACGATGCCGCCCAAAGAAATTACCGCCACATCAATTGTTCCGCCGCCGATATCAACTACCATATGACCGACCGGCTCATGAATGGGAATGCCGGCGCCAATAGCGGCCAACACCGGCTCTTTGACCACATAAGCATTCCGAGCGCCAGCATTAATGGTCGCTTCCACTACCGCCCGCCGTTCGGTGGAAGTAATGCCGGCCGGCACCGACACCATCACTTCCGGTTTGAAAATGTTCCATTTGCCAAGCGCTTTGTTGATGAAATAACGAAGCATCGCTTCGGTAATGCGGTAGTCGGCAATTACTCCGTCTTTCAACGGCCGATAAGCGGTAATGGATTCGGGCGTTCGGCCAATCATTTTTTTCGCTTCGCCTCCGACAGCGAGAATTTTGTGAACATCGTTGGCAATTGCCACCACTGACGGCTCGTTCAAAACAATGCCCCGCCCAGGCACAAAAACCAAAGTATTGGTCGTGCCTAAATCAATGCCCAATTTGGGAGAAAAAAAACTCATGCGGCAATCATAAGATACTAAATAAATTATCGCAACTCAAAGTCTTCAGCCGACAAAACGCCGTGGTTAATTTTTTCCACCGAAGCCGTGCGTTTCAAGTCAATTTCAAATTCTTGGAGCAGACCAGTGGCGGCAATTTGAGCCGATGTGGCTAATGTTGCCAATTGACCTGGTTGAAATCCTTTTTCTTTTCGCAATTCCTGAATTTGCCGAACTAATTCGCGATAATCGCCTTCTTTTTTTAATTCGGTCGTAATGTTCATGTCTAATTCCACTTCACTCCCAATTTTGTCATCAAATTCAATCTCCTTCACATTCACCTCTTCAAGAATAAGTTTTAAAATTTCAGTTTTAGTTTTGAGTTTTAGGCTTTTAATTTTGAGTTTTCGTAGAGGCTGGCGAACTTTGATATTCGCTTTCGCCCGCGCTTCCAAAGCCAATGAAACAATTCGCCGAACTTCCACCATCTCTTCCAAAACTTTTGACTTTTGGCTTTCAACTTTTGACTCTACTTTGGACCATTCTTCCAAATGGACACTTTTTACATTCTCATCATTAATATCCATTCGGATATTAGCATCATTTAATGTTTGATAAAGATACTCCGCAAAGAATGGCGTAAATGGCGCCATTACTTTGGCCAATTCCAACAAAACAAATCGTAAAGTTTCTAGGGCACTTTTTGCTTCTTCCTTAATTCTTAATTCGTTATTAATTATTCTTTTTATCCGTTCGCGGGAACGACGCAAATACCAAGTTGATAAATCGTCTGCAAAGTCGGCAATCGGCCTTGTTGCTTTGTCCAATTCGTAATTTTCCATTGCCGTTGTTACTTCACCAATAAGTTGGTTCAAACGCGCCAAAATCCACTCGTCTAAAATGTTGTTGGTTGTTGCCTGCCTGACGGCGAGGCGGGGTTGTAAATTGTTGGTTTGATTTTTATCGGCATACAACAAATAAAAAGCCAAAACATTATCTAGTCGACCGATAATTTTTTTTGCCACTTCATCCACGCCCTTTTCGGAAAACCTCGCGTCCTCGGCTCTAACCGCCGGTGATGACAAAAGGTAAAAACGGATGGCGTCAGCGCCATATTTTTCAAGCATGGGCAGAAGTTCGGGATAATTTTTCAAACTCTTGGACATTTTTCGGCCATCTTCGGCCAACACCAAACCGTTCACGATCACATTTTTGTATGGAGCTTTGCCAAATAGCGCCACGCCGAGAACAAGCATTGAATAAAACCAGCCGCGTGTTTGGTCCAAACCTTCGGCGATAAAATCGGCTGGAAATCTTTTTGGTTTTTGAAATAACCCGGGCTTGGGATTAAAGATTTCTAAATTTTCAAAAGGATAATGCCACTCGGCGAAAGGCATTGAACCGCTTTCAAACCAGCAATCAAAAACCTCTGGCACTCGCCGCATTGTTCCACCGCAAGCGCAATCAAATTCTATTGAGTCAATGAATGGTCGGTGTAAATTCAACTCAAAATTTTTGTCGCGCGGCAAAGGCACAAAATCAAAACTTTTGATTTCCGCATTTTGCAAAAAATCGTTTTTGTTAAAGTCGCTCGGATAAGTAGTTATTGCCAGTTTTTCTGATAGACCAGCGGCGGCGCAGGTTAAAAGCCAAATTGGCGCTTCATGACTAACAACCAAGATATTTTTGCCGGAATTATCAGTATCAATTTCATATAAAAACTTCCCGACTCTATTTTTTATCTCGCGATAATTTTCGCCGCCGGCTTGTTTTGAAAATCGTTCGGCCAAAGAAGAAAAAGCTAATTGAAATTCTGATACCGGTTTGCCGTTGAAGTCATGAGCAGAAATCTCGGACAGCCGCTTATCGATTATCACTTGTTCCTTTTTAAGCCCGAGTGCTTCGCGGACAATCTCAGCGCTTTCTTGTGTTCGGACAAACGGTGAAACATAAATTAAATCAATTTTTTCTTTTTTTAAAATCTCTGCGGCGGCGCGGACTTGCCCCTTCCCTTTTTCTGTAAGATGATGGGGATTTTCCGGTTTGGTGCTCAAAATTTTAGCGATATTATTTTCCGCTTCGCCGTGGCGCATTACAAAATAACGATTGCGCGGCTTTAAATGTTTTTTGATATTTTCCACCGAACCGATAATTTCCAACTTGCCGCATTTTTCGCAACGCCAAACTGGCAAGGGCGCGCCCCAAAAACGCGAACGGGAAATCGCCCAATCGCGCGCTTCGGCTAGCCAATTGCCGAAACGAAACTTACCTATCGTTTTCGGCACCCAATGAATTTTTTTATTCTCGGCAATCAATTTATCCTTAAGAACCGTAACTTTCACGAACCAAGATGAAGCGGCGTAATTTAGAAGCGGCGATTCGCAACGCCAACAATGCGGATAAGAATGAGTGATTTTTTCTTTGGCAAAAAGTAAATTCTTGGCGGCTAGAAATTTCAGAACAGCGACGTCAGCGCGAGTTGGGTCGTCTTTCGGCTTCACATCCATACCGACAAAATCAGAAACTTCTTTCTTAAATTTGCCATCAAGACCAACATGCTGAACGAATGGCAGTTTTTCTTTTTCACCCAAGCACAAATCGTCTTCGCCGAAAGCCGGCGCAATATGAACAAGGCCGGTGCCATTTTCGGTCGTCACAAAATCAGCGGCGTAAATTTTCCAGCCGTTCTCTTTGTTCTTTAAGGTTTGACCTTTCTCTGACCCCAAGGTCAAACCTTGATAGTAATCAAAAAGCGGTTGGTATGAAAATCCGACTAATTTTTCTCCCTTAAATTCCTCCAAAATTTTATATGCCCGCTTCAAAACCGCCAGTCGCGCTTTCGCCAAAATCAATTTTTCTTCCCCAACTTGGACTTTTACATAGTCAATATTTTTTCCTATCGCCAAGGCGACATTCCCGGGTAATGTCCAGGGAGTAGTTGTCCACGCCAACAGAAAAGTTTTTTCATCCCTTTGGGAATTAGAAATTAATAATTTAAATTTTACATAAACGGATATATCGTTTATGTCTCTGTATCCCTGCGCTACTTCAAAATTGGAAAGCGTGGTGCCGCAATGCGGACAAAGATGCATTGATTTGAAACCTTCGTAAATCAAACCTTTGTCGTGAAGTTTCTTGAATGCCCACCAAACGCTCTCGGTATAATTAGCGTCCATCGTTCGGTAATCGTCAGTCATATCCACAAATCGGCCGAAACGCGGAATCTGTTCGCGCCAAATATCAGCATAACGCAAAACGCTTTCGCGAGCGGTGGCGTTAAATTTTTCCACGCCGTAATTTTCTATCTCCTTTTTCGATTTTAAACCCAATTCTTTTTCCACCAAATTTTCCACCGGCAAACCGTGGCAATCCCAACCCCAACGACGCGAAACCCGAAAGCCGCGCATAGTCCAAAAACGCGGCACGGCATCTTTAATTGTACCGGCCAACAAATGACCATAATGGGGCGTGCCGCTGGCAAACGGCGGCCCATCGTAAAAAGTGAATTCGCCTTGTGGCGCCGATTTTTTAACCGATTTTTCAAAAATTTTATTATCTTGCCAGAACTTGAGAATTTTTTCCTCCCGCTCGGCTGATTTTGACCTGTTTGTTTTTTCTTCATCCATCGCCATTCAATTCTAGCATTTTTGTGGAGAAATCTGAATATGCTACAATGTTATTATGAAAACGCTGCGAGAGCGCCTGACAGAAGCGAGAGCAAAAAAAGTCGCCGTCGGCCATTTCAATATTTCCAATTTGGAAACGCTTTGGGGAATTTTTCACGCCGCCCAAAATATCGCAACGCCGGTGATTATCGGTTTGTCCGACGGCGAACGAGATTTTGTCGGCGTTAGGCAAGCGGTGGCCCTGGTCAAAAGTTTACGCGACCAATTTGATTTTCCTATTTTCATCAATGCCGACCATGTTTCCAGTTTTGAACGATACAAAGAAGCGATTGACGCCGGTTTTGACGCGGCAATGTTTGACGGCAGTGAATTGCCATTGGCGGAAAATATTAAAATTACCAAACAATGTGTTGAATATGCCCGGCAGAAAAATTCGGAAATTGTCACCGAAGGCGAAATCGGTTTCATAGGCAAATCGTCAAAAATCCACGATGTGCTTCCGGTTGGCGCCGCTTTAACCGAAGAAATGCTGACCAAACCGATTGATGCCAAAAAATTTGTGGCGGAAACCGGCGTGGATTTGCTGGCTCCGGCCATCGGCAACATCCACGGCATGTTGCGCAATGCCAAAAATCCGGCGCTTCATATTGGGCGCATAAAAGAAATCAGCGAAGCTGTGAATATCCCCCTCGTTCTCCACGGCGGTTCGGGCAGCGCGCCGGAAGAATTTCAAGCGGCGATTGCCGCTGGCGTAACGATTGTCCACATCAACACCGAATTACGCGTTGCCTATCGCCAAGCGCTCCAAAAATCGCTTCAAGAAAATCCAGAAGAAGTCGCGCCTTACAAGTATCTGAAAGAACCGCTCAAGGCGGTACAAAAAGTCGTAGAAGAAAAACTTAAGATTTTTAATAAAATTTAATGGCGAAAATTTTCATTACCCATAAAATTCCGGAGATCTGCGTCAAAATGCTTAAGGATAAAGGGCATGATGTTGAATGGCGGGACAAAAGCGAATTGTTGCCAAAAACAGAATTGCTTAAAATTCTCGGCGGCGGAAGTTATGACGGCGTGCTTTGTCTACTGACTGACCGAATTGACATTGAAGTTTTCACTACAACGCCTGCGACAAAAATTTTTGCCAATTACGCCGTCGGTTTTGATAACATTGACATTATTGAGGCAAAAAAACGCGGAGTGGCAATAACTAATACGCCGGGCGCTTCAACCGAAAGCGTTGCCGAACACACTCTGGCTCTTTTGCTCGCTTTAACTCGCCGAGTTGTGGAAGGCGACGCTTTTGTTCGCAACGAAAAATATCAAGGTTGGGACCCGATGCTGTTGTGGGGCGTTGATTTGCTGGGAAAAACTCTGGGCATTCTGGGCGCCGGCCGGATTGGCGCGGCAGTGGCTAAAAAATCAGCGCGGGGTTTTGGTATGAAAATTATTTATCACGATATTGTTCGCAATAAAAAAATGGAAAAAGAAACGGGCGCAAATTTTCTGCCCTCACTGAATGAAGTTTTAAAACAAGCGGATGTGATTAGTCTACATGTGCCCCTTTTACCAACCACCAAACATTTGATTAATGCTGAACGATTAGCAATGATGAAAAAAACCGCTTATCTTATCAACACTTCCCGCGGTTCGGTGATAGATGAAGTCGCCTTGGTTGATGGCCTAAAAAAGGATATTATTAGAGGCGCGGCGCTGGATGTTTTTGAAAACGAACCAGTTTTAGCCGAGGGTTTGAAAAATTTGCCCAATGTCGTTTTGACTCCGCATATCGCTTCGGCAACGGCGGAAACCAGAAATGATATGGCGAAAAAAGCGGCGGAAAATTTAATTGCTTTTTTTGACGAGCAAAAACCGCCAAATGAAGTTGGTATTTAAAAATGTTTTTTAATAAAAAATCCATAGATTTTTTGGCGATTGGCGACATTACCATTGACGCTTTCATCCGTTTGGAAAACGCTTCGGTTCATTGTAATTTGGACCGCGAGGGTTGCGAATTATGCGTGGCTTTCGGTCAAAAAATTCCTTATCGTTCCGGGAAAATTATCTACGCTACCGGTAACGCTTCTAATGCTGCCATCGCTGCCGCCCGACTAGGGCTTTCTGTTGCCGTTGTTACTAATCTTGGCGATGATAAAAACGGCAAGGATTGTCTTGCTACGCTAAACAAGGAAAAAATTTCTACCGATTACGCCAATATTCACAAAAACGCTGCGACTAATTTCAATTATGTTTTATGGTATGAAGATGAGCGGACAATTTTGGTCAGGCATGAGCCTTATGAACGGGTCTTGCCAATTTTCAATAAACCAAAATGGATTTACTTAAGTTCCATTGGCGCCAATTCGGAAAAATATCATCAAGAAATTTTGAAATATCTGGAGAACAATCCCGATGTTCGGCTCGCCTTTCAACCCGGCACTTTTCAATTTACCTTAGGATTGGAAAAAAACGCGCCCTTTATTCACCGAGCGGAAGTTTTTGCTTGTAATCGAGAAGAAGCCAAAAAACTTTTGAAAATCAGCGAAGACGGCGCAGAGGCAGTCAGGCAATTACGCAATTTGGGCGCGAAAAATGTGATTGTTACCGCCGGCGCCAGCGGCGCTTACTTCGGCTTTGAAGACGGAATTTTCTTTATGCCCAATTATCCGGACTCGCGCTCGCCAATAGAACGCACCGGCGCCGGCGACGCATATACTGCGACTTTTGTTACTGCCTTGACACTTGGCGCAACACCGTCCGAAGCGGCGTTGTGGGCGCCAATACGCGGCGGACCCTCGACGTCAACGAGTTCCGCGGATTCGCTATCAGCGATCCCGTGGCACCTCTGGTATTCGTCAATGCGCGCGATGCGGTCGCTGCACGGATCTTCACTCTCGCTCACGAAGCTGCGCACATCTGGATGGGGCAGAGCGGCGTGTCGGACCTCAGCGGGGAGGCAGCCGACACCGACGCGTACGGTGATCTTGAACGGTTCTGCGACCGGGTCGCCGCGGAGTTGCTTGTGCCTGCCGCGGACTTCCTGCCCGACTGGGACAGCCATAGCGGCGACCTGAGCGAGAGAGTGCAAGCGCTGGCTCGGCAATACTACGTGAGCACCGTAGTCGTGCTCCGCCGCGCTTTCGAGTTGGATCGCCTTTCGCGCTCTCAGTTCTTCGCGCAGATCGAGGAGGAGAAGAGCCGCCTGCGCGAGCGTCGCTCTGGCAGTGGCGGCAGCTTTGCCTCCAACCTGATTGCTCGCAACAGCCGTCTGCTCGTGGACGCGGTTCTGGAATCTGTGAGCGAAGGAAGGTCGCTGTACCGGGAGGCTGCGGCGGTCCTGGAGGTCAAGCCAGCTACCCTTGCACGGCTCGCCTCAAGTACGGGCCGCAGGTAGTCTTGGGTGGCGCGCTATTGCCTCGATGCGAATGTCCTGATGGAGGCGAAAAACGGGCCGTATGCGTTCGACATCGTGCCTGGGTTCTGGGACTGGATCGACCGTATGTGTGCAGCAGGGGTTGTCTACTCGATTCGTGCCGTCTACGACGAGATCACGGACGGCAACGATGAACTGTCCCGGTGGGCGAAGGACCGGCGCGACTCGGGCCTCTTCATGG
>Ga0076038_104_pt1 | contig 58051 bp, 68 predicted proteins | sample RifGroB1_FD_68135 | JGI IMG/M metagenome (GOLD analysis project Ga0076038, IMG submission 68135) | Parcubacteria bacterium GW2011_GWB1_44_7 | reverse complement strand
TTTTTGGTAATTTGAGCGAATAATTCTTTGCCTTCGTCGGTAAAATTTAACAACACTTGCGGCTCACCAATGTTTTGGCCAAATTCCAAAGCGGCGCGTTTCAGCAAACGACCAGTCAGGCCGGTTGGAATCAAAGTAAGAGTGGGGGTGGTGGTGCCGGCGGCCGGCGGTCCTTCTTGGACCAATTTAAATTCCAACAACGGTGTTTTACCAATCATTTCAATAGCCTTATCAATGTTGGCAACACCGGGCAATTCCACGATAAGTTTTTGAGCAATAGTTTTGCCGGCGATTAAACCGGCTGATTCAGTTTGGACAATTGGCTCGGAAACGCCGAATAAATTAACGCGTCGCTCAATAACATTACGCAAGGCTTCCATAGAAGAAGCAATATCGCCCGCCGCCACTTCGGAAACATCGGCTTGATAAACCAGATGGCTGCCGCCGTTCAAATCCAAACCTAATTTAAAATTGTAATTTGAATTACTTGATTCGGTTTGATAAACAAAATAGCCGATACCAACGGCGGCGACAATGACCAAGAGAGCAATGATTCGTTGTTTAAACATTTTAATGACATTATCTTACCTATTGCCAAAATTTTCGCAAGCTCTCTCATTTTATAAGAGGTTTTACTTTAACTAGATTTTTTGATATCTTAAACTTTGAGAAACGGCGGAAAGAACAAATTTTAAAAATTCTAGGCGGGGGCGTGCCACCCCGCCATGGCGGGGGGGGGGTAAGGAATTTTTAAAATTTCGTTCTTGAAGCCGTTCCGTAATTAGCGAGTATAGCTCAGGTGGTTAGAGCGCGTCACTGATAATGACGAGGTCGTAGGTTCGAGTCCTACTACTCGCAAAATCAAAGGGAATTATACAGAGTTTCAATTTGCGATAACATTTTTGAGAGGCCGAATTTTTCGGTGATGACATTTTGAAGCGCCGCGCCGAAAGCGGCGCGGCGCTCCGGATTATTTATTAAAAATTCCATCGCCTTTCTGATTTCCGCCGGCCGGCCGGCGCGAACTAAAATACCCGATTCCATATCGGTAATGATTTCCGGCAAACCGCCGACATTACTGGCGATAACCGGCCGGCCGGCGGCTCCCGCTTCCAAAATGCTGTAAGGCATCCCCTCTTTGGTTGATGGCAGAAGAAAAACATCAAAAGCCTTTAATAGAGTGGCGGTATTGTCAATTTGGCCAACCAAAAATACTTTCTCCTGTAGTTCTCGCTCTAAAATAAGTCGTTCTAAATTTTTTCTTTCTTCGCCTTCACCGACAATCACTAAAACCGCCGGTAAATTTTTGTCCAGCGCTTCAATGGCAAAATTCAACCCTTTATTTTTATGAAGTTCGGCAATAGTGCCGAACCAGAATTCCCCATCAAGTGTTTTTTGGTTGGGCAGAATCTTTTTCCGCGCTTCGCTTTTTTCCAGAAAATTTATTGTGTTGATGCCGTTAGGGATTACCGTGATTTTATTTTTAACACCAATAAAATCAGCGCTTGCGTTCTTGTCATTTTCCGAGACGGCTATGGTTTTATGAGTTAATAAAATCGTCAGCCAAGAAAAAAAACGCATTGTTATTGTCCACCATTGAGGTTGTTTTTCTAGAAACATCCAACCGTGAACGGTATAAATGATTTTTTTAATGCCGAGTAAGCGCCCAATCAAAGCTCCTAAAAAGCCGACTTTTGAACTATGTAAATGAAGAATGTCCGGCTTTTCTTTTTTGATTATTTGGAAAATCTTGAAAAATGAAATTAAGTCGTTGAAAATTTTGATATCGCGTCCCAATGTTTCAACGGCAATCGTCCGAATGCCGGCTCCGTCCAATTTTTCTTTGAGCAAACCACCGCCTCCCAACGCTACCGCCGTTTCAAATTTGTCTTCGGGCAAATTAGTGGCCAAATCAAAAACCTGGCGCTGAGCGCCACCCCAATTGGATTTGGTAATCACATATAAGATTTTTTTCTTCCCCGTCATTTTGTTGATTTAACAATACCATAATTTTTAGAAATTGAAAATTGAAAATTGGAAATTTCTGTTGAAATGTTGTATGCTATTTCCACTTATGGTTGGTTTAGGAAAAAGAGAAGCGTTGATTTTATTGGCTGGCGATATTGTGATTTTCGCTTTGTCGCTTTGGTTGGCTTTGTTTTTCCGCTACGGCGAATTGCCCAATGGAACTGTCTACGGCTCCCACCTCACGCCATTCTTGCTGGTTTTTACTTTGTCGGTTTTGGTTTTTTTTATTGCCGGTTTATATGAAAAACATACGGTAATTTTGAAAAGCCGTTTGCCCAGCATTATCCTACGCGCCCAGCTGGTCAACAGTTTTTTGGCGGTGTTGTTTTTCTATCTCGCGCCTTATTTCGGCATCACCCCCAAAACCAATCTGTTCATTTATTTGGTGATTTCTTTCGGCTTGATTTTGCTTTGGCGGCTTTACGGTTTGGCGCTGTTCGGCTTTCGCAAAAAACAAAATGCCATCATTGTCGGCAGCGGCACGGAAATGAAAGAATTGTTTGAAGAAGTCAATAACAACACTCGCTACAATTTACGCTTTATTTCCTCGGTGGATTTGGATAAAATGGAAGCCATTGATTTTCAGGAAGAGATTTTGAATCGGGTTTATAGCGAGGAAGTGTCGGTGGTGGCCGTGGATTTGCGAAGTGAAAAAGTGGAATCGCTTTTGCCCCATCTCTACAATCTGATTTTTTCCAAAGTCCGGTTTATTGACACTCACAAAATTTACGAAGATATTTTTGACCGCGTGCCGCTTTCTCTGCTTCAATACACTTGGTTTTTGGAAAATATTTCCTTGTCGCCCAAATTCACTTTTGATTTTTTGAAGCGTTTGATGGATATCGCCTTCGCTTCGGTTTTAGTTTTAATTTCTCTTTTGTTTTATCCTTTTGTTTGGCTGGCAATCAAATTAGACGATGGTGGAACATTATGGAGCGTGCAAGAGCGCATTGGTCAAAATAGCCATCTCATAAAACTTTTAAAATTTCGCACTATGGAAATAGCCAATGACGGCGGCCAATGGAACAAAGACAATCAAAACAAAGTAACCCGGGTCGGCAATTTTTTGCGCAAGACCAGAATTGACGAGTTGCCCCAGCTTTGGAATGTTCTAAAAGGCGATATTTCTTTGATTGGGCCGCGGCCGGAATTTCCCAAACCGGTCAAGCTTTATGAAAAGCAGGTGCCGTATTATGGCGTTCGTCATCTCATCAAGCCCGGACTTTCCGGTTGGGCTCAAATTCACCATGATGAGCATCCTCATCATACGATTGATATGTTGGAAACAAAAAACAAGCTTTCTTATGATTTGTATTACATAAAAAATCGGTCTATGATGCTGGACCTTAAAATCGCTTTAAGAACCATCAAAACTTTATTGTCGCGCAGCGGCGTCTAAAATGAATCAAACGATTTTAGAATTTTTATACGGTTTAGCTTCAAACAATTCTTGGCTGGCGGCGCCGGCAGTTTTCTCGGCTGTTTATTTGCCATATTTAATCATCCTTTCGCTGGCGGTCGGCGCGGTTTTTTCCAAGAATAAAAAATTTAGACGGCAAGTAATTTTTTCTTTCGCTATCACTTTTGCTCTCTGGTTTTTGGTTTTTCTTTTTAAAGAATTTTTTCCAACGCCTCGGCCATTTGAAGTTTTATCCAATATTGTTCCGCTTTTTCCCCATTTCCCCGACAGCGCTTTTCCTTCCGGTCACGCCACTTTTTTTGGCGCCTTGGCGGCCGCGCTGTTTTTCTTGGACAACAAACGGCTGGGTTTATGGCTTGGTCTGGCGGCGGTTTTAATCGTCGTCGGTCGAGTGGCTACCGGCGTTCATTGGCCGGCTGATGTTATCGCCGGCCTGCTCATCGGCTCAATCGGCGCTTGGGTTTCGGTTAAACTTGTTTCCCCACGGTCTCTGCCACAGGGTAATTGATTGTCCAATTCTTTAAAATTATTTTTTCTTAAAAGGCACCCCAATATGCTCAAGGAAAGTTAACGCTTCGGCGCGGGTTCGAGCGTTGGTTACTATGGTCACCGCCATACCGAAGACATCGCGCAAATCTTCATCGGCTGTTTCCGGAAAAATCGTGTGTTCTTTAACGCCGATGGTGATGTTGCCCATTTCATCAACGGCTTTCGGCGAAATGCCGCGAAAGTCTTTGGTGCGAGGTAGGGCGACATTTAAAAATTTGTCCAAAAAGCCGAACAACCGCGGGCCGCGCAAGGTAATTTGATAGCCGATTAAATCACCCGAACGCGTTTTGAAAGAAGCGATGGCTTTTTTGGCGCCTCGGGGCGCCGGTTTTTGGCCGGTAATTTTAGTCAAGCGGCTCGCCACCACTTCATTGCGTTTTTTATCTTTGAACGAGCCGGTGCCAACGCTGATTACCGTCTTCAAAAGCCGGGTGGCTTGCATCGGGTTCGTCCAACCCAATTTTTCTTTCAGGGCGGCAAATGCTTCATTTTGTTTTTGTTTGATTGTTTTCACGTTCTATTTTTTTGCCAATCGGACATTGGATACATGAATTGGCATCGCTTTTTCCACTACTTGCCCTTTTTGATTGGCACGCTTCGGTCGCTGATGATGTTTGCGGCGGTTGATACCTTCAACAATCACTTTGTTTTCTTTCGGTAAAGCCAAAACCACTTTGCCGCTTTTACCTTTATCGGCGCCAGTTATTATTTCTACGGTGTCTCCTTTTTTTATAAACATAAAATTAGTATCGTTAAACGATTTCTGCCGCCAAAGAGGTAATCGGTTGAAAACCTTTTTCCGACAATTCGCGGGGAATCGGTCCAAAGACCCGACCGGCAATCGGTTCGTGTTTGGCTTTATCCACAATGACAACCGCGTTTTCATCAAAACGGATATAGGAACCGTCGCGTCGGCGGTAAGCTTTGCGTTGGCGCACCACCACTGCGTGTAAGACATCTTTCTTTTTAATCGGCTTACGGGGTTCGGCTTTTTGCACCGACAAGACCACCAACTCGCCGAGTTGAGCGTAACGTTTGCGGCTGGAACCGAGCACTTTGAAAATTCGGCCGATTTTGCCGCCGGAATTGTCGGCTATTTTTACGATGGAGCGGGGTTGAATCATATTATTTTAAAGTGTTTGTCTTTGGAAATTGGTCGGCACTCTTCCATTTCTATCTTATCGCCAATTTTTTTAATGTTACCCGGGTCATCGGCTTTGTAGCGCTTGGTTACCCGAAAATATTTTTGATATTTCGGGTGCTTAACCAACCTATTTACTTCCACCACTACCGTGTTTTTCATCTTATCGGAAACCACCACGCCGGTAAGCGCGCGCTTATGTTTGATTTCGGTATCCTTTTTTTCTTTTTGGTCTTTCATAAAAGCCAGTGAAGCTAATGCGGCTATTTTGCTCTCTTGCTAATCTCGGTCAGAATACGGGCAATTTCTTTGCGGGTGTTTTTACCCTCTTTGACATTGCGACTTTTACTGCCGGCAATCTCAAAACGAAATTTCCTAAATGCCTCGCGCTTCTCGGCGAGCAAGTGCTCAAGTTCGGGGACGGTTTTTTCGGTAAGGTTCAACATTAGCTTAAAAATTAACGGCTGACAATCTTAGTTTTAACCGGTAATTTAGTGCCGGCTTTTCTCAAAGCCTCGGCAGCTTCAACTGGCGGCAAACCGTCCACTTCAAACAACACTCGGCCGGGCAGAATTTCAACGCAATAACCTTGCGGGTCGCCTTTGCCTTGTCCCATTCCCACCTCGGCCGCTTTGGCGGTATAAGGTCGGTCGGGGAAAACTCTAATCCAAATTTTTCCGGTTTTACCGATAAAACGGCTAATCACTTTGCGCGCCGATTCCAACTGTTCCGATTTGAGCCGGCCAATTTCCAGCGCCTTTAAACCAAAAGTGCCGAAAGCCACCGTTGTGCCGCGGGTTTCCACCCGAGCCTTTTTTGGATTAAACCGTTTGGTTTGCCATTTGCGATATTTTACTTTTTTCGGTAGAAGCATGGTGATAATAAACTTAAAACTAAAAGCGAAAAACTTAAAATTTTAAACTTTTCGTTTTTCGCTTTTAGTTTTACTAAAAATCTCTCCCCTAAAAATCCAAACCTTAATGCCGATGTCGCCGTAAGTCATATGGGCTTTTTCGCGGGCAAAATCAATGTCGGCTCGCAAGGTCTGCAACGGCACTCGACCTTTTTTCATTTCTTCTTGGCGGGCGATATCAGCGCCGCCGAGCCGACCGGAAAGAACCAAGCGCACGCCTTTGACGTCGCGGTTGGCCATCACCTTTTCAATCGTTTGTTTCATCACTCGGCGGAAGGGCAGGCGTTTTTCCAAACTTTCGGCAATCATCTGACTGACGACCGGCGCGCTGGATTCCGGCGATTTGATTTCCTCAATATCCAACTTGAAGTCTTTGTCAAAGGGTAATTTAAGCCGATTCATTTCCTTGAGAATTTCCGAGCGTAATTTTACCGCCCCTTCTCCGCTTCGGCCGATTAACAAACCGGGCCGCGCGGTTTTAATGACCACCTTGATGGTTTTCGGCCCTCGTTCTATTTCTACCAAACCGGCAAAAAGACCCCGCAGACGTTTGGCTAAAAACTCGCGGAGCATAATGTCCCGTTTCAAAAAATCTCGGTATTGTTCTCGGACGCCGAACCAGCGCGACTTCCAGTCGCGAATGATGCCTAAACGGTGAGCGTATGGATGGACGGTATGGGACATAAAATTAGCTTCGTTAGCTTTTAGCTTCGTTAGCTTTTAGCAAGTCATTTTGTTCGTCTAAGATCACGGTGATGCGGCTGGTGCGTTTTTTAATGCGGTTAGCGGTGCCGCGAGCGCGAGGCATCAATCGTTTTAAAGTCGGGCCGGCGTCCACTCTGATTTCTTTGACGAATAATTTATCTTTAGCCACTTTGAAATTTTCGCCGGCATTGGCGATTGCCGATTCAATAACGCTTTTGACCGGCGAGGCGGCGGCTTTGCTGAAAAAACCGAGAGTCGCCAGAGCTCGTTCCACTTTTTTGCCGCGCACGAAATCGGCCACGAGACGGACTTTTCTCGGCGACTGGCGATAATTGTTTAAACTGGCGGTAATCATGATTATAAAATTTCTAATATCTAATTTCTAATTACTAATAATTACTAATCAGACTCCAATGACTAATTTCTAAAATTCAGATATTAAGCTTTTTTCTCGGTGGCGGCCGGAGCGGCTTTAGCGGCTTGGGCGGCGGCGATTTCCGATTCTTTCTTTTTCGCTTCCAATTCCTTTTGCATCTTGCCGCCGTGTTTGATAAATTTCCGCGTTGGCGCAAATTCGCCGAGTCGATGACCGACCATATCCTCGCTGACAAACACTTCAAGATGTTCACGCCCATTGTGGACGCCAAATTTAAAACCGACCATTTCCGGCGCGATTTGACAAGCTCGCGACCAAGTTTTAATGATCTCGGTTTGTTCGGGCTTTTTTCCGGCAATTTTTTTAAGCAGCCGTTCGTCCACGAACGGCCCCTTTTTAAGCGATCTGGTCATATTTAGAAACAAAAAGCTCCGCCAAAGAGCTTGACGACATATTAACAAAAACCGATTTTATGTCAAATGGCCAAATGCATATAAATTTTATACCCTTTTCTTTCCAATTTTGCGGCGAGAAACGATGAAAGGATTGGAATATTTGTTAGGATTGCGAGTTTTCTGGCCTTTGCCCGTTGGTTTGCCGTAAACATTGACTTCGCGCCGCCGGCCGCGCCCTTGTTTGCCTTCGCCGCCGCCTCGCGGGTGGTCGACCGGATTCATTGCCGAACCGCGCACCGTCGGCCTAATGCCATACCAACGGCTTCGGCCGGCTTTGCCGATATTAATCAGCCAATTTTCTTCGTTGGAAACGGCGCCAATGGACGCCCAACATTTTGCTAGAACTTTTCTAATTTCGGTGGACGGCATTTTTAAAGTTACAAAATTGTCTTCAATTGCCGCCACTTCGGCATAATTGCCGGCCGAGCGAGCCAAAACGCCGCCCGCTAAAGGTTTGGTTTCCACATTATAGACAAAAGTGCCAACGGGAATTTTAAATAAAGGCAGACGATTGCCGACTTTTACCGGCGCGTTTCCCGAAACAATGAAAGAATCACCCACTTTTACATTTTGCGGTATTACCACATAACGCCGTTCGCCGTCTTGATAAAGAACCAAAGCGATAAAAGCGCTTCGATTTGGGTCATATTCAATCGTTTCAATTTTTGCCGGAATGTCTTTTTTGTCAAAAACAAAATCAATGTCGCGATAAAGTCGTTTATGGCCGCCGCCTTTGTGCCGCGTCGTCAATCGGCCTTTATTGTTTCGGCCGGCGGCGCGCTGAAAACCGCCAGTTAAGGCTTTGTGCGGTTGGCTAGCGGTCAAGAAATTCTTAAAAGACACATTAGTCATGTGCCGCCGCGATTTGGATGTTGGGTTATAGGATTTCATAAAATTAAATTTTAATTAGATTATTTCTATCTTTTCTCCTTTCTTGAGATACACATAGGCTTTTTTGCCGCCGGCTTTGAAACCTTTTTTTCCGCGAATAAACACTTGCTTGCGGGGAGTTTTAGCGACATTAATTTTAATCGGCGAAACCTTATAAAGATTTTTGAAAGCGACGGCTATTTCTTTTTTATTCGCGTCTTTTTCAACTTCAAAAACATGAACGCCGTTTTCAGCGACGGTCGTAGCTTTTTCAGTTACTCTCGGGCGAATTATTTTATTCCTGGCCATGTGATTGTTTGAGGTTTGACGAACACCAACATCCGATAATTTAAAAGGGCAACCGGATTTAAATTTCTCGCTTCCATTATTTCTAAATTGGAAAAATTGCCAAAAGCTCGGCTAATTTTTTCGTCTTTCGTCGGCAATACCACAATAGCGGCATTATTTTTTTTAGCAAGCAAGCCGCCAAAACCTTTGATTTTTGACAGAGCGCCGACGATTGTTTTGGCCTCGCGAGCCTTAGGTTCTTTGAGAATAATATCTTCCACTAAAAGAATTTCTCCATCACGGGCTTTAGCCGAAAGAATGGCGCGCAAAGCCGCCGTTTTCATTTTTTTATTGATTTTACGGTAAAAATTTTCCTCATTTTGCCGCGGTCCGTGAGCCACGCCGCCGCCGCTCCACAAAGGCGAACGAATGGAACCGTGCCGGGCGCGGCCCGTGCCTTTTTGTTGCCAGGGTTTCTTGCCGCCGCCGCGCACTTCGCCGCGGGTCTTGGTGTGAGCGTAAGGTTTTCTGGCGCTTTCAATCATTGAGGCGACCACTTGATGGACCAAATCGGCATTCCAAGGCGCGCCGAAAATACTCTCAGGAAGTTTTATTTTTCCTGTTTCTTGACCTGCTTGGTTGTATACAGTGGTTTCCATTTACGCTTTTAGTTTTTAATTTCTACCAATGTTCCCCTTCTCCCCGGCACCGCCCCACCTAAATAAATTTCATTCTTTTCCATATCAACTTTCAATACCGGCAGATTTTTCACGGTAATTCTGTCGCCGCCCATCCGGCCAGCCATTCGCATGCCTTTTGCCACCCGGCCGCCGGCGCGGGCGCCGCCGCCAATTGCTCCTGGTTCTCTCTCCGAGTGTTTTTGGCCGTGAGTCCGCGGACCGCCTTTGAAACCGTGCCGTTTTACCACCCCTTGAAAACCTTTGCCTTTGGAAATTGCCGAAACGGTAACTAATTCGCCCGTTTGGAAAATTGAAGCATCAATTTTTTCGCCAATTGTCGGTGCTTGAGCGTTTGTTGTCAATCGATATTCCTTAAATCCTTTTTTCTTGTTGCCAAAACCGATTTGTACGGCGCTATAACCATTTTTTTCAACCGTTCTAAGTGAGGTTATTGTTGTCGTTGGCACGCGTAAAACTGTCGCCGGATAATTTTTACCGTCTTCGCTGAACACCTCGGTCATATTCACTTTTTTGGCAACGATAAATTTCATATAAAAACAGAGTCGGGACGACTCATTCGTATCAAATAAGATAGCAAAATAAGCTTAGGATGTCAAAATCTCCGCGTCGGAATCGGCGATAACTACGGTGTGTTCAAAGTGGGCGCTGCGTTTGCCATCGGCGGTTTTGTAAGTATAACCGTCCTCGTCCAAAACGACTTCTTCCGTACCTTCATTTAACATCGGTTCAATAGCCAAAACCATACCGGGCAAAAGCTTCTCGCCTTTGCCTTTTTTGCCGAAATTTGGCACGAATGGCGGTTCATGAATGGCATAACCGATGCCGTGGCCGGCCAAATCTCGGACGATGCCGTAACCAAAAGGTTTGACGAATTTTTCAATGGCGGCGCCGATGTTGCCGACAAAACCGTTGCCGCGCGCCGCGCCGATGCCGATTGCCAGCGCTTTTTTGGTTGTTTCAATAAGTTTTTTTGCCAACTCATCAATTTCGCCGACCGGCACGGTGATCGCCGCGTCGGTGAATAAACCATCATGACACAAACCTAAATCCAAGCTAACAATATCGCCTTCTTTTAAAATTTTTTCTTTTTCATTGGGAATGCCGTGAACTATTTCATTATTGATTGAAACGCACAGCGCCGCCGGATAGGGCCGTTTGGCGTCTTTGGGCGTATAACCCAAAAAAGCCGCCTCATCGCCGTTTTCTTTAATCAGTTTTTCCGCCAGAGTATTTAACTTTATCGACGATACTCCCGGCTTTACCGCCCGCGCTATTTGCCGTAGAATTTCTGCGTGCCGTTTGCCACCCTCGCGCAAAATCGCAATTTCCTCGGGTTTTTTGATGGTAATCATAAATTTTGAAAAAAACAGCGTAAAGAACAAATTTTAAAAATTCTAGGCGGGGGCGTGCCAAATTGCGAGGTCTGCCGAGCAATTTGGGGTTAAGGAATTTTTAAAATTTAGTTCTTGGAGCTGTTTAATCATTATAAATTTTTCCAACTATATCTTGATGAACTTTTTCTATGATTTGCTCTCCGTTGATTCGCAGAAATTTGTAATCGGGACTGTTTTCAAAAAATTTCAGGGTCGGCAAGACATCTTTTTCGTACCAAGCCAATCGCCTTTCAATTTCCGCCGGGTCGTCATCATTTCTGCCCCGCGAAAGCAAGCGTTCTTTCGCCCACTCCTTGGAAACTTCAATTAAAATTACAATAGGTTTGTCTCGCTTGTAAAATTTTAATGCCGAATCCAAAATTGGCGCTTCATGAGCCCGGCGGCAAACGCCGTCAAAAACTAAATGCTCGTCGCCGTGAACTTTGTCCGCCAGAAATTTACTCCAGACGAAAATCGGCATAAACTCCGGCAACAATCCGCCTTGGTCTAAAACCTGTTTTACCAGTTCATTGGTAAAGCCGGATTCAAGCGCGAACTCGCGCAGTAATTTTCCCGTTTCCAAATAAAGAGTCCGGCGGTTCGGCTCTTTTTCCGCCAAATATTTAATCAGCAAATCGGCTTGGGTGCCTTTGCCGCAACCCGACCGACCGTAGAAAATAAAAGTCTGGGGATTCATTTATTAGTTGAAAAGTTGTAAGTTGCAAGTTGCAGGTTTTAGTATTCCCTCATGGAAATTTGCGCTTCTATTTTTTTGACGAGATCAATGACAACGGAAACGACAATGAGCAAAGCGGTGCCGCCGATGGCCAGATTGTTGGCGCCGGTAAAAGCTTTCATTATCAGCGGTAAAACGGCGATAATGCCCAAAAACAGCGCGCCTACCAGAGTGATGCGAGTTAAAACATTAGCGATGTGTTCGGAGGTCGGTTTGCCCGGTCTCACGCCGGGAATGAAAGCGCCGGATTTTTGTAGGTTGGTGGAAATGGAATCAGGGTCAAAAGTTACCGCCGTGTAAAAATAAGTAAATAGAAAAACTAGAATGAAATAAGCGGCGGCGTAAAACCACTGATTGCTTAAAATGTTCAAAATAAAATCAGATATTGCTTTAATGGTTGTATTATTGACCGCTGCCAAAAAATTTAAAACCATTTGGGGCAAAAGCAAAATAGAAAGGGCGAAAATAATCGGAATGACGCCGGCTTGATTGACCCGCAACGGCAAATAGGTGGAAATGCCGCCGTAGACTTTCATGCCCCTCACTCGTTTGGCGTAAGTAATCGGTATTGGCCGCTCGGCTTCGGTAATAAAAACTACGGCAAAAATTATTATCAAAGCCGCCGCCAGAAAAGCGAGATAAGTCGGAATTTGCGCCGGGTCAAAAGTAAAAATTAATTGGCTGAAGGTGGAAGGAATTTGAGCGACAATGCCGGCGAAAATTATTAAAGACACGCCGTTGCCTATACCAAATTCCGTCACCAATTCGCCCAGCCACATCAAAAGTATGGAACCGGCGGAAACAGTCAAAACATTAACCGCAAAACCGAAAGTGCCGACATCCGGAATCGCTCCTTGTTTCTGAAGAAGCAACAAAAAGCCAAGACCATTAGCTATACAAAGCGGGACGGACAACAACCGCGACCATTGGCTGAATTTTTTTCGGCCGGCTTCACCCTCTTCGTGATAAATCGCTTTTAGTTTCGGGGACATCATAGTCAAAAGCTGCATAATGATGGAGGCGGTAATGTAAGGTCCGACGCCAAGCATCACGATGGAAAGGTTAGACAAACCGCCGCCGGAAAAAATATCCAAAAGTCCAAGAAATTGGTTGTTGGAAAAAAAGGCCGCCAGTTTTTCGTGGTCAATGCTCGGAATGGGAATAGTGGCCAACACTCGGAAAATCACCAGAATCGCCAAAGTGAACAACGCTCTTTGGCGGAGAACTTTATCCTGAAGCATCAGCTTTAATTTTTCTAAAAATTTGCTTAACATAACGATGCCAATATGCGAATGATACTAATTTTTTTTGGAACCGCCGGCTTTCTCAATAATTGTTCGGGCGTTTTGAGAAATTAAACAATTCTCAATGATTAACTTTTTAGAGAGTTGCCCGTTGCCAAGAATTTTAACTTTGGGTAATTGGCCGCTTATCGTTTGAAGCAAATTTTTGGCAACCAAAGTTTTTGGACTAACCGTTTCGCCCTCAATGAAATTTTTTTCCAAAACATTGATATTAAAAACCGCCGGTCTTTTTTCAAAACTTCGATTAATGTTTTTTCCCCGACCGCGCAGTTTCGGCAATTTTTTGATTAAGTCGCGGATTTCCGGCCTAACTTTGTGGCCGGCGCGGGCGGTTTGGCCTTTGCCGCCGCGGCCCGAGGTTTTGCCGCGCCGGCCGCCGCGGCCAATGGCCACGGAACGTTTGTTGGGATGAGTTCTTTTAAGATTGTGGAATTGCATGGTTTTGGTCGATTGGTAATTCCGAGAGCGCCTTAACAGTGGCGCGGGCGATATTTAATTTATTTTTGCTACCGGAAAAAATTTTTCCGACTATACTCTTGATACCGGCTAATTCTATAACGGTTCTAACGGCGCTGCCGGCGATAATGCCGCGGCCGGGCGAAGGTTGAAGCATAACAATGGCGCTGGAATATTTCGCTTCCACTCGATGAGCAATGGAGCCGGTTTTTGTTAAATTGATTTTAATCATATTTTTCTTGGCATCCCTGGTCGCTTTATCAATGGCCAAAGCGGTGTCAGCGCCTTTGCCCATTCCGATACCGACTGAACCCTTGCGATTGCCGAGCACTAAAGCGACGCTGAAGTTAAAACGCTTGCCTCCGGCAACAACGCGCGTTACCCTCCGGACCTCAAGAGTTTTTTGGTCAAATTCCGATTTAACACGACCGTCGCGCATTTGACCGCGACCGTGGCGCCTAAAAACATTTTTGGGCGGCCTGGTCGCCGAAATCGGCGCTGTCCCTATTTTTTTTATTTCCGGTTGTTCAGTCATAGTTCAAACTTATCAAGATTTTCCTAAAAAACCAAGCCGCCGTCGCGCGCGCCATCCGCCAAAGCTTTTACTTTGCCGGTGTAAACATAACCGCCGCGGTCAAAAACAATCTTTTTAATTTTTTTGTCACCGGCTCGTTGAGCGATGGTTTTGCCGACTTCTCGCGCCTCATCTTTTACTTTTTTGTTAAATTCTAAAGATGAAGCCGCCGCCAAAGTTCGACCGGCAACATCGTCAATAATTTCGGCGTAAAGATATTTATTGGACTTAAAAACTGACAAACGAGGCCGTTCCGCGGTGCCGGCAATTTTAGCGCGAATTCGTTTATGTCTCCTTATTCTTTTTTCGTCTTGTTTTTTAGACATTGGAAATTAGTAATTATAATTTTTCTAAACTGTTTTCTTTCCTTCTTTTCTTCTAATCACTTCGCCTTCATAACGAATACCTTTGCCTTTGTAGGGTTCCGGTTTTTTGAGCGCTCTGATTTCCGCGGCAAAACGGCCAACCAATTCTTTATCCACGCCGGAAACCGTGATAAGGTTTTTTACCGCCGTGACATTAATTCCTTTGGGAATCGATATTTTTACTTGATGAGTAAAGCCGAGAGAAAAAATTAATTCACTGCCCTTAACTTCCGATTTGAAACCGATACCTTCCACTATCAATTTTTTTGTGAAGGGCGTAACCACGCCTTTGAGCATACTTTTTATTTCCGAACCGTAAGTGCCCCAAAGAGCCATCGTGTTTTTTGTTTCGGTCCGAGGCGTTAGCACGATAGCGTTGTCTTTTTCGGCAATAATGATGTCTGGGTTAAAATGACGGCAGACTTCGCCGGCCGGACCTTTAGCCGTTATTTCGCCGCCGTTGATTTTGACGGACACTTTATCGGGAATGGGAATCGGTTTTTTCGCTAATCTAGACATGTTTCAAATTTAAAATTTACCAGATTTCAAACAAAACCTCGCCGCCGAGTTTTTGTTTGCGCGCCTCCCTGTCCGTTAAAAGACCTTGATTGGTGGAAATAACGCTGACGCCGAAGCCGTTCCTGACTGGCCGGATATCCGCCGTTCGACGATATATTCTTTTGGCTCTGGTGGAAATTCGTTTGATGTTTTTGATGGCTGGCCCGCTTGTTTTCTTCAATAGTTCCACCTCTACGAATTTACCGCGCTTTTTGCTTTTCTTGGCGAAGGATTTTACAAAACCGGCTCGTTGCAATGTTTCAGCGACAGCCAGGATTAATTTTGATTGCGGAAATAACACTGACGATTTGTCAGTGCCGCTGGCGTTTTTCAAAACGACTATGAAATTGGATAAATTATCTTTTACCATGATTTTACCAAGAAGATTTTTTGATGCCGGGAATCATACCTTCATTGGCGTATTCGCGAAAACAAATTCGACACAAGCCAAAATCTCTCATAAAGCCGTTCTTTCGGCCGCAACGGAAACAGCGCCGGACAATCCGGCTGCTGAATTTGGGTTTTTTGAGCGCTCTGGCTATAACTGATTTTTTCGCCATCTTGATTAAAACGAGTCCGTTGGGACTCATTCGTTCCATTAAAATAGCAAAAGCAAAGGAAAAAGTAAAGAGCGCGGCTGATGGGTGCTGACCCCACGACCTCTCGCGTGACAGGCGAGTGCTCTACCGTTGAGCTACAGCCGCATTATTAAACTAATTAATAAAAGATATCTTATCAAGATAATTTACCAAAAGCAAAATCCCCCCGCCTTGGGCGGGGGGATTTTGTGACTACTTAGTTTTCTCGTCACTTTCGGTCGGTTGCGTAGGAGGAACCGGTTTTGTTTCGTCAGCCATTGTTTTAAAATTATGAATAATAACTACAATCCACCCATATAAAACCTTATTGGATGGATGCCAATATCCTATCAGAAAATGTCAAAAAAAGCAAGAGTTAATGATTGGCAATCAGTTTTTTAAACTTTTCTATCATTGGCGTGGCAAGAGGCTCAAGGTTTTTGGCGCGGGCAATATAATAAGCGGTCCAGTGAGCGGCAATGGCTGAATTGATGATTTTTTCCCAACGATTGCCGCCAATTAAATTAATTTCCGAAATATTGCCGCCGAGTTCCGAAAGCGTTTGTTTGGTTACTGCCATTCTTTTTGTTATTCGCGGATTGTCGTCTTCGTCTTTAAGAAAAATAAAAATAAAATCTTTAATATGGTTGCCACTGGCAAAACTCGCCATTTCATTGTGATTCAGTTCCGGAAAGACATTGGCAAAAGCCGGTCGCTTGCTCGTTTCATTGATAATAATTTTCCAATAATTGGCAATCGCCCCATTTTGTTCAGAAGCATAGAAAAGAGGAATTCTGCCGCCAATCTCGTCGGCAATTTTTTTGTCCGGCGCGGTGAAAAAATTAGCGGTTTTTAATTCTCCAATTTTTTTCTCCTTTCCCATTAACCGCAACAACGCCGTCATTACAAAACCGGTTGCCATTCGCGGCGGTAAATCAACTTGTCCATCGGCGAAGCGGACCTCGGGTAAAATAATATGCGGCAAATTGTTTTTTCGGGCGAAAGCAATTAATTTCCCGCCCTTGGATATAATAGCCAGCGCGTATTTTTCTGCCAGCGCTTGTTCGGCAAAGTCCAAAGTTTCTTCGGTATTGCCGGAATAAGAAACGGCAATAAATATCTTTTTCGCAACATTCTCTTTGGACGGCAATACAGGCAAGCCGTAATTTTTGTGAACGATTAAATCCAAGGTCGGTTCGGCTGCTTTGATTAAATCCGCCGCCAAATGAGAGCCGCCCATGCCGCCGACTATAAAACTTTCCGCTTTTGGCAATAGCTCGGCATTTTTTACTAACGGCTCAAAAGCGAACTGCTGTGGAAAATCAGCCATTATCTCTTCAAATGTTTTCATTAATTTTTATTATACTCTTATTGGATTTGTTTCTCTATTGACAACTTGCCTAATACTTGCTACACTCTTGGCAGTTTTTTGAACCTTGAAATTGCGGATTTGGTTGCGGAATACAACCCGTTTTTTTGATGAAATGGTTTGTCTTCCGCAATCAAGTATCAGTCGATAAGGTCTCACATCGAGATACACGATCAGTTATTGGCTGTGGCATTACCGAATGAATAAAAATCCAGCGACAGCTGACCAGTTGCTTGAACTGGCGGCGCTTCAGATCAAACGGCTCAAGGATGTAGCCAACCAAGAGAAGGTTAAGGACGCGATCCAGAGGAATGAGCACCCATTTTGGGCGAAGTTCGACGAAGCCGTGGAAACCCTCAAAACCCGGGTGGAGACGACGGTGAAGTCTGTTGTTCAGTTGCTCAAAACCATCACGGTTGGCGCGGTGAATGCCAAAACCACCGCCGATTGCTTCACGGACCGAGGGCGGTATTACCACCGCGACGGTGACTTGGACAAGTTTTTGCCCAAGGTTCAAAGGGAACAGCCGGAAAGCAATTTCACGCCTTGCAGGCTGACGGAAGCCGCAACCTTCAAGCAAATGGCCGAGAACGCCCTCGGGGTTTCGGGAGACATCAAGACCCTCTCCAAGCTCCTCAAGGGACGAGGTCACACGACCACTCTCCCCGCTATTGAAGCGCTCATTGAGCGCCAAGAGAACGGCGAAGACATTGGTTTGCTAACTAACGGCTGGGCCAACTTCTTCTTCGTGGACAACGAAGACGGAGAAAGCGTCTCGGTTGTCTCTGTGCGCCGGTCTGATAGGAGGTGGGATGTCCGCCAGTACTCGTTTGGCCGCGCCTGCGGGTGGGCTGCTGTTTCCCGGTTTTTCTTCCGCAACTTCTCCGGAAACTAGGACACTGCCTTTGACCCTTTATCTTTTTCCTCACTACCCCGACACTCGCGTGTCGGGGTATACTTTATTTTATTCATAAATTCCCCACACACTAACTCACTGCGATAGCATAAAGTTAGTGTATGATAAATATTCGGAAAAATTTTGAAAGAAGAAATTTTGTTTTTTTAATATTTTCCCAAAAAAAAGATTCCGAGAATGCCAAAAATAGTGATTTTTTGAATAGTTACTATTTCCATAGGGATATTTTACCGCCAATACACAAAAATAACAAACCTGTCCACATCATCAATTGACTTCAAACAAAAAAGAAATATAATTTGATTATGAATTTTACTATCACGAAACCCAGAATATCGGCAATAGCGGAAATTTTGCGTGATGCCGGTCAAGTATTTCTTGCTTCTATATTGGTTGAACCATTGATAGGTCAAAGCGCTAATTGGTTATCGATTATTTCTGGAATAACTTTGTCAATATTTTGTTGGATTGTTAGTTTATTAATAATAAAATAAATCATTATGAATAATATTGCTAACTTTATGACAACATTTTACACTCTCGGCGCTTTATTGGTCATCGCCGCCACTTTGCTAGTTTTAGTCGCTAAAAAACAAAATTAAATATCACTAAAAAATATGTCTATCAACGCTTACATTCTCATCGGTCTCTTGATAATCGCTTTCGTCTTGGTTGTTTTGGTTGCCAAAAAATATCGTTAATTATTTGGCATTTTTACTCCTTAATTAATTTCAAAAATTTTGATTCGGAGAGTTGGGGGATACCGCGCGCGGCGGCGTGGGCGGCTTTGGAACCGGGTTCGTCGCCCACTATCACAAAACTGGTTTTTTTAGAAACCGTTTCGGCAACCGCGCCGCCGCGCTCGCGAATTTTTTGTTTAGCGGCGGCGCGTTCCAATGATTTCAAAGTTCCGGTAAGCACGAATGTTTTGCCGATTAATGGTCCCCCGATGTTTGCCATCGGGGCAAATTTTTCAATTTTTACTTGTTTTAGTAAATCATTAACCAATTTTTTATTTGCCGATGAGACGAACCAAACGGTAATCGCCGCCGCCACTTTAGGCCCGACGCCATTTATTTTTTCCAATTCCTCAAAAGGAGCGACGACGATTTTCTGAAAATTTTGAAAATGATTTGCTAAATCAATTGCCGTTTCTTCGCCAACTTGCGGAATGGAAAGCGCTGCCAGAAATTTCGGCAGAGAAACTTTTTTAGCTTGCTCAACGGCCGCCAATAAATTATCCGCTGATTTTTCGGCAAAACGCGGCAAGGCCAACAAATCGCCTCGCTTCAAAGTGAAAATGTCAGCATAAGAAGAGATTAGACCGTGAGCCAAAAGCAAATCAATGGTTTTTGGGCCTAGAGCTTCAATATCAAAACAATGCTTGGAAGCAAAGTGGTAAAACCGGCGTTTTTGAATAATGAAAGAATTTTTGTCAACACAACGCCAGGCCGCTTCGCCCTTAATCCGTTCAATTTTGCCACCGCCGCCGCACTCGGTAATTTTTTTAGGCCAAACAAATGGTTGGGATTTTTTCGTCCGCAATTCTTTGACCACTTGAACAATATCGGGAATGACATCGCCGGCTTTTTGTAAAATCACCGTATCGCCGACGCGCACATCCAAACGTTTGATTTCATCTTCGTTGTGAAGCGTAGCCCGCGAAACCACCGAACCGGCAACTGAAACTGGTTTTAATAGCGCCACCGGGGTAATAACGCCGGTTCGCCCTACTTGAAAAACAATATCTTTTACCATGGTTGTCACTTGTTCCGCCGGAAATTTGAAAGCAATACCCCAACGTGGCGCCTTGCCGGTATAACCGAGTTCGTTTTGTAATTTTTTTTCATTGACTTTTATTACCACGCCATCAATTAAATAATCCTCTTTTGGCGCATGCTCTTGCCACTGGCGCCAAAAATTAATTACCCCTTCGGTGTTTCGGCAAAGCCGGTAATGTTTATTGACCTTGAAACCTAATTCTGCCAGGTATTTTAATTCTTCAAATTGAGTTGATGGTATTGATTCACTACTGCTTGCTAAATCATAAATAAAGACTTCCAATCGCCGACTAGCCGTGATTTTTGGATTTAGCTGGCGAATAGAACCAGCGGCGATATTGCGCGGATTAGCGAATTCCAGTTCACCTTTATTTTTTTGTTCAACATTTAATTTTTTAAACTGACTTTTCGCTAGCCAAACTTCACCTTCAACAATTAAATCAACCGCCCGCCGAAGTTTTAGCGGCACCGATTCAATGGTCCGGACATTTTGGGTTACATTCTCGCCAACTTTGCCGTCGCCGCGCGTTGTCGCCAGAACTAAAATTCCCTTTTCGTATTCCAAAACAATTTTCAGTCCGTCAATTTTTAATTCGCAAACATATTCAAGGTTAAACTTTTTTTGATATTCAAGGTTTAACCTTTTCTTGATTCGCAAATCAAAATTTTCGATATCCTCTTCAGTGAAAGCGTCGTTGAATGACCACTGCGCCACTTTATGGACGACTTTTTCAAATTCCGGCAAAGGTTCTCCGGCCACTCTTTGCGACGGCGAATCAGCGCTAATCAGTTCCGGATATTTATTTTCTATTTCCGCCAATTCCCTTTTTAGAGAATCTAGCGCTTCCGGTGAAATGGTGGATTTATCAAATACGTGATATTCATAACGATAATGTTCTATCGCTTCTTTGAGCTTGTTCAAACGGTTTATGATTTCTCTGGAAACTTTTGACATAAATGAAGTTCAAAAAATTTTAATTTTGAGTTTTTAGTTTTTAGTTTTAAGTTTAATATGTCACCTGAATCGCTCGTTCTACTTTTCTTGGGCTGCCGGCGTCGCAGATATTATAACCGCGCGATTCTATAGTGGTAAAAATATTATCACCGCTGACTGTTTTATTGACCGTTACTTCACTGCAACCTTCGGTGGGGAAAATCCCATCACTAAATGATAAGTTAAATACTGTTGTGGCCGAAAACAAATCTGATGTCACCGTCCAAGTTTGATTAAATTTTTGTTCGTTGCAAGAAATAAGGTTGCTTCCGCCGTAATTCACTGAATATGAGGAAGTGGCAAAAATGCTATTGGGAAAACTGTTAATCGGGTCGTGTTTCAAATCCCAATAAAAAGCGCATTCCACGCCCGAATCAGAAGACAATAGCAACGATTTATAGATTTGATTAAAAATCGCTAAAGCCAACGATAACAAAACACTAGCCGTCAGCACCGCGAACAACAATGTAAATCCCCGATTTTTTTTGCTAAACAATCCAATCATAATTTTTAGTTTTTCGCTTTAAACTTTAAGTTTTTAATACTGCCAATTAGTTAAATTTTCTCGGGCGATAACTTTATAAGCGGCGGCGTTTGGACCTAACCATGAAATTGTTACTATAACCGCTATCTCGCGGTCATTGACTACATCAGCCATTTCCACCACTCTGGTAAAAATGGAATCATCGGTGCCAACACCGGTATCGTAACTATAAACGCCGTTTGATTGCCGATAGAGCAATGGCGGACAATTGCCACTTTGGCATTTTTTTATATTGTCAGTGCCAGAAGTAATTGTCGGGTCTACGATACATTTCCCATTAAAACAATTTTGAATGCCGCTGTCGGCATGCAACCAATCGCCATGCTTAATAACATTTTCATCACGAACATTGCGGATATATTCCATTGCCTCTTGCGCCAAAAAACTGGCGGTAATCTGCTGTTTGGATAAAACGGAAGAATTTAAACTTTTGGTTGCCAACGATAACGGCGCCGCCACGGCTAGCAGCAATATCGCGATTGCCACCAGTGTTTCTACCAACGTAAATCCTCCTTTTTCTTTTTTATTTTTCTTAGTCATTAGTAATTATAAATTTATTACTTGGGCATTCTTTGCGAAAGCGTTGTTTGCAAATTAAACGGCGTTTTAATTTTTTCCGTCGCGCCGGCGTATCCTTGAATGACAATCGTTACTCTTGGCTGCGCTTGGCTGCCAAGGCTGGCTCCTTGAACATAAAATTTTAGGTTTTCAATCATGATTTCCGGCGCGGAAATCGCCAATGCGCCGGCGGCATCTATCGCGCGGACAATTTGCGAACCCGACAAATAATAATAAACAGTTTTGTTATCATTGCTCCTTCTAAAAGAGAAAAAATCACTGCCGCCGGCGCAATCACTTGGCACCTGATTACTAACCAAAGAACCTGAATCGCCGCAGTGATAAGTATCACCTACCCTAATCGCTCGAGACATGCTTTCCAAAGCAAAATTTAAATTATTCATCACCGATTGAATCGCTTGGGCTTTATGGTTAGCGTCAATGGTTGTCAACAATGCGCCGGCGGCAGTTACCATTACCACTGAAAAAATGGCGATAGACACCAAAATTTCCACTAAACTGAAACCTTTGTTATTCATTTTATTGAACAGAAATCTGACCCGTAATTTCTATATTAATATTCTTGATAATGCCGGCCGGCGAAATTACTTCCACTCGAACGGCGCGGGCATTGTGAGAAACAATGTTGCCGTCGCAATCAAAAAAAACGAAATTGGCGTCGGGGTCGGGCCGCTCAAAAGAAATATCCGCGCCGCCAGCGCCAAGCAAATTGGCATTGCCGAAAGAATCAAGCCAATAAAGATTGTTGATGCCGTTACCCCGTCGAATAAGATAGCGTTCCAAAAATTCATCCGGTTTTTCGTAATATTGATTGCGGTTAACGTCAGCAAACAATACGAAAGAAACATTATCTGATTCATTAATGTCGGCGGTTGTGCCGCAAAGCCGAAAATGAACGCCGTAACCCACGTTAAAACTTTCCCCGCCGCTACCAAATTGTTTAACGCTAACACCATAGGATTGCGCTCGAGCTACCGTCAAAGCAACATCATAAGCCAAATTGGTCAAAAGAATGGTGTTATTAAAACGATTATTGCCGACAAAAACAATCAGGGTAATAAACATAAAAATTCCAAGTGTTGCCAAGGTTTCTACAAGAGTAAAACCTTTTTCAGTTCGTAGCTTGTAATTTGTGATTTGTAACATTAATGAAATAAGAAATTAATAAATTTAATAGGACTGATGTGAAAAAAATAAACCAGAAATGTTGCCGCAAATAAGAAAGGAGCGAAAGGCACCTCGCTTTTCATTGTAAGCCCCCCTTGATTTTTTTGCCAGTGTTGCCAGCCGACAATTAATAACGAAATCGCTGCGCCAAGCCAAAAAGCAAGAATAAAAGCATCTAAACTTTTGCCACCCAAAAGCCAGCCCAATCCTAAGCCGAGTTTGGCATCGCCCAGTCCCACCCATTTACCTTTGGAAAAATACCAGAGCAAGAAAAACGGCGCGGCGAATAGCGGCCCCCAAAGCAAGGCCGGAAATAAATTGCCGCCAAGATTATTTAAAATCGCCATTAAGAAAGTCAAAACGCCAAAAATCAAAGCTAGACCGTCAGGAATAATTTTGTGTCGCCAGTCGTAAATCATTATGATGATCAAAAAACACCAAGCTACTAATGCCAATGGTGAACGAAATAAAAAAAGAAAAACGATGGCGGTTAAAATTTCCACCAGCGGATATTGCCAAGAAATCTTAGCGCGGCAATTGCCGCACTTGCCGCGCAAAAAAACAAAACTTAAAACCGGTACCAAATCAACAATAGAAAGTTTTCTGCCGCAAACTGGACAAAGCGACCGACCGGTCAGTGGCGATTTGCCCGTCCCATATCGCAAAGCAACCACATTCAAAAAACTGCCCACTACTGCCCCAATTGCCAAAATAAAAAAATACCACAGATAAATCATTGAAAATATTATAACATAACATTTAAGAATTCCCATTCCAATACATTCTAATAATACCTAATAATAATTGGAATAATCGTGATTACACATGATTACATTTTCGTTTTCATTGTGTTCACATCATTAACCACACCTAATTCCGCGATAGCAAATTTAGGTGCAAAATCAAAATTTGTCACAATTATGACTTATGTGTCCAACTTCCAATTCAAATACCAAACTTACTCTTTAATTCATCCTCATTATCCACTGAATGAGCCATTAAAATCCGTACATACTCACTAATATCATAAAAATCAATAATCTGATTTATTTCTTCGATGCATGGAAAAGGGCAAACGAAAACTGATTTCTGTAATTCATAAAACCCAATGTTTAGTAAATGCATTCGAAATACTTCCCTAACTTTTTTAATTCGTTCTGGAATATCAAAAATCACCACCCGCCAATTTCCATCCCATTTTTTCGGTTTATTGATTTTAAGATTGTCCAAGCTGTAAATCTCCGCCATTTTTTTACCTTTTTCACTTAAAATCATGCTGATTGTGTCATCCTGATTTTTCACTTCTTTTAGCATACCAATGCGATACAAACTTTTTATTGTTCTTTTGACGCTGGATTTTTTAATTCCCTTCCATTCATTTGTCATCTCACCCAATATATTGAAATACCGTTTTGGTGAATGAGTCAAACCAAGTGCTAGTCCGCCTAAAAGCAAGATTAAAATTTTCTTTTTTATACTAACTCTTTCATATCTCATGGTTGTTCGCTTTTTAGCTTTTTAAATTCCGTCTTTATTTTATATCATTGCACCTAAATTTGCTATCGCAAATTTAGGTGCAAATCTGTAGAAATTAAAAACTAATTGAATTCTTTTGTTTCTCCTTCGTTAATAATGATGAAATCAATGCCGCTGTTTTTGAGAATTTTTTCTGGAACACCGTGGACGGCGCCTAATTTATCTTTCTGCAACATTCCGTCATGCACCGGGAAACTAATTTTCGGTTTTACTGATAATGCGTAGTCAACTGCTTCAGAAATCTTTACCCAAGGACCGGCAACTGGGAGCGCTAAAATATCTACCGGTTTTGGCAATTTGTAAAAAGCATCACCAGGATAAAAAAATTTGTTGTCAATAAAGTAACCGGTATTTTCCACCGTTTTCCAAGTCGGATAAATAATCGCATGGTCTTTTCCGAATCCTTCAATCAAAGTATTTTCCAATGAAACCTTTTGTTCATGCCCAACAATTTGATATTTAATTTTTGCGTTATCTAATAAAGCGCCAACTCCCTGATTTGTTATTATCTTCGCGTTTGGATTATTCTCTAACACCTTCGCTAAAGATTCCAAATGTAAATGATCCGCGTGCTCGTGCGTTATTAAAATAATGTCTATATTTTTAACATCATTTTGTCCAGTCGAATAATTTCCAGGATCAGTTAAAATCCGCAGATTTCCGTTTTCAATAATTAAACAACAATGACCAAGTTTAGTGATTTTCATTTTTAAAAATTAGTAATTTTTTAGACATACCTAAACTCCTTAAAAACCTGCTCGTAAAGACCAATCACTCGCTTGGCTTCCCGCTCGGTTAAAATATAATCCGAACCGCCGTGGGCAATCATATTGCGAATCCGGTGCGCTTCCCAGGCTTGGTCCAAAGAATTAAAATCGCTTTGTTCAATCGTTTTCAATTTGTCGCCAATCGTTTCGCCTTTAATGTAACCCATTTTTTCCAACATTTCGCCTAAAATAATATCGGCTTCCAACACCGCCAAGCGCCAATCATTGGGATTTTCCGAAGACAAATGTTCGCGCACTTTTTCCCAACGCGGATGCGAAACCTCGCGGCCAATTCTCATTTTTGTTTCTTCAACTTTTATCTTGTGTTGATAGGCAAAAGAAATTTGGATAATTCTGATTACAGTGTAAGTAATGACGGTTAATAGCAAAAGATTGAAAATAGTCAACGCCGAGCGCGCCAACGACGATAATTTGTTCGCCAAAGGATGTTCAACGGCGACAAATAAATTATCTTCCGCCACCCAGCCATCTTCGCCGTTTTCAAAATCTACAAACCAAAAACGATTGCCGTCAGCGCCGATTGTCGGACCTTCAATAATTATGCCGCCGGCGCCTCTTTTTTGATAACCAATAATTTGATTATCCGGTATATCATAAACTGCCGAACTTTGCGCCACCGCCACTTTTATGCCAATTATCTGATTACCAGTGTCAAAATTTTTTATTTTAACTCCAAACAATTTACTTTCTTCAATCCAAGCACTGCCTCCGTTTTGGAATTCAACAAACCAATAACGTTCATTGTTTTTTAATTCCGGACCACTGGTTATTAGTCCAATTTTGCCGTCGTCAGTCATAACGAGACTACCTTTGGCGGTTGGACCGTATTTAATCGGTATGCCATTTTCATCGGTTAATTGAACAGCCGTTACCCAGCCGTCTGGGCCATTGTCAAAATCCAGAAAAAAATAATCTTTGCCGCCGAAATTTTCCGGTCCCTTGATAATCGCGCCCGGTGCGCCGTCTAATTGTTTGCTGATAATTTTCCCCCCCGGTTTATCATAAACCGAAGTTGGACCACCAGCGACTGCTCGCGAACCCACCGGCGTTTCGCCCGGATTGAATTTAATTGTCGTCGGTTCACCTAGCGCGCTTTCCGATGTCCAACTGCTAGTGCCATCATCATAATTTACTAGCCAATAACGTTTGCCAGCTCTAAATTCTGGGCCATAAACAATCTTGCCGGTTTTGCTATTTTCTTTGTCAAAAACCATCTTGCCAATCGGTGTTTCATTTTTTTCCAAATAAAAAGAATTGAGTGGCGCGCTGTTAGAAAAAGGATTCAATGAAGAGAAAAAGCGATTGAAAAAATTGCCGCTGCCGTCCAAACTACCAGCCAAACCGCGCCATAAAATTACCGCCAATAACAAAACCAAAATCCAATCCAAACCATCAGCCATCAAGCCGCTGGATTTTTTTTCTTTTCTTTCTTTTTTTTCTTCAGCCATGATATTTACATTTTCTCAAATTTTTTACCGATTTCAAAGAGGAGAGTTTCGCATCCCCAATAAGCTTGAAGTTGTAGGCCGATGGGTAGTCCGCTGGTCGGCGGATTGCCTTTCTGCTCGGCAAAACCGGAAGGAATGGAAATCGCCGGTACGCCGACGATGTTGGCAGTTACGGTAAAAATGTCGGCTAAATACATTTGAAGCGGATTGTTGGATTTTTCGCCAATTTTAAAAGCCGGCGTCGGCGTGGTCGGTGTGGCGATGGCGTGGACTCCTTCGGCGAAATTTTTTTTAAAATCATCAGCAATCAATTTTCTCACCATTACCGCTCGATTGTAATAAGCGTCATAATAACCGGCGGACAAGACATAAGTGCCGAGAATGATTCGCCGCCGCGCTTCTCTGCCAAAAAGCTGGCCGCGAGTTTTTAGATAATCATCCAAAAGATTATCGCCGGAAATTTTCGTCCCGAATTTTATGCCGTCGAAACGGGCCAAGTTGGAAGACACTTCAGCCGGCATAATGATGTAATAAACCGGTAAAGAATATTGTATGTTTGGCAATTTAATATCGCGGATTTCCGCGCCAGCTTCTTTTAATTTCTTCAAACTTGCCTCAAAATTTTCTAAAACTTCCGGAGCAATACCTTCGTCTAAAAAATCGCGCGGCGCGCCGACAACAAATTTCTTTGGTAACTCCTCGGTAGGATAAGTTTTTTCAGAAATTGTCGTGCCGTCCATCGGGTCTTGTCCGCGAATCGCGTTAAAAATAATTTCCGCGTCTTCTACGGTTTTCGTCAACGTCCCGATTTGGTCAAGCGACGAACCCATGGCCATTAAACCGAAACGAGAAACGGCGCCGTAAGTCGGTTTCAAACCAATCAAACCGCAAAAACTTGCCGGTTGACGAATGGAGCCACCGGTGTCAGAACCGAGCGCTGCCAGCGCTAGGTCAGCGGCCACCGCCGCCGCGCTACCGCCCGAAGAACCGCCGGCTACACGCGTTTCGTCGCGGGGATTTTTGGTCACACCATAAGCGGAATTTTCAGTGGACGAACCCATAGCAAATTCATCCATATTAGTTCGGCCTAAAAAAATCGCGCCGGCTTCTTTTAATTTTTCAATTACTGTCGCGTCGTAAGGCGCAATGTAACCCTCCAAAATCTTTGAAGCAGCGCCGGCGCGATGATTTTTAATTAAAATATTATCTTTAATAGCAAAGGGAATACCAGTCAACAAACTGGCCTTACCCATTTTTATTTTATCGTCCGCCATGTCGGCTTGCTCCAAAACATCTTCAAAAATTTCCAAATAAGCGTTCAATTTGGGATTCTTTTTTTTAATTTCCGCCAAATAATTTTCGGTCAATTCTTTCACGGAAAAATCTCCTTTCATTAAATGTTGGTGGGCAGACTTGATTGTTAAATTTTTTAAGTCAATCATAGAAATTTAAAACACAAATATCAAAGAATTTTCTTCACTTTCACATAACCATCTTTCTTTTCTGGCGCATTAGCCAAAAGAGCATCGGTAAACTTGCCGGTTTGATGTGGTTCCTTATCTCCTTATCTTCGCGAAAAATATTGTGGACTAAACCTACTTCTTTCGCTGGTTCTTTCGATGAAAGTTTCTGAATCTGTCCGACATATTCCAAAATTTCGCCCACTTCTTTTCGAAGAATTTTTTTTTCCTCCGCTGGGATTTTCAACCGCGCCAATTCCGTTAACTTGTCTATTTCTTCAAGTTTCAACATAATCAAAATAATAGCATGTAATTTCACTTAAATAAAATGTTGAATTTCTCGGTAAAATCAATATAATTGTAAAATGACGAAAATTAGAGGAATTTACCAGGCCGGTGAGCCGATTTTGCGGCAAATTACCAAACCTTTGTCGTTGGCAGAAATCCGGTCGCCAAAAATTCGGCGATTGATCAAAAAAATGAAAGCCGCGCTGGCCGGCGAAGAAGACGGCGTCGCTATTGCTGCGCCGCAAGTCGGCGCGGCATTAAGAATTTTTATCATCGCCGGCAGGTGGCTTGACAAAAGAAAAGACAAGATTTCCAATAATGAAAAGATGCCCGAAGATTTGATTTGTATTAATCCGGAGTTAATCAGTATTTCTAAAAAGAAAAAAGAATCAGAAGAGGGCTGCCTGTCAGTTCGTTGGCTTTATGGCAAAGTGCGACGCGCCAATAATGCCACCATCCGCGCTTTTGATGAAGAAGGTAAAGAATTCACTCGGGGCGCCGGCGGTATTCTCGCGCAAATTTTTCAGCACGAAATGGACCACCTGGAGGGTGTTTTGTTTATCGATAAAGCCAAAGATGTGGTGGAAATAACGCCGGAAGAATTAGCTGAACAAAAAACCCAAAAATGAACTTATGAAAAATCTAAATTTTGCTTTTTTCGGAACAGATAATTTTTCGGTAGGTGTTTTAGATGAACTTAAAAAAAACAACTTTTTGCCGACATTGATTATTGCTACGCCCGATAAACCAAAAGGCCGAGGTTTGAAACTTACTTCCCCGCCCGTCAAACTTTGGGCGATTGAAAATAAAGTTGCCTTTCTCCAACCAGAAAATTTTAACCGACAACTTACAATCAACAACTTACAATTAGGAATCGTGGCTTCTTACGGAAAGATTATACCGGCAAAAATTCTTACTTCTTTCCCTAAAGGCATGCTCAATGTACACCCTTCCCTATTGCCCAAATATCGCGGCGCTTCGCCGATTCAAGCGCAAATTTTAAATGATGAAAAAAATATCGGCGTATCAATAATGTTGATGGATGAGAAAATAGACCATGGGCCGTTGCTGACGCAACGGGAATTTTCCGCCCAAGGCGGACCAGCCTCGGGCTGGCAAATTCCAAACAATATAGAACTTTCAGAAAGATTGTCGGCAGAAGGTGGAAAACTTTTGGCGGAAACAATGCCAAAATGGCTTGCTGGCAAAATTAAACCGATTCCCCAAGACGAAATAATGGCGACTTTCTGTCCGAAAATTAACAAAGAAGACGGCTTGATTGATTTGAATGGCAATCCGCGCCAGAATTTTCTCAAAATCCAAGCTTTTACCGGTTGGCCCGGCACTTATTTTTTCGTCGTAAGAAATGGAGAGAAAAAAAGAATAAAAATAACAAAAGCTTCGTTTACAGACGATAAACTGAAAATAGAATCAGTGATTCCGGAAGGTAAAAAAGAAATTCTCTACTATCAATTTATTAACGCCGATAAAATCGACGCAACCATTCTTTGACTTTCCGACCGCTTTTTCTGATAAAACGCAAACGTTTGCCTTTAGCGCCACGCAATTCGTCAAGAATTTGGTCTTTGACCAAATCAATCGCTGAAAAAATATCGCTTGCTTCCGATACCGCCCGACTGTCGCCGCCTTTTTGACGAAGATTGATTTCTGCCCGAAAAATATTGCCGGTTTGATGATGACGAGTGGTGCGTCCCAATTCAATGTCAAACATCGCCGTTTCGTCATTTTGGTCAATCAATTTGACGACACTTTTTAATTTTTCGTTCAGATAATCGGCAATGTCAGATGTAATTAAAAAGTTGGTTCCTTTAATGTTTATTTTCATATGAGTTAAAACTAATAACCTATAAAAAAAATTTCTCAAAACCAGCAGTATTCAACCAAAAATTGCCCGGGTTGTTTTTTAGAGATTTGATAACATCAACATATTGTTTTTGAATTTTATTTTTTAATTTTCTTGACCTTGAACCCACACCGATCGACAAAAGGGCGTTTGAATAAATGCCGTCCAGAAAAGAAACTGTATGGTGGTTTTCTTTTCCCGTTTTAAAATTTAATAGATTTATTATTTCAATAATTTGTTTATCCTGTACGCCACCGCCAACTTTTAAATGTTTCGCTTCCAGAAAATAGATTTGCCCGTCTTTCTTAATAATTAAATCCAATTTCTTACCTTGCGTTTTTTTGCCAAATTTAACACCAAAATTTTTATAAACGCCCACTGGTGAAAAATCACCCGATTCTCCACCAGTGAAATCCGCAAAAGTTTTATTCGCTTCTATAAAATCTTTGATGGTTTTCGTTCCGCTAAAACCATTCTGTAATAAGATTTTTGAGAGTTTGTCTTCCCCGGATTTACCTTTTCTTCTAGATGCACCTTTATCAATAATCGCTTGTACCCATTCCGCCGGAACAATTTCTATAATTTCTCTTTTTTGTAAATACAGCTCCGTTAACTCCCTCAAGAGTTTTTTGTTTCTGGAAACCTTGTTAATACTTGTATCACAAGCATTGGCAAAACAAGCAAATTCGGAATAACTCCCACCGTTAATAAGTTCTATGGACAAATCTTCAAAAATTTGTTCTGCTAATTTTTCTGTATTGCTTCTTTTTAAAATTTCTTTGAGGGTTATCAGTTTTTCTTTTATCCTTTTGATTTTCTCAATATGCTCAGCTAAATTTTTATCCTTATCAACAAAAAAGTAAAACTGGTCAAAATGTTTTTCCGGTTTACTTTTACAAAACTCAAAAATTTCAAGATTTGTCATGCTCCAAAATTAAACTTGTAATTCTCCAACCTGGGGTAAAGTTTGTTAAGGTAAATATAATTAAGTAGTTTGTAAGCAAATTCAAAACTTATTCTTTTTCTGTTGTTGTCCCTAAAATTAGTAAGAAATAAAGACGAATACTTTTCGCGCGCCCCTCGAAGTTCTTTATTGAACAATACAATGAGTTTTTTCTGTTCGTCAATTGTTAACGGTTTTCTAAGTAATAAGTGCGCCATATTGCGAGAGGTATTTTTACCCACTAATCCGTAAACACAATATTTTCTTATATCCTCCAATTGAATTTTCTTGCCGTTCTTGCTATCAATCGCTCGTAAAAACAAAATGTTCTTTTCTATGGCGTGTTTCAAATTTTCATCAAGATTATATGTCTCAATGTTTTTTATATTATTGAATGCCAGCCGCAATTTTATTGGACCATCTTTGAGATAATCTGTTGTCAATCTATAAATCCCCAAAAAATTATTCGTGGAATTGATTTTGGCGGCGAATTCTCCGCCCATCTGCCAACCAAATTCTTTTTTCAATTCTAATTTAATTTTGGTTTTTTCTGGGAACAAGAAAGTGTCCATACTAACGCTATTGGAGTTTTTGTTTTTCTCTTTATAATGAAAAGATATCACATTATAAGTGGTGTCGTTAAAAACCTGCTCGGCAAAAACGTTTACTCGGGTGATTGTAAACTTATCAAAAAAGATTCTTCTGATTTTTTCCGAATTTTCGGCAGACAGAAAATTTAGGGGAACAATAACTATTCCCTCTTTGGAATTGAGAATTGATTTTATTGACACTTGATACAGGTCTTCAAAATTAGAGTTGGCGCCAGCGAAATATTTGTCTTTTATATTTTCATTTGCTTTGTTCTTGTGAAGATAAGGTGGATTTGTTAGAACAAAATCATATTTTTTCGGATTATTTATGCTGTCGTTTTTGAAAATTGTTTTATTGTCAACATAAGAATTATCAACATCAAAACCAATGACCGATCTGGCACCGTTTTTATTTGCCCAATCAACAAGTTCCCCTGAACCAGCAAAAGGATCCCTGACATTCCTACTTCTTACTAATTTGGAAAATCCGCTAAGGATATAATCGGAGTTAGTAGTAAAAAACTGTCCCAGTTGTCTTTTGGCATTCATGTACACATTTTAACAGAAAAACAAAAAAATAGGTATTTGTTCATTTCTCAATATTTAATTTGAATTAAGACAAAATTTTTAAGGATTACGGCCGGCGCGAATTTCTCGGATATAATATTCGCCCTGTTCTTTGAAACTGGAGTCAAGGGTAATGGCTTTTTCAATTGCTTCAATCGCTTTCGTTCGTTGCCCGATTAAAAGATAGGAAGCGCCAAGCCCGATGTAATTCTTGATAACATTAGGATTTTTTTCCACCCGCGCTTGCCAAATTGCCAAAACTTTTTGGTATTGATTGGTGTCGGCGTAGGCCTTGATAAAATTATCACCGTCCACCAAAGTCGTGCCATACACCGGTTCCAGCAAAGATTTCACTAAATCGTTTTTACCGGCGTAAATGGCGGCTACGGCGTAATAATCGCGGGCATCAGCATAATTTTTTTCTAATTCATAGGCTTGACGGAAAACCTCCAGCGCTTGAACGTATTTTTCGGAATTGATATAAACCAAACCGATTTCAAATAAAATTATCTGTTTTTTCGGCGAAAGCTCCAGGGCTTTATTCAGATGAATCAATGATTCATCGTAACGCTGAAATCTGGTTAAGAATGAACCGAGGAAAAGTTCATAGCGGGCGTCGCCGATTTTAGGTACCGCCAATTGTGTCAGAAGTTCCGTCCGAGCCAAATCAAAATATTTCTGCTTCCATTCTACCGGTGCTTCTTGAGCCGCGCCGACCGCTAAAGCTGTTTGGGAAAGTTGCTCTCGAATCTCGGCGTTGCCAAGAGAATTATAAGCCAAAGCTTTTTCAAACAAGACGAATTTTTGGTCCACAGTCTTTTCTCGCAAAGCATCAATTAGCGCCCGACTTGTTAGATACGGTTTAGTGTTGAAAAAATATAGACCGAAAACGGCAACAATCACAATTAAAGGCGCTACAATGCGATTAACGATTATTTTGTCAAAAACTAATTTTTTTCCCCATTTATCAGGGAAAGGCTGGCCATAACTGAAATGGATAAACGCCAATAAGGAAAAGAACATAATATAACTGCCGAGATTATCAAAAACGAAAATATTTTGAAAAAAATAAGCGGCAATCAAACCGGTAAAAACCGCTTTTTCGGAAAAAGAAAATCCTCCATTTTTGCCGCGCCAAAGGTAAAATAAAAGCGCGGCGAAAATTGAAAGATAACTCAAAAGTCCCAATAAACCTCCGGCAATCAGCCAATCAAAAATAATATCGTGGGCGCGGTCAAACCATTGTTCCTGGGTGAACATTTGCGGATTATAATATTTATTGAAAACAAAATTGAAACTTTCTTGTCCCCAGCCTAAAATCGGTCGCTCTTTGAAACCTTGCCAGCCCATTTGCCACACCATAAAACGCGGAGCGGCTTCATTTAGGGAAATGGAAGCCAGGCGCGACAGAGCGGCGCTTTTTTGGACAAAATTAGTGTTTCTAACGGCAATAAAACCGATGATTAAAATCAAAACGGTCACCAAAGTAATCTTGGCGCCTTTTTTCAAAAACAATCTTTCTTTGTCAAACAAGGCGATTAAAATCGCCGCAATTAAAATTCCGCCGATTAGCCCCAGAACCGCGCCGCGAGTAGCAGTGTGATAAAGAATGAATAATTGCAAAGCGATAATGACGCCGTAAATCCATTGTCCGGTTTTGCTGAAACGCTCGCGCAGTAGAAGGAAAAAAGTCAGAAAAATGTGGAAGAGCATATAAACAGCCAAATAAGTGGCATTACCGAAAGTGCCGTCCAACCGCGTGCCGCCTTGATTGATTACTAAAACGCCGGCTAATTGAAAAATACCATAACCGGCCATTATCACGCTGACCGTGATTGAGGTTTGAAAAAATCTTTTCCAATATTTCCAATCATTGAGCATTGTTCCCGCCACCAAAAAATACAAAAATAGATGGAAAATGCCCACCCAGCCCTCCATCCGTTCAAAGTTGCTCCAAAAACTTTTGGACGGATTGGCGCTGAAAATGTCAGCCAAACCGATGATAATAAGAAAAGCGACAAGCGCTTTGATAAGCCAGGAATTTTTCGGTCGGTAGTCCTCATCGCGCAAAGCCAAAATCAGCCAAGCGCCGGTGGCAATCATTACCAAAATTCTGAAAACAAACGCTTTGCCGGTAATAAACGGAAAAAATAAATTATTCGCCACCACCAGCGGCACGAACGGCACCAAAAAAATTCCCCCCAGTGCCACCCAGCGCAAAATTTTATTTAAATTCATAACAAAAATATATCACAGAACAAAAAAATGGGAAGCTCGCTGAACAAAAAAGCTCGCTTTACAAAAAAAGTCAATATATACTAGCTCTTAGCTATAGCTTATAGTTAGCACCAAGAATCTTATATGTCTTCTATGAAAATTTTCTATGGGAATTATTGAGGAAAAAGTTAAAAAGCGGGCCAAACGAAAAAATATTCAGAAAATTGTGCTGGGTACGGTCGCGGTTGCGGGGCTTTTAAGTGTGGCAATGCTTGCCCCCAATATCATCAGTGCTTTAGGCAAACTCGGTATTATTGATTCCAAACGCGGTTATCGTTACACCGGAACCATTAATAGAGCGCGCAACAGATTAATAGAGAACGGCTTGCTAACAAAAAATAATAAAGGATTATTACGTCTTACCACTAAAGGCGAAACAACTTTGCGTCAATTGGCACTCATCGATTTTAAACTCAAAAAACCAAAACATTGGGATAAAAAGTGGCGGGTGTTAATCTTTGACATTCCAGAAAAACGCCGCGGTTTGCGCGAAAAAATTCGCCGAACACTAATGGCTATCGGATTCACATACCTTCAAGACAGTGTCTGGGTTTACCCCTACAATTGTGAAGACTTAATCGCTCTTCTAAAATCAGACTTCAAAGTTGGCAAAGATTTAATTTATATTGTTGCCGAGGAAATTGAATACGAAAAAGGCCTCTTGGAAAACTTCAAATTAACAAAATATTAACTAGCTACTAACTCGTAGCTATAGCTTACAGTTAGTAGCTAGTCGATTCCAAAGCTCAAAGAAAAAGCCACAGATTAATGAGTCCGTGACTTATCTAATCAAATTTTGTTTATTTATTTCTTCAGAAAATCATCAACAAACAATTTGGCGCAATAGGCGGTGCCGTCCAGTGTTCCCCATTTTGCCAAAATTCCCGCTTGAACTTGCGCTTGTTTCTCACGCACTTTCTTTGCTTTCTGAAACAACTCCATCAGGGATTCGCCGTGATAAATCAAACCAATGCCGAGTTTCTCCACTGCTAGATTGTTGAAGTAAATTTCCGGGTCGTCCTTTGGGTCAAAATCCGGCATTACCAAGGGCGTGCCAACGAGCATTGATAACCAAACTGAACTCCAACCGGAACGAGCGAACTGAAACACGATATTTTTATTGGGAATAATGTGCGGCAAAGCGCGAATACTACCCGGCACCGCTTTGGTGTCGTTGCTGTAAAGCTTAATGCCCAAAGCTTGAGCTTCGGCATAGAGCCGTTCCAAACCGGGAATGCCGGTGATGGTCACAAAAATTCCCTTTTCAATCGGTTCATTATTCGGCAAAGGCACTGGTCCAATGGGTGGCACCAAAATTTCATCCGAGTAGCGACCTTTGTAATCATTCCTGAAAGAAAAAGTCGCCGGGTAGGAAATACAATGAAGCCGATGTTCTTGCTCAACCCAATTGGCAGTCTTAACTCCAGCCATAAGCAATTCCGTTTGGACAGCAATTTTATCTTTCGACTCCTTGACCGCTGCCTCCAAAATTTCACCAATGTAGCCAAAGGAAGTGAAATAAGACGGCGCGACATCGTAGCGAAGACGCGGTGAACGATTAAGCTCAATTACAATATCCTTACCGTTCACTTGTTCCTTGCCACCCGAAAAGGTTTCAAGATTAAGCACCACCGAGAGGTGTTCTTTGGCTTGCGCCGAAACGGCAGGCGCGTTGCTTGTCCACTTTGTCAACGAATCCTCATAGGAGGAATCGCCGTAAAAAATGGATTTCAAAATTGCACCGAGACCGGCGTCTAAAAGAATTTCCCCTGGATATTTTTGTTCGTGGCCGGCGAATTCTTCCAGCATTACTTTTTTCTGTTTGTCGCCGTAGACCCAGGGAACAATAATGCCTAATCGCGGCTGACCGCGTCTCTCTAATTCGGCATTGAAAGCAATCGCCAAATCAGTGGTCCTTAAATAAGGTCCGGTGCCATAGGCAAAATTCAAAACCGCATAATTTTTATACTCCAAAGGTGCCATATTTTATTCCTTTTACTCCCTCAATCGCTTCTCGCGGAAATAGATTCCAACCGTCAAAGAAATAGCCGGGTTTTTTCATCTTCATCAATAAATTATAAATATCCAGTTCGCGAAAAGAATGATGATTATTCAAAACCAAAACGCAATTGCTTTTTTCAAAACCGTCCGCTAATGAAACTGGTTTCAGTCCGGTCTGCCCATCCGACAATCGGGCTTTTTTTAATTCGCTCGCTTTGATTACCGGGTCATAGACGACAATATTTTTGAATTTTTGCTGAAGTTCTTTAATTATATCAACGGCCGGCGAAAAACGCATATCGGAGGTTTCCGGTTCGCCTTTGAAAGCGACACCGAGCACAAAAATTTTTAGAGCGTTCGGCTTAATTTTATTTTTAGCGGCAAAAGTCAAAACCTTATCCGCCACCAATTTAATCATGTCAGTGTTTATTTTTCTGCCCAAGGCCGGCAGTTTGGCATTAAAACCGACTTGCTTGGCTGAATTAACCAAAATCCACGGGTCCTTAACCAAACACAAACCGCCCACGCCGGGACTGGGTGAAGGAATTTTGTTGCGAGGATAACCGCGATTGGCGGCTTCAATTACTTCAAAAGCGTTAACACCAAATTTCTCGCAGGCCTGCGCTACTTCATTGGCATAAGCGAAACTGACATCGCGAAAAGAATTATTTAAAAGTTTTACCACCTCCGCCGCTTCCAGATTTTGCACTGGCACAATTAAGTGATTGATGGTTTTGAAAAGCCGAGTCGTTAAATCCACGCTGGCTTCGTTGATACCGCCAATGACTTGCGGCAGAATCCGCAGTTCTTCCAATGCTCGTCCTTCCACCGTTCGTTCCGGCGCGAAGGAAAGATAAAAATCTTCGCCGGCCTTTAGTTTGGAATTCTTTTCAATCAAAGGAATAGCGATGTTCCGACAAGTGCCGACCGGCACGGTGGAACGCAAAATAATTAAATCATGAGGTTTTAAAATTTTGGCAACCGAGGTAATCGCTTTTTTCAAATAATCAAAAACCACTTCGCCTTTTTCATTAACCGGCGTATTGACGGCAATAATGTAAATATCGCTTTCGCCATTTTTGAAATCTGATTGAACGAAAAAATTCTTGTTGATATGGTGTTTCAAAAGCGGTTCCAAACCGACTTCGTGAAAATGCGGTCGGCCGCGCCGAAGCGACGCCACCACTTTTTTATCAATGTCTATGCCGTGAACTTTGAAACCGACTTCGCAAAGCGTCAACGCCAAAGTCAAACCGACATAACCCAAGCCAACAATATAGACATTGCGAGCGTGAATTTCGGTATTTTTCCAAAGTTCAAAAAAAGACAGGACATCGTGAACGCCGTTGTCATCGTCCACCACCACGATTTTATCCAGCTTGTGGTCAACGATATTGCGTTCCTTGATTTCGCGGATAATCGCTCGCATCATTTCAAAAGCCGACAGGCCTTTTTTAACCGTTACCGGATTTTTTTTCATAATGCCGCTGACCGATGAATCAATAGCCACGCCGCCTAAAATCGCCTTACGGATATCGCCGTCGGTCAAAATGCCAAGCAGTTTATGCCGGCGGTCTGTCACCAAAGCAATACCGGCCGGGCCCGGCTCCGGTTTGCTATGAGGCGACAATTCAATCGCCGCCATCGCTTCGCGAATCGTGCCACCGGGTTTTATTAAAATTGGTTTAATTCGGTTTCTCATTTTTTTCTTTCTTCAAAAATTTTATAGCGGCTTCGGCGAAATAAAAATCAAGCAAGCCGTTGATGTCCACCGACCGTTCTTCGGGCATCAGGAATGGCCGCACATCTTTGCCCCAAACTTTGCCGTCTTCCATAATAATCTTTCGTTTGGAAACATAAATGCCGGCATTGCGGCGATAAACCGGCGGCAAGTCCTGCCGGCGAATAGTGGTGTCTTCGTTGAAACCATCAACATAGGGCAATAATTTTCCGCCAACAATTTTTTTCATCTTAATTGGATTGGCGTCAGTTACTTTGTAGACGCTGACCACTGAATCAGCACCGGTTTTAATTAATTTCTCAACACAACCGTCAATGTCTTCTGTCCTTAATAACGGCGTGGTGGCGTGTAACATTACCACGAGGTCATAATGGATTTTTCTTTTTGTTTCCATTGTCTCAATTGCGTGTTGAAGCACCGGCACATCAGGTGTGTCATCTTTGGCCAGTTCTTTGGGCCTTTTTAAAACAATTTTTCGGCCGGCGGATTTTTTTGCCACCAACAGAATTTTTTCGTCATCTGAAGAAACAATCAAATCGGTCAAAAAACGGCTTTTCTTGGCCGCCGTTAAAACATAATAAAGCAATGGCTTGCCGGCAAGCTTTTTGATATTCTTGCGCGGCACGCTTTTTGACCCGCCCCGCGCCGGTATAATGCCAAGGATTTTTACCTCTTTAATCATCGCCAATTTCTACCATATCATCCGTAAAAAAGCAAATTTTTGAAAGGGGCTGCTACAACTACCACCAAAACCAACTAGGTGCTAACTATAAGCTATAGCTACAAGTTAGCACCAAAGATTTTACCAAAGATTCCATAGTGAAAAATGAATCTCTTTAGGCGGACTGTTTCTTTCTAGACGAACTGTTTCTTTAATTTCTCGGCCATAAAGAAGTCGGTGGCGAGACGGGATTCGGCGGTATAACCGCCGGTGTGAGGGACGATAATGACATTGCGGTTGGTCTTGGCGTATTCCACCAGCGGATAATCTTTAAAGCCGACAGTTTCAAAAGAAAGCTCGCCAGCCAAAACATCGGTGCCGTAGCCACCCAAATGGTCGCTTTTCAACGTTGCTAGCAAATCTTTCTCATTGACGATTTTACCGCGTGAGGTGTTAATTAAAATCGCGCCTTTTTTCATCAGAGCAAATTCTTTTTTCGCCAAAAGATTTTCCGTTTCTTCGTTCATTGGCACATGAATTGAAATCGCGTCGCTTTCTTTGAGCAACTTTGTAAAAGAAACTTTTTCGTATGCCGGAAAATCTTTTGGCGAAACATTCGGGTCGGTAAATAAAACTTTCATGCCAAACGCTTTGCCGAAACGCGCCGTCATCTTGCCCAGCCGCCCCAAACCGACAATGCCCAAGGTCTTGCCGTAAAGATTGTGGCCCCGAAAATCCTCTTTGCGCCACTGATAATTTTTTACCGCTTCAAAAGCCCAAGGCGTAAAGCGCGCCAAATCAATCAGCAGGCCGAAGGTAAGTTCGGCAACTCCGGTAATGGTATTCAAAAATTCAGTCTCCCCTTTCAAACTCAAAACCTTAATCCCCCGCTTTTCGGCGAAAACCAAATCAATGTGGTCCAAGCCGGTGGTAGCGGTAACAATAAACTTCAATTTCTTCGCCTTTGCCAAAACATCTTTGTGAAAATTCAAACCCAAAGCCATTACCGCCACATCATAATCGCCAATTTTTTCCAAAAGCTCTTTGGGTGAAAGCGATGGGATATAGTCCACTTTGCCGAGCGGCGCCAAAATTGTCCCCGCTTCTTTGGAGTATTCAATTACCGTGTTTAAGATTTTCATGTTAATTTTCAATTTTGAATCAAAATTCGTAGTCTTTCTTTTTTAAATCCTCCAGCATCCACTCGGCTCGAAACCATTCAAACGGCGTGTCAATGTCAATGGAGCGCTCGGCCGGCACCACATAGCCGGTAATGTTGTCACCGTAGAGCCGATTATCTTTCATCAACAAATCTCGCCGCATGGCGTAGACCGCGCTGCTTCTTTTATAAACCTTGGGAAAATCCTGATGGCGCAAACCTTCCGGTTCAGGGAAACAATAAGGTAAAACTTTGTATCCTTCCAATTTTTTCATTTTGAGCGGGTGGTAAGCGCTGTCCACCGCAACCAAAGAAACCGCGCTGTCAGCGCCGGTTTCAATCAGTTTGGCAATCGTGCCGTCAATATCTTCCGGCAGACGGAACGGCGAGGTTGGCTGGAAAATCACGGCATAATCAAAAACTACGCCGAGTTTCTTTTCCATAAATTCAATGGCGTGTTTCATCACCGGCAAATGCGGCGTCTTGTCTCCAGCCAACTTTTTCGGCCGGACAAATGGCACTTCGCCACCGAATTTTTTCGCCACCTCGGCAATTTTTTTGTCATCAGTGGAAACAATAAGGTGAGTAATGAGTTTGCTTTTCTTGGCCGCGGCAATGGAATAAGCAATCAAGGGTTTGCCGCCGAGCAGTTTAATATTTTTCCCCGGTATCCCCTTTGACCCGCCCCGGGCGGTAATAACGGCGAGGATTTTTGGTTTAATTGTAGAATTTTTTCTGAACATAGAGATTGGCTTTGGCTAAGGTTTGGGCGATTTTTTTGGCGGTGTCGTTGGCGAAATAAAGTTTGGACGGCTGATAGCGATTTTTCTTGATTTGTTTTTCAATGGCTTTTCTAATATACTCCTTTTTATGCGGCACATCTAAAACATTTTTGGCGCGCAACCGCGTAGCTTGGCGTCTGCCGATATTGACCACCGGCACGCCAAGGTAAGACGATTCTTTAATGCCCGCCGAAGAATTGCCGATCAGCGCCCGTGCGTGCCTCAAAAGCCAAATAAAATCGCGCGGCGGCAAATAGCGCATAAAGCGAATTTTATGTTTTTTTACTTGGTCGCGAAAAATCCGCAAAGTATGAGAAATTTCTTCGGCGCCGGTGTCAAAATTGGGCCAGAACCAAAGCGCCGGCAAAGCGGTTTCGTGCACCGCCGCCAAAATGGTCTTGGTATATTCAGCCAACCGTTCGGTTTCCGAAGTTACCGGCTGATACATTACCATCAAAAAATCTTGCTTGATGTCAAACGGCGCGCCCGAGCCGGTTTGGCTGAAATCAACATGATGGTTGCCATTGATTATCCGCTGAACCACTTCAATTTCCGGACTGCCGAAATTAAAAACATATTTCGGATTTTCTCCCAGCCGCAAAATTCTTTTTCTCGCATCTTCATTGGTGGCAAAATGTAAATGGGAAAGTTTGGTGATGGCGTGCCGGACGCTTTCGTCAATGGAGCCGGTCACATCGCCCCCTTCAATGTGGGCGATGGGAATTTGCAAGTAAGCGGCGGACACGGCGGCCGATAGCACTTCAAATCGGTCGCCGCGCAAAACTACAATGTCCGGCTTCAGGTGATGGAAAAAAGTGGAAAATTCAATGACGCCTATGCCGGCAGTTTTAGCTTTGGTAAGATGGCTATCGCCTTCCAAATTAAAATAAAGCTCATGAAGATTTTTATAACCCTCGCGTTCCAGAATATTTTTGACATAAGCGAATTTTGAAGAATACTTGGCTAACAAAGCGGTGCCACTGATGACAATGTGGAGTTCCACATCCGACCGGTTTTTCAATTCTTCCAAGATGAAAAGACCGCGCGAGTAGTGAATGAAGTTTGTGATGACGAAACAAATTTTTCTTTTTTGCCTTTTTGTGTTCGTCATATTACTTTTTTAACACCCGCCAACTAATGGGTTGGTATTTTTTTAGGGCGGCTCTAGTCTTATGACCAATTACTTCAAAAAACTTTTCCGAGGGCAAGCCTTTGATAAGCTTAATCGGCCTCATAGCATAAACCATTTTCTTGGTGAGAGTGGTACCCTTGGGAAGATTGCGGGCCGCTACCAATGCCTTGTTGAAAGATGGCCGCATATGATTTTTAGCGCCTTCCAATTCTTTGGTCTTTTTGCCGTAATACAACTTGTGATTAACCTTTTTGTATTGGTCTTCGCGAATGGCCTCAACTAAAGATTTCATTTCCCCTGGGGTCATTGAGACCTTGTGATCGGTTCCAAAAAGATCTCGGGATAGGGAAAAATGCTTCTCAATAATTTGCGCGCCGAGCTTCACCGCCGCCAATGGAATGTCAATGTTTTCTATAGAATGGTCGGAAAAGCCAATCACCGCTTCGGGATACTTCTCTTGGAAGTGTTCAATCGTTCCCAGGTTAAAAAATTCTTTCGGGCAAGGATAATGACTGACGCAATAGAGCAAAGCAAACTGAATACCTCGAGCCCGAATGTGACCAACGATTCCATCTAGTTCCGCTAAACTAACCTGGCCGCTGGAAATAATCATCGGTTTATCGGTCTCAAACATATAATCAAGTAGGGCGTAGTCCAACATATCGCCGGAAGCAACTTTCCAAATCGGCACACCCACCTTGTCCAATTTTTCAGCCGCCTTTCGGCTCATGGGAGTGGAAAAGAAAACCAATCTTCTTTTCTCGGCGTGTTTTTTAATCGCTCGCCAAAATCTAATAGGGGTAGCTTCAGTATTTCGCCTAACCCAAGGATAACGGTCAAAACTGGGGGCGTGGGGTCCGACAATGGGAACATTTAATTGTTCGTCAGAAAGCTCGTGGGTTTGGAATTTCACCGCGTCCACGCCGGCTTCGGCCGCCGCGTCAATGAGTTCTTTGGCGTTGCGTAAATACTCGGCAATCGGTCGTTCTTCTTCCGTCTGGATAAAATTTTTGCCGATTTCCGCCACGATAAAAATCTCTTTGCCGCCAATAATTTTGGCGACTTTGCCTGATTTTATTTTTATTGTTTTATTAACCATGACTTAACATATAATCAGCTCTTATTCAAAATGTCAAGGATGAAACCGGCGATTCGCTCCCCCGCTTTTCCGTCCAGTCTTTCTACTTGATTTTTAACAATTTTCAATCGGCCAGCCACATTTTGGCGAGGGTCGGATAAATAACTTTTAATCAGTCCAAGTAAATCATCTTTATCTTTGGCCAAGGAAATACCCCCGAGCTTCATTATGTTTTGATAATGCGTCGCGCCGTAGAAACGGAGAATACTGCGATAGGATTTTTCCGGCACAAAATCAAAACCTAAATTGATGATGGGTTTGTCCAAAATCGCGGCGTCAATGGAAACCGTGGACGGCGGACAAATCACCAATTCGCTCCAATAAATTGAATCAAACAAACTCTGCAAATCCGATTCGTTCATATCCCAATCTACGCCGCGAGTTTTGGTAAAACGCACGCCCGGCATCGTAAAAACAAAGTGGCTTAACTTGGCTTTATCTTTCAATTGGACCGTGTCATTGGGCGGAAAACGCGCCAAAACCCGCAAGTCGCTTGGCAATGACTGATTGGCGATAAAACCCTCAATTAATTCCATAAACTGCCAATCGGAATCGCTGAAAGTCTTGCCCATCGGACAAAATAAAATAAATCGCGTCTCCGTTGATAACCCGACTGACTGCAAAAAAGTTTCGCGAGCCGTCGGTTTAAATTTTTTGTAAATATCAAACTGGGGCGCGCCGCTGACAAAAATTCGAGTAGCGGTCATATCGTGAAAATCAACCGCTTCTTTTTTGGTGATTTCGTTCGGCACCGCCAAATAATCCGGTAACAACCGCAAAATGGAACGCGAGGTAAGTTTATCCCAAGAATTGATGAAACCGATTGAAGCGACGCCGCGCCGCGAAGCGGCGCGAAGAATTGCCGTTTCATCATCACCGAAAAGATGCGGCAAAAAAACTAAAGTTGGTTTGAAATCTTCAAATAATCTGCTAATAGCGGTATCAATTCTTAATCTTTGGTCAAAAAAACGAGCCAATCGCCTAACTGTCGGTTTGGCCAAAAAACGATTAGTAATAAAACTGACGGCAAATCGCGGGAAATTTCGCGACTGATAATAACCATAGCGCCGTTTCAAATCCATGGTGGCCGCCCGCAATAAATAAACCTTAAGGTAAGAAAAAAACTTTTCCAACCAGCCAGTTTTCAGTGCCGGAAATAAAACATATTTCAAATCATCCGCTTCCGGAAAAATGTTTTTGTAATAATCTAATTTGGCTTGACTAGAGAGCAAAAGAATAATCCGAACGCACTGGTTTTGCCGGAGTTTTTTCAAGACATCGGTTCTCAAGATATTTAGGGCGGCGACGCCTTGGAAAATTGGAATAAAAATGGTTTTCATTAAAATTCACTAAATCTTAAGCGATAGAACCAAAAATAATAGCAATAAATGACAAACGGCGAAAGTTTAAATAAATCAAACTTAGAGAGCGAATGGGTGGAAACAGAAGTGGGTAGTTGTTCCGTCCGGCGGGCAATTAAGCGAATATGAGTATCCGGCAAACCTGAATTGGAAGAGCCGCGTTTTTCATCGGTGTCAAAATATAAAATTTCAAAACCGGTGGTTTGGACAAAATTGGCAAGCGTTTCTGGAGTGAACATATAAGGGTGGTCGATTTTGACGGCATTTTTATAAAAGCCGGCTTTTTTGAGTTGGTGGCGAAAATTCATTACCTCCAAAACCAAAAGTCCGTCGGCAACGAGATGTTGGCGCGACCAGCGCAGAAAAAAAGCCGGGTCTAAAAAATGATTCAGGGATTGGGTGCAAACAATCACGGAAAATCCACTTAAACTCGGCGCTTTTTTGTTGACTTCTTCCATCAGTAAATTGAAAGTTTTAATTCCTTTCTTTTCGGCGTAATCGGTTTCCGGTTTGGACGGTTCAATGCCAAGAACTTCCCATTTTAATTTTTCTTTCAGGCCGGACAAGACGCCGCCGACTCCGGAACCGACTTCCAAAATCGTTCCCGCCCCGCCGAGGCGCGGTTTAATCAATTCCGCCAACAACAAACCATGCCGATAACCATTGGCGAATAATTCCCGGAAAATGATTTCTTTGTCCCGCATCGCTCTTTTATCGCCCTCAACGGTTTTTGAACGATATTCATCTTGGTAATACTTAAAATACCATTCGGCCGTCATTCGCGGATTGATAAAAATCAAACCGCAATTCCGGCAAATCACTGAACGCAATCGCAAATTATCTTGACCTTGCTCGGAAAGAATTTTGAAATTGCTTTCGCCGCAAAAATTACAGGTCACCGTTTCTAATTTCGCTTTTTCATAGGGAAATTTTATCATAATGAATGATTAAAATTTATCTTAAAAATTTAAAAAATTTAAAACGGCGCGAGTAGAACAAAAGATAATAAATTTTTAAAAACAGCGGCCAAAGTTGCCAGCGTAATTTCCAATATAACCAACGAGAAAAATTTTTATTACCGCCAGCACTCTTTTTTGCCACTAAACGAATATGATGAATGCTGAAACCGGTTTCTTTTTGTTTAGCTAATTCTGTTTTATTTTTATACTCGTCGCTATCAAGGTAAATCACTTTAAAACCGGCTTGTTCAACCATCGTCCGCAAGGTCTCCGGCGTGAACATATAAGGATGGTCAATTTGCACACCGGCAATAATCCGACCGGCCCGTCTCACTTGGTGTCGAAAATTTTTTACCACCAAAATCAAACTACCGTTCGGCGCCAAAATTTTTTTAGCCCAAATAAAAAAACTCATTGGGTCAAGCAAATGATTCAGACTTCTGACACAGATAATGTTGGAAACTTTACTCACATCGCTTTTCGCCAAAAAATCTTCAAATAAAGCGCGGTGGGTTTTAACGCCGTGTTGATTGGCGAAATCTGATTCCGCCAGCGACGGTTCGATGCCAAGAAGTTCTAATTTCGGCAAAATCTCTCGCAAACCGAACAATACACCGCCGGTGGAAGCGCCGACATCAATAGTTAAACCGAATTCTTTAATGTTAGATGAGAGTAATTTTGCCAATGCTCGGCCGAATTTTCTGGCATCGTCAAAATTCACTTGGAGTTCGGCAGCGCGTTCCGTTTTGCCAATTGAAGCCGCGCGATGCGCGCGATAGTGTTCTTTGTAATATTCATCATAATCATCTTTAGACATTCGCGGATTGAGAAAAATCAAGCCGCATTTTTTGCAAAGACAAGTTCGAGCCGGCAAACCATTGGCCGCTCGACGAGCCAAAATAAAAAAATCAGCGTCGCCACAAAGGTTGCAGGCAATGTTTTCCAATTTTAATTTATTATAAACAAATTCAGTCATTTTTGTTATTACCCAACAATTCAAGTAAAACCACCGCCAAGCGTTCGCTAGACCGACCATCTATTTTATATTCCTGCCCTAAAATCATTTGCTGACGCGACGCGGCATTATAGAAAGAATCGGCTAGATATTTTTTCACACTGGAAATCAAATCGGGTAAACTCTTGGCCATAGTAACCCCACCGGCCTTGATAATATTCTGATAATATTCGTAATCATAATAGCGGCTGACGCTGTCCCAATATGGACGCGATTCGGCATCAAAATCAATAATTACCGAGCCCTTGCCGCACAGCGCCGCGTCCAAGGCGATAGTGGATTGGCCGGTAACCACCACATCGGCAAAATAAACGGAATACCACAAACTTATATCATCTCGCTTGCCGATTTCATTGGACTTGGTATCTTCGCCCTCAAAATTAACTCCGGTTTTGTCAAAAACAATTTGGGCTTTAGAATTTTTGATTTCTTTAAAATCAACGCGGTCGCCGGGCGGCAGACGGACTAAAACATTGGCGTCAAATTGCGAGAGAATTTCTAAAACCTTCTGGTCTAAAGTGTTGTGGCGGATATAGCGATTGCCAACCGGCGCGAAAAGAATAAGTTTCCGATTTGGATTTTCAAAACCAAAATTTTTCAAAAATTCCGCGCGCGAAATCGGCGGTGTTTGCTGATAGCGGTCATGATGCGGAATACCGACAATTTTGATTTTATTTTCTTCAATAAAATTCCATTTCACCGCTTCTTTTTTAATGATTTCATTGTTAACGATTAAAATGTCCGGTTGAACGCGAATCGCGCCTTTGGTGGAGAGATTGTCCCAAGAGCGAATCATCCCGACAGTTTTGACGCTGTGTTGTTTTGCTTCTTCCAACAATCTAACGTCCAATTCGTTTTGAATATCGGTGGCGAAAACCAACGATGGTTGTTTTTTGTCAAATAAATCGCCAAAGATGCCATTTCGTTTGCCAAAAAATAATCGGTTACCCAAACGCAAAAGCCAGAAACCGAAACGCGAAGCGGCGCCGAGACGCGATGGCAAAATCGCCAACAGAAAAGAAAAAAGCTTGCCGTCCTGAAAAAATTTTGAACGATGTTTGATGTAAAGGCCGCGTGTTTTGGAGGCCGCTAAAGCCCAAGACCGGAAAAATAAATCAACCTTAGTCAATTTATGACCTATTCCCGCAATTTCAATTTTTGGCGAAGCAAAAACTTTGGAAAAATATTCTTTTTTGAAAGCCGGCGACAGAATTACCACTTGCGCTTGTTCCTGAAGTGTTTTTAACACCGGTGTCATTAAAATATTGCGAGCCACGACGCCGTGAAAACTGGAGATAAAAACGGTTTTCATATCCCGACCATTAAAGCATGAAAAATGGTAGAATACCAAGATGCTAGCTAAAATAAAAAACTACATATATACGACTCTGCAACGATTTTGGAATAGTTTCTTGCCTGACGAAACAATGACTGATAGCAAGAAAAAATGGAATCGCTTGGCCAAAGAAAACGCCCGATATTTCGTGATGACCGATTACGGAGAAAAAATTAACGAAGAAACTTTCCGAAATTCCGGTAAAAACGATTTTCAGATGCTGATAGAAAAAGACGATTTGCTTCAAAAAAAACTGGTGCCATTCAAAGACAAAAAGGTTTTGGAAATTGGTTGCGGTATTGGCCGGATTACCGAATTTTTAGCGAATAATTTTGGTGAAGTAACCGGCATTGATATTTCGGAACAAATGATTGAACATGGCAAAAAACGATTGGCTAATAAAAACAATGTTCGCTTGGCGGCGACTGACGGTTTAACTTTCCCCTTTCCCGATTCAAACTTTGATTTGGTTTTTTCTTTCATCGTTTTCCAGCACATGCCCGACATCGCAACTATTCGGAGAAATCTTGAAGAAATCGGCCGAGTGCTTAAACCGAACGGCCTCGCCAAAATCCAACTGCGCGGCTTGCCGACCAGCAAGAAAAATTGGTTTTACGGTCCGGCTTTTGCTCGGCGCGATGCTGAAAAACTCATTGCCAGTTTACCACTTGCCATTATCAAAACCGAAGGAGAAAACCAAAGATACTTCTGGTTGTGGCTGGAGAAAATTTGACATAAAAACTTTTATGTTGTAGCTTCTTAGAAGATAGCGATGATAAACAAAATACGGAAAGGCACAACTGATGAACACCGAAATAACTTTTGAACTTGAAAGAAAAATCAAAAACCTGAAACTGATTGCTACCGACTTTGACGGCGTTTGGACCGACGGGAAAGTAATTTTTTGCCAAGACGGCACCGAGAGCGTAATCTGCAGTCGCAAAGACACCTTGCGTGTCAAAGATATCAAAGCGACGGGCATCAAACTCTTTGTCATTTCCAAAGAAAGTAATCCGGTCGTAATGGCTCGTTGCCAAAAGATGAGCATTGATTGCTGGCAAGGAGTTGATGACAAATTGTCGCTTTTGAAAAAGTTGCTTGAAAAAGAAGGTGTCACATCTTACGAAGCGGCTTTCGTTGGTGATGATATCAACGATTTGGAATGCTTGCGATTTGTCGATTTACCACTGACAGTCGCCGACGGCCACGACGCCTGCAAAAAAGTTGCGCTTTACGTTACTTTGCGTAAGGGTGGCGACCACGCGATGCGTGAAATTTTTGACCTAATTTTGTCTCTCAGATAAAATCAGGTAAAAAAACATCGAGCCCATTTTCAAAGCCCCGCTCCAGCGGGGCTTTCGTTTCAGTTTTTTATGACTTTTTCATTATTCTTCTTTTAATTTTATTTGTTTTTCTGTTAGGTGCTAACTCGTAGCTATAGCTTATAGTTAGCACCTAGTTAGTGTTCTAAGTTAGTATTTAGTAAAAAATCTTTCCTCGGTGATTTTAGCCAATCCAGTTTAAAATTTTAGTAAGAGAATCCGGTGTGATAATTTCCTTTTTGGTTTCGTATTGATAATCGAGAATGCCGGCTTTGTGCTTTTGGAGCAAAGACCTGAATTCGTCTTGATTGGTGATAAAACCTTTGATACCGAAATAAGGGGCTGATTTTTCAATCAGCGGCAAATGAAAAAAATTTATGAAAATCGTTTTTTTGCCCATCGTTATCGGAATGAAGTTGGCGGTGGAACTGTCGGCAATGTATAAATCGGAGAAATAAACTAAAGTAAAATTGTCGGCTAAATTGGCAAAAATCTTGACACCGAATTTTTCCAGCGGCTGATAAAGTTCGGTTCGTTCAATCGGGTGAGGTTTTATAATAATCTCGTGAGATTCTTTCGGGTAAATCTGCTTAATTATTTTCACAATATTTTCATAAAATTGATATTGGCCGTTATCGTTTAAAACATTTACCACTCGGGAGTTATAAGCCGAAGTGAAAATCACAATTTGTTTTTTACCCAAGTCCAAACCGAGCGTTTCGGCCGCCTTTTTTCGCGCCAGTCCATCAGCGTCCAACTGTTTCTTTTTTGCTTCCGCCAAATGAAAGTCCAAATAACCGACCACGGTCATTTTTTCCGGCGGCACGCCTTGTTTTCTGAAAAATTCCCAAGCTTGCTGATTGATAATGCCAAAACGTTTAGCCGTGCCGCCACCCGGCACCCCCTTGGTTTGATAAAAATCAAGAATTAATAAGACAACCGCTTTTTTAAAAGCAATATAAACTGGTTTAATCAACTGATACAAAATCCGTCGCCAGACAAAAATTTCTTTTTTCGGTCGCTCTCTTTGACCTTCATAAGCCAGCGCCCATTGCAAAACAGCAGTATCAATTCCTCGTCGGTTTGCTTCAGTCATCAAATAGCCGACATAAATACCGCCGTCGTTGACAGAAATAATTTTTTTAATTCGTTGACCATTCAGTAAAGACAAAATCTGCTTCTTATAAGAAATTAAATCGCGGATTAGAGAAAACACCGGAAATTTAGTTTTTCGGGAATTATCAATGGCTTTCGGTGGCACCACTAAGTCATAAGCCAAATCGCGCTGGCGACAATAAGCCAGCATCTCTCCGTAAGTTACCTGATGAACAAATAGAAGTAAAAACCTGACTTCATAGCGACCGGTCAGATGGGGCAAAAGTTTTTCAAAATAACGCAAACTGCCGACATAGTGCGGCACAAAAAACAGTTTTGGTTTGGTGATTTCGTTTGACATTTGACAATATAAGTTCCATATATTAACCTATAAAAGGAAAAAACTCAACCCAGAAAAACAGAAACACTATGGCCAAAATGCTAGTTAGAGAAATTGCCGGTTGCATTTGTCTTCAAGCGGAACCAAAATGGCTCCAAGAACAACTTCAAGAGAGAAATGGCAAAATGATAAATCTCGCCAGAGCTGTTCGGCAAGCCATTTACCAAGAGGGCTTCGTGCCGCTTTCACGAAAGGAGTTCAGACAGCAACGCAAGGCCTTGCAATCGGCAGTGAATGCACCAACCACATTCGTTTGCCTGTCCCGACCCAAGTCAGGTGGCGAGGAAAGCAAGTTTCCCGCCCTTTACGCGGAGCCAAGCGGCTGGAGTGACCATTCCTGTCTCTCGCCGAGCACCTGGCCGCATAAAGCCCTCTTTGTGGTTAAAGGTGGCTAAAGAGAATTAGTGGTTGTCAATAGCCCGGTGCTTGCCACCGGGCTCATTCTTTTATAAGATTCTCCATATAAGATGAACAAGTTATAAATTTTAAGAAATTTAATGAAAAAAATCAAAAAAATCGCTAAAAAAAGAAATAAAAGAATTATCAAGAAAGCTAAAAAAAATGTTTCTAAATTTCCCAAAGCCAAAGTTATTCTCCGCTTTGCCGCTTTGCCTCAAGCGACCGACAAATTCATCAAGGTTGGCAATCGGCTCATCGGCCATGACCAGCCGGTATTCATTACCGCCGAAATTGGCATCAATCACAACGGCGATTTAGCTCTCGCTAAACAACTTATAAACGCGGCTGTTACTGCCGGTTGCGACGCCGTCAAATTCCAAAAGCGCACCGTGCCAGTAATTTATTCACCGGAAGAATTAGCGAAACCGCGAGAGGTTAATAAAGAAATTCTCCGCAACGCCGTTGCTCGCGGCGTTCTTTCGCCAGAAGCAACAGCTCGGCTAAAAACTTCCAATTTTGAAAATTCCGTCAACGGCGACCTCAAATGGGCGTTGGAATTTACCAAAGATGAGTACGACGAAATCGCTCGCTACGCTCGCGACAAAAACATTATTTGGTTCGCTTCCTGTTGGGACGAAGAGGCAGTGGATTTTATGCGGGAGTTTGACATTCCCGTCTACAAAATTGCTTCCGCTTCGCTTACCGACCATAATCTTCTGCGGCACACTAGAGCAGTTGGCAAACCCATTATTCTTTCCACCGGCATGAGCGACCTGGCATTGGTTAAAAAGGCGGTAGCAACGCTGAAAAAAGACAATCTCGGCCTAATGCATTCCGTCAGCACTTATCCGACGGAACCGGAACATATCAATTTGTTAAGCATTCACACCTTACACAATGAATTTGGTTTGCCAACCGGCTATTCGGGCCATGAAGTCGGCATCTCGCCTTCCTTCGCGGCCGCTGTTCTCGGCGCTTGTATGATTGAAAGGCATATCACCATTGACCGAGCGATGCCCGGCAGCGACCAAGCCGTTTCCGTGGAACCTCAAGGTATGAAAATTCTTGTTGATTACATTCGTCTTTGGGAAAAAGCCAAAGGCGACGGCGTTAAAAAAATTCACGAAGCCGAATTGCCGGTGATAGCGAAGTTGAGAAGGAAATAAAAAAACCCCGCCGGTACACAGCGGGGTCTTGCGAAAACTGTCCTACCCTAAAGCTATTAAAGCGGCGCCGACCGCCATCATAATAGTGCCTCCAAGAAAACGATACCTAAAACTTTTCTTCTCGCCCAACACCAGATAAGCGAGAATGATGGTTAAAGGGATTTGTAATCGCTTCAAGGTGCCCACATAAGGGACAATGCTGTACCGAAAAGCGGTGTTGGCAAAAATTATGGAAAGGAACATCAAGATTGAAATCAAAAGTAATTCCTTGTTCCACAATTTCGCCACAACCGAGCGGTTAATTGGCCCTTCAAGACGCCAACCAGCGGCAAGATTCAGCAACGCGGCAATGGCAAAGATACAACCGGAAGCGAAGGCGACATTCGCCGTTCGGACAGCCATTGCCTCAAAGTTCAAGGAAAACACCGCAAAGGGCACGCCCAGGAAAGCGTAGCGCACACCCCGGCTTTTGCTTAGCATTATGAAAGGCGCCAGCCAATCTCGCCAATTGATTTGCCCTCCACTGGCTTTCTTTTTTTCCAAGAAACTCTGAACATTCAGGACGTAAGTCCCGATGACCAAAAGATTGATGCCGATCCAGCCCCAGAATGTCGGGTACTCGCCTAAGATGAAGAAGCTTGCTACAACAACGGCTGCCGGTGTAGTTGCCGCTATCGGCCCTACCAACGACGCGTCCTCAAGCGATAGCGCCTTGAATTCGGCGAAAATAATCACACCGACGAGAAGACCGGTAACAATAATCGGCCACCACCAGCCTGGGGTTATTTGCGCTCCGCCGGAAAAGTAAGCGAAGACAAAAAGCAAAATTGCCGCCAGGGCGCCGGCGATGCCGGTGACAGTATTGACTCGGGCAGTCCAACTTTTCCCTTCCCGGTTCATTGTTTTCCTGATAAAGACATTGTAAAGAGCTTCTGTCACACAGAAACCGAGTATCAACAATATAGCTGTTTGGTTCATTTTTTATCTTTCTGTTTTTGCGCTTGGATTTTCAGAATTTAGCCCAAGCGCTCTCCGAGCATACTAGCAGTTTTAATCAAATCTGTCAAGATTGGACAAAACCAGCAAGTGCGATAAATTATTAAGTTATTATACCAAAAAACTATAACAAAAAAATCTACGCCCTTATTCCCGCCCGGGGCGGCTCAAAAGGCATCCCTAAGAAAAACATTGCTGATTTGGGCGGTTTTCCTTTAATCGCCTATTCCATCGCGGCGGCGAAACTTTCTAAAAAGATTGACCGGATTATTGTTTCCACCGACAGCGAAGAAATTGCGATGGTCGCCAAAAAATTTGGCGCCGAAGCGCCTTTCATCCGCCCGGCAGAAATTTCTGGCGACAAATCAACCGATTTGGAATTTGTCTTGCACGCCCTGGATTGGTTTAAGAAAAACGAAGGAAAAATCCCCGATTACTTTGTCCATCTCCGACCGACTACCCCATTGCGCCGTCCCCTAGATATTGATATGGCAATTGAGAAAATTTTGAAAAATCGTAGAGCCACCTGTTTGCGTTCGGGACATGAAATTCGCGAATCGCCCTACAAACTTTTTGGAATTGACGGCGATTATTTTAGCGGATTGTTTCCCAAAGACAAACGCCCCGATTACTGGAACCTGCCGCGCCAATCATTTCCGCCGGTTTACCAACCGGACGGTTATGTTGATATTTTAGTTTCTCGTTTTGTCCTAAAAAACAAAGTTATTCACGGCAAAAAAATCGTCGGCTTTATCAGCCCCGATACCGGCGAAATAGACAAACCGGAGGACTTATCTTTCGTGAATTTCAAACTGCAAAAAGAGCATTGGGAAATTTATAATTGGCTTAAGAAAAATTTCTTGATAAATAAACAGATTAAGTTAATCTAAAGTCAGATGAAAAATATGAAAAATACCTTAAAAGAAAAAATCAAAAAAATCAAGCTGATTGTTTCCGATGTGGACGGAGTGCTGACTGAAGGCAAAATCTATCTTTTGGGACGCGAAGAATTAAAGGTTTTTTGGGCGAAAGATGCCACGCCGATTGAAATGGCCGGTCGTACTGGTTTGCGATTAATGCTTTTGACTGGTCGCAAATCAACAGCCATTGAAAAGCGCGCCGAGGAGTTGGCAGTTCCCCTCCTTTACAAACAAGACCTTAAGGTATCCGGCAAAACTTTGTCAGGATACGCTAAAGAGAACTTTGGCGTTGATACCACTGAAATTCTTTACATCGGCGACGATTGGAGCGATTTGTTTTTTATGAAGCAAGTCGGCATCGCCGCCGCGCCAGCCGACGCTTCGCCGGAAAACAAAGAAATCGCGGATTTGATAACCAAAGCGCCGGGTGGACAAGGTGTCCTGAGAGAAATTATTGAAGCGATAATGCGCGCCCAGAACACTTGGAATAAACAGCTGCAAGTTTACAAAGACAACATTTCACCTTAACGCTTCCTTAATCACCTCCAACGCTTCTTTGAGCGCCGCCTCGCTAATAGTCAGAGGCGGCGCTATTTTAATAAAATTCCGACTGGTTTTCACCGGCAAAACGCCGTGCTCAACGGCGTAAACGGCAACTTTAGCCGCATCTTCTTTGTTTTTGAATATCAAACCGGCCATCATGCCGCGCACATTGACTTTTTCTAGAGTTGCCGCTGACGATAATTTGCCGATTTCTCTTTCAAAGATTTTTATTATCTTTCTAATTCTCGCTAGATTTTTTTTGTCGCTCAAAAATTCCAAATTAGCCAAAGCGGCCGCCAAGCAAACAGCGTTGCCAGATTGAGTGCCGTAAAGGTCAAGTTTTTCCTGCACATTGAAGACGCGGTCGCTTGTCAAAACGGCGCCAAGCGGCAACGGCGCCATGCCTTTGCCTAAAGTCACGATGTCCGGTTTGATTCCTTTATCGTATGTGGCATAGCCGTAAAGCTGACCCAGCCGATAAAAACCGGATTGTAATTCATCAAAGCAAACCAGCGCGCCGTGTTTTTTGGCGAAAGCGCAAAGGTCTCGAACGAAACCCTTCGGGTAAAAATAAGCGCCTGAACCTTGAAAAGTTTCCAGCATAAAAGCGGCGATTTCGCTTGCCGGCACCGGAATGTTTTTGCCGTCAAACTTCGTCGAAGGGTCGTAAGGAAAATCCAGAAAGATGACATCGGGGTCGGCTAAACGCGACCACGAAGCATTTTCCGGATTCTTGGACATAAAATCCAAACTCAACCCTCGACCGAAATAACCGCCTTTGAAAGTAATGATATAACGTTTTTGGGTTTTGGTGCCGTAAAGTTTAATAAATTTGTAGGCAATTTGATTGGCCTCGGAACCGGAATTGACGAGAATCACTCGATTGAAATGTTTGGGCGAGACACTTAACAGTTTTTTGATAAACTTGTTTTTTATTTCGGTCGGATAGTTGTAGGCGAAAAGCAAATCGGCATCCAACTGTTTTTTAATCGCCTGTTTAATCAAAGGATTAGCGTGGCCGGCGTTGGCGACGAAAATGCCGGAAGTCAAATCAATAAACTTGTTGCCTTGGTCGTCCCAAACCGAAAAATCTTTAGCTTTTCGCCAAACGATAGGCAGAGAATTGATGGCGGAAATCGGCACTCTTTCGGCAATCTCACGGTAAAGTTTTGACGGCGACAATTTGAAACCGGACTTAATCAAACGATATTTGGTTTTGATTTTCATTTGCTAATAATAACTAAACTTACAAATTTTTCAAGAAGGTGTTAGACTTTATCTCATGTTAAAAAAAACATTGGCAGGGGCCAATTTGCAAGTTTCCCGAATCGCCCTCGGCACCGCCGAAATCGGTTTTGCCTATGGCATTGGCAAAGCCACTTTAATTACAGAAACGGAGGCAATTGATTTCCTAAAAAAAACGGTTGATTTGGGCGTAACTTTTTTTGACACCGCCAATTATTACGGTTTGGCGGAAGAAAGAATCGGCAAATCCGGTATTCTCAAAAATCCCGAAATAATAGTGGAAACCAAATGCGCTCAATTTTTGGAAAAAGGTGAATATTTTTCACGACTGGAATTAGAGAAAAAAATCCGAGAACAAGTGGCAAGCAGTTTAGATAAACTCAAAATTGATTGTCTGCCGATTTTAATGCTTCATGGCCCTTCAAAAGAACAAATAGAAAACGGCGAACTGATTGAAATAATGGCTAAATTGAAAAAAGAGGGCAAGTTTCAATTCGCCGGCGTTTCCACTCGAGGCGAAGAATCGCCTTTAGCCGCCATAGCTTCTGATTTTTTTGATGTAATTATGGTAGCTTACAGCGTTCTTGACCAAAGAATGAGTAAAAAAGTTTTACCTGCGGCCCAAAAGAAAAACATCGGTATTGTCAATCGTTCGGTATTGCTCAAAGGCAGTTTGACATCCCTGCGAGAAAAATTGCCGCCGGCGTTGGACCTGCTAAAAAAATCCATCCGTGAAGCGGAAAAAATTGCCGATGAATTGGGCATTGACTTACCCGCTCTCGCCGTCCGTTTCACTTTGTCGGAACCGGCCATTACCACCACCCTCATCGGCACCGATAAAATTGAACACATCAAAACGGCGGTTGAGGCCGTCAAAGCCGGACTATTGCCGGTAGAAATAATTAAAAAATTGCGCGCTCTGGCTATCACCGACCCCAAACAAGTTGACCCGGCTCAATGGCCAAAATCCAACTAAAAAATGATTTGCCCAATCTGTAAAAGAAATACGGATAAAATTATTACTGATACTTTGCGCGATGGTTCCAAACTGAAAGTTTTTTTATGTCAATATTGCGAATTGGGAATACTTAGTGGGCATCAAACAGCCGACGAATTAAAAAAATTTTACGCGAAAAATTACCGCGCCATCGGCAAGCCCAAACTTGAATCAAAATCAAATCCAAAAGAACTTTTTGAGATTTATTCAAAGTTTCAAAGTGACCGATTGCGCCTGCTTAAGCCGTATCTCAAAAAAAATAAGAAATTACTAGAAGTTGGTTGTTCAGCTGGCATGTTTTTGTGGCCCGCCAAAAAGTTGGTTGGTGAAGCGGTCGGCATTGATTTTGACATTGACTCGGCAAAATTCACCGCCAAAAAATGTGTCGCCAAAACTTACTCCACTGATATTTCTGAAACACCTTTGAAAAAAAATTATTTTGATATTATTGTCGCTTTCCAGACATTGGAACATGTAAAAGACCTAACAGATTTTATTGGAAAATACGCAACCTATTTAAAAAAAGGCGGGACAATGGCAATTGAAGTTCCCAATCTTTACGATTCTCTGGCTCACATTTATGATTTACCTAATCATTACAAATTCTTCTATCATTCCGCTCATCTTTGGTATTTCACCGAAAAAAGTTTGCTTAAACTGATGGAAAAATGCAGTTTTGCCAGTAAAGTTTTTCCAGTGCCTGGTGGTCCCCATATATAAGTGACCGAATTTGCAAGCGATCTTTCTACAGCTTTAACTTGATTTTCATTTAACCGTGGTTCATTTTGAGTTCTTAAGTCATTTAAGTATTCCTCTTCGTTTTTTGAGAGAGGATTTGTAGAAGTTGTTTGATACCCCATTAACTGTTCAAGAATGTGTTTATTTAATTCTCTGTTTTTAAGTTGGTTTGTAAGTTCAGATGTATCAATCCCTTCAATAAAATTTGTATATAAACTTCTCAGGCTCTTCAGCGAACAGGTGAATTATGGGCCTAGAAATATCCTTCCTTTTTTTTCTGTTCCATTGAGCTATCACTGGTACTGTCAATGATTCTGTCTTCACGCTCCGATCTTTTAACGGCAATTACATCTTCAATCATTAAATTCTCACCCGTAATTTTTACCTCTTTTATATCTAATGCGTTTTTCATAGATTTTATTATTAATTAACTGATAATCTTCC